>Ga0164290_1000205_pt1 | contig 223702 bp, 173 predicted proteins | sample Micstemetagenome_FD_108782 | JGI IMG/M metagenome (GOLD analysis project Ga0164290, IMG submission 108782) | Contaminated culture microbial community from soil near Moab, Utah, USA - Microcoleus steenstrupii SON62 (Illumina Assembly) | ecosystem: Environmental > Terrestrial > Soil > Soil crust... | reverse complement strand
TGCTTGCGCACGGCGGCTCTTATGAGAGCCCAGCCGCGCGAGCGGCCGGTCCTGATCTGGCTCGACCCACAAGCCGCGTGCTTGCGCACGGCGGCTCTTATGAGAGCCCAGCCGCGCGAGCGGCCGGCTTTCTATCGGCCCGCCACCCCTCGACGAACCCATACACTCGCTCGCGTGCAGCCGCTCGTCAAGCAAATCCTCGGCCCCGGCGGTGCCCTCGCCCGCGCGCTCGGCAATCGCTTCGAGAGCCGCGAGCAGCAACTCGCCATGGCCGCCGCGGTCTGCCGCGCGATGGAATCGCGTTCGCACCTGCTCGCCGAGGCGGGCACGGGCGTGGGCAAGAGTTTCGCGTATCTCGTCCCGGCGATGGTCCGCTGCATCAAGCACAACGAGACGGTGGTGATCGCCACCAACACCATCTCGCTGCAAGAGCAACTCATCACCAAGGACATCCCGCTTCTTCAGTCGATCCTCCTCAGCCCGGAGGTCGCGGCGGCGGGGCTCACGACGCCGACGGTGCATCGCGAGCCGGTCGGCGACGACGGCGACTTCATTGAAACGGGTCCGCGCCCCTTCAAGGCCGTGCTCGTCAAAGGCCGCGGGAACTACGTCTCGATTCGGCGTCTGAAACTCGCGAGCGAGCGCCAGGACAAACTTCTCGCCGACCCCGCCGCCCGGCGGAGCCTGCACGCCATCGAAGACTGGGCGTACAACACACCCGACGGCACGCTGAGCACATTGCCGTCGCTCGAACGCGCCGGCGTCTGGGACAAAGTCCAATCCGACAGCGGCAACTGCATGGGGCGCAAGTGCCCGACCTATGAGAAGTGCTTCTATCAGCGGGCCCGGCGCGAGATGGAAGGCGCCACGCTGCTGGTGTGCAATCACGCGCTGTTCTTCGCCGATCTCGCGCTCCGCGGGCAGGAAGCCGGCTTTCTCCCCGCGTATCAGCACGTCATTCTCGACGAAGCCCACGGCGTCGAGGACATCGCCAGCGAGCACTTTGGCACATCACTCGCCGAGGGGCGCATCATGCACCTGCTCGGCACGCTTTATGGCCAGCGCACGGGCAAGGGGTATTTGCCGCAACTGGCACTGATGGCGCAGGACACCGCGGGCGTGGATCGCGCGATCCGGCTCGTCATGGACGCCGACGCCGCCACCCGGGCGTTCTTTGAACAAGTTGTGCAGTTTGTTCGTCAGTCGCCGCGCGACGGGGGCGGCGATCGCCCGTCGTATTCGGCGGCGGGCGGCTCGGCCCGCATCCGCACGCCCGGGGCGATCGACAACCCGCTCACTCCGGTGATGCGCGAGCTCGCGTTGCGGCTGAAGTCGCTGCGCGAGAGCGTGAAGAACGATGCCGATCGTTATGAACTCAACGCGTACTCGATTCGCGCGGAACTGGTCGCCAATGACGCCGCGTTGCTGGTCGATCAGGCCCAGCCCGGCTGTGCGTATTGGGCCGAGGTGAGCGGCGCGGACGAGGGTTCTCGCTTTCAGCGCGTCACCATCGCGTGCGCGCCGGTCGATGTCGCGCCGCTGCTCAAGGAGCGGCTGTTCAGCCAGAACTGCAGCATCACGCTCACCAGCGCGACCCTCGCCACCCGCGGCAACAAGCCCGGCGAGAGCAGCGAAGCGGCCGAGATGGCCTTCGCCCACACGCTCAGTCGTCTGGGCTGCGAAGGCGCGAAGACGATTCAACTCGGCAGTCCGTTTGACCACGCGCGGCAGGTCGAGTTCTACATCGACACCCGCGTCGAAGCCAAGCAGCGCGGCGGCCCAAATGCGGGCAGTGGCGGCGGCTCTTCATCAAGCGGCGGCTCGTACACCCAAAGACTCGCCGAGGTCATTCTCGAACACGTCCGCGCCACCGACGGCGGGGCCTTCGTCCTCTTCACGAGTTTCGCGACGCTCAACGCGTGCGCCAACGCGCTGCGTCGCTCGCTCGGCCGCTATGACATGCCGCTGCTGGCCCAGGGTCAGGACGGCTCACGCACGCACATCCTCGAAGAGTTCCGCAAAGATGATCGCTCGGTGCTTCTGGGCGCGGCGAGTTTCTGGCAGGGCGTCGACGTGCGAGGGCGCGGCCTGCGCAACGTCATCATCACAAAACTGCCGTTCGATCCGCCCGATCGCCCGCTGACGCAAGCCCGGCACGAACTCATCCTCAGCAAGGGTGGCGATCCATTCCGCGAGGATTCGCTGCCGCGCGCCATCGTGCGCTTCAAGCAGGGCTTCGGTCGATTGATCCGCTCGGCAGACGACCATGGCCGCGTCGTGGTGCTCGATGGCAGACTCACGACTGCCCGCTACGGCAGGCTTTTCCTTGACGCGTTGCCCGAGGGTGTTCGCCCGCGCATCATGCACGCCGACGGCGATGAGACCTCGTTCGACGCCAGCGAGATGTGACGCGAGATCATTGCGCCCGGGCGTCACGCGATGGCAAACAGCCGCTGCATCGCGATCGCGCCCGCGACGCCGACGTTGAGTGAATCCACGCCGGGGTTCATGTCAATGCGCACGCGCAAATCCGCAGCCGCAAGCGCGGGCTCGCTCAAGCCGCGTCCTTCCGTCCCCAAGAGCAGGGCCACCCGCGATGATTCGACGCGAACCCTGGCGGCCGCTTCATCAAGCGACACCGACCCCGCGCCGGGCGTCAGGGCCGCGATGACAAACCCCGCGCCGCGCAACACGTTCAGCGCGTCGGGCCACGGCTCGATCGTCGCGAACGGCACGCGCAGCGCGTGCCCCATCGACACCCGCAGCGACTTGCGATACAGCGGATCGCAGCACCCGGGGCTCAACAGCATCGCGCCCGGCCGCGGCATGAGCGCCGCCGCGCTGCGAAACAGCGATCCAACATTGTCGTGATTCGACAGATTCTCCAGCACCACGGCGTGGCGACTCGCGGCGATCAACGCGCTCGCCTCGCGCGGGGCGCCCCGTCGCCCCACCGCCAACACGCCGCGATGCATGTGCATGCCGACCACGCCATCCATCACCGTCTGGGGCACGACATACACCGGCGTGGACTCGGGCAGCCGCGCGATGCCATCGTGCATCGCATCCAGTCGCGTCGGCGTGATGAGCACCGAATCGACCGCGAGCCCCGAGTCGATGAGCAGTCGCACGACCAACTCGCCCTCGGCCATGAAAAGGCCGCGCTCGGCATGACGCAACTGGGCATCGCGCAGGTTGGCGTACGCCGCCAGTCGCGGATCGCCGAGTGAGTCGACGCGCACACCACGCAACGGCGTCGCGTCAGTCGACGCTTCGCCGCGCGGCACATTGGTTGAATCCCTCGACTCCATCCCGCGATTGTTGGGAGTCGGATCGAGCCGAGATGGAGTTGCCCGGACGGGGCGGTTCGCGACGTGGCTTTGGCCCGCGGTTCCACCGATCGCCGCCGACAACGAGTCGGGGCCTCGGCTTCCGCGCCCGCGAGACGCCGCTGCGACGCGAAACCGCCCGTCCGAGCGTGTTCGGAATGGCGGCGCCCCGACGCGGCGGAACCCAGCGCGCGTCACGACACGTCGGCGCGTGGCGACCATTCACGAAGACCAGATGTCTGAGTTGCGACTGGACCTCCGCGCTCCGCCGCAGAAGCGGAGACGCTTACCGCCATATCCTACCGCGCGTGTCAAGAGCGAGAGCCCCGCAACATAAGCGTTGCGCGAATCTTCGGTCGTCTCGCACAACGCGGCGAACCAACGCCAACCGCTTATTTCGGCGAGGTGACGGGGGCACCCGGAACAACCGGCACCAGCGGCGCCACCGTCGTGCCGGGGTTGAACGGCGTGCCCGAGTTCGACGGCTCGATCTCGCTCAGCCCCACCTTCACGATTCCCAAGCGAACGCACAACTCGTGCAGACGCACCACATCCTGATACGGCACGCTCGCTTCGGGCTTGATCACCACCGCGAGCGCCTCGGGTCCGACCTCTTTGCACCAGTGGGTGATCGTGCTCTCCACCACCGCGAGGTTGGACTCGCCGATTTCCTTGTTGTACGCGCGGGTCTCGTTGTTCACGCGGCGCAGTGAGAGGTCCACACGTCGAATCTGCTGCGTCGTGGCCGCCGCCACCGCGGGTCGTCCCGACGGAACCGCGCTCCGAAGGAGCCACTCGGGGCCGAGCACGCTCGCGCTGGCCATGAAGAAAATCAGGATCACCATCGTCACGTCAACCATCGGCGTCATGTTCGGGCCGTGGTGCAACTCATGCAGCGCGAGCGCCGAGCGCCGACGAAACGCGGGTTTGATGCCGGCATTCATCGCGACGCGCTCCCCGGGCCGTCGGCCTTCTGCGTCACCAGTCGCACCTTGGTCAGCCCCGCCTCGCGACAGGCACGGAGCACGGGCTGGACGTCGCCGTAGGACAGCGACTTGTCCGCGCGGATCTGCACCTCTTGCCCGCCGCCGCGTGCCTTGAGCGCCCGCCCGAGTTCTGTGATCGACACAGCGTCCACGCCAAGATGCACCTTCGCGCCCGGCAGGATGTTGATGACAAGTCCCTCGCCGGGCCGTGTTTCGACGCCCGCTCGCGTGGTCGGCAGATTCACTTCCTCAATCCGCGCCGAGGCCAACTGCCCCACGATGAGATAAAAGATAATCAGACACATCACCACGTCGATCAGCGGCGTGACGTTGATGTGGCCGACGGCCGGCGAATTTGGAAAGACTCTGCGATTCACATGCGAACTCGGTGCGTGTTCCTCAAATCTGCTCGATGCCTCGATGCCGCCTGCCCTTGGCGCCTGCTTCTCACCCGAAACCGTCGCCGATCGCCCTGCGGGCCGGATGCAAAGAAGGCATCGAGCCATGAGGCACGAGGCATAAGGCGTCATGCTTGCGGGACGGCGGCTTCGGTCGGTACGGGGGTTGCTTCGGCGTTCTTCTTTTTCTTGTCGCTTGCGCCGGCCCGGATCGCGTGGGCGGGCAATCGCTCCACGATCTTGCTCGCGACCACCATGCCGCGGGTGCAGTGCTTGTCGATGATCGAGCGATAAAACCCATAGATCAGCAAGCACGGCACGGCCAGCACGAGGCCGAGCAGCGTGTGGAAGAGGGCCTTGGAAATACCCAGCGACAGAGCGCTCGGCCCGGCCTGCCCGCCCGATTCTCCCAGGCTGGTGAACGCGAGGATCATGCCCCACACCGTGCCCGCGAGGCCGACGAGCGGCCCGAGGTTGCCGATGATGTTCAGCAGTTCGATCTTGCGGAACCAGCGGGCGACTTCTTCGCTGGCGGCCATCTCGGCGGCTTCGCGGATCGCGCTGCGCGTGATCTCGCCGCCATAGCGTGTTTCGTCCATCGCGGCCCGCACGATGCGCGAGACCAGCGAGTCTTCTTTGGTCACCAGCGTGCGCAGGTCTTCCCAGCGTTTGGCCTCGCTGTATTCATCTGCCTTACGCACCGCACGCGCGGGCAGGATCCGCGTACGGCGGATGTCGATCAGGCAGCGCACGATCACCGAGACGGCCAGCATCGAGCCCATGAGCAGCACGATCGTGAACACGTCGAACGATTGACGGAACAGCGGCCAGAGCCCTGTCGCCTGTGCGCCATCGGCCGCCGACGCCACCGAACACACGACGCCCCACGCCGCGACACCGGCGACGACACGGACGCGATTGCGATTCCAGAAGGGGATTCGATTCATCGCGGCCATCGTAGGGTCTTCGGGCTCGCGTGTGCGAGTCCCGCGTCACTCTTGCGGCTCGTCCTCGGGCTTGATCGGGCGACCGATGCTGTAACTGCCGGTGAACCAGCGATTCAGGTCCGCCATCTTCGCCCGGTCGTCCACAAATGGATAACTCTGATTCGTGGGATGCACGAGTCGCCCCGTGATTCGGCACGGCAAGGGCTGCTGCAATCGCAGCATCTCCGCCGCCGGACGCGCCCGCCACGCCCCCGGCAGGCGCAACGTCATCCGACGCACCGTCGGGTTCGCAACCGGGTCCATGTCCGGCTCCAGCCGCACCGCCGCGTGGTCGGTCGGCAATGCACCGTCGATCTTCGACGGCCACTCGACGAGCAGCACCGCGTCATCCGCCGCGTGGCGATCCGGCTTCGTGAACCGATCCCAGCCCAGCGCGTCAAGGTCATCCGCGCCGTGCAACCGATAGGCATCGGCATGAACCACGCGCCGGATGCCCCGAACCGGCGTCGCCAGGGGATACTCATTCACGACGACGAACGTCGGACTGCTCACCAGCCCCGCGTCGGCCCCCATCGCCCGGGCGAGCGATCGCGCGAACGTCGTCTTGCCCGCGCCCAGATCGCCCTGGAGCGCGACGACATCGCCTGGCATCAGTGCGTCGGCCACGCCGCGGGCCATCGCGTCGGTGTACGCCTCATCCGGGCAGTGGCGCTGAATGACCATCACTTCGCCGCTCATCGTGGGTGTTGTAGGCGCGGCATCGGCAGGCATCCCGCACGGCTCCGGTCTCACCCGCCAAGTGATCGGTTTCTTGCGGCGTTCTACCATCTTCCAGCGCGGGCTCTCTCTTGCGATGCACCGCGCCGCGACAGGTCTCACTCACGGAGAATGCCATGGCCCCCGGGACGACCATCGACATCCTGATCCAAGGCGGCACCATCCACAACGCCTCCGGCAGTTTCGTCGGCGACATCGCCATCCGCGGCGAAGCCATCATCGGTGTCGGCGCGCCCAACGCATTCGGCTCCGCCGCCGCCAAGACAATCGACGCCCGCGGCCTCGAGGTCATCCCCGGCTGCATTGACGTTCACGTCCACCTCGCGCTCCCCTTCTGCGGCACGGTCTCCTGCGACGACTTCCACCACGGCTCGCGTGCCGCCGTCAACGGCGGCGTCACCACCGTCGTCGACTTCGCCATTCCCGCGCGCGGCCAAACCCTCGCCGCCGCCCACGACGCGTGGATGGCCAAGGCCCAGGGCAATTCGCTCGTGGATTTCACCTGGCACATGGCCGTCACCAGCGACGCCCACCTGCGCGAAGTGCCCGACATGGTGAAGCGTGGCCTGCCGACGTTCAAGGAGTTCATGATCTACGAGAGCGAGGGCTGGAACAGCGACGACGCCCGTCTTTACGCCACGCTCGAACTCATGCGGGCCAACAACGCCATGCTGCTCGTTCACGCCGAAAGCAGTCGCGTGCTTGATCTGCTCATCGCTCGCCACCACACGCCCGAACTCATGCGCCGCCACGGTGCGAAACTTCATCCGACCACGCGCCCGAACTTCATCGAGGCTGAGGCCATCGAACGCGCCGTACATTGGTGCGAGAAGACCGGCGGCCGCCTCTACATCGTCCACATGTCGACCGGCGAAGGCGCCGACATCATCAAGACCGCGCAATCCCGCGGCGTGCCCGTGCTCGCCGAGACCTGCGCTCAGTATCTCGTGCTCGACGACTCGGTCTTCAATCGCCCCGACGGTCACCTCTTCGCGTGCTGCCCGCAGGTGAAGAAGCAGGAAGACATCGATCGTCTCTGGGCCGCACTGCGCGACGGCCGCGAAGTCAGCATCGTTTCGACCGACACCTGCTCGTTCACGCGCGAACAGAAGGCCATGTGGTGGAATCGCGAAGGCAACTTCGGCGACTGGACGGCCATCCCCATGGGCCTGCCCGGTCTCGACACGCTCATCCCCATCGTCTTCACCCGCGGCGTGCGCGGCGGCCAGATCACCATGAACCGGCTCGTTGAACTCTGCGCCCTCCACCCCGCCCGCGTCATGGGCTTTGACAAAAAGGGGGAAATCGCGCCTGGCATGGACGCCGACGTCGTGCTCATCGACCCCAAACGCACGATCGAAGCCAAGCCCCGCGTCACGCTTCAGAGCATGTGCGATTGGTCGCCTTACGAAGGCATGAAACTCGGCGGATTCGCCCACACCACCATTGCCCGCGGCAACATCGTTGTTCAGAATCACCAAGTCACCGACGCCCAGCCCCGCGGCCGATTCGTCGAACGCCGCCTCGGCGAGTTCCGGCCCTGACCTCCCGCGATTTCAGGCCCGTCGCCGTCTGAAGGGACGCGCCAGCGATTCCGAGCAATCAGTTGTGCGGCCTCACTGCGAAGCCGTCCGCCCCAGCCAAGGAAATCCCCGGCCACTTCGCATCGCCACAAGAATGTGTGTTTTGTGACAAAACCGCACAACGCTGTGGATTCGTAAAACTTTCATACACGAACTGAAATCGCACGCGTCACAATCTATTGACACCGACTCGCCCGCGCGGTACGGTCGCTTCATCCTCCGTGGAGACCACACATGTTTGGTGCGCGCATGATGTTCGGGGCGGTGGGCGCGGTGCTGCTGGCGCTCGGAATGGTCTTCGCGATGGTGCGCAAGAGCGCGGCCGACCACGACCTCGCCGAGGAGTTGCACGTCGAGATCTCTCGCTGCAAGGGATACGCCGCCAATCCCGCCTTCTACGACTACATCGCCGACCAATGCCACAAGGACGCGTTCGCGAACAACTACACGTTCGAACTGCGCGGCCGCCGCGTCTCCGCCGGTCTCAACGACGCCTACTTCGATGAAGTGATCGAGTGCATGATCCAGAAGGCCAAGGACGAAGGCAGCCCTCAGGTCGCGAAGGAACTCGAAGAACTCTTCACCGAGCCCGCCCCCGACGCACCGCCGGCGAAATGACGGCCGACATCGCTCACTGGCTGAGTTGCGCCGCGGTGAACATCTTGCCGGTGCTGTCGCGTTCCCACGTCCACGCGGGGCCGTGCTTGCTCTCATAGAACGCCCACATCTCGAACCAGTACGAGCGGAACGCATGGTCGCCGAACGGCTTGAAGTGGGCCTGCACTTTCCTCATCACCTGGGCGCTGCTCCCCTTGAATCCAAGCAGCGTCCGCCCATGGCGCACGCTTTCGGTATCCAGCGGCAGTCGCGCGTAGCGACCCAGCAACTGCATGATGTTCGCAGCGGCGTACGGCCCGATGCCCGGCAGCGCGACGAGCGACTTGAAAATCATGTCGTCGGAAGTTGCGAGGTCGTTCAAGACGGCGAGGTCGATCAAGGGTGCCGCTTTCGTCGACGGCTTGGTCGTTGGCTTGGCTGTCTGCCGTGCGGGGCGGCCGCCGCGTTCGGCCTTCAGATACAACTTCGCCAGTTCAATGATGCGCGCGTCGCGATACCCGACGCGGCACCGCGCACGCAGTGTCTGCGCCCGGGCCGACGCGAGTTTTTTCGCATCAGGAAACGCGAACAGCCCGCTCGACGACTGTTTCCCCAGCACTTCGCACAAACGCCGATTCATCACGATCGTGCTCGGCCACGTCACGTTGCAACTGGTGACCGTCTTGATGATGTCCTCAAACAGCGTGGGCGAACGCATGATGCGCCCGCGCCCCGACTCGCCCCAGCGCGGATCAACCGCGTGAAACGCCGCGAGATGGGCCGCGTCTTCATCAAGTCGCAGCATCCTCGATATCTGGCGCGTCGCCTCATCTCGCCCCATCCTGGACAGCGTTGCGTCGGCGGCGACCTTGAGCGGCGAGCCCGTCGACTTCTGCGAGACCCGCAGCGTCACCGCGCGATCATCCAGCAGCAACGTGCGCGTGAAGACCTGTCGCCGCACATCCCAGTGGTTGGGCGCGAGCAGGAAGTAGCCGTAGGAACACAGATCGCGTTTGAGGTCGAAGTCGCTCGGTACGGGGATGGTGAACGATGAAGGCATGGCGTGATGACCAATAAACTACTCGAAACCGTGGCGATGGTCATGGGGAAATTTTGCCCGGAGCGGCAATGCCGCTCGTCGGTTCACGTTCTTTGGGCGGAGATCCACATGAACCAACCCACCCTCTGGATGGTCGCCGCAACGATGTTGGTCGGGGTTGTGTTCCCCGCTCGCGGCCAAACACCGACGTTCGCAAACGTCCCCTATGGCACCGACCACGCACGACAGGTACTCGACGTCTGGGTGCCACCGTCACCAACCGGGCCCAAGCCCGTGGTCGTCTGGGTACACGGAGGCGGATGGCAGGGTGGCGACAAATCGACCGCCACTGGCTCAGGCAAGGCTGCGGAACTGCTGAGCCGCGGCTTTGTCGTTGCGGCGATCAACTATCGGTACAGCACTCAAGCGATCTTCCCCGCGCAGATTCATGACTGTAAGGGAGCGATCCGTTATCTGAGGGCCCATGCCGCCCAGTTCCAGATTGATCCAACCCGCGTCGGCGTGTGGGGGTCCTCCGCCGGGGGACACCTTGTAGCGCTTCTCGGCACCTCCGGCGGTGTGCTGAACGCGGAGGGTTCTGTCGGTGGAAATCTCGGATTCTCAAGCCGCGTGAACGCGGTCGCGGACTTCTTTGGCCCGTCGGACTTCTTGAACGTGGACGGGTGGCACTCCGCCTGCACACCGGACAGTGCGGAAGAAAAACTGCTCGGCGTCTGCCTCGGCGAGTTGCAGGCAAACGTCCTGAACCCGGCGTCGCCGTGGCCCGAGAAAGTCGCGCTCGCCCTGCTGGCGGGGGCGGTCACTCATGTCACGAGCGACGATCCCCCGTTCTACATCGCCCATGGCACGGCGGACACGACCGTCTACCCTGAGCACAGCGAACTGCTGTATTCGACACTGGCGACTGCGGGCGTCCCCGCCACACTCCGTCGCGTGGAGGGCGCAGCGCATGGACTCCCCAGCGGCGAGAATGCGGCGGTTTACGCGTTTTTTCTTGCCCAACTCACGACAATCGCCGCGTGTCGCAGCGATTTCAACGCAGACGGATTCCTCGACTTCACCGACTTTGACGCTTTCATCAGTGCGTTTGAAGTGGGACTCGCGTCCGCGGACTTCAACGGTGACGGATTTCTCGATTTCACAGACTTTGACGAGTTCGTGCGTGCGTTCGAAGCAGGGTGCGACTGAGCAACGCCACGCTCGACGGCTTCTCACGCCATCATGCGCTTCGTCGTCGGAAACAGCAGCGTCGCGAGGTTCACGCTCAACCGATCCGCCGAACGCGCGAACATCTCATAGTGATGCTGCGCCTGCGTGTTGATCTCCGCCGCACTCAGCCCGATCTGCGCGAGGTCCTTGGCGTCGGCCGCGACGTACTGATCGATCGCCGCGCGATCCACCTCGAAGTGATACTGGAATCCAAACGTGCGGATGCCCGCCTTGAACGCCTGAATCTTGCTCGCCGCACTCGACGCCAGCACCGTCGCCCCCGGCGGCGGCGTCTTCACTTCCTGGCCGTGCGATTGAAACTGCGGCACATCCCATGCCACGCCGCCCAGCACCGACTCGGTCTGTCCCGGCACGCTCAGCCTCACCCGCGTGAAGCCGATCTCGGGCTTGTCCATCGCCCCCACCGTGCCGCCCAGCGCGTGCGCGATCAACTGGTGCCCGAGGCACACGCCGATCAGCGGCAGTTCCCTCGCGTGGGCCCGCTTGATGAACTCCACTTCCTGCTGCATCCACGTCAGGTTCGCGATGTCCGTGACGTTCTGCGGCCCGCCGAGGACGACGACGCCATGGACGTTGTCAAAGTCGCTCGGCACACCGACATGGAGCCCCGCCTGTGCCGCGTGGTTCGCGGGCAGATCGAGCCGCCGAATGTCGAGCGCGAAGCCGTGGTCGCGAAGAGTGAGCCCAAGGCGCCCGGGGGTGCCGGTGTTCCAGTGTTGAAAGACGATGATGGCCATAGTGGGCGGATCATACCGCGACGCATGGGCAAGAAAAAACGTCGGCACCTTTCGATGCCGACGCTTTGATTCGAGCTGTGGGGCACTGAATCCAGGAGGACTCAGCAGCACCGCATTGGCTTACCAGCCGCCGCGATCGCCACCACGACCGCCGCGGCCACCGCCGCCGCCGCCGCCGCCGAAGCCACCACGACCGCCGCCGCCGCCGCCGCCGCCGAAGCCGCCGCGACCGCCGCCGCCGCCGCCTTCACGCGGACGGGCTTCGTTGACCGTGAGGTCACGGCCACCGATGTTCTTGCCGTTGAGCGCGTTGATCGCGTTCTTGGCATCGTCCGCGTTGGCGAACTCAACGAAGCCGAAACCGCGCGGGCGGCCGGTTTCGCGGTCCATGACGAGCGACGCGCTGGTCACTTCGCCGTGGGCCGAGAAGATTTCGCGGAGTTCCGCTTCGGACGTGCTGAACGAGAGATTGCCGACGTAAAGCTTCATCGCTTTTCTGCCTTGCCCGACTGACCTGATTGATTGGACCGGTGCTGGACTCGGGCAAGCCATAGCGTCGGGAGACCTGACAGGACTCGACCGACAGAGGCCGGGACCGGAGCAGAGATCACGGGCAAGCATAGGCGCGTCAACCCCCCGAAGCATGACCTCGCAATTTGGGGTTCCGTCCGACCTCCACCTCACCTGATCATGGCTGGACCGATGCGCCTTTTCCGAGTCTTCACACTCGTGCGATTTGAGTATTCTCCTCCCCTCGCTTCTGACCCTGCCGCTTTGGTGCGTTCAGGCCTTGGGGAGATCAAATGGGGAAAATCACTCCTCGCTGGTGGGACTGGATTGTCGACGCGGTACGCCGCGCCGTTGGAAAGCCGCCGCGCTTCGCATGGCCTCATCACCCCGGAGCGTGCGTGAAAGCGCTCGGCGCGGGGCGAGTCGGCACACTGGGATGTTTTGTGCGCTGCCGCAAGAAACCCTCCGAATGGTTCGCGCTGACATGCGCCCATGTCGTCGGATCAGGCCCCGAACCCCGTCACGTCCGCACTCATCATCCGTACCGTGGGCGACCGTGGCGCCAGCCTTACCTTGGCGTGGTTGACGCAGATCGCACCAAGAACCTCCGCGAGGAGCTTGATGTCGCCGCGATCCGAATCAACCGACAGCGCGGCAAGAATGTCATCCCCGAAGTGGGCGGATTCGGAGGCCCGCCCATGAACCACGCCGAAATCGTGGTCAGTTCTCAAGACGGGCGATCCACCACGCGGCTGGATAAATGGGGCGCGACCACCGGGCTCACAAGAGGCCGAGCGAACGGTGCGATCTTGATCAAGATTTTTCGAAAGTCTCCGGAATCGCAGCCCCCAGATTCATGGGCTTCCCGCTTTGTCCTTCGTATCGAAATCGCCCCTTTCGAAGGCGATTTCTGCTCCGAAGGCGACAGCGGATCGCTCGTCTTCTCGCCGTCGTTCGACGGGACGGCGATTCGCCCTGTCGGCTTGCTCTTTTCTCGCTCAAAGACTCCAGAAGAAATGCCCTCCTACGCCTCGGACAGCCGACGCATGAAACTGCATTTCCTCAAGCATGGCTATTGCATCACGCTCGCCCCTGTCATCGACGCCTGCGACGTCGAGTTCCCAAATCCACCATGATCCGAACTGGTCACCATCGCCTTGAACCTTGGGCGTCGTTGGGGCCTGAATCTCATCGGCCACGAGGGTACACGACCAGCGTACTGCACAAACAAAATACAAACAAGACTGCGATCGACACACCTTCCCATGCTGGTACGGGCGACTTCTCCCCATCTGTTGAATATTCTGGCAAATTCGGTCGATTTTCAATTGATTGGGTTGCAGTCCGCGCGACTTGGCATCACAATTGACTGGATAGTCGTCCGGCTGTCATACACGGTCGCGAAACGGTGTCCCGCCTGATTCGTACTGTCATTGAGGTTGTTGCCTTATGCCTGAGTCGAAGGACTACCCGGCAAACCCGGAGGGTGGCGTCACAAAGGTGACGGATCTTTCTGTGGAAGACATTTCTCAACGCTTGATGGATCGCGAGTTTGAGAAGTACGTCAACGATGATCTCATCGTCGGCTTCGGCATCGCCAAGCGGGACAACATTCAAGTGCCGGTTGATGCCGTGCCTTATCGGCTACGGGCCGCCGAGTGCTTGGTGCTCAAGGTTCTCCCAGACGATTTGGACGTGGCCCGACATCAATACGAAGGAAAAAGAGAAGGCGACCTTCGCATTGTCGTCGAAGCGGCGACTGAAGAACTCGTCGCCCAGAGTTTTTCCGTAACCGCCCGTTCAGGAAGTCGCGGGACATGCCCCGCACCCCAAACCCCGCCACCTTGCACACCAGAGGCTGTCCGTGCGCCGGATGGACTGTTCCCCCGTTTGTGGATGCGACTTTGGGGCCGTGCCTGAGCCTCCCCGCTCTGGACAAACCCCAACGCGGCGCGCCGTCCAGCCCTCCGCCCTACCTCACCGGCGCGACATCAACCCCGGCCAGATCCGCGAGGCGCTCGCTCATCACCTTCAGAAACCGTCGCTCGCGGCGTTCATCGCCGAATCGCCCAACACGGCAGCGCAGCGCGATCGGCCCGCTCCACATTTCGCTCTCGGCCTCGTCTTCGGCCTCTTCGCCCAGCGCGGTCTTCACTGCCGCTCCGCGCACGACCTCCAACTCCACCGGCTCCTCACCGAGGGTCAGCAGTCGGTAACGCAGGCGGCCTGGTCCGATGGCCTCGCGCGACTCGAGGGCGAAGAACATCTCTCCCGAAGCGACCGAGACCGCAGCATCGATGTCATCCCAGTCGCCGGCGGCCTCCAACGGGCTGCCACTCGACCAGGCAGACTCTCGTTGCGACGCTGTGCAGCCGACGAGCGAGCCGAGCAACCCCGCCGTCAACACCCAGACCGCAAGACATTGAGCATGAGACACCGCGCGGAGGCAACTCAAAGTCGGCCGTCCGCTGACACGTGCCGCGAAAATGGCAAACATGCGGGCAATCACGGTGTTCACGGTACTGTTCCAGCCCACGGTACGTCATTCTCACTTTCCGCAATCGAGAGGCTGCCAGAGTATTGGACCACAAGATTGCATCGGCCCGAGGTCGCGTCCGGCACCGAACTCGGCAGCGAGCTGCCGACAGACTTTCCTCGGACCGTCGCAGCTCCATGGGTCAAGGGCTGACTCTTTGATTGGGAAATCTTGGGGTCACGGTTCTGCGTTCTTCCACCAACCGAATACAGTATTCTCAGTGCGTGCCCCGCACGGTCTGCCGCAACAATTGATGAGTGCGGCACCAACGGCCGCCGTGGTGTGCCTTGCGTCGTCAATGGCGCGATCGACTAACTTGTACGGACGACTCAATGGCCAAGGAAACTCCTCAATCGTGGTGGGATTGGATCGTTGACGGGTTTCGCTTCGCGCGACGGATGACACCCCGATTCGCGTGGCCGCACTGTCCAGGAGCCTGCCTCTTTGTTCCTGGCCACAATTCGTACGGAACTTTGGGCTGTCTTGCCAAATGTCGACGTGATCCAGCGTCACGTTTTTCACTCACCTGCCAGCATGTCGTCGCCAAGGGTGCCGCGCCACAGCGCGTGGACTCGCGCCATGCCCATCCGCCGGATGCGATCGCCGGAAAGTCTCACGGAACTGCGGACTGGCACCGAACACGTCGCCTCGCCCCGTCGCTCGATGTTGCGACGGTGCGGCACGCGCGGCACCATGGGAGAAACGTCGTTCCCGGAATTGGGGCGGTAGGAAGCACCGCGATGCGACTCGATGAGGTTGTGTACGCGTCGAAACACGCCCCTCCAACCGCCGTATGCAAGTGGGGCGCGACAACCGGCCTCACCTACGGACGGGTTGCGGGTGTTCGCTACGACAAGCAGGCGAGTGCATTCGTTCTGAAAATCGCTCCCGACGATCGAGACCACTTCTGCTCCCAAGGCGACAGCGGCGCACTCGTCTTTGTGCTCGACACCACCAACAAACAGGCCCCGGCACGTCCGCTGGCGATCTTGTATCGCCAATCGAAGCCCCCCTGGGACGTGCCGCTCGCACTCGCTCATCGCCAGCCGTTTCTGCGTCATGGATACTGCTTGCCACTGCAACCGATTCTCGATGCCTGCAACTTGGACATCGTGTAGGTCGAAGCTGGGCAAACCTTGGATGAGCCGAAAGGCTGCGTCGGAACGGAATGAGCCAGTCATTTTATGCAGCATATTTTTCCGAAAACACATATTCCTCTGCCACCTCGCGCCGTCCTCTATAAGTGCTGACGTTTCCTCGCGACCGACGGCGGTATCGACCCCTATGGCCAATCAACTCTGCCAGGCTACCGCCCCCAGACGGCACAAATACGCTTGCATTCTCGATGTCTGGCATTGCAATTATCCAAAGACCGTGTATATTCAAAGTCGAAAGTGTCGATGAGAGTGCGAGGTTGCGGGTCAGGCCCGGCCAGTCGTATGCTTTGCTGAGGTCTCGCTGGCCGTTGACCGTGCGATTTCATTTCATCTTCGCTGCCCGACTTCGAGGTGTTGACACATGCCTGACGCGTACGAGACTCTCGGTGCTCCCGCGACGCCTATCCGCCCGCTCACCGTGGCGGATATTCAGGAGTTGCTTCAGGGGCCGGAGTTCGCGAGGTATGAGAACGACAACGCGATTCTCAGCTACGGCATTGAACGTCGTTCGATCGCATGTGGAGAAACTGCGTACGAAACACGCGATTGCGTCATTCTGAAGGTTCAGTCGCATGATGTGGATCGCGTGCATAAGACGCACGGCAAGGCCCACGGCGAAATGCTCGTCATAGTCGAAATCGCACACGACGAGATGGTCGAAGTCAGTTATTCCGCTGAGGCAATGGTTGCAGAGAACCGGCGGCAGCGCGCGGACATCAACCACGCGGCGAACACTCCGTCGTCCGAACGCTCAAGCGGATCATCGACAAAGCCGACGGGGTTCCTTTCTCGGCTTGCCGCGTTTCTGCTCGGACCACGCGACAATCTGTGCTGATACCTTGGTTCGTTTCAAATCAGATGGAAAGCCGCTCTCCCTCTGAAGCGAGCTCCATCCACACGGACAGCAGCCACGCTCAATCCCTGTCGGCCAAAGCCGAACCTTCCTAGCAAATTTCAAACCAAAGGCCGTGAACTGCCGTTTTGGCGGTCCGATGGCTTCAACCATCGCCCCGCACGCAAAACAAGGCTTCGGAGCAATCGCGTGGAGGCGATACACTTCGACACTCGCACGAATATCTCGCGGATCGGCGGCTCGACCCTTGGTCGAGCCGGCCGATAAGGATACTGGAAGACACGGCTTGGGATTGGCCCCGGTGTTTGCCGCGTCATGCGGCGGGCCCCGTCGGCCGCGTGCCGATGGCGGACTTTGGCCGCCGAGGGCACGTCTGAGGAAACCGAACGCTTGGAAGTCAGTTTCAAAGTCCCGGCCGGACACCGTCGCGTGGGCGTACTCGGTGCCGCCGAACGCAACCTCAAGATGCTCCGCGAGGCGCTGGGTGTGTCCGTCTCCGCACGCGACAGCCTCGTACTCGTCCGCGGCGAGCGCGAGCCCGTCGGCGTCGCCCATCGGGTGCTGCAACGACTTCAGGACGCCGCCGACCGTGACGCCGAGGTGTCGCGGCAGGATGTGCTGGACATGATCTCCGACGAGATGGTGCGTGCGTCGCGCAACGCTTCCGCTTCGGCGGGAGGCGATGACCCGGTCATCCGACATCCGTCGAGCCGCGGCTGGGGTCGTGCGGGTTCTGCGGGCGGGCCGGACTCTCGTGTCGGGCACGACCCGACGAGTGAAGCGTTCGTCCCCAATCCCGAACCGTGGGACGGCCGGCTGAACGTCTACGTCAGTGGACGCCCCGTGCGCCCCAAGACGCTCAATCAGGAGCGATACCTCTCGGCGATCCGCGATCATGATCTTGTCTTTGGCGTGGGACCGGCGGGCACGGGCAAGACTTATCTCGCCGTCGCCGCTGCGGTGCATCTGCTCAAGATCGGTCAGGTGCAGAAGGTGATCCTCGTGCGCCCCGCGGTCGAGGCCGGCGAAAAACTCGGCTTCCTCCCCGGCGACATGCAGGCGAAGGTGAATCCGTACCTGCGGCCGCTGCTGGACGCGCTGCACGACATGATGGACTTCCCCACCATCCGTCGCTTCATGGACAACGACGTGGTGGAAGTGGTGCCGCTGGCGTTCATGCGCGGACGGACGCTCAACAACAGCGTGATCATCCTCGACGAGGCCCAGAACACGACGCGCGGGCAGATGAAGATGTTCCTGACGCGCATGGGGCACGGGTCAAAGATGATCGTCACCGGCGACACGACTCAGATCGACCTGCCCGACCCGCGCGAGAGCGGACTGATCGACGCGTTCCGTCGTCTGCGTCGCACGAGCGGCATCGGGTTCATCACGCTGGATCGCGCCGACGTGGTGCGCCATCCGATGGTGCAGAAGATCATCGACGCCTACGGCGACGACGACAGTCAGCCGCAGCCTCGCCATGACGAGCGTCGCGACGCACGCGGCGGGGAATCACAAGCACCGGCCCCGGAGCCCCATGGCTAAGGACCCGTCCACTTCCGCATCGCGCACCGCCTCGGTGGGCAAACGCGTCCGCGAGCGTCAGCAGGCGATCGCGCGCGAGCGGCTCACCGGACTGGCCGACTGGGGCAAACTCATCCAGTCGCCGCGGAACGCGTGGGGCGTGCTGATCGCGATCGCGTTCGCCATCGCCTGCACGCTGGTCGTGGTGTGGGCGAGAGAGCGACCGCTGCTGGTGATCGGGCGCGTGGTGGACGAGACGCGTCTGGTCCGTGTGCCCATGACCAGCGAGGACAAGGCGGCGACGGATCAGGCCCGCGCCGTCGCACGCCAGCGCACGCCGCGCGTTTTTGTCGCCGACACCGCAGTGCTGGACGAGATCGTCGGCTCGCTGGAGAACCTGCCGCGGACGCTGGCGAGCGCGGACGCGATCGACGGCGTGGACCCGAAGATCCGCGAGTTGTACGAACTGACGGCCGCAGGGCTGGCCGCCATCCGCAATGAAGCGATCGAAGGCAAGCCGAGCGAGTTCTGGACGCAAAAGGTCCGCGCATTCGCGGACGCGCTCCGCAAACGTCCGCTGGTCGACGAGCAGACGTGGCAGCGCACAACGCAGGACGCGGGTTTCACCGATCTGAAACTCGTCTACGCGGGCAACACCGAGGCACGGGTGCTGCGCTCGGAGATGCTCAACGCCGACGACAAGGCGCGGCGTGGCGAGGCGATGTTCATCCTCGCCCGCGACGCCGGATTCTCCGGCCCGCTGCGTTCGGTCGTCGTGGCCCGCGTGACCAACGACGCACGGCCCACCTTCCGCTACGACGAGCAGCGCACCCGCGCCGATCAGGACGCGCTGGCCGCCGCCATTCGCCCGGTGATCCTTGAAGTGCCCGCGGGGAGCGTCATCGTCCGTCGCGGCGAGGCCCTGAGCCCCGAGCAGTTTGAACTTTACAAGGCCGAACTGCGGGCCCATCGCCAGCAGAGCCCGGCGTGGTCGATCTGGCTGCAGCGCGTCGGCGTCGCCGGTGCCGCGGGCGTGATCGCGCTGGCGCTGGGCGGCTATGTCGCGCTCTTCTGCCCGCGCGTCCGGCGCAGCGAGGGCCGCATGCTCGGCGTCGCGCTGCTGCTGTGGTCCACGCTGCTGCTGGCGGCGTTTGCCTCGGCCGCCAGCCCGAACCTGCTCGCGATCGCCGCCACCGCGCCGAGCCTGCTCGCGGGCCTGATCCTGTGCATCGCCTACGACCGGCGCTCGGCGCTGGCGTTCGGCGTGCTGCATGCCGTGCTCGTGTGCCTCGCGCTGCACCAGGGTGTCACGCTGCTGGCGACCATCGTCGCGGGTGTGGGCGCGATCGTGTGGTCGCTCCGCGATCTGCGCGACCGCGGCACGCTGGTCCGCACCTCGCTCGTCAGCGGAGCGATCATCGGGGCGGCCCATGCCATCCTCTGCCTCACCGAGCGCCCGCTCAGCGAGGCCGTGCTGCGCGAGATCTATTCCGATGCCGGGCTCGCGGCGGCAGGCGCGGTGATCGTCGGCGGCATCACGCTTTTCATCCTGCCCACGGTAGAGCGTCTCTTCGACATCACCACGGGCATGACGCTGATCGAACTGCGCGACCCGAAGCACCCGCTGCTGCGCGAACTGCAACTGCGGGCCCCCGGCACCTACAACCACTCGCTCACGGTGGCGAGCATCGCCGAGTCCGCGGCGGAGGCGGTCGGTGCCGACGGCCTGCTCACCTACGTCGGCTGTCTGTACCATGACATCGGGAAGATGAACAAACCCGACTACTTCGTGGAGAACCAGTCGCCGGGCGTGAACAAGCACGACAAACTCAGCCCCGCGATGAGTCTCCTGCTGGTCGTCGGGCATGTGAAGGACGGGCTCGAACTCGCGCGCGACTTCAACATTCCGCGCCCGCTGCACCACTTCATCGAGAGCCACCACGGCACGACGCTCGTCGAGTTCTTCTTCCATCGGGCCCGCGAGCGCGCGCTCAATGCGATGCGAGAGAGCGGCGAGGGCGAACGCGACCTGACCACCGATGGCGATCCGGCATTCATCTCCGAAGAGCGCATCGAGGTCAACGAGCCACAGGTGCCCGACGAGTTCGCCTTCCGCTATCCGGGCCCCAAGCCGCAGAGTCGCGAGGCCGCGATCCTGATGGTCTGCGATGCGGTCGAGTCTGCGACGCGCACGCTCAGCGACCCGACACCCAGCCGCATCGACGCGCTGGTCCGCAGCATCGCCAACAAGCGACTGATGGACGGGCAGTTCGAGGACTGCGAGATCACGCTCCGCGATCTGCACCTGATCGTTGAGAGCGTCTCGCGCAGCGTGGCGTCGATCTATCACGCTCGCATTGCCTACCCGGGGGCCGGGCCGAGCAGCCGCACCGCCGAAGCGGCGCGGGCGTGAGAAGAAGAGGACGCAGAATATCCAAGACCAAGCGGCGATCGACTTCTGTGCGTCGAGGACCGGCAAGAGGCACCTCCGATCGGGGAGAGTGGGCGCACGACGCCCTGTCTATAAAGACGGGTCGCGTCCACGTTTGCGCGCGCAAACGTGGACATGCGCGCGGGGTGACACGCGGTTTCCTCTGTGATTCTCGGCAAAACAAAATCTTTGAGAAAACGTCGAAGGGCGGGTTCCGCGAACATTTCTGCGCGCGCAAACGTGAATGTCCATGATTGTGCGCGAGTGTGTCATACGGATCACCGTCCCAAAGGAGGTGTCTCGTGGTGGCCCGAACCTCCGGGGCGGGCCGCTGAGCCCATGAAAACAGGCGATTTCGGCCCGGCTCGGAGATCCGGGCCACCAAAGGCACGCGTATTCATCAACCGTGATTGGTATTACCGCCCCGCGGGTTGGCCGCCTTTGCGCGGGTCGCACGCGGCGTCCCATTTCATGCCTTCCTTCTTGCTGGCGCGGATGACCTGCACGGCGGCCGCCGAGCGCGTCGCGATCGTGTGCCCGAGTTTTTTGAGGGCGGCCTCGGTGTCGCCGCCGCGGAGTGGGCGCTCGAGTTCGAGATCATCGGGCGTCCACTGGTGGTGCATGCGCGGCAGGCTGACGGCGTCGGCGGCGCTGAAGTCCCAGAGCATGACGTTGAGGGCGGCTTGCAGCGTGCCGCTGATGATGCGTGGGCCGCCGGAGGCCCCCACCACGAGCGTGACGTTTGATGTTGGACTCTCGGGCGGGCCGTCGAAGGCGATGGTGGGCGACATGCTCGAGAGCGGGCGCTTGCCGGGCGCGGGGAGATTGCGTTCATCCTGGGCGAGGCCGAAGGCGTTGACCTTGCCGCGACGCGTGAGGAAGTCGTCCATCTGGTTGTTGAGGACGAAGCCATAGCCGCGCACGTCCAGAAGTGAACCAAAGAGGAGGTTGACGGTCTCGGTGCAGGCGACGGCGTTGCCCTTGGCGTCGATGACGGAGAAGTGGCTTGTGCCATGGTCGTCGGGCGCGGGTGTCGGCTTGGGCTCATCGAGGCGCATGCCGTAGGAGTCGTGGGATTGTGTGCGGGCTGTGTCGATGGAACGTGCGCGGCCCATGAGCATCTCGGGGTCGAGCAGTTGCTTGAGCGGGACATTGACGTGGGCGGGGTCGGCAAGGAAACGCGCACGATCGGCGAAGGCATGCTTGGAGCACTCGGCGAGAAGATGGAGATATCGCGGCGAGTTGTGGCCCGCGTTCAGGCTCGCGACCGCGTGATCGCGGCGGGCGTTGAGTGTGGCAAAGACCTGAGCGAGCACGATGCCGCCGGAGGACGGGGGCGGGAACGTGAGAATCGGGCGGTCGCCGAACTTGGTTTGCAGGGGCTCAGTGGTCGTGACTTGGAAGGAGGCGAGATCGGCGAGGGTCATGTGTCCGCCGTCGCGGGTGATGGTGTCGACGATGGCGCGGGCGATGTCGCCGGTGTAGAACGCGTCTTTGCCTTGGGCGGCGATGAGTTCAAGAGCGCGGGCCTGATCGGGGCTGGTGATGAGATCGCCGACGGCGCGGGTGCCACGGGCGGCATAGGTCTGCCAGACGAGCGGGAAGCGCTCAGCCGCGCCGTCGTGGGCGCGGATCCACTTGAGGGCGTCGTCGCAGGCGTCGACAAAGGCCTTGTCGGCGCGGAAGCCGTCGCGGGCGGCGCGGATGGCGGGGGCGAGAACTTTCTCGCGCGGCATGGTGCCGAAACGCTCGAGCGCGAAAAGCAAACCGGCGACCGTGCCGGGGATGGCGACGGCGTGAGCACCCTTGGTGCTGAAGTCGGCGTCGAGTTTGCGATCCGCGTCGAGTTTCTCGTAGTAGTCGGGCGTCATGCACGCCGGGGCCTGCTCGCGGTAGTTGATGGCGATGTTGAGCGCGTGGCCGGGGTTGCGTGGGTCGTCGCGGAGGTGGACGAGCATGAAGCCGCCGCCGCCGATGCCACAGGAGAAGGGGCGAACGACACTGAGCGTGAAACTGGTGGCGACGGCGGCGTCGACGGCGTTGCCGCCGGCGGCGAGAATCTGCGCGCCGGCTTGCGAAGCGACTTCGTGGTCGGCGGCGACGGCGAAGGTGGCGTAGTCAACACGGGCGGGTGCCACGGCGCAAGTGGCGACGAAGGCAAGGATGAAGACGAGAGACGCCGCGGGATTTTGGAGCGAACTGGGCATAAGCATGGGCGACAATGTACCCGGCGGAGCGGGTTTGCACTACGCTAGAAGCAGGGCGGCAGGCGACGGGTGAACAAAGAAACGCGGACGGGCGGCGGACTTTCTGGCATGGACCATTTCATCTATGAATCGGGTGTGCTGCACGCGGACGGCGTGAGCGTGGAACGGATCGCCGACGAGTTCGGCACGCCGACGTATGTCTATTCCGCGGAGACGATTCGCAACCATGTGCATGGGCTGGCGTCGGCGTTCGCCGCGCTGCGGCCGACGATTTGCTATGCGGTGAAGGCGTGCGGCAATCTGGAAGTTCTGCGGCTCATCGGTTCACTGGGAATGGGGATGGACGTTGTCAGCGGCGGCGAACTGGAGCGGGCGTGGCTCGCGGGTGTGCCGATGTCGCGGATCGTGTTCGCGGGCGTGGGCAAGGGTGATGACGAGATTCGAGCTGGGCTCGATGGGCGATTCAGCCCGCTGATGGGACAGAAGATCGAGCAGGCATCGGGGCCGAGCGCGGCGGACGTTTCGCAGCGCGGACCGGTGGCGTGCTTCAACGTCGAGTCGGAAGAAGAACTCGAAGTGCTGGCGGCGATCGCTCGCGATGTGTTCAAGGGCACGGGGCGGCGCGCGGTCGCGGCACTGCGCGTCAACCCGGACGTCGACGCGCACACGCACGTCTATACGACCACGGGCAAGGCGGAGAACAAGTTCGGTGTGCCGATCGAACAGGCGGCGCGGATCTTCGCGCGGTTCGGAGCGGGCAGCGAGCACGCGGCGTCTCTGGACCTGTGCGGCGTACACATGCACCTGGGGTCACCGATCTATACCACATCGCCGTATGTGGAGGCGATCCGCAAGTTGCTGATGCTGGCGGACTCGCTGGCGGCCCAGGGCACGCCGGTGAAGAGCCTGGACATCGGCGGCGGGTTCGGCGCGGACTATCAGACAGGACGAACGCCGAGTTTTTCGCAGTATGCGCAGGCGATCGTGCCGCTGCTGAAGGAGCGGGTGGACGCGGGGCTCAAGATCGTGATGGAGCCGGGGCGCACGATCGTGGCGAACGCGGGCGTGCTGCTGACGCGGGTGCGGTATGTGAAGCGCGGCACGGCCAAGACGTTCCTGGTGTGCGATGCGGGAATGAACGCGCTGATCCGTCCGAGCTTGTATTCGGCGTTTCACTTCATCTGGCCGGTGCGGGTGACGCCCGAGTTCCTCCCGCCGCGGCGCGAAGAACGGATGTCGATGGGGAATCTGACGGCGTGCGATGTGGTGGGCCCGATCTGCGAGAGCGGGGACTTTCTGGCGAAGGACCGCCCGCTGCCGCCGGTGAAGCGGGGCGACGTGCTGGCGGTGTTCGGCGCGGGGGCTTACGGGATGTCGATGGCGTCAACGTACAACGATCAGCCGCTGCCGGCGGAGGTGCTGGTGACGGGCGAGACCGCGGAACTCATCCGCCCGCGCGGGAACATCGTCGAGCATGTGCGGCATGAACTCCGCGGCGGGTGAGGCCGCGATCGCGTGGTTGCTGGCTGGCAAGATCGGGCGTGCGAGATTTGGCGCGCCAGATGACAACCGGAGCAAAGTCGGGCACAATGGAGCGGGAGGCGACGGCGGCGGGTGGGGTCGCGCGATGCCGTTGACCGTGCTGGGAGTGCGCCGACGGATGGGTGACGTGATGATCAGAGCAGCGGGAGCGGGCGGCGAACGCGACGTGATGTCGCCGCCGCTGCTTGGCGCGATGATGATCGTGGCGGCGGCGTGCGCGAGAGCGAGCGCGGGCTTCACGATGCTGCCGGGCTGGGAAAGCAGCCCGATGGAGTTTGTCGCGCCCGAGTCGAGTTGGACGCCGATGATGTCGCTGGGGCTTGACGTGGTGTCGCTGGTCGGTGCCGCACTGTGCGCTCGCGGCAGCGGCGGAAGCGACACGCAGCGCCTGCGAGGGTGGTGGCTGGTCGCGTTTGTGCTTGGGGCGGCTGGCGTGGCGGCCCGCTGGGCTCGCGGCGGATCAATTGATGATCTGGTGCTGGGAAGCGCATGGGTCGCGAGCGTCGGCGGGATGCTGGGCTTGATGCACGCGTGCCGCGATGCCAAATGCCGCGGCGTCGCGATGGGGACACTCGCGGCATTTCTTGTGGTGCTGGTCGGCAAGGGGCTGATGCAGACGCTGGTGGAACAACCGGCGACGGTGCAGATGTTCAAGCAGAGTCGCGATGCGTTCTTTGCGTCGCGCGGGTGGAGCGCGGATTCGCCGCTGGCGCGGGGGTTTGAGCGCCGCCTGATGCAGAGCGAAGCGAGCGGGTGGTTCGGGCTGGCGAACGTGTTCGCGACGTTCATGGCCGCAGGCGTGACGATCGGGCTTGCAACGCTCTTTTTCACGTGGCGCGAACGGACAAAGTCGCGATGGGCGGGGCTTGGGCTCTTAATGGCGTGCGGCGTCGGACTCGTGCAGTGCGGCAGCAAGGGCGGGTTCGCGGTCGCGGCGCTCGGCGCGGTGTTCATCGCGATCGCGGCGTGGGCAATGCGCGGCACGTCCCGACTCGGAGATTCGGGCCGCCAACGGCGGTTCGCATGGCTCGGATCGATGCTTGGCATCTTCGCGGTTGTCAGCGTCATCGGCGGCGTGGTCGCGCGGGGTGCGATCGGCGAGCGTCTTGGCGAACTGAGCCTGCTCTTTCGATGGTTTTACATGCAGGGCGCGGCGCGGGCGTTTGCCGAGCAGCCGCTGTGGGGAACGGGGCCCGCGGGATTCCAAGAGGCATACATGCGGCTCAAGCCGCCGATCTCGCCCGAGGATGTGTCGAGCCCGCACAGCGTGTTGTTTGATTGGTGCTCGACGCTGGGGCTCGGCGGCGTCGCCTGGTGCGGGCTGCTGATCGCGGTGGCGATGGTGATCGGGCGCGGGGTGGTCGCAACGCCGCGGGAGGAACCCGAATCGATCTGGGCCAACGCCTCGCTCATCAAGCCGGTCTTTCTCGTCGCGGCGATCGCGACGCTCTTCGGCGCGTGGTGCGAGCGATTGATCGTCTCGCCCGAGGGAGCGGTACTGCGCGTGCTCGGGCTGGTCGCGTGGACGTGGCTGGGCGGTGTGGTCGCGGCGTGGTTCGCCCGCGACGCACGCGGGCCGCGTGCGACAGCGTGCGTAGGAGCACTCGCGCTGCTCGCGCACCTGCAGATGGATGTGACCGGCGTCAACGCGATGTCGGCGGCGCTCGCGCTCGCGTTTGTTGGCGCGGCGGCGAGCGCGACGATGAATGACGCGGCGAAGCGTGACACGATCGACGAGCGATCAACCCGACGATCGGCGTTGTCGCTGATCGGCGCGTTCGCGATGGTCGCGGTCGCCGTGCTGCCGGTGGCGGGCCTCTTCCGCGTCGTGCCTTGGGAGAACGCGCTGCGCGAATCGTCCGAGGCCGCACAAGTCGCGGGCTCGCTTCGGATGAAGGCGGCGCAGACGCGGCAGACACCGACGCGAGAAGGAATGGACGAGTTGGCGCGGGAACTCGAGCGTGCGACGGGGCGCGCGGTGGTGGCCCGGGGCGAGGCGATCGAGGCCGCACTCCTTGAACTAGACAACATCGCGGGGACGGATGCGCTGCAGCGACTCACGATCGCGGCGGAACGAGAGAAAGCCCATGTGGGCACGGTGTCCGCGCTGGGGCAGTTGCAGTTGCGCCTCGCGGACACGGTGACGCGCGCGGGAAAGGCGGATCAAGCGAAGGCGATGATTTCGGACGCTCGGAATCGTGCGGCATGGCTGACGATTTTGACGCCGCGGAGCATCAACGCGTGGCAGTGGCGCGCGAGTGTTGAGTCGGCGACAAGTCAACTCATGCGCGATGATCGCAATCTGGTTGATCTGTTTGATGCGTACGAGCACTGCATTGAACTCGCGCCGTACTCGCTGGCCGCGCGCGTCGGGTTGGTTGAGACGGCGGAGCGCATGAAGCATGACCACGGCGGCCCACGTGCCGCTGCGGACCACGCGAAACTCGTTGGCGACTTGGCCCGCGAGGCCCTGCGCGTGGACGATCTTCTGCGGCTCGACCCGCTCATCCGCCTGACAGCCGAGCAGCGGCGACGGATTGAGGCTCTGGCCAAAGGCGATGATCGCGACGTTCAGAGTCGGTAGAGCCCGAAAAGGGGCGGTCAGGTCGCGGCCGCCGCATTGATTCACGCAACAGGCTCGATATCATTCCCCGCACGCATTCGGGATCGGTTCGCCAATCGCGTCCAAGGCGTGAATCGCATGGTTCACGGGACGGCGTGGGACATTGGGGCGATCAGTCGGGCGTGTCGCGTACGAGGCCAGCGATGGACGAGGAAGACGACAACGCACGCCGCTGACGCTCGTCGCCACGACGTGCCGCCGACCGCGGCGCGTCTCGGGGAGATTTGGTCGCGGCCCAGCAACCGCGGCGACCCCCGCCGAATCGCTTGTTCACGCGAGTTCTCGCGATCTCAGTTGAAGATTTGATGCCCATCGCCCAAGGCGCGCCCTGACGCCGACGGGCGAAGTGTCAAGACAAGTTCCGCAACGGATTCCGTCGCACGCACCGCGACCCACCGGCTGGTACAGGACCAACGGCGTCGCCATCAGAGGTTGAATCAGTCATGGCCACCGATCTGTCCCACATCCGCAACTTCGGCATCTGCGCTCACATCGACGCGGGCAAAACCACCGTGTCCGAGCGCATCCTCTTCTACACCGGCAAGAACTACAAGATCGGCGAGGTGCACGAGGGCACCGCGACCATGGACTTCCTGCAGGAAGAGCAGGAGCGCGGCATCACGATCCAGTCGGCGGCGACCACCTGCCCGTGGACGTTCGGCGGGCGCGATTACAAACTGAACCTCATCGACACCCCCGGGCACGTGGACTTCACCATCGAAGTCGAGCGTTCGCTTCGCGTCCTTGACGGCGCGGTGGCGGTGTTCGACGGCAAGGAAGGCGTGGAGGCGCAGTCGGAGACGGTGTGGCGTCAGGCCGACCGGTACAAGGTGCCGCGCCTGTGCTTTGTGAACAAGATGGACAAGATCGGCGCGTCGTTCGACTTCTCGTTCGGCACGATCAAGACTCGCCTGGGCGCGAACGCGATTCCGATTCAGATTCCGATTGGCAACGGGCACGAGCTGCAGGGCATCATCGATCTGACGACCGAGCGGGCCTTCTACTTCAAGGGCGACAAGGGCGACGTCGTCGAGGAGAAGGATGTCCCCGCCGACATGAAGGACGAAGTGGCCAAGTGGCGGCATGAGATGGTCGAGAAGATCGCCGAACTCGACGATCATCTCATGGAGAAGTACCTGTCGGACCAGATTCCGACCCGCGCGGAACTGATCGCGGCGCTGCGCAAGGGCACCGTCGAGCGGCGCTGCTATCCGGTGCTGTGCGGCGCGGCCCTCAAGAACGTCGGCGTGCAGAAACTGCTGGACTATGTCGTCGAACTGCTCCCCTCGCCCAACGAGAAGCCCGACGTCGAAGGCACCGACCCGCGCGACAAGGACACGAAGATGACGCGCCCGCACGACGATCAGGCGCCGTTCGCGGCTCTGGTCTTCAAGGTCGTGTCGGACCAGCACGGCGATCTCACCTACATGCGCGTCTACTCCGGCACGCTCACCAAGGGCACGCGCCTCATCAACCCGGGCAACGGCAAGACCGAAAACGCCTCTCGCATCTTCGAAATGCACGCCCAGAACCGCATCCCGCTCGAGCAGGTGACGGCGGGCAACATCGTCGCCGTCGTCGGCATCAAGGATTCGTACACCGGTGACACGCTGTGCGACAAGGACCACCAGATCATCCTGGAGCGCATGTCGTTCCCCGAGCCGGTGATCAGCATGGCGATCGAGCCGGCGACCACCGAGGACAAGCGCAAGCTGTCCGAGGCTCTGGGCGTCATTCGTCGCGAAGACCCCTCGTTCCGCTCCAAGTATGACGAAGAGACCGGCGAGACGATCATCAGCGGCATGGGTGAACTCCACCTGGAGATCATCCGCAACAAGCTCATCCGCGACATGAAGATCAACGTGCGGACGGGCAAGCCGAAGGTGTCGTACCGAGAGGCCATCACCCGCAAGGTCGAGTACGTTCGCGGCAAGTTCGTCAAGCAGACCGGCGGTCGCGGTCAGTTCGGCGACTGCACCATCAACTTCGAGCCCTACACCGCCGAGCAGGCGGCGGCTGATGAACTCGACTTCACCGACCAGATCGCGGTCGAGGTCAAGACCGTCGGCGGGTCGATCCCCAAGGAGTTCATCCCGTCGGTCGAGTACGGCATCCGCCAGACCTGCATCACCGGCGTGAAGTTCGGCTTCCCGATGATCAACGTCAAGGCGACGATCGTCGACGGCTCGTACCACGCGGTCGACTCGTCGCAGGTCGCCTTCGAGCAGGCCGGTCGCCTCGCCGTCATGGAAGCCACCGAGAAGGCCGGCCCGGTTCTTCTCGAGCCGATCATGAAGGTCGTGGTCACCGTCCCCAATGACTACCTCGGCAACGTCACCGGCGACATCTCGTCGCGTCGCGGCATGATCATCGACACCGAAGATCGCGGCGTGGTGAAACTCGTGACCTGCGAAGTGCCGCTGAGCGAGATGTTCGGCTACACGACAAGCCTGCGCGGCATGTCCCAGGGCCGCGCCAGCAGCACGATGGAGTTCCTCGAGTATCGCCCGATGCCGGCCAGCCTGATGAAGGAAGTGGTCGAGGCCCAGCAGGGCGGGAAGAAGTAAGACCGTCGCCCTGAGATTGCATTGACAAAATCCAAACCCCGGAGCGCTTGCGCCGGGGTTTTCTTGTTTTGGCAATGTCGGGAAGCAACGCGAGGCGGGCGGCCAACTCACGCGAACGGGCAAGATTTTTTCTGAAGGACGCGCAGGGGGGTAATTCGGCCGGCCTGTCTTCCTGTGACCGGTGCGGGGCGCCTCCAGATCCGAGGACCGCAAAAAAGTCTGAGGGAGGGGGGAGGCGTTCCGCCCGGTCTTTGGTATTCTGGACGCACTTGGGGGGATGGCCGCTTGCGGGTGTGCCGCGAAACACCGTCCCATGAAGAACGGAAATGAGCCATGAGCATTCGCCACGTCGGTCTTTCATTGTCTTGCTTCACGCTGGCTGCGCTGGCGGGAAGCGTGTTTGCCGCGGACGTCGCGGTTCGCCCGCCGGTGGTGCAAGCGGCTGTCCCGACAGAGGATGCGCCTCGGATGATGATCCACGCGCCGGGTCGCGTTGATTATGCTCTGGGCAGCATCGCCGAAGCGACGGAGATGGCGGACGTCGCCGAGAAGGCGTTCGACGGCGTGCTGGTGTCGGCCGAGGTCTACATGCCCCAGGGCATGAAGATTCCCGCGACCCGGTACACCTTTCAGGTGACCGAGTGGATCAAGGGCACGGCGGCGACGCAGACCGTCACCTTGAGCAGCGTGGGCACGATGGATGCCAGCGGCACGGGTGTGTACACCTGCCAGTCGGTGAAGTTGACGCCGGGCAATCGCTATGTCGTGTTCACCAAGCCCGACGGCAGCGCGACCAACCTGCCCTTCATGCGCGTCTTCCAGGTCCACAACAATGGCTCGCTGGTCGCCGATGAGCAGGGCCATGTGTTCGTCGGCATCGAGGGCACAACGCCGCGCTTCCGCGCGACGCAGCCGGTGAACTCGCTGCTGTATTCGACGAGCAAGAAGTCCGCCGCGGTGGAGCAGGGCGGCCCGATCAATCTTGAAATGGTGGACGAGGTGCTGCAGGACGCCGAGGCGGCGGTGGCCGCCCAGGGCGCCCAGCCCGTGTCGTCGATGCTTTCTCTCTTCCGCGAGGCGGCGGCGGAGAATCCGACGCCCGCCAAGGGCGTGCAGTTCGCGCTCAGCGGCGATGAGCCGTCGCCGACGGGCCCGACGTCCTACGGCGGGCGCTATGTCGGAACGGCCTATCACAATGCCGCGATCAATCAATACCTCTACATCCCCGATGACGACAACTACAACTGGTGGGCGGCGTCGTGCAACGACTGGAACTCGCTGGCGGCGACCAACGCGAGCGGCGACGATTGGCTTTACGGCTGGTTCTCTGGTGCCGGCCGGGCCAACAACCCCGATGCCAACGACGGTCGGAACAACTGCGGTGTGCCCGGCGACGCGCAGATGACCGGTGGCGGCTACGGGAGTTGGGCCGCCAATGGTTCACCCAATGGCATCTGCTTCAACTGGACGAGCGGCAGCCGCATCGTCGAGACCGACTCGTTCGTCAATCCGACGAACCAGAACGACGAACTGCAGTTCCGCAAGTCCATGGTGCATGAATTGGGCCACGGGCTGCGCCTCGGACATGAGGATCGGTATGTCGCGATCATGGTCAGCGGCACATGGCGTATGCCGCCCAACTATGTGCTGGGCTCGTACTACAGCCGCGGCGACGATCTCCGGGGCGTGCGCGACATGATCAACGACGCCAACGCGATCAGTGCTGGCACGTTCCTGCGCGAGGATTGGGGCGACATGGCGACCTTCAGCCAGTGCCACCCGGACTGGGGCACCAGCGGCGACGTCCAGAATCAGATGACCGGGCTGAGCGATTACTCGCTCGTGCAAGGCCAGAACGTCACCGTGAACAACATGTTCGTCGAGAACCGCGGCAACCAGGCGGTGGACGACTTCTACATCCGCTGGTACTTGTCGACGAACACGACGATCAGCACGGCGGACTATGAGGTCGGTTCGGGATACTGGAGCACGTTCGCCGCCAACGGCTTGTGGAACAACGGCGACTGGCCGCTGAATGTTGGGCATGACATCCCGCCGGGAACGTACTACCTCGGGTGGATCCTCAGCGGCATGAGCCAGGACGAGTTCAGCAACAACAACACCGGGCTGATGCTCTTCAACAGCAGCAGCAACTACGCCGCGAGGACGGTCAGCGTGGCCTGTGACACGACCACGCCCGCGCCTCTGAGCGTGACCGCCAGCAATGGAACCTACTGCGAGAAGGTGCGCGTGTCCTACGCCACTGTGGCGAATGCCACCGGGTACGAGATCTATCGCAGCACCCGCAATGACACCTTGTTTGCGACAAAGATCGCCGACGACGCGGCCAGCCCCTACGACGACTTCACGGCCAACCCCCGCGTGACGTACTACTACTGGGTCAAGGCCAAGACCAACTGTGACCTCAGCCCGTTCTCGGCTTCCAACCCCGGCTACATCAACCCGGTGGACTTCAACGGCGACGGCTTCCTGAACTTCGAGGACTTTGACGATTTCGTCGTCGCCTTCGAGGCGGGCAAGGCGAGCACCGACTTCAACAACGACGGCTTCCTCACCTTTGAAGACTTCGATGCGTTCGTTGCCGCCTTCCAGAAGGGCTGCTGAGACCTGATCGAGGTTCGCAGTACGAACTGAGTATGAACGCCGCGGGGTCGAAAGGCCCCGCGGTTTTTCTTTTGGGTTTGGGCAATCTCACGCGGGCTGCGCCGTTGAACCGATGGCGTCGGTGGGAACCGGTGCTTTTGTGCCGCTGGAGTGTCGGGGTTCGGAGTGTCGACGTGGGGCGGCGGGTCGCGGGTGCGATCGCCGAGATCGTCGGCCCGAAAATGGAGCACGAGCATGACGGTTGCACACTCTCTGAACGTCGGTCAAGGCAAACTCGGTCGCATCGTGGCCTCGCTGATCGCGCTGGTCGCGGTGGTGGCTGCGGTGTTCGTGGCGGGGCTACCCAGCGCGGCACAGGCTGGCGGGAATCCCCCGCCGCCGCCGGCTCGGATCGCGATCAAGGTGGTCGATGCGGATGGAAAGGTCGTTCCCGGCGCGATCGTGGAACTGATGTACAAGGGTCGTCCACTCCGGCGGGAGATGACCACGCGTGATGGTCTCGCGGGCTTCCTGCGAGTGATCCCCGCCGAGTACGGCATTCGCGCCGGCAAGCGCGAAGTCGGCGTGGCCCGCGAGCGCGTCATCGCCAAGAGCGGCGAGACCACCCGGGTGCTGCTGACCCTCAAGAAGCCCGACACGACCGGCTCGGCCGTCTCCGGCGGCGGACAGACCGGCAGCGAAACCAGCGCCGGCGTCAGCACGGCCAAGTGATGCACCTCCGCGACGCGCGGCGGCGATGACGACTCACACCCGCGCTCGCGAGCACAAACCCCTGAGGACCCCGAGTCCACACGCAAGCCCTGGAGCAATCTGGGGCTTGTGTGCTTCTGGGCTTGGGTACTTTTCAACACTGCCGCACAATTCGTGACGGGTCTTTGCGAGGAACGACGGCTGAAGACTGGACGAAGCGTCAGATCGACGCCCCGTCCGGGAGTCTTGCCCATGCTGGCGATGCCACCATTGAACGATCGTCGCTCGTGCCTCGTCGTGCTCGCTGTTTCGCTGCTCGCTGGCACCGCCTCGGCCCAGTGGACCGCGCGCATCCTTTCGCCTTCCACCGGCGGGGCGGCGCTCGGTGTCGACGGGGGGCGTTCCGCCGGTAGCATCACCGTCGGAGGCGTGAAGCGTGCGGCGTACTGGACCGACGGCGCGATCAACGCGGTCAATATCAACCCCAGCGGCGCGAGCGACTCCATCGCACGCGGCATCGACGGCAACCAGATCGTCGGCGTCGGCACATTCAGCGGATTCACCCGCGCGGGCATGTGGACCGGCACGACCGCCTCAACATGGGTGAGCCTGAATCCCGCGGGTTATCAGTTCTCATCGGCGTTCGCCGTAGGCGATGGCGAACAGGGCGGGTATGTCTCGACCAACGGCTCGACCTTTCTCGCGGCGCTCTGGCGCGGCACGGCGGCATCGTTCGTCGACCTCACGCCGCCGGGTCAGACATTCTGTAATGTCTGGGGCGTGGGTGGCGGGCAGCAGTGCGGTTCGTGCGGCTCGGGCGGGCCGCAGGCGTATCTCTGGCGCGGGACCAAGGCCTCGGCGATCAAACTCACGCCGCCCGGATCTCCTGTCGCCTACGCCTATGACACCGACGGCGTTCATCAGGTCGGCATCTACGGTGCCCCCGACGGCACCTATCACGCGTGCATGTGGTCGGGCACCGTGGCGTCACACGTTGATCTGCACCCGCCGGGACAGGGCTTCACCTACTCGTACGCCTACGCCGTGGATGCGAACCTGCAGGTCGGTTACGTCACCGACGCCAACAAGTCCTACGCCAGTCTGTGGCGCGGCAGTGCGGCGACCTGGGTGAACCTGAACCAGTACTTGCCGCCGGGCAATGACTTCAGCGCGTGCATCGCGCGATCGGTGTGGCGCGACGCGAACTTCATCTATGTGGCGGGCGAGGCGAACGGGCGTGCGGTGCTGTGGCAGAGGCCGCGATGCCGACCGGACTTCAACGGCGATGACTTCCTCGATTTCACCGACTTTGACGCATTTGTCGAGGCGTTTGAGAGTGGCGCGGCGGGAGCGGATTTCAACGAGGATGGGTTCCTCGACTTCACCGACTTTGATGAGTACGTCACAGCGTTTGAGGCAGGGTGTTGAAGCGGAAGAGATGGAGAGACGAGAGACGACGTGCGAAGACCATGCAGACAGCACTCGGCGTTCGAGTACACGATGCGAAAGAGCGAGCGGGGCCGAGCTATGGCCCGGTTCGCGCCAGCGCGATGAAACGCTCAGCACCATCGACCTGATCGGTGAGATGGCGCACGTCGGCCACCAGCGGCGACCGGCATCCGATCACATGCAACGCGGCGATGTAGGCATCGAGCGCGAGTCGCCCGCCGCGCGAACCCGGCACCACGCGACCGGCGGCACTCAGATCGCTGAGTCGGGCGCACGCGGGCGGCTCGCGCAAGGCTGCGACGAATGCAACCGGGTCTTGTGCCGCGCTCAGAACTGACGCCGGATCGACGCCGAGACCGATGATCGGAGCGTGCTGCACGCTGGTGGCGGCACGCGGCAGCGCGTGGTCGGCGATGCGGATGCCCGCGCGTTCGGCGTGGGACGCGATGCGCTGGGCCGCGGCCGCGGAAAGCGATTCCGGCAACGCGATGCTCACGACCCGCCCCGACGCACCCGAAAGGTCGGAGAGGTCTGCGCACAGCGTGATCGCCGCGTCAAGCGCGTCGAGGGCTCGCTCGGCGTGCATCGCATCCGAGAAATGAGACGACGGAATCCACGCATCGAGGCCCGCAAAACCGACGCCGACACGCCGAAACAGCGCCGCGAGATCACGGCGCGCGGAGCGATCAAGCTCGCGCGGACGCACCCCGACGGCGGTCGCGTCCAACACGATGTGCGCAAATCGCAATGACGTGGCCCACTCGATCGCGGCACGCGGGCCGGCCGCCCAGGGCGAGCCCGGGGCACGATCGAGCCCGGCGAGCGAAATCGCGATGTCGGTGGGTGAAAGCACGCGTGATTGTTGGCGATGGGAACGGGAAAGACAGGGACACAGAGAAAACAGAGGACGGCAGCGGAAACCGAGCGAACCGCGCGTCAAGACGCAACCACGAGCGACGATGCACGGTGCGCGGTGCAGGGTGCGCGAGTTTCAGACCCCGCCCCGCGCCGGGGCCCTCCACCACTATCATGACGCATGACGACACGACGCGCGTGGTTGGAGGCGGTTCACTTGCTCGCGCTGGCGGCTTGGCTGGCGATGCTCGCGACGGCCGCGATCGGCGCGTCGATCATCTTCCCTGCGATGCGCGAGGCCAAGGCGAGCGCGCCGAACTACCCGGCGTATCCCGCAGAGATGTGGCGACTCGTCGGCGGGCTGGCGGCGTCACCGATCTTCTTCTTTACGGCCAAGGTGCAGGCTTGGTGCGGGCTGGTGGCGGTGTTCAGTTTCCTGGGTGTGCTCGCCAGCGGGCTCACGCCGAAGTCGTTCGTCGGCGCGGCACGATTGCTGACGTTGCTCGTCGCGAGCGGCACGTTGGCGTACTACACGCACGGCTACATGCCCCGTATGCATGAGCAGTTTCATGCCCTGCGCGACGCCAGCACCGACGCCGCACGCACCGAAGAGGCCGCGGCCGTACAACGCCGGTTCGATGATGCCCACCGCCTCGGTTCGCCGCTGATCTCGACGATGGGAGTTGCGATGATGGTGGCGCTCGTGCTGGTGCCGATCTCGATGCGAAGGGTTGGCGCGTGCGCATGCGGACGCGCGACCAAATGCGAGAGCGATCATGTCGCGTAAGCCGAAGCAAGCGAGAACCAAGAGCGCCAAGTCACGAGGGAGCCGAGGTACTGGGCGTGACAAAGATCGTGATTCAAGCCGCGACTCGGCTTTGCTCGCCGCCCTGCGCGAGCACTATCCCGATGCCCACTGCGAACTGAACTACACCTCGCCGCACGAGTTGCTGATCGCGACGATTCTGTCGGCCCAGGCGACGGACGTGAGCGTCAACAAGGCGACCCCCGCGCTCTTTGCACGCTTTCCGACGCCCGCGGCGTACGCGACGGCGTCGCCCGAAGACATCGAGCCGTTCATCAAGACCATCGGGCTGTTTCGCAACAAGGCCCGCGCGGTGCATGAAGCGATGAAGACGGTGGCTGAGCGCTTCGGCGGGGAGGTGCCGCGGACCATGGAGGAGTTGCTCACGCTCCGCGGCGTGGCCCGCAAAACCGCCAACGTCGTACTCGGCAACGCCTTTGGCATCAACGTCGGCGTGGTCGTCGATACGCACGTGGATCGCCTGAGCAAGCGCCTCGGACTCGCCGAGGCCACGGACAACGTCGCGAAGGTCGAGCAGTCGCTGATGTCCCGCTTTCCGCGCGAGAGTTGGTGCGATCTGTCGCATCTCTTGATCTTTCACGGTCGCCGTGCGTGCAAAGCCCGCGGCGTCACCTGCGGCGAGCACCCCATCTGCGCGACCTTCGGCACGCAATGCGAGTTGCGGGTCTCGGCGGCGTCGAAGGGATCAACGAAAGACGTGAACGCGATGGTGGCGAAGCGGACGAAGAACGCGAAGAAGAAGCCAAAGGGCGGCACTGCCGAGCGGTGAATCTTCAGCGCACGACGCCGGCGCACCCTCGCACAATTCCGCGGGACGGCCACTTTCGCGACTCGGCTCTTCTCACAGGTCTGTCGGAGACGCTCTGCGCGAGCACGCCGCACAATCGAGCGTGGGGTTCGCGTTCGCGTCGCTTTACCGTGAACGGTTGGAAGTATGCCCGACAGGAGTCGAACCTGTAACCTCTGCCTTCGGAGGGCAGCGCTCTATCCAATTGAGCTACGGGCACAGCACGCACAAGGCGTTTGGACGCCGGATGCTACGATCGCTCGCTCGTGCGGGCAAATCGCACGCTTTCGCACCGCCCGAACACCCCCACCGCCGCGGCGGCACGGACGCCACGATCGACTGTCGCGTCTGGTCTCACTTCTCCCGCACCGCACGGACGCATGACCACTCCTCTTGCCGCCACTTCGACGCGAATCCCGCCCGTGCCCGCGCCGTTGTGGGCGGTGCAGTTGCTCACATTCATCGGCGGCGTCGGCACGGCCGTGCTGACCAACGGCGTCTACTTCCTCACCAAGCACGCGTACGGCTTTGACACGCTGCACAACTACGTCCTCGCCATCGTGCTGGGCGTGACGTACATCGTCGGGTCGTCGTTCGCGGGACGGATCGTTGACGCGCTCAACGCACGCGGCGTGTGTACGCGGACGACGCTGGCGGTGACCTTGGTGTTGCTGGGGCTGGTGTGCTTTTGGCCGCCGCTGGTCGCGGGGCTGAGCGACGACCCATCGAAGACGTCGTGGGCGATCTGGCCGATGGTGGCGATCTACAGCCCGCTGACGGGCATTTTGTGGCCGATCGTGGAGAGTTATCTCTCGGGCGGCAGGCGCGGAAACGAACTTCGCTCGGCGGTGGGCTGGTGGAACGTCGTGTGGTCGAGCGCGGGTGTGATGGGCTGGTGGGCGATGGGCCCGCTGGTGGAGAAGCACGCGCTGGCGATGATGGCCGCGCTGGGCGTGGTCCACTTCCTCAACGCGCTGCCGCTGCTGTGGTTCCCGCGCGTGCCGGCGGCCCACGTCGATGAAGAGCACGACCCGCATCCGCCCGTCTATCGCGCCCTGCTCACGACGTTTCGCATGTTGCTGCCGATGAGTTATGTCTTCAACACTGTCCTGGGGCCATACCTGCCCGAGGCGATGAAACGACTGGGCGTCAGCGCGGCGTGGGCACCGCCTCTGGCCGCGACATGGCAGGCGGCCCGCGTCGTCGCGTTTTTCACGCTGCAGCGCTGGCACGGCTGGCACGGGCGCTGGAGCACGCCGATCCTGGGCGGATTGATGCTGCTCATCGGATTCTCGATGATTGTGCTGCAGCCGCACATCGTCGTCGGCACGCCCGGGCTGACACTGGTGCTCGCGGGGCTGGCGCTCCAAGGCACCGGCATGGCGACCATCTACACCGGCGCGCTCTACTACGCACTTGAAGTGGGCAACGCCGATGTCGACGCGGGCGGCACGCACGAGGCTTTGATCGGCCTGGGCTACACCATCGGCCCGCTCTGCGGCCTGGTGCCCGCGCTGGCGGTGCATCAAGGCTGGCTGGCGGCCGGTCGACAGGAGTTCGTGGTGCTCGGCGCGGTCGCGACGATCGCCACTGGCGTTTCTGTCGCGGTCGTCCGGCGCGTACACCGGGAAGCACGCAAAAACTAGCGACCCGCCAGCATCATTCGCAACCGTGAAATTCGTGTCCCGAAACACCGAACAACCATCTATCGCTCGGTGGCGACGCCAGATTGGAGGGGCGTGACGCCCTCGCGGGCTGCGTCACCGGCGACGCCCGATATCATCGCAAACAGCGGACGTTTGACGGGCGTATGTGCATGGGCCGGATCAGAGGGACCGATGCACGGTCGCGGCGACGGGTGGGCACGCTTCGCGGAACGAATGCCGCGTCGGCGTGTCTGACAGGACGCCGTGGAGAGGAACGCCGCCCGCGCAGGACGCGCGGCGGAGTGAGCGGCGGGGCGTGCGTGCGCGAGGTTGCGCGTGTGGGTGCCGTCGAGGAATCTGGAGGATCGATGAGCCAGTCGCGTGTGTTCGTTGCCCGTCGCGGAGTTCTTGGTCTGTTGAGCCGCGGCGCGCTGCTGTCGTTGGTGATCGCATCGGGCACCCTGCTGACGCCGGGAGCGGTGCTGGCCCGCCCGGACACGAACGCGGCGGCGCTGAGCGATCCGACGCCGGTGGCGGTGCAGAACTGGTCGAGTCGCCTGTGGACGTCGGCGCGGCTGGGTGATGTTGAGCAGTTCAAGATGCTTCTGGAGAACCCGCCGACGGAAGTGCAGAACGACGCGCTGTACGCGAGCCTGCGTGACTCGATCGCCCGGCTCAAAGGGAACGTCGGCAAGCGCGAGGAGCAGCGCGACAAGCGACTGGGCGAAGTGAAGACGGAACTGCAGGAAGCGATCGAAGAAGATGAAACGCCGGCGACGCTGAGCAACGCGCTGAAGACCGCGGTGGAGATGCACGAGTACGCCCGCGACAAGGGACAGGTGCTGGGCGACCCGACGGTGACGAAGATCGTGGGCAAGGCCAAGGACGCGGCGCTGGAGTCGGAGGCCAAGGGCGATTGGCTGATGTCGACGGAGTTGTTCGTGCGACTCAACGCGCTGCTGGAGCAGCCGGGGACGTTCAAGGACGACGTCGAACGGCAGGGTCGACGGCTGGCGATGTTGCGGCTGTATGCGCCCAAGCGTCTGTGGGAACTGCGCGACGCGCGCCTGCGAGCCGACGGTGAGAAGCCATTGCCGGAGTACAACGGGGCGGCGGACGACTATCACACGAAGCTCAAGGGCATCGACAAGAGCATGGTGCTGCGTGCGATCAACCGCGCGGCGACCGAGCACGTCGAGCAGACGACGATGCGGCAGATTCTGACCGGCGGCGTCGATGCGCTGCGGACGATGGCGGGCACGGTGGACCTGCGCTCGGCGTTCCAGGGGCTGGGCAACGACGTGGCCCGCGCGAAGTTTGTGGCCGCGCTGGATGCCGAGGCAGCGGCACTCAAGAACGGCACCAAGCCGCTGGACCTCAACGACGCGAACAACCTCGTGGATCGCATCCTGGCGGCGAACAACGACAGCGTGAAGATTTTCGATCCGGCGGTCCTGCACGAGTTCGGCAACGGCGGGATGAGTCGCCTTGACGAGTTCAGCGCGATCATCTGGCCCGACGAGATGCTGCGCTTTGAGCGCATGACCCGCGGCGAGTTCGTCGGCGTCGGTGTGCAGATCGAGTTCGACGAGGCGTCGAACATCAAGGTCGTGTCGCCGCTTGAGGGGACGCCGGCGTTCCGGGCGGGCATCAAGCCGGGCGACGTGATCAAGAAAGTGGACGGCGTGAACACGTTCGGACTGACGCTTGACCAGGCCGTGGACTTGATCACCGGGCCGATCAACACCAAGGTGACGCTGACGGTGGAGCGCGAGGACGAGGCGGCGGCGGCGGACGCCGAGGGCAAGAAGCCCAAGCGAGAGATCGATCTGGCGATGAATCGCGGGCGGATCGAGGTCGTGAGCGTGAAGGGCTGGAAGCGCGACGGCGTACACGAGGACGACTGGAACTGGTTCGTCGATGAGGCGAACAAGATCGGCTATATCCGCCTGACGCAGTTCAGCCGAAACACGGCGTCGGAGTTCAAGAACGCGGTCGATCGGTTGGAGAAGCGCGGGATGCGCGGGCTGGTGGTCGATCTGCGGTTCAACCCCGGCGGGTATCTGGATCAGGCCGTGGAGATCGCCAACGAGTTCATCAACCAGGGCGTGATTGTGATGATGCAGGGCCCAAGCAAGCGGCCCGAGCAGCCCGAGCGTGCGATGAACGGCAAGGCGACGCTGGGCGAGACGCCGGTGGTCGTACTGGTGAACGAAGGCTCGGCGTCGGCGAGCGAGATCGTGTCAGGCGCGCTGCAGTACTACGGCAGCCCCAACAAGACTGGCACGACGATCAAGACCCTCGTCATGGGCTCTCGCTCGTTTGGCAAGGGCAGCGTGCAGAAGGTCTATCCGATCGGCGACAACGCCCAGATGAAACTGACGACACAGTATTACATGCTGCCGAACGGACGGATCGTGCACCGCAAGCCGGGCGCGACCGATTGGGGCGTGACGCCGAATCTGCTGGTGGAGATGCTGCCCAAGCAGGTGGCCGACGCGCTGACGCTGCGGAAGAACGCGGACATCTTGTCGCTGGACAACGCGGGCAACATCGTGCCCAACAGCAGCGCAAGCGCGAACCCCGAGGACCTGATGGCCAAGGGCATCGACCTGCAACTGGAGACGGCGTTGCTACTGATCAAGTCGCAGGTGCCGCCCAAGGCGGTCGAACAGGCGCGGATCAACGATGAACCCAAGGATGTCGCTCGCTGAGGCGGGTCGCACGATCGGGCACAACGAGATGAAAACCACGACGCCCCGGGGCCGCCCCTCGGGGCGTTGCCTGCTCGACTACGCTTGACCACATGGATCCGATGCTTCTCTTTGGGCTTGCGTTGCTGGCTGGCGCGCTGCTGGTGATCGTGATCGAGGCGTTCGTGCCCTCGGGAGGCGCACTGGCCGCGGTCGCTGTCGTGCTGGGCTTCTCGGGCATCGTGTGCCTGTTCCGCTACGACACCGCCTGGGGCTTTGGCGGGATTTTCGCGTCGATGCTCTGCGGGCCGACGGCGTTCATCCTTGCGCTGAAACTGTGGCGCTACACGCCGATGGGACGCAAAGTCATTGGCGAGCCGCTTGAAGAGCAGATGGCCCAGCAGGCCCTGACCGATCGCGAAGAGGCGGCAAAGTTCGCGTTGCTGATCGGAGTCGAGGGCGAAGCCCTCACGGACCTGCGTCCGGTCGGCATTGTGCAGTTGCCTGATCGGCGCGTGGATGCCTTGGCGGAGACGGGGTACATCCGCGGCGGCACCAAAGTGCGCGTGACCCACGCCGACGGGAGCCAGATCAAGGTGCGCGCGATTCAGGCGTGAAGATGGGCAAGGGACTATGGCCTCGTGCGCCAAACGCCGCCGCCCGCCATCGCGAAGGCCTTGGCATAGAACGATTCGAGTTCTCGCACCATCGTCTGCGTGCTGAAACGCTCGCGGCAAAGTTCGCGTCCGTTGATCGCGAGCGTTTCTCGCTCGCGCGGGTGCGTAAACATCCAACTCACCGCGTCGCGCAGCGCGGCACGATCGCCCAGGGGCACGAGTCGCCCGGTGCGCCCGTCGATACAGGCCTCTCGCGTGCCGTCGACATCGGTCGCGATCACCGGCGTGCCGCAGAGCAGCGCTTGAGGCACCGTGCGGGGCAGGCCTTCGCGGTAGCTGGCGTGCACCATCACGTCCATGGCCCGCATGAATCCCGGCACGTGCTCCGACGGCACGAGCCCGGTTGTGATCACGCGATTGCGGAGCCCCATGGCATCGACGCGCGAGAGCAGGCGATCGCGCCACCATCCGTCGCCGACCCAGAGGAGTTTCCATGTCGGATTGGAGCGGAGATCATCGCCGAGCGCATCGAGGATGTCGTCGTGGCCCTTGAGTTCGGCGAGTCGCGCGACGGAACCGACGACAAAGTCGTCGTCGCGCAGGTTGAGCGACGCCCGCATCTCGGCGCGGGTCTGTCCAGCATCGGCGCTGAGATACCGATCGACTTCCATGCCCGAGTAGATGGTGGAGTATTGCTCGCGGCGGCCGATTCCGACGTCGAGAAACTGCTTGCTCATCGCGTCGGCGACGCCCGCGATGAGGTGGCAGCGACGCGCGGCGTATCGCTCCGCAACGATGTAGGCACGACGGACGAGCGGGTTCTGATGATCGTGAAACGGCGGGCCGTGGATGGTGTGAACGACGCCGATCGGTTGCCGCCCCGCGCCACGGTCGGTGCGGCCGCCCTCGGCCCACGCGGCGGCCCGGCCAAGAACGCCCGCCTTTGACGAGTGCGTGTGCACGATGTCGGGCTTGATGGCGCGGATGAGTTCGCGGAGTTGGCGCAGGCAGCGCACGTCGTGGCGCGGGTCGATCTGCCGCACCATGTCGGGCACTTCGTGCATGTGGATGGCGCGACCGTCGGCAGTGCGGAACTTCGAGGCGCGATCAAAGAGCGAACCCTCGGGGCCGAAGATGGGTCCATAGGCCAGGTGGACATCATGGCCGAGGGCGGCTTGGCCTTCACACGAAAGGACGGTGTTCTCTTGCGAGCCGCCGAGGATGAGCCGGGTTGAGATGTGGAGGATGCGCATCGGAGAGGACGGCACTATCGACGAACGGGGACACCAATCAGGCTTCGCGAAAGCAACGGTGCGAGCGGCGTGCGACATCGCAGAAACGGCGTCCGAATCACCGCTGCATCAGACATCTACTTCTCGTTCTGTGCCGAGAGATCGCCTCGCCAGAAGTCACGAACGAGCGTCGCGAGCGATGGAGCCACGTGGAGCCTCGAGTATCGCCACCACATCCAAAGCCACGCGAAAAGGAACGGAATCCAGTACGCAAAAAAGCACCCGACGCTTGTTGCGGTGTCGGCGTACTCAACACCGCCAAAGTAAAAAGAAATGGCCTGCTCCCCGGCAATGACGTTTTTCGCAGTTGCCAGGCAGAGAAAGTACAGCCAGCACATGATCGGATTCAATGCCACAGCAAGCGTGACTGCAAAGAACGCCTCATTCGCCATTCGCGAATCGCGAGGGCTTGGACGATCCGCACCGATCCGGTGTTCGACGAATGACGTGACTCGGCGCACCAAGATGATTGGCAAATACGAAAACGGCGCCAACAAAATTTGCGCAATCTGCTCAACACGGTTGATAAACACCCAAACTGCTGGACAGCAGCTCCCGGGTGGGGCGGTTTGAAGCCAGCCCGCCTTCGGGGTCGCGCTCCGCCAGGCCCAGAACATCAACGCCACACACACGAGCGAACTCGCGATTGCGAACACCCGAAAAAACCATCTCCAGCCGGCATCGCCGGCACTCTGCTTTTCCCAAAGTTCTGGCGATTCAATCCGATGTCCACCGCCCCGAAAAAGCCGAAGGTTCGCGTCCGCGATAATGCTGGCGGAGATGACCCCACCCGCCGCAACGAACAAGCTGACGTTTCGCATCTTGTCGAGCAGCGCAAGCCCGATGGATTGAAAGTTCAGCCCCTTGATTGTGAACCACTGGAGCACTTTACAGAGCACAACCGCCAACACCGCGATCACGCCGATGAGCAAGTAGTACCGCGACACTCTCAACCACTTTGAGTATCGATTATCCCAGAACCCGGTTTTCACATGTGTTTTCTGCACGGTTTACGACGTCTCGGGATAGCCTCTAGTACCGCGACACCTTCAACCACATTGACTGGCTCCCGACCTCAGTGGTCCGACGATGGCGGAGTCACTTCGCCGGCATCGCTTTTGCATCGGCATCCGTCGTGTCCGACGACTTTGCGACCGTCTCCGTCGGCTTGGCGTCCTTGTCCGGGTCCTGCTTACCGTCGGACTTGGTCTCGGGTTTGGCGGCGACGGTGTCGGCGCCGGACTTGGCTTTGGCCGCTTGCTTGGCGTTGGCGCGTGCGCCCTGGACCGCGCCGCCGCCCTCGGGGATCACTTGGCCATCCTTGTCGAGTTGATAGCCCGCGAGTTCGAGCTTGGCTTTGTCCCACGGCTGGCTGATGGTCTCGCCGGGCGCGGGGTCGCGGAGCAACACGGTCTGCCCTTCGTCGAGACCTGCGAGGATTTCAGCGAACGCGTTGGAGCGGCGGCCGAGTTTCACCGGGATGCGCTGGAACTTGTTGTCGCTGGGCACATAGACGTAGCGCACCGGACCGTCGCTGAACACGCCCTGGATCGGCACGGCGACCGCGTTCTCGACGCGACCCATGTTGATCTCGGCCTCACAGCGCATCGAAGGCTTGAGCGCGGCGGCGGCATCAAGGTCAAGCGCGATCTTGACCGTGTACTCGCGACGGTCGGGGTCGCGCCAGCCGCCGGACTCGGCAAGCACGCCGATCGAATCAACCTCGCCGATGTACGTTTTGCCACCTGCGGCGTCGATCTTGACGGATGCAACGAGCCCCTTGCTGATCCTGCCCGCGAGGCTCTCGTGGACGCGGACAGACGCGACCATGGCACTTGTATCAGGGAGAATGACGAGCAGCTCGTTGGCGTAGACCTTGCGCCCGATCTGGAGTGGCCCGTCATTGCCACCCCAACGGCGTTCGACACTGGTGCCGTAGACGACGAGCCCGTCGGCGGGCGCGGCGATGGTGGCAGCTTCGAGCTGCTGGCGACTCTTGGCGAGCTTGGTCTCTTGGACGCTGAGCTGCTTACGGGCCTTGGTGCGATTGCTTTCCTTGCTCGCGAGTTCGATCTCGTTGTTGAGCATCACGCGGCGAAGATCGCTCTTGGCCTGATCGACATCGGAAATCTTGGTCTTCTCGTCGCGCGGGAAGTCAAACGCCTCATAGACGCGGGCGGCGAGGTTGGAGTTGGTCCAACTCGTCTGGGCCTCGATGTACTTCAGTTCGTCCTGCTCCAGTTCGTCCTTGGAGAGGAACCCCTGCTCGTGCAGTTTCCAACTCCGCTGGAGTTTCTCGGCGAGACGATCGATCTCCAGCTTGCTGCGGCTCAGGTCGAGAGAGAGCTTGGTGCGTTTGGTCTTGACCTCGCCCTCCATCCACTGTCGCATCGCGATCTCGGCGAGCTCGAGTTTCACCCGCGATTGGCGCAGGCGGTTCTCGTTGTCGTTCACCTGAATGCTGTGGCCGTTCTCTGCGGCAACCAGGTCGGCCTTGGAAGATTCGACACTGAGCGTGTCCTCGTCGACGCGGCGCTGCAGGTCGTCGGTCTTAAGGCGAATGAGCACATCGCCCTTCTTGACCTTGGTGCCCTCGGCGATGATCTCGACGATGGAGCCCTCGCCCTCAAGGGGGCTGCGGATTTCGATCTGGTTCTTGGCTTCAAGTTCGCCATTGGCCGTCGTGGTGATGTCAAAGCTCGCCCGCTTCACCTGGGCGTGGTCGGCGGTGACCATGGACGCCGCGTTGGCGTTCGTCACTGGTTCCGGGCTGGGCCGGAGCAGGTAGTACCCGCCGATCGCCAGACCTGCCAGGGCGACGAACGCGAGGGTGTAGTGGCGGGCGCGACCCGAGCGGCCGGGGCCGAGGGGACTGACACTCTGGATGTTGCGGCGAGGAACCATCCGCGACTCCTTTCTCAAGACTCTTGCGTCTGACGCGGTGCGGGCGGGTCGAAAAGACGCGACCAGTCCCGCGCCGAAGACGCGAACACGAACTTGCTCACTGACGCTCGGCCGACCCATCGCTGGCCAACCGTGGCCGCGTGCCTCTTCCACCGGAGACACCCAAACCCGATCGAGCCCCGGACCCGACGCCCCACGACCACCCCCAGCAAGTTTATCGCCGGGCCGTGGGAAGCGGCACCTCATTTTCGGAGAACACCAGAAAAACTTCGGGGCTCGACGCAAAGCGGCTGGGCGTCCACGAACCCTTGTTCCGTGCCCGGCCACGATCGGATGCAGCCAAAGCGGGAACTTTGACACGACGTCGGCGGCGCGGGGCGAAGTTCGTACGATCGATCGCATGAATCCCCACGCTGGATGGACTGAAAGACCGAGCACCACGAGCACGACGCGTTTGCTGGACGCGATCCGGGGCGATCGTCGTGTGCTGCTGGTCGTGGCCGCCCCGGTGGAGATGAAGGCGGTGCTTGCCGGGATCGGCGCAAAGGCCGACACCCCCACCCCGATCTGGACGCGCGTGGAAGCGACACCGCGGTTCGATGTGAGTCTCGTCGGCGTCTCCAAGGCCAACGCGGCGGCGGGTGTCGCGCTCTCGCTTGATCCGGCGCGTCACGCGTGCGTGGTCAGCGTCGGGATCGCGGGTGCGCTGCCGCGCTCGCAGGGGCCGCTTGCGAACCGCAGCGTCGTGGTTGCGGATTTCTGCGCCCACGCGGATGAAGGAATGCAAACGCGAGAGGGGTTTGTGGATTTGGGCCGCATGGGTTTCCCGCTCAGCGACGACCCGGACCAGCGCCACGCGTGCACGCCGAGTGTTGTCGATGCGCTGCGACCGATCGCCGACGCCGTCGGGCCGATCGCGACGGTCTCGCTGTGCTCGGCAACGGACGCGCTGGCGACGGAGATCGCGCGACGAACGGAAGCGATTGCCGAGACGATGGAAGGGGCGGCGGTGGCGCTGGTCGCTTCTCGTCTCGGGGTGGCCTTTGGCGAACTGCGCACGATTAGCAATCCCACGGGCGATCGCTCGTCGCAGACGTGGGATATCAAGGGCGCGCTGGCGCGACTCACAGACGTTCTCGGACGTTTGTAAGCCGGGCGGACCTCGCCGCCCGCGCCGCCCACGCTGGTTGTGCCGACTTCACACTCTGGGACGCTGATGCACGGACCCGACCGCTTCAACCGCGGTACGGGGTCGGTCGATGGCCTTGACGCGATGCCGTCGGTGGACGGACGCGCGGATATCTGGCCGGCGCAGGGAGTGAGCGGCTCATGGGACTTGATGCATTCAAGCGGCTAACCCGGATGACCAGCCAGTTGGCTGAGAATCTCAGCACGATCCAGCCGACGGGGCCGGTGATCGGGGCTGATTTCGGGGTGGCGTCGCTGAAGTTGCTGCAAGTCACGCCGACCGAACCGCCGCAGATGATCGCGGCCCACCAGATCGACACGCCGCTGGAACTTCGAAACAACGACTCGGCGCGGATCAACTGGCAGCTGGAACACCTGCCGCGCGCGATCAAGCAGGGTGGGTTCAAGGGTCGGCGCGTCGCGTGCGCGATTCCGGCGTCGCAGATGTATGTTCGGCACCTGCAACTGCCCAAGGCCGAGGGGGATTCGCTCTCCGCTCTGGTCGCGGGCTCGCTGGCGGCGGAGCTGCAGTGCGACCCCAACGCGCTTGCGGTGCGCAACGTCGAAGTCGCGCCAGTGGGCAACGCGGGCAAGGTTGAACAGATCTGCATGGCGACCGCGCGCGAACTGGTCGTGCGCCTGATGACGGGGATGAAGAGCGCGAAGATCGAACCCGTGGGCATGCACAGCGAGTTTCACGCCGTGATCAAGGCCTTTGAGTTTGCGCAGCGCCGGGCCAGCGATCAGAATCACTCGACGCTCTACATGGACATGGGCGCGACCTCGACCAAGATCGCAATCGCGCACGACGCACGCCTCGTCTTTTGTCGCAAGATCGATCTGGGCGGCTGGCACCTGGACCACGCGGTCGCGTCGGCTCTGACGCTCGACCTCGGCGAGGCCCGTCGGCGTCGGCTCGCGATCAGCGACTTCGCGGCGACACAGACCAATGAGCAGAGCATGGCCCTCTTGAGCGCGGGCATGTCCGCCGCCGGCGAGAAACCCGCGGCCACCGCGACCGCCACCATTACCAAGCCCGCGGCCCACGGGCTGCACGAGCCGCTGGAGATGCTCCGCGACGAGGTCGCCATGTGCGTGCGCTATCACGACGCGATGTTCCCGGCAATGAAAGTTGATCGCATGGTGTTCCTCGGTGGCGAAGCCCGCCATCGGGCCCTGTGCCAGCATCTGGCCAAATCGCTGCGGCTGTCGGCGCAGCTCGCCGACCCGCTGGCCCGCGTGGGACGCACCGGCACCGAGCCATCGAGCGGCGTGGACATCAAGGAAGCACAGCCCGGGTGGACCGTGGCCTTGGGGCTGTGCCTGACGCCGACGGACCTGTGAACGCAAAGCCAGATGAACCAGCGAGCGAAGCCCGCGAGTTGACCCTTGGGAGGAACGCATGAGCAAGCCCAGCACCAATCCGACGAACACCGTCCCCGTCGCCGCGCTCGCGCGGGCCGCGGGCGGGAGCTTCCTCCCCGAGGACTACGTCCAGAAGAAGAATGAACTTCGCACCAACTTCATCACGCTGACGTTGTTCGGCGTGGTGATGTTCGCGGTCGTGGGCGCGTTCTTCGTCACCAATCGACGCTGGCAGAGCGTGCGCGAGCAGCAACTGGCGATCAACGACCAGTACCAGCACGAGGCCCAGAAGATCGACCAACTCAAGGCGCTCGAAGCCCAGCGCCAGGCGATGCTGGAGAAGGCCGAGATCACGACCGCGCTGATCGAGAAGGTGCCGCGCTCGGTGCTGCTGGCCGAACTCATCACGCGCATGCCCTCGGACCTGACGATCCTGGATCTGAAACTCCAGAGCAAGCGGATCGAGCCGCCCAAGCCGCAGGCCACGCCGGACAAAAAGGTCAAGACGCTGGCCTCGAGCCAGGGCAAGGGTCAGGCGGCGGCGAAGACCGAGAAGCCGCCGGAGAAGGAGCCGGTGCGTGCGCCGCGGTTTGACTTCACGCTCAATCTCGAAGGCGTGGCCGGCGTGAACAACGACATCTCCGACTACCTCTCGTCGCTCAAGAACTGTTCGCTGCTGGATCGCCTGGAACTGCCGTACATCCAGGTCACGAACATCGACAACGTCGAACTGAGGAAGTTCTCGATCCAGGCCGGCATCGCGCCCAGCGCCGATGCTCGCTCGATGACGGCGACGGAAGTGGCCGAGGCCAACGCGAAACTCCACAAGAGCGAGCCACCCAAGACCGCGACCGGCAACACCCGCATGACGATTACGCCCTCTGGTCAGAACGGCACGGTGACCAGTGCCGAGCCCGCCAAGCCCGAGTAAGCGACGAGCCGAAATGAACCCCGAGCGCGGCCCCGCCGCGCGTGAACACGACGACGACGACCCCAACCGCGGCGAGCGAGCCGCGAGGAGAAGGCGATGAAGTTTGGACTCCGCGAACTGCTGCTGCTGTTGATCCTCGTCGCCGTGCCGGTGTCGAGTTACTTCCTCGTGTTCCGCCCCGTGAACGCGGAGATCGATCGCGCTCAGAAGGAAATCGAGCACAAGCAGGCGATGCTCAACAAACTCCGCGAGGAGACGGCACGCTCGGCAGACCTTGAGAAGGCCAACGCCGACATCGCCGAGAGCATCAAGACGATCGAGGCCCGCCTGCCCACGAACAAGGAACTCGACGCGATCGTTCGTCAGGTGTCGGACTTGGCGGTCGAGGCCGGCCTGCAGCCGCCGACGATCAAGTCGCTCAAGCCGGTGAAGGCCGCGCTCTACATGGAGCAGCCGCTGGAGATGAACATCGTGGGCAACTTCCATCGCTTCTACGACTTCCTGCTGAAGGTGGAGCAGTTGCCGCGCATCACCCGCATCCCCGACATGTCGATCAAGCGTTCGGCGGTGCTCACAGGCCCGGCGAATCAGAACGCCGACGGCGACATGGAGGCGTCGTTCACCCTCAGCATCTATTTCCAGGACGACACCATGGTCAAGGGGGCCAACTGATGAGCACGACGTTGAACACCAGCGGCCCCGGCGGCTCGAACCCGACCGGCTCGGCGTCGACGCCTTCGCAGGCACCGGCGGGCAGTTCGTTCCTCGCCGGCCTTCGCGGCAGCGCGAATGAGGACGGCACGATCGCCCTGCCGCGCGGGCGTCGCAAGAACCACACCCAGAGTCTCATCGTGCTCGCGCTGGTCGCGATCAGCGGCGGCATGCTCTACGGCATGCGTACCTACGGCATGCGTTCGGGCATCACCTTCAAGGAAGTCAAAATCGACTTCACCGCCGACGCGAGCACGGCCAAGGCCGCCAACTACCAGCGGATCATGACGGACCTGGAGCGCGCGGGCAAGCCGGTGCAGATTCCCGGTGAGCGCCTGCGGAAGAACCCGTTCATGCTGGGCGCCGCGCCCGCGCCAACCGACCCGGGCGTCGATCAAAACGAACTGGCGGCCAAACAGCGAGAGGAACTCGCTCGCGTGCAGCGCGAACGCCACGCCGCGGATGTCGCAACGGCGCTCAGCACGCTGCAACTGCACAGCGTGATGGCCGGTCGCGTGCCGGTGGCCCGCGTGAACGACCAGACGGTGAAGGTCGGCGACAAGCTCGCGGAGTTCTTCACGGTGCTCTCCATCGCTGGGCGCGAACTGGAGCTTGAGTCCGAGGGGCAGACGTATGTGCTGTCGATGGACGACACGCAAGGCCCGCGAAAGAAGGGCGAGCCGCCCCGCAAGCCCGCCAAGGGCAAGAAGTGATCGTGTGAAACGGGGCGTGACGAGCGAGATTTGACGGACACACCGCACCAGTGAGATCAGGCGTGGCGAAGTACAACATCGACGACATCCTGAGCGAACTGGGCGTGGACGGCAAGAAGCCCGGCGTGAAGCCGGCGCCGAATGCGAAGCCCGCGACCGACGCACCGAAGCCCATGAACGCGCCGGCATCGACGCAGGGTCGCAGTTCCGGCAAGCCCGCGCCGATGTCGCACCCTCTGATCCCGCTGGCGCAGCCGGAGACGATCGAGTCGACGGAAATCCTCAAGGCCGAGCCGGTCGAGGCGACACCTTCGCGCGTCGAAGATGAAGACAAAGCCGGCGCGGTCCGTCGTCGCATCGATCAGTCGCAGAGCGCGTTCCAGCCCGTGCCGGCGATGCCCGGGAATCAAGGTCGACCCGTGATGACCTCGACGTCGAGTGTCGGGCCCGCGCTCTCGGAGCTGTATCGCGCCGAAGCCGGAGGCGAGGCCATCGGCGAACTTGGGCAGATGCTGCTCGCGTCCGGCGCGGTGAACGATGAGAAACTCACGATCGCCAAGGCGATCTTGAAGCAGTCGCCCGACCGTCATCTCGCCGAAGTGCTTGTCGAGCAGGGCGTGGACGAGGCCGCGGTGCAAGCCGCCCAGGCCCAACTCCTCGGCGTGCCCTTCGAGCGCGTCGATCTGAACAAGGGCACCGACGGCGGATTCGACGGGCAGATGCTCCAACGCCTCGGCCCCGACTTCTGCAAGTTGCACATGGTGCTGCCGTTGCGGATGGAGGGCCAGCGTGTCGTCATCGGCGCGACGCGCACCGACGACGTCTTCCTCGTCGACCAGATGCGCGAGCGCCTCGGCGTTGCGGGCGTCAAGATCGTGCTGGTCACGAGTTTTGACGTCAAGGGCGCGCTGGAGATCGTCGGCGTCAGCAACGAGCCCGAGGTCGACGTCTCGCAGTTGCTGGCCGAGGTGCAAGAGGGCGACGTCCAGGTCGAGAAGAAGTCCGCCGAGGCGGTGGATCTCGAGACCGCGGCGAACGACTCGCCCGTCATCAAGTACGTCAACCACATCATTCAGCAGGCGGTGAAAGAAGGCGCGAGCGACATCCATATCGAGCCTGCGGAGAAGAAGCTCAAAGTGCGTTTCCGCATCGACGGCGAACTCTACGAGATGATGAATCCACCGGGCAGCATGTCCGCGGCGATCACGAGCCGCCTGAAGATCATGGCGAACCTCGACATCTCCGAGCGCCGCCTGCCGCAGGACGGTCGCATCCGCTGCCAGGTGCAGGGTCGCAAGCTCGACTTGCGTATGTCGACGCTGCCGAACACGTATGGCGAAAAGACCGTCATGCGTATTCTCGACACGAAGTCCATCAACGTCGAACTCGAGCAACTCGGTTTTGACGAAGACACCTACAAGATCTGGCGCAATCAGGTCGACGCGCCGCACGGCATCATCCTTGTGACTGGTCCAACCGGATCAGGCAAGACGACCACGCTCTACGCCTCGCTCCGCAAGATCGACAAGAACTCGATGAACGTCTGCACGGTCGAGGACCCGGTCGAGTATCACCTCGACGGGATCACCCAGAGCCAGATGCACGAGAAGATCGGCATGACGTTCGCTGCCGCGCTCCGCGCCCTGCTGCGTCAGGACCCGGACGTGATCATGCTGGGCGAAATCCGCGACCATGAGACGGCCCACATCGCCGTTCAGGCCGCCCTCACTGGCCACCTTGTGCTCAGCACGCTGCACACCAACGACGCCCCGTCGTCCATCACGCGACTGGTGAACATCGGGCTGGAACCGTTCCTCGTGGGCGCGGCGGTGAACGCTGTGCTCGCCCAGCGACTCGTCCGCCGACTGTGTATTCATTGCAAGGCCGAGGAAATGCCCTCAGACGAGATGAAGGAGTTCCTCGAGTTGCAGGGGATGGCCACGGACAAAATGTGGGTGGCCAAGGGGTGCGACCGCTGCCGCAAGAGCGGCTACTCGGGTCGCGTGGGTATCTACGAGTTGCTCACCATCGACGATCAACTTCGCGACATCATCGCACGGAACCCCAACGTTGCCGAGTTCCGGCGCATGTGCATCGAGCGGGGCATGGAAACCCTGCGGGCTGACGGCATGAAGAAAGTGCGCAAAGGCTTGACGACGGTCCAAGAGATCGTCCGGGTGACCGAAGCAAGTCACTAACAAAATGCGTTCTTTCGACGGTGGCCGGAGACCATCGCGCGAAAACTGCCGATTTCTGCTCGCCCCCGCCGATCCGATTGGGTATTTTTCACATCTGCTTCTGGAATATGCGTCCAGAAGCGGGGTTTGTGTCTCTCTTGAGACGGTGCCTGCCGGTGGAATTACCTGTGCGCGCCGGGTGGGGTGGGTTGGCGGTGCGACGGACCGACACCGGCAACCAGACGCGGCGCTGACCAGGAACGTCGGCGCGTCGGATGACACTCGACCGGACCTTCCGGGGAAGGCTGGTCGTTTGTCGCTCAATGACGTGTCGGACGCGGCGTTAGTCGCGTCTTGGCAGGGAGGATCGACTTCATGATTCGTGCTCTCAGTTCGGGAGCATCGAGACGTTTGATGCTCGCGGCATTGGTCGCCGCGATGACGCTGATCGGCGTCGGGCGCGCCAGCGCCCAGATGGACTACAACCGCGACGGGTTCATCACGTTCGAAGACTTCGATGCGTTCGTCGGCGATTTCGTCGCTGGCGAGCCTCGCTCCGATGTCACCGTCGATCACATGATCGACTTCAACGACTTTGACACGTTCGTCTCTGCCCCGGGCCAGGTGAACTTCTGGTTCTACTGGATGGTCGCCTCGCGCGAGCCCAACCGGTCGGATATGGATACCGAGACCGACGTCGGCGACGCGCCGCTGCGTCGCGACTGCTTCATCTTCTACGCCCCGCAGTTCAAGTACGCGCTCGTGCAGCGGAACGCCACCTCCGGCCTCGGTGCTGCGGACAACGGCCTGCACATCATGTTTCGCAAGCGCAACACGACGACGCCGATCTACGACGACTGGTACGGGAACTGGACCCGCTGGATGAACGATCACGGCACCGACGTACAGGCGGTCGTGAGCAAGCAGATCGAAAACCCGAGCTTCGCTGGCCTTGTGACCATCGATTTTGAAGAGGTCTACCCATCGTGGGAGGCGTTCAAGCGCCTTGCCCAAGGCGATCCAAATGGACTTGGAATACAGCACACGGCATGGATGAACATGCTGGCAACGATGCACGCGGCGTCGTGGAATGTGTCACCAAGCCCGAACAGTCGGAGTTTCAACTCGTTCATCGGGTACACGCCGCCACTGGGCGCGAGCAAATGGTCAGACCTGACCACCGCTCAAAAAGAAGACCTTGCGAAGAAGGCGTACAACTTCTTCGCCCCAGCGTTCTTCGCGGACACGATCCGTGCCGCACGCCTGGCGCGGCCGAAAGCCAAGTACGGGTTCTACAACCTGCCGATGGCGTGGTATCCGGGGCTGTTCGACGCTCAACAGGCGGACAACAACGCGCTGAGCGCGATCTGGGCGACCTCCGACGCCCTCTATCCCTCGATGTACGCCAAGTACGACACGGAAACGTCTCCGGCGGCGGGTCGGCCCTACTGCGGCCAAGGGATCACCGCCGAAGGAAACCTCGCGTGGTTTGATGTGACGCTCAAGCAAGAGTGCGCCCGGATTCGCGACACCATGGGCCCGCGCGATCCACTCACGGGCGCGGCCACTCAGAAGATATTGCCGTTCGTTTGGTGGCGTTACCACGATTCGGTCGTCATGACCCCAAACTGCCCACTCCGAGCGTCTGGCTGCGAGCTGTTCATCTACCGCTTCCTGACTGGAGTGAATCTCGACCAGTCAATCGCGCTGCCCAAGACGATGGGCGCGGACGGACTCGTCCTCTGGGGCTTCCTCGGTTACAACAAGTGCACGCAGAAGTACGCAGAGGACCCGGTGGAATTGGGATCTGAAATTCGAACCAACTGGGCGCCGAAGATGCTTCTGCAGATGCCCATTCCGTCACTCGGCAACCGTGGCGTTGATATGGGCCCCTGGAACGACAGCCCGCCATGGCGCGGCAATCTGGGGTTCGACGGCGTCATTTCACCCAGCGAAACGCGGCCAGAAGTCGTCCAACACGACTCCGCTGCGGATCGCTGACCAATCCCGACACCCGGTTCTGGCTTCATCGCGCCTCCGCCGCGCCGATGCTGTTTTGATTTGGCCCGGCATTCGGTACACTGCCCGCCCGCGGTCGCATCGTCGCGACCTGCGGGGTTCACCATGGAGCAGTGACGAATGTCGACGAGCGGGCACAACGGGCAGGACAATATTGAGACAACGCTTCAAGAGGCGCGGCTGTTTCCGCCGCCGCCCGCCCACGCCGTCGGGTTTGACCACTGGCACATCGACTCGCACGAAAAGTACCTGCAGATCCATCGCCAATCCGTGATCGACCCGGAGGGGTTCTGGTCCGAGGAGGCCGCGCGACTCGCGTGGTTCAAGCCGTGGTCGCATGTGCTGGAGTGGGAAGCACCGGACGCGAAGTGGTTCGTCGGCGGTCAACTCAACGCCTGCTACAACTGCGTCGATCGCCATGTGCAGGCCGGACACGGCGAAGAAGTCGCGATCGTGTGGGAGGGCGAGCCCGTTGCGCCGCGCACCAGCCATCCGACGCCCGGCTCTCGCTATGCCAACGAACCCGAGATTCGCCACGTCACCTATCGCGAACTGCAAGTCGAGACCAGTCGCGTCGCCAACACGCTGAAGAGTCTGGGCGTCAAGAAGGGCGACGTCGTCACCATCTACATGCCGATGGTGCCCGAACTGACGATCGCGATGCTCGCCTGCGCTCGCATCGGGGCGGCCCACTCCGTCATCTTCGGCGGCTTCGCTCCGCACGCCATCAGCGAGCGCGCCGCCGACGCCCACAGCAAAGTCATCATCACCGCCGACGGCGGGTATCGGCGCGGCGAAGTGGTGCCACTGCAGAAGAACGTTGAGGAGGCGTGCCGCCAACTCGCGAATCACGGGCACATCGTGAACCATGTGCTGGTGCTGAAGCGCACGGGCCACGAGCCGCCGAGCGCCCGCTTCGTCACGGGGGAGCGCCCGCCGGAGATCAACAAGGGCACGCACTTCCACTGGTGGCATGAGATCGTGCCCGCAGCGTCCGACGCGTGCCCGTGCGAACCGATGGACAGCGAGGACATGCTGTTCCTGCTCTACACCAGCGGTTCGACCGGCAAGCCCAAGGGCATCCTGCATACCACCGGCGGCTATCTCACCTATGTGAACATGACGGCACGGCTGACCTTCAACCTGCAGCCCGGCACCGGCCAGATGTTCTGGTGCTCGGCGGATATCGGCTGGGTGACGGGCCACTCCTATGTGCTCTACGGCATCCTGATGAATCGCGTGTCGACGCTGATGTTTGAGGGTGCCCCGAACTTCCCGCAGAACGATCGCTTCTGGGACATCATCGCCCGCCACAAGGTCACGCAGTTTTACACGGCCCCCACCGCCATCCGCACCTTCATGAAGTGGGGCAACGACTGGCCCGCCAAGCACGACATGTCGAGCCTGCGCGTGCTCGGCACCGTCGGCGAACCCATCAACCCCGAGGCGTGGATCTGGTATCACGAGCAGATCGGCGGCAAGCGCTGCCCGATCGTCGACACCTATTGGCAGACCGAGACCGGCGGGCACGTGTGTACGCCGCTGCCCGGCGCGATCGCCACCAAGCCCGGAAGTTGCACGCTACCGATGCTCGGCATCGATGCCGCAATCGTCAACGAACAGGGACAGGAACTGGGGGCGAACAAGGGTGGGCTCTTCGTCATTCGCAAGCCATGGCCGGGCATGCTTCGCGGCGTGTACGGCAATCGCGATCGCTTCGTGAGCAACTACTGGGGACGCGTGAAAGACCCCGCGACAGGTGTGCCGTACTACTTCTCGGCCGACGGCGCGCGGCGCGACGAGCACGGTTACTTCTGGATTCAGGGTCGCATCGACGACGTGATCAAGGTGTCGGGCCACTTGCTTGGCACGATGGAAGTGGAATCGGCGCTCGTCTCGCACCCCGCGGTGGCCGAGGCCGCGGTCGTCGGCTATCCCCACGAGATCAAGGGCAACGCGATCTGCGCATTCGTGACGCTGCGCGGCAACTGGGCGCCGACGCATCCGGGGCGTCAGCCCGACGATGCGCTGCGCGCCGAGTTGAGCTCGCATGTGGCGAAGGAAGTGGGCGCGCTGGCCAAGCCCGACAAGATTCGCTTCACTGAGAGCCTGCCCAAGACGCGCTCGGGCAAGATCATGCGGCGTCTGCTGCGCGATGTGGCCGCGGGCGTGGAGAAGATCACGCAGGACACAACCACGCTGGAGGACTTCAGCGTGGTGGCGAAGCTTCGAGATGATGAGGAGTGATTCGATGAGAAACACACGAACGGCGGCAGTCCCTGCAGCTTGCCTTGCGACGGTCATCGCGCTGGGGTCATTGTCGGGCTGCATCGTGCTCGCCGCCGGCGCGGGGGCGGGAACGTATGCGTACGTCTCCGGCGCGGTGGAGACGACGCTCGCCGCGCCGATCGACAGAGTGAACACCGCGGCTCTGGCAGCGTGTGGCGAACTGGGCTTCACAGGTGCCGCATCGACCGGCGATGCGCTCGAGAAGGACATCGCCGCCCGCACCGGCAAGGATGAGGCCGTCAAGATCAACATGACCAAGGACGGCGACAACTCCACCAAGGTCAGTGTTCGCATCGGCAACTTCGGCGATGAGGCACGGTCGAATCAGATCCTCGACGCCATCAAGAAGCGTCTGTGAGCACGTCATGATGCCGGTGATTCAGAGTTCGAGCCAGCGTCGATCGCGTGTCACGCGACGGGTGATCGTCCCGCTCGCCGCGACGATTGCGCTGGTCGCGATGTCCGGCTGCATCGGGCCCGAAGCGGCACTCTCGGCCGGGTTGAACGCCGTCGGCGCCCAGAGTGCCACGTTTGTTCGCGGCGAACTCATCTCCGCGACGCGCTCGCCAATGGCGGCGACGCACGTGGCGACGGAGCGAGCCCTCATCGCGCTGGGCATGAAACCAATGCGACAGCGCCTGCGCGAAAAAAGCGCGAGCACATGGGCGGTGACGCTCGATGAACGCGATATCCGCGTTGCGCTCAGCGCGGTCTCGCCCAGCGTGACATCGATCGCGGTCAAGGCCGGGTTCTGGGGCGATCTCGCGCTGTCGCGGATGATCCAGGAGCAGATCGACGCCGAACTCAAGATTGACGCCGTCTCCGATCCGACAACGGGGAGCAAGTGACGGTCGTTGCCCTGCCGGAAGCCTCGTACGCGGAGTCGCGATGAAGGCCGCTCGGACATGAAGTGGCCCCATCGGCGGATGCGGGCCGCTTGGCATGTGAAATCCAGTGCCGTCCGACCCTGCTCGGGGATACGGGCCACCAATCGCACGACCGTGATCGCTCCGCGACCCGCGTGACGCACGGCTAGCGCAGCGAATCGATCGCCGCCCGCACCGCGGCGGGGGGAGCGTCGGTGACGACGCGGCATCGTCCCTCTCCGACCGGCAACACCAGACGCAGCACACCGCCGAGCACTTTCTTGTCGTGGCTCATCGCCTCGACGATCGCGTCGGTTGGTGGAAGGCCTTGCACATGTGTCGGCAGTCCCGCTCGCGTCAACAGCGAGACCACGCGCTCGGCGACCGAAATCGGAACGAGATTCATGCTCGCAGCGCATCGGCAGGCGGCCACAAGCCCGAGCGCGACGGCTTCGCCGTGGTGAAGCGGAGCGTTTCCCGCATCGCCATCGGGCGAGAGCGTCTTGATCGGCTCAATCGCGTGGCCGAACGTGTGGCCGAGGTTGAGCAGGGCCCGCCCGCCGCCGTCCTCGGCCTCCTCGCGTTCATCGCTCGCGACAACTTTGGCCTTGATCGCGATGTTGCGGGCGACGAGTTCGACGAGGGCCACGCCGTCAAGCGAGAGCAAGAGGGACAGGTTCGCGTCGATCCAGTTGAGCAGCTCGGCGTCGGCGAACTCGGCCGCGAGCAGGCCGTGCTTGATGCACTCCGCCAGCCCGCAGCGGAGTTGTCGCCTCGGCAGTGATCGCAGCGCGTCGACATCGGCGATGACGAGGGAAGGTTGATGGAACGCGCCAAGGAGGTTCTTCTTACTGGGTTTGCCGTCGGCGAGGTCGAGGTTGACGCCGGTCTTGCCGCCGACGCTCGCGTCGACCATGGCAAGGAGCGTGGTCGGGCACTGGATGATCGGAACGCCGCGTCGATAGACGCTGGCGGCGAAGCCCGCAGCATCGCCGACGATCCCGCCGCCAAGGGCGACGACTGGCTCGGCGCGTTCGAGTTTGGCCCGCGCCATCGCGACACAGAGTGTTTCGAGTGTCGCGAGCGTCTTGTGCTGTTCATCCGCAACGACCGAGGCTTCGGAGACGCTGAACCCCGCGGCGGTCAGGCTCGCACGTGCCCCATCGACGAGCGACGCGGGCAGCCCCGCGTCGCGGACGAGCATCGCGCGGCTCGCTCGCGGGCCGACGCGGCGTCGCGTGAGTGAGCCAACTGACGACAGAGTGCCCGACCCGACGTCAACGTCGTAGGAACGCTCGGCGAGATGGACGGGAATCGACGGCATCAGCGTTTTGAAGAAGTGGCAAAGTGGCAGAGTATTGCTGACTACGTCACTCTTGACTGCGTGACTTTTCCTTCACCTTTCGCACTTCGTCTCTTCGTCTTACAACCCATCTCCCGCGCGGAGCCCGGCACGATTGCGGGGCAGTTCCTCCGGGCGTTCCCACTCCACGCGCTGGGCGTCGCCCCACAGCATCTCCAGGTCGTAGTGGGCCCGCGTGTTGGGCTCAAACAGATGCACGATCACATCGGAGAAGTCGGCCAGCAGCCACGTCGCACGCTCGTCGGCGTTGCGACGGAACACTTCGTGCCCCATCGTTCGCCCGAGTTCACACACATGCGTCAGCACGCTGCGCATCTGGCGGTCGGACGTGCCCGAGCCGATGATAACGTGGTCCCACATCGGGTTCACGCCCTTGAGGTTCAGCACGACGATGTCCGAGCACTTGTCGTCATGCAGCAGACGCGCAATCTGCACGGGGAAAGGCGAACCGTCGTCGTTGTAGACGCGGCGCGCGGTGGGCTCGGCCTCGTACACCGTCGAATCGTTGAATGAGGCGTCGTCGCGATCCTCATCGTCCCCGGACTCAGTCGTGTCGTCCTCGATGCCAGTGCTCGACACCGCCGCCCCGAGCCCGTCGGTTGCGAAGGGCTCGGAGTCGTCGCCGCTCACAAGCGTGGCGGCGGCGGCAGAATGCTGCGGCGCGGGTTCGCTGGAATGGGGCGTCGGCGTGGCGTGGGCCAGCATCTCATTGAGTTTCTGGCTGGTCTCGGCGATGTTTGCGACCTGTGCCGAGGCCTGCCGCGCGGATGACGCGCGAGACTTGGCCTGTGCAGTCTTCTTCGCTACCTTCTTGGTCGGGGTCTTCGCGGCCGCCTTTTTCTTGGGCTTCGCGACGGACTTCTTCGGCCCACCCTTGGCGGCTGGCTTCTTGGCCACCGATACCGTGGCGGCGTTCTTCGTGGTTTTCTTGGCTGGCTTGGCGGGTTTCGCGCCCGCCCGAGCGGCGGGCTTCTTGGCCGCGGCTTTCGCCTTCTTGGGGGCCGCAGCCTTCTTCACGGCCTTCAAGGTGGTCTTCTTGGCGGCCTTGGGGTTCACATTTTTGGACGCGGTCTTGGGCATAGACCCCATCGTAGCGCGATCAAGTGCGACTTAGAACATCGACCATTGCACGCCGCGGGCGTGCCGAACGCGGATCGTCGGCGGCGACCCGCCCGCGATCGTCACCGGCGGCGAGGGCTCGTCCTGGCTGGTGACGGTGAGCGCGTACGCCGCCCCGGCATGCTCGGAGGCGGCCAGTTCTGGCGTGTTGCACTCCTGAGACAGGTGCAGCAACAGCACATGGTCACGGGGACCGATGTCGCGCACGGCCCGCGCACACTGCTGATTGTTCAGGTGCCCCGCGCCGCCCATGATCCGTCGTTTGAGATAGAACGGGCGTGGTGACCGTTCCTGCATATGCGGACAGTGGTTGCTCTCGATGGCCAGCACATCCACGCCGCGGAGGTGCTCGACGAGCGCGTCGGGCACATGGCCCAGATCAGTCGCGAAGCCGAGCGACCCAAAGTCGTCGAACGAGAGTCGGAGCGTCGACGAGCCGAGGTCGTCGTGGGCGGCGAGCAGTGGTGCGACCGTGACTCCCGGCGCGAGCGCGAATGCATCGGTAAACGGTTCTGTGCGATGGTAGAGCAAGCCCTCGCGATCGCCGCGACGAAGGTGGCGCTTGTGCAGATACAGCGGCGCATGCTCTGGCAACGCGTTGATCATCGGCGGCGAGATGTGGTCGTGGTCCAGATGCGTCAGCAGCACACCGCCAAGATCGTCGAAGGTGAGCCCAAGCTCGGCCAGCAGAGCCTTCATGCGCCGAACGCCCACGCCCGCGTCGATCAGCCAGTGGCATGTGTGTCCGGCGACGGGCACGGACAGAAGCGAGCAGTTGCCGCTGCTGCCGCTGGCGAGCACGCGGAGCGTCGGCGCGTCGACGCGCACCGGCGGCATGGTCATCGCGCTGCTGGGCTTGGAACTGAGCTTTTTACTTGCGCGACCGACAGGCATCGTTGCCAGTGTGCGCGAGTTTGCCATGTGGGTCAAGCGAGATTCGCCCCCGAGGCGAAAACAGATTTCTCGGAACTCACGCGCGTTCGAGCAGGGCGAGCCACTCGGCGTTGCCGCTGCCGCCCGCTTTCCCACCCACTTTTCCACCAAGGACTGGCGACTTCGTCAGCCCGAGTACGCGAGCCCCGAGCGTCGGCAGCGTCTCCAACACGCGATGCGTGACATCGAGCGCAATGCTCTCCTCCAGCACCCCGCCTCGCGGCAGTTCGATCTTGGGGCCGCCCGCATCGAACACACTCTTGAGTTCGTAGTGCGGCTTGATGAGCGTAATGATCCGGCCTCCGGGCTTGAGCCACGCCAATGCCGCCGGCGCGCAGAGTCGTTGCGGCGTCCAGCTGAGATCGACCGAGACCAAGTCCACCACCTCCGGCGGCGTGATGTGCAACGCATTTTGTCGTTCAAGCACGACCACGCGCGGATCCTTGCGGAGCGTCCACGCGAGTTCGCCATAGGCCGTGTCGACCGCGTACACCTTCGTCGCGCCGGATTGCAGAAGGCAATCCGTGAAACCGCCGGTCGAACAGCCCAAGTCGGCGCACGCGACACCCCGAGGCGACAACCGGAACGCGGCCAAAGCGTGCGCGAGCTTCAACCCGCCCCGACTGACGAACGCCGGCACCGGAGTGGCGTGGCGTGTCGCTGGCGTTGGTGGAGGCTCGGGGGTTGATCCGGAGGCGGTCATCGTGGGGTGTCCATTCTTGGGCAATCCTGCGGAGAAAAGTTGCAGAATTGAGAACTGGTGTCGCCTGAAATGGGGGTTTATTGCTGAAAATGCGCCCGCGCCAAGGGGAAACTGGGGCAAAACATCAGGAACCGGCCTTTCTATCCGATAAAGGATTCTAAGAAATGAGAATCCGCAGACGTCGCGAACCGGTCGCGGCGGGCGGAGTGGCGCGGCGAGGAAGCAGCCGGCCAAGGAATCGATCAGCCGATGTTCAACGCCCGTTTCTACACCCGCATTATCGCCGAGATCGTGGCGATCATCGCGACCGCCGAGGTCGCGCTGATGTTTCTTTTGCCGGTCATCGCGCCCAACGCCGGCAAACTGCTCGCGGCCATTCTCGACGCGGCGTGTCTGTCATTGATTGCTGGGCCGATGATCGCGTGGCGCGTTCGCGCGTGGGCCGCGCATGACAGCGACCGTGGCGGCTCTGCTCGGATCGAGATCGGTCGGGCGTGGCTTGCGCCGGTCGCCGTCGTTGCGGTGGGAGCGATTCTGACAACGCTCGTCACTGCGGCCTCGCTCCGAAACCTGCGATACAACGCGCAAGACGACTTTGACCTGATCGCCAATCGGCTGGAAGGCGAGATCGAGAGGCGGGTCAATCGCTTTGTCTATGGGCTACGAGGAATGCGCGGCGTCTATGTTGCCAGCAAGTCGGTCGAACGCGAAGAGTTCGCCAAGTACGCCAACTCTCGGAATCTGACCACCGAGTTCCCCGGCGCGATTGGCCAGGGGTTTATTGAGCGCGTGCCGCGTGTTGATCTGAGTGCTTTCATCGGGCAGACAAGAGCCGACGGCTCGCCGCAGTTCGCCGTCAAGACGACGGGCGACGCCGCAGACTTGTTCGTGATCAAGTACATCGAGCCGATGGCAAGAAATCTGCCGGCACTTGGCTATGACATCGGCAGCGAGAGCAAACGCCGCGAAGCCGCCGAGCGGGCCATGCGGACGGGCGAGCCATCGCTGACCGCGCCGATCGGATTGGTACAGGACGCGGCGAGCGGAGCAGGGTTCCTTTACCTGCTTCCGGTCTATCGCAACGGTGCGCCGGTCTCAACCGAGCAAGAGCGCGTTCTGGCGTGCATCGGCTGGGTCTACATGCCGATCTCCGCCGCCGAGGCATTCGCTCGAATTGACGAAACCGATGCGGAGCAGGTTGACATTGAAGTGTTCGATGGCGCAGTGGTGCAGGCAAACAATATCTTCGACGCGGACAAGCACCTCGGCAATGAAGAGATCTCTGATCACACATATGCCGGCCGGATGTTTGAACGGCGCAAAACCGTCGCTGTGGGCGGCCGCACATGGACGATGGTGACGAGCAGCACGGCGCGATTCGATGCGGCACACGCGCCGCGCGAGGCGTGGGCCATTGCCGTCGTAGGCTTGCTGGCCACGCTCGGCCTCGCGTTCACGACATTTGTCCTCGGCGCCGGGCGGGCCCGCGCGGTGCGCATCGCCCACGCAATGACCGCCGACCTGCGCCGCCTCGCCGACGTCGCCGAACGCACCACCAACGCCGTCGTCATCACCGACGCCGAGCGTCGCATCGTCTGGGCCAACGCCGGCTTTACGCGCATCAGCGGCTACGCGCTTGACGAGGTTCGCGGCCGCAGCCCTGGCGAGTTCTTGCAGTTTGATCGCACAAGTCCGCTGACTGTCGCCGCGATGCGCGATGCGTTTGATCGCGGAGAGGGGTTCGCGGGCGAGGTGCTCAACCGCGGCAAGGACGGGCGTGAATACTGGCTCGATGTCAACATCCAGCCGGTACGCAATGAAGCGGGCACGCTCACGGGTTTCATGGCGATCGAGACCGACATCACCGCGTCGCGCGTCGAGCGCGAGCGTCTGAACTCGATCTTCGGCGCGATGGCCGAGGGCATTGTCCTGCAGGACGCGAACGGCAAGATCATCGAGTGCAACGCCGCCGCCGAACGAATTCTCGGGCTCACGTCCGACCAGATGATGGGCCTGCAGTCGATCGATCCGCGTTGGCGTTCGATCCACGAGGACGGCCGCGACTTCCCCGGCGAGCAGCACCCGGCGATGGTCACGCTCCGCACGGGTGAGGCCCAGCACAATGTGCTCATGGGCGTGTGTGCGCCCGACGGCGAACGCCGCTGGATCAACATCAGCACACAGCCGATCCGCGATGCGCAAGGCAAGATCACGGCCGTCGTGGCGTCCTTTGCAGACGTCACCACCGAACGGGCACAGCGGCGCCGTATGGACCTCATCATCCAGGCCGGCGGCCTCGGCACATGGGAGTGGGACATCCGCTCCGGAGCGATCCGATTCAACAGCGAGTGGGCGCGGATGCTCGGCTACGATCTTTCAGAGATCGCGCCCAACGTCTCGGGTTGGGAGACGCTCGCGCACCCCAACGATCGCGAACATGTCTGGAAGCTCGTCAACGACCACCTCGACGGCAAGACCCCCGAGTACCGTTCGCACCACCGCATGCGCCGCAAGGACGGCACATGGGCGTGGATTCTTGATGCCGGGCAAGTGATCGAACGCGACGCGGAAGGCAAGCCGCTGCGTGCCGCGGGCATTCACTTGGACATCTCCGAGTCCAAGCTGCTTGAAGAGCGATTGCTCGCCGCCAAGCAGTCGGCGGAGAACGCGGTGCGCGAGATCGCGGCATTGCGATCCGCGCTCGACGAGCACTCGATTCTCTCCGTCGCCGACAAGCGCGGGCGGATCATCGACGTCAACACCGGATTCTGTCGCATCAGCGGCTACAGCAGCGAGGAACTGATCGGGCAGGACCATCGCCTCCTCAACTCTGGCGCGCACCCCAAGGCGTTCTGGGTCGAGATGTGGAAGACGATTGCATCAGGCCGCGCGTGGAGGGGTGAGGTCTGCAACCGCGCCAAGAACGGCAGCCTTTACTGGGTTGACAGTACGATCGTGCCCTTCGTCGGCGAAGGTGGCGAGATCGAGAAGTACGTCTCCATTCGCTTTGACATCACCGCCCAGAAAGCGGCCCAAGCAGCGCTGGTCGAAGCTCAGGTCAAGGCCGAGGCGGCCAATCAGTCCAAGAGCGACTTCCTCGCCAACATGAGCCACGAGATCCGCACGCCGATGACGGCGATCCTTGGCTACACCGATTTGCTCGCCGAGCACGGCAGTCGCGACAAGGCGCCGCGCGAGCGACTCGAGTACATCGACACCATCAAGCGCAACGGCGAACACCTGCTCTCGATCATCAACGACATCCTCGATGTCTCCAAGATCGAGGCGGGCAAGATGACCGTCGAGAGCGTGCCCACGCGCCCGGATCAGCTTGTTCATGACGTGCTCTCGCTGATGGACGTGAAGGCGCGGGCCAAGGGCATCACGCTCGAAGCCGTGTACGAGACGCCGATTCCCGAGGCGATCCAGAGCGACCCGGTGCGATTGCGTCAGATCCTCGTCAACATCGTCGGCAACGCCATCAAGTTCACCGAACTCGGCGGCGTGTCAATCAAGGTCGGCCACGATCACGCAAATCAAACGCTGCGCTTCGATGTCGAGGACACCGGCATCGGCCTTACCCCCGAGCAGGCGGGCAGGCTCTTCGGCGCGTTTGTTCAGGCCGACACCAGCACCACCCGCAAGTTCGGCGGCACAGGCCTGGGCCTTCGCATCAGCAAGAGCCTGGCGCAGATGCTCGGTGGCGACATCACCATCGATAGCCAGCACGGCAAGGGAAGCACGTTCAGCGTTACGATCGCGACGGGCGAACTCGGCGACGTGAAGATGGTCGAGCCCGGTCGTACCGCGGTTGTTGCGCCTGAGCCGACCGCCGCACCCAAGATCAAGGAAACGCCGACGCCGCTTCAGGGTGTGCGCATTCTGCTCGCCGAGGACGGCCCGGACAACGTGCGGCTTATCTCGTTCCACCTCCGGCGGGCCGGGGCCGACGTCCGCACCGTTGAGAACGGCAAGCAGGCGGTCGAAGCGTTGACGTTTGACGGCACGCTCGACGCGCCGCTGATGAGCCCGCCGCCGGTCGATGTTCTCCTGACCGACATGCAGATGCCCGAGATGGACGGCTACACGGCGACGCGGCTTCTGCGGGCCAAGGGATGCACGCTGCCGATCATCGCGCTCACAGCCCACGCGATGAGCGGCGACGCCGAGAAGTGCCTGAACGCCGGCTGCGACGCGTTCGCGACCAAGCCGATCGACAAGCCTTCCCTCATCGACGTGTGCCGACGTGCGGCAGACGGCGTGCTGCGTCATGATCGCACGACCGCTGCGCTGCCGGATGCGCAGTAGGGCAAATCTCGCCTTCACGAGCAGTTGCGGCAAATGAAAACCCCCTCGCGTTGCGAAGGGGTCGTGTGTGATCGTGATTGTCGTTCGTGAGCCAGAGCCCTCGACTTCAGCCTTGCCCGGCAAGAGGTTGACCCTCGACGTGCTTCATGCCGCGGCGGCGATCGCGGAGGCGACGGCTCTTGCCGACGCGATCCTTGAGGTAGTAGAGCTTGGCGCGACGGGCGTCGCCACGACGGACGATCTCAAACTTGCTGATGAGCGGGCTGTTGATCGGCCACGTGCGCTCGATGCCAATGTCGTCGACGACGCGGCGGACACGGATCATCTCGTTGATCCCGCTGCCGGTGCGGCTGATGAGCACGCCGGAGTACACCTGCGTGCGCTCCTTGTCGCCTTCAACGATGCGGATGTGGACGTTGACCGAGTCGCCGATGTCCATGCGCGGGACATCCTTCTTGATCGCCGACTCGTTGATCTTCGCCAGAATGGCCTGCTGCGACAGCTTCGACATGAATGCACCTGTTCGATCATCGCGCCGCGTGAGCGGCGCAGTGGACATGATTCCTTCGGCGAACTTCGCCGGGCCTCAACGATAGACCGCTCCCCGCCGCGATTCTAGTTGTTCGGGCTCGATTCGGGCAAAACCGCCCTCAAACCGTCGAGAAATCGCTGGTCGCGAGTCTGCTCGCTGGGTTCGAGCCACAGTCGCTCGCCGCTACCGGGTGGTGGAAAGATCAAACGCCGCATGCAGGGCACGGACAGCGTCTGCCCCCGCGCTCTCGAGCACCGCGACGCTGATCGACAGTTCGCTCGACCCTTGCGCGATCGCGATCAGGTTGATGCGGGCCTCGGCCAGCGCGGTAAACGCCTTCGCCGCGATGCCGGGTGTGCCCTTCATACCCGGGCCGATCACCGCGACGATGCTCACGCCCTCTTGCACGTCGATCGTCCGCGCATAACCCGCGGGCAGCAGCGCCCGTTGCAACGCCGCCCGCGCCTGATCGGCCTGCCCCTCACCAACGACAACGCTGATGCCCGCCTCACTCACGCTCTGGCTGATCATGTGGACGTTGACGCGAGCGACGGCGAGCGCATCGAACATGGCCGCGGCCGTGCCCGGTCGCCCGACCATCCCCGCGCCCCCCACCGTCAGCAACGCCATCTTCTTGAGTGCCTGGGCCGCCCGGACCGGATGGGCGGCATCCATTGGCGCGTCGCTGGTGATGAGCGTGCCCGCGCCCTCGGGCTTGAAGGTATTGCGCATCCGCACGCGCAGGCGATACTGGGCCGCTGGCTCAAGCGCACGCGGGTGCATGGATTTGGCCCCGAACTTGCCCATCTCGACCGCCTCTGCCGCGCCGATGTGCGTGAGCAAGCGTGCGTCCTTGACGACGCGCGGGTCGGCGGTGAGCAGACCATCGACGTCGCTCCATATCCACACTTCATCGGCGCGGAGCGCCGCGCCAAGAATCGTCGCGGTGTAATCGCTGCCGCCGCGTCCGAGCGTCGTACGCACGCCGTGCTGGTTGGCGGCGATGAAGCCGGTGACGACAACGGGGCCGCGTGCAAGCAGCGGCTCAACCGTCCGCCGCACCTGCAGCATCGACGTCTCCATGAGCGGATCGGCCTCGCCGAAGCGATCATCGGTGATGATGCCCGCCTCCTGGCCCTCCAGCACGGGGCAGTTCATCGCACCGCCCATCAGACGTGCGGCCAGCACCTCGCCGAACGCGACGATGCTGTCACGCAGACGCGGCGTCAACGACCCTGCGGCCGCCACGCCCGCGACGGCGTGCTCAAGTTTCTTGAGCACCTCGCGGATCGCATCCACCGCGCCCAGTTCCGTCGCGGCGGCTTCGTGATCAGTGCGAAGCACGGCGAGCAGTCGCTGGGCTTCGGCGTTGTCGCCGCTGGCAGCTGCGGCAGCGAGGTCGAGGAGTTGCTCGGTCACGCCGTCCATCGCCGAGACGACGGTGACCACGCGGTGCTGGCGGGCGGCATCGATCGCGATGGCCGCGCTGCCGCGGATCTTCGCCGCGCCGGCCATCGATGTGCCGCCGAACTTCATCACGATGAGCATGGGAAGCCCTTGAGAGACGAAGAGACCAAGAGACGGAGTGCAAGAGAAAGGAAGCTGCGAAGTCAAATCGCTGACCGAGTCGGACCAAGCTCTTCGTCTGGCAACTTGGCCACTTGTGCTTTGTCCAGTTGTGCTTTAGCCATTTTGACGGCGTCAGCAATCGTGCGTCGCGTGCCAGATGTCAACCACATCGCGCAGCAGTGCCGTCGCCGTCTGCGTGCCGCCCGCGCCCGCCCCCTTCACGACAACCTCGCCGCTGTTCTCCGTGGTGAATACGGCGGCGTTGATCCCGCCCGCGACGTTGAGCGCATCGCTCGGCTCGATCAGCGTCGGCGCGACCCTCACACCGTCAGCACCAATGCTGCCGACGAGTTTGAGCAGTTTCCCCGCGGCCTTGGCGCTGGCGATGTCCTGATCCGACACGCCGCGGATTCCGGTGAGCGCCACGCGCTCGAACGCGGCACGCCCATCCGCGCCGCCGACGTTCATCATCGCGTGATTGGCGATGATCACCATCTTCACCGCGGTATCGATGCCGTCGACGTCATTGCTCGGGTCGGTCTCGGCCCACCCCAGTCGCTGGGCCTCGGCCAGCGCATCGCCAAACGTCCAGGACTGCTCGAGCATCTTGGTCAGGATGAAGTTCGTCGTGCCGTTGAGAATCGCGCGCACGCTCAGAATCCGATCCGCCGCCGCGATCCGCTCCGCTGTTGCCAGCACCGGCGTCGACGCGCCGACGGTCGCGCTGTAGCGGAGCAGCACCTTGTTGTACGTCGCCAGTTCGCGCAGGGAGTGCATCCCGATCGCGATCGGAGCCTTGGTCGCGGTCACGCCATGAATCCCACGCGCGAACGCCGCCTTGAGTTGTCGAATCGCCGGTTCGGGGTTCTTCACGTCGCTGGGCGACGCCTGCACCAGCACGTCCGCGCCGCAGCGTGCCAGCACCTTGGCCGCGTCGGTCTCCGTCGACCCACCGGGCAGCGACGCGACGCTTCCGGTTTTCTTGGCGTCGATGAGTGCGTTCGCGTCCAGGGGGCGATCGCTCACGACGCTCCCGCGCGAGTCCATCACGCCGACCACGCGGACTTCAAGCCCGTGCTGCGCGAGCAGCGTGTCCGCGCGTGCCGCGACGAGCCGCGCGAACGCCTGATTGACCGTACCAAACCCCGAAAGCACAACGCGCATGACGACGGACTCCACGCGACCCGCCTTCTCCGATCGGGTCGAAGCGGGCAAGGATATGTGCGTCGCGCATCGTCGTCCGTCGCCGCCGCGGTCACTTCGCGCGTTTGGCGAGCCAGCCGCGGAACTTCTCTTTGAGCGTGAACTCGCTCAGATCGCGGAGTTCGCCGGCGTCGAGCAGAACCCCGCCGCAGACCGTGCAGCCGAGTTCTTCAATGTGGGACTGCTTCTCGTCGACCATGTTGATGAGCGGCGAGCCGTCGCGCGGGCAGTGGCGATCGCCGAGCACGCCGCCGCGGGTCACGTCCATTTGCTTACCGATGTCCAAGTTCTCGATGGCCTCGTCGTGCTTGAGAACTTTGTCCAGTTCGCGGGCGTCGAACCACATCGCGCCACAGTTGGCGCAGCGATCGACGGACAGGCCGCCGATCGGCACCTGCTCCATGAGGAATCCGTCCTTAGGGCAGCGGATTTTATGCCGAAACGTCGGATCATTGCGCGGTCCGTAGTTCACCGAGTTGTTGCTCATGGCAGCAAGATATCCTGTTCACTCGCTCTCGCAAAGGGCCTTTCCGGCGCGCGGACGCGAAAATGGAACGTCCCCCCATGGTTTGGTTCGACGCCCACCTTGATCTGGCCTATCTCGCCCTCAGCGGGCGCGACATGCTCGCCACCGACCCCGCTACCGCCGGCGGCGGCGACCCGCCGGGGGGCATCACGCTCCCCTCGCTGCGCGAAGGAAACGTTGCCGGGTTGCTCGCGACGATCTTCATCGAGCCTGACGGCAAGGACGCGGCATACGCCTATCGCGCCGGGGATGCAGCGTCGGCGCGCGAGGCCGCCCTGCGCCAGACCACGATTTATCACGCGTGGGCCCGCGAAGGACGCTGCACGCTGATGAAACGACGCATCGATGGGCGTGAATCGCACACGGCGGACGTGTTGTCCGCTTCGCCCGCTCGTCCCGCACTGGGCATCCTGATGGAAGGAGCGGACCAGATCCGCGATGCCGCTGACGTTCAGTTCTGGGCTCGGCAAGGCGTCGTCGCGATCGGTCTCGCGTGGGCCAAGGGCACGCGCCACGCCGGCGGCAACATGAACACCGACCCTCTCGCCGACTCCGGACGCGACATCTGCCGTGCGGCACAGGAATTGGGAATCGTTCTCGACCTCACGCATCTCTCCGATCGTGCCCTCGCCAGCGTACTCGAATGCACCAGCGGCCCGGTCATCGCCTCACATTCCAACTGCCGAGCACTGATCGACGAACCTGGCGGCGAAGTGCGTCAGCGCCACCTGACGGACGAAGTCATCCGCGAGATCGCACGTCGCGGCGGCATGATCGGCGTGAACATCTTTTCGCCGTTCATCCTGCGCGGCGCGCGGCGAGATCGTCGTGCGACGATCCAAGAATGGGTTGCCCACGTCGAACACATCGCCGATCTCACTGGACATCGACGCTGCGTCGGGCTTGGTTCCGACGCCGACGGCGGGTTCAGTTCACTCATGCAACCCGCGAGTGTCGATCGCCCGGAACACTACACGCGCCTGGCCGACGGACTCCGCGATGCGGGCTGGAACGACGACAGCATCCACGCATTTGCATGGGACAACTGGGCGGCGTTCTGGGGCGTTTCGCCCCAGAAATCGCCGCATTGATGTTCGCGCGTCAGTGGCAATCGCGACGCGACCTCATACTCTTCGCCCGTGATTCGCGTTGCGATTCAGATGCTCTTCGGCGATCGCACCAAGTACCTCACGCTGGTGCTCGGTCTCGCGTTCGCCACCATGCTGATCAACCAGCAGGCGTCGATCTTCCTCGGCCTGCTCATCCGTTCGACCGGAATCCTGCAGAACATCAGCCAGCCCGACCTGTGGGTCACCGATCCGAGCACGCGGTTCATCGTCGAGTATCGCGCGTTGGCGGATCGAAAACTCGATCGCGTGCGCTCCGTGCCCGGCGTCGCATGGGCTGAGCCGCTGTTCACCAACCTCGGCATTGTCGAACTCAACAGCGGCCGTTTTCAGCGGGTGCAGATCATCGGCCTGCCGCGCTCGAGCCTCATCGGTCGCCCGCCGGAGATGACCAAGGGGCACATTGACGACCTGCGTGCGCCGGACGCCGTGGTGGTCGAGGAGAGTTCCCGCGAAAAACTCGACGGGGCCAAGATCGGCGAGGTGCTCAAACTCAACGACGCCCGCGCGATCGTCGTCGGCTATTGCCGAGCGAAGAAGGGATTCGACTCCAACGCGGTCATCTACACCACATACGACAACGCGCTGAAGTTCACGCCCACGGGCAGCAAGGCAATCTCCTATGTCCTCGTCAAGCTGCAGGACCCCTCGCGTCTTGAAGAAGTACGCGCGAGCATCAACGCCATCGACGGGGCGGCGGCGTTCACCCGAGGCGAGTTCGCGCTCCGCACCATCGACTACATCCTCAAAGACACCGGCATCGGCATCAACTTCGGCATCACCATCGTGCTGGGCTTCTTCGTCGGACTGCTGCTGTCGGCAGCCATCTTCTACCAGTTCACGATCGAGAATCTGCGGAATTTCGCCGTCCTCAAGGCGATGGGCACGCACACACGCACGCTGGCGTCCATGGTGATCGCGCAGGCGCTGATCGTGGGCGTGATCGGATTTGGGATCGGCATCGGCATCGCCGCGGTGTTCACGCTGATGCTGCGGAACGCGAACGCGGAACTGGACACCCTCTTGCCGTGGCAGTTGGTGGCGGGCTCGTTCGTGGCGATCATTCTGTGCATCGTGCTGGCGAGCCTGCTGAGCCTGTGGCGCGTGGTGCGCGTGCCGCCGGGGGTGGTGTTCAGTTCCTGACCTCGTGACGCCGTGATTTTCAGAACTTCTTTCCCATGATCAAGTACGCCACCATATTGCTCGCCGTCGTCGGCACCTGCATCGGGCTCTACACCGTCGGCACCGCCTACGAGATCGAGAAGCCGCTCGAACTCTCGCGCCCGCCAGTCGTCAACCCATTCCCGCGCGGCATCGCCAGCATCGGCACCGTCGAACCCCGCGATCGCGTGATCGAGCTCGGAGTGCCCGAGGCCGGCCTCGTCAGCGAGGTGCTGGTGCAGGTCGGCGACGTCGTGAAGGCCGGCCAGCCGCTGTTGCGGCTTGACGATCGCTCGCGACGTGCCGATCTGCTTCGCGCGCAGGCCGCGGTGCGCGTCGCACAATCCGAGATCGATCGGTGGAAGGCGATCCCGCGCGCGGAGGACATCCCGCCGCTGGAGGCCGCTGTGGCGGCGGCTCGCTCGCGCGTCGCGGACCTCGAAGACAAGCAGCGACTGATCGCCGACGCGCTGCAACGCGGCGCCGCGACCCAGCGCGATCTGACCAGCGCGACGCTTGCCGCCGACGCCGCACGAGCAGACCTGCAGGTGGCGGCGACGAATCTCTCTCGCCTCCAGTCCGGCGGCTGGAACGCCGACCTTGGCGTGGTGCAGGCGCAGCTTGCCGCGAATCAAGCCGAGGTCGACGCGCTGAACACGCTGATCGAGCGACTCACGGTGCGAGCCCCACGCGACGCGACCGTGTTGCGCCGCAACGTCGAGCCCGGCTCGCTGGCCGCCCAGGACGCGAATCGCCCCGCGCTCATCCTGGGCGATCTCTCGCAACTCTCCATCCGCGCGCTCGTCGATGAGGAGGATGTCGCTCTGGTCACGCCGCGCGCCAAGGCCCAGGCCCGCACGCGCGGTGCCGTGCAAGCGACCATTGATCTCGTGCTTCGCCGCATCGAGCCCTACGCCCGCCCCAAGACCACGCTCATCGGCACCACGACGGAGCGGGTGGACACGCGCGTCGTCGAAGTCGTCTTCGACGTCGTCACGCCGCCGAGCGTGATGATCGTGCCCGGCCAAGTGGTGGATGTGTTTGTCGAATCGCCACCCGACGCCGCGAAATAGCCTCGCAAGCCCAAGACCCCACCCTCGCACGCGAATGCCAACGCGCGCCGGACTCACATATCTTTGGATCGCCGATCAATCTTGGGCACGTCTTTGGTGGCCCGTATCTCCGAGCGGGGGCCGAAAGACCCTTGTTTTCTTGGCGCGACGGCCTCCCTCGGAGGTTCGTCCACCCCGACACGCCTCCGGTTCAACAGCGATCCGTATCAATCGCGATTCGGACGACCCGCGTCACCCCGCCGCCCGCTTTTTCTCGCCCACTTTGGGCTCGGTGCCGGCGCGGATGCGCCCGATGTTGGCCTTGTGCCGCACGATGACCAGCGTCGCCACCGCGATTGTAAACGCAAGATAGATCAGCGCGGTCTGCCACCAGTACTCACCCGGGACCGGAAACATTTGTTCACGCTTTGAGTAAATCGCACCGAACTCAATCATCACAACGATCGGAAGAATCGCGCCGGCCAGCATCGACCCAAGACTGACATATCTCCATCTTGCGAGCGCGATGATGAACACGATCAGCGAGGCGCCGGCCGCGAGGGTCAGCGTCGGATAGACAGCCAGCACGGTGCCCAGGCCCGTCGCCACACCCTTGCCGCCTTTGAACTTCAGCCACGGCGGGAACATGTGCCCCAGCATCGGCATCACCATGCCAATGAGCCACAACAGCGCGTGCGCGGGCTCAACGACCCATGCGCCCAACAGCCCGGCCCACCAGCCCATGATCAGCGTGGGAATCAGGCCTTTGAGCAGATCGATGGTGAAGCACGCGAGCCACGCCTTGGCACCGAGAATGCGCCCGACGTTGGTCGCGCCGATGTTCCCCGAGCCATGCTTGCGGATGTCGATGCCGTGCAGGCGGCCGATGAGCAGCCCGGTCGGGAATGAGCCGGCGAGAAACGCGAGCAGATACGCGAGGGGCCAGAGCATCGACTGGAGCACTCCGAGAGTGCGGCAGCATAGTGGGTTTTGTGACCAGGCGTAACAGGAACACTCTCCGCGTCACTTCGCCGCGGCTTTCACCGCGTCGATGATCTCGCGATGATTCGCGCAGCGCGGGCACTTGTGCTGCCCGCCGAGTTTGCCCTTGTTCGACAGCCAGCGATGGAACGTGCCCGGCGGCAGGGGCGAGATGGTCGGCTCGGTCATGCTCACGCCCGCGTTGCGCTTGATGCCATAGTCCACGCACTGGCGCTTGAGGTCGGCGTCAAAAACATCGCGGAAGATGGCGAGCGTGTCGCTCGGTACCGACGCCGCGTTCTCGATCTCCACGGCGAGTTCCAGCCCCGGGCGATTGCCGTTGACGGGATACACCGGCGCGGCGGTGAACTCGGCGATGAGCAGGCCCGTCGCGGCGGCGGCGACGGAGACGGCAGTCTCGATGTGCTCGACGATGAGGTTCTCGCCAAACGCGTTGATGAAGTGGCGATGACGACCGACGATGCGGAGTCGCGCAGGGCCTTCGCCGCCACGACCATCCAGCCCGCCCGGCAGCGTGTCAAACTCCACCACATCGCCCAGCACATACCGCCACAGCCCCGCGCACGTCGTCAGCGTGACAACGTACTTCTGGCCCTTCTCGACTTCATGTGCGGCGAAACCGGGGGCGTCGGCGTCGTTGACCAGTTCGAGCGGCACGAACTCGAAGAAGTTGCCGCCGTCGACAAGGAGTCGCATACCGGGATTGGCGCGGGTGTCCTGAATGGCGACGAAAGCCTCGCTGGCCGGGTAGAGCTCCAGTCGATTGGGAACATCGGACCCGCTCGGCGAGCCGCTGAACATCTGGCGCACGCGCGGCTCAAACGGCGTGAAGCGCACGCCGCCGTGGACAAGAAGCGTCAGGTTGGGCCACACGTCGCGGAGGGTCTGCATCGGCGCCCCTGGGCGATCGACGGCACGGCTGGTGAGCCCTTGCTCGCGTGCGAGCGAGAGCAGTCGCTCCGAGAGCACGAGCATCCACGAGGGCATGCCCGAGATCATGCGGACATCTTCGAATAGGCAACGACGGGCCATCGCCTCGATCTTCGCTGGCCAGTCGCTCATCAACGCGATCTCCTTGCCGGGGAGATAAATCTCACTCAGCGGCCAGGAGATGAGCGGCGTGACGATGCCCGAGAGATCGCCGGTGCGAATGCCGCGCGAGTTGACGGCAAGATCCGACGAGCCGCCGAGGAAGAGGCTCTTGCCAGCCAGGAGTCGCGGCAGGCTGATCCCGAAACGCCATGCGTGCGCGAAGATGTCGAGGCTGGCGAGATAGTTGCTGCGCATCATCGCCTGCGAGACGGGGATGTACTTGTCGCCCGCGGTTGTGCCGCTGGTCTGGGCGTAGTCCATGATGACGCCGGGCCAGAGCACGTCGGGCTCGGCCTCGTCGCGCATGCGGCCGATCTGGGTGCGATAGGCGTACCAGTCGCTCACGGCGATCTCGCCGCGATAGCCGCGCAGCATGTCGGCGTCCGGGAGGCGAGCGAGTCGCGCAAACTTGTGTGTGCGCCCGATCTCGGTCTGTGCTGCGGTGGTGAGCAGGTTTCGCAGCGCGGTGATCTGAAGACTCGCCGTGCTGGCGCGCCAGTAGTCAAGGTCGGCGAGTCGACGACGACGGGCGGCGAGCCGGGCCTGGAGGCCGTGGCCCACGAGGCTGGTCCATCGCCAGTGTGCGTGCCAGTCGTTCACGTCAGCGTCCGAGTTCGTTGATGTAGGCGATGATCGCCTGCGAGAACTCCGCCGGGCACTCGATCATCGGGGCGTGCCCGCAGCGCTCCAGCCACACGATTCGCGCGTTGGGCAGCGCGGCAAGGAAGCCTTCGGCGGCCTCTGGCGGGGTGACGATGTCCTGACGACCCCAGATCAAAAGCGTCGGCTGCTTGATCTGCTTCAGACGCTCGCCCAGATGGTTGCGACGCGCGGAACGCGAGAGTTTGACCATCGCGCGCGCGCCGCCACGACGCGAGAGCTCGGCATGGGCGCGATCGACATCGCCGTGCGGCATCTTCGAGCGGTCGTAGAAGAGTTCGCCGATTTTCTCTTCGAGCCACGCCTTGCTCGGGCGGATCTGCACGGTGCTGACCATGCTCTTCTCGATGAGGCCCGAGGAGCCAGCGAGCACGAGGCCGCGGACCAGGTGCGGATACTCGAGCGCGACACGGAGCGCAACGTGGCCTCCAAAGGAGTTGCCGACGAGGACGGCCGGTCCGCTGAGTTGCTCAGCAAGAAACTTGGCCGTGAGTCGCGAGACGCCGTCGATCGAGCAGTCCTCGCCTTTGAGATCAAGCAGCGGAACTTCCAGGAGCGTGCAGTGCATCGAGCCGCGCACGCCGCGCACGACGGTCTCCCAGTGGTCGTTGAGACCGACGAGCCCATGAAGGAAGACGACGCTCGTGCCGCTGCCGGTGTTGGAGACCGTGGCTGGAACGGGGCCCGAGGCACCATCGAGTTCGATCTTGCGCGTGTCCATGTCAACGTGGCCCGCGGGTGCGGTGCCGACACGGCTCGGGATGGACTGGGCCGGAGTCATCGTCAGGGACAATAGTACCCACAAACCACACGAACGCCCAACCACGGGAAAGACCAGAACGGGCGGTGGTTTTTGGGGGATGTGAGGCGGTTCGTCACGCCCGGAGCAACGAGAGCTCCGGGTCGTTACTCACGACAAGCCCATCGCGGAGGTGGATCACACGATCGGCCCGGCCCGCCGTGGCGGCATCGTGCGTCACCACCACCATCGTCTGCCCCGCGTCGTGCAGCGCGGTGAAGAGATCGAGGATGGTCTTGCCGGTCTCGCGATCAAGATTGCCGGTAGGCTCGTCGGCAAGCAGAACCCGCGGCTCGTTCATCAGGGCCCGCGCGATCGCGACGCGCTGACGCTCACCGCCGGAGAGTTCGCGCGGACGATGGCCGAGGCGATGCGAGAGCCCGACAGTGTCGAGAAGTTTCTCGGCCCGGGCCTTGAGCTCGCCGGAGCGGCGCATGTACCCGACGCGGCCGTACGCGATCATCGCGGCGATCAGCACATTCTCAACGACGGTGAGCTCGGGCAGCAGGTGATAAAACTGAAAAACGAAGCCGACGCTGCGATTGCGGAAGGCGTCGCGCTCGCCGGAGGACATCTCGACGATGTCGGTGCCGCCAAAGACGAGCGAGGCACGCTCGTGGGTCTTGGTGGGCGAGTCGGGGTAATCGAGACCACCAAGCAGATGGAGAAGCGTGGACTTGCCGGAGCCGGAGGCGCCGAGGATGGCGAGAAACTCGCCGTCCTGGACATCGAGTGAGACGCCGCGAAGGACGGGGACATCGATCTTGCCGAGGCGATAGGTCTTGCGGAGATGTTGGACGTGGATGAAGGGGGGCATGGGTGGGCTGGGCGAGGTTCTGTCTGACGGATCATCTTGGTGGCCCGTATCTTCGAGCCGGGCCGTCGGGCGTCTGACTTCCCAAACTCAACGGCACGACTCGAAGATCCGTGCCTTCACACTCCCGATCCGTCGGACAGACGCGAGGCAAGCGTAGAACCCCCACCGATCACGGATCGCCAATCGCACGCCGCGACCGACGGTATTCTTGGGCCATGCATGTGGTTTCGTTCTACACCGGCGATGGGCGGTTCGCGGAGTTGGCGGCCAAGTTGCGCGCCAGTTGCGAGAAGTTCAACATCCCCCACTCGATCGAGCAACTGCCGTCGGACAACGACTGGATCAAGAACCTGATGCGCAAGCCGTCGTTCATGCTGCGCAAACTCGACGAACTCAAACGCCCGATCGTGTGGCTGGACGCCGACTGCGAAGTGATCGAGTATCCGACGCTGCTGGACGACGACTCGTACGACCTGCAGATTTTCAACTGGATGCCGATCAAGAAACCCGACGAGCACGCGGCGGACCCGCTGCGACTCGTGGCGGCGTCGGGGGTGGTCTATTTGAACAACACCGCGGCCGCGCAGCGAATGCTGTATCGCTGGATCGCGGCGTGCAAGTCGACGAAGCAGAAGGCGGACGATCAGATTCTGGATGTGGTCTATCGCGAGGAGTGCAAGGGGAAGATGAAGTGCCGGTGGCTGCCGCCCGAGTACAACCGCATGGACTCATACTTTCCGGATGTGAAGCCGGTGATCAACCACATCTTCAAGGCCGGGGCGTTTTTCTTCCACGAGGGTGACTTGCCGCCCGTGGTGCCGGGAACGCTGCCGCTGGAGTGAACGCCCGGCCGCTTGCGCGGCGCGGCTCTTTTGGATGCGAACGCGCTCACGCTCGCTACTGCACCAGCCCCTTGGTCAACCGCATGAATGCGGTCTCGAGGTTTACGGGCTCTTCGGTGAACTTCCATACGCGGAAGCCCTGGTTGATGAGCAGGTTGGGGATGTCGGTGAAGGTCTTACCCGCCGCGTCTTCGTACGACAGTTGCACGACTCGGCCGTGGCTGCGCTGTTGTGCGCTGCCGGGCTCGGGGTCGAGGATCGCGACCTTTTTCACGCCGGGAAGTTTGCCCATGATTTCGGCGGCCTGCTCCACCCGATCGGTGACGCCGACGTGGATAACGTGTCCCATGCGGGCGCGGCGGATGATCTCGTCGACGGTGCCGTTGAAGAGAAGTTGCCCGCGCTCGATGATGCCAACGACGTTGCAGAGTTCGGCGAGTTCGGGCAGGATGTGCGACGAGATGAGGATCGTCTTGCCCATGCGCCGGAGTTCTTTGAGTAGTTCGCGCATCTCGATGCGGGCCCGCGGGTCGAGGCCGCTGGCGGGCTCATCCATGAGCAGCACCTTGGGATCGTGCAGCAGGACGCGGGCGACGCTCAGTCGCTGCTGCATGCCGCGTGAGAGCGAGTTGACTTCGGCGGTGGCCTTGTAGGAAAGATCAGTGAGCTCAAGCACGTCATGCACGACCTTGCGGCGTTGCGTGCCGTGGATGTTGTACGCGGCGGCGAAGAACTCAAGGTACTCGGTGACGACCATGTCCTCGTACGCGCCCATGAAGTCGGGGACGTAGCCGATGAGCGGTCGAATCTGGCGGTTCTGATAGCCGATCGTGAGCCCGGCGACGTTGGCCTGGCCGCTGCTGGGCTTGAGGAGCGTGGCGAGAATCTTGATGGTGGTGGTCTTACCGGCACCGTTGGGGCCGATGAAGCCAAAGCAATCACCCTCGCCGATGGTGAGGTTGAGGTTGTTGAGCGCGACGAGATCGCCGTAGCGCTTGGTGAGGTTGATCGTTTCGATCATCGGCACGGGCGGGGGCTCCGGGAAAGGCACTTGGCACGAGGCATTGGGCACTCGCAAAGGCATTCGGCATTCGTGACTTGCTGGCTTCCGACTTCGTGACGTCTCCACCCCCTGACTTCTTCTCAGGTCGGCTCTTTCGTCGGCGGCAGTTTTTCGCCGCTTGGGTCGGGCTTGAGCAACAGCGGCGGGCTGTCGTCGAGGGGATAGATCCAGCGGACGATGGTCTTGCCGCTCATTGTGATCTCGCGGCCATCGACGTAGACGGGTGTCGGCGAGGGCGCGCCAGCCGGCTGCTTGCCGGATTCATCGCCCGAGAGGATGCCGACGATGATGATGCACGGCTGCCCCATCCAGCGACCCATATCCCAGCCGTGGGTCAGCACGCGCTGCAGCGCGGCGGCACTTTCGGTGTTGCCCGGTGCCGGTGTGGAAGGCGTCGGGAGTTGGCTGTAGAAAGAAAGCAGCGGCAAAGCATCGCGCAGACTGAGAGTCGGGAGTGCGCCCTGGCCGATGCTGGCGAAGTTGCCGACGCTGGGCATGAGTTTGTTGAGATAGCCATCAAGCAATTCCTGTCCGGTGCCAAAGGCGTCGGAAAGATTGAATCCGATGCCGGGGGGCCAGACGGGAATCTTGACGGCTTCGCCGTTGGCGAGGCTGGGGGCGACAGCGCGTGTGACCACCTGAATCGGCTTTTGTCCGCGGGCGAAGACGACGACCACGTCTCTGAGTTCGCCGGGCAGGTTATGAACGAGCGTACCGCGGAGTTTGCCGTCGACGATGCGGATGCCGTCACGTTCGACGCCGCCTTCGGGAGCGACGGGGTGGGGCATTCCCCATCGCGGGCCGCCGAGCCACTCGAACTGGAACTGCTTGACGGTCGCACGAGATGGAACGGTCCACGAGGAGGGATTGCGGCCATCGACCTGATAGGCACGGGCGTCGGGGAACTGCGAGAAGGTGCCATCGGAACTGGGCGCGTCCCATGCGGCGGCGATGTTGCCCGAGCCGCGCTGGTCTGTGGCCTCGTCGAGTTTGGCATTGGGGCCGCCGACTTGGATGACGGCCTCGCCGTAGCCCGGCGTGAGGATGGAGGCCCACGTGCGGGTGCGCTGGTTCGGCTGGCCGTAGACGTGGTCCATGATGGTGACGTGCGAGGCTTCGACTTTGCGCGGGCGGAGGGCGGTCGCGCCGGACCACGCGAGCGCGGTGAACGCGCCGGCCGTGATGACGTACATCATCCATGCGTGACGCACGCCGCCAAACTTCTTGAGCGCCATGTGGCCGACGGGACCGGCGCACAGCCAGTAGGCCGCGAAGACCACAAGGCCGAGCAGAACGGCGGCGGCGGTCTGGCCTTTCTTGGCGATCTCTTGATGCACACCGGCGTCGATGGTCTGCGTCGCGCGGGAGAGACCTTGGCTGATCTTCTGCTTGTCGGCGGGCGGGACGATGAGCCCGCGACGGCCGAGGACGCGATTCCAGAAGACGTCCGCGTCGATGGAGTCGCCCAGGCCGCGAGAGGCGAGATCAAAGCCGACGAGCGTGACCATGCCGGCGTCGACGATGCGCCGAGCGATGTTGCAGCGGCCGTCGGGGCCCTGAATGTAGCGGATGGCCTCGCCGGGTCGGGCTTCTTCCTGCGGAATCAGGTCGTGAACGACGGCGGTCTTGGAAAGAAAGCGAGAAGATGAACTGGTAAAGAGGTGGCGGTACTCGGTGAGATCAACGTTCTCGCGGCGGCTGACTTTGACCGCGGGCATGATGTCGAGGAGTTCGTTGCTGCTGGGCGTGGTCCATGCCGCGCCGACAGAGGGGAGAGAGATGATGAGGTGCCCGCCGCGACGGACCCACTCGCGCACGGCCCGGGCGCTCTCGCCGCGGAGTTCGCCGATGTCACGATCCATCCAGACGATGGTGTCGAAGGAAGCGAGTCCCTGCCAGCGATCGGGGAGATCGGCGGCGGAGAGGCCTTCGACGATCTCGGTGACTTCGTGGCCGAGCGTGAGGTAGGTCTGGGTGGGTTGATCGCGATCGGCGAAGGCGCGAAGACCGGCGGAGCGTGTGCCGACGACAGCACATAGCCCGACGGTTGCTTCGAGAATCCGAGTGGTGCCGCCGCCAGAGATGGGAGTCTGACCCAAGAGACGTCCGGTGATGCGATCGGTGGGCTTCTGTCCGCTGGAGGCCTCGTGGGCCTCGAGCATCATGGTGACGGAGCCACCGATGGCGCGGAACGGGACGCGAATCGTGAACCAGAACTTCTGAGGTGTGCCGCTGTTGAGTGTGACGACTCGGGTGTAGGTGGCGATGTCGCCATCGGCGTCGGGGACGGCGAGCGAGAGGACCACATCGCGCGGTTTGGGGCTGGAATCGACGGCGCTGATTTGAACGGCGGCCCAGTCGCCGGCCCGGGCGGCGTTGCCAACGCCGAGGCGTTCGAGGGCGAGGACGATTTCGCTGGCCGCAGTCGCGGGGGCGCTTGCAGCGGGTGTGGCGGGCGATGAGTTCACGTTGGAGTCGTCTTGCGCTCCGGCGCTGGCCACGCCCGAGAACAAGGCCAGCCCCAAGGCAAGCAGGGCGGCCAACAGCGTTTCACGCGATCGCGACGGCATCAGGACTCCCGCAGAGGTTCGCGAGATGATACCGAACATCAAGCCGACGGGTTCACGATCCGACAGAGAAGTATGGTCACACTCGGCGCGGCGGCATTTTCGCAGGGCATGTGGTTCGCGCTGGCCCTGGTGGCGGGGGTCGGGGTGCTGACGATCTTGAACTATCTGGCGCGCCGCGTGGGGCACCAACTTGCGGTGCACGACCTGCAGATTCGCGTCCACGCGTTGCGCGATGAGTATTCGCGACGTCAGGCGATGATGGCCGAGGCTGCGGAGCAGCCGAAGTTGTTCGGCCCCGGAGGAGAAGAGGCTGAGTTTGATATTGTCGAAGAGCCGCGAAAGGCGGCGTGAAAGGCCTCGCTCGCGGGGCAATTCCCCCACCACCCTCGCCGCACTGCTGCGCCGATCAACACCCTTGAATGAGCGCGGCGACAAAGAAGTCGAAGTCTTCGAACGAGAGGGCGTCGTCTTGGTTGAAATCGGTGGCGGGATCGCCGTCGTTGAACTTGTCGACGAAAGCGAAGAAGTCGGCGTCGGAGAGGATGCCGTCGGTGTCGAAGTCGAGCGGGCAGGCGTTCGGCATGCAGGCAAGACGCGTGAAGTTTGGCGTCAGCGTCGAACCGGCGAGCGTGAAATTGCCGCCGGCGACCAAACCGAGCTTAGAGGTCCAGGCGAGCGTGCTCACGGTAGATTCAAGCCCTTCTCCCAGATCGCGCCACACACCGGCGTCACAGCGCCACACGGTAGACCGGCGGGCAGTCGTCGAGCCCGACAGTGTCCCCGCGATGATGGGACGGTCCTGGGCGTCGAATGCGAGTGAAGAGACATAGCCGCGCGGATAGTCTCCGAACGCGATCGGCACCCACGCACTGCCGGTCCATCGCGCAACGCAGTCGGCAACGTCACCATTGAATCGCTCAAATCGCCCGGCGGCGTGGAGTTCACCGGTGCTCGAGCGGGCCAAGGCCGTGACGATTGCCGATGGGCCGATGCCCGAGCCCATCGTGAACGCAACGTCGCCGCGAAACCGCATGATTCCCTCTCCTGTGGAGTTTGCGCCGATGACATTGAAACCGCCGCCGACGACAAGATCACCATCGGGGAGCACCGACAGCGCGTAGACGGGACCGTTGGTGCCAACACCGACCTGACGCCATGTGGTCCCGTTCCAGCGAACGATGTTGTTCACGCTTGTGGTTCCGTTCGATGAGACCGTGCCCGCGGCGACGACATCGCCGTTGTTCAACACGGCGAGCGCGAATACTTGTCCAGACAGGGTTGTTCCGACTTTGGACCATGTGGTGCCGTTCCATCGATGAACGGCGGCACCTGTGCTCGAAGTCGGCCCGCCGGCGACAATCAGATCGCCGTTGGGGGCGTGGATTGCGGCGGAGGTCGTGAGCAGAGCGGGCCATGGGCGTGATGCCCATGCAACGCCGTCATAGATCGCTGCGTTCGCAGACACTCCACCGACGCGGTTGAAGTCTCCGGCCGCGAGCACGTTCCCGTCCGAAAGCGGGAGCAGGATATTGACGGCGCGATTCGGCGCGTTGCTCGAGAGCGCGTTGAGGGGCTCCCAGGTGCCGTTGAAGCGAAGCGCAGCACCGTTGAACGGGGCGGCCCGATTGTAACCCAGCACGATCAATCCCCCGTCTTCCAGATCGGTCACCGCCCTGGTGTTACCCCCTGTTGCGTCAACAGGAAATGCCGAGCCATCTGCGACCACACGCCCGCTCGCCCATCTCGCAGGCTGCGCATCATTCACGACGAGCCGGAACCCGCCATCACGCGAATCTGAAACCGCGTCTGTCGAGGTTATGGTGAGGCCCGGATCGGTCGGCAAGAGGCTCCACGCCGAACCGTTCCAATGGGCAAGCCCCGGCGCGGGGTTGCCAGACACGGTGGTGAAGGTTCCCGCGATGACGACGCCGCCTTCGGGATGGGCGACCATTGATGTGATGCCGTTGGGCGCGTCGGGAACGGGCTTCCACGCGGCACCGTCAAACCATGCCAGCGCTGATCCGCCGGTCAACGCGCTCAGGCTCGCCGCATACAACACGCCGTCGAGCGTCACAACTGTCGCTCGAACGCCCGCAGTCGCGAATCCTGTGGGAAACCCACCGCCGATGCCGCTCCACTCGCTGCCATTCCAGCGGGCGATACCGTTAACCAGCGGGGCACTCGTGCTGACGCTTCCGATCCGATCAAATGAGCCGCCGACGATGAGATCGCCGTTCTCGAGGAGACGAAGGGATCGCACGGCTTGGGTCGAACTGCTGAGGGTGCCGCTGATGAGAGGCTTCCAGTTCGTGCCGTCAAACTCTGCGATGTTGTTGACCAGCACGTTGCCGATGCTGGTGAACACGCCGCCAGCAAACAGTCGGCCATCCGGGGCCGCGGCAAGTGCGAGAACCACTCCGGTGGGCTGTGCTGGGAGCGATTCAAACGCCGAAGGCGATCCGAACAAGTTTGTCCCGCCGTCGAGGTTGATCCATTCACGTGTGACTGGGTTCCAGGCGAGAAGGCCGCAGATCGGCTTGCGACTGGTCGAGGTGAAACGCCCTCCAAAGACGAGGAGCTCGGGCTTGGGCCCCGGACCGTCGGGGTCCCAGCGACATGTGCTCGTAAACGCACGCTCAATCGGACTTCCTGACACGCCCTCCCAAGGTGCCCAGGGCAACCACCGCTCAACGCAGGGCTGGGCCAAGGCCGTTGCGGCGACAGAAACCCCACATACAAGCGAGAGGATGGCGACGGGTGTCCGGTTTGACGCGAAACAATTGTGTGAACAACTTGACATCGCATGGGTCTCCTCTTTTCAATCATAACACGAGATGCTTCCCGATCCAAGGGTCATTCGAAACGCAACTCAATCAACAGCCCGAGGAGTAGGCCGCAACAAACGCGTCGAAATCTTCGAACGAGAGGGCGTCGTCTTGGTTGAAATCGGTGGCGGGATCGCCGTCGTTGAACTTGTCGACGAAAGCGAAGAAGTCGGCGACGGAGAGGATGCCGTCGGTGTCGAAGTCGAGCGGACAGGTGGTCAAGCGGCAGGCGTATCGCGCAAAGTAAGGTGTGGCGATGTCGTCGCTGAACGCAGATGAGCCGCCGACGAGCAGACCGAGTGTCGGTGAATACGCGAGCGCGTTCACGAGCCCATTGACGCTGCCCGGAAGTGGCCGCCAGACCTCGCCATCGAGCCGGAGCACGCCGTCGGCGGGCTTGCCGTGAGCCGTCGTGAATCGTCCGGCAAGGAGCAATCGTCCTTGCCCATCAAACTCGATGGCCTGCACGAGGCCGTAGGGAGCGGTGCTGGGCGTCACCGCTTCCCACGAAGCGCCGGTCCAACGTGCGATGCTGTCGAAGTGGTCGCCGCTGGCGCGGCTAATGAGCCCGGCGGCGAGGAGATCGCCCGAGGAAGCGATGCGAATCGCGTGAACGAGGGCGGTTGGACCGAGCCCAGTGCCCATCGCGGAGGCAGCACCGTCGCGCAGTCGCATGATGCCCTGGCCGCTGAAGTTGGCACCGATCACGTTGAACGAGCCGCCGACGATGATGTCGCCGTCAGGCAAGGCCTTGATGGCGAAGACGGGGCCGTTGGTTCCGGGTGGGAGCGAATGCCATGCGCTGCCGTCCCAGCGGGCGAGATTGGGGGCGTTGACACCGCCGGCTTGGGTGAAACGCCCACCGATGATGACGTCGCCACTTGGGGTCACGTCGACGGCGAAGATCGGTCCGTCGGTACCGGAGCCGAGCGGTGTCGCGATGCCGTCTTCAACGCGATAGACGTTGCTCGGCGATGTGGCGCGTCGAGTACCGACGATGATGAACGAGTCGCCGGGGCCCTTGCACGCGGCGTTGATCGCGAGATCAACGGATGCGAGCGGCGTCCATGACGTGCCGTTGTAGGCCGCGATGTTGCATGATTGCCCGGCGACGATCGAGAACTGCCCGCAGACGAGAAACGTGCCATCGGCGCGCGGCAGAATTGCTTCGACGGCGGCGTTGGGGCCGAGCGTGTCGAGATCCTGGAGCGGCTTCCACGCTGAACCATCGAGCAAGGCAATACCGTTGAATCTCGCATCGGACGGGCTTGAACGCGAGCCAGAGTTGCCGAGCCAGACCCCGCCGTCGGCAAGCGCGAGCATCGCCTTGGGTGAGGCAAGCGGCGGCGCGTCGTTCCATGCATCGAGGCGCACACCGTCCCAGCGTGCGAGTGTGGTGTCATTGATGCTGATGATGATCGATTGATCGGGCAAGTTGCCGAGCACGCGGGCCCTGGAGATCAGGCCCGGGAGCGACGTGGGCAGGGCACTCCATTCAGAACCGGCGGAAGTGGCGAGCTTGTGGATGGAGCCGCCGTCGATGGTGGTGAACGCACCCGCGATGACAATCTCGCCGCCGGGGCCGCGGGCCAAGGAGGTCACGGTGTCATTGATGTTGGCGACCCAATTGAAGTTTGTGCCATCCCAGCGAGCGAGGCGTGGGTAGTTGCTCGAGCGAAAACTACCGCAGACGTAGAACCCATCAGCACCGTTGGGAAGAAGTCCGAGAACCGCGCTGCTTGTCATGGATCCAACTCCACGATAAAGCTCGGCAAACGATTCTCCGTTCCACTTGGCGATGCCATTGACGTTTCTGTACGCCGCGATTTCAGAGACGTAGATAGATCCAAACCCTCCTCCAGCGATGACGCTTCCATCAGGCATAGGCATCAGCACACGCACCGCTTCACTCTCGCCGGACTTCGTCCCTCGGTCCAACGGCTTCCAAGTCGCTGAATCGAACTGGGCGATGTTGTTGGTGGCCAGATCGCCGATGCGTGAGAAGACGCCGCCGGCGAAGAGTCGACCGTCGGGCATTGCGGCGAGTGAGTAGATCACGCCGCTGCCAACGACGCCCTCTGCCGTGACGCCAGACGTATCGACGCCACCGCCGAGTCGCAACCAGTGGCGGGCGACTGGATCCCACGCGGCGATGCCGCTGATCGGAAACGTGCCGGGCGTGACAAATCGTCCGCCGATGACGATGAGTTCGTGTCGCGGCCCGGGACCGTCCGGGTCCCAACGCGCAATCGCATTGACATCGCGGATGATCGGGCCAACCGGGTCATCGATCCATGGGTTGAAGGCAATCCAGCCGTCGACGCAGGGCTGGGCGGCGGAACAAGAGGCGAGGACACTGACGGACGCGAACGCGACAAGCCTGAGACGGCGAACGGGAACCATGGCGAACCTCCACGCCGAGCCAACCGTGAAGCGTGGCTCGCGCAGAGGTGTACCCGGGCTGGAGCGAGGCGGTTGCGGGCGACGGACCAAAGAGCGAGAAATGACTCCACGCCGCGTGGCGTGGCGACGACCCGACGCTGTTGAACACAGCCCTTCGGGGTTGAGGAGCAAGTCACGGAATCTGGACGTCCCAAAGTCTGCGCGGCGAGGGCGACATCGCGCGACATGTTCGCAAGCAATCAAAAACCCGCGTCGAGCCGTTGCCCGACGCGGGTGGAGTTGGATACGCCGTCAACCGCCTGCGCGGCGAATCAATCCAGCGCACGCATAGTCGCTCGCTCGATCACTTGCCGGGCTGCTGCGGCATGTTGGGCATCGCGGGCTTTTCCATCTTCATGTTGCCGGGCGCGTTCATCGGCGCTTCGCCCTGCCTTGGCGCATCGCTGCGCCGGGTGTACTCGATCTTCATGTTCTCGTACTGCTTGCCGTCGGGGCCGACGTCGTACATTCGCATCGTGTGCGAGTTGTCGTCGTGGCATTCGATCACGGTCTTGAGGGGCTTCATCTTCTTGGTCACCGGGTCCATGCACTCGCCGGTCATGGTGATGGTCTTGCCGTCGCTGGCGAACTGGCCGGTCTGGATCATCATGCCGGTGCTCATCGAGTCGACCCACACGGTCTCGTACTTCTTGGTGAGGTTGTTGAAGCCCTCGATCATGAAGCCCTCGAAGGGCTGGCCGCCGAAGTTGCCGCGGAACTCGGTCTTCTTGTACAGGCCGTTGAGCATCATCGAGTTGACTTCGGTCGCTTCGCTCTCTTCCCACGGAGCGTCGGGGCTCATGCGGAAAGCGGTCTTGGCGTTCCATGTGCCGACGGCCTTGGCCATCTGCGCGTGCTCAGGGCCGGGCGTACCGAAGGCGATCATCGCCTCCATCGCTTTCATCTGATCGGGGCTCATCTCGGGCATGCCTTGCGGAGCCTGGCCGCCGGGCTTGACCTCAGGCTGCTGCGGCATCGCCGGCTGACCGTCCTTGGGGGCGGGCTGCTGGACCTTGGGCTGTTGGGGCGCGACCTGCTTGGGCGTCTGCGTGGGCTTGCTGGGCTGGCCGTCCTGCGCCAGACAGGTACCCGCGCACAGGGTGAGCGACATCGAGGCACCGACAAGAGCAATCGAGCGTTTCATCTTCTGTTCTCCGCGAAGGATGAACGGAGCCCGTCGCCACACGCGACGCACTGCCGCACACAACCCGCACAGAACAGCATACCCGGTTTATGGGTCGTGCATACTCGCGCACGCCCTCTGGGCGCGAAATTGTCACGAAGCAGGCACAAGCAACTGTGCAATAAGCAGTTGCGCAAACAGCAAGCCCGCCGATTATTCATCCGACGGCTTACACGTTGAACAAGAAGTGGCAGACGTCCGCGTCGTGCATGACGTAATCCTTGCCTTCGATCCGCATCTTGCCGGCTTCCTTGATCGCCTTCTCGTTCTTGAACTTCTCAAGATCGCTGACGCTGTAGACCTCGGCACGGATGAAGCCGCGTTCGAAGTCGGTGTGGATGACGCCCGCGGCCTGCGGCGCGGTTGCGCCGATCGGCACCGTCCACGCGCGGATTTCCTTGGGCCCGGCGGTGTAGTAACTCTGCAGGCCGAGCAGTTTGTACGTCGCGCGGGCGAGGGCCGACAGCGCGGGCTCCTTGAGGCCGAGGCTCTCAAGCATTTCCTGACGCTCGGCGTCGGGCAGCTCGCCCAGTTCGCTCTCGATCTTGGCGCACACCGGCACGCACTCGGCACCTTCTCTCTTCGCGTGCTCGCGGACGCGCTGGGCCAGCGGGCCTTCGCCGAGCAGGTCGTCCTCGTCGACGTTCATCACGAAGAGCACGGGCTTGAGGGTGATGAGGCCGAGTTGCTTGAGGGCCTTCTTCTGCTCGGGGTCGTCGACATGCACCACGCGAGCAGGGCGGCCAGCCTGCAACTCGGGGAGCATCTTCTTGAGTATCTCGTAGCGGGCGACGGCTTCGGGTTCGCGGCTCTTGGCGGCACGCTCAGCCTTGCTGATGCCGCCTTCGATGGTCTGCAGGTCGGCGAGGAGCAGTTCGGTGTTGATCGTGTCGATGTCGCGGAGCGGATCGACGGTGCCGTCGACGTGGGTGATCTCTTCGCCGCCGGGTGCCTTGGTGAAGCAGCGGACGACCTGGAGGATGGCGTCGACTTCGCGGATGTGGCTGAGGAACTTGTTGCCCAGGCCCTCGCCCTCGCTGGCCCCCTTGACGATGCCGGCGATGTCGACCAGACGCAGCATCGCGGGGATGACCTTCTGGCTCTCGATGTGGCTGCGGATGATTTCGAGGCGCGGGTCGGGGATGGGCACGACGCCGACATTGGGCTCGATGGTCGCGAACGGGTAGTTGGCGGCGAGCGCCCCCGCGCGGGTGAGGGCGTTGAACAGCGTGCTCTTGCCGACATTGGGCAGACCGACGATCCCGGCTTCCATCGAAGAGACTCCAGCGGCGCAATGGCCTGAAACCCGCGGCAGGGGCCAGGAGGCCGCCGAGCATGGCGCGGGGGCAATGGTACGCACGCGGGCTAGTACGTCAGCAAGAGACGGTCGGCGACGACTTCGCCCTCGAGCGTCTGGCCGCCCATTTGAAGTCGACGCAGCATGGAACGTCCGCAGTTGACGAGGACTTCGCGGTCGAAAAGCCCGTGCGGGATTGGGAGGTCGCAAACCATGTCGCCGCTGCGCTTGGTGCCGTCGATGCTCAGCGCGACGCGAACGCCGCGCGATTTGCAATCGGCGATAGTGGCCAGAAGTTCACGAAGGCGAAACTCTTGCGCGCCGTACAAGATCGCTTGGCTATGAAACATGGTGGGACATGGGCCGGTCATACCTCTGCCGCTTTGTTGATGCGATTCACATGGGGCTTGTAGACGAAGTGTTGATTGGCCGCGAGGTACTCGACCGCCTTCCGATCTTGGTGAGTGCCTGGGATGCCGGATGAAATTCGCCGTCGCACGTCTCTCGGCGCAACCGAACAGATAGCCTCAATAAATCTCGCTCATCCACGGCACTTCGCCGCCGAACGCCATGCTCGTCGCCTGCATCGCCGCCTCATCCGCGTCGGCGTCGATCAACCCGGCGGCACGAAGTGCCCACGCCGACTGATACCCCGAGTACAGCGGCGCGAGGGCCGCGATCCCGATCCGCAGCGTCGGCAGAATTGTGGTGCTGGTCTTGTGTGTGGTTGCGCGGCCGTGCTCGATGTGAACCTCCCACAGGCCGTCGTTGCTCTCCAGAAGCGGGTCGGCGATGTCGAGGGCGAAGCGGGTGGAGAGGCCGGCGGGATAGCCGCGCTGCTCGATCGCCGGCTTGACGTTGACCATGCGGAGCATCCACTTGTCCTGCATTGTCGCGCGTTCGCTGCGCTCGGCGAACATGGAGAACAACGGGTGCAGCGGTGATCCGAGGAAACGGGCCTCGCGCGCGATAGACCAGTGGTCGGCGATGTACGCGGCGATGCGGCGACCGGCGCGGGGCGTGCTGAAGAGCACGTCGGTGAAGATGAGGTCGAACGGGTTCGCGCCCTCTCGCTTCTGAAGGAAGAAGAAGTACCCCTCGATCGTGCCGCGATGACGCACGAAGAAGCCGCGGCATTTCTCGCCGCGGAAGCGATGGACTTTGGCCGACCAGATCGGCGCGGTGCGATCGAGAAAACCGTGGCAGCGCGGTGCGAGCGACGCGTAGAACGATTCCAACTGCGGCTGAAGCCGATCTGCCTTGGCGTCTTCGAAGGGCTCGAGCGTCAGGTCGGGCATTTCGCGCTTGAGGGCGGTCTCATCGCGGAGTTTCAGCCCAGCGATCGGCAGTGTGACACCGTAGCGCACGCCGGCGTGCTCAAAACCTGCGTGGCGATAGACAGGCAGCGTCGCGGGATATAGCCCGGCAAGCGCGGCACCCGACAGATGAATCTCGCGCACCGCGTCGCGCGTCAGCGTCGTGCCGAGCCCGCGCCCGCGAAACTCCGCCGGAACAACCACGACGGCGACGCCCGTGAGTGACACGCGCGAGCCGCCGAGAAACGTGCCCATCGGCATGAGGGTGAGGCCGCCAGCGGGCGCGCCGTCAAGCGTGACGAGGCGGACGTTGTCGTGGCCGTGCTGGGCGACCCAGTCACGAACGATCGGCTCTTCCCAGCAGAAGACGCGGTGGACCTGCTGGATGTAGGCCTCGATGAGTGCGGGGCTCGACGCGCGGCAATAGACAGTGGTGCTCACGATGGGGAGGATACCGCGCTGAGGCATCGGTGGCCCCGATAGGTGTTCCCGTCACGTCCCGTGCCGAGAAGTCCGATACTCTTGGATCCGGGGTGGGCACGGCTCGAACCCGTGCGAAGCCCCCGCGTAGGAACCGCTGTCGTGCGAAGTGTGCTGGTCATGTCGCTCGTGCTCGTGCTCCGGGTGTTGATCACGCCCGGCATGGACGCGGCGTGCTTTGCCGCGCCTGCCGCGTGCGACACAGGCCACGTCGCGATGACCTGCTGCGCGGGTGGCGAGGCGTGCGAGTGCTGCATGGGCGAGCCGCAGCGCGTGCCGCCGCACGAGCCGACCGCGCCGACGGACGCGCCCTCGCGGGCGACGCTTCATCTGGCCGTTGATCCCGGCACACCGACAAGGATCGGGTTTGACATGGGCGTTGAGATGACTGCCGCCCCGCGCCTGATGATCGCGTCCGCAGCGGCTCGACCGGTGTCTCGCGCTGCCGCCGCCGTGTTGTGCGTGTGGCGAACTTGAACCGCGTGGTCTTGGCGTCATTGCGCGCCGAGCGCATCGCGTTCGTTCAACGTTGAACCAATTCCAATCTGCCGCTGGCGTTGCGAAGACACTCCCGTCGCCCAAGACGCGTGCCGCACGCGAGCATATCTCGCACCGATCATTGAAAGGACACCACATGTCGATCCATGCTCGTTTCGCTCTCATGCTGCCCGTCGCGGCACTCTCACTGACACTGCTCGGGGCCTGCGCCTCGAGTTCGACCCCTACCGCACAGTCTGGCGGCGCGACTGAAGAAAACGCCGTCGTCCATCACGTCTCCGATGCAGACATCAAGGCCGCCCACGCCGAGACTCCGATCAACGGCAAGAGCGCGGTGCTGTGGGTCAACGGCCTGGGTTGCCCACTGTGCGCGACCAACATCGACCTGGTGCTGGATCGCGTGAGCGGCATCAGCAACGTGAAGATCGATCTCGCGTCGGGCAAGGTCTCACTCGACGTCGATTCGGCCAAGCCCCCGACCGCGGCACGACTCGCCAAGGCCGTCGAAGACTCGGGCTTCACCCTCATGAAGATCGAGGTGACGCAGTGATGCGAGACACCACCATCTCAACCCACGGCGGACGTAAAAGAATTTCAGCAGTCGCCGCGGCGTTGCTCATGGGCTGCGCGTTCGTGGGTTCTGCGCTCGCCCAAGAGGCGATGTACACCGCCGCCGCCACCATGCCCGCGCCGGGGCTTTATGTGCTGCGCCAGCAGGGGCACCTGTTCTCCTACGGCACGCGCCCCGGCACCAACGTGAAGCGCACGGATGTGTTTGAGTCGATGACCACCCTCGCCGTTGGTCTCGCGCGTGACTTCTCACTCAACCTCGACATCCCCGCGGCGATCAAAGTCGAGCATCGCGCGGGGAACGACTCCGACCACGACCAGGGTATCGAAGACCTCGATCTGATGCTCAAGTGGCGGTTCTTCAAGAACGACACCGGCGGCGTGGACACCGTGCGTGCCGCTTTGCTCGCCGGGGCCAAGGTCGCCAGCGGCGATGACAGCGACTTCTCCAGCCAGAGCGTGAGCCCCATGCTCGGCGGCGTCATCACCGTCGTTCGCGGGAGACACGGCTTCAACCAAGACCTGATGTTTGTCCTCACGACCGGCGGCGACGAGCGCGACAACCTCGGCGGCGAGGGGCCCGCCGACGCGCTGCGTCACAACACCGCGTACCTCTATCGCATTGATCCCGCGGCGTACACGTCCGAGTCGGTCGGCGCTTGGTACGCCACCATCGAACTCAACGGGCTCTATGAGACCAACGGCGACTATGAACTGCGATGGTCGCCGGGCTTCATGTACGAGGGGCGTCGCTGGGGCGCGGAGATCATGGCCCAGTTACCGCTCATGCACTCGCTGGATCATCGACCGGAACTGGATTTCGCGGTGGGAATCGGCGTGCGGCTGCTCTTTTGAGGTACGAGGGTGAACGCGCGGAGAAGACCGCGGGGCACAACCCCGCGGCTTTCATTTGCGAAGACGAAGGCAGAGAACCGCGTGCCTGCGCACCCCGGCTCTTATGGGCGCGGCGTCATTTGGACTCGGGATGGGAGCCGAGCCGCGCAAGCGGCCGGGCGCGGTTGTTGCGGAAGCATCGCGGGGCACAGAGCAGCGAATGGCGAGCGCGAGGGCAAAGACAAAGAACCGCGTGCCTGCGCACGCCGGCTCTTATGGGCGCGGCGTCATTTGGACTCGGGATGGGAGCCGAGCCGCGCAAGCGGCCGGGCGCGGTTGTTGCGGAAGCATCGCGGGGCCCAGAGCAGCGAATGGCGAGCGTGAGGGCAAAGACAAAGAGCCGCGTGCCTGCGCACGGCGACTCTTATTGGATCGGACACTCGCGAGGCGGCGTGATTACTTCGCGGGAGTTCCGCCTTCGTCGCTCTTGGCGGGTTCTGCGGGTTGCGACGATTGAGAGTCATGGCGCGAGAGACGGAACACCTGCACGATCCAGTAGAAGATCGGCGAGAACGCGATCGACGCCAGCGGCCAGAAGAGCCACACCGGCACCTTGCCGTGCGTGGCGTAGCCCAGCGCCCCGGCGATGGCCCAGTACGACACGCCGATGGTGATGGCGAGCGAGCGGCCCGTCTTGCGCGCGAGTTGGTCGGCGACGCCGCGGAAGCCGGTGGTGTTCTGCTCGACAAGCTTGATCAGTCGCTTGGCCCACACAAACTCGGTCGCGATGATGCCCAGGCCGATGGGGCCAAGAAGCGAGAAGCCCGGGCCCGGCAGCGGCGAGATGATGATGCCGACGACGATCACGGTCGTGCCCGCGATCAGCACCATCACGCGGCGCGAGTTCTTGCGCAGGGCGGCCACCGCCGTGGTGTGAAGACCAGCACGCATACCGCGCCGGACGGCGACGACGCTGCCGATGAACAGCGCGACGATCAACACGAACGCGCCGACGGCGATCGCGGTTTCAAGAACGGGCGTGCTGACTGCGGCGAGCGGGGTCATGCGAGGGACGCGAGCATAGCCGTCGAGAGGCGCGGGCGTGCCCTTTGTGGCCCGGATCTCCGAGCCGGGCCGAACGTCGCCGGTTGCTTTGGGCACATCTGACCGCCCCGGAGAATCGGGCCACCGCAAACCGGCTGTGTCTCAGTGGCGAGGCCGGATCACGCCACGCCCAGGTACGCCTTGCGCACCTCATCGCTGGCGGCCAGTTCCTTCGCGTCGCCGGACATCTCGATCTCGCCGGTCTCCAGCACATACGCATGATGGGCGACATGCAGGGCCATGTGCGCGTTCTGCTCCACCAGCAGGATCGTCGTTCCCGTCGCGTTGATCTCGCGAATGATCTTGAAAATCGTCTGCACGATCTGTGGCGCGAGTCCGAGACTGGGCTCATCAAGCAGCAGGAGTCGCGGACGGGCGAGAAGGGCCCGGGCCATCGCCAGCATCTGTTGTTCGCCGCCGCTGAGTGTGCCGGCCAACTGGTTGATGCGTTCCTTCAGTCGCGGGAAGAGAGAAAATCCCTTCTCCATGTCGGCGTCGATCGCCGCCTTGTCGGAGCGATCGCGCGTGTACGCGCCCAGATCGAGATTCTCCGCCACCGTCAAATTCGGAAACACTCCGCGGCCCTCGGGCGAGTGGGCGATGCCAAGCCGCACGATCTCATGAGCAGGCGTGCGCGTGATCGGCTTGCCGTCAAACGTAATGCTGCCGCTGGCGGGGCGGACAAGCCCGCTGATGGCGCGGAGTGTGGTCGTCTTCCCCGCGCCGTTGCAGCCGATCAGCGTGACGATCTTGCCGCGGGGCACGCTGAGCGACACGCCGTGCAGGGCGCGGATGGCGCCGTAGTTGACGCAGAGATTGGCGACTTCGAGCATGGCGAGGATGGTAGTCGAGCGACGATTGCCCCGTGTCCACATGCTTCGGCGTGTGCCGCGCCGCCTTACGGCTCGACGCGCAAAGCCTCGGGGTTGAGCAACTCCTTCGCGTCGGGCGTCTCCATCGACACGCCCAGTCGCTCCAGAGTTCCGCCGGTCGCGGCATCAAGTTCAGCAAGCGAAATCTGATAGTCCGTGCGTGCGGCGATCTCGTCGACCTCGGCGAGGGCAAGCGACTCCTGTCGCGACAGTTCCAAATCCAGTCGCTCCACGCTGTAGCCGCGGATCGTCTCCTTCTCCACCAGCAACGTGCGCAGCACCTCGGCGGCCGCCACACGACTCGCCCGTGTCTGCTCAATCAACCTGTAGTTGGTCCGCACATTCTGCAACGCGGTCTTCACATCCAGCACAACCCGCCGCAACGTCTCGCGATACTTGAGCACCGCTCGGGCGCGATCAAGGCGTGCCGCACGCTCGCCCGCCTCGGGCCCGCGATTGCCGATCGGCACTTCAAACGTGACGCCGACGACGTAATCAATGAAGTCCGCGTCCGCGCCGTACGCGCTGCCGACGTCGTCCTTCAGCGCGCTGAACGTCGTGCCCGCGTTGAGATTCAGTTTCGGCAGTCGCCCGTTCTTCGCGACGACCTGGCGTATCGCCGCGTCGTCGGAGTCAAGCAATGCCCGCGCGATCTCCGGCCGACCCGCGAGCGCGCTCTGCACGCTCTCGGTCGCGCTGATCGACAGTTCCGCGTCGATCGGAGGGTCCGACGACAGCACGATCGCTTCGCCGCCGAGCGTCAGTTCCGGATCGTTCATCAGGCTCTTCAGCGCGTCGCTGGTGTTCCGAAGCCGCGTCTGGGCACGCAGCAAATCCGCACGCCGACGCTCGACGCGCGCCGACGCGTCGGCGATCTGCGCCGGCGTCGCGTCCAATGCCGCACGCTGCTGCAGTTGGTCGCGCACCTGCACGCCGCGATCAACCAGTCGCTGCAGGATCAGCAACTCCTGCTGGGCTCGCGCGAGTCTCCAGTAAATCCGCCGTGCCTCGGTGAGCCTCTCCAACAACTTCGCACGCAAATCCACCACCGCCGACTTCTGCGCGTTCTCCGCGAGTCGAATCTGGGCCGTCGACACTTCTCGCCCCGCACCACGCAGCAGCGGTTGCTCGATCCCCAGCGAAACACCCATCGCGGCGGACGGATCCGGCGAGTAGCTGACGCCGTTGGTTGTCAGGTCCGTGTACGAAAGCGCCTGCTGCACCGTCAGCGTTCCGCCACTCGTCAGCGCCTTGCGAACACCCAGCGTCGAGTCCACCTGCTGGCGCTGCTCGCTCCCAACACCCAGCGGCACTCCTCCGACGATTGGCACCAGCGAGGGTCGGTCCACATTGTTCCACGTCGCGTCCGAGTACAGCACCCAGTCGAAGGCGGCATCCGCGCTGACGGCCTGCTCGCGCGCGAGCGCCGGCGCGAACTGCGCCGTGCGCACATCAAGGTTGTTCTTCACCACCGACGCCACAACGCGATCCATCCCCACCGCAACCGTGCTCGCCGACGCGCCCATCAAGTCGACATCCAGCGGCGGCATCACCCCGCCGTACGACCCCGGCCCGGCCATTGACTCCAGTTCCTTCAGGATGTCAGCCCGAATCCCCAGCGGCGCGACCTGATCCGCCCGCGCCACCGGCGTCGGCGACACCCCGGTCAGCGGCTTCATCTCACGCTGCACGCTCGTCGCGATGCTCTGGCGAAGCGCGTCCTCGGTCGCATCCGGCCCGGCACACCCCGCGAGCATCGCCAGCGCGAGCGGCCCGAGCACGCGGGTCGCCCGCACCATCACACCACCAATCTGGGACGCCGCAGCAAGGGAGCGAAGTGTCATGAGAGCCAACGGTAGCAACCACAAACCGAACTTCCAAACCCATGCGGTTCTCGTCCGCGTTTGTGGTCTCCCTGACAGACACCCCGTTCACACGTCTAAAATCACGCCGCGGAACCCACGCGGCCGAAGAACCCTCTCGGAAGCGCGGCGGCGTCGCCGTTGTCCATTTGGAGCCCGTCCCATGAATCCCGCTCAAACCCTCCTCCGTCTGGCGATCCTTTCCGGCGCGATGGTCACCCCCGCGCTCGCTCAGGTCGCCAACGTCTCGCCGTACTACGGCATCGTCACCGCCGACAAGGCCACGCTCAAGGCCTCTGACTTCGACCTCGCGTACGCCGTCGGCAGCGTCACTCGCGGCATTGTGCTCGTCGTTGACGGCGAAGGCAGCGGCTGGGCCCGCGTCTCCTATCCCGCCGGCTCCACCAGTTTCGTCAAGGCCTCGTCGGCGACGCTCGACGAAGCGACCAAGACCGTGAAACTCACCGAGCCGAGCCAACTCAAGGCCGCCAGCACCAGCGGCGGGCTCGACAACTCTTGGAAGTCGGCACTTACCTCGGCGCTGCCCCCGGGCTCGACGCTCAAGTACATCGAGAGCATCCGCGAGAAGGACGGCACCGTCACTGGCTATCGCGTCGCAGCCCCCGAAGCCGCCCGCGCGTTCATGGAACTCAATTCGATCCGTCGCGCGACGCAAGACGAAGTCTCCGCCTTCCGCTCCAAGCCCGGTGCATATCTGCCCGAGGTGAGCGGCATGTCGGCGCCCACGGCCAGCGCGACGCCCGCCGCCGCGCCCAAGACGACACCGCCCCCCGCCGACAAGCCTGCGGAAAAGGTCGATGCCTCGCTCGTGAAGCCGCCGGTGCCCGGCGCGAACACCGGCGCACCGACGAATCCCGTGACGAGCCCGGAGACCGTGCCCCCCACTGCCGCCCCGGTCACGGCGACGCCAAGCACGACGCCCCCGACGGCGGACCCGACGGGCACCCCCACCGCGACGCCTGCCGCCGCACCGGCCGACGGCTCGACGACCATGACCCCCGGCGGCACGCCCACCGGCACGCCAGCCCCGACGGACGTGCCCGAAATCAAGCCGCGTGAGATTCCCGCCCCGACCGGACCCACCGCCGAGTCGCTCGAACCCACGTTCCAGCGCATCATCAAGCAAGGTGGCAGCAACGAAGAGTGCGCCGAACTGATCGGGCAATACAACGAACTCCTCGCCAAGCAGGAAGCCGACCGCTTCGGCCAACGCCGCAGGATGCAGATTCAGAATCGCATCGACGTGCTGAACATCAAGATCAACATGCAGCAGAGCGCGTCCGAAGCACAGGCCCAGGCTCAGGCCGTGCAAGCCGCCAACATGCAGGTCCAGCAGACGCTCAGCGCGATCGACGCGGCTCGCGTCTACGGCATCGTCGGCACGCTGAGCGCCAGCAACGTCTACAACGGCACCAACCTGCCGCTGATGTACCGCGTGCAGGCCAACGATGGCACCGCCCGCACCCTCGGCTACATCAAGCCCGACGCGCTCCCCAACCTCGCGTCGATGCTCGGCAAGACCGTCGGCGTCGTCGGTGAGCAGGGCCTCGACGAAACCCTCAAACTCAACGTCATCCGCGCCGTCCGAGTTGACCCAATCACGATCATGCCCGCAGCACCCTCGCCCATGTCAACACCCGCCGCGACGCCCGCCGCAACACCCAGCAAGTGAATCGGTGCCACGCGGGGCTTACGCTTGGGGCACGATGGACCGCAAGCCACCCCGCAAGCCCGCCGCGCCAGACCACGAGCACGACGCTCAACCACCCGCCCGCTCTGGGGCGGGTTTTCATGCGCGAGGCCCCGGTGCTGGCCGCCCCGGTGCCCGCGAGCGTCGCCCCCCGCTGCGCCTCTTCACCACGACGCTCTGGGAGTATCCGAGCCAGCACTACGACGCCGCCGACGGCAGTCGCATGCAAGGCCACAAGGACTACGTCGGCGCGACTCCATCATGGGTCATCTGGCAACTCCTGCAACGCTACACGCGCGAGAATGATCTGGTCGTTGATCCGATGGTCGGCAGCGGCACCACGATCGATGTGTGCCGCGACTTGAAACGCCGCGTGCTCGGCTACGACCTCGCGCCATCACGCGACGGCATCATCCGCAGTGATGCTCGCAAGATGCCGCTCGAAGACGCCAAGGCCGACTTCGTCTTCATCGATCCACCCTACTCCACGCACGTCGAGTACTCCGACGATCCGCGCTGTATCGGCAGACTCGACAGCGGTGGCGACGACGGCGGGCACGCGTACTACGACGCCATGCGCACGGTCATCAGCGAGTGCCATCGCGTCCTCCGCGACCGCCGCTACTTCGCGCTCTACGTCAGCGACTCGTTCAAGAAGAAAAAGGGCATGTCCGCTCAAGGCCAGTTCATGCCCATCGGCTTTGAACTCTTCTCGATCATGCGCGAACGATTCGTCCCCGTGGACATCATCGCCGTCGTGCGCCACAACCAGAAACTCCAGCGCGGCAACTGGCACAAAGCCGCCGAGGAGGGCAACTTCTTCCTCCGCGGCTTCAACTACCTGTTCGTGATGAAGAAAGAAAGCGACGCTGGCGACACGCGCCGAGATCGCCATCACTCATAAGAGAAAACCCGCGCGAGCGGCCGGTCTTCGCGCGTCGCGCCGCCACATGACCTTGCTGAAATTGAAAACGCCGGGGGCTTGCGCCCCTCGGCTCTTATACGGATCGCCGGTCAATCTCGGGCGTGCCTTTGGTGGCCCGGATCTCCGAGCCGGGCCGAAATCGCCTGTTTTCATGGGCTCAGCGGCCCGCCCCGGAGGTTCGGGCCACCACGAGAAACCTCCTTTTGGACGGTGATCCGTATTATCCGTTGCAAATCTGCCGGAACAGAAAGAGCCGAGGGCTTCCCTCGGCTCTTGTCCATGCTCTTGGCGTTCAAGCCCGTGCTTACTTCGTGTTCTTGAACTGCTCCAAACGCTCGGCCAGCTCCTTCACCATCTGCTCACGCTGAGCCGCCGGCATCGCCTTCTCGGGCAGCGCCCTCGCCGCGTCCACCGCCTTGCTCTGCATCTGGATCGCCTTGGCCTTGTCGCCCTTGGCGAACAACGCCGTCGCGTAGGTGTCGAGCACCGAGGGGTCCTTGCCCTCCGTCAGATCATTGGACTTCTCCGCGGCCTTCACCGCCGCATCAAGCACCGCAGGGTTCTTCGTCAGGTCAAACTTGTTCGCCGGGTCGACGATCACCCATGCAATCGCGTTGAGGAACTGGGGGTCTTCGCCAAGCGGGCCGTTGATGCCTTCGTTCGCCTGCTTGGCCGCCGTCGCGTAATCTGCCTTGCGCAGGGCACGCTTGACGTTGCCCGGAATCATCTGGGCTTCAGCGCTCTTGAGGTCTTGCTCGAACGCGGCCTTGGCCTTGGACATGTCCCACGTGCCCGCGACGACTTGCTCCAGCACTTCGTCCAGTTCCCGCGGGCCGCCGACCCATGCGACGACGCCGGTCTGGTCAACAACGAATGCCGTCGGGATGCCGTTCTGCAGGGCGGCTTCCATGTACGCCTTCTGCGTCGCCTGGCCCTTGTCCCAACCGATCGTGTAGCCGATGTCCTTGCTCTTGACCTTCTCGCCCACCATCTTCTCGACGTCGGCCAGAGAGTTGCGTGGGTCTTGCGTTGTCACGCCAATGATCGTCACGCCCTTGTCCTTGTACTCCGTCTGGAGTTTCGTCAGGTGCGGCATGCTGCGCACGCACGGCCCGCACCACGTCGCCCAGAACTCAACGACGTACACCTTCCCCTTCTCAAAGCCCGTCACCGCGTCGCCGTGGACGAACTTCTCGATCGACAGCGCGGGCGCCTTGTCACCCACGCGCAGCGTCGCCGTCATCACCACCGGCACGGCCTCGACCGGTGCGGCCTCGACCGGTGAGGGTTGTGCCGCCGCCGGCTGGGCCGCGGGTGCCGCGGCCTGACCGTGCGCGAGCCCCGCCATTCCCATGATCAAACCCGCGACGCCGATGTTGACAAGCATGCGTTTGGACATGTGTGCTTCCTTCTTTCTCTTCCGCGTTCGCGTGCGTGCGCCGGACACATGCCGACACCCCTCGCCCGCGCTGTATTCACTATGAACTGTTCATTGCTTCAGACGCCGGCGGGCATCAGAAGTTTCAAGCGTGCGAACAGAACCCCACTCACGCCTCGTGGTGCGCCTTCATCCACTCATACTGCCTCGTCAGCCCTTCGAGGAACGCCGTCCCAGGTTCATATCCCAGTTCTGCCTTGCTGCGGGTCAGGTCGGCCCACGTCTTCTCCACATCCCCCGCCTGCATCGGCAGGTGCTCAACCTTCGGCGTCTTGCCCGTCACCTTGCCCACGCCCTCGATCAGTTGCGTCAGCGAAATCGGCTGCTTGCCGCCCAGGTTCCACACACGATACCCATGCGTGTCGATCGCGTGGTACGCGGCGATCACGCCATGGGTAATGTCGTCGATGTACGTGTAATCACGACTGCTCGTCCCGTCGCCGAACACGCGCAGCGTCTCGCCGCGCGAAACCTTCGCAAGGAACGTCTGAATCGCAAGGTCCGGCCGCTGCCGCGGCCCAAACACCGTGAAGAACCGCAGCATCGCCGTCGGCATCTTCGTCAGGTGCCAGTGCGTGAACCCCTGCAGTTCATTCGCTCGCTTCGTCGCCGCATAAGGACTGATCGGCGCATCCACCGCGTCCGTCTCCACGAACGGCACCTTGCTGTTGTTCCCATACACCGATGAACTGCTCGCCAGCACGATCCGCGTGCAGCCCGCCTTCGCGGCCGCATCCAGAATCACCGCCGTCCCCTGAACATTCGTCCGGCTGTATTCCGCCGGATGCTCGATGCTCGGCCGCACGCCCGCCTTGGCCGCCAGGTGGATCACCCCAATCGGCCGCTTGCGCGTGAACGCGCGATGCATCGCCGCCGCGTCCGCGACATCGGCATCGATGAGCTCAAAGCCGCCCTGCCCGTGCGGACCCATCGCCGCCTGTGCGCACGCCTCGTTGATGTTCTTGTGCTTGCGCTCCGGGTCATAAAACAGGTCGAAGTTGTCGACGCCCACCACGCGATGCCCCTGGGCGATCAGCGCGGTCACGACGTGCGATCCAATGAACCCGGCGGCACCCGTCACGAGAATCGGCCGTGTCAGCAAGCGAAAACTCCATGCCGAGGGGCGGTCAACCGACCGATCGGCGTGTCAACCCTACGCCAGCCGCGCCGTTGAAGGTCGCTCGACCCGGCCATCGCGCCAATCGTGCCGCACTGGGCCGGCAATACCCCCGTCATGCGAACGCGACATTCGCATTTCGAACGTATACGCGGTGTGGAAAACTCCGCCGTTGATGGCCCTCCCGCTCGCGCATCGCCGGCCGCGCATTCAACAGCCGCTGGGGTCGATCATGCCCGCCACACGCCATGGGTGGTGGACGATCGGCACGCGTGAGCATCGCCGATCCGCCGAAAAACTCGAAAACCCGCGGGTTTTCGCGGGTTTCGGTCGGCGATAAAAAGACAAGCGAGGCACTATCGCTAAACAGTGCCCCGCTGGAGGAGAGAGAGATCTTGGGAGTATACAAGCCTATCGGGTCAAAGGTTTCTCACTTCTTCAATCTTCATGAGTGGAATCTTCTTCTGTTCCACAAATTTCTCGCGACCGCCTCAAACGCGCACTCGTTGCCGACTCACACGCACGCGCCAACTCACCCAAGCCAGACGCGATCACCGCAAGACATGCGCCACCCTCGCATCCCATTTCTTACCGCGAGCCTCGCCCCGATCGATGCCTGAGGCTTTCACCCGAGAGCCAGCCCCACGTCACTTGGCCGTCACCAGCGTCGGGTCCGCGACGATGAGCACCGGCAGGCTCGTCTGCGCCACCGCCTTCCCCTCCACCTTGTCACGCACCGTCACCTTGAGCACATACTGCCCCACGCTCAGGTTCCGCGGCAGTTCAATCTGCCGAATCACAAAGAAATCCCGCCGCTTGTTGCGGCTCAGTTCCCGCACCTGCTGCTCGGGCCAGCGCCACTGCAGCGTGTTGTCCCCGGCGTGGAACAACGCCGCCTCCTGCGACAACTCGACCCCCCACATCGGCTCGCCCTCGCGGACTTCATCGCGATGCGTAAAGCCATCCACCTCGGTGTAGATGATCGCCTTCTGACCGCCACCCGCAAGAAACGCGCTGCCGCCCAGCGGCACATACTGCCCAAAGCCCGTCACCTTGCTGCACAGCGCCGACCGCGAAATCGACAGCGGCCTGCTTTGCGACAACTGCTTCAGCACCTCCATCACGCGATCGGCGGCCTTTCCCGGGTCGCGCGCCGTCGCCGGATCACCCACCAGCCCGCGAATCAAATCACGCACCGCAGTGACCGCCTTGAGCTCCGGCGGACTGAGCGCTTTGTCCACACCCTCGGGCAACGCCGCGGACGAATCGGGCTTCAATGCCTCGATCGCCGCCAACGCCAGCACATCCGGCACCGGATCCGGCGAACTCACCATCCGCTTCTGCAGCAGCGTGCTCAGTTCACTCGCCAACTGATTCATCCGCGCCTGCGGGTCTTCGGGCACCGGAGTCGTCACCGCAGGCGCGGGTGCCACCGGTGCCGGCTCGACCTCAGGGGCGGCGTCCACAGCAGGCTCCCCGGGCTCCGTCGCCCTGCCCGTTTCGACCTTGGACATCGGGCTCTTCTGCTCTTGCGCTGGCACCGGCTTCGCCGCAGGTGCCGCCTTGGGCGTATTGCGTTCCGCGAACACGCGCTCCATGTCCACAGCCGACTCGGCAGCCAACGCCGCCAGTTCGTTCTCACTCAGTTTCGTCCCAGGCTTGTACCCCGCACCCGCTGACGGCTCGCGCTCCTCCCTCGCGGCGGCACCCTTCTCCCCCGAGTCCGATGCGAGCGCGTTGAGGCTGGAGTTGGTCTCGTTCGACCCGCTCGTGCGCGCTGTCGGTGCTGTACCGCAGCCACCGAGAGTGACCGTCGCAATTGCGACCGTCGCGATTCCGCAGATCGGTAAAAGGGTCCGTCCCTCAATCCACGCCATGGTCGCCCCGCGCCTCCGGCGCTTGCTGAACATCTGGGTTCGCGCACAGGCTCCGCCCGGCGTCCGTCGAACCCGTCAGAATCGACCATCGGCGTTGGGCGCGTCGGGGCTCGATTTTCCGAACCGCCCCAATCAACAACGCGGGCCGCCCTGTCTCTCCTGACAGCGCGGCCCGCGTCTGATCGGGTCATTCGATCGTCATCCGTGGACGACCAGCATCGCTCAAGGCGAGGGCGGCGTCACGCGCTCAGCATCGGGCGCGGGCTTGCGCTCGCCTCGCGGGCCCTTGCCGCCCTTTTCCGCACGCTTCGCCCGCATGTCCTCGATGTACGCCTTGCGCTCCTCGGGAGACATGTTCTTGAGTTTCTCACGCATCTCGGTCCGACGCGCCTCGCGCTGGGCCTGCTGCTCGGGGCTCAACTCCTTGCCGCCCTTGGCACCCGGACGACCTTCACCCTCGCCACCCGGACGCCCGCGACCCGGACGACGCTCGGCCGCACGCTCCTCGGCCTTCTTCTGCATCTCGGCGATGCGCTTCTGCACCAAGTCCTTCTGGCCGTCGCTCAGGATCGCGTTCACCTTGCTCTCAGCGTCCTCACGCTTGGGAGCCGATTCCATGATCTCCTTCAGCCGAGCCTTGGCCTTCTCAGCCTTCGCCGCCTGCTCCTTCTTCTGCTCTTCAGTCAGCGGCGCGGCATCCTTGGGCTCCGACATGCCCTCAGCCTTCATGCCGTCCGCGCCCTTGGGCGGCGGCGGCATCATCTCGCCGTCGGCCGGGCCTTCGGGGCGGAAGCCCTCGCCGCGCGGGCCACCGGGACGACGCGCTTCACGACCTTCCGGACGACCTTCGGGGCCTTCAGCGTTGGGGCCGCGACCCATCGGGCCGCCGAGCACGCCAGCACGGGCACGCAGGAACATCTGCGCCTTCTGACGCTCCTGCGGCGGCAGGTCTTTGAGCAGTTCACGCACCTCTTCGATGTGCTTGGTGCCAAACTCCTGCATCGTGCGCCGGGTGTCCTCGCCAATCAGTTTGATCGTCTCTTCCTGCGTCGCGGTCAGACGCAGTTCATCCGGCGTGCTGTCGTTCCGAAGCGACATCACCGCTTCACGGAAGATCTGCGGGTTGGGGCCGCGCATCCCGCGGGCGTCTTTGCCGCGGGCCGCATCAGGGCCGAACTGCCCGCGCACGCCCGGCATGCTGTTGTCCTTCACGGCCGGCCCCTTCAGGACGGGCTCCGTTGGCTTGGCCGTCTTGGTCTCCGTGGCGGCTTGTCCGAATGCCAGTCCGGCGGTCAGCACGAGGGCCGAGAGGAAGGCGGGGGTCATGCGAGTGCTGCGATTCATAACTGCGACTCCTGTCACGAGGTGATATGGCTCGGTTGTATGCTCGCTGGGTTTGTCCCATTCGGGACACCCTTCCGACCCCGGCATAACGAGCGGCATCGACCGGGATTGCACGCGATCTTGACGATTCACGCAGAACACCCTGGCCCTCGCCCCACGCCCTCACCAGACATGCGGGTCCGGCACGCGCAACCCCTACGATCGGTCCAGTCGGCACAAATGGCTGCCGACCTTGCCACACACGAGGAACGCGCCCGATGTCGCTCAGCAAAGACCTGGTCCGCCACGCCCTCTCGACCATCCCCAATCCCTCCCCCTCCACCGGCGATGCGGGCCCAGACTTGGTCTCCTCCGGCGCGCTCCAGTGGGCCACCGCGTGCGACACCTACGCCAGCGTCAAACTCCATGTGCCCGGCGTCCCTCCGCATGTGCTCGACTCCATCGCACGCACCGCCCACGCCGCACTCATCGCCGAGGCCACCCGCGTCGGAGCCAAGGTCGATTCACTCATCGTCGAATACGTCAATGAGCCCGGAGACGTTGTCCACACCGCCAAGTTCGGCGCATTCACCGGCGGCACCGCAAGACCCGCGCCCGCACCCACGGCCGAGTCCGGCGGCCACCGCCCCATCGGCGGCCTCTCCGACACCCAGCGCCCCGCATCGCAACCCGCCAACCCGCAGCAAAGCCTCTCCGCCGCCAGCGGTCCGCTCCCCGGCGTCAAGCACATCATCGCCGTCGGCGCGGGCAAGGGCGGCGTCGGCAAGTCCAGCATCGCCCTCAACCTCGCCGTCGGTCTTGCACGCAAGGGTCACGCCGTCGGCCTCCTCGACGGCGACATCTACGGCCCCTCCATGCCCACCATGCTCGGCCTTGGCACCCTTGACCAAGCCGTCCTCAACGGCAAACTCCAGCCCTTCCTCGTCCACGGCATCAAGTCCATCACCATCGGCAAACTCGTCGACGCCGACAAGCCGCTCATCTGGCGCGGCCCGATGGCCCACGGCGCGTTCAAACAACTCGTCGAGCAGACCGCATGGGGGGAACTCGATTACCTCATCATCGACCTGCCCCCCGGCACCGGCGACATCTCGCTCACCATGAGCCAGACCCTCAAACTCACCGGTGCCGTCGTCGTCTGCACGCCGCAACAAGTCGCCCAGGACGACGCCATCCGCGCACTCCGCATGTTCCAGCAACTCGGCGTCGACATCCTCGGCGTCGTCGAGAACATGTCCTCCTTCGTCGGCGACGACGGCAAGGAATACGACATCTTCGGGCGCGGCGGAGCCCAGATGATGGCCCAGCGCTGCAACGTGCCGTTCCTTGGTGCCGTGCCCATCACCATGAGCCTCCGCGCCAACAGCGACACCGGCGAGCCCACAAAAAACTTCACCGCCACCGACGCCGCCGGACAACGTCTCAGCGCGGCGCTCACCACGCTCGTCAGCAACTTCGAATCACAGATCACGCTCGCAAGCATGAAGCAGGCCGCCAAGCGACCCGTGCTCACGATTTCGTGACGGCCTGAGCTCGCATTCGCCTCATGCCATCACGCCTCCTGCCTCGTGCCTTCTTTGCACCCGCAACCCGGCTCTGCGTGATCTTCGTGTGCGAACCAGGCATCAAGCCACGATGCGCCTTGGAATCATGGCATCGCACAAAACCTCGCGACTATCCTTCGCGCGTCTCATCATCGCGGGTCAATGGACTGACCCCCAAGGAGTTGTCCTGTGCGGATCGCGCGGAGCGCCAGTCTGACCATCTTTACCGGCCTCGCCACGCTCTGGGCGGGAGTGCTCGTCGTCCTCGGCATGTGGGTCATGTTCAGCCTCAGCCGCCGCATGCCCCTCCTCGCCCCAGTCCTGCAATCCGGCGGCCTCGCCGCCATCGCCGGCGGCCAGTTCGTCTTCATGGCGTGGGTTGCCGATCGCCTGCTCCCAGGGGCCGCGCGACGTCTCGTCGGCCCGATGGAAGTCGCGTGCTTCCTTGTCTTTGTCGCTGGCCTGGTCGGCACGCTCTGGTTTCTCGTCGGACCAATGATCGGGCCCTCTGCCAGCCCGGCGGCAGGACTCGGCGGGGCACGCCCTTGACCACGCACACGTTGGGGACCAATCCCCCTCCGATAGCCGATACAGATGGATGAACCCCTCGGGACAGAACCCCAGGGCGGCCCATCGACGTACTCGATGTGCCGACGTTGACCACCGCCGCCGCCCCGCGCCGAGTTCGAACTTTCGAGCCACACGATGACCGACCTGATCCAAACCCGTCGCGTGACGATGCCGCGTCCTCGAAACGCCAGCCTGCTCGCGTGGTGCGCTGGCGGCACACTCAGCCTCTCCTGCACGCTCTCCATGGCGCAACCCGATGCGCCCGCGACGGACCCCGCAGCCGCCCAGACCTCAGCCCAGACCGCCGACGCCGGCGCGGTCCTCGGCCAGGCCCGCGCCCTGCTCAAGGACTACACCGCCCGCGCCATCGTCCGCCTCGGCGTCATGGACCTGCGCCTCCGCCCCGATCCCTCGCCCGACGACTATCGCATCGCCGCCCTCACCATGGGCCTCAGCGCCGGCGTCCAGACGCCCGACGCCGAAGTGCTCCGCCGCATTGCCGACGCGTCGTGGAATGCGACCGACGAACAGGCCGCCATCGACGCCACCGCCCGACTCGTCCAGGTCGACCCCGCCGATCGCGTGGCCATCCTGCGCGTCGTCTCGGCCACGATCGCGCGCATGCAGACTGCCGAGGAACGACTCGCCGCCTACGACCGACTGCTCGGCCCCGGCGGCGCTCGCCTCCCAGCCACCGTCCGCAGCCGACTCGCCCTCGACCACGCGCTCCTGCTCCGTGAACGCGGCGATGAGGACGGCTTCGTCGATCGCCTCAAGATGGCCACCAGCCTCGACGCCACCAACAAAGAAGCCGCCCTGCTCGCCTCGGCCTTGTTCAACGAGCGCTCCACCGACCCGATGGGTCGCTTGGAAATGCTCACGAATCTGCTCTACGCCGACCCGATGGACCCAAGCGTTCACGCCCAGATCTCCGCCAGCCTCGCCCAGGCCGGCGCATTCACCGGCGCCAAGCGCCTCTGGACCAACGCCGAGACGCTCCTCAATCTCAGCGGCCCTGATCGCCAGTTTGAGGGCGAGTCGCGACGACTCGTCCATCAATGGCTCGCCACCGGACCCAGTGATCTCGTGCTGTCCCTCAACAAGCGACTCGCGGCCCAGCGCGAAGTGAAAGGTCGCCAGATCGAGGCCCAGACCGCCGCCGGCGGCTCGCTCACCGACATCGGCAAGGTCGAGGACGCCCGCCTCCCCGTGCCGCTTGATCGCATCCGCGTCCTGGCGGCGATCGCGGCGGGCGATCGCATCACCTACGAGACCGGCTGCGTGGACATGTCCCGCTCCGCCGCCGCCCTCCTCAAGGAATCCCGCGACCCGCAGATCGAACTCATGATGCCGCGCGAAGAAGCCGAGGACTTCGCCAAGCGCGCCCTCATCACCGCCGAACTGATCGCGGCCATCGCCGGCGTGACCAGCCCCGAACTCGAAGAAAACCTCGCCACCCTCGCCGAACTCGGCGCGGCACAAGACCCGCGGCTCATGGTCGCCGCCATCGCCCGCAACCTCGAAAAATCCGGCGTCACCGAAGCCGTCACCCAACTCACCGTCCTCGATTTCTCCTCCGACCCCACCGGCGAGGCCGAAGCCGCCGCCTCCGTCGTCGCCGCTGAAGCCCTCAAGAAGCAAAACAAGCGCGAGCAGGCGGCCACGCTGCTTCGGGCCTGCGCCCGCAAGCACACCCTGCTGCCCATGGGCGCCCTCGCCTGGTCGCGCTACCAGCAGATCAAGGGCCCCAGCGACACGCTCACGCCACAAGCCGCCGCCATGGAGTCCTTCGCCGAGTCCATCCCGCGCTGGATCGACCAGGCCATCACCGATCCCCGCTCCATGATGGCGATGGAAGCCAAACTCGAAAAGACCACCATCTCCGGCCTGCAGCGCCCCCTCATCCACCTCCGCCTGCGAAACGTCTGCCCCATCCCGCTCTCCCTCGGGCCCGATCGAACCATCAACAGCCGAATCATCTTCGCCCCGCGCATCGATGTTGGCCAGGGCGGCATCGGCCAGTACGCCCAGCCCGAAATCGTCGAAGCCGACCGTCGCCTGCGCCTCGAACCCAACGAAACGCTCGAGATCGACGTCACGCCCGACCTGGGCTTCACCGGCTGGCTCGGCGAAGTGATGTGCTCCGACGTCGCCCGAATGCGCTGGCGCGTTTTGCAAGGCTTCCGCAGCAGCGAACAGGGCGTGATCGAGGCCGGCCCCGGCTGCCTCACCACCGAGACCGGCACCGTCGTCCGCAATCCCATCGCCGAGTCGACCCTCGACCCGACGGAAATTCCCACGCGCGTCGCGAACCGCGACGAGGCGGAACTCCTGCCCCTCGCCGTCCTGCTTCGCGCCCGCGTCATCGCCATCGGCATGCTCCCCGAGGCCGATGCCGAACGCCCCAACCTCATCGCTGCGACCACCGAAGTCATCAACGCGTTCGCCGCACGCTATCCCACGCTCAGCCCACTGGGACGCATGATGCTCGCCTGCGTCCTGCCCCACGCCCGCCAGTTGGCCGAGATGGAAGCCTTTGACAGGGTCGCGCTCCAGGATCAGGACCCGCGAGTCCTCGCCCTGCAACTCGTCAGCCGATGCGCCGACGCCGAGCTTCCGACGCTCGTCGCCGCCTGCGAATCCTCAGACCCGACGCTCCGCGAGATCGCGACCAGGCACCGCGCCCGACTCGCCACCCCCGACGTCTGCTTCGCCCGCGTCGGTCCAAGTCTCTCCGATTTCAACCCGCCCGCAGAGACCGCGCCGTGAAGTTCGACAGCGCGGCACGCCGCGTCGTCGGTTTCGCGATCGGCGTCGCCCTGCTCATCGCCGCCGCGTGGATGGTCGCGCGACACCCCGACGACCTGCGCCGCGCCCTCGATGCCGCCCGCGCCGCACCCGTCTGGGCCGTCGCCCTGCTGCTCTCGCTTCCCATCGCCAACTGGCTGCTCATCTCCGGCGTCTTCTGGACGCTCACCCACCGCCGCGCCCCGCACCGCGTGCCGCCCGACGAGATGGCCGCGCTCATCGGCTCCGCGTTCCTGCTCAACTACATCCCGCTCCGCCCCGGCCTCTTCGGACGCGTCGCCCTCCATCGCACGCTTCACCACATCCCGCTCCGCGACAGCGGCATGGTGCTGATCGAGAACATCATCTGTGGCGGCATCTCCATCGCCCTCTGCTTCGCCGCCCTCGTCGCCATGACCTGCATCGAATCAACGTCTGGCGTGGCCGCCGCGCTCGCCATCGCGTTCCTTCCAAGCCTCATCGCCGCACTCACGCTTCCTCTCCACGCGCGACCATACGCCGTTGCGACACTGCTTCGGACATTCGACCTGCTCGCGTGGTCCGCCCGCTACTGCGCGGCGGCGACCATCGCAGGCCGCGCCCTTTCGCTCCCCGAAGCCGTCGCGCTCGCCAGCGTCAGTCAGGTCGCCATGCTTCTGCCCCTCGCCGGCAATGGGCTTGGCCTGCGCGAGTGGGCCGTCGGACTGACTGCCGCATGGCTCCCCGCGGCACTCCCCGCGTGGTCCCCCGGCACCGATCCCATGTCCTCCGCAACCGGAATCATGATCGACCTCGTGAACCGCGCCGCCGAGATGGTCATCGCCCTGCCGCTCGGCCTCGCGTGCGGCGCCATCGTCGCCCGTCGCGTCGCCCGCGGCCCGACTTCAATCGACCCCTTTCAAGAAGAACCGCCCCGCGCATAAGAGCCGTGCCGCGCGAGCGGCCGGCGCCTTTGGGTGGCCCGGATCTCCGAGCCGGGCCGTTTGTGCCTTGATTTCTTGAACGGAACGGCCCGACTCCAATCGACCCCTCCCAAGAAGAACCGCCCCGTGCATAAGAGCCGTGCCGCGCGAGCGGCCGGCGCCTTTGGTGGCCCGGATCTCCGAGCCGGGCCGTTTGTGCCTTGATTTCTTGAACGGAACGGCCCGACTCCGATCGACCCCTCCCAAGAAGAACCGCCCCGCGCATAAGAGCCGTGCCGCGCGAGCGGCCGGCGCCTTTGGTGGCCCGGATCTCCGAGCCGGGCCGTTTGTGCCTTGATTTCTTGAACGGAACGGCCCGACTCCAATCGACCCCTCTCAAGAAGAACCGCCCCGCGCATAAGAGCCGTGCCGCGCGAGCGGCCGGCGCCTTTGGGTGGCCCGGATCTCCGAGCCGGGCCCCGCCTCTCGTACCCCCGAGAAACGAGGCTCTGCGAGTTTCCCGATGGGTCTCATCCCACGCGACTCACTCGCCATCGATGACCCCCGCTCCCCAACCGTTCACCCTTTACTGGGCAAAGGCGACACTCAACTCCGCTGCTGTTCCTCTGCCAATTCCCGCGCACCCATGGCTTTTCCACGACTTTCTGATAGGCTGGCCTTGGCGAGGCCGATGGAACCTGTCGCACGCTCAACGTCCATGTGTTCGCGCCACTTTGTCCACGCTGCTTCTCTCTCGCGGGCCAACCAACGGCTTGGAGTATGACGCATGCCTCTCGCACGCGGCGAAACCCTCGGCAACACCCCACCTCGGCGACCCTCCGGCGCTCGCCGCGCCTTCACGCTCATCGAACTGCTCGTCGTCATCGGCATCATCGCGGTGCTGGTGGGGATCCTGCTGCCGGCGCTGGGCAAGGCGAGGAACGCGGCGCGCGGCGCGGTGTGTCTGTCGAATCAGCGACAGATCGGACTTGCGTGGACGCTCTACACGAACGACTTCTCGTCGTTCCCAACCGTCAACTCACCGACTTGGTACAAGAAACTTCAGTTCGGCTGGGGCGGCGTGCATTGGTACGGGCGCGACGCAGAGGGAAAGTTCGTTGATGAGCCCGCGTACGGCTCCGCGTCGCCATCGACATACAACGGACTCGCTGCTGATCGTCCTGTGAATCCGTACGTCTCTCCCGAAGGCGTGATCGAAGGCCGGATGGCCGCGTTTAGATGTCCGTCAGACTCGCAACTTCGCTACACGGTTTCCGGTGAACTTCAGCCCCAATGGGCGGAACTCGCGGCGCAAAGCGGTCAACAAAACAATCTCGGCGTCACGGCGTTCGCCATTTTCGGCGTTTCGTATCAAGCCAACGCCAAGATGTACTATCGCGTGCCAAACCCGCAAGGCGACCCTGAAGGCACGTTTGGCGCGCGACGCTGGTATGGGCCTCGCCACGTCAGCATCCCTCCGTCGCAGTTTGTTCTGTTGAGCGATGCCGGCACGATCGGCGTGCTTGGCGTACCGACAGCCCAACTCTACGCAAGCAAGTCTGGATATCCCGTCGGTTGGTGGCATGGCGTGCTTCGAGCGCAGATCGCGTTCCTCGATGGCTCGGTGCGACGCGAAGTGCTTGGTGACAACGGCGCGGGAAAGTACTCGACGAGTCGAGATTAGACGCCGCGTTCTCCGGCCCCGTCGCTCTATCCTCCGCACATGCAGCGTGCCCTCCTCTCGATCGCTCTGCTGATCGCCTCCAACACGTTCATGACGTTCGCGTGGTACTACCACGTCAAGAAGGCGTCGTGGCCGCTCTTGATGGCCATCGGCGTCTCGTGGCTCATCGCGCTGCCGGAGTACATCCTGCAGGTGCCCGCGAACCGGCTCGGACACGTCGACCACGGCGGGCCGTTCACGCTGCCGCAACTCAAGATCATCCAGGAGGCGGTCACGCTCGCCGTCTTCAGCGTGTTCACGATCGTCATCGCCAAGGAGCGACTGCGCACGACCGATGTGATCGCGTTCGTACTCATCTTCGCCGCCGTCGTCATCTCGATGCTGGGGCGGCGGTGAAGACGCGGGGCGCGAACACCTCGCCATCGCGAGCCGACGTGGCCCTTGCACGCGCGCTCGCCGCGTGGTTCGCCCACGCCGCGCGCGACCTTCCGTGGCGAAACACAACGCCACCCCAAACCGCCGCCCCCCTTGGCGCGCGCCGTGATCCGTGGGCTTCGCTCGTCAGCGAGCTCATGCTCCAGCAGACCCAAGTCTCTCGCGTGCTCCAGAAGTTCGAACCGTTTCTCCGCCGATTTCCGACCGCCGTCGCCATGGCCGCCGCCCCGGAGCACGATGTGCTGGCGATGTGGTCGGGGCTGGGTTATTACCGACGTGCTCGGTTGCTTCACGCCGCGGCCAAAGCGATCGTCGAGCGTCACGGCGGCGAAGTGCCGCGTGATCTCGCGGCGCTCCAAGACCTGCCCGGCGTCGGGCGCTATACCGCCGGCGCGATCGCGTCGATCGTCTTCGGCGCGGCCGCTCCGATCGTCGACGGCAACGTCACGCGCGTGCTGCTCCGCCTGAGCGCCAAGCACTCCACCGCGGCGGCGGCCTCCGACTGGGCGTGGTCTCAGGCCGACGCGCTGGTCAGCGCGGCCGTTCACGCCGAGGTCGATGTCGGCGCGATGAACGAAGGACTGATGGAACTCGGCGCGACCGTCTGCACGCCCAAGGCCGCCCGCTGCGATGCGTGCCCGATCTCCAAACACTGCGAGGCGTTCGCCACAGGCGTCGTCGATCGCATCCCCGCGCCCAAGACCGCCGCCGCACGCAAATCGATCACCGCGGATGTGCGCGTGCTGATCTGCCGCGATCGCGTGCTGGTGCGACGCCGCCCGGCGCGCGGCATGTGGGCGAACCTGTGGGAAGCGCCGACGATCGAGCGTCCCGGCACGCCCGATGAACACGCTGCCGACGCCCCGCTGCTTCAGTTCCTGCACAAGACGACGCATCGCGATGTGTACTTTCGTGTGTGGCATGAGCGAACTCGAAAGACCCCGACCGCCGACGGCGAACGCTGGGTGACGCTCGCGGAACTGGATGAACTCGGACTCTCGAACCCGCAGGCGGGCATTCTGCGTGCGGCACTGGGGCACCGCGGTTGATTGAGCGTTTTCCATCGGTGTGTTCTCGATGCCTCGGTGCCTCATCGCTCCATGCCTTCTTTGCACCCGCCACCGCCTTGGGTTCTTTCGCTCCCGCTCGCGGCTATCCTCTGCATTCTGAGCAAATCCGCTTCTTTTGACGGCCGCCGCGGCCATGGACCCGACGCATGAAGATTCACGAGTATCAAGCCCGCGACCTCCTCAAGTCCGCCAGCGTCCCCGTCCCCGCCGGGCAGATGATCGAGACGATCGATCAGGCGGCGGCGGCGTATCGCGGCGTCACCGAGGGCTCGGGCTCCACGCTTGCCGTCGTCAAGGCCCAGGTTCACGCGGGCGGTCGCGGCAAGGCGGGCTTCGTCAAACTCGTTCGCTCGGCCGACGAAGCCGTTGAGGCCGCTCGATTCATGCTGACGCATCGGATGATCAGCCCGCAGACGCCGCCCGAGGGGCTTGAGGTGAAGAAGCTGCTCATCGCCGCGGGCGTGGACATCGCCGACCGCGCGGGCGGGGGCAAGGAAGAGTTCTACGTGGCAATCACCACCGACCGCAAGACGCGGCGCAACATCCTCATCGCTTCGCGCGAGGGCGGCGTCGAGATTGAAGAGGTCGCCAAGCACAACCCCAAAGCGATTCTGAAGGAACCGCTGCATCCGTTGCTCGGGCTGCAGGGTTTCCAGGCCCGGCGCATCGCGTACGAACTGGGGTTCAAGGGCAAGCAGATCGGGCAGGCGATGCAGGTGATGATGGGCCTCGCCAAACTCTTCGCCGACAAGGACTGCGCACTGGCGGAGATCAACCCGCTCATCATCACGCCGCCGACGGCGCAGCACCCCGACGGGCAGGTGCTGGCGATTGATGCGAAGTTCAACTTCGATGAGAACGGTCTGTTCCGTCACGCCGACGTGCAGGCTCTGGCCGACCCGGCGGAGGAGAATCCGGCGGAGGCTCGCGCGCATCGCTTCGGGTTGTCGTACATCCAACTCGACGGCAACATCGGTTGTCTTGTGAACGGAGCGGGGCTGGCGATGGCGTCGATGGACATCGTCAAACTGCACGGCGGCGAGCCGGCGAACTTTCTGGACGTCGGCGGCGGCGCGACGGAGGAGGCCGTCACCGAGGCGTTCTCGATCATCCTCGCCGACTCGCGCGTGAAGGGCGTGATGGTGAACATTTTCGGCGGGATCATGAAGTGCGATGTGATCGCGCAGGGGATCATCAACGCCGCCCGCGGCTTCAAGAACGCGGACGGGAGCGTGGGGTTCAAGGTGCCGCTGGTGGTGCGGCTTGAGGGGACGAATGTGCAGGCCGGGCGCGAACTGCTGGCCGCGGCACAGAAGGACATCCCGACGATGCAGGCCGCGACGGACCTGACCGACGCTGCGTCGAAGGTGTGCGCGGCGGTGAAGTGAGGACATCGGAACTCCGTGCGTGAAGGCGCGAGAGCGCGAGGGAGCAACACACCCCCTCATAGACTCATGTCGCGCCCACGTTTGCGCGCGCAAACGTGGTCATGCGCATGCGCGGAAGTGCGTTTGAGGCTGTGATTCTCGGGGAAAGAAAATATTAGAGATTTTGCCGGGGGAGGGTTTGCGCGCGCACGTTTGCGCGCGCAAACGTGGATGTCCACGATTGTGCGCGGGGGTGCGGTCCGGGACCGATGTCCTGCAAGACTCGGACCTTGGTGCGGGTGGATGGCATGACGTCGATCGCCCGGGTCAGGCTCACCATCCACGGTGACCAGACCGTGCGAGGGGCAACGCAGAAGAGCACGATCATCCTCGCAGAGCCTCGGATGAGTCGTGGCACACACGGGATGCCCGATCACTTGCCGCCGGTCGGCAGCGATGGTGTGCCGCGCGAGATGCGACGGCTGACGACGTCTTCCATCTTGCTCATCTTGCCCTTGGAGTACCACATCCAGCGCTCGGTGTAGTTGTCGTCGGCGTCGAAGGTGAATGTGACCTGGTCCATGTGTCCGACGTCGCGGGAGGCGAGGTTGGTCGCATCGAGGAACTCGAAGGTGAACTCCTTGCCGTCGTCGCTGGCGCGGGTGAGGACGAGTCGCGGCTGATTTTTCGCGGCACAAAAATGCGTGAGCAGCAGACGATCGCCGTCGGGGTGGATGAGCGTGAGCATCATCTGGCCGGGATGGGCGGCGTTGTCGAACTGGCAGAGGGCGGAGCCGCCGGCGATCATGGTCCACTGCACGCGACCGCCCCACCCTTTGGTGCTCTTGCTCTCCCATTCGCCTTCGAGCCGCTTGAGGAGGTCGTAGGCGGCGGCCGCGCGCGGGCCGCGGATTTCGCTGGGGTTGGTGTGTGATTGGGTGGCACAGCCGCCGAGGCCGATGCCCAAGGGTGCAAGGATCATCGCGAGCGCAAGAACAACCTGCGAAGCGCGACTGCGGGACCATGTCGGAGCGGAAGCGGAGCGGGTCATCGGGCCTCCTTTGGGTTGCGTGAGAGAGCGGCCAAGTTTGGACGCGGCAAGGCCCGGAAAGTGCCGCGGGGACGGATTCTCGGGCCAGTGAGTGGTGTTTTTTGACAAGAGGGGTCGCTGAGGCGTTGCACATCGGCCCGGCGTGCTTTACGTTCCCCCTCCGAGGGTGTATCGTCGGTTGTCACGGTGGAGACCACGTCGATGTCTGACCGCTACCAGACCGTTCTGCTCTTCGGCGCGCCCGGTGCCGGCAAAGGCACCCAAGGGAAGATCCTGGGGCAGATTCCTGGTTTCTATCACCTTTCCACCGGTGAGATTTTTCGCAATCTGGATATCCACTCGGAACTGGGCAGGATTTTCTACCAGTATTCGAGCAAGGGCGAACTGGTGCCCGACGATCTGACGGTGCGGCTGTGGAGCCAGAACGTCCACGCTCAGACGGTGCTGAGCCTGTACAAGCCCAAGGCCGACCTGCTCATTCTGGACGGCATTCCGCGGAATGTGCCACAGGCGCGGCTGATGCACAAGTACATCAACGTGCTGAAGATTCTCCATCTGGTGTGCCCGGACAAGGAAGAGATGATCAAGCGGCTGCGTCGGCGGGCGCTGAAGGAAAATCGTGTTGATGATGCGCGCGAGGAAGTGATCCGGCGTCGCTGGGATGTCTACGAGCGGGAGACATTCCCGGTGCTGGAGTGCTATCCGAAAGAGAGCATCGTGAACATCGACGCGGTGGGCTCGCCGGCGAGCGTGCTGCAGAAGGTGCTGGCGGCGCTGACGCCGGTGCAGGACACGCACTTCAACAACCCATTGCATTAAGCGTGCGGCGTGTCGCTTCCCGTGCGGGGGGTGGCCGCCGTGGACTGTCGCGGCGTGCTTTGGCGTGCGCGGGCCGAAGCCGCTAGGCTCTTGCCGATGAATCTGCCCCACTCTCGCTTGGCCGTTGGTTTCCGCACCGCGACATTGGTTGCCGCCGGGGTGGCGGCGTTGCTGCTTGGCGGGTGCGCCTCGTCGGGTCCGCTGACGGTGGACATTCCCGCGGCGAGTGAGGGCGCGGACCCGGCGACGACGCCGTATGCACGCGCGTTTGATGCGGCACGCGACACGCTGGTCGCTCGCCGGTTCGATCTGGAGCGGATCGACGCCCGCGCGGGGATCATCACCACGCGAGCGAAGGGCACGGCGGGGACTTTTACGCCGTGGGATCGTGAGCAGTCGTCGGCGGGGAGCCAACTTGAGGACACGTTGCACCAGCATCAACGGCGCGTGACGATCACGTTCGCGCCAGCGCGGGGCGAGGGCGAGGCGCGTCCGAGCGGGGAGATCCGCGATCTGATCGCGTATTCGGGGCCGGTGCGTGCGAGCGTCAATGTGTTGATCGAGCGTGTGGAAAGGCCTGGATTCCGGGCCGAGGTGCGTTCGCCGCGGTACAGCACGACGACGATTGACGAGCAGCGCGAGGAGTTGGGGGAGTATCCGAGTTTCGGCGCGCCGCTGTCGCCGGATGATGACTTCGCGGCGCGGCTGGCGGCGGACATCCGGGCGGCGGTGGAGACGGTGCCGCGGTGAGGCGAGCGCAGCAACGCCGAACGCTTGCGTGGGTTGGCTTTTATGGAAGCGGAGAATGAAGGACCGGCCGCTTGCGCGGCACGGCTCTGGTGGAGGCGCGGAACGGAAGACCGGCCGCTGGCGCGGCACGGCTCCGATGGAGGCGCGGAACTGAAGACCGGCCGCTTGCGCGGCGCGGCTCTGGTGGAGGCGCGGAACGGAAGACCGGCCGCTGGCGCGGCACGGCTCCGATGGAGGCGCGGAACTGAAGACCGGCCGCTTGCGCGGCGCGGCTCCGATGGAGGCGAGGAACGGAAGACCGGCCGCTTGCGCGGCGCGGCTCCGATGGAGGCGTGGAACGGAAGACCGGCCGCTGGCGCGGTACGGCTCCGATGGACGGTCGGTGCTGTTGCAAAGCCGCTGGCGATTCGGTAGGTTCTGGTGTCATGTACACGTTTCCGCTCGCGTACCTGATCACGTGGACGCTTCGAGGAACGTGGCTTCATGGCGACCCTCGCGGGTCGGTCGATCGATACCACAATCGATTCGGATCCGTGCCTTTGAAACCCGATCTGACGCAGTTGAGCGAGAATCGTGAGCGCCTCGGCAGCACGCCGGAGCGGCTCGACGAGAATGAGCGCGGGATCGTGGCGTGTGCGATTCGTGATCATTCAGAAATACGCGGATGGACACTCCTCGCCGTGAACGTCCGTTCGAACCATGTCCACGCCGTCGTCGATGCTCCCGGAGTTCCGCCCGAGCGGGTGCTGGTCCAATTCAAAGGATGGGCCACGCGTCGGCTCGTCGAGTCTGGTTGTCGTCGGCACAGAGACGCGATCTGGACGCGTCACGGGAGCACGCGATACCTGTTTGACAAGACTTCCGTTGATGCGGCGGTCGATTACGTTATGAACAGACAAGACTGAATGTACCGGCCGCTGGCGCGGCACGGCTCCGATGGAGGCGCGGAACGGAAGAACCGCCGCTTGCGCGGGTTGGAAAACAGGACGCGGCCGGCAACGTACCGGCCGCGCCCCGGAAGATGACGCTGGTCGCGCGGGGATGTCTCTCCGCGTCGTGAATCGTCGCGTGGCGCTTTCGCGCGTTCGCGACGTTCTGCTGAGCCGACGGCAAGCCGCCGGGAATGTCCGCCGCGTGGGCACACGACGCGTGGGGCTCTCTCTCCGGCCCATGCGTCACACGCGGCAAATCGGCCCACCGAACAGGAAAACCTCTCTCTCCCAGAAGCGGTCCTGCGATGCTTAGGGGCCGATGGCACGGGGTCCGGTCTCCCCGGTGCGAATGCGGATGCAGTCCTCGAGCGGGAGGACGAAGATTTTGCCGTCGCCGACTTTGCCGGTGTCGCCGGTGCGTGCGCCGCGGACGATGGCTTCGACGGTGGCCTCGACGAACGCGTCGTTGACGGCGATCTCGATCTTGAGTTTGGGGATGAGGCGTTCCTCGACTTCCATGCCGCGATAGACCTCGGTGAAGCCTCGCTGCTTGCCGCAGCCTTGGACTTCGGTGACGGTCATGAGGTAGACGTCGATCTCGGCGAGTGCTTGGCGGATGGCCTCGAAGGTTTCGGGGCGAACGACGGCGGTGACGAGTTTCACAGGGAGTCCTCCGCCTTGGCGTTGACGCCGGGGCCCAGATCGTTGAAGAGAGACTGGAGTTGCTTGCGGGTGGAGTCACGATCGCCGCCGCGGAAGCGGAAGCGCGTGCCGCGCACGGTGGTGACGCGCGAGTAGAGATCTTTGAACTCGGGGCTGGCGGGCTTGGTGCTTTCCTGGCAGAGCGTGCGCCAACGATCCATCATCGCGACGGCGTCGACGCCTTCGAGAGCGATGGTGAATCGTTCGCCGAAGATCGGTGGCGACATGGCGGGCTTGGGTTCGGCGCCGGCCATGGCGGCGGTCTCGCCGCCGCCGAAGGCGTAGGCGCGTTCGGTGTGCTGGGAGAGGTCGAGGCCGTCGATCTCTTCTTCGCGGGTGGCGCGAACCTTGGTGATGGCGTTGGTGATGGCGAGGAGGACGAGCGTGCCGACGCCGCAGTAGAGGATGGTCGCGCCGACGGCGACCGCTTGCTTGGCGAGGAGCGCGCCGTTGCCGTAGAGAATGCCGCCGCTGGTTTGACCGCCGAGTGCTTCTCCCGCGCCGGCGGTGAGGGTGGGAATGGCCGCGTTGATGTTGCTGGTGGCGAAGACGCCGGTGAGGAGTGCGCCGAGCGTGCCACCGACGAAGTGAACGCCGACGACGTCGAGGGCGTCGTCGTAGCCCAGACGGGGCTTGAGGGACACGGCGGCGTAGCAGACCATGCCCCCGAGGAGGCCCATGATGATCGAAGCGCCGGGGGTGACGAAGCCCGCGGCGGGGGTGATGACGACGAGACCGGCGACCGCGCCGGAGGCGGCGCCGAGGATCGTGGGCTTGCCGCCACGCAGCACTTCGGCGGCGAGCCAGCCCAAGGCGGCGGCGGCGGCGGCGGTGTTGGTGTTGAGCATGGCGATGGAGGCGAGTTCATTGCTGCCCAGTGCGCTGCCAGCGTTGAAGCCGAACCAGCCGACCCACAGCAGCCCCGCGCCGATGACGGTGAAGGGGAGGTTGTGCGGGGTCATCGGCTCGTGGCCATAGCCGACGCGCTTGCCGAGGTACATGGCGGTGACGAGTGCGGAGATGCCGCTGGAGATGTGGACGACGGTGCCGCCGGCGAAGTCGAGCGCGCCGATCTTGGTGGCGATCCAGCCGCCGCCCCAGACCCAGTGGGCGAGCGGGGCGTAGATGAAGAGGGCCCAGAGGGTGGTGAAGAGTGCGAAGGCGGGGAAGCGCATGCGCTCGGCGAACGCGCCGCAGATGAGCGCGGGGGTGATGACGGCGAAGGTGAGTTGATAGACGACAAAGAGGAGCGCGGGGATGGTCGGGGCGAGGGCGTTGTTGGTGCCCATGACGCCCTTGAGCATGAGGAAGTCGAACCCGCCGCACCAGCCGCCCTTGGTGGACCCGAAGGCGATGGAATAGCCGACGACGACCCAGAGGACGCTGACGAGCGCGGCACAGAAGAGGCTGTGCATGAGGACACTGAGGATGTTCTTGCTGCGGACGAGGCCGCCGTAGAAGAGGGCGAGACCGGGAATGGTCATCATGAGCACGAGAGCCGTGCTGGTGAGCATCCACGCGGTGTCGCCGGTGTCGACTTTCATGGCTTGGGCAGCGGATTGGGCGGCGGCTTGCGCAGGATCGGCGAGCGCGGCGGCGGGTTCATCAGCCAGCGCGAGCGCGGGATAACACAGAAGACAAAGCAACGCAACAACCCCACCTGCAAGGCAGGCGGGCCACGATCGAGTTCTTCGCATGCTCAGATTCCCACAGAGGTGAAGGCCAAGAGCGTGCGCGACTGCGATCGTGGCAGAAGACGCTGTTGTAAACGCCGGCCTTTGAGTGCCGCGCCGCCCACGCCGAGAGACACGCACACAACGCGGCCCGGGCGGGCGGCGAGAGAAGTCATGTGCGCGGCGGACGACATGGAGGACGATCATCCAGAGTTTGGCCCCGCGCGTCAAGTGGAGATTTTGAACCACTCGATTGCGGGTGAGGCGGAGGGTGGATACCAATCACAATCCGATCATTGCTCGCTGTGGTCGAGGCGACGCTCGGCGCGGGGCGGTTCTCGCACTCTGTAACTGTTCCACTTTTGCCTTGTTTTCAAGCAAATGTGTGAGTTTGGCTCGCTGAGCGTTGACTGACCCATGCTTCCTGATAGGGTGCAACCAACGGGGTTGTCATCGCCTGACCCGCCCGGCAACTGCCCGAGGCGCTTGCCGACGTCGAATCTGACCACATGTCGTCGTTGGAGTCACCATGCTTTCATTCTCGCTCAGTGCTCGTGGAGCCATCGCGCTGTGGTTTGTGTGCGCGATCTCGGCCCAGGCCATCGCACAGACAACGATCAACGCGGGCTGGGGCTCGTACTACGCGGATACGCCATCGGGCCACGAGCGACCGGTGAACAGCAGCGGCACGGCGGTGACGCCGCGGGTGTCGCCGGGGTTTGTCGGCGTGCCGCAAACGAATGAGTGGTGGTCGTCGCTGATCTGGCAGCGCAGTTCGAGTAATGCGTATGGATCGCAGATGTATCCGCTGCCACTGGCGGTGAAGGCGCAAGCGGATGGACTGGACATCGGCTACGTCAACACGCCGTCGGTCTTCGGGACGGGGTACAACTTTCCGCTGGGCAACGGTCAGACGGCGATGCGCATCGGCGTGACGGGGATGACGAGCGCAACGGTGCTCGTTGATGGGGCGGGGGACTGGTCGGTCGCGCCCAAGTGGACCGGCAATGGACGCACGCTGAAGTTGTGGATTGCGCGCGGCTCGCCGTTTGTGTACGCCGACTGCACGGGCGATGGGGCGGAAATCAGGTTCAACTCCGGCGCGGGCACTGCGACGGTGTGGTCCAACTCCGGGAATGCGCTGGGGGTCACGATCGCGGGGTCGTCCTACGGGTTGTTCGCGCCGGCGGGAGCGACGTGGACGGTGACGAGCGGCGTCGCGAGATCGACGCTCGCGGGCAAGGGCTATTTCTCGGTGGCCGCGCTGCCGAGCCAAAGTAGTTCGCTGCTTTCGACGTTTGCGGCCCGCGCGTTCGCGTTCGTGACCGATACGCGCATGTCGTGGTCGCTGGACACCGCGGCGTCGAAGGTGAACGTGACGCATCAGTTCATCACGACGGCGCGGGAGGGCGCGAACACGACGCCACTGGTGACGATGTTCAGGCATTTGTGGCTGCGCAGTCCGACGCCGACGCTGGGCGTGTCCTACACGACGTCGCGTGGGGAGGCGAAACTGGCGGCGGCGGGGACGATCACGTCGACCTTCGACTTTGGCGGCGTGGTGCCGTACTTCCCGAGCACCGGGGCGATGCCCCAGTCGCGACTGTGGACACTGGTCAATCAGGTCTATCAACAGACGAATCTCAACTCGGCGACGGACAGTTACTTCTCGGGCAAGGCGTACGGCCGGATCGCGCAACTGATCCCGCTCGCCGAGCAGGCGGGGCACACGGCGGCGCGCGATCGCTTCATCGCGTTTCTGCGTGATGAACTGAGTGATTGGCTGACGGTTGGACAATCGGCGCAGGGGGGCATCGACGCGTACGTGCCGATCCAGGCCGAGGCGTTCAGCGAGCAGAGCGGCGGGCTGACGATTGGTGCTTCGCCAACGGGGCAGGCCGTGCTGGGCTTCACCGGCGGTTCATGGATCAAGTTTCCGAGCGTGAACTTCAAGACCGGTGCGCCGGGGCGGTTCCTGGTCAAGTTCGCCTCGGGCACAAGCGGGAGCGGACTGTTGGAGGCGGTGGTCGGCGGCGTGAACGGGACGGTGATCGCGGGCGGTGGCGTGGGGAGCACCGGCGGCGTGAACACATGGGTCGAGGTGCCGCTCGCGATGACGAGCGCGGGGCTGGCGCTCACCGGGCTGCACGATGTGTACCTGCGTGTGACGACGCCGTACTCGGGCGAACTGGTGCGGATCGACTCGTTCCGCTTCGAGCGTTCCGGGTCGACAGCGGTGGATCGCTGCTTCTCCTACAACCAGAACTGGAAGACGCTTATCGCGAATCCGGCGTCGTTCGGGCTCGGCAACGAGATGAACGACCACCACTTTCATTACGGCTACTTCATCATGGCCGCGGCGACGCTGGCGCGATACGACGCGGCGTGGGCCACGAACTATGGTCCGATGGTGGATCTGCTCATCCGCGACGCGGCAAACCACGATCGCGCGGACACGCGCTTCCCGATGCTGCGGAACTTCGACCCGTACGCGGGGCACTCGTATGCGTCGGGACATCAGGCTTTCTTCGCCGGCAACAACCAAGAGAGTTCGTCGGAAGCGATGAACTTCGCGACGGGCTGCTTCCTGTGGGGTGCGACGCGGGGCGACAACGCGGCCCGCGATCTGGGCGCGATGTTGTATGCGGTGGAGTCGAGCGCGATCGAGCAGTATTGGTTCGATGCCGACAACGCGGTGTATCCGGCGGCGGTCTCACGCAAGATGGCAGGGTTGGTGTGGTGCTATGGCGCCGAGTACGCCACGTGGTTCACGGGCAATCCGTGGCAGATTCATGGCATCAACTTCCTGCCGATTACGCCGGGCTCGACGTATCTGGGACGCCGACCGGACATGCTGAGCAAGAACTGGAGCATCCTGCAGGCCAGCGCCATCGGCCAGACGCCCGTATGGCTCGACATCAACTACTCGATGCTGGCGATGACGGACGCGAACGCGGCGCTGACGTGGCTGGATGCGAATCCGAACTTCACGTCGGAGGAGGGCGAATCCAAGGCAGGCACGGAGCACTGGATCCGCACGATGCGGCGCGTCGGCAAGGTTGATACGGGCGTGACCGCGGATGTGCCGACGTATGCGGCGTTTCGTCGCGGCAACGAACGGCATCGCTTTGTGTGGAACCCGGGCATCGCGGCGCGGGATGTGAACTTCAGCGATGGACGTCGAGTGACGGTGCCGGCGGGGCAGGTCGTGTATTGGCGGAATCTCGTCAAGACGATCACGCCTGAGCCGGTGCGAATGAATCAGGCGTCGCAGTAAACAGTCCCGTGCGCGGGCGGCGAGTTTCGGAATCGCGTGCGTGCGCATTGACGACGTTCGTATCCACTCTTGGCCGCGTCCGATATCACGCGCGGGCGTGTCGTTCTCGGCACCGTCATCGCCGATAAGCCTCGAAAACCGCTTGTTTTTAGCGGCTTTGCGCGATCTTGACTTGTCAGCACGCGATTCGCCGCTAATCTCCGCGTCGCAGTGCTCGGGCGATTTCCGCCGCCTAGGCACCGCTCGTTTCCGACATCTCGTTTCGTGATTGGTTTTGCTTCGCAATAGGAGGAGAGAGACAATGCGTTCATTCGTTCTTGGCAGCGCCGCGTGCGCGATTGGTGTTGTGTCGTCGGTGGCCGGTCTGGCGCAGGGCGCGGCGGTGTTCCATGCCGTCGCTTCGAGCAAGACGGCTTCGGTGCTGCACGGCGGCAACCGCGAACTCAACCGGCTCGGGTTCACGACGTCCGCGGATCTGTGGACCGGCGCGAACTTCCTCAACTGGGCCGACGGGCGCCTGACGAACAACGTCGGCAGTTACGGCTGGAATGATGCCGTGCCGCGCGACGTCAACAGCAGCAACACCAACTCGGGCAACCCCGATCGCGCCGACAGCGCCGCGCCGTTCGTCGGCGAGGCGGGCAAGACCGGCACTCTGCGCGAGGTGTTCGGCGCGTTCAACGGCTACAAGAACATGTCGTACCTGATCGACGGCGAGGATCGCGCCGCGTGGTCGCTGGACCTGCTCTTCGCGCCCAACCATCGCATCAGCGCCGACGCGAACAACGGCACGGTCGAACTGACGCTGCTGGAGCGCGGCGGGAACTCCGACCTGCGCATTCGCGGCATTCGTGCCGATGGCTCGCTGACCGACGCGATCATGATGAATCGCGGTCAGACCGGCGCGACGGGCTGGACGCTCGACTCGCTCGAGATCGGCGGACCCCAGACCGTCGTCGGCGTCGGCATCAGCCTTGATGCGTCGTGGACGAACCTCAAGGGCTTCCGTTTTGAGGCCGCCGACGGCATGAACGGACCGGACCTGATCGCGGTCGGCACGATTCCGACGACGTTCATCCCGACGCCGGGCACGCTGGCGCTGATGGGCGCGGCGGGGATCCTGTTCGCTCGTCGCAACCGCGCGAGCGGTCGGTGAGACAGATGTCGCGCGGTCATGATCGCGCGAGGTTTGAGAGTGGACGATGACCCACGGGCCGCAGCGATGCGGCTCGTGGTGTTTTTCGCACCCGCGCGATGGGGCAGCGCTATTCCTCGTCGGCAGGGTTGCCGGCTCCGACATCGCGACCGGCCACGCCGTGCCATGTATGCAAGAGCGAAGGCAGAGATCGGGCGTAGTGATCGCCATAGTCGTTGTTGACGATGTCACCAGCAAACTCAAGCCGCAGGTTTGAGAGGGGTGCCGAAGCGGCGTGCCCATCAACGAACGCAGCGTTAAACGCGGCTCTGGGTGACCGAGGCATCTCCGACCCGTAGACACCATCGGAGGATGTCCAAAGCAGAACTTTCTCAGTTGGATACGCAACCTCCGAAACTCGGGTCGCGCGAAGCTGCGTTGGTGCTGTTGTGTATCCGCGTAGCCGCCACTGATCAGGAGCACCGAGAAAGACACACGGGTACAGATAGTCCGTCACGGGCGAACTCGGCCCACCAGCGTTGACAACTATGCTGCGAGGAATCGTCGGCGATCGAAACACGCGGCCCCACGGCAAGCCATCGTAGAACTTGTCGGCAAGCGCGACATTCCAGATGTTGTAGGAATCAAAATATCGAATCGGATAGGAGAACGACTGCGCAACGCATGACACCAGAGTCGGCTCGGGAACAGGTCGCGCAAACCATGGGAATGCTTCTGCCGAAGAAGAAAGGTAAACGCCGCCGATGATTCTTGCATGCTGCGAAAGCTGGCTGAGGTCGCTGGCGACGCGCGCACGATCACGGGACTTTGCGAAAATGGGTACGCCTAACGCCAGAAGGATGCCAAGTATCAGAACCACGACAAGCAGTTCAAGGAGAGAGAAGGCTCGTTGCAGCGGAGGTTTTGTCGGAGTTTCTTCGGTGTCTTCAACAGCGCGGAAACCTAGTCGAGGAGGACCGTCGGCTCGACGCCGCAAGCTAGGCGCGAGCAGGCCCATGAGGAAGAGATTGCGTCCTACAACGAACCATCGATCTTCGACAGACCACAGGTACGCGCCCAAAGCCCCCATGCATCCGCATTTGGGCGCACCGAGCACAAACGCGTGAAAAGCGTACGCCGCAGCAAGCACTGCGACGAACGCAAGAGTGAGTTTCACAACGGATCGCCGCGCGACTCCGCAGAACCAAAGACCGGCCAAGATGATCTCGGTGGCGGGAATTGCCAACGAGAACGCGCCGTGAGACCACTCCGGGAGAAACTTCCAAGTTTGCAACGCTGCGAGAAACTCGGAAATGTCCAAGCACTTTGACAGACCAGCAAGACCGATCACCGCCATGCCGATGTGTGGAAGCCATCGCATCGCGATGTTGCAGATCACCACCGACAGGCCGGGTCGCTGCATTGCGCTGACTCCACAGAGTTAGTCACCCCAAGGGGTGCTTCCGCCCCCGGTTGGTCCGTTGCAGGATGACGAGTTTGGGTCGACCCACGTCTGATTACATGTACTCGACACTGCCCCGTTTGAAACGCACACTCCCGCGGAGTTGCAGATGTACTCGTAGTAGTGACAGCTCCCGGCATCCGACGGATTCGCAGGCGGCTTGGCGGCGGTACGACCGGATCCGGTGGTGGTTTGTGCGAGGTTGATCTGACCAGTGCTGTCGGAAATCTTCACGTCGAAGCAACTCGAGCAGCCGGCTTTGGAGGTGAAGAATGAAGGTGGACTAAGGGAATGCTGACAGCAATCGACTTGAGTATCCCGCAAGCAGAGCACTTCGGTCGCGATCGCGATGCCCGCGGTCGAGAATGCGCCACAGGCGATGAAGCCAACAAGTACGTTTCGCATGGCAAACTCCTCTGAGCAACGACACTTCGGGACTCATGTGTGGCGACCACCGCCACGACGCTGAATCGCGAGAGCCACGAACCCAACAAGCAGCGCGGAGCCAACAATCCACCCAATCACGATCAGTCGCTGGCGAGACTTTTCCGCCGGAAGCTCCGCTTTGGCGATTGTCTTGACGGGCGAACCGTCTTTGTACGTCGTATAGGTTGGCTCGCCGGCGCGAGAATCCTTCACGACGCGATCACCGATGCTGCCACGGATCGGGTCGGCGCCGCCGATTGAAGGCATCGCCACCAGCGTTGCGAACTCCTGCGCCTCGATCGGACGCACGTTCCGAATGAGAACTCGTGAAACGAGCGCCCCGGCTCCATCAAACTCGCGAGTATCGTTCGCAATCTCGAACCCAATTTCAGCACTCGCCGCCCAGTCTGAGAAAGACCAGCGGATTCCAACATTTTTGCTGCCAATCACGTTGCCCCGAAGTTCCGACATGACCAGACCAGAACGATCCGCACTCCAAGTTCCCGAGGATTGAAATTCCCATTCTCGCTGATTGAGCGAACCCCGCGCAGATGCCATCCAACCTGCATCTGTCACGCTGGAAACAATCAAACGTGTATTTGAACGGGAGAGGACGTCAACATTGGCAGAAAGCACTCGACGGAGTTCCGCGATCAGGGGTGGCCCAACCGAGCGAACAGACTCACTGGGCAACTCAGAAGCGGAAGCTCCCTCGACGCGCAAGCCACGCGTGCCAAGACCCCACGCGTACGTCGGCGTGACGACTGAATCATCGTACTTCAATCCGCCGGGAGTTCCCGGCGAGAAATCCGTGGACAGACGATAACTGTCGGCTTGCGAGACGAGAGTTAAATCGATCCAAGAATCGCCGCGGAATCGCTGCTCTTCTGCGACAAGTTTGTCTTTCTCCAGAGATCCGGGAGTCGTTCGAACACGTTGGCGCATCGCTTCGAGATCAGACGCAGACATGTGCGGCACGAAGAATCGACGCCATTCCATCCGCAGCAGATTCAGCTCTATGGGAAGCTGTCGTGTTTCGACGAACCTGTCGAGCCACTGCTGGGCCTGTTCGATCGAGATGGGCGACTCCGCCGCATTGCACACATAGAGACCCATTGACGATACGGACACAAAACTCCAGCACACCGCAGCGGTTTGTGATGTCCGCATCCGCATAGCGAGGAGCCTAACTGCCGCACGGGGGGGGGGGGCAAGTCCTTTTTGACGTTTTCTGGAGAAAATATGACAATGCCTTCGAGCGACTCGTCCGGTGGATTTGTTGTGGATAACTTGGCTTATTCCATGAACGAACCCGACAAATCGGCGAACGATCATGTCACAATCTTGCTGGAGACCGTGAGCGTCGCGATGGCGGCGATCTTTGCCTGAGTTGTTTTGGCCTCGCGCGGGGCTTCCTGGTGCATCTTGCGAGCGCGGTGGGCCGACCAATCACGCACGCGCAGGTCGGGCGAGTCGGGGCCGGTGTGGGCACGCAGGACGTCGTAGTAGTTGTCTCGCTGGGCGGGCGTGTGGCCCGCGTCGCGGATGAGGCGGCAGAGCACGGCCTCGTCGAGGCAGTACGTCGTGCCCGCGCTGCTGACGACGTTTTCTTCCATCATCACGCTGCCCATGTCGCTCGCGCCGAAGGCGAGACCGACCTGGCCGACGTGCGGGCCCATCGTCACCCAGGATGCGCCGATCGAGTAGACGTTGTCAAGCATGAGACGTGAGATCGCCTGCGTGCGGAGGTAGTCCGATGAGCCGCTCATGCGCACGCGGCGGCCAAACTCCGCGGCGGCGGGGCCGAGGTCGCGATAGTCGACATCGGGCTTCTCGCCCCAGTTGAAGGCCTGGGCCACGATGTCGCCGGGGAAGGGTTGACCAAGTTCGTCGGCGTTGGCACCCCAGTCCTTGACGCGACCCAGCGGCGTGTTCTCTCGCTGGAAGGGCCAACTGATGAAGGCTTTGTAGTGGCCGAAGGCGCGGGACGAGGCGGAGTGATGGCTCGCCTCGGCTTCAAACGCGTGCGAGACGCCGCCGGCCTTGAGGGCGCGGTCTTGCCACTCGCGGACGAGTTTCATGTGATGGACGCGGTCGGCGTAGCCCTCGATGTGGCCGAACATCATCGTGGCGCTGGTGAACATGCCCAGCGAGTGAGCGACCCACATGACGGTGAGCCAACTCTCGGCGTCGCACTTGCCCAAGCCGATCTTGCGACGGACGGGGTCGGCGAAGATTTCACCGCCGCCGCCGGGCAGGCTGTCGAGGCCCGCGTCGCGGAGTTTGCTCATGACCCAGCGGCACTTGTCTTCGAAGGTCGCGCCTGGCGGATTGAAGAAGTGGACGAACTCCACCATCTCCGGCGGGCTGAAGGCGTGGATGTGCATCCTGGGAAACTTGGCTTTGATCGACGAGAGCAGGTCGAGGTAGTAGTCGAGCGGGAGGTCGGGGTTCATGCCGCCTTGCATGAGGATCTGTGTGCCGCCGATGGCTTCGAGTTCGGCGATCTTCTGAAGGATGACGTCCTTGGGGAGGACGTAGGCGTCGTGGTCGTCGGCGTCGCGACGGAAGGCACAGAACGTACACTTGGCGTTGCAGACGTTGGTGTAGTTGATGTTGCGGTCGATGACATAGGTGCGGATGGTGTCGCCGTGGATCTGGCGGCAGCGTGCGTCGGCCCAGCGACCGAGCGCGGCGAGGGACATCTGATGGAAGAGTTCCATCGCCTGCGTCGGTGAGAGTCGCGTCTCGCCGGCGACGAGGGCGCGGAGGAAGCCCTCGTCGAGGGCGGAGTGCTGCGGCAGTTCGCGGGGCGACTGATAGATGCTCGGCATGTCGGGATTGTCCCAGGGTCGGCTCGAACTTTCAAGAAAACTTGAAAACTGGTTTTGGCGGGTTGTGGCAGCGGGCCACCCAACCGAACTACGAGCGCGGGCGTTTGTCGGCTTTCGCGGGGGTCTTGGGCGATCGTCGTGGAGTCGCGGCGGGCGTGGGTCGATAACCACACCGTCGCTCGGGGTTGTGTGCGCGCCCCGGCGACGACTGCGAATGAGACACGGAGGGCGTCGCTGCGCGACGACACTGACATGAGCACACACCAACCGCACTGTTCTCCCACGCTTGTTCACCTGCATCGAGTCGCGCTGGCGAGCGCGTGGGTGCTTGCGCTCGCGCTGATCGTCCAGACGGCCGTGTTTGGATTCGTTCACTTCACCCAGGCGCGGCTGGAGTCTCCCGCGGCGGTGGATGTGAGCAACGCGCCGCCGCCCAAGGTCGTGCTGTCGCGGCCCGCGAGTGATGGCGCGTCGGAGGACGCGGCACGTCAGATTCGCATTGAATCCACGAAGGAACAAGCGACGGCGGCACCAGCGCTGAGCCACTGGAACGGCGTGATGGGTCGATTCAGCGATCTGGCGAGCGGCATTGGGCTGATTGCGGCGGCGTTCTTCGTGCTGCATGTCGCGCTGGGCGTGGCGGTGGCCGCGGGTGCGAATCTGCCGGGCGCGGATCGCGTGGTGCGATCGGCGGCGTGGGCGGCGACGGTCATGCTCGTGTGCGCGCCGTGGCGGGATGTGTTCAGTTCGATGCCGTTCACGGGCGTTTTCTGTGGTTATGCCGCGCTGACGGCGATGAGTGACGCGTCGCGTCAGAGCAGCGGCGACTGGGGCGTGATCTTCAACAGCGGGCTGCTGCCCGCGGCGGCGTTGTTCGCGGCGGTGTGGGCGACGGTGCAGTTCCGGCTTGGCGTCGACGCGGGGATGATCGTTACGCATCTGAGCCAGATCGACGAGCGAATCCAGAATGAGATCCGCGAGACCGCGAGCCGCGGCGTGGGCAGCAATGTTGGCTCGCGATCGCTCGGCTCGTTGAATGCCGCGATTGGAAGCAACCCGCCGCCGATGCGGACGGCGGACGACGTGGAGGCGGCAAAGATCGCACGCGGACTGGCCCGCGGCGAGACCCTGAAGAAAGCTGCGGGTGGCGAAGGACAGAGTCGGCGACCGATCTGACGCCCTATAACGAAGGGTCGGAACCTTTGGGCGTTCCGTGCGCATCGAAGGGCGGGGACACGGCAGGCCGACCGCTGAACAACAACGCCCTGTCTGCAGCGTCCTGATCGCACCGCACATGTCACGCAGGAGGCGTCGCGTGGTCAATAAGATCGAGCAAGACCATCAACGCTTCCGCCAGATCGTGCAGGGGAAGATCCGGCGCGACCTGAAGAAGTTCCTCGGACGCGGCGACATCCTCGGACGCGAGGGCGGGCGCACGGTCTCCATCCCGATCCACGACATTGATATCCCCACGTTCCGCTACGGCGACAACTCCGGCGGCGTGGGCATGGGTGAGGGCGGCGAAGGCGACCCCGCCGACGGGAGCGGCAAAGGCAAGGGCCAGGGCGGCGACCAGGAAGGCAAGCACCTGCTTGAGGTCGACGTGACGCTGGAGGAACTCGCGGACATTCTCGCCGAGGAGTTGCGCCTGCCGCGGATCAAGCCGCGCGGCCAGCATCGCATCACGACGATCAAGGATAAGTACACGGGCGTGCGTCCGATCGGTCCGGCGTCGCTGCGGCACTTCAAGCGGACCTATCGCGAAGCGCTCAAGCGCCAACTGTCGGCGGGGCAGTATGACCCCGACGATCCGGTGATCATCCCGATCAAGAACGATCTGCGGTTTCGCACCTGGAACGAGGTGAAGAAGCCGCAGAGCAACGCGCTCATCGTCTACATGATGGACGTGTCGGGCTCGATGGGCGATGAGCAGAAGGAACTGGTGCGGCTGGAGGCGTTCTGGATCGACACCTGGCTGCGGCGAAACTACGAGGGCATCGAGAACCGGTACATCGTGCACGATGTGCGGGCAGCGGAGGTCGACAAGAAGACGTTCTTCTCGGTGCGCGAGGACGGCGGCACGCGGATCAGTTCCGCGTTTGAACTGTGCTCGACGCTGCTCAGCCAGCACTATGACCCCAGCGACTGGAACATTTATCTCTTCCATTTCTCCGACGGCGACAACAGCAGCGACGCCGACAACCGCCTGTGCGTCAAGATCCTTGACGAGAAGCTGATCCCCATCTCCAACATGTTCGGCTATTGCCAAGTGACGAGCGCGTACGGCAGCGGCAGTTTTCACAACGTGCTGAGCGAAGCGTTCCGCGACGGGCTTGCCGACGAACTTGGCCCGCGGCTGGTGCTGAGCAAGATCAACGGACGCGAGGATCTGATGGAATCGCTCAAGACGTTCTTCAAGTCGGGGCGGTGATCATTCCTCCTCTTGAGGGTCGCCCGTTCCAATATCTCGACCTGCAATCCCGTGCCAAGTGTGAAATAGGCCGTCAACCCATCGTCCCGGATGCGGCGTCCACAGATTCCAATCCGATGGCGCTCCATCACCGCCAAACTCTCGCCGCATCTTTGAAGGATGAACGACGGTCGCGTGACCGTCAACGAACGCCGCGTGAACTTCGCCCGTGAGACGAAAGTCGACAAAGGAACCCGCAGGAATCGCGGCCCGAATCAGCACCTTCTCCGACGGGTGCCGCACCTCGGAAACGTGCGTCCCGCGAAGCTGCGCTGGCGGGTCGGCGTATCCCTTCTGTCGCCAGTGGTCGGGATCGCCCAGAAACACACACGGATACCAGAAATCGGTGTATGACCGTGCCGGGCCGCCTGCGCCGCCGTGTCCGGACAATGCCAGCGGCGAACGGAACTTTTTCCCCCATGGCGATCCATCGTAATAACGATCAGCAAGTGCAATGTTCCACGTCCAGAACGAATCGAAGTAACGTATCTCGTCTCGATATGCAACACCTTTGCACTCGATAACTGTCGGGTGAGGCGTCGGACGCGCGAAGCAGGGATACGCATCTTTGAAATCAGATGAATATGTGCCACCGACAACCGCGCCGTGCTGCGAAAGCAATGACAGTTGCAATGCGACTCGCGAGCGTTCGCGTAGTCGCACAAATGCGGGTGCCGCGAGCGCGACGAGTATCGCAACGATTGCGAGCACAACAAACAGCTCCAATATGGACATTCCTCGCATTCTCGCAGAGTGTGACGTCACAGGCGTACTGAGCGAAAGACTGCTCGATGCGAAATCCGCAACTCGTGAATGATGCCGACCGGAACGGAATGCCGCGACGACAGACGGGGAAATGAGAAGAACCAAGACGCCGTTCCGCGCAAGGACGATCCACTGGTCATGACGGGCATCGAAGTAAGCCGCCAGTTTGCCCAAGCATCCACAATCGGGCGGACCAACGATCACAAGGTGGGTGGCATAGACAAGTGTAAACAGGCAAAGAAGACCCGCGCCGCCGATGACGGCGCGGGTCCGCTGGAGACCGACCAACCACGCGAGCCCTAGAAGCAACTCGCCTGCTGGCACTATCCAAACGAGTACGGGTCGAAGCCAAGCCGGCACCAGTTGCCAGGAAGGAAGCGTGTCGGCGAACGCCGGGATGTCCGCAAACTTGCCAAGTCCGGCAGCTGCCAGTGTCGCCATGACGAGTGCTACGCCACCGACTCGGAGTACTTTGGAGAGCGACATGACGACAGTCAATCTCCAAATGGGGTCGAGTTGCCGGGGCCGCTGCAGGACGACGATGTCGTGTCCTCTTCGCTCTGAGCACAAGAGGAATGCTGCTCCGGCTCATTGATGATATAGCATCTATTCGTGCTTGAGTTGCAAGCACGACGCTGCCACTTGCACTCTGGCGCCGTGCCCGTAGGGGTCCGAGTGCGCTGGTGGCCACCGATACCACTTTCTGCAGCAACGGCCCACTTCATGTTCGGATTGCTCTGAACGATGTCGGAGCACTCCTCGCCTGCAGGAACCGTCGTACTTGGATCGCAGTTGTAGGATGAGCGTGGCTGAGACGTGGAATGCTCGCAACAACCGGGTCCCGAGTTCCGCCAGCAGCTCACGATGATCGCCCCCGCTGATCCCACGTTCAGCAGCATCAGACCAGCACCGAGAAACGCAGTTGACTTCATGGATATTTCTCCTTTTAATCTTTTCCTGCGTCGACGTTCCGAACCGAACGCACACGAAGGCATACGACCGTCGTGACTACGACGGCACCGCCTATCCACCCAGCAACAAGGAGACTATGCCGACGATCTGATTCCGGGTCTTTGCCGCGGACCACTGAATCGATCACGTCGCCAGAAACCACCCGGCTAACAACTGTCGATCCAGTTCGGGAATCTTCGACCGATTTCAGTGTTGCAATATCGCCTCGAACAACGTCCGATTCTCCAGGTGAAGGTGCCTTTGTCACGCTGGCGAACTCGCCTTCACGCAACTGCCGAACTTCAACAAGGTCGACATCAAATGCGATCTCAGGCGTGACCAGTCGAAAGCTCTTCGCAATTTTTTGACCGTCGCCAACATCTATTTCGGGTCGAGCAAACTCGAGTTTGACGCGAGCCGCAGAATTTTTTCGAGTCAAGTCCACCGCTCTGACAGTACCGGACGCAGACGCAGTTTCCCACTCGCCTAGGAACGTCACGTCCCACTTCGCATACTTGGATACGGCCGTCCCGTTCAACCGCCAGTGGGAGGAGTCCACAAACTGCGGACTTCCGCTGATCGTGGCATCTCCCAATACATCGAAGCCGGTACGCCAGAGTGGTTCGATCTCGTTGACGATGCTCTGGAGATGTGGTCGAGCATCGAAGCGATCTCGCGATGGTGCATCACCACCGGGCTTGAGTCGCAAGCTGTCCGGAGTCAAATCCCACTCGATGTCGTTTCGGACGCCATGGTCAAAGAACGAGGGAACTGGAGACTTGTCCAGTTCAGTCGACAGCCTCCAACCGTTCGAGTCCATCCACACTTGATTGATGGATGCGATCTTGCCAGCGCGAGCGGCGTAGATGCGCTGCAACTCCTGCTCTTCTCGCGAGCCTTTCTTGGTTCTGACACGTTCTGCCATCGCCGTCAGATCACTGTCGGAGGTCGTATCACGGCTCGTTCGACGCCACTTGTAGTATCCATGCGGCAGAACAAACGTCTCAAGTCGTCGGGCGCGATACCGCTCAAACCACGCGTTCAACTCGCTCAGCGACGAAGCGATCTCGGCATCGGGGGGTGTTCCTGTCTGCTGAGCGGATGCTGTGACCATCGATGGCATCGTCATTGCCGCGAGCCATATGATGCAGGCGAAGTGTTTGGAGCTATCGCGAGGCATGGACAGAGACTAACTCTCGCCCCCCCCGTGTCAACCTATGATTGAGCGGAGTCTTGCTGTTTTTCCTTGTGGACCAACAAATCCACAGACTTGTGCATTTTGTGGCTGTTTCCCACAGCCTTGTGTGATATTGATTTTGTAGCCGACCATGTTTGTCTTCATCATCTATGCCGCCGCGGTGTGGGCGCTGATCGTTCGAGATCGGCGGCGTTGGCTCGCGCTGGTGTGGATCGTGCTCGGCGGCGCGGGCGTGGTGCTGGCGGCGTGGCTGCACACGCTGCTGGCGTACTACACGCAGCAGCAGTTGTATCTGCCGGTGCTGCGGACGCTGCTGATTCCGTTCGGCGTGCTGGTGGTGGCGGTGGGCGCGTTCATCGCGATCCTCCCGCGGACGCCGGCGTATCGCGCGTGCCGCAGGTGTCGGTATGACATGAGCGCGATTGAGAGCGCGGAGCACGCAACGGGCGGGGTGGAGCCGTGCCCCGAGTGCGGCACGCGCCACGCGTTTGACCACATGCTCACCGGACCGTGCCTGCACTGCGGCGCCGCGCTCGGCACGGGCAGCGGCGAACGCCAGAAGTGCGGCGCGTGCGGCACGATCCATGTGCAGCGACCGCGACACTTGCCCCGACGCGATCTGCCGACCGCGCCCGACACCAACTCCATCGCGCGGGTTCTTGGTCCGGCGGCTCGCGTGATGCGGTTCTTTGAAAGTCGTCGGGCGGCGGAGTCCGGCGGCGAGTTGCCGCACGGCGTCGTGCCGGTCAGGCGGGATTGAACGCCGCGATCATCTTGGCGTGTGCCGCGACATCGTGAACCCGCAGTATCGTCGCGCCCGCCGCGATGTGCATCGCGCTGAAGGCGAGCGTCGCGTCGTTGCGCTCGGCGGGCAGGCTGTCACGACCAAACCACACGCGCCCGACGAAACTCTTGCGTGACAGACCGCTGAGGATCGGCGCGCCGATCTCGCACAACTCGCGGGTGCGTCGAATGAGTTCGAGGTTCTGTTCGACACTCTTGCCAAAGCCCAGGCCCGGATCGAGCACGATGGACTCGGGCCGCACGCCGAGTTCAATCGCGCGTGCGCGACGAGCCGCGAGATACTCCCCCACTTCTCGCACGACGTCGTCATACTGCGGCGGCTTCGCGTATTGGTCGCTGAACGAATCGGCCTCGGGCGGCAGGCGGCGATGCATGAGGATGATGCCTCGCCCGCAGTTCGCGGCGAGACGCAGCGTCTCATCGCCCGACTCTTCGCCTGCCGATACATCGTTGATGATGTCCGAGCCGGCATCGATCGCCTCGGCGGCGACCTCCGCCCGCGTTGTGTCGACCGAGATCGCGGCGGCGGCGAGCGCGGAGTCGCTCGATGCGCGAATCGCTCGCACCAGCGGCACAACCCGGGCGATCTGCTCGCGTGCGTCGACGCGGGTCGCACCGGGCCGCGTGGACTCGCCGCCGATGTCGAGAACCACGGCACCATCACGAACCGCCCGCGCGGCGGCGGCGAGCGCGATCCCCGTGTCCATCAGCGGCCCGCCGTCGCTGAAACTGTCGGGCGTCACATTCAAGATCGCCATGATCGCCGGCGGCACGAGTGATATCTCGCGCGACTGGTCTGCGGCACGGATCAACCATCGTCGTGGGGCGGCGGGTGCCATCTCGTAAAGAGCCTAGGGTCTGTCTGACGGATCGGGATTGTGGTGGCACGAGTCTCCGAATCGTGCCGTTTTGCTTGAGAAGTCGAGCGTCCAACGGCCCGGCTCGGAGATCCGGGCCACCAAAACGATCCGTCAGACAGAGCCTAGACCAGCCCCTGGAACGCCGCCGAAACGCTGCGTTTTCTTGGGTTGCGGGCGTCGCGTATTGTTGTCGATCGCCCCCGCGGAGCCGACCATGCCCGACGCCAACCGACTCGACGTGCTCAAGACGTACAAACTCTTCATCGACGGCAAGTTTCCTCGCACTGAATCGGGCCGCACGATGATCGTGAACGCCCGCGACGGCGCGGTGCTGGCGCATGCGTGCAAGGCGAGTCGCAAGGACCTCCGTGAGGCGGTCGAAGCCGCCCGCAAGGCGCAAGCGGGCTGGAGTGCCGCGACGGCGTATCTGCGCGGCCAGATCATCTATCGCATTGCCGAGATGCTCGAGGGTCGACGGGCGGAGTTCGTGCAGACTCTTGATTCAGTCGGTGCCGGAAGCAAGACCGCCAACGCCAAGCCCGCCCGCAGCAAGAGCGCGCCGAGCCACGCGGAGCGCGAAGTGACGGCCAGCGTCGATCGGCTTGTCGCGTTCGCGGGCTGGGCGGACAAGTTCGCGCAGGTGCTGGGGTGCAACAACCCCGTGGCCGGGCCGTTTTACAACTTCACCGTGCCCGAGGCGAGCGGCGTGGTGGCCGTCGTCTGCCCCGATGAACTGCCGCTGCTTGGCCTTGTGTCCCTGCTCGCGCCGGTGATCTGCTCGGGCAACGCGGCGGTGGTGCTGGCGAGCGAACGCAACCCGCTGCCGGCGGCGATCCTGGGCGAGGTGCTCGCGACGGGCGATCTGCCCGGCGGCGTGGTGAACATCCTGACGGGCGAGCGCAAAGAGTTGCTGCCGTTCGTGAGCGCCCATCGCGACATCGACGCGATCCACGCGGGCGGCATGAACGCCGACGAGGCCCGGCTGCTGCGTGAAGGCAGCGCGGAAAACGTCAAGCGAGTCTGCGTGCGGACGCTTGACGCCGCGGCGTGGTACGACGCCGACGAATGCCACAGCCCGTGGTGGATCGAGCCATTCGTCGACATGAAGACGATGTGGCACCCGGCATCGGTGTGAGTGCATTTCGCGGCGGTGATTTCGGCGCGACGCGAGCTCGTGATGGCGATGCTCGCATCTTTGCGTCTGTCTTCACGACTACCGAATGCCCGATGCCTCTTTTGACCAATGAAAAACCCGGGCTCTTGCGAGCCCGGGCCTGTTCACGGGGTCAGGTTACTGCGGTTGGACTTACCGCAGGAGCTGCAGGACCGACTGCGGAGCCTGGTTGGCCTGACCGAGCACGGTCGTCGAGGCCGACACAAGGATCTGCGAGCGGGTCAGCTGAGCGGTTTCCGTGGCGAAGTCGGCGTCACGGATGGCCGACTGGGCCGCGGTGGTGTTCTCGACGGCGACGCCGAGGTTACGGATCGTCGCACCGACGGTGTTCTTCTGGAACGCACCGAGGCGGCCGCGGAGGCTCGAGACCTGGTTGATGGCCTCGCTGACGATGTTCTGAGCGTTGCCCAGGCTGGCACTGCTCGCGACGTTGTTGGTCTGACCGGAGCCCAGCGAGCTCAGGAAGCCCAGGGTCGAGTTGCCGAGCTTACGCACGGCCACGTCGTTGATACCGAGCGTCACCTTACCGGCGATGTCCACCTTACCGGCGAGCTGGAAGTCAGCGCCGCCGCCGGTGATGTAGAAGGCCTTGTTGCCCGCACCGCCGACGGTGCCCAGGGCCTGAGCGTTGCCGCCCGTGCCGCTGGTCTTGAGCGTCACTTCGACGTCAAGGAAGTCGGTGTTGATGCGGATGTTCTTGCCCGAGGCGGTGGCGGCGATGCCGTTGATCGTCGCGCCGACGTCCTGACCCTTGTCGGTCAGGGCGTTGGTGGCCGACGCGAACGCGGTGTTGCCGGTCGTCTTCGACGCGTTGAAGTTTGCCGCGGCGAGGTCATAGATGCCCGAACCAGCAGCACCGCCCGCATTCGTCACCTTGGTGGAGACGAACTGGTCGGAGCCGTACTCCTTGCTGTAGATCTTGATGCCCGTGTTGTTCGACGAGGCAACCGCCTGAACGCCAGTCACGTCGGTGAACGTGTTGATGGCGGCGGCGATGGTCTGGAGCGTCGTGCCCGAGGTGAACTCGAGCTGGCGCGAACCGAGGTTGCCGGCGATCTCGAAGACGAACTTCGAGTTCGCGGTCAAGTCGATGCCCGCACCGCCGAAGGACAGGTACTGGCCGGCCTGCTGGGCCGACTGGGTGACCTGCACGTCGACCGAGAGGCTGGTGCCGTTGAACTTCGCGCTGTTGACGCGATAGTCGGTGACTGTGGCGGCAACGCTCGAGGTCTTGAACTCGAAGTTGCCGTTGAGGAGCTTAATGCCCTGGAAGGACGTGCTGCTCGAAATACGATCGATCGTCTGGAGGATCGAGTCGACCTGCAGCTGGTTTGCCTTCTTCTCGTCGTCGGACAGACCGGCCTTGGAGGCGGTGCCCGTCACGAGGCCCTGCAGTTCGGTGAGCAGACCCGAAATCTCCTGCAGACCGCCTTCGGCGATGTTCGAAACCTGATCGGCGCGGTCAGCGTTGCTGATCGCGGTGTTGAGCGACTTGGCTTCCGAACGCAGACGCTCGGAGGCGATGAGACCGGCCGGGTCATCCTTACCGCGGTTGATGCGGAGACCGGTGCTCAGACGCTCGAGCGACGAGTTCAGGTTGTTGGTGTTGTTGCCCAGGACGCGCTGCGCGATCAGAGACGAGACGTTGGTATTGATGCGACTCATTGAGATCCTCCGTGAACTTGCAGGCCGGACGCCCCCGTGTCGGTGAACGCCGCCAGAACCACTCGGCGATCGCGTCGGTCCTTCGACGCGTTCGCTGTGTGGGCCCGGCGGCACGCCGCCCTGCCCACGCCCGAGCTTTCGCTCGGACACACCCGACGTTCCGGACCGCCCGGACAGTCGCGTGCATCACCGGCATCGGCGAGTCCAACGAGTCGATTCAGTCACACTTTGAATCTGAAGACCAAAAATCCGTTGTTACCCCCGGATTCAGGCTTGTTTCCGCGCAGGAAACGCGCGTTTTCGGGCTTGTGAGCAGTTATTCGGGACGTTGGTGAGTTTTCGGTAGGTAGAGAAAGTGCCGGCCGCTTGCGCGGCTCGGCTCGCATCGCGGCGCGAGTGTGTTGATAGGAGCCGAGGTGCGCGAGCACCCGGCACTCTCGCCAGTATGTTGACACTTGGGTTGGTGCCAGCGCGCCCGACAAAGGCCGCTCGATGCTCGGCGCCGAGAAACGCGCAAGCGCCGCGCGGGCACAGGCAACAGAGCCCGGCAGCTTGCGCGGCTCAGCTCGCATCGCGGCGCGAGCACCAACGCTCGCAACGAAAACGCCCGGGCCGGTGGGGCCTCGGGCGTTGGTTAGACGGGGGATTTCCGACGCGGCCTTTACTGCCGCAGTAGTGCGAGCACGTTGTTGGACTGCTGATTGGCGAGCGAGAGCACCGAGGTGCCCGACTGGCTCAGAATCTGAGCGCGGGTGAGGCCCGAGGTCTCGGTCGCGAAGTCGGCGTCGCGGATCGCGCTGCTGCTGGCGGTGAGATTCTCGAGTGCGGACTGGAGCGAACGCGTGTTGGTCTGCAGGACGTTGCGTTCGAACGCGCCGATTCGCCCGCGGAGGATCGATATCTCGTCGATCGCGGTCTGGAGGATGTCGTTGGCACCGGTGAAGTCACGGCGCTGGACGCTGTTGGAGATCGAGTAGTTCTGGCCGCTCTTGAGGCTCGACAGATACTCCTGCGTGGAGCCGATGAGCGTGCCGCCGAGACTGGACGCGGCGACGGATCGCACGCCGACGTTGGCCTGCTGGAGCGCGGTCACGTCCTGACCGAGTTGGAAGAGCGCGCCGCCGCCGGTGATGTAGAAGGTGGAGTTGGTCGCCGCTGGGTTGGTGGCGAAGGACTGCGCGAGATTGAGGTCCAAGGACAGCGCGGACGAGTTGATACTGACGTTGAGGCCGCGACCGCTGGCAAGGTTGCCGTTGATCAGGGCACTGACATCCTGACCGTTGTCGATTTCCGCATTGGTCAGCGCGCCCGAGGCCCAACTGAAGGTGCCGGGGACGGCGGCGTTGCCTGCAAGCCCCTGGAGCACGAACGAGTCGCCCGTGGCCGGCTTGCCCAGACGCTTCACGGATACGAACTGGTCGCTGCCGTAGAGTTCGGACGCGAACGACATGCCCGAGTTGGCGTTGCCGTTGATCAGGGCGGCCTTGACGCCGGTCAGCGGGGTCAGCTGATTGACGGACGCGATGACGCTGGCGAGCGTGGTGCCCGAGGCGATGTTGATGACCTGGACGCCGCGATTGCCCGAGATTTCGATGGTCATCTTCGAGAGAATCTGACCGGCGGGAGTGCCACCCCTGTAATACAGGCCCGCAGTCTGGGCGGAGGCGACGACATCGACATCGACCTTGATGTTGGAGGCGTTGACAAGGCTCGCGCCCGTCACGTTCGCCTTGGTGATCTCGCTGATCTTCTGACCCGAGAGCCGGTAGTCAAGCCCGCCGTTGAGCAGCTTGAGCCCGCCGAAGCTCGCGGTGTTGGAGATGCGCGTGATCGAGTCGATGGCCGAATCGATCTGCAACTGGTTGGCGTTGCGTTCGTCGGCGGAGTTGCCGCCGGTGTTGGCCGCCTCGACGATCAGGCTCTTGATCGAGTTGAGCAGGTCGCTGATCTCAGAGAGCGCGGCTTCGGTCGTCGAGATGACGCTGGAGGCGCGGTCCGAGTTCTTGATGCCCGTGCTGACGCCCTGCACGTCCGAGCGGAGTCGCTCGGAGATGATGAGGCCGGCGGGGTCGTCCGAGCCGCGGTTGATGCGCAGGCCGGTGCTGAGTCGCTCGAAGCGGACCTGCAGTTCCTTCTGCGTTCGCGACAGGTTCGACTGGGCGATGACGCTCGGGATGTTGGTGTTGATCCGTGTCATTGCAATCCTCCGTGATTGCGCGAGTTGGCGAGTTCGAGAAGTCCGTGTGTGCCGCTGGTTCCGACCTGCTCCGAAGTGACTAGCCGCGCTTCACGGCCGCGGGTGGCTTGACCACGCCCGCCGGTCCGACCCCGGGTGGCGGCGAAGACCGTGTGATGGGAATCGGCTCGGCCATTCGCCCCGCGCCGTCCTCGGGCTGCTCCATGGGCGCGCTGCCCGCGGCCAGCCGACTGGTCGGACTGGGGCGCGAGCGCTGCGGCCCGGGCCTGATTCCTGAGCCGTTGTCCGCCACACGCACACCATTCACGCTCGGGAGACCGTTGCCCGCCGCGAGAGCGGCCTGCTCGTTCTCCTTGCGGATGGCCTCGTACACCTCCTTGCGGTGTACGGCGATCTTGGTGGGCGCGTTGATGCCCAGACGGACCTTGTCGCCGCGGATGTCCACGACGGTGATCTCGATATCGTCCCCGATCATGATGGTCTCGTCGCGTTGACGGGAAAGCACCAGCATGAACCGCCTCCTTGCGTGGCGCGACGAGCGCACGATGCGTCGCGGCGCCTTGGCTCGGCGTGCAACGAAGAGCGCACGCCGGCTGGTTGAGAGACTGAAGTTGGAAAGTCAACAGTTGCATACGTTGCAGGTCGCCGGGCGTCCATTCCCGTCGCGACCCATGGTCGTCCGTCGTCCGCCGCCCTAGGCCGAGAGGGCCTGGGCCGGCTGCGCGACCTTCATCAGAGGGTGACGGGTCGTCCACCGCTTCTCGGCCACGACCATCTGTTCTCCAATCTTGTTGATGGTGTTGATCACCAGCGGCCCCTGGAAGTTGCCCGTGAGCTGCTGGTCCACCTTGTTGACGATGCAGAAGACCTGCGCGTCTTCGAGTTTGTCGAGGTTGAGTTCGCGCATCTGCTCGGGCCGGATCGGCACCGAATAGTCAGGCACGAAGATCATGGGGTCGGTGATGACGAACGCCAGGGCCGGATCATCCAGACTCTGGAGCCAGAAAAAACACGCGTCCTGCCCGGGTTCGAGCAGGCAGTAGCGCTTGCACTCCGAGAAGCCCAGAAGGCCCTTGGGGAAGGTGATCACGCGATCTTCCGCGATCTGAATCACCCCAAACCGAGTCGTCCTCACGTCCATGGGTACGCTCCGCGAACCCTCGACCTGACTGCCTGGATCGCCTTTCGCCCACTCCGGGCGGCGACGTCCTGTCTTCCCGCGCCGGGTCGAGGCGGCGACGGGTTCATCGATCCAACTTCCGTGCCGCGCTCTCGTGCGACAACGGACCAGCGACGCGGCCAAGGCCTCACGTCGAAAGGAAGTCCAGCAAAGTGCGTGCCGAGATTCGTCCCGTCACCTGCATTCCCGCGTTGAGTTGCGTCTGCAAGAGGCTGTAGCGCGTCGCCGCCTCCGTGAAATCCACATCCTGCATCTCACTGCGGACCTTCTTGTCCACCGTCGAACGGTCTTCTTCCACAGTCGTGGCGAAGTCCACGGCCTTGCCATAGCCGCCGACTTCGCCCCGCGCCAGCGTGATCTTGTCGATCACCTGCTGCAAGTCCTCGGCGGCCCGTGTGAGCCCCACCGTGTCGTTGGCGTTCAGCGAGTCGCGAAGGTCGAGCAGGCGCGTAAACAGGTTGTCCACGCGCACCTTTGCGCGATCCTCGCCCGTGAAACTTGCGCTGCCCGCGTTGTACGTCCCGGCGAGGAAGCCCAGGTCCTCGGCGGCGTTGGAGTTGTTCTCCTTGGCGACACCGATCGGGTTCGCGAACGTGTTGTTCTGAGTCAGGACGATGCCGTTGCCGCCGTCGGACAGGCCTGCGACCAGGTCCGTGCCCGCCAGCCCCGCGGCGGCCAGTTGCGGCGCCGCCTCGGCGTTGATGCGGGCGATGATGCTTGCCACGCTGGTCATGTCCTGGGGGCGCAGGTCAACACTGATCTTTGTTGCCGCCGCATTACCGAGCGTGATGGTGAAGTCCTTGTTGAGGGCGTAGGTCGCCGTGCCGGTGGTCGGATCGGTCACGTTGTCGACGATCCGCACGCCGCGGCCTTCGTTGAAGTCGCTGATGGCGGTGTTGGCGGCGAGCGAACGAATGCCCAGCCGCGTGGCGGTCGAGTTCTGTCCGCTGACTTCCTCGACGGACAGGGCCTGCTTCTTGCCGCCCGAAACCTCGCTCAAGACATCGATGCCCGTGCCGGCGTCGTTGATCTCGACGCGCACGCCCAGCCCAGCGCCCTCGATGAGGTTGCGGACATCCTGCATGGTGCCCGCGGCACTCAAGTCAATCACCGCGGACTTGCCCGCGTTGTTGATGCGGATCTGGCCAAGCCCGCCGACCACGCCCTGCATCTGGCTGATCGACGTCTGCCAGGTCAGCTTGGGTTGGACGTCCAGCGCATTCGCGCTGCCGCTGTTGAACGTGAGACCGGCGAGGCCCAAATCCTGTGCCGTCACGCCCGTGCCTGGGTCGTAGAAGTCAATGGTGCTCGCGCCAGTGACATTGACGGCGAAGTGATCGCCGCTGACGGTAACGCCCGCGGGGGCGAGCACCGTCACGCTGTTGGCCGTTTCGTAGGCTTTGATCGCGCTGGTGATTTTGTCGTCGATATCCTGGGCAGTGTCGGCGCCGGCGAGGTCGATGCTGATGCGGGCCCCGCCGTTGATGCTCATCTCAATCGTGCCGAGGGTGACGCCCGCGCCGCGATTGCCGAGCATGTCGGCGAGGCGCGTCGAGCCGGAGAGGCCGGGGTTGAGGTCAACCGAGCCCTTGATGCGTGACGAGACGCCGCCAATGGCGGAGCTCCCGCCCAGCGTGATAGGCACGCTGCTGAACATGCCCAAGTCGGTCGTGACGCCGTTGCCATCGCCGAGGTAGCGATACGCGCCATTGAACTCGACCATGGGGGCGGTGCCGGTCTGGCTGCCGCCGAACATGTAGCCCGCGACCGACTGACCGTTCGCCTGATTGAGCAGGCTGTTGAGGAGTTGATCGATGACCTTGGCCTGGGCAGCCCGATCGCCCGCGGTGTTGAGCGTTGACGCCATCTGCGAGGCGATGTCCTTGCCCTCCAGCGCGATGGTGTACACCTCGGCGAGGGCCGAATCGAGTTGCCCGATCGCGGCCTCGGCGTGCTGCAGGTTCCGCTTGCGCTGCTCGCTGCGGTTGAGACGATCGTTCAGCACGCTGATGCCCGCGGCCTTGACCGCGTCGTCGCTCGGACGATTCACCTGCTTCTGCGTCATCAGCTGTTCCTGTACGCGCAAGAGATCAAGATTCGTGCGCGTCAGGTTCGCCAGCGACAACTGGTTGATGAGCAGGTTGGGCACGCGGCCGATGCCGCTGGGAAGGGTGGTCATTGGAAGCCCCAAGACAAGAAGAGACAAAGTTCCGAAGAGACAAAGTGCGAAAGTCAAGCGGTCGACTCAGACTCGGCCCCGCACGTCGTCTCTGCGGGACTTCGTCTCTTTGGCACTTCTCTACACCAACTGCATCAACGAATCCAGCAGTTTGTTCGCCACGTCGATGACCCGGGCCGCGCCCTGGTACTGACGCTGGTAGTTCATGAGATTGATTGATTCCTCATCGATGCTCACGCCGCTCAGCGTCGCGCGCTGGGCCTCGAGCGAACCCTTGACGGCGGCCGCGCTGGTCGCAAAGGTCTGCGCCCCCGAGGTGCGTGTGGCCAGTCCGTTCACCGAGTCGATCCACGCGTTGGTGATGCTGCGTTCGCCCAGCGCGGTGATCTTGGTGTCCTTCAGGCCCGCGACGAGCAGGGCACCCGCGTTCTCGACGAACTTGCCGCTCTGCGTGCGGCCGATCTGGAGCATGTCGGGGCTGGTCTTCAGATCCGAGCGCACCGCGATGTCGCCCGCGTTGCTGCCGCTGAAGAACGCGTTGACGCCCATCACCGCGAGTACGCCTGATGAGTCGTCCGAGAGCGTGTATTCAAAGCCGGCCTGTGCCGTCAGTTGCAGTCTTCCCTGCGGATCCCAGGTCGCGTCGATGCCCGGCACCGCATCGAGGGCCGCGCGGATGCTCTCGGGCGTCGCGTCGTTGGCGGTCCCCGTCGTTCCCGCGGCCGTGATGCCGTCGAGATCAACATCGATCCGCACGCTGTTCACCGCGCCCGTCGATGCCTGCTTCACATTGATGTAGAACCCGCCGTTGACCGCCTTGAAGGGCAGTTGGCCGAAGGTTGTGTTCGCGGGGTCGTTGAACGCGACCGCGTGGTCCGCCGAAGAGATGGTCTGCGTGCCGAGCAGGCTCGTGAGACCGTTCTTGTTGCTGCTCTGGCTATGGATGCGATTGGTCTGGAAGATGACTTGGGCGGTGATGTCGTCGAGGCTCTGGATCGTCGCATCGATGTCGCCGTTGCGTCCAACGAGCGTCGCACCGATCTTGCCGCTGGAGATGGGCACGGTCTCCGGGCTGGCGATGGTGCGGATGCTGACGCTGGTGATGCCGTTCGTGGTTTGACGATCGACGACCAGCCCGCGCGAGTCGCCGCCGAGAATGACGGGCGTGGAGCCGACGAAAACGTCGACCATGCCGCCGGGACGATCCTGCGTCGAGACGTCCATCAGTTTCGAGAGTTCGGTGATGGCCATGTCGCGCTGGTCGCGCAGGCTGTTGGCAGTGGTGCCGCCGCCCTCGCTCTGGCTGATCGCCTTGTTGAGGCCGGCGATGCTGGTGAGCAGATCGTTGGCCCGCGAGGTGAGCGCATTGAGGTCGTTGTCGAGTTGCGTCTTCTGGTCCTGCAGGTCGCTGCGGATGCCGCGGACGAACTCCGCCAACTGCGCACCCTGCTGCACCACCACCGACGACGACTTGCTGAGATTGGCTCGCTCGGACCACGAGTTGAAGAACGCCGACATCTGCGTCGACAGGTCGTTGCCCGTCAGTTCGCCGAGCGTGGTTTCGATCTGGCTCAGAATGCTCAGCGATTGCTGGGCGGCGGCATCGTCGCTCGTGCCCTTCCACAATCGCGATTGCAGCGCGTTGTCCACCTGACGGCGCACGTCGGCGATGGTGACGCCGCGCCCCACGCTCAGGCGATTGCCGGGGTAGTCGCCGCTGAGCGGCTGCATGTAACCGACCTGGCGGCTGTAGCCCGCGGTGCCGGCGTTGGCGATGTTGTTGCCAGCGATCTGAAGGCCGAGTTGGCTCGCCGCCAACGCGGAGCGTCCGATCTCGATGGCGGAGGTGAGGCTCATGAGATCGCTCCAATCCTGAGTTGGCGGAGAGCGAAGTTGCCAAAGGCCAAATGGTCAAATGGCCAAAGGGAGAGACCGTTGGCTTTCTTTGGCAGTTTGGCAGTTTGCACTTTGGTCATTTGGAGTTTCACGACCGAACATCCAGCGCCGACACGACGGCCGCCCCGGTTTGCACATATCCCTTGCTGCAATACGTCCCGGCGTGGCTGAGTTCGCGTGCCACCTGCCGCATGAGTCCTTCCATGTGCGCCAGCAACGCTTTGGTCGTCAGCGTCACGACGTTCTGCTCATTCGCGAGGCGTTGCATGAGCGTGCGCAGGCGATGCGCCTTGGTCAGCACTTCTTTGCCTTGCTCGCCCGGCAGCGCCTGCGCGATCGCGGTCAGCGTGGGCGTCGTCGGCGCGGGCCGCAGCGTGTGCATCGCGGTGTTGACGACGCCGAGCCGCACTTCCTCCAGTTCCGCGATTCGCTGCAACGCCATCGCCTGCTGCTGCACGACCTCGGCGAGATTACGATGATCGGCCTGGCGGATTGCCTCCAAGTGCCGCCCGCAGAGCGAGAGCAGCGTCTCGTGCTCGCGCAGCAGGGCTTCGAGCAGTTCGCTCAGCCGCTCGGCGATGAGGGTGGTCTGGTTCATGTCATCGCTCCAGTGCTTGACGGCTTGCCGCCGTTGAGCAGGCGCTGTGCCAACTGGTCAACCAGCGGCCAATCGGATCGCTTGACGATCGTCTCCGCGAGATTCGAGTCCGCGACGCCGCGCAGCATCCGCTCCGCGCTCGTGGGCGCGAAGGGCGGTGCCGCGTTGTTGCTCTCGCGGAACTTCTTCAGCAGAGGAACCACGAAAGTCTGGGCGACCAGTTGCTCGGCTGCGGTCCTCGCTTCGCGTTCTTTCGCGTGCTTCGTCTCCGCCGCTTCGTCGTTGTTCCGCGCGAGGCTTTGCTCCCGCGCCAATCGCGCGGCGAACCCTTCAGCCGAGGCCGTCGCCATCGCGGCGCGCGACGACGTCTCCGCCGCGGCATTCGCCGTGAACACCGACGAACCCATGTTTATCATCGCTGTTGTGCTCATCTGCTCGTCTTCACGAATGCCTCGTGCCCAATGCCTTCTAGTCATTCACCAACTTCGCGTGCAGCCTTCCCGACTTGCTGAGCAACTGCAATATCTCGATCTGTTGCGCGGGCGCGACATCCAGTTGCTTGAACGCCGCCAGCAGGTCCTGCAGCTTCGCGTTGTCGGTCGCTCGCGGCCTGGTCGCCAGCGGCACATATCGCTCGCGCGACACCAGCGGGTTCGCCGGCGTCGGCGTCGGCGCGGGAATCGTCGTTGTGATCGTCAAGTCCTTGTGCGTGATGATCCCCGGGCTGATCTCCACGTCGCCCGTCACCACGATCGTGCCCGTCTTGGCGTTGCAGATCACCTGCGCCGGCAGGTCCATCAGCGTCGTATTCACTTCCGCGCTCAGCACGTCCGCGATGAACGCGCCCTTGTTCGCACGCTCCTGGGCCGGAATCGTCACGCGGATCAACCGATCATCGACGACCACGGCGACGCTCGGGCCCTGCGGCTGCGCCTTGCCATTGATTGCGTCCGCGATCACGCCCGCCGCTGCCCAGCCCGCGAACGCGCCGTCGATCACGAGGTCAAACGTCGTTCCGATGTCCGTGACCGGCAGCACATCCTTGAGCAGTTGTGCGCCGCGACGCACCCGCCCCACCGTCGGCGTCTGGCTGTCCTCGATCTCCACTTGGCCGCTTGCCAGCGCGAAAACATCGCTGTTCTTCCACGGCCCCCGCAGCGGAGCAAGGAAAAGCCTGCCGCCCTTCAAACTGCTGGCCGAGCCCACAGCGGAGACTTCCAGATCAAACTTGTCGTCGGTGCGGCCGCCCGCCTCGGGGATGGTGCACGTCACCATGACGAGGGCGACACCCTTCATGCTCTGAAGTTCTTTGAGGTTCGCAGGGGCGTTGCCCTCGTTCTTGAGCAGTTCCGCCAAGGGCCGCGCCAAAGCGGCATCCTTGCCGGAATCCCCTGTTCCGGGGAGTCCAACGACCAGCCCGAGGCCGTGGAGCGGATACTCACCCCGTCCGAGGATACGGACCATCTCATTGACACTGGCGGCACGCGCAGAAGTGGGCGCGAGGGCTGCGACAAGCAGAAACAGCGCGACGACGAACACCGCCAGCCGCGCGGAAACGCGACCCGAGACCCACGAACGCGCACTATCTGCCGATTCCAGCCGCATGAACGCCTCCGGCGGAGTCCGCCGAAGGGTTCAAACGCGAAGGGTGTGCCAACGTCACTTCGAAGCCGCGTCGGCCTCGGGCTGCGTCGTCAGCAGCCGTTCCAGCCGCTCCAGCCGCGCCTTGAGTTCATCGATCTCGCGCTGCTTGGCGGCCTTGTCGGCCTCGAAGCGAGCCTGCTGCTCCTTGATCGCGGCGACCGCGACTGCCGTCAGTCGCGAGTAATCCATGCCCGTCACATTGCCTTCGGCATCGCGGAAGACCAGTTCAGGGAAGACCTTCTCGACATCCTCGGCGACAAAGCCCACGTCATGCTCGCGCCCGGCCCGCGTCGCGGCGTACTCGGGCTTCCAGTCGAAGCGCACGCCGTCGAGTTTCAAGAGCCCATCGAGTGCGTCGTTCAGAGGCGTGACATGGTCCTTGAAGCGGATCGACGACGGCACGACCACGTTGTTCGCCAGCACGTTGCCGTTGACCGTGAGCTTCTGCGTGATGTTCGTCGTGCCGATGCCGACGTTGCCACTCGCCCGGTTGATCTGCATCGCGGTGCCGTTCAGTACCGTCGACCCGACGTTGGTGCGAAAGCGCATCGCGTCGCTGGCGGCGTCATACTCAAGCCCCACATAGGGCTGCGTGCTCGTCGGGTTGGCGAACGAAAGCGCGCCACCCATGATGGTGAGCCGATCCGCGGCGTTTGTTGTGCCGATGCCGACATTGCCTGAAAAAGGGCTGATGAAGACTCGGTCCGTATACGTCGCGCTGTTGAACGCCGAGCGAATGTACAGCCCGGTCGGATTCACAACATTGTCATCCACGCTGTCGATGTTCCAGCCATAGTTGTCGCTGAAGTAGCGGAACTGCAGGCTGCCGGTCTTGGCACCTGCCGCGGCGATGCGAAGCGCGTTGGGACCCGTCGAGTAACTGCCGATGTGCAAGAGTGTCGCAGGCGAGGGATTGCCGATGCCTACATTGCCTGCATTTGTCACCGTCAATCGAGGATTGTCGTTGCCTTCCACGACGAAGTCGCCGTTGCCGTTCTGGCCAACATCGATGAAGTTCGCAGCGGATGAGGAGGTGAGGAAGCGGAACTGGGGTCCGCCGTTGTTTCCGGTCGCAATGCCGAGCAATTGGGCTCCGCCGGTTCCAACCACGAAGTCGGTCGTCACAATGCGGCCGCCATGGGTTGGGCCAGAGAACAGTGCCGTGCCCAGTACATGAAGAGTATCGCTTGGGGAGGTGGTCCCGATTCCAACCCGTCCAGCGGTGTACGCAATTCCACCAGACACCTGGTTCCACGGCGGGAGCGTCGCGGGAATGTTCGTCAGCCCGCTCCAATCGACCCGCGCCGCCGCCAGAGCCGTCGGAACCGACGTGATCCGCTGCCGCGGCACGAGCGTGGTATACCCCGACTCGCCAGCCCGCTTCACACCCAGTTCGAGCCAGCGATCCGCGCCCGGGTCAAACGACGACGCATCCGCCGGGATGCGCACGCTGAAGAGGCCCTTGTCCACCGCCACGCCCGCGATCGCGAAGGCGGGCGACATCGCCGCCCCGCCTGACTCCGCGTCGTAGATCGTCGCGATCAGGTCGGCATTGCCCGTGTACGCCGCACCCTCGACGTTCAGCGAGCCCTGATAGGTGAATCCGCTGTTGGAGCCGTTGGCGCGAATGAACCACGTCACGGGAGCCGCCGGCGTGCCGTAGGCGATGAATGGGCTCGCCACCGGATCAAAACCGCTGGTGATCATTCTTCCAAACGAGCGATTCGCCGCGTACGGCGTTGTAGCCTCGTAGAGCGCTGGGAACTCGCCGTTCTTGCCGGGCACCTTGAAGCCTACGAAGAACGAGCCGCGCACCGGCACCGGCTGAGGAATCGTAAAAACATTGAACAACGGCGTGGCGCAGTTGCACTGTGACTGCACATCCACGGGCACCGTCGCGATCAGCACCTTGTCGCTTGGGTTGCCGTCGTCGTTGGGGTCTTCCCAGATGTAGATCGTCGCCGTCGTGCCCACAGCCGTGTAGGCAAATGGCGTCGTCACTGAGGTGATCGCATCCGCGCCGCCGACGGCATCAAACCGCGTGATCCACACCGCGTCGTATGTCGACGCAGTACTTCCAAAACCACCCGTCGCAGTGCCGCTGTCAAAGCGATAGGTGCTCGCCGCGAATCGCCCGTCATAGGGCGACCCGCCGCCGGGCGACACTCCGGGACCGCTGACGACCTGGTCGTCACCCGCATCCTGAGCGACGGCAAACGACGTCGCCATCGAAACGGCCACGAGAAGCGACAAAGAACGAACGCAGAAACGGCGCGCGGTGTGCATGAATACCCCACAATCTGCCGTCAATCTAACAGAACTCGCCGCGCCGCCCAAGAGGAAAATCGCGCGAATGCGGCGGATTTGAGGCGAACGAGAGCCGAGCGGGACGTTGCGACGCGCGCACCACGATCGTCTCGGCAACGCGAGCGATGAATGCTCGCTCTCGATCAGACATCGCGGAACACAGTGCTACGACGGCTTCACACCCAGCTCCGCCCGCTTGCTCCCGATCTCCTCCGCGAGATCCGCGACGAACTTCGCCAGCGGCATTGCGCCCAGGTCCTTCTCGACGCCACGCACACGCACCGAGACGCTCTTGCTCTCCGCGTCGCGCGGGCCGACGATGAGCATGTACGGCACCTTCTCATCCGCCGCCACCTTTACCTTGGCCTGAATGCGATCGCCGCTGGCATCGACCTTGACGCGCACGCCCGCCGCGCGGAGCTCCGCGGCCACCTGCTCGGCGTACTCGTTGCTCTTCTCGCTGATGGGCAGCACGCGCACCTGCTCGGGGCTGAGCCACGTGGGGAACGCGCCCGCGAAGTGCTCGATCAGCACGCCGCAGAATCGCTCCATGCTGCCGAAGGGCGCGCGATGGATGACGACGGGGCGATGGGCCTTGTTGTCGGGGCCGATGTACGACAGGTCGAAGCGGTTGCCCATCTGGTAATCGACCTGCACGGTGCCGAGCTGCCACTCGCGGCCGATGACGTCCTTGACGACGAAGTCGATCTTGGGGCCATAGAACGCCGCCTCGCCGGGCTCTTCGCTGAACGCGACGCCGAGCGAACGCGCGGCATCGCGGCACGCGGCCTCGGCCTTGTCCCAACTCTCCGCGCTGCCGGTGTACTTGTTGCTGTCGGGGTCGCGCAGGCCGACGCGCACGCGATACTCCTTCATCCCCAGCACGTTGAAGATGAGCTTCACGAGGCTGAGGCAGCCCTGGATTTCCGCGGGGACTTGCTCTTCGGTGCAGAAGAGGTGGGCATCGTCCTGGGTGAAGCCGCGCACGCGGGTGAGGCCGTTGAGTTCGCCAGATTGCTCCCAGCGATAGACGGTGCCGAACTCGGCGAGGCGCACGGGCATATCGCGATAGGAGTGCGGCGCACTGCCGAAGATCTTGGCGTGGTGCGGGCAGTTCATCGGCTTGAGCATGAAGCCGTCGACGAGTTGCTCGTCGGGCATGATGCGATCGGCGGTGATCGTGTTGGCGTTGGTGCGCTCGTTGATGCCGTCGGCGAGGCGCTTCGACACGCCCTCGACGCGATGCATCATCTCGCTGCAGGTGCAGCCGGACGCGCTGAGCGCTTCGAGGGCCTGACGCTCGATGATGGGCGCGAACTGGCTGTCCTTGTAGTAGGGGAAGTGGCCGCTGGTCTTGTAGAGTTCCAAGCGACCAATGTGCGGCGTAAAGACTTCGGTGTAGCCCTGCTTGCGCAGTTCATTGCCGATGAAAGTTTGGAGTTCCTTGCGGATGATGCTGCCGTTGGGGGTCCACAGGATCAGGCCCTGACCCACGGCTTCGTCGATGTGGAACAGGCGCAAGTTCTTGCCGATCACGCGATGGTCGCGCTTGGCGGCTTCTTCCTTCTGCTTGAGGAACTCGTCGAGCTCGGCCTGCGAGAAGAACGCGGTGCCATAGACGCGGATGAGGCGATCGCTGTTCTCGTCGCCGTGCCAGTAACTGCTGGCGAGGGACATCACGCGTGCGGCGCCGATGCGGGCGGTGCTGGGGACGTGGGGTCCGCGGCAGAGGTCTTCCCAGTTGGTGCCGGGGGTGCCGGTGGCGTAGAAGGAGAGAGAAGTGGCAGAGTGGCGAAGTGGCGAAGTGGCGGTGTCGCTTGCAGCAGCTTTGGCACCCGAGTACACGGATGAGGGAAGGCCGATGGCACGCTCGGCGTTGTCGACTTTGTACTTGTTGCCTTCGCCGCGCAGACGCGCGAGTGCATCGGTGCCCGGCTGTTCGTAGCGGGTGAACGGCCTGTCTTCCTTGATGATCTCGGCGATGCGCTTGTTGATGGCATCGAAGTGATCGCTGGAGAGCTTGACGCCCTCGGGGACGAACATGTCGTAGAAGAAGCCGGTGTCGGTGGGTGGGCCGTAGGCGAGTTGCACCTGCTTGCCGATGACATCCTGGATGGCCTCGGCCATCACGTGCGCGGCCGAGTGGCGGCAGAGAAACAGCGCATCGGCGTCGGGCTTCTTGTCGCGGGTCTTCTCGGTGACGATCGCGAGCGAGGCGTCGCGGTCGATGACGGCGGAGAGGTCGGACAACACACCGTCGATCTTCGCGCCCACGGCGGCCTTGGCCAGCCCCGCGCCGATCGACAACGCGACTTCCTTGGCCGACACCGGCTTGTCAAAGGACTTCTTGGAACCGTCGGGAAGAGTAATGGTGGGCATGGGGGAAATTTCCAAAGCTCAAATGGTCAAGTTGCCAAGTCGGAGGCGAGGTCCGAAGCCGCCGCGATAGATTCTGCTTGCTGAATGTCAGTCTTTCGAAGTGCCTCGTGCCTTTTCTGCCAAACAAAAACCCGGCCTTTGCGGGGCCGGGGGTCAACGCTGATGAGATGTGCGACGCACGCGGGGTCTCGGCCCATTACCCGCGGGCGTGTCGAGTCGTCGTGATGGTCGTGGTTGCCGAGTTCATGAGTCGAAACGATAGCCCCGCCCACGGATCATCGCCACTCCTTTGACGCAGCGGGGACCGGAGTTGTCGGTGGCGTGGTGCTCGCATCCGGACGCGGAAACGCCATGGCGAACCCATCCTCCATGATCTGCTGGCAGAAATCCGGCCCGCGAAAGCCCAGTTCAACTCTGAACTTCGGCTCGCCGCGCCGCCGCACATCCAATCGTCGCCAAAAAGTGCCGACGCGGCGGACGCGGTAGACCTCGTCGCCGTGCCACGGGAAGTAGACGCGGCCGACGTCGGTAACACCGTCGGGCGTGCGTGGTTTTTTCGCCAGAGGCTCCATGGCAAGCCCCAACGCCGACAACGTAAACCGCATTGACCCGGCGGCGTGCTTGCGCGTGGAGTACACGAAAAAGCCGATGGCGATCACCGCGCCCGCCAGCATCCACAACGCGGCATAGCCGCCAAGGCGCGGCAGCACGAACAACACCAGGGCCTGCGGCCCCAGCCAGACAAGAAAGAAAACCACGAGGAACCCGGCCTTCACGCCGCGTGATGTGCCCGGCATGCCCTTGGGCACTCCATGAATGACGAGCATCCGTGCGGGCAGCGGCGTGCCGCACTCTGGGCAGGGCGCGGGTCGCGCAGTTCCTTCGAGCGAATAGCCGCAGCCGGGACAGGCCGACAGTTCATCGGTGATGAACGGATCAGGGAGATGGCTGGGTCGAGCGGCCAGCGATGACGACTCCGAGTGGACGGCGGTCCGAGCGAGGGCTCAGCCGGCGGCCGGACCCTGATACTCGGCGTCGCCAAAGCCGAGGATGGGATAGAAGATGAAGGCGAGAAGGAAAAGACCAATGCCAAAGAGCACGCCCTTGCCGAACGACTTGGCGACGTCGATCGACACGATGATGACGATGATGAGGCTGACGATCGGAATCAGGAACAGAATGAGCCACCACCACGGACGGCCCGCAACCTTCAGAAGGATGTAGAGGTTGTAGATCGGGATGATCGCGGCCCAGCCCGGCTGCCCGGCCTTGACGAAGACCTTCCAGAAACCCGCGATGACCACCACGATCAACAGCACATAGAGCAGAAGGAAAACCACGCCGAGAATGTCGCCGCCGGTGCCAGCGCCAGTCGTGCCCGCTTGTGCCAAGAGATGCATCATGGGTCGATCTCCGCGAGTGTGAGCAGAACGCCGCGTCCACGGCCGCCATCCGCAGCATACCCGAGACAACGCACGCGGTTGGCCGAGTCGCTCTCGCCACCCACGGACAATTGTGGTCGCCGATTCCGCTATTCTGTTTGGTATCGCTCGGCCGCGTCCCACCGTCCGAATCGCGACGATCCTTCCGGAGCCTTGCCGTGCTGTGCCCGTTCTGTTCCAAAGACAACGACAAGGTGATCGACTCGCGGGCCAGCGACGCCGGCAAGGTCATCCGCCGCCGCCGCGAGTGCATCGAGTGCGGTCGACGCTTCACCACCTACGAACGCGTCGAGCAGACCGCCCGCCTCATCGTCGTCAAACGCGACGGCACGCGCGTGCCCTTCGCCCGCGAGAACGTCCTGCGCGGCATTCAGGCCGCGTGCGGCAAGCGACCGGTCCCCGAGGACGTCAAGGAACGTCTCGCCGACGAGGTCGAGGAAGAACTGCACCGTGATTTTGATCGCGAGGTCGACAGCCGCCGCGTGGGCGAGCGCGTGATGCTCAAACTCCGCGACGTGGACGAGGTCGCGTACATCCGCTTCGCCAGCGAGTACTACAAGTTCCGCAGCGTTGAGGACATCATGCAGCAACTCGAACAGCTCAACTCACGCGTGAAGGACGTGAAAGAGCAGCAGAAGCTGTTCTGAATGTCAGCGTTCATGAGAGTGTGCGGCTCGCCCGACGTGGTGGACACGCGCGCCGCGCAATGACATGAAAAACCCCGCGTCACATGACGCGGGGCATTGGTTTTGTCAAGATCGAAGCATTCGCGGATGCGTCCGCTCGCGATCGTTGCGTTTCATGCTGGCTCAGCAGCCGAGTTCGAACGCGAAGACGAAGAGGTCGAAGTCGTTGAATGTCAGGAAACCGTCGCCGTCGACATCGGCGATGGAGTTGCCCAGTTCAAACTGAGTGATGAAGGCGTCGAAGTCGGTGTAATCGACGAAGCCGTCGTTGTTGAAGTCGGCAAAGCACGCGGGCTGGATGTTGTGGGTGAAGTTGATGGTGACGCTTCCTTCGAAGAACGTGCTGTCGTCCGGCGTGTAGTCAAAGCAGGGCCCGAAGCCATCGGCACACCGTCCGACGAGCAGGACGTAGTTGCCGGCGGTGAGGCTACCGTGGCGGCCGTCGCGGGGGATGCCGCCCTGAGCGATGGGCGGGTTGGCGGGGCGGGTTCCCTTTCCAAAGGTCATGACTTCGCCGACTCCCTCGAAGCCGCAGGATGTGGCGATGAGCGTGCCCTTGGCGTTGTAGAGGGCGAAAGCGGGGCTGAAGAGATCGCCGCCACCGAGCGCGATGTCGAGCGCGGTGTTCCCATCCCATCGCACATCGCGGTCAAGATGGAAGTTGATCGCAGCGGGCTGGTTGTTCGCGACATTGACCGTGACCTGGGACGTGAATGAACCCATATCCACGGCGGTGCCCACGGGAGTCCGGACGACGCAACCACCTTCGCATTCATCGGGAATGGTATTGGAATTCGCGTCTTTGCTGTGCCCGGTCTTGATGTCCACCTTGTCGGGAACGAGGTTGTTGTTGCAGTCGTTCTCGCCAAAGTGCTTGAAGAGCGCTCGCTTGAGATTGGGCAACGGACCGATCTTCTGATTCGCCGGGTTGGTGCCCGCCTGCTGGGCAACACCGTTGTCGATCAGCAGCGTGCGAATCTGCGCCGGCGTAAAGAACTGATTCTCAACGCCCTTGCGGATCGACTGCGCGAGCGCCACGGCCGCCGTCACACACGGGGATGCGCCCGACGTGCCGCCAAAGGTCGACGTGTACTGCTTGTTCTTGCCGTCAGCGTTGTGCAAGTCGCCATAGCCGGTGGTCACGACGCCCTCGCCATGGCCCTGAAGCGAGAGGATCGACCCGTAGTTGGAGAATCCCAGGCGTGAGCGGGCCTTGTCGGTCCCATCCTGAATCGCTCCGGCACCGACGATGATCGCGCCCGAGGCGTTCGCGGGTTTGAATGGATGGTGCCCGCCGTTGCCCGCGCCGTACGCCGCCCCGTCGAGGTCTTCGCTGCCGTTGCCCGCCGCTTCGACGACGGTGACGCCGTTGCCCACCGCGGTGACAATCGCGTCATACCACGGCTTGAACCACTCGACCGCCACCAAACCCAGTTGCGAACCCGGCGGCGGCATCGCGGGCACGTTGGGCCCGGCCATCTGCTGCTCGATCAGCACCACGCCGCCGTTGCCAACATGATTTGCGCCGCGGGTGATGGCGTTGCCAACATCCCAGACTCCGTTCAACAGCGGCGGGGTCAGTGTGTAGGTCGCGGCGAACGCGATGCTCGCTTCCCACGCGACGCCTGTCGTCCCAACGCCGTCGGCCTTGCTCACAAGTTGGCCGAGCACGGCCGTGCCATGGTCGTCCGTGCCCCCCGGAATCTCGATGCCGTTGGCGACAACGTTCGTGATCGCGGGCAGATCGGCGTGTGCGGCATTGAAGGTGTACTCGGCGTCGACGATCTTGACGAACTTGCCCGTGCCGCCCTTCCACCACTTCACATCGTCGAAACCAAGACCCGCGTTGGCGCTGCGCCAGTACTTCTGTTGGTCTTGGTACTCGCCGACCGCGGGCGGCGCGACGGGCTCGGGATAGGGCTGAGCCATTTCGACCTCGGGCAGCGTGTTGAGCGCGTCAATCATCGCTTGGGCGCTTACGCCCTCGGGAACCTCAACGATGAAGTGCGTGCGCAAGTCAACCACGCGCGGAGCGGTCTGCCCGCGCGGCACAAAGCCCGCCTGCTGGAAGTTGGCCGTCGCCGTCGCCCGCATCTGTTGCAGCGTGGCTTCGGGCAGCATGAACATCGATCGCCATGTGCCAACGCCCAGATAGCCCGCGTTGGCATTTCGGGCGGCCTGACCCGGCGCGAGGTTCGCCAACCTGCCCGCGACGGCTCGGACCGCCGAATCATCGAGGAACTTCACCGCGATGAAACGCTGGCTGTATCCCTCGCCGATCGGCCAATGCGCCGGCTTCATCGCAACTGTGCCCGGTTGGACGTCCGCCGGCGGCCGCGTTTGGGCCCAAGTGCTCGCCGCGAAACCGCAGCATGCCAGAAGAATCGCGATTCCCGTCCCGACGTGAAAGAGTGATCGCATCTTCAAGTCTCCCGGAGGTCGTGTGGATCACGGAAGCCGACGCCTCCGTCGCCAAAGAAACGAGGGAGAAGGCACTGGGCTCACGCGCCGTGCGCGCGGGAAATCATGAAGATTGTGTTGGCGACTGTCTCGGCAACCCGCGCGACGTTCGCAACCCCAAACCCGCCACCCCCCGCCGCTTCAGGCACCAAATTACCTGACGCCAAAACGCGGAGCAAGACAATTCTGGAACGCGAGGATGGCTCCAGGGTTTCCTCGGGGTCCGCAGCGTCATGTCTCAGCACGCCGCACTGTGACCCCAGCCATGATCCGGTGGGGGCTTGCCCAGAGGTTCCCCGCTGGATGCACAACGCCCACTTACGCCGACCCCTTCTTGGGCTCCTCCTTCACCGGGTGCAGCGCCGACGCGATGACCGCGAGGCCCAGCGTCGCCAGCACCGCGATCAGCGATATGCCCGTCGGAATCTTGATCGCCTTCCTGGCTTCCCACGTCTGACCGATCCACGAGCCCATCGTGTCCAGGTACGGCGGCACCGAGAGCAGCAGCAGCTTCACACCTACAAACGCGAGGATGAGGATGAGCGCGGGCTTGAGGTAACGGAACTTGGCGATCATCGCGGCGAGGCAGAAATACAGCGCCCGCAGGCCGAGGATCGCGAAGATGTTGCTCGTGAACACGATGAACGGATCGGGCGTGATCGCGAAGATCGCCGGGATCGAGTCCACCGCGAACACCAGATCGGTGATTTCGACCATTATCAGCGCGAGCATCAGCGGGGTGATGGCCCACGACGCGCGGAGCGAACCGGGCGGCGGCGGGTCCATCACTTCCTTGCCGGTCTTGGGGTCGATGCTGTAGGTGGGCTTGAGCGTGCGCTTGGTGAGAAACTTCTGGCCGTCGTAGAACTCGGTGACGGGGAAGAACTTCTTGACGAGCTTCACCACGATGTTCTGGCTGGGGTCGCTCTCGCTCTTGATGAGTGCCATCTTGACGGCGGTGAGAACGAGGAAGCCGCCGAAGATGATGAGCACCCACTGCTGGGCCTGGATGAGTTCAGCACCCAGGAAGATCATGCCGCCGCGCATGAGCAGCGCGCCGATGATGCCCCAGAAGAGCACGCGGTGCTGGTACTTGGCTGGCACCGCGAAGAACGCGAAGAGCAGTGCGATGACGAAGATGTTGTCCATCGCCAGCGACTTCTCGATGATGTACCCGGTCACATACTGCTGGGCGGCCACCTTGCCCGTGATCTCGCCCAAGACGATCGCGCCGGTGTCGGCGTACATCGGCGTGTTAAGACCCAGGCCCAGCCAGTGCCTCTCATAGGCGAAATACACAAACACGCCAAAGAGCAAACCCAGCGTGAGCCAGACCACGGACCACGACACGGCTTCCTTCATCGAGACCTCATGGGCCTCGCGATGAAAGACGCCCAGATCGAGGGCGAGGAAAACGATGACAAGCCCGACGAAACCGACGTAGGCCCACACTTTCAGGTCGCTGCCCGTCGACGCAACCGCTTGAGTGGCGTCGGCGAGCGTCGTCGCCAGTGTCCCCCCGGACAGGGCGGCAAAATTCATGGCCATCGAACCAGTTTCGAGCAGATCGAGCATGACGTCTTCCATCGGTCGCACACGCGACCGCCCAGCAGTACGAGACCGATCGCCACACGCGATCGAACGCGAACTGCCACAAACCAAACGAAACACGGCACGCTCAGGCGGGGAGCCGGGCGACCACGACGCGTCAGCAGAGCTCGCCTCTGGGGCAGCCTGCGGCGTGTGGTCTTGTCTGGCGTCGGTGTCGACACCGCGGATGGGCGGGGGCGTTGTCGGCTCTCACCGCACGCCACCGTGTTGACGCCCTGTCCGGCCCGAATGGCTGTCGGGGTCGACAGTTCCGGGTGACTACTCCCCAGCACGGAGAACAAAGGACAATAGCCGGGCGCGAATGGCGGTCAAGAAACAGTGAAAGCGATGCGGATTTCCGATGCTGCGGTGGGTGGCATCCGGATGCGTGGGCGTGGTGGGGTTACTTCTCGACCGCCGCGTCGTCGCCGCCACCCCGGACTTCCTTGTAGACGCTGCCGTCGACAAAGCCTTGAAGTTTTCGGGCCCGCACCGGGTGCTGAAGTTTGCGGATCGCCTTGGCCTCGACCTGGCGGACGCGCTCTCGCGTCACCTTGAAGATGCGGCCGACTTCTTCGAGCGTGTAGGTGTAGCCATCGCCGATGCCGTAGCGGAGTTTGATGATCTCGCGCTCGCGATAAGTCAGCGTCTTGAGCACGTTCTCGATGCGATGCTTGAGCATGTCGGCGGCGGCGGAATCGCTCGGCGCGGCCTGACGTTCGTCCTCAATGAAATCGCCGAAGTAACTGTCTTCGCTCTCGCCCACCGGGCGATCGAGTGACACCGGGTGCTTGCCGACGCGCATGACGCGCCGGACTTCGGCGATGCTCATCCCCGCGCGATCCGCGAGTTCTTCGGTCGTCGGCTCGGCACCCTGCTCTTGCAGAATCAGTTTCTGGATGTTCCGAAGTCTGCTCATCGTCTCGATCATGTGGACCGGGACGCGGATCGTGCGGGCGTGGTCGGCGATGGCACGTGTGATGGCCTGACGGATCCACCACGTCGCGTAGGTGGAGAACTTGTAGCCTCGCTTGTATTCGTACTTGTCGACAGCTCGCATCAGGCCGGTGTTGCCTTCCTGAATGACGTCGAGGAAGGAAAGGCCGCGATTGCGATACTTCTTGGCGATCGAGACGACCAGTCGCAGGTTGCCGCCGGAGAGATCACGCTTGGCCTGCTCGTACTCCCAGAAGACGGTGCGCAGGGCCTTGACACGCCGGTAGAGATCGGCAGGCTCTTCGCAGAGCAGGTTGCGCAGGCCGTCGAGTTCCTCGCGGACGACGAGCAAATCGTCGGTCTGCAGTGCCTTGGAGATTTTGATGCCGTTGGCCTTGGCGATCTTGGCCGCCTTGCGGAGTTCGCCTTCGAGCTCGTGCATCTTGTTGGCGATCGAGCGCAGTTTCCGCATCAGAGGGATGATGCGACCGGTGCGGAGGCAGAGTTCCTCCGTCAGCGCGGCCATGCGGCGTCGTCGCGTCGTGATCCGCTCGCGCAGGTCGCCCATCCGTTCGTTGCGGTCCTTTTCCTCTTGCCCCGTCACCTTGCTCTTGCGCAGCGTTTCGAGTTCGTCCCACTCGCGGCGATTCAGTACCAGCAAACGCTCGAGCGTGATGAGATTGACCGGGATCCGCTTGGCGATCTTGTCCTTGGCGTTCGCTTCCGCGGTCGAGATGCGCATCGTGCGATCAAACGGCAACTCGCCCTTGTGAACGAGTTTGAGCGTCTCGATCGCCTGCGCGACGACGTAGTCGGACTCGAGACAGCGACGCCGGAAGATCATCCGCGTCGTCTCAATTTTCTTCGCGAGGCGAATCTCCTCTTCGCGCGTCAGCAGCGGGATCGTGCCCATCTGCGAGAGGTACATGCGCACCGGGTCGTCGATGCGCTTGCTGCCCGCGTCCTCGGCGACAGCCTCTTCGAGTTCACGCTTGAGGGCCGCGTCGTCGAGCAGTTCTTCGTCGTCGTCGAGTTCTGCCGCCTCCTCGGGGCTCGATGCCTGACTCGCCTTGCCCTTTTTCGATGGCTTGGGCGAGGGCTTGGCGGGGGCTTTGGCTTCGGGCTTTGCACCCTTCGCAGGGGCTTCGTCGGCGGCGGCCTGTGCGGTCGCATCCGCCACCGCGGCGTGGTTCAACTCGCGCACCAGCCATGCGGATTCGGCCGCCCGCTCGCCGCCCGCGACGCTCATCGCGCGAAGAGCGCGGCCGAGTGCCTTGGGCGCGTCAGCGGCGGCACCATTGTCCTTGGCGGCCCGGAATCGCCGCGCCTTGAACTCCAGTTCGTCGACAAGTTCGATGCGAAGCCGGTCGATGAGCACAAGCAGATCGTCCAGACGCTCGGGGTCGACCCACTCGTCGGGAAGGGTGTTGTTGATCTCTTCGTAACTGAGCCAGCCGCGCCGACGGCCCAGGTCGATCAGTTCGGCCAACGCAGGATGCAACTCACCAATCACTCGCTCGCCTCCCGCATCCTGAAAACCAGGCCGAACTCGATCCTCGCCGCGCAAGGGGCGCAGAACGCAGCCCAGCGCGGAACGTTTCACCCAAGGCGAGGAATCGCCGCCGGGCCAAGTGCCAATGCTACGCCACGACCGGGGCCGGACCAATCGCAAAGCCACGCCGTGCGATGGACAGTCCCGCGGTGATCCACAGCACGGGCAAGCGACGTTTCGACGCTCGTTCGTCCACCGCGTTCCATCCGCGCCCGTTTCCCCGGGGCTCGCGCCGCTGGACGCGTCAGCATGCCGAAAAAGAAAACACGCCGCGGGCGTGAAACCGCGGCGCGAGTCGTGCGTTCAATCTCGCGAAGGACTCAACGCTTGCGACGTGCCGCGACCAAGCCACCCATCGCGAGCAGCGCGAGCGAACCGGGGGTGGGAATCGCCTGGAACATCTGGTACTCGACGATCAGGCGGGCGTTGCCTTCCATGCCCGGGCCCATGCTCACGCGGGCGTCGGCGTTGCCGAAGACGCGTGAGATGTCGACGCTGGCGGTCGCTTCGAACGACAGCGAGAACGCCGAGCCGTCCTGGAGCAGGCTGCCGAGCACGTTGTAGGTGTCCGAAAGCCCGGTGCCGACGGAGTTGGGCGTCAGGCCCTGACCCGCGAAGCCGACGACCTGACCCTCATCGGTGACCGTGCCGAAGTTGCTCAGACTGATCTGGCCGGCCGTCAGCGGCACGCCAAAGCCGTACGCCATGTCGTAGTTGCCCAGCGCGCCCGGATCAAAGAACTCGGTGGAGGAGCCGAGGACGATGCGGTTGTTGATGTTGTTGATTCCGCCGAAGGCGCTCGTGGTGAACGACGCGTTGATCTGGCTGGTGATGTCAAACTTGCTGGTGCCGCCGCCGTTGCCGCCGATGCCCTTGACGAGCATCTCGTCAGCGCCGAAGCCCTGACCGACGACGAGGCGAGCCGAGACGGGGACGTACACAATCTGGCCGTACGTGGCGACGCCGCCGACGTCCTGATTCGTGTTGTTCCATGTGTTGAGTGTGACGGAGCGGCGCTCGGCCGTCGCGCGGCTGAAGTTCTGCCCCGCGCCGGTGCCATTGCCGCCGAAGTTGTAATACCGCGTACCCGACGGGCCCGGGGGCGACGACGTGCCGTAGTTGCCAAAGACTTGGTTCTGAACGTACTGCTGAGCAGAGAGGTCGGAGCCGTCGTACCACGGCGTGCCCTGCTCATTCATCACACCGAACGATGTGTCGGTGAACGGGCCGGTGGTCTGGCCGTTCTGACCGCCTCGCTTGGTGCCGACGGTGCCCGTGTCGTAGGTATTGCTACCGAGCGACTGCCAGGTCCAACCAGACTGAAGAGTGGTATTGGTCGGTGCGGCGACGGCGGAACCGGCGCAGATGCAGACCACGATCGCGGCCACGCCGCGCGTCACAAGAACTTGGCCCGTCATGTCTCGAACTCCTATTTGAGATGGCACCCCTGTCGGGGAGCGAGCAGAAAAGTAGCGGCCCGCTCGAACCCGAGCAAGGAATCGATACTGAGTATTCAGATTGGACTTTGTTCTGGTGTTTGCCCAACCGTTGCAATCGACACCTTGACGGGTGGATTTGCCGGTCGCAGTCGCGGCGGCTGGCCTAGGGCGTCGCCATATCGCACATCTGGGGTGACGCGCCGCGGTGGGCGGCGTGCTTGCGTGTACCACTCGTCTGCGCGGTCCACGCCGTCGTTCCCGCCAACGGACCGCTTGCATGTCCGCGATTCCCGCTCCCGTCGCTGGCAGTCTCGCGCTCGCGGACGATCGTTCGCTCCTCATTGATCGCGTCGGCCACAGCGCGATTGTGACGATCGCCGCCGCGTCGATCCGCGACCATCAGGTCGATCTTCTCTCACGGCGAATCGAGTCCATCGCGACGGATCGCGGCGGGCACGTCGCGCTCAATCTGGCCCATGTCGCCGAGTTTTCGTGCACATGGATCAACGCCATGGTGCGGCTCGCCGGTTCATGTGCCCAGGCCGGCGGTCGACTTGTGGTCTATGACCTCGCCGAGCCAGCGGCCCGTGTGATCCGGCGTACCGGACTGGACAAACAACTCACGCTTTGCCGCGGGCGGAATGCCGCCCTGCGGGCACTGGGCGAACCGGCACGATCCGTTTTTTCCGAGGCATTGAGCAAGTTCTTCGGCGGCGGCGACGCCCCGATGCCCACACCGGTCATGGGTCGAGATCGTGACGCCGCGTAGCGGTCTGATTCGGTTCTTCCACCACCTCCCAAGCCCGCCTGATCCCCGCGGGCTGCCGGGGCCCGTCGCACACGGGCCTCGGTTCGTTTTAGAACCCGTCATCGCGGAACCGCCCGCGCGCCGGAGCAGTCCACGACGTTCTTGCGCGATAGAGGTGTCCTCAATCAAAAGAGAAACCCGTCGGCTACCCCCTGCCCCGCAACACCGGGACGCGGCTTGACGTACACTTGCCCGCACGCGACACTTCCTCCCCCGCACCGCCCCCGATCCGTCGGGGGACGAGGGCCGGGGAGGACCGCCGCCGCCACGATCGCCCGCCACGCGGACGACTCGGAGGCCGATCGGCGGGCCTGAACGGATTGGGCGTCGTGTCGCCGGGTCGGAGCAGCGTTTCGTCCGTCGGCCGCTGAGGGGCCCCGGACTCACCAGCAGAGGCGCGAGCCTCGCCACTTGGAGTCAGTGTCATGGCCGGTCGGTCCACTACCAGCGTCGGCGTCGGTGTCGCGGTCGGCGTTCTGAGCGTTGCATCGCTCACGCTGTTCATCACCACCGCGTTCTTCTTCGCCAAGTACTCGGGCATGCGCGAGCAACTCGCCACGGCCGGCTCACAGAGCGAGCAGTTCGTTAAGGCCGGTGAACGCGAGCGAGACGACATCCGCGGCTTGCTCGCCGAGGCCAAGAAGGACGGCAACAAGTCGCTTACCGGATATCTCGTCGACTCGCTGCAGGAAACCGCCCGCCTCGTCAGCGGCAATCGCAACGACAAGCCCGCCGCCCTGGTCGAGAAGGCGAAGGCCGCGACCGGCAGCGACGCACCTCTGCTCGCGACCGTGAACGATCGCAACGCGAAGATTGCGGCCCTGACCGACGCGAACGCCAAGGCCGAGGAAGCCCGCAAGACCGCCCTCACCGACCAGCAAAACGAAGCGGCCCGCGTCGCCGGGATCGAAGCCCGCTACAAGGAGATGGTCGACGGCCTCAACGCCGAGATCGGTCGCTACAAGGACGAGATCAACCAGTACCGCAGCGGCGGTGACAAGATCGTCGCGACGCAGAAGAAGGGCATCGAGGACGCCGTCGCCGAAGGCAAGAGCCGGGCGCTTGAACTGCAGGCACAGATCGACAAACTTCAGGAAGAGCGACTCGTGCTTGAGCAGCAACTCAAGCGATTCCGCGACGAGAAGGGCAATGAACTCCTTCGCGGCCAGTCCGAAGAGTCTCTGGCCGATGGCGGCGTGATCGGCATCAACCCCACCGAGAAGCAGGTGTTCCTCAACGTCGGTCGTCGTCAGCGCGTCGCGCTGGGCATGACCTTCGCCGTCTACAGCAACGCCTCGGCGATCCGGAAGGATTCAAAAACCGGCGAGTATGCTGCGGGCAAGGCGAGCGTCGAGATCATCAGCGTCGGCGACGACACCTCGACCGCCCGCGTGATCGCCGAGTCCAAGGGCCAGCCGATCGTGCGCGGCGACGTCATCGCCAACGCGGTCTATGACCCCAACAAGGTCTACAAGTTCGTCGTCTACGGCAACTTCGACACCAACCGCGACGGGCTCGCGACCCCGGCCGAACGGGCCGATCTCGTCGCGCTGGTTGAGTCGTGGGGCGGCAAGGTGCAGGACGACATCAGCGGCGACGTGGACTTCCTCGTGCTGGGCAGCAAGCCGGTGTTGCCGCCCAAGCCGACGCCCGAGCAGCCGATCGAAGTGATGCAGGAATACATCCGCCAAGACAAGATCGTCCAGCGCTACGACGCGCTGTACAAGCAGGCGATCAACTCCAGCGTGCCGATCCTGAATGAGAACCGCCTCTACACGCTGATCGGCAAGGTGCCTGCGGGCGCGAAGTAAGACGAACTCGAAGATCACTCCAACGACCCCTCCCGCAGCAGGAGGGGTTTTACATGCGCGCAAGCGGCGCGGGAATGCCGCTTGCGCGGCTTCGCTCCTGTCGCGGTGCATTACATCGGGCGGACGCCAGCTTCGATGCGCAGGATCATCCAGAGTACGCGGAGCGTCTCGGCGACGGACCACGCCTGCATGGGGCAGCCGTCGGCCCGGCGTGGCATGGCGGGTGATTCGTCGGCGTCGTAGATCTCGGGAATCTGGCCGAGCTCGGCGGCTTGGCCGCGGCAGGTGACGACATCGAGAAGCGGCGCAATCGCGCGGCGTGCATCCGCCGCGGAACGTGCGGAGAAGCCCCCGACGCGGAGCACCGCCTCGGCGTAGGCGCCGATGAGCCACGGCCACACGGTGCCGTTGTGATAGGCGCGATCGCGCTCGAAGAGCGAACCTTCAAAGCGGGTGGCGTAGCCGCGTTCACCGGGGGCGAGCGTACGGAGGCCCATAGGGGTGAGCAGGGCTTCGCCGACCTTGCGGACGACGGACTTTTGCATGGCGTCGGTGAGCGGGCTGTGAGGAAGTGAGACGGCCCAGATTTGATTGGAGCGCACTTCGGGGCTGGGCCACCAGACCTTGCCCTCCTTGGAGCCGCTGACGCCGCCGATGCCTGGGAGGAGCACATCGTAGAGACAGCCGCGGGTGTCATCCCAGAAATGCTCGCGGAAGTTCTTGGCGACAACGTGGGCGCGGGACTTGAGTTCGGCGGCGAGGCGATCGTCGCTGTCTTGCAACGCGTCGCTGAGTTCCAGGAGCGCGGAGTACCAGAGGGCGTTGATTTCGACGGGCTTGCCGTGGCGGGGCGTGAAGACGACGCCGTCTCGCTTGGCGTCCATCCATGTGAGTTGGGTGCCGACATTGCCGGCTGCGACGAGGCCATCGGTGGGATCGACCTTGATGTCAAAGTCGGTGCCGGCGATGTAGGACTTCACGATGTCGACGCAGGCGCCGAGAATCTCGTTGTCGTGGCGGGGCAGACCGGCACGAGCGGCTTCGCGACGCCAATCGCATGCGGCATGGATGTACCAGAGCGAGGCGTCGACGGTGTTGTGCTCCACCTCGCCGGAGTCGTGAAAGCAGTTGGGAACCAGGCCGTGCGCGCGGAGTCGGGCGAAGGTCTGAAGGCACTGACGTGCTTCGTCGAGACGGCCCGTGGTAAGGAACAAGCCGCGGAGGGAGATCATGGTGTCGCGGCCCCAGTCGGCGAACCACGGGTAGCCGGCGATGACGGACGCGCTGGAGATGGTGCGTGCGCCGGTGGCGTCGGGAAGATCGCGACGGACGACAAACTGATCGGCGGCACAGACCAGAGTGCCGACGGCGGCGGCGTCTTGCTCGGGGAGTTGCGCTCCGCGGGTGGTGCAGGTGTCGCCGGTGGCGCGAACGAGTTGTTCGAGACGGGTGCGCCGGCGCTGAATGACACCGGCGAAGTTGTCGACGAGTGAACGCGGCGGGGCCTGATCGGAGCCGCTGAGGACGGCCTTGAATTCGAGGACGCGTTCGCGTGCGCCGCTTTCCATGCCCGCGACGAAGACTCCAGGGGTGAAGAGGTCTTCGCGGTACTCCTGGCCGCGGGCTCTGTCCTTGGGGTATTCGAGGCCGTACCACCACTCGGGGTGAGGTTCGAAGCCGCTGCCGATGCACTCGAGAAGGAGGCGATTGCCACGGGCGTCGATCTCGACGCTGCTGGGCGAAGCGCCCGCGCCTGGGATGCTGGCGAAGCCGCCGCCTGCGGTCTGAAGCGCGTGAATGTCGCGCATGGCAACAAGGGGGCGGATCTCAAAGCGGGCGCGGTGGCCGCCGGTGCTGACGGAGTAGCGGATGATGGCGGCGTTCTGGCCTTCGACAAGCGTGAGTTCGCGCCGAACCTCGACGGGGCCGTAGCGGTAGCACCACATGCAACTGGTGGGCGTCTTCTCGAAAGTCTCAAGGTGAAGATAGCCGCTGGGATGGAGCAAGTGCCCGTCGATGACGTCATGCGAACCTTCGCCGTGGAAGCAGAAGGTGGTGAAGTCGAGGCGTTGCTCGCCGCCGGCGTGGTCGGACATGCCGGTACGACCAGCGATGGGTTCGAGGATGAGGGTCTCGACGCATGCGGTCAGCGCGTTGATGCGCCCGACAGGGGGCATGGTGGCGGCGTTGAGGAGCGAGTGGTATCGGCGGGTGTTGACGCCGAGCGCGGTGCCCATGGCGTAGCCGCCGATGCCGTTGGTGAGCAGCCATTCCTGACGGATGAGGCTGGCGCGATCTCGCGGCTCGTGAGCACGCCTGATGAAGTGTGGCAGCGCGTCAATGACGACGGGCGGTCGATAGACTGCGGGACCGGCGGGCACTTCATTGGCGACGGTGCCAGCGGAGGGCGAGGCGAGCGGCTCGGAGACCGAGCCCGACGAACCAGCGCGAGCGACCATGGCGAGCCTCCTTGGGCCGAGGGACCCAACCCCGGGGAGCGGTGATGACAAGAGCGTACCACGCTTGCGCGGCGGTCGTTCGTAAAAGCGGCGCAAGGATGGCGTGCGGCGACGGATTTCGCGCGAGATTCGCAGCCTGTTCTCGTGTTTGGAGCACATGAAAACCCGCGCCGAGGGGCGCGGGTTCTCCTGGGGGACGACCAGATGCGGGACTCGAACGGAGATCAGCGACGGCGGCGGGCCATCACGAGGCCGCCGAGGCCAAGCAGCGCGGTGGCGCCGGGCGTCGGGGTGGTGATGTAGCCGGTGACGCCGGTGGTGCCGGGGAACGCGGTCGTGGTGGTGACGTGGAAGCCGAAGCGGTCAAACGCGCCGAGGCTGTTGAAGGTGAAATTCTGCGAAGAGCCGGCGTTGATGCCTGTATTGGGATTGGTCTTCCAGCCGAGAATGCCACCGGTGCCGGAGTTGTTTGAGTGGGAATTCCACACCCCGAAGCCGCTGGTCGAGCCGGTGACATCGTTGGCGTCGCCAAGGGCCCAGAAGCCGAAGACGGAGGAGACGTTGTAGACGACAGAGTTGAAGGTGAAGGTGGCGGCGTTTGAGACGGACACCTGATAGGTCGTGCCACCCTGATGCACGACGGTGATGCCGCTGGTGTTGCTGGCGACAAGGAACGATGAGCGCGACTGCGCCATCGCAGAAGACGCCGCCAAACCGACGACCGTGGCCGCCAAAAGAATCTTGCTGTTCATGGACCCGTTCTCCTCTCCGCCCGGATGCTGATAGATACAAACGCGGGCGGATCGACATCCGCCACGAAACCATGCCCGCGCATGGGCAGCGCTGCCAACAAAGGCGATGGCGCACACTGAAATCAGTTGTCGATCGGGGGTACACGCCGCACAGACGGCAGAGATGCACCTCGACCCTCCGGGATGCCTTTCGCAGCGGTGCAGCACACGGTTTTGCGGAAGTGGCAGAATCGTCGGTCGGGGCGTGCAACGCGGACGTTGGGGCTGCGCTATCTTGCAGCCCCATGGCCGTGCTTCTCGCCGCGACTGATTTGGAAAAGACCTTCGGCAGCAAGACGCTGTTCGAGAACGTGACGCTGTCGCTCTCGGATCGCGAACGCCTTGCGCTTATCGGGCCCAATGGCTCGGGCAAGAGCACGCTTCTGAAGATTCTCGCGGGCGATGCGCTGCATGATGCGGGCGGGGTGATCGTGCGGAAGGGCGCGCGGGTGGCGTATGTGCCGCAGAAGGACTCCTTCCCCGAGGGTTCGACGGTGCTCTCGGCGGTGGTGAGTGCTCTGCACGACTGCATCGCCGCAGGCACGCTCGCGCATCTGCACGACGATCACGAGGCGGAACTGGCGGCGACGCTGATGCTCGATCGCGTCGGGTTCACCGATCACGAACGCCCCACCAGCGTGCTGTCGGGCGGGCAACGCAAGCGGCTGGCGATCGCGAGGGAACTGTGCAAGGAACCAGACGCGCTGCTGCTGGATGAACCGACGAATCATCTGGACATCGAAGGGATCGACTGGCTGGAGGAGACGCTGCGGAACGGGCCGTTCGCGAGCATCGTGGTGACGCACGACCGCGAGTTTCTCGAGAGCGTGGCGACGAGGATCGCGGAACTTTCACGGCAGTATCCACGCGGCATCTTCGCCATTGACGGCAACTACAGCGAGTTTCTGAGGCGGAAGCAGGAGTTCCTCGACGGGCAGGCGCGGCAGGAACAGACGCTGGCCAACCAGGTGCGCGAAGACTTGCGCTGGCTGGGACGCGGCGCGAAAGCACGGCGGACCAAGAGCAAGAGTCGCATCGACGCGTCGCATGAACGGATCGCGGAACTGGCTGAACTCAAGGAGCGCAACGCGACGCCGCGGGCGGCGAGCATCGATTGGGACGCGACGGGTCGCCAGACGCAGAAGTTGCTGGTGGCGCGGGCGATCAGCAAGTCGCTGGGCGGGCGAGCGCTGTTCACGGATCTGGACTTGATCCTCTCGCCGGGGCAGAAACTGGGCTTGATGGGGCCCAATGGTTCGGGCAAGTCGACGCTCATCAAGTTGATGACGGGCGAGATGGCACCGGACGCGGCGAGCGAGGCGGCGCTGAAGGCGGCGGCGGAGGCGGTGAATGTGCCGATTGGCACGCCGGCACCGGGCACGATCAAACGCGCCGAAAAACTGCGCACGGTGGTGTTCAGCCAGCACCGGACGGAGATCGACCCGGGCGTGACGCTGGCCGAGGCACTGAGCCCGCACTCGGACGCGGTGATCTATCGCGGCAAGACGCTGCACATCAACACCTGGGCGAGGATGTTCCTGTTCAACACGATGCAACTCAAGCAGCCGGTGCGAGCGCTCAGCGGCGGCGAGCAGGCCCGCATCCACATCGCCAAGTTGATGCTCGAGCCCGCAGACGTGCTGATCCTCGACGAGCCGACGAACGACCTGGACATCCCAAGCCTGGAAGTGCTGGAGCAGAGTCTGGAGGAGTTCCCCGGCGCAGTGGTGCTGGTGACGCACGATCGCGCGATGCTCGCGCGGCTGGCGACGCACATCATCGCGCTCGACGGCGAGGGACACGCTCGCCACTTCACCAACTACGACCAGTGGGAGATGTATCAGGCGTACGAGGCGAGCACCACCAGCAAGAACGCGCCGACCAAGGCGGCGAGGGCGACGGAAGAGACTGCGAGCGCGGAGGCTGGCTCGGGCGTCGCCGCGCCGCCGGTGGTCGCGACCAAGAAGAAACTCGCGTATAAGGAGCAGCGCGAACTCGCGGAGATCGAACCCACAATCCTCAGGCACGAGTCGACGCTGAAGGGGCTCGAAGAGCAGATGGCCGACCCGGCGGTGATCGCCGACCACAAGAAGTTCGCGGCGATCAGCACGCAGGCGGCGACGCTGCAGACCGAGATCGAGCGGCTGTATGCGAGATGGACGGAACTGGATGCGAAGCAGTGAACAGTGACGTACTCGGGGAATCCGTCTCGCTCAACGATCGGATCTGGTTTCGTCGTCATCGAATGGAGACATCGGCGACGACCAGAGTTGTCGTGCACGAGCGGGGGTGGTTCGATAGCCGCATTCGGGACATTGCACCTCGCCATCGTCGATCATGAGGCTTCGCAGGTCGTACATGCAGTTCGGACAAACAAGGCCGCGAGCGGCGACCATCCGACGCCATCTGGGCAGCAGGCGGATGCCCAATGCCATCGGTGCAAAACACACAATAATGAAAACGAGAAGGGCAGGAACCGTGACCCCAGCGGGCAATGGTTGATTACGCCTGGCCATCCAGATGGCCACTAGGCCGAAGGGCGACGTGAATAAAAATACGACCGCTGCGATGGACAAGAAGATGAGGTTGATTCTAATAAGCCTATTCCACCACGGAGCACGTGGGCGGAACACATTTCGCTTGAGCCACGATCTTTCGCGGTGTATGTCCATGGGTTTAAGGGCCGAGGAGACAGTCGATCAGCTCCACGCCAGCTTGGTCCTCTTCCAGTCTTTGATCCTCCCTCGCGCGATCAAGGTCTCTGCGTCGTTTATCGCCAGCAGAACGCAACTGAGTAAAGTACCGCTGTTTGGTAGCTTCACGACTTGAGTTCCACGCACCAAGGCCGCCGCCAACGGCGCCGGCAACGCCACCGATTGCACCGCCTACCGCAGCACCCGCTGGACCGCCGCACATAACGCCACCAACTGCGCCAATCGCACCACCAGCCGCAGCACCTGCCGCGACTCCGTTGAGAATGTTCGACAGCGGCGATTCCGCTTCTCTCGCGTCTTTGGCGGCAGCGACTGCGTCTTCGTAGTCGCGCTGAATCTGCTTGCGGACATCGGCGTACTTCCGCGCGATCGCACTCATCTTGCCTTGAAAGTCGTCCCAACAAGAGTCTTCATCCGGATCATCAAAATCATTGACGACCTCCCGCTCGAGCGACCCTGCTTCAGTTTCGACAAAAGTCGCCTGGAGAGACGCGGTCGCCAACTTTTCAACAGCGCCGGTGAGGGCGTCGCAAACAGAGTTCACTTCATCGCGAGCCTGGGACAGGTCATCGTATTCGTTGATCGGACAAAAACTGATAAAATGCAGATCAAGCTCTGCAGGAAGTTCGGAGTTGATCTCAAGATCATAGAGAATGCCCGTCACGAACGCTGATCTGCGCGATGTCACCAACTTGCCTGCGACGAAGTACTCGCGAAGCGTTCCAGTTCCAGCCAGCGGAAATCCGCCTTGGTACTCGACCAATCCGAGATCGAATGGCGCGAGCTTATTGAGCGGCTCGTGGCAAAGTGCATAGATGATCAGAGTTCCAGAATCATCGAATCCGCTCTGACCCTGCGCAATGCCGACCGCCGAGACTCCAACGTCCGCGCTGTAGGGAGTGCAACCGCTCGGCGAAAGCGTGACCGGAGAAGTCGAAATGGTGTTGAACTGCGTGACCCAAGTCACCGTCGCGCCGGGGATGGGCGAAAATCCCCAAGAGGCATAGAAGTCAAACGGCCTCTCCGCCGCCCGCACTGAGGTTGCTCCTAGAAAGCTGACCACGCACAAAAACATCAACAAGAGAGCACGACTGAATGCGAGATCACTTGCCGCGAGTTGCCGCGAGTTGCCGAATGCATTGGGGCTCCATGTTCTTGAGGTTCAAGGACACCTGCGTCTTGTCGGAGTTTACTAAGACTGGACTGATCCGCAACTCGGAATTGACTTATTCGAAAAAAGTATTTTTATTTCAGAACCCTTCACACTTGGGATTTCCCCCGTGTCGCCTCAACGCCTGTTCCTCACATGAAGGAGGTGTCGTGAACAGACGAACGCGACACACATGCGACCGAAGCGTACCTCGCGTCGGGTCGGGCTTTCGTGTCCTTCCCGGCCAAAGATGCGGGCATGTCCAACACGCCAATCCCGAACCTGTGTCTTGAGTGCTTCACGCTCGGGCCGTATCAGACCAACTGCTCTCTGCTGTACGCCTCGGGCGGCACGGACTGCTGGATCATCGATGCGAGTTTCGGACCTGCGCCGATCGCGAAGCGCGTGCGGGAACTGGGACTGACGCCGCGGGCGATCGTGTTGACGCACGCGCATGTGGACCACATCGCGGGCGTGCAGGAACTGTGCCGCGCGTTCAAGCCGCTGCCGGTGTGGATTCACGAGGCGGAGCGCGAGTGGCTGGGCGACCCGGAACTGAACCTGAGCCTGTTCAGCGGCGTACCGACGACCGCGCCGGGCCCGGATCGGCTGCTGCAGCATCACGAGCGGCTGACGATGGCGGGGCGCGAGTGGCAGGTGCGCCACACGCCGGGGCACTCGCCGGGGAGCATCAGTTTGTGCTCGCAGGCCGAGCCGGTGGCGATCGTGGGCGATGCGCTGTTCGCGGGGTCGGTGGGGCGCACGGACTTTCCGGGGTGCAGCATGAAGGTTCTGGAGAAGAGCATCCGCGAGCAGTTGTACACGCTGGACCCGAGAACGACCATTCATCCGGGGCACGGGCCGACGAGCACAATCGGCCAAGAGCGGCGGAGCAACCCGTTTGTGAGCGATGACTCGGGCGAGTGAGACGGCTTCCACACCCGCTGCTCGCGCGTCGCGGGCTGGGTTCACTCGTCCGCGCGGGCGGAGGTTGTCAGCGGCACGACTTTGCGCTTGCGTATCTCGGCCGTGCCCAGTTGCCCGCACGCGCCCATCAGATCGCGGCCCTTGGTGCGGCGACGCTTGGCGTAGACGCCCAACCCCGTCAGCCAGCCCATGAACCGTTCCACGGAGTCCTCCGTCGGCGCGGGCCACGGCGAGTCACGCCGCGGGTTGTAGGGGATCACGTTCACCATCGTGCGCGGCGAGACCTTCTCGCGGTTCTCGTTGTAACGGGCGTTGATCGGCGCGAGGAACGCCGCGATCTGCCGCGCGTGCTGCTCGCCGTCGTTTTCGCCGGGGAGCAGCACATACTCCATGCACAGCTTGCCCCCGCCGTAGACGGGGAAGTCGATGAGGGCGGCCTGCAACTCCGCGAGCTTGTACTTGCGGTTCACCGGCTGGATGCGATCGCGGATCGCGTCGTCGGGCGCGTTGAGCGAGATCGCGAGGTTGAGCCGATGCCACCCGGGCTCGTTGATCTTGGCCGCCAGCGTGCGGATGCCGTCGACGCGGCCGACGGTGCTGATGGTGATCTTGCTGATGGGGAACGCCGCGCCCAGGTGGTCCTTGAGCGTGGCGATCGCGGCGAGGACGTTGTCCAGGTTGTCCATCGGCTCGCCCATGCCCATGAACACGATGTTGGAAACGGTGTGCCCCAGCATGTGCGTCGCGGTCCACCACTGGCCGACGATCTCGGCGGGGGTGAGCGAACGGATGAGGCCCATCTGGGCCGTCTCGCAGAAGGTGCAGCCCATGGCGCAGCCGACCTGGCTGCTGACGCAGAGCGTGAAGGTCTTGCGTCCGGTGCGGCCGATCATCGGGATGAGCACCGACTCGATGTCCAGATGCTCGATGCGCGGGTCGGGAGGTGTGAACGTCGCGGCTTCGCCGGGGCCGGGTTGGTCCAGCCGCTGCACGAACTTGACGACGGTGCCCTCGGCCACGTCCTCCCGCGCCTCGCGGACGATGGGCGCGACGACCAGGCCCGGCACACGGACGCCGACACGGAACGCCGCGGCGTAGCGCTCCAGCGCGCCGGGTCGGGCGAGGGGCCTGCCGCCACTCCCCGACGCGGGCGCGGCCTTGCACGCCGCGACGAAGCCTTCGGCGGTGAACGCAAGTGGATTGGGAACAGGCGGTTGGGACACGGGGGCAATGGTAGGGACGGTGGCCGCGCGGGCGCGTGCTCCGGCACCGCCCCGTGGGACCATCCGCGCCCGTGCCACCCTCGTCCCCCGCCTCCATGCTTCTCTTCGCACGCCGTCTCGTCGTCGCTGCGTCTCTGTGTCTCTTCTTCTCTATCCTCTGCCCATGAAAGCCGTCGTCGTCACCACCAAGGGCCACCCGGTTACCCCAAACATCGTCGTCGCGCACGACTGGCCCGAGCCGCCCGCGCCGGGGGCGGGATGGGTGCAGGTGCGCGCGCTGGCGAGCGCGTTCAACCAGATGGACCTGTGGGTGGGCCGCGGCGTGCCGGGGCTCGATCTGACGTACCCGCGCGTGTCCGGCTGCGACGCGTGCGGCGTGGTCGAGTCGGTCGGTCCGGGCGTCGACGCCGCGTGGGTCGGCCGCCGCGTCATCATCAACGCGGCGGTGGTCCAGCCCGATCGCGTCCTGCCCGACGACCCGCCGGGCGTGAACCTCGCGGCCGCGCCGATCTATGAACTCATCGGCGAACACCACCACGGGATGTTCGCGCACCGCTTCAACGTCCCCGCGGACAACCTCGCCGATGTCGGCGCGACCGAGCCGACGCAGGCCGCGGCGTTCGGGCTGTGCGCGCTCACGGCGTGGTCGATGATGGTGAGCAAGGGGAATCTGCGCGCCGGGCAGTTGGTGCTCATCACCGGCATCGGCGGCGGCGTCGCCACCGCCGCGCTCGCGATCGCCAAGCACGTCGGCTGCCGCGTGTGCGTGACGAGCCGCTCGGCGGACAAACTCGCGCGGGCCAAAGCCCTGGGCGCGGACCACGCGGTGCTCGACGACGGCGGCGACTGGTCCAAGGCGGTCCGCGCGTGGACCACCAAGCGCGGCGTCGACATGGCGGTCGATTCCTCGGGCAAGGCGACGCACCTGAACTGCATCAAGTCGCTCGCGCGGGGCGGCACATACGTCACCCCCGGCTGCACCAGCGGCCCCGACGCGACGACCGACCTGGCCCGCATCTTCTGGAACCAGTTGCGGCTCCTGGGCAGCACGATGGGAAGCAACGCCGAGTTCCGCGAAGTCGCGGGGCTGCTCCGCGCGGGCAAACTCCGCCCCGTCGTCGATCAGGTCTTCCCCGTCGATGACGCGGCCAGGGCCTACGCGCGACTCGAAGCGGCGGAGCAGTTCGGCAAGATCGTGCTGCGGTGGGAGTGAACGCGAGCACGCCGCGCGACTCCGCCAAGACCGAACGCAGAGAACACAGAGAGAGGCAGAGAGAAGAAAGAGAGAGCGGCGGGGAAGGCGGCGCGGCGAGTGCCGAAAGCGTCAACGCTCAAAGCGGCAAAGCGTCAAATGAGGACAACGACCCTCGGACGCTCACACGAGGTCTCCGCTCACCCTCATTCGCCCGCCCTCTCGATTGGGATTGTCGAGGCTGGATCGTGTCTCGCTCTTTCTCGCGCGGGGAAAGCGGACGGGTTCAACACCGAGACACACCGACGCGGAGAAGACACGGAACGGGTGGAGGAAGAAAGAGAAAGGAAGGACGAAGCGGTTTGGAACGCGAAGACCGCGAAGCACGCGAAGGGGAAGAAGAGACACGCGAAGGGGAAGAAGAGACACGCGGATGTGAAGGGGAAAGACACGAGGGAGAGAACGCCAGACGCCAAGGAACAATGACGTTCCGCGGCCTTGGCCTTCGTCTTCATGTGGCCGTGTGACCATGTGAGAGTCGGCACGTTGCCCACCGCTTCGGCGGACCAGCCCACTGCTTCGTCGGACCAGCCCACTCTTTCCGCGGCTCTTCGCCCCAACGGGGCGCCGGGGTGTCGCCACGGGTGGAGCGGAGCCCGCGTCCTCGCGGGCGCAGCGCAACCCGTGGACAGCGGCCCTGGTTCTTTCTTCTGCCCCGACGGGGCAGAGGAGTCGTGCCGTCGCATCGACGCTCAATCGAACACATACCTCTCGTCGAACTCGACCCCATGCGCGCGGAGAATCCGAAGCAACTCCGACTTGAAGTCTTCTTTCTTGTGGTGCTCGGCCTGACCGGCGATGTACTTCTTGACGGCCTCCTCCTGCGACGTGCTGACGGAGAAGACGCTGTACCCCTCCTGCCATGCAAACTCGGCGCGGTCCGCGAACTCGTTGTGAACCCACTTCGACGAGCGTGCCTTGACCGTGCGCATCAGGTCCGACACCGAACCGTCGGGCCGCCAACGCAGGTACAGATGCACGTGATCTTCGACGCCGCCGATGTCGTAGAGCACGCCGCGCTCGGCCCGCACGATGCCGCCCATGTACGCGTACAGCCGCGGCGCGACGGTGCCTGTGATCCACGGGTGGCGATGCTTGGTGCTGAAGACGATGTGCAGGAGGATGTGCGAGTACGTGCCGGGCATAGCGGGCCTTTCCGCACGCGGCGTGACTCCTTCGCCCCGCCGGGGCGGCACGAGAATACAAGAGCGACTCTTCCACGGGTTGCGCGTCGGCGGGCTGCGCCGCGCCTCCGCTCCACCCGTGGCCACACCCCGCGGCCCCTCCGGGGCCAAGAGCCGCCGCGCCATCCATGCCTTGACGAGCCCGAAGCGCACGCGCGGGCCGATGCACAGCGCGGCGACGTTCTCACACGCTCCCCGCTGTGCGCTTCGCCCCAGCGGGGCGACGGGGTGTCGCCACGGGTGGAGTTCCGCCCGCGCCCACGCGGGCGGAGCGCAACCCGTGGAGAGCGTCCCTCTTTCTTTCTTCTGCCCCGACGGGGCAGAGGACGTTCGAGAGTCCTCTCCCGCGCGACACGCCGCCGCCCGCGCCGTCCTCCGCCCCGCCGGGGCGGAATGAACATCACCGCCCTCTTCCACGGGTTGCGCCCGCCCGGCGCGGGCTCCACCCGTGGCGACACCCCGCGGCCCCTGCGGGGCCGAAACACGCGAACGTCCCGAGCCGCGTCCTTCCGCTCCCTGTCTCTTCTCTGCGTCCTCCGGTCTTTCCTCTGCTTCCTCTGTGTGCGGTCTTGGGGTTCTGTCCCGCCGTCTCGCCCGCCCACGCGTCACTCGTGGGCATCCACGCATCACCCGTGGGCATCCACGCGTTGCATGTGGGCGTCCACCGGCGGCGCGTGGGCAACTGCGCCTCAAGTGTGGGCGTCCACCCGCCGATGGTGGGCGTACACGCACGGCTCGTGGGCCTCCACGCGAGTTGCGTGGACCGCCACGCCGCACGCGTGGGCGAGCCAGACGAGCAACCGGAGCCACCGACATGACCGCGCGACGCCCCGACATCATCCCCCGCACCGACGGCGACTTCACCACCTGGGCCGCGAATCTGGTGGACATCGTCAACACCCGCCAGTTCGACTGGTCGCTCAACCCCGTGCTCATCCTGACGCTCAACGACGCCGCCGCCGCGTGGGGCCCGGCCTATGCCGCCGCGATCGCGGCCCGGGCCGCCGCCGAAGCCGCGACGCAGACCAAGCAGGAAGCCCGCGCCGCGTACGAAGCCGCCCTGCGCCCGCTGATCCGGCAACTGCAAACACTCGTCGAAGTGACCGACGCGGACCGGGCCAGCCTGGGAATCACAATCAGATCCAAGGCATCGCGCTCGGTGCCGCCGCCCAAGTCGCGCCCGGTCGCGATCGTCAGCGCGGGAGAACGACTCACGCACGCGCTGCGCCTGGTGGACGAGGCCGCGCTGACCTCGGGCGGCAACGGCCGGGCCCGCACCGCCCGCCCGCGCGGCGCGGCCCGTGCCGAACTGTTCGTCGCGCTGACCGCGCCCAATGCGCCCGCGCCCACGCCGCCGCCACCGAGCGGCGCGGACACCGGGCCGTACCGCTACGTGGGCAGCGTGAGCGACGGCGCAACCACGCTCTCCTTCGACGCGGCCAAGGGCGGCCAACAGGCCCACTACATCGCGAGATGGGTCAACACCGCAGGGACACCCGGGCCGTGGAGTGATACGGCGTCAGCAACCGTCGCCGCGTAACCCCGTCGCGCGATCCATGTCTTGACGAGCCCGAAGCGCAAGCGAGGGCCGATGCAACGCACGACGACTCGACCCGCGTTGATGTTCAGGCGGCCCGCTCGCCGGGCAAGATTGCCCGACGCCGAGGGGGCCAACATCAGGCAACGCCCGCATCAGCGGTCAGCAGGCTGCGGCCGAAATGCAAATTCGACGACTTCCTTTAGTTTCGGAACGTGCGTGAGGTCGGTCTTTTCGTCGCAGAGTTCCCTCACGCGGCACCATGCGCGATAAGGCTTATCCGCGGTGGAAGAAAAAGCGTCGCCCGGAACGCTCAGGACGTCTTCGAATGTGTCATCTACGGGGTAGCAGTGGTCATCGCCGACCACCTCCAAGATTGCGGCATTGGCTTTCCATTCCGTGCTCGGCTCGTCGCGCAGCTGGTCTGGGGTTTGGCCCTTGAGGTCAATATCATGGACCACGCGAACGGGAATACCGAACGCTCTGAGCAGTCGTGCAATCGGCACAATCGTCCATTTTCCGTCGCAAGACACAACGGTCGTATTGCGGACGATGTCATTGGACACACCGGCCAGCCGGAACAACGCGTCTTGCTTCGTCAGTACCGCCAACTCGGTGTCGCCCTCAACCAACACGACATTCTTTGCAAAAAATGCTTCGCAGACTGCTGGATGAAAGTCCAGAATGGCTCGCAGGCGTGTTCGTTCGGCCTTCTTCGTTTCTCCGGCGAGCGGATCGGCACGGAGCTGGGTGACGGTCGGCGATTGGTTCGGTCGCTCACGTCTGTGTATGACGAGCGAACGACGTTCGTCGGCGATGTCCACCAGAAACGGCGAATGAGTTGTGACAATGACCTGCCAGTCTGGCCGCGCCGCAATCTTGGCGAGCACCTGCTTGAGCTGCCGCATGAGATGTGGGTGCATGAATAGCTCCGGTTCTTCAAACAGAAGCACGGTGTGCCGCGTTCGATCCGCGCCTTCACCGTTCGTGGTCAGCGTTGCACTCTGCGTCGCCAATATCTCCAACATGGCGAATACAAGCGACCGCTGTAGGCCGTGGCCCTGCAATCCGATTCGAGTTTGCGTTCCATCGTCCAGTCGGAGCACTGTGTTTGCGCCGATGAACTTATCCGCATCCGGAGGATCCATTCCCACCGCAACGGTCGCGGAGATGAGGGGCGACAGCTTGTCGGCAATCGCTCGCTCAAGATTGGCGACGTCTTCTAGTTTCGCCGATCCGTCACCCCGAAGCTTCGCATCAAGGTTTGTAACTGCGGCCTTAAGCTGCCTGTACTCCTCAGAACCTGACACCGCTGGCATGATGATCTTCTTGAGGAACATACCGAAAGACGTTGCCGCGCCCGGCGCGCCATCATTGGCCGCGTCTCTCACTGCCGGAATTATCTGCGCCTGTGGCAGCGCCTGCTTGAGGGCGGCGTCGATGCTGATCCCGTCAGAGGTCCACTCAGGTGCGCCGGTGGTTACACGTGCGGGCAGTTGCTCACGAACAAGCTGGCGAACCCGCTCCTTATTCGCAACGGATTTCCAGGCTTTGCCGTCAATCTGCTCCGTCGCCGCGAGACTCGAAATCTCCGGGTCCAAGTCGCCCCACTTGTCTGCCCACCCACGAATCGTCTCCGACGGCTTCTTGCATTCATACACGAGCTCGGGCTTCTTGCGACCTTCAGCCTCGCTCGTTGGTTTGATTGTGAGCCGCAGTTGGATCCTGTCGTTGTAGACGAGCGAAGACACGCCAGGGCGCTGACGCTCCCACTCAAGCAGTTCATCAAAGTCGGCTTCGATCACGATGGGGGCGCTTTCGAAGCCACGGCGCCACTCGTCGTCGCCAGGCGTGATTTGGTTCAAGAGGATCTCAATTGCGCGCAGTGTCGAAGACTTGCCTGCATTGTTTGGCCCGATGAGGCTCGTGTAGTCGTGTGGAAAAAACTCAAGCGTGTCGATGCACCGAAAGTTACTGACCTTTACTCGAGACATTTTCATGGTGTAGATCCTTGGTGTGCGGGGGCACTTTGCTGGCATGCTCCACGAGCTAGCGGACCTGTCGAGATGACCAAATCTGGCGCCGACTCAGCTGGTAAGCTGATCTCGACCTCGGTCGCCGCTGTTCAGTTCCAACCCCTCAATCTCCTGCAGCGACTTGCCCGCGATAGCGTGCACGTCGCCGTACATGCCCGCGGTCGCGAGCATGACCATTTCCAACCGCTTTTCTCGCTCGGCCCAGCGCTTGGTCATGGCCCGACGTTCGCTGTCGAGTTCTTCCTTGAGCGCGGTGTAACCCTCGATCAGCGCTTCGACCCGCTGGCGGAACTGCGGGCCGGTGAGATATTGGTAGAGCAGTGACATCTTGTCTTGCTGCCCGTCGGCCGCGCGCCGGGCCAGCGCGGCCTCCGTCACGGCGAGTCGAAGGACGCACGCAAGTGCGACTGCGTGCGAAGGCGTGGTGACCCACACCCCGTCCACTTCGCCGAAGGCGTCGATGCCCTGCGGCATTGCCTGTGTGACGATGACGGCGATGTCGGCCTTGACCACGCGTTGGTCTTGCTTGAGCTTGTCGGTCCAAACCCCGGACCAGTTCTTGGTCCGCTTGGACTCCCAGAGAATGGTGCCGCACACGCTGCCCAGCGGCCCGAGCACGCGGTGGATCGCATCGGCACCGAGTTGGCCCTTGGGCACTGGCTCGATGGTGTCGCGAGGGAACGCCTCGCGCAAACGTTTCTCCAAATCGAGTTCCTGCACCTCGCCTTGCAACTGCTGCGACCCTTGCGCCATCTTGCGCTTCATTTCTTCCACCTGGGCCTGCGCATCGCTGATGAGTTTGTCCTTCTCGGCCATCTTGAGACGATTGTCTTCGTCCGCCCGCTGCCGGGCCCGCTGCTCGATCGCGGACTGTTCCTGCTGCACGCGTCTTTCGATCGTTAGGTCGAGCTCGCGCTTCTCGTCTTCGAGGGCCCGCTTCAGTCGCACCGCCTCGGCCTGCGCTTTCTGGGCTTCGCCGAGCTTGGCGTTGCTCGCGTTGAGCGCAGCGGCCAACTCCGCCGCCTCCTTGGCCTTGGCTTCAACTTCCATGGCGACGGCGGCGCGGGCCCTGCGTTCGGCCTCGGCGGCGACCGTCGCTCGTTCCTTCTGTAGTTCGGCAGCGACCTTGTCGGCGACTGCGGCTTCGGCCTTCTTCACGGCGTCCGCTTGCTCGCGGACCTTGGCTTCACGCTGGGCAATCTCGGTGTCCTTGGCGGCAAGTTGCCTTTCAAACGATGCACGCGTGGACGCAATGAGGGGCGCGGCGAGTCCTTCGGTGAGCTTGATGTCGGTGCCGCAGTTGGGACACCGGATGGTGGGTTCCTGGGAGGTTGACATCGACGCAGCGTAACCAAGGTGCGCACAAGAGCCAATCAATCCGCGCGACGAACAACATTATTTTGCGTGTGTATGGGGCGTGCCGCCCCCTGCAACCCCCGCTCTGAAATCCACAGAACTGTGCGACAACCGACAGTGTTCGCACAGTTCTGTGGGGCCAGTGGTTTTGCCGGGTGGGGTGCCGGGGAGGGCGGGCAGCCCTCCCGGCGCTCGCAGTAGCGGAAAAGCACAAAGCAGCAAAGCGACAAAGCACACAGAAAGACAGGAACGCCGTGGCGCGGCCCGGGCGGACAAGGGCACCCCTCCTTACGGCACTGGCAGTGTGTGAAAGGCACACAGCGACAAAGCGACAAAGCACACGTAAAGACGGGAACGGCGTGGCGCGGTGTCAGCGTGGCGGCGATTCGCCACCTGATGGGCGGGTGCACCAACTCCTTCGCCCCGCCGGGGCGAAGCACAGAAGAGAGAGATCGGCTTCCACTGGTGGAACCCGCTCGCAGACTCGCGAGTTCCACCAGTGGCTACATCCCGTCGCCCCGTTGGGGCGAAGAACGCGTCGGCGGCGGGCGGGGGCGGGTGCGACCGTGCGGCATGGCCCTCGCGTGCGCTTCGGGCTCGTAAAGACGCGGCGGAGAGGCCCTCGCTTGCGCTTCGGGCTCGTAAAGACGCGATGCACACCGCGACACGACGCGAGGCGTGTACATCTGTATAAAGGTGGCGGAGGCCAGCCGGGTGCACACACACGCCCGCGTCAAAAGCACCGGCGCGGCAAAGCACGCGCAAGACGCGCCCGGTGAAACACCCGGTTTTGCAACGAGTGACACGGAGAACGCTCAACTGGATTCGTGCGCGAGTCGATGGCCCATCTCAGTTCCTCGGCCCGCCGATTGACGGCCCGGGCAGCCGGGGATGAACACTCCGCGTGTCGCGGAGTGATCGACGCGCCGCGGCGCAACTTGCCCGCGCCACTGGTGGCGTGGCGAGAAGAGCCGACGGGCGCACATGTGCGGGCCGACGAATCCACCGCGCTCACCGGCGCGGGCACACACGCGAGGAAACCTCCATGGCAGATTACATTCCCGGTCCGGACGCGAACTTTCAGGCGTGGCAGGCCAACTTTGTCACTTATGCGAACGCCAACCTGGCCGCGCTGGGATTGGTGGCGGGCGACATGACGCCGGTGACCGCCGCGCAAACCACGTGGAATGCCGCGTTCCCCGCCCACATCACCGCCGTGGCCGCGGCCAAGGCCGCCAAGCAGGCCAAGGACGATGCCCGGGCCGTGTATGTCGGCGTCATCCGCCCGCTGGTGCGTCGCCTGCAGGCGTCGGCGGTGGTGAGCGATGCCGAGAAGGCCGCGCTGGGGATCACCGTGGCCGCCACGCCTGCGCCCATCGGCGCGCCGACGACGGCCCCGCTGGTGAATGTCGAAACCAACAACCGCCTGCAGCACACGCTCCGCTTTGTGGACGCCGCCAACCCGACCAGGCGCGGTAAGCCCGCGGGCGTGATGGGCGTGGAGATCTGGAACAAGATCGGCACCACTCCTCCGGCGGGCGAGAGCGACCTGCGCTTCGTCGCGGTCGACACCAAGGCACCGTATGTGGTGGAATATGACAGCGTGGACGGCGGCAAGACCGCGTACTACTGGCTGCGGTGGGTGAGCCCGACGGGCGAGCGCGGACCCTGGAGCGAGCAGGCGGCGGCGACTGTGGCCGCGTGACGCCACAGGGCGAGCGACTGGAAGGAAAGTCGCGAGCAGGCGGCGGCGACTGTGGCAGCCTGACGCCAACGCCAAGACAGGAACACAGAGAGAACAGAGAAAGACCGAGAGGTCACAGAGTGTGACACCACAAGGGAAGGCGCGACGGCGTCTTCCCCTTCTGTGTTGGGCGCGGCGGCCGCGCAAGGCCGGGCGCGGGGCTAGGGCCGCACGTCCATGGTCGCTTCGACTTCCACGCGGCGGGTCCAGACGGGGACGGCGCGGCCCGCGAAGCGTGGCGTGCCGTCGTCGTTGAGCACCAGGTGGAAGGGGCCGGGCCCGGCGATGATGTGCAGCGTCGCGCGGACGGTGTGGCGGCCCGCCGCCGAGGGCGTGATCTCGATGTGCGGCAGGAGCGTCGGCCCGCTGGTGGGGAGCGTGGAGATGAGTTCGGCGTCAAATCGCGTTGCCGAGTCCCAGTCGGACCATGCGTGGCCAAGGGCGACGGGCGGAGTAACGCCGCTCTGGAGCGTCCAACCCGCGAGCCACACGTGCAGCCAACCTGAGGCGAAGTCCCAGCGCGAGCCCTCGGCGAAGAGTTCGACGCGGACGCTCTGGCCGACGCGGGGCTCGCCGACGACCCGCGCGCGGAGCTTGAGGAGGGAGTTGCAGTAGCGGTCGAGCTGGGCGGTGGTGAGCAGGTTGCTTTGCGCGACCCGGGAAAGCCAGAAGAACTGGGCCGAGGTGTGGTCGTGCCCGGCGTCGCGGAGGGCGAGCAGGCCGTTGATGATCGACGAACGCTCGGCGGGCGAAAGGGCGCGGCGGTCAAGCTCGCTGAAAACGTCAAAGTCGCCATTGGGACGCACGGCGGCGGTGACGAGCATCGACGTGGGCAGCAGCCGCGCGAGGGTGTGCCGCGAGAAGCCCGCGACCGCGGCGAGCGTGCCGGTGACGATGAGCAGCCACGCGGCGGCCTGAAGCCAGCGGCGGCGATGACGCGTGCCGCGTACCAGCGTGCGGGGCCAGGTCCACGGCGCGCCGCATTCGGGGCAGTTGTCGGCGGGCGTGAGCGGGTATTCGCACTTGGCGCAGTGGAGTTGGTCGCCGAGGCGGTGGGTGCGTTCTTGGATGAGAAAACCCACGCCGGTGGCAAGCAGGTAACCCGCGACGTCTCGGAACACACCGAGCCCGAAGACGACCACGGCGACGAAGCCAAGTGACGCGACGATTGAAATGGTGAGGATGGCGATTCGCTGGACGCGCTCGGGAGCCGAGGAGGCGGCGAAGATCATGAGACTGCCCGCGAGTCCCAGGTAGACGAAAAGTGACGCCAAGACGTCGCGATAAAAAGAGCCGGAGTTGGCCGCGCCCGCGCCGACGGCCGCGAGCGTCAAAAGCACGGCGGTGATGACATACGCGGCCCGGGGCGGCAGTTGCCACGCCGCGTGCGGGTTGACCAGCCGGGGGTCGGGGTTGGAAGGGGGCGCGTTCACGACAGAGGTTCGGGTTGATGGTCGCTCGATCGTGGGCGTCCTTTGGTGGCCCGGATCTCCGAGCCGGGCCGAGAGTCGTCGGTTTCTTGGGCGAAACGGCCCGCCCCGGAGGTTCGGGCCACCCCAAGACACCTCCGCGCGAACGACGAACCGTATCAGACGGCTGCGGAGCCTACCGGTTCGACGAAACCGTGGCGAGAGGCGAGCAACGCGGTGCGGGCGGGAACGAAAACACCGCGAGGCAGGGCCGCGCGGTGTTCGAAGGGACACGGGTTGTCAAGCCCGGCGGCTTAGCTCAGGCCGCCCTTGAAGTTGGTCTTCTTGAACTTCTCGCGCATGCGGCGCAGGGCGGGCGTCTCCTTGAGGATCTCTTCCGCGCTGCGGCCTTGCTCGCCCTTCTTGCCCTTGCCGCCGAATCGACCTCCGCCTCCGCCGCCGCCCCCGGGACCACCCCCACCCTCGCCGCCGGCGGGTGCTTCGGGCGCGGGCTTGAGGGCCTTGATGCTCAGGGAGATGCGACGGCTGGTCGGGTCGATCTTGAGGACCTTGACCTGCACGACTTGGTCGGCCTTGACCACGTCCTCGACCTTGGCGATGCGCTTGTAGTCCAGTTCGGAGATGTGGACGAGGCCCTCGACGCCGGGGGCGAGCTCGATGAACGCGCCGAACTCCATCGTCTTGGTGACGCGGCCGGTGAGCTCGGCACCCTCGGTGATGCTGGCCGTGGCGTTGGCGAAGGGATCACCCGCGACCTGCTTGAGGCCCAGGCTGATGCGACCGGCCTCCCAGTCGAGCTTGAGCACCTTGACCGTGACCTTCTGGCCTTCCTGAACGTACTTCTCGACGGCCTTCTCGCCAAACCCGATGCGGTCGAAGGTGATGTCGGAGATGTGGATGAGGCCGTCGACGCCGCCGAGGTCGACGAACGCGCCGAAGGGCATGACCTTGCGGACGGTGCCTTCGAGCGTGTCGCCTTCCTGGAGTTTGGTCTTGAGGACCGCCGCTTGTTCCTTGCGCTCGATATCGAGCACGTCGCGACGGGAGAGGACGATGTTGCCCCGGCCGCTGCGCTCGACGCGGACGATCGCGCACTTCATCTTCTCGCCCACGAAGACGGAGAGGTCGTTGATGCGCTCGATGCTGATCTGGCTGGCGGGCATGAAAGCGCGGTGGTTGGCGACTTCGAGTTCAAGCCCGCCCTTGGTGACGGCGGTGACGCGGGCCTCGACCACCTGGCCGGGCTCGAGCATCTCCCACGCGGCCTTCTGCACCGAGCCGGGACGCGAGCAGACAAAGACACTCTCGGCGGCCTCGAACTTGTCGACCACGACTTCGAGCGGCTCGCCAACCTTGGGGAGCTGGTCGTCGGGATATTGGGTGCGGCTGACGACGCCGAGTTCTTTGGGGCCGAACTCGATGAAGATGTCGGTCGGGCCCACACTGACCACGTTGCCGGTGCGATGCTCGCGGCCCGCGCTGACGACGCGCGGCCCGCGGATGGCGGCCGGCTTGGCGGCCGGCTTGGCCGCTGCGGCGGCTTTGGCCTTGTCGGCGGCGGCCGCCTCGGCGTCGAGCTGCGCCATGGCGGCGTTGATCTCGGCGTTCATTTCGGCGCTGATGTCAGAGGCGGACGACGGGTTGTTGGTGGACGACATTGTGGGTGCTTCGCGAGGCTTGAGGTCGGCATGTGATGAACCCACGACGCGCCGAAACCTCACCATAACCGTCGGGGTGGAGATTCTAGACCCGCGGCGGGGGAGGGAATGGACCGTCGAGATCGAGAGGAACCCCGTGGCCGCTCATGGCCGCCCCGTCGGCGCCGGGCTGTTTTCAACCTCACCCTTCAGAGCGCGGACCGCCTTGGCGATCCGCACGGCGGCATACGACACCAACGCGGCGAGGATCAGGACGATCGCGATCGCGACCAGCAGTTCCACAAGCGACAAGCCGCGACGGGTGGTCAGCGTGCGTGACATCCCCCACTGTTCAGTGCGGCAGGCGAACGGGTTGCAGAGTATCCGACGCAGCACCTCAAAAACTGGCGATTCGGCGCCAAGATATCGCATGGTCGAATGGGCCTCTCATCCCCACACATAGGAGTCCGCGATGCTGTACATGATCGTCGAGCACTTCAGGAATGCCGACCCCGTTCCGGTCTATGCACGCTTTAGGGAGCGGGGACGACTCGCGCCCCACGGGTTGATATACGTCTCAAGCTGGGTCGATCAGTCCATGTCGCGATGCTTCCAAGTCATGGAATCGCCAAGCCGCGAGCTGCTTGACGAGTGGATCGCGAACTGGAACGACATCGTCGAGTTCGAGGTGTGGCCCGTCATGACGTCCAATGAAGCCGTGGACCTCATCGGACCGCGTCTGAAGCCCCGATGAGGTCGAATGGAACACCCAATGAAAAACCCCGATTCACGCTGGGCCAGCGGAATCGGGGGGAAGGATCGGCGCTCGAAACGCATCACGCCGACCCGAGGGGCAAGGGAATAGCCATCTCACTCACAAGGCTCGGACACGGCTCCTCTGTCGTGAGGTCGCTGAACGCGAGGCGCGGGCGATCCGCGCGACGCGTGAGTCCGTGGTGGTGCGTCGAGGCTTGCTCTCAGGCACGCCGCGCTTGCGCGTGACGGGAACGGCGACCGCGAGCGACATATAGAGTCGCCCTTCGCGCGAACCGTGTCCGGACTTCATCAGCCGCCTGAGTCGCGCGACGAGGGCCCGCACTTGACGGAATCTCCCCGGCGTAAGCCAACTGACCTCGTAACTGATGGTCAAGTTGCGGCCGTCGTCGTCGAACACGAGTTGTCGGGCCCGGGCCGAGTCGCGTGTCGCACGCTGGATCGCGCCGGTGAAAGAGTTGACGGTGTCGACAATCGCGAGGTTTTGAACCTCGTCATTGCTGTCGCGGAAGTCGAGCAGGTAGTCGCTCGCGGTCACGTCGATGAGCAGTTCGTTGTTGCGGCCACCCTTGCGATAGCCCATGTCGCGGACAAAGCCCGCCTCGCGGAGCAGATGCACATGGCGATACAGCGTGTCGGCGGGGCGATCCAGAGCGCGGGCCAAGTCGGCGATCGAACACGGGCCCTGAAGTCGCAACGCGTCCATGACTTCCGTGCGCACCGGCGAAATGAACACCTGCCACGCCGACGGCGAGGAAACGTATTGAACCCGGAGCCGCTTGGGCTGCTTTCCTTTCGCTCTCGGTGACACGGTGTGTGAATCGGCAACCATTGGTGTTTGGCAAGAATAAACAATGGTTGGCATAGGGTGCAAGTCCCATGGCATTCCCAACCCGCTCGTGGTCGATGCCGTCTGATCCGAGTTGAACCCCCCGGAACATCGCGGTTCGGGATTCGCCTCGATTCGGTTATGCTCGGGATGTGTGGCGAGCGCTGCAAGAATGGTGGGATGACGTCCTGGGACGTGTGCCCCGCGACGCGAAGGCGATGGGCCGCTCGGGCGAGCGACACGCGGCCCGATGGCTGCGGCGTCGCGGGTATCGCATCGCCGGGCGGAACATCCGCGGCGAGGGGCACGCCGCCGGCGAAGCCGACATCGTCGCTATAGCACCCGACCGCGAGACGATTGTCATCGTTGAAGTGAAGACGCGCGGCGTGTGCGAAGGGGCGGCGTCTGTTCACTTGCCGCCGGAGGCCGCCCTGACGACCCACAAACGCGACACGCTGCGGACGCTCGCACGCGAACTGGCCCGCACTCACCACTGGGGCGGTAGGCCGATCCGCATTGACGGCGTTGCCATCGAGTATGTCACGCGCGGCCAGCGTGTCGTCGATCGTGTCCTAAGGCACTACGAGCGGATCGGCTAGGGAAGGGGCGTGAATGACGAGCTCCGCGGAGCACATGCCGATTCTTCGGCTGGATCGGCTGAACCGGGGCACCGCCGCGACTGTACGATCATCCGTCGGTTGATTGACGTAGGAACCCCGGCCGAGACTCGCGCAAGAGTGCGATCGGAAATCGCTTGTGATGATGACTTCCTCGACTGCTGACAACACGGTCGCGACACGAAGGACCGGCGTCCCTGCGCACGCAGTACACGTGGTCGCACGCGCCGTCGCACGTCGGGCGGTTTGCGCAAAGGCGATTCGCAACGCAGCGTTGGGTTTTTCGGCGGGCGGCGTGGCGAGTGTCGCGCTCGTCGCGATGACGCGCGTGACCACCGCATCGTCGTGGCACACGCTGATACCGATGTCTCTCCGCGAGTGGCTGTTCGAAATCGGTGACGCCGCGCTGCTCGCCGGGCCCGCCGCGTTGGGCGTGGTGGTCGCCATTGCTCTTGCGGCCCGCGGACGATGGTCCGACGCCCGAGCCGCACGCGAGACCGACGCACGCCTCGGATTGCATGATGGATTGTGGTCGGCTTTGCACCTGAGTCAAACGAGCGGCTCGGGAAACGTGAGCGCGAACGATCAGACCGGAGATGCTGTTCACGAACACGACTCCGCGCGCGGGCTGGTGGCGCTTGCGATCGCGGACGGCGCGTCGCTTGCGGCTCGCGTCGATCCTCGCCGCGTGGTTACGATGCCTTCGCCTCGCGTGTGGGCATGGCCGACGGGCGTCGGGGTGATTGCGCTCGCAGGCGCGATCGTGATGGCACTGCGCGTCGAACCAGCAAGCAACTCACGAGCGCAATCGGTGGCCGACATCCCCGCGCAGACCGCGATGGCCGCATTGCGCGACGCCAAGGCCACGATTCAGAGCGTTGCGCAGAACACTCCGGATTCAACCAGCGGAACCGCGACCGGCGCGGCCGACGCCATCTCGGCGGTGGAGCGAGAACTCAGCGCCGGCTCGCTGACACATCGCGAGGCCGCGGTCGCAGCGGCGGAACAGCTTCAAACCGCCGCAGAGGAACGCGACGCGGCGGCGAAGGCGATCGAACGCAACGGCGAACGTGCCGCCGATGCCTTGCGAGCACTGCGAGATCGAGCCTCTCGCGAACAACCCGAGAGCAACCAGGGCACATCTCGGAATGAGGGGACGCGCGACGCGGCCAGTCGAGCTTCAACCCCGCTCGGCAAGGCTCTTGAAGACGGAGATGCGGAACGCGTCGCGGCGGAAGTCGAGCGACTGCAAGAGCAACTCGAAACCCTGCCCCCCGAAGAACGCGAAGCGGTTGCGAAGGAGCTTGACGCGCTCGCGGATCGACTGAAAGCCCACGAAGTCGCGGCGCGGCGAAGTGCGACCACCGACACGGAAGGGCGCGAAGGCTCCAAGACCGCGGAATCGGAGAATAGGCCCGCGAGTGATTCGGCACACACGCCGCCCACCGGCTCGCCGTCGGAGCCGCCGCGGTCACAGTCGCAGCGCGAGCCGACATCGCCACGTGCGGAGGCACCGCGGGACGAGTCGATCGCGGACACGCTCAAGCGTGCCGCGGATGACGTGCGCGGCGGCTCGCCAACGCCGAACGCGAACCCCGTACCAGCCACGCCGGACAAGCAGCCCCCGCAGCCCGCAGACGAGCAGGCAAAGAAAGACACCTCACCGTCCGATGCGGCAAAGAGCGAGCCATCGAAGCAAGAGAGCACCCAGTCGCCGACCCAAACGCCGACACAGTCGACGAACCAGCCGACGCCCGCGCCCAGCACCCCACCGACGCAGCAGCAACCAAAGGAACCGAAATCATCGGGCGATGCGAAGGAACAGTCAAACGACCCTCGGCAGCAGAGCATGCCGCAGAAAGACACCCTGAAGGAACCAACCGAGTCCGCAGCCAAGGACTCAAAGCGTGGTGAGAGCGGTTCGACCAAACAGCAGGAGTCGTCGCCGTCGAGCGATAGCGCCACCAAGGACAGCACAAAGGAAAGCGAGACGAAAGGAACACAGCCGGGAACGAAGCAGACATCGCCGGACCGTCCAACGCAGAGCCCAACGACGACGTCGAAGCCGAATGCGTCGCCGAGCGACGCGCCGCGTCCATCAAACGATGGTTCGCCCCAACCGACGCCTTCACAGTCGCCGGAGCAATGGCGAGAACCGCCGGGTGACTCGTCCCCGCAATCAAAGCCTCAGACTCAACCGAACGCTCAGCCGCAAGTCGTGCCGCCGGGCGCACCCGCACCTCTGACACAGCCGTCGGAGAGGATGCCGAGCACGCCAAGCCCATCGGATTCGAAGCCGCCGACGACCGCCGCGCCCGGCCAAGGCAACCAACGAACTCCGGGTGATTCGGCTGCGAAGACCGCGGGCGATTCCGCTCGCGATGGTTCGCAGGATAAGAACGAGGTCCAACAAGCAAAGCCCGACGCCTCCTCACGCGATAACAATGCAATTCCGCATTCACGCGAGCCTTCTGCACGCGATGCGAGTTCGCGTACCCCAGGGCTTGAAGAACTCAAGCACGCGATGAAGGCGGCGAAGGACACGCGCGGCGCCGCGCAGCCCGACCGCGAAGCCGCCGAGAAACTCCGCGAGCAGGCGCGAAAGACGCTCGAACAACTCACTCCCGCCGAGCGCGACGAACTCCAGAAACTCGCACAGGAACTCGCGAGAGAAAGCACCAGCAACGGCAGCCAGAACGAACCACGCAACAACGATCAGAACAGTCTGAGCGGCTCGAGCGACCTGGGCGATCCGACCCTCCCCGGCACAGCACCCGGCAGCGTCGCTGGCGGCGCGACGCCGCAACGGGGTGTACCCACCTCGACGGCCACCGATGAAGAGATCGTCCGCGTGCGCGGGTCGGAGGCCGGTGCCGCCAATCGCACGATCGCCGAGTGGATGGCGTCGCCGAAGAAAGACGCCAGCGCGGCCTCCGCAATTGAAGACGCATTGCAAGACGCAGCCCACGGCGGCGAACGCGCGATCGAGCAGCAGGCCGTGCCCGCACGACACGCGGAGTTTCTGAAGCGCGTGTTCAAACGCTACCGCGATCGTCCCGAGCCAGTGCAGGGAAAGAAGTAGGACCGCCCGCGCGGGATGCCTGCTTCTTGCGTGCCATTCCACGCGTGTTTGCACGAACCCGCTGCAAACCATTGCGACCCTCAAAGATTCAAGTTTCAGACTGAAGATCGCCGCCGCGAGCAGGTAGCATTGCGCGATCGGCGCTCGTCGTCGATCGGGAGGAATGCCAAATGAATCGCACTGGTTCTCTGTTCGCTGGTCCGCTCGCGGGCCTGCTCGTCGCCGCGATGGCCGCGTCCCCCGCCACGGGCCAGATGTCGTTCGTCTCGCGCGAGAGTCGCGTGTATGCGTGGGAACGAATCGTGGACCTCGGAGGCAACGACCTCGGAGTCGATGCCAATGAAGCGACGTCGACGAGCCTGCTCTCGTTTGATCGATCCGTAAGCGGCGGCGGATACACCGCCCAGCAGCAATCGTCGCTTCTCTCTTCCCAAGTTGTGGTGAACTGCGCCGCGTTCGGCACACCGCAATCGATGGGCTGGGGCGGCGCGGAGTCTCGCTTCGTCGTCGTATTTGACGTGGCCGCCGCCGCCACATTCCGTCTGGAGGGCGTGCAGTCGCGGTTCATCGGCGACGCGATCGTCTCGCTCGCAGGCCCCGGCACCAACACCACGATCTACAGCAACGCCGGCTCATGGCCCGTATCAACGCCGTTCGCCTACGAAGGGACGATGAGCGGCGGCCGCTACACACTCGAAATCATCACGTCGTCCGACTGGGGCAGCGTCCAGGCGACGCTGACCGTGATCCCATCACCCGCCACACTGTCGCCGTTTGCGATGTTCATTTGTGCCTGCCGGCGCCAAAAGTCCTGATCCAGACACGCACTCGCGTCGGCATCAGGGCGCCAACTGTCGCACGAAGTAGATCTGCGCGAAGGGATTGTTTGTATCGCTCGGATCAGGCTGCGGCGTGGCCACCGCTTCGCGGTACGTCACGTTGCCCGCGAGATACCCGATGTTCGCCCCGCGCCCGTTCGCGTGGCGCGGCGAGATCCAATCACTGTTGCCCGCGCTGAACCATCCTCGCGGGTTGGTCGTCTGTCGCGACTCGACCGCGAGAATCTTCTTCTCTTCGAGACCTGCAAACGTCGAGCGCCGACCGAAGAACGATCGCTGGCCGAGGCGTGCCGCACTGCGATCCGGCGGGCTGATCATCGTGTTCATGCCAAAATGCGGCATGTGCCCGGCCCACGTCGGATCGTTGTCGAGGTTGTGCCCCGACGGACACTTGAGCATCTCTGGCAGGCCGACCGTGTCGAGGGCCGCGTCAAAGTAACCCAGCGCGTTGAGACGATTCACCCACGTCTTCTCGAGTTGCTGCGCGGGGTCGAACGACGGACGCACGAACCCGTACGACGGATCTTGAGTCTTGAGGAACACGCCCTTGTTGTCCTGCTCGTACATGAACAAGATCGTCATCGTCTGGCGAAGATTGCTGGCGCACGCGACGATGCGACCCGACTCGCGGGCGCGATTGAGGGCCGGAAGCATGATGCCAATCAAGAGCGCGATGATCGCGATGACCACGAGCAACTCGATGAGCGTAAAGCCGCGCCGAGGCGTGGGCGTCGCGCGATGCTGTGCGTGCGTCAGAGCATGCATGGTCTGGAACCCTCAACAAGTGGTGTGGCCGGACAGGCCGGAGGCATCCTACACGGAAACGCCCGAAAATCACACCCCTTTTGTCGAATTTGCGGTCCGGGTTCAAATCGCGCAAAATCTGAAATGACTTCCCGACCCGCCGGACATGAACTTCTGTCCGGCAGCCAAACCCGGCGGCCCGTCGGTGGTGGCGCGCACTGGTTCGGCGGCGGCGAGGGGAGGCTGTTGTTGGGTGCCTCCATTGACCGACCGATCGAACCACAACGCGCTGGATTTTGACGCGGAGTTCCGCGGAGCTCATCCGACGCTCTGGGTGCTCGCCGCGGGCATCGTCCTCCACCGCTCCGACGCGGACGATGTGGTGCAGGAAGCCGCGATCATCGGCTTGCAAAAACTCGGTTCGTTTCGGCCCGGAACCAACTTCCGGGCTTGGATGGGAGAGATCGTGCGCAACGTGGCGCTCAATCATCGAAGGGGCGAACGCAGGCGCGCTCGCCGCCTCGGCGCGCGGATCGACGTTCATGACGCGCCGATCGCCGGCCGCCCAGACCGTCCGGAGGGGACCGGTCTGGGCGAAGCATTGGGCGGCGTGACTGGCAGTGGCACGGGCTCGCTCCATGGTCTGCGCGAGCAACTGGACGATCATCTCGCTCATGCCCTGCAGGCGCTTGATCCGATCGTTCGTACCTGTGTTCTGCTTCGCTGCGTCCAAGGACTTACTTACCGCGAAATCTCATTGCTCATGTCAATCCCTGAGGGTACCGCGATGAGCCACGTCTTTCGCGGACGCGGCACGCTCGCGGCGGCCCTTTCGTCGTCCAAGTCCCGCTCTGGTGTGAACATCCCCGGTTCGATCCCTCCCAAACGCGGGGGCGAGAAACAACGCTGATGTCGATGTCGATGGACCAACTCGAGGAGCGCATGCACGCCGTGGACCGCTACGTCCAAGGCGAGATGTCGCCGAGCGAGTCCGCAGCGTTCGAAGCCCGGATGCACGCCGACGAGTCCTTGGCCGCGGACGTGGCCGCCCAGCGCGATCTCACCGGTTCGTTGTCGCGAGCCTTCGCGCCGTCGGCACCGCCGGTCATCGCCGATCTGCCGCGCGACATGCCGCCCTCCGGCGGCATCGGACGATTGGCACCGCCGGTGTTGTGGGGTGGCGGGGCTGCCCTCATCGCCGCGGCGGCCGCGATCACATGGTTCGCGGTGCCATCAACGCGGCCGAGCTCGCCGCCGAGCGACGCGGCCGCGTTGTATCAGCAGACCTTCGCAGGTCAGGACGCGCTCCCGCCACGGACGACCGACGACGTCGAGATCGCGATCATGTCGAAGATCGGGCGCAGCGTGCTCTTTGATGAGCAGGCCGGAGATGAGAAACCCGCGATGGGTCCGATCGGCGGCGGGATCGCAGGATCATCGCCGCTGGCCGTCAGCGTGCCAGCAATGCTCGGTAACGATCGCGTGTTGATCGTGGTCGACCTCGCCCGCGCGGATGAGAAGAGCGAACAGATGACGACAGTCGCACTCTCGCCGACGCTGTTCAAACACAGCATCGTGCGCGGCGGGCTGAGACTGGTTGAAGTCTCGCCGCGTCCGCGGCCCACGATCCTGCCGCGCATGCGCGTCGGAAAGTAGCGCACAATCAAGGGGCGAGAGGCCGCGTCGCTTGGCTGGAATCCCCACGAGCGACATTTCTGCCGCGCGGGGGATGCGTGGCGACGGGCTTCTGCCGCGCTCACCACGCCCGGGGGGAGGGCAATGAAAAGTGAATCTCCAACGATTGATCAGCGGCCGCCTTCGAGCGCGACGGTGATTTGCACCTCATCGCTGAGACCCTTGCCGACCATGTAGTTCATGCCGAAGTCGGAGCGCTTGATGGTGAATGTCGTCTCGACGCCCGACACCTCGCCGCCGCGCATGCCCGGGCCGCGGCCCGTGTCGCGGAGCTGAATCGTGATCTCCTTTGTCTTGCCGAGCAGCGTCAGGTCGCCGATGACGTCATAGGACTGTTCGCCGTTGACCTCGCTGCCCTTCTTGAACGATTTGCTCTTGAAAGTGAGCGTGCCGAACTCCTTGGCGGAGAAGAAATCGGGGCTCTTGAGGTGCTCATCTCGCTTGGTGTTGGCCGAGTTGATCGAGTCCGTGGCCACGGTGACGTTGATGCTGTTCTTGCCCGCGTCGGCGGGGTCGATGAGGAACGAGCCGCTGATCTTGTCGAAACGCCCGTACGAGTACGCGACCCCGAGGTGCTTGATACGCCAGATGACCGCCGAGTGAACGTTGTCGACGTTGTACGCACCGTCCGCGTTCGTCGCGGTTGCGGCGGCGGCCAACACGACGGCGGCCTGCGTCGGGGCATTGCCCGCGCCCGCGAGCGCGCCCGTGAGCGCCACGCCACTGATGATCACTCCCGCCACGCCCAAGACGCCGATGATGCTGCGAACCTTCATGTGCTGAACTCCTTTGTCAATCCTTGCCACTCGTGAAACTGATCTCGCAAACGATTGATACGCGGCGTGAGAGCAGAGCACCTGTCGCCGCGACGTTTGAAGCACGCGGCCCCAACACTGCACGATGCCGAACGCTGGTGATCCCGCTCTGCACGAACTCGCCGCCATTGATGACTTGTCTTTCTGCCTTTGAGTTCCGTCTCTTCGTCTCTTCCGACTCAGTTCTTCTCATGTTCCGCCGCGTCGCCCCACTGCTCGGGGTGCCGCGCCTTGTAGAGCAGGCGGCTCAACTCGCCCAGTTCCCGCGCCGACAGGTGCGACATCTGACGCTTGTGCAGTTCGATGACGGGTTTGTCGAGGGCCGCCAGAACCTTGAGCCCCTTCTCGGTGATCCGCACATACACGACGCGTCGGTCCTTCTCACAGCGGACACGCTCAACGAGACCGGACTCCTCGAGCCGATCCGCGAGTCGCGTGACATCGGGCACGCGGGCAACCATTATCTCGCCGATCTGGCTGCACGGCAGGCCGTGCGCCTCGGTGCGGCTGCCTCTGTGCCCGCGGAGGATGCGCAGCGCGTTGTACGCCGCCTCGGACAGATCGTGACGCCGGAAGAGCCGCTCGAACTCGACCGCGAGCGACGCGGCACTGCGGATGAGGTTGAGGTACGCCTCCTCCTCCGCGTGCTCAAACGGCTTTTTCTTGCCGATCTCGTGCTGAAGAGTGCGTGTGCTCATGCGTCAGACTCCGCCGCCCCACCTCGAAAACCCTCACTCGGACTCGGCGCCCACCACAATGGTGGTCAGAACGATACTCGTTTCAACAATGATTGTCAACACGATTGTTGTCCTTCGCGCGAGTCTTCACACCCCGGTCGGCTGGCATTCGGTCTCATGCCCGTTGCGAACGTCCAGCGCGTCTATAAACACGCATGCACACACCCGCCGCTGGCCTGCCGCTGCGTCCCTTTGCGCCCAAGCCCCGCCAACTCACGTCGCTTGATCTGGCTCGAGTCGGGCTCCTCGTCCTCGACTTTGACGGCGTCCTCACCGACAACCGCGTCCTGACGGATCAGAACGGCGTCGAAGGCGTACTCGCCAGTCGCGGCGACGGCATGGGCATCGGTATGCTCCGCGACGCGGGCATCCACGCCGCCGTGATCAGCAAGGAGGAGAACCCGGTCGTGGCCGCACGCTGTCGCAAGCTGAAGCTGCGGTGCATCCAAGGGATCAATGACAAACTGCCGGAACTGAAGAAGCTGGCGGCGGAGCTGGGCGTGGACCGCTCGCGATGCGCGTATGTAGGCAACGACGTGAACGATCTGGAGTGCATGGGGTGGGTGGCACTGCCGATCGCGGTGGCGGATGCCGAGCCCGCAGCGATGCGTGCGGCGCTGGCGGTGACATCACGCCTCGGCGGGCACGGCGCGGTGCGCGAGGTGATCGATCAGATTCTGACGGATCGTGCCCAACGAGGTGAGGCACGACGTTGAACCAAGAGGGGCGTCGAGCTTTGTGACGCGCACGCGAAGGTGTCAGCCACCAATCATCACCGTCGGCGCACCGGGACCGGCGATCGTGCCGCCGTGTGCGCAGGTGTCGCCGATGCGTGCGGCCGGCAGGTTTCCGATCATGACTGTGGCTGAGCCTTTGGCGATGGTGTCCGGCGGCCCGACGCACACGCACATGCCTGTCGCCGTCGCCGCGGGCCTTCCGCCGATGATGACGGTCGGCGCGCCGGGCGGCAGAATCGGCCCGCCGACGTGCGGCACAACACCGGTGACCATCGGACACACATGCATGTCGCCGACACAGGCTGCGGGAGGCATCCGGCATCTCCTTCACTCACGGCGGGCGTCAACCCGCGCGGCGCACACGCCTCAACATCACTCGTCGTCTTCGTTCGTCAAACCTTCACCAGGGCGCGGCGGCTCGAACGGGTCATCCCACAGAAAGTTGGGCGTGCGTTCCTTCATCGACAGATACGTCTCGCGCGTCGCGTCGGTTGGTTTGCCGCCGAGGTACACAAACGCTTGGTACGCCTTGGCGAACGCGAACGCGTCTGTGGGCTCGCCCTCGCCCGCCGACCCGTGCTTCTTCATGTGCTTCTCGAACTCCGCGATCACCGGGAGCGAGGTCGAGTACGGCTCGAGCGGAACGGGAGTCGGACCGTCGGGATCGGGCGTGAACGCCTCTTGACGCAGCAGCCGTGCCGCCCACACTTCCATGACCGAAGTGCTGAGCGGGCTGGCGTTCATGTAAATGTTTACAAGTTCGGACCGGCGATCCGCGGGCTTGGCCGCCAGCAGCCTCACTTTGGCCTTGCGGAGCTTGTGAGCACGCGGCAGGTCGTTCCCTCGCGTCATCACCAGTTCGGTGTGGACCCGCAGCCCTTCCTCACTCACGTTGCTCTCGGGCTCGGCCCCGGCCACATCCGTGCTCAGTCGCTTTTCACACTTGCTCATGTCGCCGTGCGGCGCGAGAGCCGTAAAAGTGCTCCACAACACCGGATACTCATCGATCAGCAGAGGGTGCGACGCGATGTGCTCGTCGATAAAGGCGGCCGCATGCACGCCGTCCTTCTCCTCGCCGATCTCGCCAACAATCTGCGCCACGAGCAGCGAGCGCCGAATCTCGGCGCGATCGACTGGACGTCGCTTCAGGTACAACTCAACGAAGTGCTCGATGACGTCGCGGCGTTCATAGAACCGCATCACCTCCAGCACGCGTCCCATGGCGGTCGGTCCGGTGGTGGGCGTCATACGGAGCTTGAGAAACATCGAGACCTGGGCCGGCGCGATGCCGCGGGGCACACGCACTCCGCCGTAGCGCCCTTCCCAGATGTAATCGCGCAGCATCGCGTCCGCGGAGATCGGATCGTGCCGGATGAGTGTGATCTTGGCGTCGTCCATGGGCGGTTGCATCCTTACCACGGCCTGAACATCGGGGCGCCACGCTTCTTCAGACGTTCGACCGCGGAGATGGCGTCATCCGTGGTTTTTCCGACGGTGCTCTGGTTCTTGGACCAGCGGCCCCACTTCACTTTGTATGAATCGCACAGGCGGCGCGTCGCGCCGATGCTGTTGACGGCGGTTGTGCCGCTCCGCATCAACTGCGTCGCGCCGTTCGCCTGCACCACCGCGCCCGAACTGTTGGTGTGCGTCACATGGAACGCATCGTGCAGAATGTGTCCGGCCTCGTGTGGGAAGGTGTAGGCGAGGTTGTCGCCGCCATCCATCACCGCGCCGCTACTGCTGGTCTGGGCCATGATCGCCGCGAAGCGCAATGGCGCGGTGGCGCGGAACTTGGCGGGCAGATCCAAGTCCGGCGTCCACGCCCGCCCGCGCAGGCTGTTGCTGGCCCACTGTCCGATGATGAAGCAGTCGATGCGATCCTCGGCGGGCTTGACGAAACTGCGGATGAGCCGGCGCGTCACCATGTTGTGCGGGATATCCGCGTCACCGCCCGCCACCGCCGGGCCGTCGTTGGGCACGGCGTTGACGTTCACCGTGACAATCGAAATGGTGAGGGCGGTGTCATCGGTCGTCGCGGACTTTACACGCACCGGCTTGCCATCGGTCCTTCTAAAGGTCACGTCCGCTGAAGCGAACTGGCGTCCGATCGCGACCGCGTTCTCGTGCGCCTCGGCCCCGAATCCTGCGGGCACCGCGCCAACGAGCGCATCGCCGACGACCTTGGCGGTCTGATTCGCCGCCAGATTGATGGTGAATGTCGCGTCGGCAAACTGCTCGGCCGCAGTCGCGCCGGGCTTTTGCCCCAGCGTGACGGTCAGGGAAGAAATCGTGCCCGAGCCATCGTTCCCCGCCGCCCGCGTGCCGTCGCCATCGGCGAGACTGATCGTGTCCTGCCCCGGCGCATCGATGAACTGGAACTTGGGGTCCACCAGCACCGGCGAAAAACCCGCCTGGGCATACGTCCTGCGGAACCACTTGGCCATGCGTCGACGGAGGTTCTTCTCCGTCACGGGCTTGGTTGCGCCGCCGACGGGAGTGCCGCCCGGCTGCAGGAAGCAGTGGATCGCGAGCGCGATGCGTTGCTTCTCGGGACTCAGGTCCACCGTCTCGACGAGCGTGCACTTCTTCGCGGCTTTGCAACGAGCGATGGTGTAGGTCACCTGTATCTTCTGATCGAGAATCTCGACTTTGTCCGCGTCGCCGTTGGCGCCGTCCGCGGTGTCCGATACGAACAAGCCCTGCGCGGTGCCGTCGGCCTTGATTGGATCACCGGACAACTGTTTGCGATCGGTCTCGTCGACGATGAGACGGAGGTAGCGACTGCGAAACACGACTTTTCCGGCTTTAATACGCTTGCACTTGACCTTGATCTTGCGCCCTTCGGCAACCGCATTGGGAAAGTTGTCGTGCCCGATCACCGCGCCTGCGGCGTCATAACGCGGGCGCAGGGCTTCAAGTTCGACCTCAACCTCATCGCCGCTCTTGAACCCCGGATCGACCACTTCGATCTTGAACGTGTCGGGATCGTGATGCCCGTTGTCGGCGTAGCCAAAATCGGTCGGGAACGGCTTGGTGGAATCGAGCCCGCCGCCGTCGCTGGGAAAGTTGCTGATCTCCAGGTGTTTGAGCGTCTTGTCGCTCTCATAGGGCAGCGACTTGGAGCCGTGCACAAAGCGCACCTTGGGATTGGGCACGCCCTTTCGGGTGAACTTATGGAGCTTCTCAACAGCCTTGTCGACTTCCTTCAACACGATCGCGGGGATCGTGATTTCCTCGCCGCCGGCAAGCGTCGGCACGGTGATCGTCGGGTTCGCGTTGCGCACCTGCTCGCACTCGAGGAACCCGGCCATGCCCGCGAGCGTGCACAGCGTCTCACCCGCCGCCGCGACCACTTTCTGGGCTGGAATGGTCTTGTCCGCCACGAATGCCTCCTCGAATCACCCCTTGACTCGCCATTGATTCAACGCTTCGTCACCAACCCGGAATCCGCTCCGAACGCTCTTCGTTCACGATCAACATCATTGGGCGTCGTTCCACGCGTTCTCGTCAATTGAAGGGAACTTGATCTTCGCGTTCTCGGGGTCGATGCCATCCACGCGGGCCTTGCCCTCGTCGTTGAGCGTGCCCTCATATTCCTGGCCGTTGGCGAGCTTGACGACAAACTTCTCGCCGGGAATCGGATTCTTCTCTTCGTCGGCCAGTTCGATGTCCAGCCAGGTCTTCTTCTTCTCTTTGTCGTTCTGCTTCTCTTCCTCGGGCTTGTGCTTCTTGGCTTCGACCTGTCCATACTTGCCCGCTTTGTCCTCGCGCTGATTGGCCTTGAGTTTCTCGACGGCACCCGGCTCTGCTTCGTCTGCCTCGATCGCGGCCTTGGGCGCGGTCGGGGGCACAATCGCACACTTGTTTCCGCTCTTTGGGCTCGCCATGGCGGTGCTCCTCAGTTGATCATGACCATGCCGCCCTTGACGATCGTGGTGGCGTCGCCCTTGAGTGTGGCCATGGTTCCCTTCACCTCGACCTGGGCGGTGCCTTCGAGTTTCGCGCCGGCCGTGCCCTTCATCGACAGTTCATTCAGACACTCGACCTTCACGCCGCCGGCACTCGCCTTGGCGGAAATGTCCTTCACCGTTTCGATCTTGAGTTCGCCGTTGGTTTTGATGGCGATGCCGTCCTCTTCAATAGCGATCGTTGTTCCGCCGACCTTGAGCGTGATGTTGGTCTTGCCCTCGATGACAATCTCGTCGGCGAGCAAGTAGTACTTGCCTGTCGTCTCCTCGGAGTGGTTCGCCTCGAACTTCTCCGCGACATCGCCCGTCACCTTCAGCGAGAGCGTCTTGACGACCTCCGTCGCCTGCTTGCCCTTGACTTTCACCATCACGTCGCGCCCGACCTCTTCGACGTGGTCGCGCTTCACGTTCTCGTGCCGATCATTCTCAACCAGTTCCACCTGATCGTTCTTGACGATCAGGTGCCGGTCGTTGCCGATCCACTCAAAGGCGTCCTTCTTGATGCGCACGTCGAGCTGCTTCTCGCCATGCATGAAAATCTGCTCTTCGCCCTTCTTGTCCTCAAAGCGGATCTCGTTGAATCCCCCGCCGCCCTTGCTCGTCATCGACTTCGTGCCCGAGATCGTCTTCATGTCCGGCAGCGCGTACGGCGGCTTGTTCACCGCGTTGTACACGCGCCCTGTGATCAGCGGACGATCCGGATCGCCTTCGAGGAACTCAACCACCACCTCTTGCCCGATCCGTGGCGTGCTGATCGAGCCCCAGCCCTTGCCCGCCCACATCTGGGCCACGCGCACCCAGCATGAACTCTTGTCATCGCCCTTGCTGGCCCGGTCCCAGTGAAACTGCAACTTCACGCGCCCGTGCTTGTCGACGTAAATCTCCTCGCCGCTCGGGCCCGCGACAATCGCCGTCTGCGGCCCCGCGATTGTCGGCTTGGGCGTGGTCCGCGCCGGACGGAATCCCACTGCCTTATCCATCACCTCCGCGGAGACATGGAACAAGCTCTCTCGCGACTTTCCGCCGCCGCCAAACCCGCTCATGTGCGATTCGGCGTGGTAGGTCGCGCTGGTGACCAGATACTTGCGACTCTTCTGGCTCTCGATCATGTGCCCCGGGGCTTCGAAGATGTGGCCCACGGCGAGCCCGCGCACGTCGCCGGCGACACTCACGCGTTCCTGCCGCGTCTGATACTCGCCAAAGCGGATCTTCGCGTACTTGTCACCCTCGGCCTTCTTCTCATACTCCGCCGGATAGTCAAACACCTTGAACGCGCCGCCCGCGTGCTTCCACGGCTTGTCGTGCGTCGACAGAATCTCCGTCTCAGGAGTTTCGAAGTTGAAGTCGTTGAGAATCACCGACCCTGGCTGCACCATCTGCTCGATCGTCCACTCCGTCAGCCGCTCGCGCGCCGACCCCGCCCACTGCGGCATGTACACGACCTTCTCATATCCCTTGTACTCGGCGTGGCTCGCGGGCTGGTCGCACAGCACCAGCGTGTGTTTCTTGTCCTCATGCTTGAAGTAGTAGTAGATGCCCTCCTGCTCCATGAGGCGGCTGATGAAGTTGAAGTCCGTCTCACGATACTGAACGCAGTACTCCCACTTGTCGTAGGTCTCCTTCAGCGCCAACTCGATGTCGCTGAAACCATGCAGCCTGCACACTTCCTTGATGATGTCGGGGATCGATTTGTCCTGGAATATCCGGCAGTCCGCCGCCCTCGACAAAAACCACAACCACGGCACGACCGTCGCGCGATACGTCGTCTGCCGCTCGCCGTGACCTTCCTGCACAAACCGCGAGATGTACCCGTTGAACCAGCGCGGCTCACCCTTCTGGTCCTTCATGTCGAGTCGAACCGCGATGTTCTCGCCGATCATCTTGGTAAAGTCAATGTCCGGTTTGACGCTCCACAGCCGCAGGTCAAAGACAAACGGCCGCCCGAGTTCTTCGCGCCCCGAGAACGAGTGAATCTTCAGCCCGCTGTCCTTGAGCGTCGTGAAGACGGTGAGGTGAGGAACCTGGGAAGGAGGCTTTGCCGAACCACCCGAGTTTTTTGAGCTTGTTGCCAACGCAGGCCCTTTCGATGTTCCGTTACGCCGGCGCGGGGGCAATCCAGTCGACCGCCATTGTCATCCACTCGTAGATTTGATTGCCCGCGTACTCGCCAGCGGTGCTCCCGCCGATTCCAAACCCGATGCCGCCAAGTGCTGCGCCGACGAGACAGCCGGGAATTGCTCCAACACCCTCGAACCAGACACCAATTGCGGCACCGGCTTCGCATCCGAGCTGTGCGCCAGCCCACCCACCCGCTAGGCCGCCCGCAACGCGACCAGTCTGCTGGGCCGCGACGCGCCCTTGTTCCTCGGGCGCGGCTTGTGAAACAAGATAGCCAGCGTATACGACGTCAACGGCCACGAGTGCGGGACCGGCGAACCGAAAGCCGGTGGCGACTCGATTGATCCACTTGTTGGTTCTGCCAGAACCACGAATGATGGTTCCTAGTACATCCGCCCGAGTCGCCGTCGGGTTTCTTGCACGGTATCTCTCGACGAGATCGCTGACCGTAGGCAGTCTGTTACTCGGCTTGCGCCACTCGGAAAAGGCGCGACCAAGCGGTGAGTTCCTCGTCGCCCGCACTTCCCGAAGCAACGCGTTTCGCTGCTGATTCACGAGTTCCGCCGCCTGCTCCAGCGTTTGCTCACCGCGATTCACAAGTTCCTGCGCCTGAGCAGAAAACGCTCTCGCTTGCGGGTCATATATGAACGCCCGCACAAACGAATCAAGCGTCAAGGGAGCGACTACGCTCTCAACAACGGCCGTTGAAACTCGCAGCGCGACCGGTGTTCCGCTCGGGCCCGCCAGCACCGAGGAAATAAGGGATTCGGGATCGCCATCGGTTCTCGAACCGATCGTGCCGGGGGCGCGAGACTCGGCAACACACATGGTGCCATCTCGAACGTTTTGGGCACGCTCGACCTGGCAAAGAATTTGACGGCCCGCCCCGCCCACAGTTCACCTCACTCCACCTTGTACACAAACTCCGACCCCTCAACGCCCACATGCACCTTCTTCACCGGTTCGCCGCGCATCATCCTCTCCAAGAAAGACCGCGAGAGCGTCGGCAGCACCGTGTGTGTCAAAATTGCATCCACCGCACGAGCGCCTGATTCGGTTTCTGTACAGCGGCTGGCCACCAGTTTCACCACAGAGTCGTCGTACGTCAGGGGGGCCTTGTGCGTCGTCAACAGCCGCTTCTGAATTTTGCTGAGTTGGAGTTTGATGATCGCCGTCAGCATCTCGTCGCTGATCGGGTAGTACGGGATCACCACCAGTCGCCCGAGCAGAGCCGCCGGGAAGGTCTTGAGCAGCGGCTCGCGCAGTGACTTCTGCAGGCCGTCCACATTCGGCTTCAGATCCGGGTCCTTGCACATATTCATGATCAGATCGCTGCCCACGTTGCTCGTCAGCAGGATGATCGTGTTCTTGAAGTCGATCTCGCGCCCTTCTCCATCCTCCATGATGCCCTTGTCGAACACCTGGAAGAAAATCTCGTGTACGTCGCTGTGCGCCTTCTCCACTTCGTCCAGCAGCACCACGCTGTACGGCTTGCGGCGGACGGCCTCGGTCAGAATGCCGCCCTCGCCATACCCGACGTACCCCGGCGGCGAGCCTTTCAGCGTCGAGACCGTGTGGGCCTCCTGAAACTCGCTCATGTTGATGGTAATGAGGTTCTGTTCGCCGCCGTACAGCGTCTCTGCCAGCGTCAGCGCGGTTTCGGTCTTGCCGACGCCCGACGGGCCGCACAGCATGAACACGCCGATCGGTCGGCTCGGATTATCCAGCCCCGCGCGACTCGTCTGGATGCGCTTGGCGATCGTCTCGAGCCCGTGGCGCTGGCCGATGACGCGCTTCTCCAGCGCATCAGCGAGCTTGAGCACCGCTTCGATCTCGTTCTTCACCATCTTGCCGACGGGGATGCCGGTCCAATCGGCCACCACCGCCGCCACCGCTTGCGAATCCACGCTCGGCAGGATCAACGGGTTCTCGCCCTGCATCTCCGTCAGTTGCGACTGCAAGCCCTTGAGTTCCTCAAGCAGTTTCAGGCGATCCTCTTCGCTGATCGTCTGCGACGCCGCGCCAGCGGGCGGCACCGGCTTGCCGTCGGACTTGGCCGCCGCCGGATCATCAATCGCCTTGCCCGAGCCCGCACGCAACTTGCCGCGCACGTCGAGAATGCGATCAACGAGCGTCTTCTCTTTGTTCCACGCGGCCTCGAGTTTGGCGAGGTCTTCCTTCTCGTGGGCCAGCACATCGAGAATCCCGACGCGCCGCTCGGCGTGCTCCATGCCGACCGCCGTCTCTCGATCGATGATCTCCAGTTCGGTCTCCAGCGCCTGAATCCGGCGACGACAGTCGTCCACCATCGCGGGCACGGCGTGCTGGCTGACCGCGACGCGTGCCGCCGCCGTATCGATCAGGCTCACGCTCTTGTCGGGCAGTTGTCGGGCCGGGATATACCGATGGCTTAGCCGCACCGACGATTCGAGCGCCTCATCGAGAATCTGCACCTTGTGGTGTTTCTCAAACATCGATGCGACGCCGCGCATCATCAGGATGGCCTTCTTCTCGTCCGGCTCATCGACCTTCACGACCTGGAATCGCCGCGTCAGCGCCGCGTCTTTCTCAAAGTACTTCTTGTACTCCGCCCACGTCGTCGCCGCGATCGTCCGCAGCGTGCCTCGCGCGAGCGCGGGCTTGAGCAGGTTGGCGGCATCGTTCTGCCCCGCCTGCCCTCCCGCGCCGATCAGCGTGTGCGCCTCATCGATGAACAGAATGATCGGCTTTGGGCTCTGCTGCACCTCTTCGATGACTTGCTTCAGCCGATTCTCAAACTCGCCCTTCATGCTCGCGCCGGCCTGCAAGTCGCTCATCCGTAGTTCACGCAGCGACACGTCCTTGAGCATCGGCGGCACGTCACCGCGCGCGATGCGGAAGGCCAGCCCCTCCACCACCGCCGTCTTGCCCACGCCCGGCTCGCCCGTCAAAATCGGGTTGTTCTGGCGGCGGCGCATGAGAATGTCCACGCACTGGCGGATTTCGTCGTCGCGCCCGACAATCGGATCAATCTCCCCGGCCTTGGCCGCCTCAACGAGATCGCGCGTGAACTTCTTGAGCGCCTCGCTCTTTCCGAGCGCTGCGGGGGCCATCGCGCCGCTGGCTTCGCCCGGTGCCGCGCTCGGCGAGGCCGTCGTGCTGCCGTCGACGGGGCCCATGACGCCTTCGCACGACTGCGCGACGATCTTGGCGAAGTTTTCGCCCAGGTCCTCGGGCTTGATCTTGCCGAACTCGACGCTGATCGAAACCAGCAACCGCCGCAGCGACTCGTTCTTGACGCCCGCGAAAATCGCGTGCCCGCTGCGCACGCAGTTCTCACGGAACATCAGGCTCGCGTACGTCCAGCCGCGCTCCACGATCTCTTCAAGATGCGGCGACAGATCGCTGATGCTCGTCGCGCCGCGCGGCAGGCGATCCAGCGCCGCTGTCAGGTCCGACGCCAACTTCGACGCGTCGACATTGAAGTGGCGGATGATGCGATGCAGATCGCTGTCCTGCAGTTGCACGATCTGGTGCAGCCAGTGGACGAGTTCGACATACGGGTTGCCGCGGAGTTTGCAGAACACCGTGGCCCCTTCGAGGGCCTTATAGCCCAGGGGATTGAGTTTGGAGAAAAGTGCCGCTCTGCTGATCTCGCCCATGGAAAGCCTCGTCGTTGCGTGCGTCGCTCAAGTCGATCGGTTCAAAGAAGTGGCAAAGTGGCAAAGTGACGATGTGGCAGCGTGGTGCCCGGTCGGTCGCAGCCGACGGCACGCTTGCCTCTCACTCACATTGCCACTATGCCACTCCGCCACTGAATCACTTCTCTTCACTTTGCCACCGTGCCATTTCGTCACATTGCCAGTTGATTCAATCCCCCACTCCCTCGCCGCGCGACGCCATGTCATCCGGATCGCGCCCCGGTTCGATCTTCCCGATCCACGTCGTGAATCCAAGCCGCCCCGATCGCCCCAGCACCGTCTGCGGCACCTCGCTCCGGCGCAGCACCAGCCGCGCTTCCCACGCCACTTCGCGTCCCAGATACAACGCCAGGATCGACCTCAGTCGCTTGTCGAGCCTCGCGCCCGGCAGCAGTTTCTCATACTGCTCCAGACCCATCGGGCCCAGCCGCAGTGCCACCTTGCTCTGGCACTCCCACACCCGCGCCCCGACGATGGTCGTGCGACCCAACTCGCACGATGCACGCCCCGCGCCAAGTCGGCAGTGATACTCGCGCGGCAGTTCCAGCCAGTCGCCCACGAACTCGCGCACGCCGCACTCCACGCCCAAATCATCACGCACAACCGCCCGAAGGCCCTCCGCGTTCTTCACCTGCGGCACAAGCCTGCCGCTGTAGTGCAGTTTCGCCTCGTCGGGCCAATCGTCGCGCCCCAGCAGCGAGCCGGTGCCCATGCCGATCAGACTTGCGACGTACGTGCCGTAGCGATCCTCTTCCTGTCGCCCCAGCGCCCGCCGGTCGTAACTCGCGGGCATCGAGTTCATCGCCCACGCGCGATAGAACAGACTCACGAGCCGATGGTTGAAGACGTCGAGGAATCGAGCAAGCGTCGCGTCGCCGAAATGTCGCTCTCGCTGCCGCGCGTATTCGGTCAGATGCAGCGGCATCGGGCCGTTGGGCCCGAGCAAACCCATGAAGTTGACAAACAGTCGCGTGGGCTTCTGCCCAGACGCACCGATCGTGCTCTGATCTCCGCCCGGCGAGCCGACCACGCCACGCTCAAGCGCCGCGAGCGTGCTGGGCGCAAACGCCAGCGACGGCTGCTGACAGAACCGCACCGGATCCTGATGCGCGTAGTTCGACTTGCCAAACCCGGGCACGCCCCGCGCGTCCCCGACCGCCGAACCGACCGTCGCCTCCATCCGGCGCACCGCCGCGAAAAAGTCATGCGCCCACGGCTTGTTCGCCAGTTCGCGCAGCAACTCCTCAAGTTCCGGCGACGCCGTCCACGCGCCCGGGGCGGCGTTGGCGCGCGGCGTCCCGGAGGGCGATCGGCCCTCGCGAGCGATCAACTCGCTCAGAGGATCGGCCGTTCGCCCAGTTGGGCCGCCCATCGCATGATCTCCCCTCGATCAACCGATTTCACCACCGTCTCGGTGAACGAGTTCACCGACACATACCGTGCGAAGAACTGCTCCAGCACCGCGCCGAACAAAAACGCCCCGCTCCCCGTCAGCGCGACATCGTCGAGCGTCACCGTCACCTCAAGCCCACGACCAAACGCGATCGGTCCTGGGTTCGACAGTTCACCTGTCGGAATCCGCCGCACCACCGGACGATGCGACACGCTTCGCACCGACTCCACCTGCTTGCGCACCACCGGGTCGGTCGAGTCGGCGTACAGCCGCAGCAGATCGCGAAGCCCGCCCGCGCCACCATCGCGTCCCGCGTCGCGTCCATCCTGCGCCTGCTCTTCCGACAACGACAAATGGTTTAGCGACAGATGGCTCACCAGTCGCCACGCGGTCTCTCCCTCGGCATGGCTCGGCTTGGGCGGCGTCGGCCCCGCGACCACGCGCACGCTCGTCACCGGCGCCCCGATCTCCAGCGAGAAATCCGTTCGTCCCTTGCCCACCGGCATCTGAAGCGGCAGATCGCGATTTGTACACATCGCATCCACGCCGAGCTGCGTCAGCTCCGTGCCATACGGCACCGCGTGCGCATCCACCAGCGACAGCGACACCTCGCTGCCCGCATAACTCGACCTCGGCCGCCCCTGCCGCTCGCGCTCTGAGAGCACACGCGACTGCCGCGAGACCGCGTAGTACACGCCGTGCGTGTCACCCTCGCGCGCGGAGAAGAACGGCAGGAACTCGCGGGTGTCCTCGCCGCGTGCCCCGAACCCTTCCACCTTCGTCACCCGATACACCTCGTAATCCAGCGGCTTTGTGCGATCGGGGATCACCTGGAACTCCGACGCGCGATCGTTCACCATGATGCGATCGCAACGCTTGGGGAACAAGTTGATCACCGGCGTGCAATACGTCGCAAAGTGCCCCGCGTTCACCACGCCCTCGAGTTCCGGATCGTCATCGTCCAGCAGCAGCAGCACCTCAATCCGCGTGCCGCCCATCGAACGGATCGCGTCGACGAGCCCGCTCGCCGCACCACCAATCCCGACAAACATGAACCGCTGCGGGAACGCGAAGTACTCGTGCAGCAGGCGATAGCCCTGAAAACTCCGCGCGTCATACGGCAGCAGCGACTCCGACGCCGCAAACCCCACGCGCCGCACGATGCTCTTGTCCAGCCGCACCGCCTGCGTCGCGTCGTGCCGTGCGTTCCCCTCGCGATACGGCCTCACGATCACGCCCGCGCTGTGCCCCAGCAACTGCTCATACAGCCGCGGCGGCGTGCTTTCCGATCCCTTGAGGAAGAACACCAGATCATCGATGCTCGTCTTGTCGAACGTCATCCCCGTCGGCAGCGTCAGCACCAGCCGCACCGCCGCTCGGGCCCGCGGCAGCGACCTGCCATCCGCCGATCGCCCGTGCCCCTCAGGCAACTGCAACGCGCCCAGATCGCGACCGTGATACGCCGCGCTTTCCACACGATACGGCCACAGCGTCAGGTCGTGCGCGCTGCGATACTCGCACGGCGTCAACTCCCCCTTCGCGCTGCTGCTCCGCATCACCGTCCCGCGCGGCACGCTGTACCCGTCCGCCAGACCGCCCTCGCCAAAGTCGGGCTCGAACTGCGCGATCGCCATCGACGGCGTCGGTGCCAGATAGTGCGGGAAGACCGTCTCCAATAGGTTCTGCGTGAACCGCGGGAACTCCGCATCGATCTTCAGTTGCACGCGGGCCGCGAGAAATGCGAAGCCCTCCAGCAGCCGTTCGACGTACGGATCCGCGCACGGAAAGTCCTCGATCGCCAGCCGCCCCGCGATCTTGGGAAACTCGCGCGCGAACTCCTTCGCCACCGATTGCAGGTGGCGCAGTTCGCGGTCGTAATAACGCAGCAGCCGCGGGTCCACGTCGCCTACACCCCTTTGCCTTCCGCGATCTCGCAACGACCCGTCTCCAGGTCCAGCGACGTCCGCACAAACAACGCTTCGGGCATCGGCAGAGGCAGAATGTCCCCCTCGATCTCCAGCGAGATCACCGATTGCCCGTCTTCCTCCATCGCCTCGACCGACCGCACCGCCAGCGTGCGACTCACCACCCGCGGCTCAAACGCGCGGATCGCCCCGAGCACCATCTCCTCGAGTTTCTCCGCCCCCACCGCCGTCGTCGTCTGCCCCGCAAGATCGGGCATCCCGTAGTTCAAAACGCTCTGGGCCACCAGCGGGAAATCCCATATCTCATCGCTCATCGGGCGCGAGCCCGCATTGAGCAGCCACGACAAATCGCGCAGCACCGCGTCGCGCAGCGCGCGCATCGTCATCACCCGCCGATCGCGGCTCTCCTGACGCACCCGCGGCTCATCGTCCGTCAGACGATCCAAAAGCGACGGCTGCAACCGATCTGTCGTCGTCAGGTCCGCCATCCATCACACCCACTTCACGCAACTCACTCACCCTTGCGGCGCGTGCCCCGTGCTCGAAAGCCCCAGGCCCATCGTCGGCCCGCCCGCGGCCTCGCCATTCGCGCCCTCAGCGGCCTCGCCCTCCTTGGGATTCGACAACCGGATCACCCGTGCTTCCATCATCGCGTGCTCGCCCGCGTCCGTCATCCACATCCGCTGCCCGCGCCCGATAAACACGCCCGGCGACGGTTCGTCATAGTTCGTCTCTCGCGCCAGCCGCTCGCCCGCGCTGCCACTCTCGCTGCCCGGATAGCGCGTCGGGATCAGCCCCACCTGCGACGCGCCCGTCGTCCATGTGAAGTTCGCCGGCGTCCACACCACGTCACGCAGATCCGCCGGAGCCTCGAGCTTGATCTCCAGAATCCGCGACATCGGAATCCAGTAGTACCGTCCCTCGACGATCGCCTCGACGATCGGCCCGAGCCGCGAATCGCTGTCCGCGATCCAGTCAAACGTGTGTCGCACTCCCTTGGGCGCCTCAGCACGCTCGCCGCCTTTTTCAGGCCGCGCGTCGCTCGCCGCGGCTTTCGCGGCCTGCTTGGGGTCCGCGATCCAAATCTCCCCGCCCGAACTCGGCGCCGCATCCAACGCCTTGGAGCGAAGTTCCTCGGCCGCCGCGTGCTCGCCGCGGGCCGTGTGCTGGGCCGCCTGCACCAGCCAGCCGATCCACTCCTCGGGCTTGCCCAACACCAGCGGCGTGCGCTTACCCGCGAACACATCCGTTCGCAGCGCCTCGCACATGATTCCCTGGCGGCACACCTGCGCCATCAGCAGGTTCTTGGGGTCCAGTTGCGACGCCACATCAAGCTGCGTCATCGCCCGCTTCCACTCACCGCGGACGCTGAGCAACTGAAACAAAAACACCCGCAGTTTGGCGTCCTCGGGGCGCGCGCGCACCTGCTCCTGGAGGGCGGCCAGGGCTTCGTCAAGTTTCCCTTCTTTCACCAGCAGTTCGGCCTGCATCACACCCTTTCGATTCGCTCGCTAGGTTTCCCGCTGCGCCTGATCCATCGCCATCGCCTGCCCGCCACCCATGCCCGACTTCACGTCCACCTGGAACGTGGTGAACTCGATCGTGTTGTAGATCATGCGGATGGTCTCCTGCATCCGCTCGTACCCCTCGGTCTCGTGGTTCACCGTCGTGATGATCGCATCCGTCAACGTGATCACGATGATCGGCCTCGTGACACCTCCGATCATCCCAGCGCCGGTCTGCGCGACAATCGTGAGCTCCACGCTCGAAAGCACCTCGTGCGTAAACATCGCGTGCAGCAGCATCGCGGTCACATAGTCCGCGTCGCGACGGATGACCAGCGGATGATGCACACGCCGCCCGCTCACCTTGCTCCGCTTCTCAAGATCTTGAAAACCCAGAGACTCCATCGCGCCATCGATCCCCCACGAAAGCGCCCGGACCACAATCTGATCGACGTACGGATGCTGGCGGCAGAGACCTTTGATCTCTCCCTGAACCCGCCCCTTCATCTTCAGATACGCTTCGAACGCCACGTTCCACCGCCTTTGGGTTGAATCGAGGCCGCCCTCTTCCGAGGGCGACCGCGAGATGTTCTTGCTTTCGAGTCAACCTCAGGCTCGGCTCCGGGCCGCGCCTCAGGCCGCGGGCGAATCAGCCGCCCTTGTTCTCGACCAGGCTCCACCACTTGGTGATCTTGCCGCCGGCCTTGCCGGTCTTGTGGTCGGTCTCGGTGTATTCCCAGGTGATCTTGTCGTAGTTGAACGACACTTCCTCCAGCGGGAGGGGCTCGCCGCCCTTGGATGAGCCGCCTGGACGCACGGACGTGACCAGCACGTTGTCCATGTCGTACTTCATGTACTCCTGCTTGTCGCCCGTCGCGCGATGCAGCGTCAGCGTCACCTTCTTGATGTGATCGCCCTTGGACGCGAACAGCGCGAGCACCGGCGAAGCCTTGTCGAGCGTCTTGACGATCGAGAAGTCCGCGTGGTCGGTGCGCCCTGCCGAGCGTGCGCCGCCCGACGACGCAGAACCGGCCGCCATCTGCGTCACGCCGTGGCTGTAGGACAGGATCTCGATCCAGTCCTTGTGTTTGCTGTCCGTGCTCTCGCCGGGGATGCCGTCAATCTTCAGAAATGCGTCGAAACCCATTGGTCGTCTCCTTGAGCGTTGGAGCGGTTCGCCGACACCGGCGAACGACCCCGACAAGGTTCATTCCAAGCGGGGCACTCGCCCCACCCCTTCCAACAACCGCCCGCGCGGGCTTTCGCACGCGACGGGCGTCCACGAGACTTGGTTAGCCGCCGCCCTTTTGCGACGGGAGCTTGCTGACCAACCGCAGCGACGCGGTCAGGCCTTCGAGTTGGTAGTGCGGACGCAGGTAGAACTTCGCCGAGTAGTAGCCGGGGTTGCCGGGCACTTCCTCAACCTTCACCTCAGCCGCCGCCAGCGGATACTTCGCACGCACCTCTTCGGACGCGTTCGGATCGCTGGTCACGTACTGCATGATCCAGTTGTTCAACCACTTCTCCATGTCGTCCCGCTCTTTGAACGAGCCGATCTTGTCACGCACCATGCACTTGAGGAAGTGCGCGAATCGGCACGTCGCGAACAGGTACGGCAGGCGCGAACCCAGTTGATCGTTCGCCGTGGCGTCCGGATCGCTGTACTCCGCCGGCTTGTGGGCCGACTGAGCGCCGACGAACACCGAGTAGTCCGTGTTCTTCCAGTGGCTCAGCGGCATCATGCCGTTCTTCGCCAGTTCCGCCTCACGACGATCGGTGATCGCGATCTCCGTCGGGCACTTCATGTCCACGCCGCCGTCATCGGTCGGGAAGGTATGGACCGGCAGGCCCTCCACCATGCCGCCCGATTCCACGCCGCGGATGCGGGAGCACCACCCGTACAACTTGAACGAGCGCGTGATGTTCACGCCCATCGCGAACGCGGCGTTCGCCCAGGTGTACTTTTCATGCTTCGCGCCCTCGGTCTCTTCCTCGAACGCGAACTCTTCCACCGGGTTCGTCTTCGAGCCGTACGGAATACGGGCCAGGAACCGCGGCATCGTGAGACCGACGTAACGCGAATCCTCGCTGTCGCGGAACGATCGCCACTGCGCATACTCCGCCGACTGGAAAATCTTCGTCAGGTCGCGCGGGTTCGACAGTTCCTGCCACGACTCCATATTCATCAGCCCCGGGCCCGCCGCCGTGATGAACGGCGCGTGGGCCGCGGACGCGATCTGAGACATGCCCTGCAGGATTTCCATCTTCGGCGGCGTCTGATCGAAGTAGTAGTCGCCGATGATCGAACCGAACGGCTGACCGCCCGGCATGCCGAACTCGTCCTCGTACATCTTCTTGAACAGTGGCGACTGATCCCACGCCGTGCCCTTGAACTTCGCGATCGTCTTGGCCAGTTCCTTCTCCGAGATGTTGAAGACGCGAATCTTCAGCGTCTCGTCGGTCTCGGTGTTGTTCACCAGATACGCCAAGCCGCGCCACGACGCTTCCAGCCTCTGGAAGTCCGCGTGGTGCAGAATCTCGTTCACCTGCGCCGTCAGCATCTTGTCCAGCGCGGCGATCAACGACTCGATCGTCTTCACCGCGTCGTCGCTGATCGTCACCACGCCCGAGAGCGCCTGCTCGGCCAGCGTCATGACCGCCTGCTGGATCGCGGCGTTCGCGTTGCTCGTCTTGGGCTTGAACTCCTTGTTCAGCAGCGCGTCGAGCGAGTTGCCTTCCAGTTGCAGGTCAGAAGGCAGCATTGAGCCTTGTGCTTCAGCCATTGGCGTTGCCCTCCTTCTTCGGGGCCGAGGCCAGCGCCTTGAGCAGGGCCGGGTCGCTCATCACTTTGCCGATCAGTTCCTCCGCCCCGCTCTTGCCGTCCATGTAGGTCAAGAGATTCGCCAGTTGCGTACGCGCTTCCAGCAGTTTCGCCAGCGGCTCCACCTTCCGCGCGATCGCGGCCGGGCTGAAGTCGTCCATGCTCTCGAACGTCAGGTCCACCGCCACGTTCCCGTCGCCCGTCAGTTTGTTGGGCACCTGGAACGCCACGCGAGGCTTCATCGACTTCATCCGCTCGTCGAAGTTGTCGACGTCGATCTCCAGGAACTTGCGATCCGCCACCGCCGGCAGCGGCTCGGCGGGCTTGCCCGACAGATCGGACATCACGCCCATCACGAACGGCAGGTTCACCTTCTTCTCCGCGCCGTACAACTCCAGGTCATACTCGATCTGCACGCGGGGCGCTCGGTTGCGCTGAATGAACTTTTGACTGTTTGCTTTACCCATGATTCACGGCTCCTATCGCACCCCGAGCCGATCGGCCCCGGTGCACCCACAGACGCTGCTCGCACGCATCGAGTCGCGCCCGCCGTGGCCTTTCTAAGAAAGACACAACGGGCGTTTCCATGCGCTGCTTCACGATGTCGCCGCCGGCTGCTCCGGCGTGCTGATCTTCTCCAAAACCCCAACCGCTTGGGGGTCCAACACCCTCTGAATCTCCATGAAACTCTTGCCCACCAGCACCTCGGCGCATTTGGCGACCAACGGCACCGGGCTGCTCGGCTCGGCCTTCTCGTAGTAACCGATGATCTTCTTCAGCGCGATCAAGACATCCGCCCCCGACGTGATCTCGCCTTCCAATCGCTGGCGTGCCGCACCACCGCTCGACGCTTGTCCGCCGCCGCTCGCGCCACCACCCGCGCCACCGCCGACCAGCGGCTCGGGCTCGCCGGTGCGCTTGTTGAGCCGGCGCTTCACCTGCGTCGCGATGTCCTTGATCATCGTCTTGAGCGCGGTCATGTCCGGGCCTTGCCCCGGCTTGACCTTCGCCGTGAACGCCGCGTCGATCGCGTTCGCGTTCGCGAGTGCTTCGTCCGCCGCGCCCGACAACTGCTGCAAAACTTCCAGATCGGTTTCTTCAAACGCGCCGTCGATGAGGTTCATCGAAGGCACCGGCTTCATCGTGCCATCTTCCGCCGGAGGATCGGGCGGCAGTTCGCCACCCGCGATCATGATGTCCTTCAGGCTGAATCGTCCCGTCTGTCGCGACTCGCACAGCGGACACTCGCGCAGCCGCGTGAGGAACTGCAACGAATCGCCGAACGACGCGGGCGGCATCGACATGCCGCCGATGATGTTCGATCGCTCCGTCGGATCGTTCCCGTCCTCTGGATCGAGTTTCGGATGACACTCATCCCACATCGACTCCAGGCACCCGCGGAGCACCGCCAGCCCGTCGCGCAGCCCCGCGAGACCTTCCAGCCGCATCGACGACAACGCGAGCAGCACGCTCATCCGCAGATCGCGGCTGCGCGACAGCATCTCCAGGCACCCGTCGCGCACTTCGCGCCACGACGGCTCCTCGGGCTTCGCGGCTGAATCAACCATGCCCCCCTGCGAGGTGCCCTCGCTCAGGCGCAGCACCTCGAGATAGCGGCGGTCATAGCGCAGGTCCTCGCCGCCCGGCGCGTCGGGAGAGATCGGTTTGATCAGTCCTTGAACGTCTACGCCCATTGCACCCTCACACACCTGCGCCGATCCGACCGACGAACACAACACCACTGGTCACTGGACCAGTCCGCCCGGACGACCGAGTACCAAAACGCCCGCGAGTCCGTTCGCCCCAAGGCCGCCCGCTCGGGTGGCCCCTCGAACAGCATACCGAATTCCGCGTTCGCCGACAGCCCCGTCCCGCGCCAAACCCAAAAAGAAACGCCCCGGACCGACGTGGCCCGGGGCATGGATTCACTCAACCATCTCGCGCACGAACTGCCTGCTGGCGGCCCGCTCCGATCAGCGGAGGGCAACCACGTCAGCCTCGTCCGCCGCCGCCTGCGGCTGGGCGGGCTGGGCCCCAGCCGGACGCTCGAACATGTCCATGAACTGGCGCACGTTCATCGCCTCCGGACGGATCGCGTCGTACACCGCATTCTTGCGCGTCGCCGCCGTCTCAAAGCCCGTCAGGCCCAGGCGATCGAGCTTGGCGAAGAACTCGTCGATGTTCCGAACGATCGTCTGAGCATCGTTCAGGCTGTTGGCCTTCTCGACCTTCAGATCGATGTACGCCCGGAACTCGGCGCCGTTGGGCTTGTCACCCTCGGGCAGGTCCTTGACATAGTTCGCCCACGCATCCTCGAGCACGGCCCGGACCTCGTCGGGCTTGGACGGCCCGTCGACCGAGTTGCCGTTCTCGTCGGTCGTCGTCTCGACACGCAGCAGCGTCTTGTACGAGTTGACGACTTCCTCGACGTACTCGCCCGACAGACGATCCGTCGTAATGCGGTAGTCCTGCATCTCCAAGCCGCTGGCCTTCTCGGGCAGATCGATGTAGAGCGAGCGACCGAGCACGAACTTCAGATACTCCGCCGCACCAAACTTGTCGATCGTGATCGGCACGATCTTGCTCAGCTGCTCCTGGGCCGCCTTGGAGATGCGTGTGCCTTCCGTCAACGCGCCTTCGCCCGACAGCCGCGGCATCGCACCGGCGAGCAACGTCGAAACGTCGGTCGCCGTCGGACCGTCGGACTTGATGTCCACCGCTCCGAACAGCCCGTTGCCGATCGCGAACAACGCGCTCGTCAGCGTGCCGTCGAACTGACGGAAGGTCAGGCCCGCCAGATTCGTCGCACCGTTCGACGTATACGTCGGGGCCAGCCCGCTGCCGATGAACGACGCGACCGTACTGAAGTTGATCGCACCCAGCGCCACCAAGTCCACGCCCTGGTCTGAACCGACATCGCCGGTCTGAGCCTTGATCGGCCCGCCGTCACGCAGACGAATCTGGATCGACGCGGCATTGACGGTGATGTTGCCCAGCGCGGTCAAGTCGCCGAACGTCGCCGATGTGCCGCCGTTGAGCGTCAGGTTGCCGAACGCCACGGTGCGATGGCCCGCGCCGAAGTCGATGCCGTTGGTCGCGTTGACGACAAACGAGTTGCCCGCGCCGTCGCCGTTGATCTGATAGGTGCCCGTCGTCGGATCCAGCAGCACCGCCTGCTTGCTGAACACGATCGTGCCCGTGCCGAACGGATTGGTGATCCCCGCGACCGTGAGCGAACCCAAGGCCGTCGTGGAACCAACATCGTTGGTGAACAGGAACGGGATCACGTTCAGGTCAGGCGTGCCCGTGCTCGCGAGGGTCAGATTGCCCGCCACCGCGCCCGAGTCCACCTTGCCACCAAAGAAGATCGTGCTGCCGGTCGTGAGCGTCACCGGGCCTTCGATCTCGACATCCTCAAGCAACTGCATCGCGGTGGCCGTCGTCATCGACGCCTTGAACACCGTCTTGCCGCCGCCCTGCGAAAGCAGCGAGTTGATGCTGCTCGTGCCGCCGAACGTCGTGACGCCCGAACTGTTGACCGTCAGGGCCGCCGCGCCGTTGAGCGTGCCGTTGAAGTTGACGTTTCCGCTGCCGGGATTGATGGTGGTCGCGCCGGCGAGCGCGGCGGCATTGGTGATGGTGAACGCCGCGTTGGAAGTGGTATAAGTGCCATTGAGGGTGACAGTGCCGTCGTTGTAGGTCTGGGCACCCGTCGTGGCCACGCTTGAAAGCGACGCCGTTCCACCCGCGTCGGTGGTCAGCGACTTCAAGGCCGCGGTGCCACCGACCGCGCCGAGGAACGTCGTCGCCCCGGCGGTGTTGACGACCAGGTCCTGCGCTCCGGCCGCCGCGCCGTTGACCGTCTTGCCGAAGGTCATGGCCCCGCCGCCCGTCGACGCCAGCGTCACCGCCGCGCCGCTGATCACCACGTCGTCGTTGTAAATCTGAGCGCCAGTCGTCGTGACGTTTGCGCCGATGTTCGACGAGCCCGCCGCGTCCGTCGTCAGGCTGGCAAGAGCGTTGCCCGCGCCGACCGCACCCGTAAACGTCGTCACGCCGCCGGTGTTGACCGTGAGCGCTTCGCCGCCCGCGGTGTTGCCCTCGATCGTCTTGCCGAAGGTGATGGCACCGTTGTTGCCCGACGCCAGCGTCACCGCCGCGCCGGTGATGACCACATCGTCGTTGTAGATCTGCCCATCGAACGTCGAGACGTTTGCGCCGATCCGTGTCGAACCGGCCGCGTCGGTCTCGAGGCTCTTGAGTCGAGTCGTCGCGCCGACGGCACCCGTGAAGGTCGTCACGCCGCCGGTGGTGACCGTCAGCCCGTCGGTGTCGGCGGTCTTGCCGTCGACCGTGCCGCCAAAGGTGATGGCCGCGTTGCCCGTGGAAGTGAGGGCGATGGCCGCGCCATTGATGACGACGTTGTCGCCGTAGTTCTGAACGCCCGTGGTCGTGACATTCGCACCGATCTCGGTGGTGCCACCCGCATTCGTGGTGATGCTGGTCAGGGCCGTGTTCCCACCAACTACTCCAGAGAACGTCGCGATGCCGGTGGTGTCGATGATGAGGTCGAAGCCGCCATCGAGGGTGCCCGCGAACGTGAAGTCATCATTGTTGGTGCTGGTGAGCGTGACCGCGGCGAGCAACACAGTGTTGCCGGCGAAGGTCAGGTCGTCCTTGGCGGAGATACCGGCATCGTTGAGATTGATCGTGTCGCCGGTGACGCCGATCGTGACAAGATCAAATCCGTCGATCGCCGCGAGGGAGGCGGTGAGGATGTCGACGTTGCCGGTGCCGCCGGCGGCGGAGATCTCAAACGTGTTGGCACCCACTCCCGAGCCCTTGAGCACAAGCGACTGGCCCGCCACGCCGGTGACCGTTCCGCCGAAGGTGAAATCACCCGCGGTGAGCGTCTTGACGCCCGCGCCGTTGAACGACACGCCGTCGCCAAGGCTGAGCAGCCCGGCGATCGTCATGTCGGCACCGATGACCGTCGTGCCGCCCGCGTCGGTGGTGAGTGACTTGAGGGCGTTGCCGCCGCCGACGATCCCCGTGAAGGTTGTCACGCCGCCCGTGTTGACGACGAGGTCTTCGCCGCCCGCGGTGTTGCCGTTGAGCGTGCCGCCGAACGTGATCGCGCCGTTGGTGGTCGACGCCAGGGTCACCGCCGCGCCGCTGATGGTCACGTTGTCGTTG
>Ga0164290_1000204_pt1 | contig 224223 bp, 222 predicted proteins | sample Micstemetagenome_FD_108782 | JGI IMG/M metagenome (GOLD analysis project Ga0164290, IMG submission 108782) | Contaminated culture microbial community from soil near Moab, Utah, USA - Microcoleus steenstrupii SON62 (Illumina Assembly) | ecosystem: Environmental > Terrestrial > Soil > Soil crust... | reverse complement strand
TGATGTTGTCGTAGATCTCCGGCACTTCCTGCATGAACAGCTTGGCCATGAACTGCGGATGGCTGCGCGACAGGAAGATCTGCGGGCCGCGCGGCTCCTCGCGCACGTCGAAGATGTAGGCGCGCACGCGGTCGTTCACGCGCAGCGATTCGCGCGGGATGGTCTCGTCGCGGCGGATCACGCCTTCGGCGCGCTGCAGGTCGACGGTGATGTTGCCGTAGTCGACGCGCTTCACCACGCCCGACACGATCTCACCCACGCGATCCTTGAATTCCTCGTACTGACGCTTGCGCTCGCTCTCGCGCATGCGCTGGGTGATGACCTGCTTGGCGGTCTGGGCGGCGACGCGGCCGAAATCGATCGGCGGCAGCTCGTCGGTCAGGAAGTCGCCGACCTGCGCTTCGGGATTGCGGCGCTGCGCCTCGGCGAGCGCCACCTGGACGTTCTCGTTCTCGATCGGGTCGGCCACCTGCATGTAGCGCAGCAGCTTGATCTCGCCCGTCTTGCGGTCGATCTCGGCGCGGATGTCGTGCTCCAGGCCGTACTTGGCGCGGCCGGCCTTCTGGATGGCCTGCTCCATCGCCTCGAGCACTTCCTCGCGCTCGATGCCCTTCTCGCGGGCGACCATGTCGGCCACCTGCAGCATCTCAAGACGCGGGATATCGGCAGTCGTTGCCATTGTCTTGTCCCTCTCTTCGAGTCCCTAACTAGTGAGCTTGACCCACCCCTTCCTGGGCGAGCCGGTGTTCTTCGATCAACGCGTCGGTCATTTCGAGCTTGGCCTTGGACACGACGCCGAGCGGCAGCGCCGTCTCCTTGCCGTCGTCCAAACGCAGCCGCACCACGCCGTCACTCAATCCGAGGAGCGTGCCCTTGAAGCGGCGACGCCCGTCGATCGGCTCGGCGGTCTCCACGCGCGCTAGATGTCCCGCCCAACGCGTGTAGTCCTTGGGCCGCGTCAGCGGCCGGTCGATGCCGGGCGAGCTCACCTCCAGGGTGTAGGTGCCCGGGATCGGATCCTCGACATCGAGCACCGCCGAGAGAGCGCGCGAAAGCGTGGCGCAGGCCTCGACATCCATCGGCCCGCCATTTGACGGCTCGATCATGATCTGCAGGGTCCCGCCCTTGCTCATGGCGACGCGAACGATCTCGTAGCCCATGCCGACCACGGTCGGGGATACGATATCTTCGATACGGCGCAGCAATTCGGTCACGCGGGTCTTGATCTCGACGGTTTGGGCCGGCGGGGCTGGCCACAAAGAAAGGCCACAAATGAAAAGAGCGGGTTTTCGGCCCACTCTTTTTGTTTGGTTCGTCCCGCGAACCCGATGAGGATGGCGCGGATATAGGCGCAGTCGGACCAAAGAGCAAGAGAATCCAGCAGGTTTTATGGCTCCCGACCTCACTTCTTCTATTAGTAGTGGTGGCGCCGAAGGGCAGCGATCCGATATTTTTATTAGCCCGAGAAGCGCATTCCGGCAGGGCATCCATTGCGTCAGGTGCGGGCGCTGGTCCGCGAGGTCCGAAGGAGCTGAGCCGCAGCTTCAGCCGGCTTTATTCGCACGAAGGTCGGCCCTCGATCCCGCCTGAACAGCTTCTGAGTGCCCTGCTGCTGCAGGTACTCTATGGCATCCGGTCGGAACGTCAGCTGATGGAGCAGCTCGACTATAACCTGCTGTTTCGCTGGTTCGTCGGACTGTCGCCCGACGATCGGGTATGGGACGCGACGTCCTTCACCAAGAACCGCGAGCGCCTTCAGCAGGGCCAGGTGTTCGACAAGTTCATGGCCAAGTGCTGGAACAGCCCGAGGTCAAGCCGTTGCTGTCGGCTCCAACTTCCATGGCCAGAAGCGCAAGAACGACCCCCATGCCTCGACCAGCGATCCCGACGCCAAGCTCTATCGCAAGGCGGCCGGCCGCGAGGCCAGGCTGAGCTACATGGGACACGTCGTCATGGAGAACCGCCACGGCTTGGCCGTCGCCGGCAAGGTCAGCCAGGCCAACGGCACGGCCGAACGACGAGCCTCAGAGGCCTTGCTCAAGCGCAAAGCCAGACGACGAAGTGGACGGATCACGGTCGGCGAGGACAAGGCGTATGACACCCGCGACCACGTCGCCGTCCTGCGCAAGATCAACGTCACTCCCCACGTCGCGCAAAACGATGCCTTGACCAAGACGGGCCGCCGCCGCACCAGTGCCATCGACAAGCGCACCACTCGGCGCGTCGGCTACCGCATCTCCCAGTCATGCCGCGCCATCGTCGAATGCATTTTCGGCTGGGGCAAACGGTAGTGCCCAGAATCTTTCGCACTTTTGGTCGGTGGCTTGCTCCGGTTAAGCGGTCATGGCGTTGCGCTGCCTGAGCAGCTCCATGTTCAAGCATCGTTTGGTAGACCAGCGCGTGCCGGCAATGTGGCGCAGCCTGGCGGCCGCCAGATTGATGGCGGAGTTGCCGTCGGGGAACGCGCCGACGACGCGGGTCCGTCGTCGGATCGCGCGCATGATGCGCTTGAGCGGGTTGTTGGTGCGGATGCGCCGCCAATGCTCCTCCGGAAAGGCATAGTACGCCAGGGTCTCGGGCGCGGCCGTCTCGACCAGCTCGGCCGCCTTGCCGAGCCTCATGCTGTGGAGCCGAGCGACGATCTCCGCCGTCTTGCGCTGAGCGGCGGCAAGATCTTCCTGGGCGTGGATCGCAAATAGGCGGCGGGCCTGCCGTCGAGCAGGACGCGCCCGCCTTAAGGTGGCCGATCTGGAGAAATTGAAGGCGAAGGAACGCGCCTGATTGCCATCGTATGGAATGCCTGGAGCGCTTCCTTACGACATAGGTCCGCTCACCTTTAATTTTTTCGCCTTCAGCCCAGATGGACGAGATGATGCAGAAGAACGCCACGCTGGTGGAGGAGGCGAGCGACGCCGACCGCTCCCTGGCGTTGGTGGCGACTGACCTTCGCGACCTCGTCGCCTTCTTCCGCGGCGCCGGCTGAACAGCCGCCGTCACGGCGTCCGGTTCAGGAGCACCAGGCCCTGATAGACGGCGGCCGTCGCCAGCATGAGGAGGCTGGGGTAGAAGGTCAGGGCGAAGCCGAAGGCGCGGGCCGCCGCCCCCCGGGCGTAGCCGCGCCAGAACGCCACCCGGCCGGCCAGGAACAGGACAGAGGCCGCGGCGATGACCGTCTGCCAGCCGGCAGGCATGGCCGCCGCCCAGACCAGATGGGTGGACACGGCCAGCGCCGTCTGCTCCAGGGTGTTCTGCAGCATGGCCTGATAGAGGTGGACCCGCGGCGTGCCCTGGGTCAGGCCGCTGCCGTCGATGTCGGCAGGCGTGAAGAAACGGTGCCGGGCGATGATGGCGATGTTCGCCCCCAGGCACATGGCCGGCAGGAGGTCCCAGCCCAGAACCGTGAAGGCCCTCGCCGGCGGCACCGGCATCGGCCACAGAAGTGCCGCGGCGAAGGCGACCACGGTGACGGCCAGCGCCAGTACCATGCCGCGCAGCACGCCTTGCTGCTTGTCCGTCATCATCCGACTGACCCTTCCGATGCGTGCGAGATCCTTCTTGTACGCGAATAGCGGCCCCGTGTGGAACCGTGCCACCGCCGACTGGATCCGCGACGTCCTCGATCACCAGGATTGTCGGGCCTGCATTCCGCCCAACATCAATCGCACCGACGCCATCTCCTATTCCAAGCGAACCTACAAAAAGCGCAACCTCATTGAACGCTTCTTCAACAAGCTCAAGCAGTTCAGGCACATCTGCACCCGCTTCGACCGGAGCGCCCTAAACTACCTCGCCATGGCAAAGCTCGCTTCCATCAGACTATGGCTCATATTTTTTATGTATAGCGGCGCAGCGCCGGCAGGGCCTGCTCGACGCAGGCGCGGCCCTCCTCGATCGCCTCGGCCGCTCGGTTGAATTCCATCAGCCCGATGGTCCTGAGCCGCGGCACCAGCATGACATGCGGCGGCTCGCCGGCGAGCCGCGTGCGGGTGATGTGGTCCTGCATGATGTTGATGGCGCTCGCCAGCACGTCGAAGTACCCCGGCGCGGGCTCGCCAGGCGGCGGCGCCTCGCCTTCCACGGGCACGCGACGGCCGGGCAGCGGCAGCTGGCCGATCATCCGCCGCAGCACCTCGCCCGAGACCATCGACGGCCGGGTCACCTCCGGCGGCTCGGGCTCGGTATAGCGCCGGCCCACCAGCTCACCGTTCAGGTTGACGGCGATGACCACATCCGCACCGAGCGCCCGGCAGACCGACACCGGCACCGGATTGGAGAGTCCGCCATCGAGCAGCCATTTGCCGTCGACGCGCATCGGGCTGAAGATTCCAGGCAAGGCGATCGAGGCGCGCACCGCGTCGTGGATAGGCCCGGTCTGCAGCCAGATCTCGCGCCCGGTGGCGAGGTCCGTCGCCACGGCGGCGTACTGCGTGGCGTAGCTCTCGATGGGTGCGTTGATGCCCAGGTCGCGCAAGAAGGCCACGATCTGCCGGCCGGTCACCAGGCCGCCACCGGTCAGGCGAAAGTCCGTGAGGCGCACGATCTTGCGCCAGGTCGCGGCCTCCGCCCATTGCCGGAGCTCGGCCAGGCGACCCGCGACGTGCGCCGCGCCGACCAGCGCGCCGATCGAGGCGCCGCAGACGACGTCAGGAACGATTCCGGCCTCGGTCAGCGCGTCGATGACGCCGATGTGGGCCCAGCCGCGGGCCGAGCCGCTGCCGAGAGCGAGTCCGATACGAGGGCGGGTCATGCAGGATACATGCGCGAGTTTATGAGCCTATAATATAATCACTGAATCGTGGGTTGGTGGTCGGGCAACGTCGACGAAGCCGACCTGTTACAATGCCGCGGCTCAGTGGAGGGAAGGCCATGGACAATATGAGGGAACGCATCAGTCGCGTGATGGCCGAGCAGTTTCGGGTGCCGACTGAAAGGATCACCGAGGCCGCCAGCCTCGATTCCGATCTGGGCGCGACCAGCCTCGACCGCGTCGAGGTGGTGATGTCGTTGGAGGACGAGTTCGCGATCGATATCTCCGACGATCAGGCGGCGGAGCTGCACACGGTCGGCGACGTGCTGGCGGTCGTCTCGGCCAACGTGGCTCGCCTCAGGCAGCCCGCCGCGCCGCCGGCTTAAGGAGCAGGCCGCCGCTTCAGACGGAGGAACGTCGGCGTGCCGGCGATCTTCTTCTTCTCATAGCGCGTCGCCGGCCAGTCGGCCGGCCGCGATCGCCAGTCGGCCGCGCGCTCGGCCAGCCAGTCGAAGGCAGGATGCGTGCAGGCGTGCTCGAGCATCCACGGCAGATAGCTCGGGTCGTCCGTCGCGAGCCTCAGCTCGGCGCCGGCAATCATCAATTCGGCCAACCGGTCGAGCGTCTCGCGCTGCACGAAGCGCCGCTTGTGATGTCGCGTCTTGGGCCAGGGATCGGGGAACAGCACGAACACGCGGGCGAGGCAGCGCGCGGGCAGCGCCGCCATGAGCAGGCGCGCATCGTCGGTGAACAGCCGGATGTTGCCGACGCCGACGCGCTCGATATGCGCCAGGCATTTGGCGACGCCGTTGAGATAGGGCTCGCAGCCGATCAGGCCGACATCGGGATGCTGCTCGGCCTGCCACACCAAATGCTCGCCGGCGCCGAAGCCCACCTCCAGCCATACACCGTCCGACGGCAAGCGGCCGCCGAACGCTGCGGCAAGGTCGATCTTCGCGGGCGCTTCCGGCACGGCGAGCGCGAGGCGAGGCAACAGCGTGTCGAGCAGCGACTGCTGCCCGGCGCGCAGCTTCTTGCCCCGACGACGACCGTGCAGCGTGCGTCGACGGGTTTCTTCCATGAAGGCCTTACATCACCACGTCGATCAGATACGGGCCCTTCTGCGACATGGCATAGGTGAGCTGCTTGGTGAGCTCCTCGAGGTCGTGCGCCTTGGCGGCCGGCACGCCCATGCCCTTGGCCAGCATGGTGAATTCGAGCGTCGGCCGGTCGAGCGTCAGCATGTCGATGGCGCGCGGGCCGGGATTGGCGGCGCCGACATCGGCGAGCTGGCTGTACAGGATCTTGTAGTTGCGGTTGGAGAAGATCATCACGCAGACGTCGAGGTTCTCGCGCGCCATCGTCCATAGCGCCTGGATCGTGTACATCGCCGAGCCGTCGCCGATCATGGCGATGACCTTGCGATCCGGGCAGGCGACGGCCGCGCCGACCGCGACCGGCGCGCCGAAGCCGATCGAGCCGCCCATGTTGTTCAGCCAATCGTGCGGCGGCGCGCCCACGCTGAAGGGGAAGAAGCCGCGGCCGGTCGTGACCGATTCGTCGACGACGATCGCACCCTCCGGCAAGGTCGAGCCGAGCGCCTGGCCGAGACCATCGAGCGTGAACTTGCCGCTCGGACGCTCCGGCCGCTTGGGTTGGGCGACGGCGGGCTTCTCGTTCATCGCGTCGAGCTCGGCGGCCAGCGCCTCGAGCGAGCCGATCGGATCGCCGTCGACCGGGCAGAGCGTCGTCACCTCGCAGCCCTCGGGCACCAGGACGCTTGGCTTGCCGGGATAGGCGAAGAACGCCGCCGGCGCCTTGGCGCCGACCAGGATCATCTGCTTGGTGCCCTTCAATTGCTCCTGCGCCGTCTCGACGACGAAGTGCAGGCGCAGCACGGGCACGCGGCCGGCACCGCGCTCGATGCGCGCCGTGCCGCCCGCCGCCTGCACCTTGCAGCCGGTCTTGGCGGCGATCTTGCCGGCGAGCTCGAGGCCGCGGGCGCGCAGCGCGCGGCCGCCGATGAACAGCATGGCCGACCCACCGCCCGCCTTCAGCGCCTTGGCGGCGGCGACGATGTCCTGGTTGGCGGGCTTTTGCGGTTGCGGCGTCTCGGGCGTGTCGGCGACGCCGTCGGCCTCGGTCCAGGCCGTGTCGGCCGGCAGGATCAGGGTCGCGATCTGGCCGGGCGCCACGCGCGCGGCCTGGATGGCGGCGGCGCCGTCGGTCGCCACGGTCTTGGCCGTCGGCGAGGTCTTGACCCAGTGCGAGAACGGACGCGCGATGCCCTCGATGTCGGCGGTGAGCGGCGTGTCGTACTTGATGTGATAGAGCGCGTGCTCGCCCACGATGTTGACGATGCCGGAGCCGGCCTTCTTGGCGTTGTGCAGGTTGGCCGCCGCATTGGCGAGACCCGGCCCGAGATGCAGCAAGGTCGAGGCGGGCTTGTCGGTCATGCGGTAGTAGCCGTCGGCCGCACCGCTGCACACGCCCTCGAACAGCCCCAGCACGCAACGCATGCCCTCGACGCGGTCGAGCGCGCCGACGAAATGCATCTCCGAGGTGCCGGGATTGGCGAAGCAGACTTCGACCCCGCCCTTGACCAAGGTGCGAACCAGACTCTCCGCTCCGTTCATACGACTCTCCCGACCTTGAAATGCCTCGTGGGCGGGCACCCTACGCTTGGGGGACGCCAAACCCAAGTCTTTGCGATTCAAAGGTAATTTAAGAATTGATCTGTTCTCTCTTTATTCTCAAGGATTTATTCAGTATACTTGAACCAATATTTCAGTTCTTAAGAACGAAAGACTTTTGAAACCATGAGCCACTCGGTCCCCTCCGACAGCTCGGCCATCGATGCCACCTTTCTTGTCGGCGTTGATCTGGTCGAATTCGATCGCCGCGAACTTCCGATCTATGCCAGCCCGCAAACGCGCTGGATGGATGCCTGCTACGACGAGACGCCGATTTACGGCGCGCCAGTCGATCGCGTGTTCGGCGAGCCGGGCGACGTCCATATCGACAGCGTGCCGCAGGCCGGCGAGGAGAACGTCACCGCGGCGATCGTGGGCGACGATCCGCTGGTGTCTCTCGCCACCCTGGCCGACGGCCTGATCGTCGCCGGCGCCGAGCCCGCCGCGCCCGAGCTCGCGACCTCGTTCGACTTCGGCGTCGATGCCCACGCCGTGATCCACCACGACGGCACGGCCTGGGACCTCACCGGCACCGACGGGATCTTCGACTACCTCTCTTAGCTGAAGCGTCCGCTTCAAAAACCACCTCACCCTGAGGAGCGCACGCAGTGCGCGTCTCGAAGGGTGGGCAACACACACCACCTTTGAGGCCCATCCTTCGAGACGCCGCGCTACGCGCGGCTCCTCAGGATGAGGTGGGGGTGAGGCCCGCGTTCCCTTATGCCGCGTCGCCCAGCTCGAGCTGCACCAGGTTGACCCAGTAGGCGGCGCCCGTCGTCAGGATGCGGTCATTGAAGTCGTAGAGCGGCGAATGGACGTTGTGGCAGCCACCTTCGTCCGCGCCGCCATTGCCGATCATGATGTAGGCGCCGGGCTTTTTCTCCAGCATGAAGGCGAAGTCCTCCGCGCCCGAGATGCGCGGCGTGTTGGGATCGACCTTGTCGCGGCCCACCGTGAGCGCCGCCGCCTCCACCGCAAGCGAGGTCTGCTCGACCGAATTCACCAGTGCAGGATAGCGCCGGTGATACTTGCTCTCCGCCGTGCAGCCGCCGGCCTGGGCGATGCCCGCGGCGACCTCTGCGAGGCGTCGCTCCAGCAGATCGCGCACGTCGGCCGAGAAGCTGCGCGCCGTGCCGCTTACCAGCACTTCCGACGGGATGACGTTGGGCGAGCCGGCGCTGCCCGCCGCGATATGGCCGACGCTCAGGACCGCGGCCTGGCTTGGCGGCACGTTGCGGCCGACGATACCCTGCACGGCCACAATGAACTGGCCGGCGACGTAGGTCGGATCAGTGCCGCGATCGGGCATGGCGCCGTGCCCGCCGGTGCCCTTGAAAGTGACCTGCCAGGAATCGGACGAGGCCAGCATGGCGCCGGCGCGAATGGCGAAGGTGCCGCTCGCGATGCCCGGCATGTTGTGCATGCCGTAGACGGTGTCGCAGTTGAACCTGTCGAACAGGCCTTCCTCGATCATCACCCGCGCGCCACCCAGACCCTCCTCGGCCGGCTGGAAGATGAAGTGCACGGTGCCGGCGAAGTCGGGCGCCTTGGCGAGGTGCTTGGCCGCTCCCAGCAGCATGGTGGTGTGCCCGTCATGGCCGCAGGCATGCATCTTGTTGGCATGCACCGAGGCGTAGTCGAAGTCGTTCTTCTCCTGCAGATGCAGCGCATCCATGTCGGCGCGCAGCCCGATCGTCTTCTGGCCCGGCCGCTTTCCCTTCAGCGTGCCGACCACGCCGGTGGTGGCGAGCCCGCGATGGATCTCGATACCCCAGGAGGTGAGCTTCTCGGCCACGATGTCGGCGGTGCGCTTCTCCTCGAAGGCGGTCTCGGGGTGGCGATGGATATCGCGTCGGATGGCGGTGAGCTCAGCCGCAGAATCGGCCAGGAGATCGGGCGTGAAACGGGTCATGATTTTCCTTCCGTGGGCCGTGACAGTACCCGAAAGAGGCCGCTTCCGGCCACCGAAGCGCCATGTCGCCTGCGCAGCACATGCGCTATACCAACGGCCGGTCCGCAGTGGGTCGCAGAGGGAGAACTTCGCATGACCTACCGGTTATGGTGGACCGTCGGTTACACCTGCACTTCAGAGCGGCAATTCCTCGCCGCCAAGCCGCGGCTGCAGCCCGCCGTCTATGAGATGCTGGACGACGCGCTGCGCCGCGCCGCCCAGGTCGGCCGGGCCGGCGGCGTCGCCTGGCTGATCGAAGGCGACGACAAGACACGCCTCGAACGGGGCTCGATCGAGACCACGCTGCGCAAGCGCGCCCAGGAGCTGGAAATGCAGGCTCAGCCGGAGACCGATCGGCGCGGCCGGCCGCCCCGCCGGGAGTAGCCGAGTCAGTCGTCCCGCGCGCAGGCGGTCCAGCGCGGCTCGAGCCGGCAGAGGCGGCCGCGCCGCAGACGCGCCGTCGGCACGCCCATTCCAGCGTAACAATTCGGGCGTTAGCTCCTGCCGGCTCAGTCCGTTCGGAGGGTGTCTGCATGCTGTCCCGTCGCCAAACGCTGCTGGCAGGTCTCTCTCTTTGGGGGGCATCGCCGGCTGCCCATGCCCGGGCCGACTCCTACCCGGCGCGGCCGATCCGGTTGATCGTGCCCTACGCGGCGGGCGGCAACTCGGACGTCATTGCCCGTACCGTCGGCGCCAAGCTGACGCAGACCCTCGGCCAGCCGGTGATCATCGACAATCGGCCGGGAGCAAGCGGCATCATTGGCTCCGAGGTCGTCGCCAAGGCGGCGCCCGACGGCTACACGCTGCTCATGATCTCGTCGGGCAACCTCACGACCAACCCGAGCCTGTTCGAAACCCTGCCCTATGACACGGCGCGCGACTTCACGCCGATCTCCAACGTCGCATACACGACCTATTCGCTGAACGTGCATCCTTCGCTGCCGGTGCGCTCGGTGCAGGAGTTGATCGCACTCGCCAAGGCGGAGCCCGGCAAGATCGACGCCGCCACGCCCGGCATCGGCACGGGCGGCCATCTTGCCCTGGAGCTCTTCATGAGCCTGTCGGGAACACGCTTCACGCAGGTCCACTACAAGGGAGCCGGGCCGGCGCTTGCCGACACATTGAGCGGCCAAACCAAGGTGATCATGGACGCGATGTCGACGTCGCTGCGTCACCTGCGGGCCGGTACGATCCGCGCCCTGGGGCAAAGCGGCGCCGTCCGCTCGTCGCTGATGCCGGACGTGCCCACGATCGCCGAAGCCGGCCTGCCGGGCTATGAGTACAGCGTCGCGAACGCCCTGCTCGGCCCGGCCGGCATGCCGCCGGCCCTGGTCGAGAAGCTGCAAGCCGAGGTCGTCAAGGCCAGCCGCAGCCCCGACGTGCTGGAGAAGTTCGCTGACCTCGGCATCGTCGTCACCGCGTCCACCCCGGACGAACTCACCGGCTACATGAAGGCTGAGACCGCCAAGTGGGCCAGGATCATTCGCGCGGCGAACATCAAACCGGATTGACGGCGCCGGCGCCTCCCGGGGAGTAGCGCAGGCCGGCCAGCCGCGCTAAACCCCGCCGCCATGCTTTTGTTCCCCGCCATCGACCTCAAGGACGGCAAGTGCGTGCGCCTGTTGCGCGGCGACATGGCCAAGGCCACGGTGTTCAACGACAGCCCGGCCGCGCAGGCCAAGGCCTTCGCCAATGCCGGCTGCGAATGGCTGCATCTGGTCGACCTCAACGGCGCCGTCGAGGGCCACCCGGTCAACCGTGAGGCCGTCCAGGGCATCCTGAAGGCAGTCGAGGTGCCGGCCCAGCTGGGCGGCGGCATCCGCACCATCGAGAGCATCGCCCAGTGGATCGAGGCCGGCGTGCAGCGCGTCATCCTGGGGACCGTCGCCGTCAAGGAGCCCGGGCTGGTGAAGGCAGCCTGCAAGCAGTGGCCCAAGCAGATCGCGGTCGGCATCGACGCGCGCGACGGCATCGTCGCGGTCGACGGCTGGACCAAGCAGAGCACGGTGCGCGCGCTCGACCTCGCGCTGCGCTTCGAGGATGCGGGCGTGGCCGCCATCATCTACACCGACATCGACCGCGACGGCGCCATGGGCGGCGTCAATGTCGACGCCACGGTGACGCTCGCCCAGCATCTCACCACGCCGGTGATCGCCTCGGGCGGCGTCAGCTCGCTCGACGACCTGCGTGAGCTGCGGCCCGCCGAGGAGTTCGGCATCGTCGGCGCCATCGTCGGCCGCGCGCTCTACGACGGGCGCGTCACGGTGCCCGACGCCATCCGCGTCCTGAAGGGCGAGTAGCGGCGTGCTGAAGGTCCGCATCATCCCCTGCCTCGACGTCAAGGACGGCCGCGTCGTCAAGGGCGTGCAGTTCGTCGGCCTGCGCGACGCCGGCGACCCGGTCGAGCAGGCGCGCATCTACGACGCCGCCGGCGCCGACGAGCTCACCTTCCTCGACATCACGGCCAGCCACGAGAATCGCGACACCATCCTCGACGTCGTGGCGCGGACGGCCGACCAGTGCTTCATGCCCCTGACCGTGGGCGGTGGCGTGCGATCGATCGAGGACATCCGCCGCCTGCTGCTGGCCGGCGCCGACAAGGTCTCGATCAACTCCGCCGCCGTGGCACGGCCGGAGTTCGTGCGCGAGGCGGCCGAGAAATACGGCGACCAGTGCATCGTGGTGGCAATCGACGCCCGTCAGACGGGACCCGGCCGCTGGGAGGTATTCACCCACGGTGGCCGCAAGCCGACCGGACTCGACGCCGTCGGCTGGGCCACGCGCATGACCGATTCCGGCGCGGGCGAGATCCTGCTGACCTCGATGGATCGCGACGGCACCAAGTCGGGTTTCGACCTCGCGCTCACCCGCGCGGTGTCGGACGCCGTGCCGGTGCCGGTGGTGGCCTCGGGCGGCGTCGGGACGCTCGATGACCTGGTCGATGGCGTCGTGAAGGGCGGCGCCTCGGCGGTGCTCGCGGCCTCGATCTTCCATTTCGGCGAGTTCACCATCGCACAGGCGAAGGAGCGACTGGCGCAAGCCGGCGTCCCGATCCGACAAATCTCGCGCGGCGCGTGATTTTCGCGTAGAATAAGTATCACGCGCCCTGTAAGAGGCGCGCGCAATCGCCCTCCCCTCTATTGAACGGGCGACGGAGTACTCCCCCGGATGGCCAAGAAGAAGAAACCCAAGAAAGCGCAAAAGAAGCGCGGGAACGGCGTCGCCGACGATCACGGCCACGTCCTCGACCGCCTGTACTTCGTCATCGACAGCCGAAAGGGCGCCGATCCCGACACCTCTTATACGGCGCGCCTGTTCAGCCGCGGCCGCCAGCAGATCGCCAAGAAGCTGGGCGAGGAAGCGGTCGAGGCGCTGATCGAGGGCATCCGCGGCGACAAGGGCAAGCTGGTCGGCGAAAGCGCCGACGTGCTCTACCACCTGCTCACCCTGTGGGCGGCGACCGGCGTCAAGCCCAAGGCGGTCTGGAGCGAGCTCGCCCGTCGCGAAGGCATCTCAGGCATCGCCGAAAAGGCCGCGCGCAAGCACAAGTGACGCGTCGGCACCCCCGCGCTAAACCGGGACCATGGCCGACTACGATCGCAACAACATCTTCGCCCGCATCCTGCGCGGCGAGCTGCCCTGCAAGAAGGTCTACGAGGACGACTTCGCGCTCGCCTTCCACGACATCAACCCGCAGGCGCCTGTGCACGTGCTGGTGATTCCCAAGGGCGAATACGTCTCCAACATGGATTTCAGCGCCAAGGCGTCGACCGAGATGGTGGCCGGCTTCTGGCGCGCCGTCGGCGCCGTGGCGCGCCAGCTCGGCCTGGAGGAGGACGGCTATCGCCTGGTCGCCAACAACGGCGCCAATGGCGGCCAGATCGTGTTCCACTTCCATGTCCATATCGTGAGCGGCAAGCAGCGGCCGCGCTGGGGTCGCGTCCACGAATGACCGCCCTGCCATGATGGGGCGCCGCCTCCTGCTGGCGATGGGCGCGCTGGCGCCGGCCGCGGCCGAGGCCCAGACGAAGACTCAGACCCCGCCGGCGCGTCCCCGCTTCTACGCCAAAGGCACCAAGCAGCGCGCGGTGCGCTTTGCCGGCAGCGAAGGCGTGACGCTCGCCGGCACACTGCTGCTGCCGATCTGGAGCGAGCTCGAGAAGGTGCCGGGTGTCGTGCTGGTGGCGGGGAGCGGACCGACCGACCGCGACGGCAACAACCCGCTGGTTCCCGAGCGCATCGATCTCCTGAAGCAGATCGCTGAAGTGCTGGCCGAGGCCGGCATCGCCACCCTGCGCTACGACAAGCGCGGCATCGGCGCCTCGACCCCGAAGCCCAGCGGCTCGCTGGCCGAGCAGGAGCGCTTCTTCGCCTGGGACAATTTCGTCGGCGACGTCGCGGCGGCGCATGCCGAGCTGGTGCAGCACGACGAGATCAAGGCCTATGCGACCGCCCTGCTGGGCCACAGCGAAGGGGGGCTGCTGGTGCTGGCGGCGGCGCCGACCATCAAGACGAATCCGCCGCACGTCCTGGTGTTGGTGTCGACGCCCGGCCGTCCGCTGGTCGACATCCTGCGCGCCCAGATCGCGCGCGGCGCGCCCAGGCTGGTGGCCCCGGCCGATCGGGTGATCGCCGCCATCCAGTCGACGGGCCACGTGCCGTCCGACGTGCCGCTCGAACTCGACGCGCTCTTTCCGCCCTATGCCGGCCCTTTCCTGCAGAGCCTGCTGGCCTTCGATCCCGCGAAGGCCCTGTTCGCCTCGCGTCTGCCCTGCCTGCTGGTGCAGGGTGCCGCCGACCGCCAGGTCGTGCCGATGGACGACGTACAGCCCTTGATCGACGCCCTCGACAAACGCGGCGCGCCGGGCGAGGCGGTGATCGTTCCTTCGGCCAGTCACAATCTCAAGGTCGCGCAATGGCCGACCGACGCCGGTTTCGCCGGCCCGATCATGCCGGCCGCGGCGGCCGCGCTCGCCGCCTGGCTGAAGCAATCGCTGGGCGCTTGATCGAGCAGGACGGCGGGTCGATCATCACAGCGTTCATGCTCCTCTCGCCCTTGGGGGAGAGGAACATGAGAGCAGGAGGAACGACATGGCCGTGACGGTGCGCGCGGTGAGTGCGGCGGTTGGCGCGGAGATTTCCGGCGTCGATCTCAGGCGGCTGGGCGATGGCGAGTTCGCCGCGATCGAGGAGGCCTGGACCGAGCACTCGATGATCCTGCTGCACGGCCAGCAGCTCAGCGACGATGACCTTCTCGCCTTCAGTCGCCGCTTCGGCGAACTCGACCCGCCGCCCAACCAGGAGCGCGGCCGCATCAGCCCGCCCGGCTATCCCGACATCTACGTCGTCTCGAATGTGCTCGACGCCAAGGGCGAGCCGATCGGCGCCCTGGGCGCGGGCGAGGCGGTGTGGCACACCGACATGAGCTATCTCGACACGCCGCCCGATGCCTCCATGCTCTATGCGCTGGAGATCCCGCAGAGCGGCGGCAACACCTGGTTCTGTGGCATGCAGGCGGCGTGCTCAGGCCTGCCGGCGGAACTGCGGCGCAAGATCGAAGGCCGCCGCATCAAGCACGACGGCACCTACAATTCCGGCGGCTATCTGCGCAAGGGCGTCACTCCGACGGACGACCCGATGGCCGCGCCGGGCGCCTGGCATCCGGCGATCCTGCGCCATCCCGGCAACGGCCGGCCCACGCTCTATCTCGGACGGCGGCGCAACTCCTATGTCGAGGGCTATTCGAAGCTCGAGTCGGACGCGCTGCTGGAAGAGCTGTGGGCGCACGTGACGCAACGCCAGTTCGTCTACGAGCATGTCTGGCGCCTGGGCGATCTCGTGATGTGGGACAACCGTTCGACCATGCATCGTCGCGATCCCTTCGACGGCGCGGCGCGGCGCATCATGCATCGCACCCAGATCAGGGGCACGACCAGGCCCGTGGCCTTCGCGGCCTGAACCAACAACGCAAGTCGGAGGGAACATGCGGCGGCAGAAGAAGTTCTATGCCTGGGGCTATGCCGACGAGGACCTGACCCCGGACGAGATCAGGCCCTGGGAAGCCGAGATCGCCCAGCGTTACGGCCTGAACGCCTTCGACGTCACGCCGCCGCCGAAGCCAGAGGAGATCACCCTGCGCAGCCCGCGCGTCGTCGTGCCGGAGGCGCTGAAGGATATCGTGCGCAAAGATCACCTGACGCGGCTGGAGCACAGCTACGGCAAGGCAGGCTTCGACGCGATCCGCATGTTCATGCGCTCGGTGCCCAATCCGCCCGACGCCGTCGCCTTCCCCGAGAACGAGCAGGACGTCGTGCGCGTGCTCGATTGGTGCGGCACGATCGGTGCCAAGGCCATCCCCTATGGCGGCGGGTCGTCGGTGGTGAAGGGCATCGAGCCCAGCGCCGCCTTCGACAAGGTGGTGACGATCTCGACCCGCCACATGGACCAGGTGCTCGAGGTCGATCCGGTGAGCCATGCCGCGCGCATCCAGGGCGGCATCTACGGACCTGCGATCGAAGACCAGCTGCGCCAGTCGCCCTTCACCATGCGCCATTACATGCAGGCCTATCGGTGCTCGACGCTCGGCGGCTGGATCGCGACGCGCTCGGGCGGCCACTATGCCACGCTCTACACCCATATCGACGACTTCGTCGAAAGCACCCGCGTCGTGACGCCTGCCGGCACGCTGGAGACGCGCCGCCTGCCGGGCTCCGGCGCCGGGCCCAGCCCCGACCGTATGTTCATCGGCTCCGAAGGCATTCTAGGCATCATCACCGAAGCTTGGGTGCGGCTCCGCAAGAAGCCGACCTTCCGTGCGTCCGCCTCGGTGCGCTTCAAGACGTTCTTCGACGGCGCCGACGCGGTGCGCGAGATCACCCAGGCGGGGCTCTATCCCGCCAATTGCCGGCTGCTGGAAGCGCGCGAGGCGCTGCCCAACATCCCGTGGAGCAGCGAGGAGGCGGTCCTGGTGCTGGCCTTCGAATCGGCCGACCATCCGCTCGATGCCTGGATGAAGCGCGCGCTCGAGATCTGCGCCGGCCACGGCGGCGTGCCCGACCCCGGCGCCGACGACGAGAACGCCCATCGCTCGGGCGCCGCCGGCGCCTGGCGCAACAAGTTCATCAAGGCGCCACACTACAGCGAGCACGCGGCGGCGCGCGGCATCCTCTCCTCGACCTTCGAGACCGCGATGACCTGGGAGCGCGTGCGCGACTTTCATCAGAAGATCACCAGGATCACGCAGGATACGATCAAGCGGGTGACCGGTCGCGATGGCACCGTCACTTGTCGCTTCACCCACGTCTATCCCGATGGCCCCTGCCTCTACTTCACCTTCGGCGGCATCCTGGACAAGCGAGCCGCGCTCGATCAGTTCATGGAAGTGCTGTCGACCTGCACCGCCGCCACCGTCGAGCATGGCGGCACGACGACACACCATCACGCCGTCGGCCGCTTCCATCGGCCGTTCTACGACAAGCAACGGCCCGAACTCTTCGCCAGGGCATTGCGCGGCGCCAAGCGCGAGCTCGATCCCAAGGGCATGATGAATCCCGGCGTGCTGATCGATCCATGAGGTCACCATGCACTACCTGACCGGCCCTCTGATGGCCTTCGTCGGCATTGCGGCCTTGGTGATCTGCACACCCGGGCCCGACACGGCCATGACCATCCGCAACACCTTGTTGGGTGGCCGCGCCGCCGGCCTTGCGACGGCGCTCGGCGTCTGCACCGGCCTTGCGATTTGGGCCTTCGCGACGTCGGCGGGACTCGTTGCCCTGCTGATTGCTTCAGAGCCTCTGTTTCTTGTCGTCAAATATGTCGGTGCAGCCTACCTCGTGTGGCTCGGCATCCAATCGTTGCGCGGTGCCTTCGGCCGTGGTGCGCCGCAGCTCCAGCCGGCGGGCGGGCAGCCGACGGCGCGCGCACTGCCGCCGCGGCAGGCCTACGTGCAGGGCATGGTGAGCGACCTCAGCAATCCCAAGATCGCCGCCTTCTTTTCATCGATGCTGCCGCAATTCGCGCCGGCGAGCGGCGCAGACTTCATCGGGCTGGTGACGCTTGGCCTGCTGTTCAGCCTGATGACGCTGCTGTGGCTGACGGTCTATGCTCTTGCCACCTCTCGCCTGCGCGACACGCTACGCCGTCCACGCATCCGGCGCGCACTCGACGGCATTACCGGCCTCACGCTGATCGGGTTGGGGCTCAGGCTGGCGAGCGAAGAGCGCTGACGTCTGGAGAGATGATGCGCTGGTGTCGGCGGAGGCCTCCCACATCAGCCGGTTCGCTCGCCTGCTGCAGGTGATCATGCAGACCATCGCCGTCATCGAGGGGCGCAAGGGAAGCTAAAGCACGCGCGCCCGGTTCTTGCCCATGAGGAAGATCAGCGTGAAGCCGAAGCGAAACAGCAGGATGGCGCCGAGGAAGACGAAGAACAGGGAGGCGGCGACGAGATAGTCGTCGACCTCGCCGGTATAGAGGATCGTGTTGGGGATCTTGATCGCCTCGATGCAGATTTCGGCCAGAAGGCCGATCACCAGCTGGCCGGCGCCATAGTTGTGGCAGAGATGGTCGATCGACGCCTCCCAGACCTCGTACGGACCGCCGAGGATGCCGAACACCTCGCGCAGAGTCCTGCGCTCCTCCAGCGCCACACCCAGGCCGATCATGATGACGCCGATGCCGGTGCAGATATCCATCTCTTCGCGAATGTCGGGCTTGGTGAAGAGCTTGGCGGATACCTGGATGTCCGCGAGAACCATGGGCAGGACGATCACGAGGCAGATGATGCCGATGGTGAAACGAGACGACAGAACACTGCCCAGCCAACGCATTTGATCTTCCCCGACCCCCATTCATGTCTTGGCCCGGCTGTGGGCACCGGCGCCCGCACGCGCATTGCGAGCTGCGGCATCACTATAGCATGATCCTCCTTGGCATCTGAACTTTGGTCGGCTCGAACAACAACATGAATTGGCTCTATTCCTTCCCCGACCTTTTCATCCTCATCTCCTTTGCCGCCTTCCTGGTTGTGGTGATCCTTGCCCTGCCGTCGCTGGTCCGACGGCTTCCGTGGATGAAGCCAAACGACGCCAACACCGATTTCGTGCTGCGCACGCAGGCGACGCTGTTCACCATGACCAGCCTGGTGCTCGCTTTCACCCTGGTCGAAGCCGAGAACAACTTCCGCAAGGCCGATGCCCTGATCTCCACGGAGGCCTCGCAGCTCAATCGCCTGGATCGTCTGCTCAACCGCTACGGCGATCTGGCCGCGCAGGCGGTCCGCCCGCGGCTGCTGGCCTATGCGCAATCGATCGTAAGCGACGAATGGCCGGCCATGCTGAAGGGCACGCCGAGCGAGAAGACGCGGGCAGCCTTCGTGCCGATCTCGCGCGGCATCCTTTCGCTCGATCCGCAGACCAACCGCGAAACGATGATCTATGGCGAGATCCTGCGATCGTTCGATGCGGTGGCCGAATCGCGCGATGCCCGGCTCGCCGCTCTATCGGTCGCCCTGCCTGCCGCCTATTGGCAGGTGGTGCTGTTTGCGGTGCTGATGCTGTTGTGCGTCAGCAGCACCGTCCAGCGCACGCCGTTTCGCACGACAGTCCTCGCCGCCCAGATGGCCGTGATCGGCGCCTTCCTTGGCTTCGTGTTCATCCAGGACCAGCCCTTCAAGGGCCAGATGGCGGTCGATGCCGAACCCATCGTGCACACGATCGCCATTTTCAAGGAGCGCAATGTTGAGTAGAGGCCAGCGCCAGGCAGGCCGCCGCGGTGATCACCTGCCGCTGGATAGTGAAGGCAGCGAGCACCAATTCAGGCTGTCGAGCGGCAGCCCTCTCAGCGAAGCCAGAGCCGTCGCGGTGCCTTGGTCGACACAACCTTGGGTCTTCGCGCGGTAGCGCGCGTAGGCACGCGGTGCCGCATGGCGAATCATCCCTGTTTTGCAAGGACTAATCCCGTGAAGCGCTGGTGGCTTCGGAACCGCCTAAGAAGGAACTGCTGAGTCACAAAAGCGTGATCAGGAGGGACGGGGTTCAATCCGCGCGAATGTTTCCCGTGCGGATGACTTCCCTCCAGCGGGCCAGCTCGCCGCGGATGAGCTCGGTGTAGCCCGATGCGCCGAGCGTGCCGGGCCGGACGCCGATCTTGGCGAAAGCCGCGCGCACCTCGGCACTCTGCAACGCGGCGGCGATCTCGCTCTCCCAGCGCCGGGCGGCGTCGCGCGGAAGGTCGGCGGGCGTGGAAAAGCCGAACCAGTTGGTGGCGACCACATCCTTGAAGCCGGCTTCCTGGAAAGTCGGAACGTCGGGCAGCGATGGCGATCTCTGATCCTCACTGACCGCGAGCGGTCGCATGCGTCCGGAATTGAAGTAGCCGATGGCCGTCGGCAGGCTTTCCATCAGCGCCACGATCTGGCCGCCCATGAGGTCGTTCATCGCCGGCGCCGAGCCGCGATAGGGAATGTGGGTGAACGGCATGCCGGCATTCAGCACCAGCAGCTGACCGACGAGATGGTTCATCGTGCCGTTACCGCCCGAGCCGTAGGTGATCTCACCCGGCTTGCTCTTCGCCAGCTCGACGAGCTGCTGGACGGTTGTGATGCTCGAGCCGCCATTGACGGCGAGCACACTCGGGAACGTGCCGACCAGATGGATGTGCGTGAAGTCGCCCAGTGGATCGTAGGGCACGTCCTTGTAGAGCACCGGTCCGATGCCGTGCGACGCCGCGCTCGACATCATGACCATGTGCGCATCGCCGCGCGCCTTGGCGACGATGTCGGCGCCCAGCAGGCCGCCCGCGCCTGGCTTGTTCTCGACGACGATCGGCTGGCCCAGCCGGCTACCGAAATACTCGGCCAGGGTTCGCGACAGGATGTCGGCTGCACCCGCCGGCGGGAAGTTGACGATCCAGCGGATCGGTCGCGACGGCCACGGCGTCTGCGCAGCAGCGATGCCGGGTGCCGCAAGCGTTGAGAGAATCGAGAAACGCCGGCGAGAGAGCATGAGAACGAGCCGATCCTTCGAAGACTAGGAAAGACAAGGTGCATACTGCAACATGCGGGCCACTCAACAGCAACGAGAGCCGGCGATGGAATTCGATCTTGTGATACGGAATGCGCGTCTCCCCGACAGCAAGCCGGACCAGCCTGCCGTCGACATCGGCGTAAAGGACGGGCGCATCGCGGCCATCGGCTCCAATCTGGGCGGCAACGCGCGCGAACAGGTGCAGGCAGACAGCCGCCTCGTCTGCTCGGGCTTCGTCGAGACCCACATCCATCTCGACAAGTCGTGCATCCTCGGGCGTTGCGAGCACGAGAAGAAGCGCTTCCCCCATCTGGCGATGGAGCGGGTCTCGGCCGTCAAGCACACCTTCACGGTCGAGGATGTGGCCGAACGGGCGGGCGGCACGCTGGAGAAGTGCATCTCGCACGGCGCCACGCGCATGCGCACCCATGTCGAGGTCGATCCCAAGGTCGGCCTGCGCGGCCTGGAAGGCGTCAAGGCGCTGATCGATCGCTACAAGTGGGCGATCGATCTCGAGATCTGCGTCATGCCGCAGGAGGGCCTGACCAACAATCCCGGCACCGACGAGCTCATGGTGGCGGCGCTCAAGAACGGCGCGACCGTCGTCGGCGCCGCCCCCAACTACGATACCGATCGTCCGGCGCAGATCCGCCGGGTCTTCGAGATGGCGCGCGAGTTCGACGTCGATATCGACATGCACCTGGACAGCGGCGCCTCGGCGGAGGAGCTCGACACGCTGCTGGTGTGCGAGCTCACCGAGAAGTACGGCTGGGGCGGACGGGTGGCGATCGGCCATGTCAGCAAGCTAGCGAGCATGCGCCAGCCCGACCTGGACAAGGTGGCCAAGCGCATGGCCGATGCCGGCGTCGCGCTCACGGTGCTGACGGCAACCGACCTCTATCTCGGCGGCCGTCACACCGACCACAACGTGCCGCGCAACGTCGTCGACGCCAATCGCCTCACCGAGCAGGGCGTCGTCTGCTCGATCGCGTCGAACAACATCCTCAATCCCTTCACCCCGTTCGGCGACGGCCAGTTGCTGCGGCAGGTGAACATGCAGGCAATCGTGACCCAGCGCGGCACCGACGCGGAGGTGCGCGCCGCCTGGGACATGACGACCTCGGCCGCCGCGCGGTTGATGCGGCTCAAGGACTACGGCATTGCCGTCGGCGCGCCGGCCGATCTCGTCGTGCTCGACGCGCCCGATCCGGTGACGGCGCTGCGCACCGTGGCGCCGGTGCTGATGGCCTACAAGCGCGGGCGGCGCACGGTGACGCGCGAGCCGGTGCGGCTGCACCGCCCGTAGCGCCCCAGAGTAGGTGTCGGAGTACCAACAGTGCCGCTGGAGATCAAAGTCGATCACGAGCGTCGCCTGGTGGAGGTGCAAGCGATCGGAGAGATCACCCCCCGCGAGCTTCTCGACTACCTTCACCGCATCGTGGTCGAGGAGGCGATACCGTATCAGAAGCTGTTCGATGCCAGCCGCTCGACATTCAATTTCACGGACGAGGAGGTGATGGAGGCGGCGGCGTGGCTGAGCGCCTACCGCGCTGCCAATCGCGGAGCGGTGGCGCTGATCGCCCGATCGGACGAGACGGTCGCCATGATGCGTCGCTACATGAATCTCGCCGGCGATTCGCCGCCGGCGCGGCTGTTCAGCAGCGTCGCTCGGGCGCGACGCTGGCTCGACACGATGGCAGCGCCGGCCGCAAAGCCCTTGAACGATTAGTGGCCGAGAAGCTTCAGGGCCGTGAAGACGGCCGTCTGGCCGACGATCAGCATCACGACCCATTTGAGCAGGTCGATCTTGTCGGCTTTCATCTCGCCTCGGAGGCCAGCAAGTCCGGCGCTGAGCTCGCCTCGGAGACCAGCCAGTCCGGCATTGAATTCGCCCCGGAGCCCAGCCAGTCCAGTATCGAGCTCGCCCCGGAGCCCAGCCAGTCCAGCATCGAGCTCGCCCCGGAGTCCAACCAGTCCGGCGTTGAGCTCGCCCCGCAGTCCAGTCTGCCCGGCGTTGAGCTCGCCTCTCAACGTACCCAACTCGGTCCTGAGCTCGGCCCGAAGAAGGTCGATCTCGTTGCGCAGACCGGCGATATCGCTCTTTGTCGCAACTTCTTCGCGCAACGCCTGATCGAGGCCATCGGCCATGGCGCGGGCCTGCGGTTCCGCGAAGCCCGCAGCCTTCAATCTGTCGATGTAGGCGAGTTTGTCGAATGTCATCGTCGTCACTGGCAGACCTCAAGACTAGACCCAAACACCTCACGCCGCCATGACTTGGCGCGGCTGGGGGCGGCGATAGCTCAGGGCCTCGGCGACATGCAGGCGACGCACGGCATCGGAGCCGTCGAGATCGGCCAAGGTCCGCGCCACGCGCAGCGTGCGATGCCAGGCGCGGGCCGAGAGGCCGAGCCGCTCGGCGGCGCGCGTGAGAAGCGCGCGGCCCTCGGCGTCGGGCTCGGCGATTGCCGCCAGCACCGCGCCGTCGGTGTCGGCGTTGCAGCGCGGCTTGGCCCAGTTGCGCACGCGATCGGCCAAAAGCCCCGCCGTGGCATCGGCCTCGACGGCGGCGAGCTTGCCCTTGGCGTCGAGCTCGGCCAAGCGCTCGCGCTGGACGGCGCGCGCCGCCGCCACGCGATGAGCGATGTCGGCGGAAGTCTCAGCGGGCGGCGGCAAGGCGAGGTCGGCGGCGGCAACGGGCGGCACGTCAATGCAAAGATCGATGCGGTCGAGCAGCGGCCCCGAGATCTTGCCCTGGTAATCGAGCCCGCAACGCGGGGCGCGGCCGCAAGCCCGGGCGGGCTCCATCAGATGACCGCAACGACATTTGTGCGGTGCCATTTTGCCAGGGCGTACCGTTGATGGCTAAAGCCAAGAAACCAAAGGATTATCCTGAAAACCCCAAGACGCTCGGGGAACACCTCAGGAAGCGGCGCCGGGAGCTGGGCCTGCTCCAGCGCGAAGTGGCAGGCCAGATGGGTATCGCCGTCGAAACGCTGATCAATTGGGAGAAGGACCGGACAAGACCAGTGGCCGCCCAATTTCGGCCCGTCATCGACTTCCTGGGCTACGACCCATCACCCGAGCCCAAGATCCTGGCCGAGCGCGTTGAGGCAAAGAGGCGGGTGCTGGGGGTGACGTTTGAGCAGGTGGCCAACTACCTCGGATGGGACACAGGCAGCCTATCCCGCTACCTCAATGGAACATGGCGGTTGTCATCGGACCGGCAGGGCACGCTGGAAGCTTTCCTTAGCAGTGGCAACCAAGCGGTTGTCACCCTCCTCCCACCGAGGCGCCGGCGCTAGAACCACCCTGCGAGTGACCAAACGGGGCCTAGGGTTCTTGCATCGCCGTCAATACAACCACTCCGGAGGCGAATGTAAGAGCTCCGATGGTCCCGATCGCCCAGGCGATGCCGAACAGGTCGGCGATGATCCCGGCAGAGAGAGCGCCCAGCGCATAGCCGAGGTCGCGCCAGAAGCGGTAGACGCTGAGCGATCGCGCCCGCCACGACGGATGCGAGGCATCCGAGACGGCCGCGATCAGCGTGGGATAGACCATCGCCGTTCCCAGTCCCAAGAGGACGCTGCCCAGCAGCCACCAGCCGAAGCTCGCGGTCGCAGCCGTGAGCAAGAGGCCTCCCGCCTGCACCCACATGCCGGCGACGATCAGGCCCTTGCGTCCCCAGCGATCGCTCAACGGACCGGTCACGGTCTGCAGCACGCCCCACACGGCGGGATACACCGCCTTCAAGATGCCGATGCGCTCGATGTTCAATCCGAAGCCCGCGAAGAACAGCGGGAAGATCCCCCAGCTCATTCCGTCATTCAGATTGTTGACCAGTCCCGCTTGGCAGGCGGCGAAGAGGTTGCGGTTGCCGAACGACGTCGTGCGGAACACCTGCCAGAAGCCGAGCGAAGCGACCGGCGCGGCGTGGCCTGCGATCTCGAGCTGCACGTGCGCGCGGGTATCGCGCACCAGCAGACAGGAGAGAAAGAGTCCGAGAACGGCGTAGGCCATCCCGAGATAGAACGGGTCGGGCCGCAGTCCATGACGCTGGGCGATGTATCCCGTGAGGAACGCCGTCACGCCGACCGCCAGGTAACCCGCGAACTCGTTCAAGCCCACCGCGAGGCCGCGCGACTTCGGCCCGACCAAGTCGATCTTCATGATGACGGTCATCGACCAGGCGAAGCCCTGGTTGAGGCCGAGCAGCGCGTTGGCGGCGATCACCCATCCCCAGTTGGGCGCCCACGCGATCATGAAGGGCACAGGCAGTCCGACCAGCCAGCCCAGGATCAGCATGGTCTTGCGGCCATGGATGTCGGCGAAATGTCCCGAGACGAGATTGGCGAGGGCCTTGACGACGCCGAAGCTCACGATGAAGGACACGACGATCGTCGCCGAGGCGATGCCGAACTCCTCGGCGCCGATCAGCGGCACGACCGTCCGTTCCAGCCCCACCATGCCGCCCACGAATGCATTGACCAAGACCAGCAGCGAGAATTGCCGCCAATTCTCGCGCAAGCCCAGCCGGATGGCGGGAGCTGCCGGCATTGTCATCGGCGAGGCCTAGGCAGCTCGCCGTCCCGCGTTGACGGCGCGGAACTCGTCGGCCTGCGGCGGCGGTACCGGAATGTCATGCTGCATGAAGCGGACGAACGCCTCTTCATCCTCGATCCGGAACGCCTCGTTGTGCCGACGCTCGAAGCCGATGGTGGACCCGGGCTTGCCGCTCAGCCGCCGCCCGCAGACCGACCCGGCATAGGCGCCCGGCAGGACCTCGACGTGGTCGGGCAGATCCTTCAGGCGACGGAGACTGCGATGAAGCGTGCGCGCACCCTCGTCCGCAGCCGTCGCGAGCTCGGTGCGGCCGACATCGCCCACCATCAGTGTATGGCCGGTCAGGACCAGCCACGGTTCGGATGAGCGGGTGCGATCGGTCACCAGAAGCGACAGGTGCTCCGGCGTGTGGCCCGGCGTGTGCAGGACCTCGGCGGTGACGTTGCCGAGTGGCAGGATCTCTCGATCGCGCACGCCGTGGAACGGCACGCGCGCTGCAGCATCCGCGAACAGCACGTACCCGGCGCCCGAGGCGTCGGCGAGCCGTCGCCCGGCCGAGACATGGTCGGCGTGGATGTGCGTGTCAACGACGTAGAGGATGCGCATGCCGGCATCTTCGGCCGCGGCGAGATAGGGCTCGATGTCCCCCACCGGATCAACCACGGCCGCGGACGCCTTGCCGCCGCAGCCGAAGAGATAGGAAAGCGCGACCGGATCGGCGTGCCGGAACTGGCGCAGGATCATGGGTTTCTCCTCTTGCGTGAAACAGAACATTCAATCATTCTATTGAATGATTCCGCTAGAGTGTCCGCATGTCAAGCAACAACCCCAAGCGCGCCCTGTTCGCCGGCCTGGCCGACGTTGCTAAGGCGCTCGGCCACGGTCATCGGCTGGAGATCCTCGAGCTGTTGGCGCAGGGCGAGCGCAGCGTCGAAGTGCTGGCCGAACGCGTGGGCGTGCCGATTGCCAATGCCTCGCAGCATCTCAGGCAGATGCGCCGCAGCGGGCTGCTGGCATCGCGCCGCGACGGCAAGCGCGTCCTCTATCGCCACAGCGATCCCCTGGTACTGGAGTTGGCGACAGCGCTCCGCCGCGTTGCCGAGCGCCAGTCGGCGGAAGTGCGCGACATCATCGGCACCTACTTCCAAGCGCGAGATTCTCTGGAGCCGGTGTCGCGCCGCGAGCTGACGCGACGCCTGAAGGACGGCATCGTCACCGTGCTCGATGTACGGCCCGAAGATGAATATGCCGCCGGCCACCTGCCGAAAGCCATCAACATCCCGCTGCGCGACCTGCCGCGCCGACTGCGCGAGCTGCCGCGCAACCGCGAGATCGTCGCCTACTGCCGCGGTCCCTACTGCGTGCTGGCGTTCGAAGCAGCGGCACTGCTGCGCGAGCGCGGCTTCAGCGTGCGGCGCCTGGAAGATGGCTTTCCGGAATGGAAGGCCGCCGGTCTTCCCGTCACATAAGAGGCGGCGAGCGGATGGTTACGGAGTCGACCTCATTTCAGATGCAGCCAAGGGAGCTGCTCTTCGCGGAAGAAGTGCTTCGACGGCTCGAAGAGCGTCGGATCGTCGAAAGTCCCGACATGGAAATGCGTCTCGGTCGGCAATTGCGCGCTCTCGCAGGTGAGCGTGGAGCCGCAGGCGCGGCAGAAACCGCGCGTTGTGCGAGGCGAGGATTTGAATTTGGTGATCTCGCCTTTGGTCACCCGATAGGTGTCGTGCTCGAAGCCGACGAACACGGACACCGGCGCGCCGCTGTGCCGCCGGCAGCTCTGGCAATGGCACCAGAACACGCCCTTGGGTTTGCCCGATGCCACGAAGCGCACCGCGCCGCAGAGACAGCCGCCTTCGATTTGGTCGCTCATGAGGCCAGCATAGCAGGTCGCGAGTTGGGGAGTTGATACGTCTCAGATAGGAGGTTCCATGGATTCCGAAGTCTCCGTCGATGCCGACCGCCTGCACCAAGAGGTCCAGGCGAAGTACCGAGAGGTTGCGCTCAACCCTCACGGATCTTTCCACTTCCACACCGGTCGGCCGTTGGCACGCCGGCTGGGCTACGACCAGCCGGTCGTCGACGCCTTGCCGGACTCAGCAGTCGAATCGTTTGCCGGCGTGGCCAATCCCTTTTCTCTTGGCCGGCTCGCCGCCGGCGAAAAGGTGGTCGATGTCGGCTCGGGCGGCGGCTTCGATAGCTTTATCGCCGCCGGGCAGGTCGGACTGTCGGGCAAGGTGGTCGGCGTCGACATGACGGACGAAATGCTGACGAAGTCACGCGCCTCGGCGATTGCCATGGGACTTGGGCATGTCGAATTTCGCGAAGGCTTCGCCGAGCGGCTGCCGGTCGACGATGGGTGGGCGGACGTCGTGGTCAGCAATGGCGTGATCAACCTTTGCGCCGACAAGCGCCAGGTGTTCGCCGAGATCCACCGCGTGCTGCGTCCGGGAGGGCGCCTGCAATTCGCCGACATTGCTAACGGCCAGCCGGTGCCGGAGGCCGCGATCCAGAACATCGATCTCTGGACGGCTTGAATTGCCGGTGGCCTGCCGTGTGCAGGCTGGCGCCACATGATCGAGCAGTCGGGTTTCGACCAAGTCGAGATCGGACCGCCGAACGATACCTTCGGCGGAGCGTCGGGCGAGAAGAACGCCCGGCGCTTCGAAGTGTTCGGATACGCTTTCCGCGCGCGGCGGCGACCCTGATCTAACGCAGCGCATCGGAGAGAGCGAGAGGCCACCGCTCAAATGGGCATCGGGACCGAGACATACGCCAACTGGGAGAAGGACAGGACCTCACCCGTGGCTTCCCAATGTAGACCGGTGCAGCGTTCCTCGGGTACGACCCCAGCCCTGCGGCACGACGCTTGCAGAGCGTATGCAGGCGAAACGTCGCGAGCTTGGGGTGACGTTCGAACAGGTGTCCAAGTATCTAGGCTGGGACCCGGGCAGTCTGACCCGCTTCCTCAACGGGGCGTGGCGGCTTTCGCCTAAGCGGAGCTGAGGCCTTTAGCAGTTTCTCGGTCTCGCCGCTGAGGCTGCCTCCTCAGTCTTGGCGGACGGTTGCCCGCAAACGATAGACTACCCCTTGGCTGCCTGATCGAACACCTAAAGGGCTAAGCAGCATCCTATTGCAAGAGCCGCTCTCGAAGATGCTTCAGGCGCTCCTGATCCTGCATCAGAACCCGGCAGGATGCACATTTGTCTTCAGGATAAAAAGGTTTGTCGACGACACCCCGCAGCCGGTCATCGAGCTCGAGCAGAAACTTCGGGCCAAATGCGCGCAAGAAATTTACAATGGGGTCACTAGCGTGTTGCGACAGCAACGCATCGAGGGGCGAATCGCAAAGCGATCCAAGTTTTAGCCCGGCGGAACCATCAGCATAGTCAACTGTATTGCAGCACATCAACAACGAACCATCTTCGATAACGGTTGGACGATTTACCAGGTCGCACTTTTGCCATGCCTTTGGCCGTCGTTTCGTTAACGCCAGATCGGCTCCGCGCCCAGACGCTTCGACAAAGCCTTTGGCGACAGTCAAGGTCGTTCGTAACGGACGTCACATACCTTGAGGCTTCGAGTGCGCGATCCACGCCCTCGCTCACTCTGCCCTACCTGCGGCGTGGGGATCACAGCCCAACGGCTCAGCTTCCTTCACGGTATCCGCGGAGCGTTGCCTTGTCGCTTGATATGTCACTCGACCGCTTACGGCCTGTGATCATCGATGCCGGTAAATTTTCCCGCCACAGCAAGCTCATTGTGAGGACTCCGGCAAGGTGGCCGACGATGGCAAGCAATAACAAATCGGCAAGAAAAGCGTGGACACTACGGATGCCGTCGTCGCCCCAGAATGCATCGAGGCGAGTCATCCATCCGGTCACGCCCAGAAGAGCTACAAGGGTCCATAGCAGCCAGATCATCCAAAGGCCAAGTGGATCGTGGCCAAGAGAGCGCGGCGGTCTTCCACGCACCAGGAGTTTCACGTAGGTGAGCGATTCTCGAACCGACGGGCGAAGCGCGGAGATGCGGCCATGGGATCGCGAGAGGCAAGCCCAGCTCAGACGCACAACGACGACGACGAGGGCAGCGTAGCCGATCATCCGATGCTCGTAATCGCCATCGTCGCGCACCAAGTCGACCCCAACTAAGGCCGCGAGACTCCAGTGCAACAGACGGACCGGCCAGTCCCACACCGGTATCCGAGCGGGCGCCCGCGCTTCCTTGGCGTTCGCCCTTCGCATTCGCTATTTCTCGACTTCCGCCTTCACGACATCGAGCGACTTCGTGTCGAAGTAGATCTCGACCTTCTTGCCGTCCTTGTTGCGGCCATAGATCTCGTAGCAATTGCCATCGACCTTAAACTTGTCGATCTTGTAGCCCTGCGCCTCGATCTTGGCCTTGGCGTCGGCCTCGCTCATCCAATCGGACTTGGGGTTGGCCTTGCAGTTGGCGCCGGCCCACGCGCTGCTCTGCGCAGCGACGATGCAGACCATGGCAAGAATGGCAACACGGCTCATGAGAAGCGCTCCACTATAGAGGGATTATATGATTGCAAATGACTGGCATTCGCATCTATATACCCACAATAACGGGCGGCTGCCACGCCAATTTTGGAGGCGGACCTTGGGATGCGCCCGTCCTGGACCCTACGGTTGAATGGGAGATTGAGCCGCGGCCGTCGGTCGAGAAGTTTTTTAAGTCAGCCGTGAAGGTCGACGTCGATCCTTCTCTTACGGCGCCCCTGGATCATGTGCAGTGGTATGGCGACTATAGCCGCGAAGCCCACAACCAGATGGATCAAGCGCGCACCGGCGCGCGTTTCTTCGCTGCCGTAGTAGAGGAACAGTGCTGTTACCAGCAGCAGAAGCATGGCCGACAATAGGAGCATGCCCGATACAACGTTGCGCTTCTGTCGGTACCCGGCCGGGACGTGCAGCGACAGGAGTGAGCCCAGGGCAACAGCCGAAGCAAACGATGCCACGCCGTGAACGATAAGCAGGTCGTGCAGCAACTCTCCGGGCTCCTGGTTCATTGCGTCGTGCAGCACGAACCACAACGTTCCCGATGCGGCAACGACGACTAACGCGGCAAGCACAAGTCGCCGATGCCATTTACCCAGACGCATGCGCCAAGCTCAGGCCGCTGCGCCGCGTGGAAAAGTCGCCAAGGCGGTCGCGCCGAACCTATCCAGGTAGGGCTTGGCGGCAACAACGCCGGTCTGGGCCACGACCTTGGTCAGGGCATCGGCTAACATGCAACGCGGCGCTATGACGGAATAGGCGTTGGGGTCGACAATAGGCGTGCGGTCATTGGTACGGACCAAGCCGCTGACGCGACGTCCGCACCACGTCCCTGCCGATGCGGCGGCACACGACGTCGCGATGGCGCCGTTACGTAGCAGGCCGGCGAAGCGAGGGGGGCCCGCGGCTCCCGGGTCCCTGATGTAGATCGGCTGCTCCTTGCCGCCCATAACACGCAAATCACCGCCGGCATTGATGACGGCCGAGCGTATGCCTTCCCGCCGCAGGATGGCGATGGCGCGGTCGACAGCATAGCCCTTGGCGATGCCGCCGAGATCGAGGCCGACGCAGCGCGCCCGACGGACGGTATTGGCGCCGGAGAGCTCGACGTCGGCAAGCGATCCACTTTCGGCTTCGGCGAAGCCGCAACCGTCGAGCACGCCCCATTGCCCCAATTCGCGGCCGAGGGCGCAATCGAACAATCCATCAGTAGCTCGGTAAATGTGAAGTGCCCAGCGCAAGACCTGGGCGGTCCACGGATCGACATCGATGGGCTGACGTCGCGCCGTCCGGTTGATCCTGGAGACGTCGCTATCGGCAGCGTGTACGCTCATCAGACCATGCACCCGCTCGATGGCGGCGAATGCTGCACCGATTGCCCGCTGCAGGGACGACCGTTCGGCTTCCCATGCGGCGATCTCGACATAGGTGCCGAGGAGCATGCGCATACGCTTCAAGACGAATGCCTCAGCGCAACCTCGTACATCGCCAGCACGCGCTTTACGCCGTCGGTGATATGTTTGCACGAAAGCGTGGCGCCGCCGATGTTCTTGATGTCGCCGTCGAGCTTCAACGGCGAGCTTGCCGATTTCCCGACGAACTGCTGCCGCCATGAAAGTTCTCGCACCTCGTAGCCGTACGACTCACGGTATTCCATGATCTCTATCTGCTTGATGGCACCGTCGGAACCGATGGCGACGGCATACTTGATGCGCTCGTGCTTGCCCACCACCTCGTCGATCACGAAGTAGCCGCCGGTCGAGACGCGCCAGACCCGATCGGACTTGAACGGCTCGTGCACGCCGGAGCGATCGTACATTGTGCGTCGCTGCTGGTCGGTAAGTTGCAAGGGCACCTGCGCGAACGAGGCGCCGGGGAACATGGCCTGCTGCGCCTGCTCGGTCGTGAAATAGACGGCGGCGGCGGCCGGCACGGTCACGATCAAGGCAAGCGGCGCCGTGAGAGCGGGAATCCAACGCATGCCGATTCTCCTTAGCGCCACGGCAGCTTGAAGGGAATGCCGACGCGCAGCATGATCTCGTCGCCGGCATGCTCGCCACCAAAGATTTGGCCGTTGACGATGACGGACTGCTGATCGTCGTTGAAGGCCTGGGTCCAAGGCAGCTGATGTCGCCAGCCCAGCGTCGCCCACCACTTCTCGCTGCTGTAGTGGATGGTCGGTCCGATGAAGTAGGCGGAGTGCTCGGGCGAATTGAAGGCCTGGCCGCTGAACTCCCGATGATTTCGGGCCTCTACTCCGAGCGACCACTTGTCGGCAAAGCGATAGGACGCGCCGATGATGGTGTCGATCACGCTGGCGTACTCGGTCGTGCCGCTCCGCCATTCCTGCTCCGTCTCGAGCACGATGTTGGCGGCCAGCACCAGCCGGTCGTCGAGGAAGTTCTTCTGGAACAGGAACTTCCATTCGAGCTCGTAGCCGTAGGGACCGATCGCCGGCTCGAAATAGAGACCGAAGCCGAAGGCATCGGTGTAGGGGTTCATCAGCCGCACGATGTTCTCGAACGAGATGCTCTTGAAGCGGAAACTCGAGTAGGGCGAGAAGGGATCGGAGTTGGGGTCGATGTTGGTGCCCGGCCCGCCTGTCGTGCCGTCGACGCCGTTTTGATAGGCGTAGGTGTACTCCGTGTTAATGTAGAGGCCGATCTGGAACCAGTTCTTGAAGCCGTACTCGATCTCGCTGCGATTGGTCAGGAACAGATAATCGCCCTGAGACTGGCCTGCCTGCAGGTACTCCCATTGTTCGAATTGGAACGTCCCCTTGGGCTGCAGATCGAGTGTGTAAATGAAGGCGAAAGGGCCTTCGCCGGCGCGCGCCGGCACAGCAACCAACAGCACGGTCGCAAGCGTCAGCAGGGCATTGACCAACCTGGCGCAGTAGCGATTCATAAATTTAGCTCCTTATATTTTGGTGAAGGCCGGCGCTCGCCGCTACCGTCTGCCGAAGGCGACACCGACCCGGGCCATGAGCGCGAGGTTGGCGTAAGGATTGACCGTTCCGTAGTAAGTCACGGGGAAGTTCTGCGAGGTCGCAGTCACCACGCTGCCGGGGCGGAACTGCAATTCCGCGTTGACGCCGAAGAAGAGGGGCAGGTCATCGCCCAGGTTGCCTACCGGCCCGCGCAGGCCAATGCCGATCGTGGGATCGGGGGTGAAGCGTCGGTTCTGTCCGAAGAAACCCAGTCCGGCGGGAGCGTTCGCCTCGGCGCCTTGCAGGGTCTGGGTCCAGCTGTCGAGCGTGACGCCGCCATAGACGTCGAGGAAGATGCCCGGTGCGCCGGACGAGTTCGTGTCAAGCGGCAGGCTCGCGCCGAGCAGGAGCGGAACTTGAAAATTCTCTCGGATCGTCTGCGTGCCGTAGCCGGCAGCCGAGTCGCTGACATCCTGGAAGGCCAGCATCGCCGACTGCACGCCAAAGCTCGTCTGGATCCCCGCCTCGAAGAAGAAGCCGAACAACGGGCCTTGCTCGCCAGACATGTGCCAGAACAGCGGCACATGAGCACGCACGCCAAGCAGGGGCGGAGGCGTCGTTGCCTTCGTGCCCCCTGCCGCATTGGCGATCGAGAGCGGCGGAGCGTCGGTCGCATCGACGCCGGTTACCGTGTTGGTGATGCCGAGCGGTATGAAGCCGCCGCCTAGGGCATAGACCTGAACCGACCGATAACCGTCGGAGGAAGTGGGGCCGCCCTCGCTTCGGGCGTCGTTCACGCCGGCCATGACTATGGCCACCACGCCGGCACAGGCTCGTGCCCAATCGGAGGCTCTCAGTCGCATGTCGTACTCCGGAGAATGGTTAGAAAGTGCGCGAAGAAGTTTGCGTCGATCCCGAGAGGGACGACCCATCTGAGCCTGGACCGGGAGCAGTACTGATCGAGGCCGACGTCAAAGTTCGTGATGTTCACGGCGAACGGGGTCGGGTCCCGATTGTCGCCGCATCACTCAGCAGTTGCTCGAGCGCCATCAGGATTGTCGTTTCGGCGGGGCCCTTTGGAGTGGTGCGGGCGAGGCTGTAGTTGGCGCACGCGGACAGCTGGAGAGACGTAGCCATAATTCAATCGTTGACCTGCCGCTGATATTCGGTTGCTTCTAGGAATCAATCGCATTGATGTCAATGATAATGCGTCGCGGTCGCCATAAAACACCCTGGGATTTCAAATAGTTAACTGTCATCTACCTTACAACAAGCTGACGCAATCGCGCGCATGCTGCCAAGCAGTGTCGCTCGCGAGGGCGCGGTCGGCCGCGTTCAACTCGACGGCCCGCCGGGGGCGCCGCCGTCACCTTTCTGCATTTCCACCGGAAGGCCGGGGCCGAGATCACGGCGGCACGACAATCCTTGGTGCCGTTCATGGCGATCGAAGATCGGGAGACCTCTCAGTCGTCACAAGCTCGAATCGCAGGAATGGCGGCACCGGATAGAACAGCGAACAATTCGGACGTTTCGACCGGTTCTGGCTTGCCGCTCTCTCCGCCGACATCACCGATCACTACAAGGGGCTTCCCAGCCAAACTTCGGGTCCCATCTCGGCAGCGACAGGAAGTTCAGCACCCGGCGGCGGCGGTAAACTGGCGCCCTATCTGACGGCGCTGCTCGAATGGGTGGAGGCCGAGCCGGACATCACGATGCCGGAACTGGCGGCGACCGTCATCAACCTTCCCCTGACGAAGGGCGCGGCTGCCGCCTTCTCGGCTTCAAGCTTCGGCGGTACATCTCTTTTGCCGACCGATCGGCGCCGGGAATGACACCGGCGGCGATTTCAGGATCTCTCAATACGGAACGCCCGAGGCCGAGCCTCAATATCCTTTGGCGCGCGAGCTGCCCTGTGTCTTTCGCGCCTGCGCCCCATCAAGCCAGACGTCCTCGAAACGAAAGCCGTTGTAGACGCTATTTACCATGCTCACGTAGCCCCTCACCTGGGGCTGCATGCAGGTCGTTCCGCGCTTCCAGACGATTGGTGGCCGGGCGCCGTCAGCCAGCAACCGGACATCGATTTCGTGCACCAGCCGCAGGCGCTTCTGCGGGTCGGTCTCGACCGACTGCGCATCAAACATCCTCTCAACGTCGCGATTGCAATAACCGGTGTAGTTGCGCGCCGATCGGCAGGCGAAGTTCTCATAGAGCGTCTGGTCAGGATCGTCGATGCCGTTGCCCGTGGCGTTGAGCGCCATGGCGTAGTTCTTCGCGCCGACGCGCGTGAACCAGCCTGCGGTTTCGACGATCTCGAGCTGGGGGTCGATGTAGATCTCCTTGAGCTGGCTGAGCAACGTCGGCGCCGCATCGGTGTAGGTGCTGACGCCGCGTGTGATAACCTTGAGATCGAGTCGGTTGTTCGTGCCGTATCCAAGCTTCTCCATGAGGGCGCGGGCTTCGGCACGGTTGCCTTCGACGTCGGTGCCGTAGCCGGGCACGGCGGCAAGGCTGTCGGCCGGCAGGCCCCAGACTCCGTCCTTGGGTGGCTGCATCGTGCCGCCGATCTCGGTTACGTTCCTACCAAGCGCTTCGACGAAGGCCGCACGATCAATCGTCAGCATCACGGCCCGGCGCAGCTCGGCATTGTCGAAGGGCCTGGCGGTGCGATTGATCAACAGATTGACATTGAGGTTCATCGCCGTCGTCTCGCACAGCGCGGCAGGTGCGCGTTGGCGGACAATCCTGAGCTGTTCGGGCGTCACCTCCCAAGGAAAGGTCATGTCGAACCGCCCGGCGACGAAGCTCAGAATTGCGGTCGCCGGGCTATTGGACAGAGTGAATTCGATGCCGTCGAGATATGGCTTGCCCTTCTTCCAGTAATCAGGGTTGCGCACGAGGCTGATGGACTGAAACTCGCGGAATGCCGCCAGCTTGAACGGACCGGTGCCGATCGGCCGGCTGCGCATCTGCGACGGGGAGACATGGCAGGGATAGATCGGCGAGTAGCCGGAAGCGAGTACGCTGAGGATCGAGGGCTGCGGATGCGTCAGGTAGAGGGTCACTTCGTACGTGTCACGGGCATCTACGAAGTCGACGTTGCGATACCATTCCTTGCGTGGATTGCGGCTCAGTTTCTCGCGAGCCTTGTCGGTCAGCAGATTGAAGGTGCAAATCACGTCGCGCGCCGTGAAGGGCAAGCCGTCGTGCCACATCACGTCGTCGCGAAGCTTGAACGTGAGCTCCGTCATGTCGCTGTTCCAGCTCCAGGACTTGGCAAGATCGGGCACGATCGATCGATCGCTGTTCTGTGCCACCTGCGGATCGAAGACGACGAGGTTGTTGAACAACGCCATGAAGGGGACGACGGTCGAATTGGTCGCCTCTTCGTGGATCGACGTACTGGGCGGGTTGTCACGATGGTAGATCTTGAGCACGCCGCCGGTCGTCTGCGCGGATGCCTCGGCCGAGGCGACCAGCGCGGCAACGAGCGTGAGCATCGTAATCGTAAGCTTAGTGCGCATGATCGGCCCAGTTGAGAGCTAACGAAGAAGTTCACGCTCTCATACGTCACCTAGTCAACACGAAGCGGCAGCTTCACTGTCCCTCATAGTACGATGCGATGCGGGCCGCCACGGACAACGCATCCATATTGGCTGATATTTCCCAGATGAACCCCTGGAACCGCGCGAACCGTATGCCTATGGGCCGGCGCAGGGGCTGCCAGACTTCAAGGTCGGCACCTTCACCCAACCGCTTTATGACGAGGCGAAGAAGGGCGGCTGGACCGTGATCAGCATGAAGAGCGACTGGAAGAAAATCTCCGCGTGGGAATGAAACAACCGTGACCAAGATTGTGCATTTGGCCCGCGTTGTCTTGACAATAGAACGTTCGGCAAGCTTGCAGTAGGTTACCCCGAACGAGACCATCACGTTATGATCGACATCCGGCGCGCTTCCATTTGATCAACGCTCGGCGTTCACATTTGTGCGGTGCCTTTTTGTCAGGGTGTGCCGCTGACCCTTAAGGCCCAGAAACCAAAGGATTATGCCGAAAATCCCCAATCCTTAGGCGAGCACCTGAAGAAACGCCGGAAAGAGCTTGGGCTTCTGCAGCGCGAGGCGGGGGAGCGCATGGGCGTTTCGGCCGAGACGGTCGCCAACTGGGAGAAGGACAAGACCAAACCGATCCCCACCCAGTTCAGGCCTGTGGTGGCGTTCCTGGGCTACGACCCAACGCCTACATCCGTCTCCCTGGTCGAGCGTTTTGAGGCCAAGCGAAGGGAGCTGGGGGTCACCTTGGAACAGGTGGCAAAGTATCTTGCGTGGGATGAAGGATCGCTACGGCGGTATCTCAAGGGGATGTGGCGGCTTTCCTCACAGCGGGCCGATGCCCTTGAGCGGTTCTTGATCCTGAATGAGCAGAACATGGCAGAGGTGTTGGCTATGCCGCGCCGGAAGCGATAGCGTGACAGCGGACCGAGCGCCGACGCATCAAATCCGGTCCCGGCCGCAGTTCCTGTACGGCTTGCCCATTCCGACACGGCGGAGCGGTTGTAGGAGCCTCGGAGGTGCCTCCATGGGGACAACGTTCTTCGACGTTCCGGTGTACCGCCTTCCGATTGACCAATACGATCGCCAGCAAAACGCCTACATCGCAAAGATCCTGGATGGGCGGGATAACCCAGCCTTTCGGGATCACCTGTGGGACAAGTACGGCGGCACCTGGCTTTTCAACGAAATCATCGGGTACATCCGCCTTCACTTTCTTGGTGGCCAAGTGCGTGGCGAGTACTTCGCCGTGAAGGCCAAAAGGATTGTTCGAACGCGGCATAAGCAGTTCGAATATCGAACACACAAGCTGGCGCCCGAGATCGACATTAAGGTGCCGGTTACTGACGCTACGGTTAAGGCTGCGGTAAGCAAATACCTGCAGGCCTGCCAGTGCAAATTGCCGAGACACTATATCGATCTCAGCGTATTCGACGAGCTGGCGCCCTACATCCGCTGGTACGAACTTTGGTTAGCGGCGAATCCGGCGCCAGCAAACCCCGCCGTCAGCCGTCGCTGGCCCCGTCGCCATCGCCGAAGCCCAGCGGCTTGACAGTTTTGTCTAGTGCGGCAAAACAATATGGGCAGCGCTTTCCAGCCGGCGCTGCTCCGCAACTTATTGGGGTGCTCAGCGCCACCCTCCACAAAATCGTCCTTGACTAACTGTCGCACCACTAGGAAACCTAGTAGGTACCGACTGCGGCTTAGCCGCCTTTGTCCGCGATCCTGAACCCCCATCCCCCCTTGCACCTCGTCTGAGGCCGGGGCGCAAGGGGTGCCTCAGGGGTGCCGGACCCCCTCCGGCATCAAAGACGGAGGCGGCAATGGCTGCATTCGTCAACGGACGCCGATGGGGTCGCTACGTTTTCGTAAGCGGCTACCGGAGGCTCAGAAAAGGAAAATGGGAGCTCGTCCGCTCCCATTTCCGGCCCTGGCCCGGGGATACCGGCCAAGAGTACTTCCTTTACAGCTAAACTGCGTTCTTGGGCCCCCTTCCGGGGGCCCTTTCTTTTGTGATTTTGATTGTGGCGATTCCAGATTCGACCGTCAATGAAAAAGTACTTTAAAGTACTTTAATGGCAAAGCTGTACAACGACAAGAAGTTCCAGCTTGGGGAGCCTTTGGCGACCAAACTGCGGGCTTTTCTCGCCGCCAACTACAATGCCGCCGCAGTCGATGTGATCCGCATCGCCCTAGAAGAACACATCAATCGACGGTTGGACGGTGATCCGGAAATCCGAGAGCGGTACCGCAGGGCCCTTGAGGGACTTCCTATCGTGCCACCCCCCAAGCAAGACGGTCTCCGAGTCCCGTCGTCGAGCGGATCAGTCCCTTGGCTCGGTGATGCCGAAGACAGGCGCCGACACGCTTCCCGACTGTCTTGACCAGCCGTTTGTCAGCAGTATTCATCCGCGCTCTGCCATAACGTGCATGGTTAATTCCTGGGTAGAGCATGGCCGCTTCGCGTTGCGCAGCGTTGCCAGCACGATCCGCGCGGCCTCGCCCTTGTAGGCCGCATGACGCGGCGGCATCGGCTTGGGCTTGATGTCGTCCAATTCAATGTCGGGCTTGACAGCCGCAACGCCTGATCGATCGCGTCAAGCGCGCTTGACGTCGCGCAGGCGTCGCCAACTCGGTGCAGGAGCCCCGGGCTACAACCTGCAGACTTACATCATCAGACTCTCGGATGCTTCTAGCCGATCGCTACCGCTTCTGCTTTTCCGCACGTTGCCGTCGTGCGGCCGCCCACAGAGCTTGGCCAGCGGCAACGCTTGGCCTGTCGAGCGCATCGCCTGCCATCTCAACGATTGAGTCGACGATGCTCTCGAAGCGGTCGTTGCCCACTTTGGCGCGCCACGCCTGTTCATAGCCAGCTTGTATTTGCTCCGGCGTTCTGGCGTTGCCGGGCATCTTGCGGCCAATGAACTGGTAAATCTCGACCAGGCTCTTGCGCGCGATATTGGGTATGGTCGAGAGTTCGTGATCACTTGCCGCGCGTAGATCCTCTATCGTCAGGATGCCGAAGTTGGCCAAGGCACGCGCGCAGCGCAGGCTAACCCCACGATCCCGCCAATCCTCGGTCGCGCGGATTTCTTGCCGGAAAGACAGCGCGGGGCCTTTGTTGAATTCCGACACCTCTTCCTCCCAATTTGCTTAAATGCCCAAGAGCGAAGCATCAGTGAGCAAATGGCGCATGGATTTTAGGCCGCAACAATGTCTAGGTTGTCTTGGCGAGTGGGCTACAATCAAGAGGGAAGTGAATACATGGCAAAATCACACGCGGTTGACGTGCACGTCGGCACGCGCATGCGCCAGCGCCGCACGCTGCTTGCCATGAGCCAAAGTAAGCTCGGCGACGCCGTCGGGCTCACCTTCCAGCAAATTCAGAAGTACGAGCGCGGCTCAAACCGCATCGGCTCGAGCCGGCTCTACGAATTCGCCAAGGTTCTCGATGTGCCGGTGTCGTACTTCTTCGACGAGATGCCGTCGAACGCGCTGTCGGGACGGCCGATGTCGGGCCGCGGCCGCAAGGGCTTCGGCGAGGCCGGCACGCCCTTCGAGCAGGAGAAGGATCCGCTGATCAAGCGCGAGACGCTCGAGCTGGTTCGCGCCTACTACAAGATCCGCGAAGGCCGCGTGCGCAAGCGTATCTTCGAGATGGTGAAGGCCGTGGGTGCGGCGAGCCACGCCGAGGTCCTGGGTGGCCGCAGAAGTGCTAAGTCCGGCCTCTCGCGGCGTTAGGGCATTTATCGGGCGTCGTTTTGGGTCGACCCCGCTCATTACGCCCTAGCTCGAGTTGCGTCACGAAGAGCGCAACGATTTGATCGGCAATTGTCTAACTCTCCTAGCTTCGATTGGGCTTACTCGGCTGGTGCACTTGGAGATGAGCCGGACGAGGTATCCAACTTTGCGGGCATCTTTTCGACGCCACTCATGAAGAGGAGCGTTTGGAGATCGTTTACGATATCCGCGGGCAATCCCGGCATTCGCATCAACGCTCTGACGGTCTTCTCGTACGGGCCGTCCACCTTCCATGGCTGCTCACCCCCGAATATCTTGGTCAGAGTATTTCGAGAGAGATCTGCGTTCGTCGCGACCCACCGGCGGTTGTATCCTTGGTCTTGCAGCCACTCCTTAATGCGGGTGATTGCTCGGCAGGCGATAGCTACTTTCGGTGGCGCGGGCTTCCCGGCCTTGCGGAAAGCGGGTCGCCCGGGCGTCTCAGGTCCGTTCATGGTCGGACCTCATTCTGCGAGATCGGAAAGGCGTCTTCCGGATCGATTGGGCCGGCTGAGTTATAGGCAACGAAGGGTCTTGCCACTCGCTACAGCCCGGCCAGGGAATGTCAGTTCCCGCCAAGCCATTCGCGGTTGTTGGTTCCGCAGCGGCCCTTGTTCGATGCCGAGTTCGATTGGTCGCCCGCTGAAGTGTTCGGGGATGCTTTGCCAGTGCCATACGCGAATCTCCCGTTTGGACCATTCGCAGGCAATCGCTACTCCACGGTTTTGCACCCCAGATGTTGCGGTGCAACTAGGGTGTGCTACTATGAGGAGTATTCGAGTCCCGCCTGCAATCTGTAGGGACTCGACAACGCGGGTTCCGCCAGTCTCACCTGGCTACGCCCCGGGGGAGAGCGGTTACACTGCCCTCCCCTTTTTCTTGGTTACTCAGTGTACATCAAAATCCATAATCCGCAACGGTGATCTGAGAAGCTCCGAGTTTGCAATGGTCATGAAAGCAACATTGTGGCGAAAAAATCACATTATTGACACTTAATGGTTTGCCACGACTGATACGTATTGACCTTAGTGTACACAAAGCGCAGAGGACCTATGCAAACCAACAAATGGGGGATTATTCGCTGATGGCGAAGCTCGGATGGCTCCAACCAACACCCGCCCAGGACCACAAGGTCATTTCTACGCGCGACCTGCGCCAGAACCTTGCGGAAGTGATCACCTATACTGCCAGTAGAAAGGCGCCGGTCATTCTCACCCGGAACGGCACCGAGCAGGCAGCAATCATCTCGATGCCGGAGGTCCTCCTCCTGGATTTTTTGGACCAGAAGATCCCTCTTAGGAGGATCATTCAGGAGTTCGAGCTGGACGGCTATAACTTCGAAAAGGCGTGGGAGAAACTTAAGGAGCAGATAAACCAACAGGCGTCGAAAGAAGCTGACGAGCGAGCCACCTCGGAGTCGGCCGCCGACGGCATTGAAATGCCGGATTGATTTTTCTGGCCGCGGCGCCCGAAGAGTTAAAGGACGTCGCGCGCATGGCCAGAATTCTAGAGGCCTATGGGCCGACAATTTGAATGTCGGTCCGCGGGGATAGCTGCCGATCGCTGATTCGACCGGTCAGTTAGTGCGCACTGGTTGAAAATAGTCTACGGTATATAGTTGATTGCGAGTACGGACGCAGACGCCGGGACTTGCCAATTAGGGAGTTGCTTTAGACGGAATTTGGCCGTGACGACTCGGATGGTTCGCCCAAAATTCAAAATTGAGTTCGTTGGAGGGGCAGAGGCCCAACTAAAGAGATCTCCTAAGCGGCTTGCTGCTATCGTAAGGCGCTACATACCGCTATTTCTCCCAGATATTCACCGCGCAATTGCCAATGGCCGTACCGGTTACGGCCAAGGCGACCGCTATATAGTTGTCCATTACGTAAACCGGCGCCTGGATCTAAGACTTGGCTTCAAGCTCCTTCCCCACAAGGCCGTGATTGATCGTTTGAAGGCTAAGCGCGCTGAATGGCAAAGGCGTACGGCGCCGAACCGTAATTCAATCCAGTGCGCAGAAACAAAGCCTCGCTACCTGTTAGTTAGAGAATTAGTCGAGATAGAGCTGAGCGACGGCTGGCTGAGTCGGCAATGGCGTCACGAATGGCCCAGGACTGGCCATGTCTCGAAGGAAGAAAAATACGATGCGTTCAGCTGGCTAGATGATTTGTTTGCGAGCAGCCCGTCGAGAAGGCTTCACTAGCTGCATTCGCCTTCGAGTTGAAGCTCGCGGCTTGGCAGGGCTCGCATTCGGGGGCAACTGGAACGGCGTCACGGCGTCGGGTCTTGCATACCTACGCCGGCTCAGAGCTTTGTCGAGTTCATTGAAGGCGCCATACGGAGTTCAACGGGCCTCACATTGAACATGCCCGCCTGACTGAACTTTGGCCACTCGCCGTGCGCGCCAAACGGTTGTATAAGTAGGCATATGCTCTACATGGTGCAAATCGATGTCTCCTCTAGTTAAGCCCTTTGCCGCCCTTTGGCGGGCACGGGGGTACGTAATCGCAGGAGTTGTAGTTTACCTCTTAAGCTTCGTGCCCTTGCCATACAAGGATGCAGACCCCAAGACGGCCGATTGGTGGCAAGTCATAATTGGCAAGGCATTTGGCAGCTTGGACAAGGTTGCTTACGCCCTGCTGTTTGCCGGGCTTGTGTATGCCCTGCTCTCTGATCTCTTTGATGTAATTTGGTCCAACAAACTAGGGGAGGAATTCAACAAGGCAGTCGATAAGACGAGCGGCGTCTTGGAGGCGGGGTTGCGCGAGTTTGTCCAAGGATTAGGTGCGATGTCGTTCGAGGCCGTTAAGGTGTGGGTGGAGAAAGGAACGGTCCAGTCGCAGGAGCTTCGCGTTGTCGGTGCCTCGTCCCTAAAGAGCTACTTCGGGAAGCACCTTTCACCTTCGGACAATTTTCTGGACTTTGTGCTCGATTCAATCGTCGATGAATCAGCTCGTGCCGACACCCAGACTTGGGACAACTTCAGCACGGCGATTACCATTCGGAAATCAGCGGTTCCTGGCCATTTTCAATGGGAAGAGGCGAAGGCCTATTCAGTCGTTTGTCACGTCGGTGGTTGCAGTCTACCCATCCAGATTGAGAACTCATGGCAAGTGGACTCCAAGCACATTCATGCCGCGGTTTCAGAGATGGAGTTCAGCGTGCATCTTGAGGGCCAAGAATTGGTCGATCTCAAGAAGTGGCGATCGAGTCACAACGACGAGTTCCAGAGCGGCACGTTCAATGTAAGTGCAGACGGCGTTACCGTTTCATACGACGGGATTTGGTTGCGGCTCGAGATCAAGAAAGAATTCAGGATCGAGCAGAAATCTTCTCGGATTTCTGTTTATGAACGCAGCCTTATTTCGGAACAGGACCGCTGCTACGCTCTAGTCTTTCGCCACCCAACGAAGGGGCTCAGAATGACGATAGCGCTCGAGGGCCTTCCTAATTGGCTTGTAAAGCAACCGGTCGCCTCCGCCCAAGCTTATAGACGCGGGGCCAATGTGGTGGATATTAAGCAGCCCCATCAGGGTACGGCGAGCGTCGATATGCGAGGGTGGACCTTGCCTGGCCTAGCGCTTGTTATGGAGTGGACGCCAAGGTAAAGTGTTTAGGAGGACCGGGGCCTATCAACTAGCTAGCTACGTGGAGTGCCTCAATGATTGGTAAGATCTTTCGCAAAGTGTCTGTCCTCTAGCAGGACAATACGGCTAGACGTCATCTAGCGTAATTAAATGTTAGCAAGGGCCGCCTCAGGCGGCCCTTTTGCTTTGCGAGCTTCGTTAGGGTCGCTGGAACGGGTCGCCGCTTTTTTGACGTAACTCAGGCCGCTTTTGCGGCCTAGTCAAAGACCCCTACGCGCACTTACGGCAAGTCGTCCATGCCGGTCGGTTTAGCCAAGACGCATGTCGAGATCCGATTTCCCAACACCTAGGCAGCTTGGGTTGCTCGCACCAATCCGACGTCAAATTAGAGTACAAGTTTGAGGGTAGTAATTGGGCGTAGCTTCTCACCCTCACCTCCGTACCTTCGAGCTGGCTGCAATGGTTGCAGCAACACTGGCTCAGAAGGAGGTGCACTAATGGGTTGGTTCACATGCGGCTACGTCTCTCATACGGATAGGAGCGGGAAAACGTGGACCCGCCGCGTAGCCCGTAACAATCGCACCGGCGAGGTTGAGCGCACGTATGGCACTCAGCTCTCCTATCCACGATCAACACCCACGAATCGTTCGGTGAAGAGCGCGTCGTCCAATCGTGCCGCCGTCGAGAACGCACAGCGCGATCTCGATCGCACGTTTCGACGCTAGATGAGTAACTCACAGCCTCCGGACGCGGACCGCTGTGCAGAGAGTCCCAACCAGACGGGCGGCATCTCGCGGTGTCGTTTTGTTCAATCCTCAACCCAAGCCAGGAGTACGCCATGAACCGCGGACGCGTCGAGCCGGATCCGTATCACGGGTAGGCCTAGATCCCTGACAAATGAGGGAAGTGGGCACACCGCCCACTTCCCTTCCCGCACTACTCCAACTCGGAGCGAACTCATGAAGACCGTCCTACTCGATACGACGTTCGTTGATAGCAGAAGCCTCAACGTCGAAGGACCCGTTGACGACACTCCGCATCGGCTTGTGCCGGTCGTAACCGAACGCGCCGTTGACAATTTGGCACCAGCGCAGCGGCAACCACGAGTTCGACGGCAGAGCAGGGTTCTTCCTGACGTCTATCATGCGCTCGAAGAGTATCGCGGCTTCTCCCTTCGATATTGTTCGGACCCGGCATGGTTCGGCACCGTGCGAGTCTACGTCGAATACCATCCCGAGCCCGACTACCGAGGGCGCGATACCAATCCAATGAAGATCCACATGTGGCCGGCAAGCGATGGGGTGCCACCGTACATCTGCTTCAAGCAGGAATTTGCTCCCACCACCTACGAGCGCGCACGACAGCTCGCGGAGCAGTGGGTCAATCTTACCTGGGGTTACATCACCACGGGGCGCACGATTTCCGAACAAATCAGTGATGCCGCGTAGTGTTTGTTGACGAGGCTGCAGTACGACGTGCGTCCGCCAAGAACCGAGTAGCATGGAGGAATAGATGTCATCGAGACCCCAGCGTCTGCCGAAGCCCGAGCCGCGGCCCGCCTTCCTTCGCTCCATGATCATCCATGAGGACGTGGTGAGGAAGATTGAAAGGACCATCGGTCAGCGCCCGGCTGAGCAGGGTGGCGCCCTAGTGGGCTTCCCAGAGACTGGCATCATCACGGATTTTATTCACGACCGCGAAGCGCGATCGACTGGCGTCATCTATGAGCCGAACTTCTCGTATTTGAATGAGCAAATCGAGCGCTTCGCGCCGCAGGGCAAGGACGTGCTTGGTATTGTGCACTCCCATCCGCCAAGCTGCATCGAACCATCGATGGGCGACAATCGCGCCGCCTATAGCAACATTACGAGCCCAGGAAACCCGCATTGCCTCAGCTGGTTTATGCCGATCGTCCAGAGCAAGGCTGACGTCGGAACGTTCGAATTCCATCCCTACATTGCGACGTGCGACCCGTCCCGGCCGGGCCATTGCCGCTTACACAAGCCTCGGCTGCGCCTCCTCAAGTCAGCAAACGGCACCCATCGTCCGCTGAGTACAACGTCATTGTCGGAAAAGTACTCCCGTGTGTCGGCGGACGTGGATTTTGCGGCAATGGCCCGTACCACTTTAATGGTCGTCGGTGTTGGCGCCGGCGGCGCACTTGTAGAACAGCTTGCACGCCTCGGCGTGAAGCGCTTCGTCCTGTTCGACTTAGATATTGTAGAGGAGAAGAATCTGGTGGCGCAGGACTTTACGCGCGCCGACATCGGCCAACCGAAGACCGAGGCGTTGCGGCGCCGCCTGCAGTCAGTTGAATTCGAGCATGGTAGTCCGGCGATGCCACCCCTCGAGGTCACCTGTCAGGGGGATTTCTTGAAGGTGAGCGACGATGAGTTCGCCGACATTGTTCAACGCGAGAGAGACGAAGGACAGATTGTCGTGTGTCTCCTTCTTTCCGACGCTCATCCGGTACAAGCGCGTGGGTCAACGCTGGCGCTGCTCCATCGATTGCCGGCCTTCTGGGTCGGCGTCTACCGCGGCGGTGGAGCGGCGGAGTTGATCTTCTGGCATCCAGATCAAGTGGATCTGCCCTGCTATCGCTGCATCGCTGAAACGCGATACCAACACTTCGAACGTACGCACAAAGAACAGCGACGAGCTGCTGTTTCCAGCGGCCTGCCGTTCTCAACAACGATGATTGATGCAGTCTGCGGCCACTTGGTTGTCGGGTCGATCCACAGAGGTGATCCTACGAACTCACATGCCCGGCTTTACGAGCGCTTGCTCAGAGAGGGCCGCAACTTTGTCCAACTGCAAACCAGCCCGGAGTATCGGATGGGCGGCGACGACATATTCGCCGGTATCTCCGGTGCAGATGTCGTCACATTCGTCACGATGTTCCAGGCCGATGGGAAGAAGTATGGCTGCCCAGAGTGCGGTACACCAGCGGTTCTAACCTGCAGCGATGTGGCTGGGTAGGCGCCCATGTTTCTCCGTGCGCTATTCAGTATTCCCATCTTCCCTCTGGGTCGCACATCCGGCAGGGGCATCTTTGTAAATCGCCGGAATCCGCAGAGCCATTGGATCTCTCCCAACGACGTCAAGTTGAATGTCGTTGATTGGTTCTACGCATTCGCAAATCGAACGCCGCCGGATGCGTTCGTCCGACGTGACGAAGATAACGCCTATCGCGGGAGCAGTTACTCAAGAGGGCCGACACGCAATGGCACCAGTGCCAGGCGCCAGATAAACCCGTTTGGATATTAGCCGGAGCAGCCCCCTTCCCACGAGACCCGTGGCAAAGCCGGTCGTCCATCAGGACACACTTAACCGTCAATTGCACAAAGTCAGTGGTGGCGTCTCGGGGTGAATCTATGACGCCCTGGGCGTTGAAGCCTGCCGCCTTCGGTGGTGACTGACGGCTTGCAAATGCTCCACGCGTTTCACCACAAAAGGAAGCAGAAGATCAGGTGGTGCGGTGATGCCGAAACATCGACTGGCGCGGGGCCTGTTCAGAACTGAACGCGTTGACGAGAATCCATGAACGCAGATGCTCGACCGACGATCCCCTCAAGTCTTGCGCTCCCTCGCGCGGCGCGCCGCAGGAGCCATGGCAACTTCAGACAACAGCGGCTGCCCACACGCTACTCCCTCCAAGCGCCAGTCACGACGGATGATATCGGCGCCACCGCGGGCCCGCGAGACCATCGATTGCGTGTGGATGTTGTCTCTTGTTCAGCGGCTGTTGTTGCGTGAGATGCGCCTGCAGAAGCTCAGCAAGCGGAAAGCCGCGCGCACAAGCGGTGTTCCATTGGGAACGCTCTCGTACCTGCTCGACCCTGAGCGCATAAGCGATCCAGCTCAGTGGCCCAAGCGGCCGCTGCGGCGCGGCACGTTGCTTGAGCTTCGTGCCATCCCCTGGCTGGGGCGGCTCTCGGTAAGAGCGATCGACTGCCTGCTCAAGCTCACCGAACGGACCGGAAAGCGATAGGGGTTCAATTCTGAACGCGTTCAGAATTGAACATCTGTGCGACGAGCAGCTAGTGGTCGAAGTTTCCCGCCACGTGCAACGCGTAGCGGGGAAGAGCGATGAGGATCTCCACGACGGTCGGTATCTATCTGGTGTTCCTATGCCCGGCCGCGATGGCGCAGACGGCGCAGTTCAAGTGCCCCAAGCCAAATACGGTCGTTGAGTACGCCGACGGCGGCGTGGCGACGTGGCAGAGCGCCGGCAGCAACTACTGCCAAATTCACACCAAGCAATCAAATGGCAGCGAGCAAGTAAGCTACTGGTTTGCTCCCACGTTTGGCATCCGCGACAGCTCGGCCGGTTCGTACGCCAGCCAGGTCAAGCCGTGGACATTTTGGCCCCTGGCGGTCGGCAAGAAGTTCACGGGGCAGTTCAGCGGCGCAGGCAATACGCCGGGCTACCAGGGAACATGGGACGACACAGCTGTCGTGGAGCGTTTCGAGAAGGTCGTCACCAAAGCGGGCACTTTCGATGCATTCGTGGTTACGAAGAAGGAGCAAGCGCTCTCGCACAACTACAAGAGCACGTCCACCGCGTGGTACGCGCCTGAGCCCGGAGTCATCGTCAAATACACATTCACAGACAATCAAGGCATCAACCGCTCGTCTGAAGCGATTGCGATCACGCAGTAGGGCCAGGCCGTGGTGAAGCAGCTTTCGATGCTGGCAATCGCACTCCTCAATGCGTCGGCGGCGCACGCGCGTAGTTGCGACTACGACCCAGCCCACTTCGTCCGCTATCCGCTCGTCGACGAGCGGGGTGCGCCTCTCCCTGGTGGCCCTCGTGAGGTGGCTCTCCACCTGCAGCCGGGCGGCACCGCGGAGTATGTCGCGGATGGCACCTGCACCATCCTCACATTCACCGGCATGCGCAACAGCGACGCCGTTTACACCGACGACGGGCTTGGACGCGGACTGACAGTCGTTGTCGGCCAAGATGGCACGCTCACTGTCATTCATGCCGCCGGTTGGATAGCGAAGAGCAAATAGCGGAGGACATCATGATCACTCGACGCTCGGCCATTGCCTCAAGCTTCGCCGTTTCGATAGCGCCTAGCCTTGTGCGGGCTGATCCCAAGCTCATCGTCGTGATGAGTTCGTACTATGGTTGAGGCCCCTGCAGACTCTGGCGTGGCCAGGTCTATCCCGAATGGCGTCAGTCGGCGCAGTTTCAGAAGGTCGACTATCGGCAGATCGAGCCTCCCGGCTTCAAGCAGCTCAGGTACCCAGAGACTTTGCCGGACGACATTCGATGGATCCGTGATGCCTTCGTGAAGGACTGGCAGCGGTGGACAGCGAAGGACCAGGCGACAGCAGGCTGGAGGGCAGCGCACGTGGACGCCGCTCTGTCGGCATCGCCTCGGTTTTACGTTGCGCGCGATGGCGAGCTGCTCGAGACAGCGCCCACCAAGTACGGCTGGAATCACTACATCGCGCCACTGCTCACAAAGCTTCTGGGAGCCTAGGGCGAACACCGAGCACATACGAGCTGGTCTTCAGCTCGGCAGGCGAGAGTTTCTGCTAGCGTGACGAAAGGATGCGAGATGCGTTTGGCGGCGATAGCTGGGGTGGTGGCGATGGTTTGTACCCTCCCGGTCATGGGACAGATGCCCGCAATGCCCGGTCTGTTTGGGGACGACGTGCCTCAAGTCGTGTGCGAGAGCCGAGACCTCGCCATCCGACTTCTGGCTGTCTACGACGAGAACATTGAGCGGGGCGACAAACTCCTCGAGCAACTCGCAGAGCGTGGCGTATGCCAACGGGTCATATTCACAGGGAAGCCTCTCGCTGACGTGTTCCAGACTCACACAGGCAAGCAGCGCGAGGGTCACGTCTTCGAGGTAGAGGTGCTGAAAGGCGACGTCCTGAAGGGAAAGACCAAAGCCTACATGCTTTTGTACATATTGCGAAATGAAGCTTAGGACGGCGGAAGCTTGCGGTGAGAGCTATTGACGGGCGCTCAAGCAGCGGGCGGCGAATGCGACAATTGTTAGTCGGTGATGGCGTAAAAGCCTGGTGCTTTAACTGATACCTCCCTGCCCCCTCCCGACCTTCAGTTGCGGATACTCTGTCGCCGCAGGAGCGGGCCGTTTCTCTATGCCCGATGCGTCGATCCAGGCTTGCATAGCGCGGGCCTTCTCGGATGTATCGAAGCAAAAGACGCGGCAGTACAGCTCATCGCCACGCGTGCCGGCGTACGTGAGGTACTCGCCGCCGGCCGAAATACTCAGCATCACTGCCGCAACCTCGTCATCGTCACAGCGTCGCAGGGGATCCTCCCGCCTCAGCAGCGCTTTGTGCGGTAGTCGTTTCAATGCACTGGCAAACGGGTTTCCTCTACGGCGAACCATGGCTCAAAGGTTCCTCATGAAGGCGAGTGCAGCAGAACGCGTGGTGAAGTGCGTGACGGTGAAGCGGCGAGAGCCGCAGACGCTACACCGAACACCAGCCTCCTCGAGCGTTCGGCCGTCGCCGCGCTGCGCCCCCAGCACCTCCACCGTGAGGACGCCACGCCGTATGCAGTGCTGGCACTCGACGCCGATCAATCGAGCGCCAAGCCCGCTCGCAACGTCGTGCAAGGTCAACGAGGACAAGCCTATGCGTCGTCCATCGTCGGCTCAGCCAGCGGGACGGCCGCGTAGATCGCGATCTTCCCGTAGCCTGGCCGTGTCCAGCGCAGGCCGCGGCACACCGCCGACCAAGCCTCATGGACGAGGAGAAACTCACTGAACGTTGGCGCTTCGACGTACGGCCGCAACGCGGCTTCGACGGCCCACCTTGCTTCGTCCATATCGACCGCGAGCTGGTCGACCTCATCGGGCGCGATCGTCCCCGCGTGAGCCACGGCTTCCCAACGGCGGAGGAGCTCCAGACTGACCTTGGCGTCTGCCGGGAGGCCCACGTTTCCCATCCGACATGCCGTTGCCACGACGATGCGATGGTACGCACGCAGCGGTTCCCGAAGGCGGCGCGCCACGTCGGCTCCGAAGTGGACCTCAACGTTTACGGCAGCTCGCTCCAATTCCTCGAACGCCGTGCGGTGAAGCTTGAGCCGCTCGACTGGGATGTAGAGCCGGTCCAATAGGCCGCCATACGCGGGCAGCTCGAGCGGACCGCGTTTGCGTGTTGTGCCTTCGCCGGCGACAACGTTGGGCCGACGAGCATGGGCAACTGAAGCTGCAGCTCGACAGAACGCGGACAGCGCCGCGTCCGCGACTTCGAAGTGCCGCTTTCGCACCAGCTGGCGATGCCAGACATAGAAGCCGATGAGGGCAACCAGGATGGTCGTAACCGGCAAGAGAAGGATCAGCATTGTCATCCCCCACAAACGCTATTTCGCGCAGATAAGAACAAAATGAGAACATCGGACACGAGAGTCAATCCACTAGGTCTAGGTATGAGAACTTCGAGCGGACGCTACGCGTAGCAGGCGGCAGCGACCAAGGCCCGCCCGTGGCCGACGGTGCCAATGCCTGCATCTCTCTCCAAGAATGTGCTCCATTGCCTTCGTGGGAACGACATCTCGGCCTCCGAAATGGATCAAGCCGCAGCTCACGCGCCTGGTCGACGAAGCGCCGGTGGGAGGCGGCTGGCTGCACGAGATCAAGTACGATGGCTACCGGATGCACGCCCGCATCGATGGCGGCCAAGCCAAGTTGCTGACCCGGACGGGGCTAGACTGGTCGTACCGCTACCAACGCACGATCCAAGCGCTCCAGTCCTTAAAGGTGAAATCCGCCTACATCGATGGCGAGCTCTGTGCTCTCAATGCCGACGGAGTGCCGGTGTTCAGCCGACTGCAAGCCGCAATGGATGAAGGCAGAACGGACCAGCTCGTCTTCTTTGCCTTCGACTTACTCTTCCTGAACGGCGTCAGCATCTCTGGGCTGGCGCTGATCGAGCGCAAGACAAAGCTTCAACGTTTGTTTCGGAAGGAGATCGCCGGGCTGCGCTACAGCGAACACGTCATCGGCGACGGTCCGCGCTTTCGTGCTCAGGCCTGCAAGCTCGGGCTCGAGGGGGCAATATCCAAGCGCGGAGACCAACCGTATGCCCCTGGTGATCGAGGGATCTGGGTCAAGTCGAAGTGCCTCAATCGGGAAGAATTCGTGGTTGTCGGCTGGACCGACCCCGAAGGCAGCCGATCGCACATTGGCGCCCTGCTGCTGGGCTACTACACCGACGACGGCCGCCTGCACTACGCCGGTCGCGCCGGCACAGGGATGACTGAAAAGGAACTGAGGCGTTTGGCCGGCGTGCTAGCGCCGCTGCAGGTGATTACAATGCCGCTTGCCGAGCCGCCACCACGCGACAGCCGCTTCGGTTCGCCGCTCCAGCTGTCCAAGGTTCATTGGGTGAAGCCCCAGCTCGTCGTAGAGGTAACCTACCTGACCTGGACCGAGGACAACCTACTTCGGCAGGTCTCCTATCAGGGCCAGCGGGAGGACAAGCTTGCTATCGAGGTGGTCCGACCTGTTCCTCATCCATCGCGCAATCGATAGGGCGTTGGAGGGCTGCGCCGATTGGTCCGTCTCGGCGATAGATCGCCACGGTTTGCCCGCCGGCGACAGATGCCGGCGGGCTTCGCCGAGGTGGATCAGTACCGGCTCGCGCGGCCGCGGTACTGACCGTTGGCGCCGTAGTACGACGTCGTGGTGCCGACGCCGTTGGAGTACGTCTGGCCGCTACCAATGTACTGGCCATTGGCAGCGTAGTACGAGGTCGTGGAGCCGAAGCCATTGGAGTAGGTGCGCGCGCTGCCCGCGTACTGACCGTTGGGGCCGAAGTAGCTGGTTGATTGCGCCCATGCTGCGCCACCCGTCAGGAGCATCGCCACCGCCGAAATTGTCATCATCTTCAACATTTTGAGCCTCGTTCTGCCCTGGGGAAGCCGGAGAATGAGACCGTCGGACTTCCCGCCTCCGCCGCTCTCGCGGTTGGTTCAATTTCCAACCACGGCAAGGAGACGGAACGGCAAGTTCAGACGTTACAGGCCGCGGTTTCCTTTTTTTTCGTAACCTCGGCTTCCTTTCGCGCCGCCACCGTTGCGGACCAGGTGTGCGCAGATCGGAAGCCCGGGATACGTCAAGAAAAAGCCCCGCACGATGGCGGGGCGGTCTCACATTTAGGGTTCAGGTACTACGACCTCAGGACCTAACGATGAGGGGCTTCCTTTCCTGGATGTCGCGGAGCTGCTGCTCTGACGGTCCAGTAGGACAGACCTCGCGGATAATCCGGAAGTTCGGCCGCGCCAACGTTCGTTCGTACGTCCAAGAACCCAGAAGATTGGCAGTGAAAGAACAAAGAAACACGAGAACCCATTCTTTCCAATGTAAGCGGACGACCATATTGCACTCCGTTGCAGGACCGATCCAACCAGGCTGGCTGGATCGGCCCTGCACAGGACGTCGCCTGCTTACGGGGTGAGCAGATACTCGACAGCCTTTATGGCGTGACCTGCTGCTGTGAAGATTGCCCGCTTGTCTGCCTTTAGGACTTTGAGCCACTCGCCGACATAGGCGGCGTGGTCTTTCCTTGGCAGATGCAACACAAAGAACTCTGCACACAAGAACGCGGCACCTAGTTCGGCAACGAGTTCCTCCATCGCATACTCGTGACTGCCAAACCGTCCAAACAGGTCTCTTCCGAGCCGGTTCCAATGTCCTGTCCAATGGATCAGTTCATGGAAGACCGTCGCGTAGTAGCTCTCGGTGGCCGGCATCGTCTCGGTGCCAACGAACCGTTCGCGATCGGGCAAGGAGATAAAGTCCTTCCCTCGCCAGTACGCAGGCGCCTCTCCTGTGCGGATGTCGGCGCCAGTGGCTGCGATGAAGTCCTCTATCTCGGTGTGCGATGCGGCAAGGCGTCCAAGCCCGCGGCTGGGATCTGTCCAACCTTCGACTTGGGCCGCGTTGAACACGAAGTACAGACGAGCGATGAGGCGATAGTCGTCGACCGGCTCGCCGGTCTCCGCATCTTCCGCCTGCACAGGCACTTGCTTGTATAGAACGACGGGCGTGGCGCGCTCCCCCTTGCGTACCGAGGCACCGAGCGTTCGCCATTGATGGAATGTCGCCCAGTACCAGGACGCAAATTTCTGATTTCGAGCCGACGCCCAGAGCGCAAGGGTATTGATACCTTGATAGGCGTCGCCGGTGAACGCATTGCGCGGTCGCCCGAACACGCCGTGCCAAGGCATGACGGCCTTGCCTGCGCCCGCCTCCACCGCTTGCACGATTTCGTCCGTGACGCGCTGATATAGGTCGCCACGAGCGGTCTGTGGTGAAAGAACATCTGTCATTGGTAGCTCCGCGGATCTGTTGGAGTGCGATCGCTGCGGAGATGCAAAGCGTTTAGGTTCTAGGGTGGGTCGGTCTCGTCGGGGACTACAGCGAAGTGCGTGAGTGCCAACGCGGCCGCATCAAAGAGTGCCAAGCGGTGGTCTTCTCCTTGCCACAGCTTGGGAATTGGCGGCATGCGGTTGGCGAGCGCGGGAATGTAGGAGGCGATTGCCTGCGCGATCTCGTAACGGGTGATGGCGCCCGCGTGTCTGAACGTAGTTCGCACCTTGCGCCTTGAATAGCGGACGAGCGTGAGGTTCTCGGTTTCTGCGTATGCTGCGATGAGATCGAGTAGCCGGCGGATGCGTTCCTGCCGTCTCGACGGTGCCGTGACGCTGTCTTCGATCACGATGGTATCTGGCTTGAGCGCCTCGCAAAGCTTTTCGACTACAGCCAAGGAGCGCGCATTCTTGTTCTTGCCCTCGATGCGCTTGAGGCCCCAATCGATCGGCGTAAGTGGTGCCTCAAACAGCGTATACGCCAATCCGTGCTTGGTCGGATAAATCGAGAGCACGACTTCGTCGCGCCCGCGTTTCCTCATTTGCCCTTCTGGCCCGCGCGACTAGCCGCTCGTGCCAGAATGGTCTCGAGGAACTTCCGCTTCCTCTTACCTCTTGCCGAAGTGTCATGTTCATACTTCTGCCAGAGCAAATACGCCTTACGCAGTAACGTTTCCTCGACCTCCGCAACGAGGCCAGGGAAAAGCTCCTCCGGCAAGACGCCAAAGATCATTTGATACGCTAGGATTTCCCGTGCGTTGGGGCGGCGCCTGCCGCGTTCAACGAATGAGAGCCGGGTTTCCGAAAGTCGGGGCACTAGCGACGCCAGTTCCCCTATGTGCAGCTCCCACTTCAAACGGTGGGCGCGCAGCAAACACCTATACGTGTGCATGATGACGAACAGACGAGAGGGGTTACTAAGTTCTCTCGCCGTCATGTTCATCATGCAGCCTGCGCGCCATCCCGCGAAAGGGGGCAGGTTCTGCACAAAACGCAGGGCTGCGCCGGAGGTAGGGAGATAGGGAGAAAGTCTGACGTACCCGTGCTGCTCGACCGCGGAACAATTGGGCTCGACAGCACAACGGGTGTCCTTCGTGGACACCCTTTGTGTTTCTCCCTATCTCCCTAAATCCCTACAAACCACTAGAGCCGGTTCGGTCCCGCATCGGATAGTCCATACCGCACTAGCAAGGCGTCGAGACGGCTACGGTCTTTGAGTGAAAGCGCAACAACGCCGTTGGTCTTGTATAGAGGCAGGCCAAGGCGGTTGCGCAGGACGCTCCCCAAGAAGCGATTGGTTACCGGTCGGTCATATTCGGTCCCAAACTGCGCAATGAACGATGCCACAATGTCTTGTAGAGAAAGTATTGATGGCGCTTCACCGTCCAGCAGAGCTGATATGACGGCCAAGACGTGACCCTCGACAGATGAGGCCCGATCCGACAAGACGCCTGCCTGAACGCTTGTGGCATACGCCAGGATCGCGTCGCGTGCGCTCTGGGTAGGCGCGACCGAAAGCAGCGGCAGCAGGATTTGATTGAGCCGTGGTTCAAGCCCGGGGCCACACAGCGACGTATCAATGCGGACGCGGTTGCGCTCCTCCAGACGATACCTGAGGAGTTTGCACCGCAACGCATGCGCCTCCTCCTCTTGGTTCTCTGGCAGCGATATGGGCACGCCTTGAGGCAGCGACCTGCCAGACATCTCCTCCGTAAGAAATCGGCTCTCCAGAGCGCGATCATCATAGGCGCCACGCATCGCAACCATCTTGGGCCCGAAGACCGCGAATGCGCGCGGCTCGAACTCCTTGGCTGCCGTGATCTGGGTGCGCAAGACTGGGAAGCCTCGTACATTGCCGTTGTTGAGTATCTTAACCAGCTCTGCCTTTTCGTCAGTGAAGCGGAAGTCCGCCTCGTCGAAGACCAGCGTTCCCTGGAAGGCATCAAGCGTGTGGAATATTGGCGAGACGGTGGACGCACCGCTCGCGAAGAAGCCTTTGTAGGCAATACTGCCAAAGATGGTCAGTGCGCGCGTCTTGCCCGAGCCGTAGTCGCCGCGGAAACGCAGATACGGTAGCTCATTGAACGCGTCGTACACCCACGACAAAAGCACGTATGAAGCTGCGACCTTGAGGAACGAAGGCGACAACGAAACGTACCTTGAAGCGTAGTCTTCGACTGCCGCAAACAGCGCCTCCGTCGTGCCGTAGTGCTGCGGCGAGCCAGGTAGGCGGATTGCCCGATGCTTAAGGAGATTGTGGGTCGCCCGTACCGGCACGTATCGAACGCCGCTGTGGATGTGGCCTTCGGCGATCGAGATTTCGGACGCTTTCAATATGGCGAATGCGGTGGCAGCGTCAGGGGCATCCTGGATGCTCTCGATCAGTGTGCCGTCGCCATACGCCGCCGATACAAGTGGCTTCGGCTTTGTCTCCCTGGGCTGCTTCATACGCTAACAGTGTAAGTGCTCGTCCCCAGTAACCAAGGGGGCAGGAACGAGGATTTGCGCGGTTGCTGCTCCCTACATTCGGCGGAGCAGAGCGTCCATGCTGTCTGAATGTCTGAACGAGACAACTACATTCCGCCATTCATTCGTCGATTGATGCCAACAGCTACGGAAGCCGAGATCGAGGCGGCAGCCGACAATCTCCATGCGTATCTTGCTTTCGCATATCGGCGCTTCCTTGAATGCGAGCGTTTGAAGCGGAGCGATTCGCCGAGATCAGAGATGGATGATAGATTCCAAGAAGGTGGTACGACGCCACCAAACCTATGAAAAAGGAATGCTTCGCTTACATCCGCGTCTCCACCGCTAAGCAGGGTCAACATGGCTCGTCACTTCAGGAACAGCGGGACGCAATAAACACCTTCGCGCAAAGGCACAGCCTCACGATCGTTGAGTGGTTCGAAGATAGAGAGACGGCCGCTAAGAAGGGCCGCACTCAGTTCATGCGAATGATGGCTGCGCTGGAGAAACGCAGCGCCGAGGGCGTCATACTTCACAAGATAGATCGGGGTGCTCGAAACTTGTGGGATTGGGCGCGTATCCAGGACCTCATCGACAGCGGCGTTGAGGTTCACTTTGCGCACGACAATCTCGACCTGAGATCGAGAGGCGGACGCCTCGCAGCGGACATTCAGGCGGTAGTCGCTGCCGACTATGTCCGAAATCTCCGCGATGAGGTCCGGAAGGGCTTCAGGGGCCGCCTTAAGCAGGGCTTCTACCCACTTCCGGCACCACTCGGCTACCTCAATCGGGGCAAGGCCCAGGCGAAGGTCATTGATCCCGTGAAGGGTCCTCTGGTGAAGACAGCATTCGAGCTCTATGCCTCAAAGCGCCATTCGTTTCACACGCTTTCACGAGAGCTTCTTCGTCGCGGCCTGACGGCCAGAAGCGGAAAGCCCCTAACCCTTAACAGTATTGCTCTGATCCTGCGAAATCCCTTCTACATTGGCCTCATTCGGCTGAAGCAGACAGGAGAGACATTTCAGGGACTGCATGAGCCTCTGATTGATGGGCTGACGTTCAAAACTGTGCAGGACATCATCGACGGCAAATCGAACACCAAAGTACAACGCCACGAATTTGCATATCGACGACTACTCTCTTGTGGCCAGTGCGGCCGCCGCCTCACCGGTGAACGTCAACGAGGCCACATCTACTATCGATGCCATACGCGAACCTGTGCACAGACAAGTATTCGAGAAGAAGAGGTTACGGCGTCGCTGGTTGAGGCGGTTGGCCCGATCACCTTTTCAACGCGGGAGATCGTCGAGACACGCCCTTGGTTCGCCAAGTTGGACGGCGAGCAGAAGGCTCATCAATCAAAGCTAATTGAAGCTAGCCGTCTGCGCATAGCCGCGCTCCAAGGCCGCGAAGAGCGGCTTACGGACGCATACCTGGATCAGACTATTGGCGTCGAAGCGTACAACGGGCGCAAGAGGTCTTTGCTGCTTGAACTAACCGAAGCGAAGGATGAACTGCGGCGTGTGGAACACGATTTGGGTGATCCTGCTGTTCGAGCCCAAAAGTTCTTCGAACACATAAATACTCTTGTTTCAGGCCCTACTTCCGAGAATGTCGCAGAATTCCGGGATGCCGTTGAAATCCTAACTTCGAACAGGAACCTATTCGGCAAAAAGCTTGACGTGGCAATGCCGTCGCCCTTTCGGGAGATGAGCACCGACCTCGCCCTACATTTCGGTGGACCGTATCGGGGCACGCTTCGAACGCTGAAAGCGCAGAGGCTGTCCCCTAGCCGTGTTGCACAGATTATCGCAAGACATCTCAGGACGATTAAAGACTGGCCCGGTGAAGGCGACGAGGAGCGGCGCCCCAATCCAAGTTGGTTTAAGCCTAAGAGCACCAGGCTGGGTGATGACCTGCCGATGGCTGCATAAAAAGGAAAGTCCCGCACCATTGCTGGGGCGGGCAAAGTCTAACAATCAAGGAGGACTAGGGGCATGCCTGATCGCAATCGCTGGAACTATACGCCCGAAGAGCAAAAGGATGAGCTTGTTGTGGCCTTGGAGCGCTACCTACAGGAGCACTCTGGCGATCTCACGGATCGACAAAAGTTGCTTATTCGCGACGCCATTAACCACACGTTCCGGGGGCTGTACGGAATGGCCATACAGGACATCTACGACTTGGCACTCGAGGAGAAAGCTTGGGCCAGTCCGGTGCCGGCCGCGTTAGTGGAGGGCATCACACGGCAAATGCTTCAGCGCGCACTGCAGGCGTTGAAATACGCGCCGGCGCAAACCCGGCCGGTTTTTGGATAGGTCAGGAGGTCGAGCCATTGAGCCACCGTCACGCTTGCGCAATCGAATGCAGGCGCACTTGTGATAGCCCCTGGCGAGGCACCCCTGTCTGCGGCAACGCGTCAGACAGGGGCATTGGGCGGCTGGGGCGAACCAATCGCCACCGGCCCGCAGCAGCGCGCGGCTCAAGGCTGGGCGAGGAACCGAAACCCGCCGAGCCGCAGAGGGGCTAGTTGCCCTCGCCCGTGGGCGCGGGCAGGGCTGCCGCGGGCGTCACGTCGATTGCGGCCGCCTGCGCGGCCCTACGGGCCTACACCCAAGGTGGTATAAGCTGGCGACAGGACCGCGAAGGACCCCAATTGCTTAGACCTTTGTATACCGGGGATATTCGTGCCGTCCGCATTTGGCGTTCCCACCTAATGCTTATGCGCAGAAACACTTCGATCCTCGTTTCGCTATGCTTGCTGCTAGTGCAGGTTCAAAGAGCCGCAGCGCAGCCCTCGGCTTCTCCGATGACAGCCGATTTGGCTGTGTTTCCGAGACGGGCAGCGCATTTGCTGCCTGTCGAGTTGGCGGAGTTCGTGGCCGATGTAGTTCCCACCCACGGCTTTGATGGTCTGACCTGGGACTATCTTCTCGATGGTCCAATTGAATGGATTACTGACGGGCTGGATTATAGGGCAGGCCGTACTTCACGGGGTGGGCTCGTCCGCATTCGCATCCAAGGCAAGCGGGCGACAGTCCTCCGAGAACGTCGAGAGGAAGAGGCTTGGGCTGTAGACATATCTACGACTGGCAATCCTAATAGGGGACCGAAAGCCATCGCGCTCACTGTGGAATGCTTTGGGGCTGCCTTCGAGGGGTGCATATTTAGTCCTTCCGACGCCTTAGCCTCTCCCCGCACAAGACATAAGTTGCTGTGCACCGGCCGTCCTTTAAGTCTGGACGCCGAAGTCTACGAAATCAACGTGAGCAACAAGGCGCCCGCGCTGCTCGCGTATTTCAGTTCCGGTGGATCGGGCGGTGTGTTTCAGCGCCTGGAAATCCATCCCGTCGAGGACCGCCAATCATTGTGCTCGCCCCAGTAGACCAAGGTGATCATGGGGCCGGTGGCGTCGGCGCGGGGCGCGGGAGCTTGTCCGTGCTTATCTCGAAGAGGTCAGCGTTGACCGCCGCGATCTGGCGTCGCTGCGGCTACCAGGCTTCGGAGTGGAAGCGTTCTCCAGCTTGCGAATGCTCTCCATCGTATTTCTGAGCCGGCGCGACAGCTCGTCGTACGGAACGACTTCCACGTTCTTGAGCCCCTCATTCAGCAGCCTGAAATACCTCGACTGCTCGATCTTGTTGTCCCAGTCACTCGTGCGCCCTGCTATGACAATGCCGCGCGGTTTGACGATGTGCAGGCGCAAACCGGTGTGCTTCTCAATCTCAAGTACCAAGTCGGCGCGACGTCCTGTCAAACTGTCAATGTATGCTTCGACTTGCGCTATCGCCTTCGAGACATCTGGCGACCAGTAGTAGCTGTTGTGTGACGGGTCGTATCGCAGGAGGGGGGTCTGCGGCAGTTTGATTTCGATGAGGTCGAGATAGTCATCGGCCGTGATCACGCCGAAGTCCGGAAACTGCGTTGTGAAGGTCGCAATGTTTATCTTTTCGAGCTTCTGGATGTAGTTGTCTTGGAAGTAGAGGATCTTCTCGCCGAAGTAGGTTTGCCAGTCTGACTCGGGCAGATTGCGCGGAAGCCTGGCCTCAAACTCGGCGATCAGCCGCTCAAGATAGATCAGCTGAACACTACGCTTTCTGCTGACCGCTTCCCGTTCGCTAAAGCCAGCGGCCTTGGCGTCTGCTGCTAGACGCAACGCATATTCAGTAACAGCTTTCCCGTCTTCGGCAGACAATGAGCGTGGATCGAGCCTATCGGTCAGGATAGCGGCGAGCATGCCCCTGCGGAAGGTTTCGACCCGCCCCGTACTCTTCGAGAACTGAGTAGGAAATACCTTAGATAAAACTTCTATGGTTGCGTCTAGTTTGATGTCGCGCCCTCTGTCGCGAACGATGGCATTGATGCGGCGCAAGCTCTTCTCGGATACGCAAACTTCAGTCCGTCGCCCAATCTTTTTGATCTCATCCCTTGCCGGTGTGAGGATCAACCGGTGTTTGCCAAGCCGCTTGTCCAACGTCTCAAGTAGGTGCTTGCCATTCGCAAACCCTCCGCCCTTCTCCTTCAGGAATGGGGGTTTCTTTGGAAAGCCTCGATACTCAATTTCACGGTCAAGCAGATTACGACCGTAGAACTTATTTTTGATCTTGTAGGTAGCCATGGGTTGTAGAGCAGTTGCCGTGTGCCACCATATTACCTCAAATCAAGCTCGCCGTAATTGCCCCAATTCAGTTTCGCGACCCTGTTTGCCCTCCAGGTCGAATAGCGGCGCGCGGCAGTCTGGCCCCTAGGAAACCTACAGCTGCTTAATCTTCCTTAATAAGAGCAACAACTGTTGTCGTCTCCAACGAGCTAAGCACTTCTTGAGGTTCCTCATCTTGCTCTGGATTAGCTGCTGCTGCGGGCGTCTCCGCGTCTTCTGGTACATCAGCCGGCACTGGATCTGGTGAAGTAGTAGGCTCCACAGGGGATCCTTCAACAAACATGCTCAAGAGCTCTGCCCTGGGAATAACATCGTAGCTGTCAGTTTCGGTTAGAAGAGACTCGTTTGGAGATACGACATCTGACAAATGGATCAGGCTCACGTTGGCACCGAACTCTTTCAGGGTCCTACAGAGCGGGAGGAAGTCGTCATCATTAGTAAGCAAGAAAAGACGTTCCATCCGCGAGGCACTCGCAAGTTTCAGTGCGTCACAGCAGATTTCGATATCAATGCCCTTCTCGCTCTTTGATACTCGATCCCTGAACTTAGCAGGGACCGTCTCTTCGACGAATTTGTTGAACTCGGTAGAGCCTTTCAGCTTCTGCCCACAAAACTTGAAATGCATATCGCGGACGTGCCCAGGCCTCTTAAAGTCGGGCAGCAGCAAATATTCTCCGGCCGTGACTTCGTCCCCTTTGGGAAAGTAAAAAGTGGCCCGCTTGTACTGGTGGGCACCAAGGTCAGCAAGGTTGTCCACGAAGTGCTGAATGAAGAGACGCGGATCCAGCTTCTTGCTGGCGAAGGCTCCGTCCGCCCGACGAAGTCGGCGGATTTGGGCGGCAAGAGCCGAGCCGTCGATGAAGAAGTAGTTCCCGAGCATCGTATTTCAGACGAGATCGCCTTCCGCTGGGAGCGCTGTTGCTCGAGCTGACACAAAAATTGTATCGCAGTGGCGCAGCATCGATTCAATGAAGCGACCATGGTAGACGGCGTATACGGGCGATGAAACCTTTGCACCCTGGGGCCTAATGATTGAAAAGATGAGTGTAGTTCCTTCGACAATCCTGGGCCGGAGCCAGGCTTTATGCTTCCATTGGTCAGGACTGTGCGTAAAGTCGTCGTTTTGATTATACGACCATGTGTCCACGTGGCCGTCATCAATCGCCTTCTTGAAGGTAGCCAGAAGCTTCTTAGGTGTCTGGGTGTCGAAGTATATAGCCATGCACTCAATATAATTCAGACGATTGTATCCCACCACATGCGGCCCTGCGTTCTGGTGATTTCGTCTTCTGGATTGGGGCAGTCGGGAAATAGCTCGACTATTCGTCTTCTTTAGGTTGTGGTTAGGTCAGTCAGCCGGCTACGAAGATAGTTCGCATAGTTCTGGACCCGGGTGCGCTCTTCGGCGCTGCCGACCTCGGCTAAAAGGCTGTCCGCTTCCTGAATTGCTGTTGGGAGAGAAAGCCAGGGCCTTAGCTCAAGGCTTTCCTCTGACAGGCGGCGACCTATCTCCACATCGAGCGCGTCGCGCGTCTTCGATGACAAGAGGTCCGGACGCTCAAAGTAGATCAAACGTCGTGCGAGCCTCTGATACCTTTGATCGGTAAAATGACCGGGAAGCTGGGATCGTGTCTCCCAAGTGGAGGCATGAAATTCCGCCATCAGGTTGGTGTCTTCGGGGCTGGTAGCAGGATAGCCGTAAAGCTGCTCTTCCACATGACTTGACGGCGCATAGACACGCTCAGCATCTTGGGCCGCGTTTCGTAATTTCGCGATTAGGTTCCGATCGTCGCGGACTTCTCTAGCGATGCGACTGATATCCGCTTCGGTCATCTCCCCGAGTTGCTCAGTTGTTGCATCGTAAAGCGGGCAGATCGCCGGTGCTGCATTTGTTCGAACGACTGCTATGGGTCGAGGATGCTGTTTCAGGAGCGCCACCAAGTCGTTGAAATCCATTACGCGCAGCTCGTTGAGGTCGATCCGAAGGTCCAGGCAATAGTGCCGTGTTCGTATTTCGTTATGTTCTCCGATGCGAGTTACGATCCTAACTTCCGGTTGGTTGCCGAGGGTCTCAAATAGGACGAAAGCGTCCTCATCGTTGATAAAGGCCTCGACCGCCGCTCTCTGGCTGAACCGAAGGAATCTGGACCACACTTCAGGAGCGCCCTGCTGGACGATGCGGCAGAGTGCGAGGGTTGCCTCGACATCCGCCATCGCCACATGGGCAGTGGGCATAGCAATTCCGTTCGCCCGCGCCAGGTCAGCCAGCCGAAACACGTTGCGTCCTTCGGCGTCGACGTGTGGCACCAGAACGTTTGGTTTTTGGCTCGCGGTAATCCGACAGAGGCTCAGCACATCACCTCGTGCACTGCCATTCGTGTTCGTCAGATAGGGATAGTACAGACACTGGTAGAATGCCTGTCGAAGGAATTCTTCGTCAAAGTGGAGTGAATTGAAGCCCAAAAACATTGCCGGGCACCATACCGATAGGCGCGCCCGCAACTGCGTGATCATTTCATAGTGGGAGAGCCGACTTCCATCGATAAGGTCGGCGATGCTGGCGCCGGTTATGTGCAGAGCCTTGGGCGCGGGGATAATATGAGGAAGCAGGCGGCAACGGGTCTCAAACCGGTCCAGTACTTGAAGATCTGAGTCAGTATGAACCGCTGCGAACTCGAGGATATGATCAAATCCGCGGCGCAGGCCCGTTGTTTCGACATCGTAGAAAACGAATGCCAATGGCCCCCTCTAGGATAGCTCCAGCCGGTATCTTAAAGCGGTCTCGCTAACCCGAAATCGTTTGGCGAGACTTGCGATCATCTCGTCGTCTTCAAGGTCAACCGTTCTTCCGGCCAAGGCCTCGGCGAGAAGAGTTTGCGGCATGAGAAGTTCGGAAGCGAATGCATTGGCCTCAATTTCGAGCGGATCTACGCCGGCTGCCGCTAGGGCATCTCGCCTAAGTGATCCCTTATCCACGTGGACTGCTTTCTCAAGTTCTTGGCGATGAAGCATGACGTGCCCAAGTTCGTGTGCGAGCGTGAACCGTTGTCGAGCGGGCGCGTGAAGCGAATTGATCCCAATAATGGTGATGCTATTGCGAATATGAGCAAGGCCCGACAGTTCACCGTCGAGTGGTGCGTACTCCACTCTGATGCCTTCCTCCCGTGCTATGCGCTCAACTGGTACCGGAGCCGCAACGATCTGATATTTGGCCAACAGCTTTCTCGCTTCTGGACGAGCCCGGTCGCCTGCGCTGGGCTTTCTCATTTCTTTCGGCCTCGGCTATCACTAATAGCTGTTCTCAATAGCTGATGAACTCCTGCTTGCTCATCAACGCTCAATTGGGACCCTTTCAATTGGGAACCTTCGAAACTGAGGTCGTCCAATAATTCGTCAAATGTCCACCTAGGCGGGACTAGATCAAGGATCGATTTGAGGTCCAACACATCGACGAGCCGAAAAAGTTGATGGACCATTATCCGCTGTCGGCCATTTTCAAGATTGGCGAGCGAAGCTCTGCTTAAACCAAGTTGTTCAGCCACTTTCGCCTGTGTCAGCCCAAGCTTTTCTCGTCGCTTGGCAACTTCCCGACCGAGCCGCCGGTATATTTCCATCTCTGACATCTACACAAACTGCCGATGGTGGGTTTGTGCGTCAACTGTACATGATATGTTTGTACAGTACACGTCATAAGTGAAAAGGTTGGCGTATTTGACTCGACCGCACGAGCTCTGCTAGAAGCGTTGGACGCTTTGCTAGCCAAACGCCGGTCAAGTTGAGCGTGGGGTCAACGAAAGGAGTTTGAGCAATGGCAAAGAAGGACATCCACATTGTCCCGCACCAGAGCGGTTGGGCATCCCGTCGCGAAGGCGCGTCTCGTGTGGGGAGGCATTACGACACTCAGAAGGAGGCGCTCGACGGCGCTCGCCCACAGGCACAGCGTGAGCGGGTCGAGCTGGTTACGCATCGCCCGGATGGCCGGATCCGGGACAGCGACAGCTATGGCGGCGACCCGATGCCGCCGCGCGACAAGAAGCACTGACCGATACCCCCGCCACGACCATCTAGCGGGGTACTCACAAGAGAGGGCGAACCATGTCTGTCAGGGTCACTTGCATCACGAAGGACGGGGGTAATCATTTTAACCCCCACGAGGCCATCAGCAGCTTTGGCTGGGTGAATGAAGAGACTGGAGCCAAAGGGACATCAACCCGGGCTCAGATGATTGAGTTCATCGAAGCCCAAAAGGGCAAAGCCTACGTGAAAGATGGCAGGGGCAACGTTGCATATATCGGCGTTTCCGAAAGCGCTGCCGGCAACAAGTATCTTCGGACCTACGCCGACGGAAAGTGGACCGACAATCTGCTCCCGCTTCCTGAGTGCTAGTCGCTGCTTCGATGACTGGCAGGTCCCTGTCAGGGTTTAGGTACGCACTGTGTCGACCTTGCGAAGTCGCTAAGGAGAAATACCTTGATCTATGCCATTAACTACGACCTGAAGCGCCCAGGCCAGGACTACAAGGCGCTGTATGAGGCAATCAAGACTTGTGGAGACTGGTGGCACTACCTGGGTTCAACCTGGCTGGTCGACACGTCACTCAGTGCCCAGGGCATCTGGGATCGGCTTGCGCCACACGTCGATACCAACGACTTTTTCCTCATCATCGGCGTCACACGAGATTATCAGGGTTGGCTGCCTGAGCGCGCGTGGGAGTGGATAAATAGCCGGATGCTTCAGATGGCGCCCTCCCACCGGTTTTAGGAGGAAGGTTTATCACTATCCGCGTTGCTCACCTACTTGAGCAATGCTCTCTCAAAGCCGCGATCTGTTGAAGCAGGCCAAGGTCATGCTGATAGTACGCCGCGATTTCCCACACTTGTCTCCACTCTCATTCATCGATGATGCGCTGAGCTCGGCGGACCGGCAATTCCATCGCGAGATTATCGCCTTGGTGAAAGAGCGTTCCACACGCAAACAGCTTGGCCAGAAATTCGATGGATATCAGCTCGTGGTTGATGGGGAGAACAAGCCCCTGGCCATTGAGTTCCGTTTTTTAGGGACGAACAGCCACGGCGCCCACCATACCGTCGGTCCTTTTATGAGAGACATCATTGCGGAACTAAGGGCAAAGCGCGGCCTCAAATCTGAACCAAGGCCCAAAGACATGCTCGGCGAGTTGTAGCTCACTTTGACGGATGCAGACTTGGAAGGAGTACTGTCTCAGATGTACGAGCACGACCCGTGGGGCCAGACCCCAAAGTTCCTGCATCACAAGCAATACTACGTCTACCTGCGAAGCCGCCTTGATCTGGAAAATGACGACGCAGCGACAGACGCGGCGGTCGAGCTCTTTGGCAACCAACCAGACATCCTGTCCCCGGGAGGGGACTACAACACGTTCGCGAATGGCCTCGTAGCGCGTGTCTTATCAAACGGGGTCGCCGAGGTGTTAGCCGCAAAGTGGCGTGCTCAGCTCGCGGTGTTTGATGCGTGGGCGATTCACGACGCTGTGGCAGACGTTGCGGAGAGCATCGTTAGTGGGCCATGTACGCAAGCGCTCATGGCAACACGCCTGTCATTTTCGCAAAGCTTGCCGGTAACCCAGGCTTTCATCGTTTACCACCCCAGCAACCACGAACCTCATCGTCGATTCGATCCGGATCGGGCTTCTGACGCGGTTAGAAGCCAGTGGCAGGCGCCCTCTCAGAGCGCCTTTCATTTTAGGAATGGCCGCATCCTTTTCGCGGCTGCGGACGCTCCAGCCTCGATTCTAGCGCGGCGGATGGAGGGCAAACATCCGCGCGTCGCGAAACCAGGGCGGCCTTTACATAAGGAGGTTCACGAAATTGCCTTTCACGACGGCCGGGCCGACGATAATGGCTTGGCGTACTATGCGGGCGGCACTGCGTGGCAACTTACCAAGATCTACGATGACGAGAGCGAGGACTCCGACTATTGTTAGTGAGCCCTCTCAGTCTCTCGTTTTCCTTCGCCCACGAGAAATGCGCTACGGGTATAGCTCCGAGTGCTCAACCAAGTCCCCGCCGCTGCCGTCCTTGCGGATGCGATAGATTGCACCGTTGGCGAAGGCGTAGACGTCCATATCCGGGAACGTTCGCTGGATGGCAGCCAAATCTGTCTGAACGACGCCTTCCCTACGGATGTCAAAATAGCCAAGCGGGGGCAACGCGAAGATGCCAACCACATCGAAATCCTGAAGTAGCCACTCGTTGTGGCCGCCCGGCCGGTCATCCATCGTGTCGGCTAGATCTGCTGGGGTGATGTCCATGTCCCGGTCGTCGTCCATATAACCGTCATCCCATTTGGCGACGGTCCGCAGCGATTGCGGGGTCTTGAGACGGAGCATTATCCCGACCGAACCCATGGCGTGGTCGACCGAAACGTCGCCGGGTCGTACAGTGGAGCAGCAGCGCGCCCTCGCCGGGTGGGCCATCGTGTACTTAAGGTCGTCGGGATAGAAGAGGCTTACGGATCGCTCAACTGCCTGCCTGCGCTCCTCACCCACCAGCTCCCCAACAATCCGCGGCAACTCGTCAAGCCTCCCCTCGCGCGAGAAGTGCACGATAACGGCACTGCGCTCGCGCAGTGCCCCATGAACTTCAGCAATGGTAGGCTTCTGCTTTACGCACACCGCTTTGTCCTACCAGCAGGCTCTAAGGTTGCGACGTCGGTCCATCGCACGTTTCGTCGCTATCGATAAGGCCACGCGCCTTTGGCAGGCCGTACAGCTTCTCGATGACTATCCTTCTTCCCGTTCTTTGCTCGGCCCAACTAACCGCTGCCCTAAACTGTCTGAACACAAACGCGATGCTGCTACTTTGATGCACAAGCGTTGTATTCGGCAAGCGAAGCCATTCGTGACCGTTCCAAGTGCAATCCCGAAAGCCGATATTCAGGCAACGACGTTTCACAGTCGTATGCTCCGTTGAGATGTCATAAGTAATCAGTGTAGCCATTTCGGCCTCTATGAGACGTTAGTAAGCACAGACGCGTAGGCTGGTGGTACTCCGATCCAGGCATGCATGGCCCGTGGGATCGTTTCTTCCGCGACACCAGACAGCCGAAAGATCTCGGCAACGAACTGCACGACTGCGTGCTGTGCGGCGATTGCACTTTCCTTTGATAGAGCATGATAGGCCGTTATGTCGGCCAACCCATGGAGTGAAACTGTTGGCCCCGTCTGCACGGTCTCGTAGCTGCTCGTAAAGTGGACGAGCGAGTTGCGAAGTTCTTTGAGGGAGGCGAAGGCAGCCGCCGCTCCCTCTGTCATGTTGAGGGGCTTCGAGAGATAGCGCGATGGCCATGCCTTCAATTTATACTCCAGGCCCTTGCGCGCCTTGAGGTCCCGAAGAAAAGACATGCGATGTTCGGGTGTACCTTCGACTTTGACGCGGAACCACAGATTGAGAAACGCCTCAACGACGGTAACTGCATGAACGACAGCCAACATTGCGGTTCGTCGCTCCTCGTCTTTGTCGGTGGCCGCAATACTGCCATCGACGAGGTGTCTGAGCGCGGCGAAGTACTCCCATGCCATCTTATTGGCGCTGCCGTAGACCGGCGTGACCATCAACGCTCCTTGGAGTTGTGGAGAGAGTAGTCGAGCGGGCGCAAGAACGGCCGACCACCTTAGTAGACGAACAAACTATTCAACAATCCCACCGATCACACCTTTCGCTACTAAAGACCACCGACCCTTGCCGTCTTCTATAAGGGCGCCTGCCTCCATCAACCGCAAGAGACGGGCTTGCAGCAAAACGTTTCCATCCGTTTTCCGGATCGTGACCTGCTTCGAAATACCAGGTTCTGACTGAAGAACTCCCGCATAGATGGCGAGGATAAGCGCGTTGACGCCCAGGGCAGCAGCTGCCGGGACTAGTATCGGAATATTGTAGTCGTTAGCTGAGCGAGCGGCGCCCCAGGTGGTAAAGGCCTGAATGGCGACGCACACAGCAAAGCCGAGGCCGATGTCATAGGGCCAGATGTATCCAGCTACGACACTTGTGGCCATAAGAGCGCCGCCAAAGGTCCAGAGCATCGGTCCTAGCCTCTTCTTGCGGCTCATTCCATCGCTAGCGGCTGCAATGGCAATGAGCGTGGGTATTGAGCTTAAAATAAGCCAACCCAGCATCGTGATCGTTGTAGCCAAGTGATCATTTGTGGTGAGGCTCGCCATCCATTTTCTGTGTTCAGGCTCACGGAAGAACGCAACCTCGTAGGTGAGCCCAAGTACAACAGCATACGCCACGAATAGCGTTATGACTTTGGTTGCAATGTCCAAGACCTTGCTAGTTATCTCCACAGCACGCCCCCTAACTGCACAACGTAGAAACGGGACTATTTCTTCCCCTGTTCTCCCAGAACGCTTGCATCGTGCTCGTTCATATACGTCTGCAAGTTGGCCTTGATCTCTTTGAGGTTTGGGTCAGGCGTTTCTAGGTCCTGTCTGAGCAACCAAAGACGGGTTGCGGTAATTCTGTTCGCTCGCCATTTCCGCTCAAAGCCCCCAAAGCCGCCAATCGCAGTGAGGAGCGTAGTTAACCCTGTCAATGCGCCGACAAGACCACTGTGGCCAATGTCGAGAAACTTGAGCTGAACCGATGGATGACCGTTAATAGCGGTCGCCACCACGCCTGCGACCGTGGCCAGACCGAATGTGATGTGATAGGCCGCACTCCACGCCTTCTGACCGACGTAGTGCTCGCTATAGGCTTCACTGATGCGCGCCCAGAGGATTTTCTTGGGCTCGGTATCCACCGTGGCTGGTGGGCTGGCAGGCTTAGCTTTTGAGAGCCAAGTTGTTCCTCGCCCCAACAATGCGCCAAGTAAGCAGAGCACTACGACGGCCGAAGTTGTTATCGGGTGGCTGTAGAGCCAATCCCATTGCCATACGACGCATACTGTCAGAACGATAAGGCCAACCGCCAAGATCGATAGATAGAGTACTCTCATTTTGCCCCCAAGACTTATCGCTAAGCTCAGCAAAGGCCGTCCCGCCTCCAATAGCGGTTTCCAACTAGCCATCACGGCGCTTCTTCGTGAAGGCAGACCGGATACTCTCCCGACGGTAGAGCTCGCCGCCACGGGCTGCAGAACCAACTAGTCGGCGAACCAAGGAACCAGCGAGTCGCAGCAGCGCTTGAACGATCAAGCGACATCCTCGCACTGTCAGTTGCTCGGTCTTCCCCCACAACATCGAGCCTGGAACATATCACCAGTTGCAATGCTGCTGTAGCAAAATCCCACTCGACTACTCTCTACAGTTGTAGTCCAATTTGGCGGGCGGTATGTGGCGGTGGGGAGCATGAAGCTGCTGCTGCGACGAGAGCAGAAAACCACTCTGCTGGGCATGACGACGTTTGTGCTGAGCGTCCGCGCTGAGTTCAGTCCGGATGAACGGCACAACATCGACAAGTATCGGCTCGGCCCCAATGTCCTCTACAGCCGCCTGGAGGTTAGCGACCGTGGGTCAGGTGTCCTCGGGCTTGTGTCGCGACTTGCGATTCACGCGATGAATATCTCGGTCAGCGTTGGCGACCTTGTCAGCGGGAAACGCCTAGAGTTCAAGACGATCGAGGAAATGGCCTTTGTAGAGAACCAGCTCAAGACGAGCTGCGAGCACCTGAAGGCGGCAATCTCCGCGTCCGCGAACTTCGGCGGCGAAGAGGTGGTTCGGCTGGAATAGCGGATGGCCTGGAACAACCTCCTGAACTTCCTCGCTGGCGGTACCCGGCCAGCCGAAACCAGCGCCACGGTTATGAGCTACTGGCGGGTGCGGGCCCTTTTTGAGCAATCTGCGTATGGAGCGGATAGGCAGAACGACTTTGTGGTGGACCTGGTGGTCGAGGCCTGCCGTCGTGCCGACTCGATACCGGTGGGCCCTCTCGTCGAGGCGCTTGGCCAGCTGGTCGATGACCTTCTCAACTTCGACGGCCTCATATTCGGCTTTCCCCATGATGTGCAGCTAGACGCGCTTCCAGCGGACGAAGCGCTGTCGCTACGGCAATACCTCGACCGCAAGGAACGGTTTCTAAGAGACGACAATCGGCACGTCCACGCGTGGCGAGAAAAAATCATTGGCGTCATCGAAGTTTTGTTGCAGGGACTACCCCCGACGGTTTTCAGAGAAAGCTGGGATGACGATGATCCAGGCGAAGGCATTCCCGGTGCTACGGTGTCACTCATCGAGCTAGTGGACCGGCCCGCCGACGTATTGGAGCGCATTCTTGTCGCGTTTCGCGAGCAAAACAGTTCCGGGGCCGGTCTCTTTGAAGCGCTCCAAGGACAGCTCGAACGTCGCATATTGACCGCGTCGGACATCGATTGGGAGGAACGGCACAAGACGCGACGGAAGCCCGTCCTCCCGACGCAGTCGCCGCAGAGAGTGCCCAGCCGCCTCGCCGAGCTATACCTCGAGGGGACACCTTGGCTGCCGTTCTTTAGGACGCAACTTCCCTTCTCAATCCCGTTCCCCGCCCGCTTTGAGCACACGCATATCCTGGGCGGTTCAGGGCACGGCAAGACGCAGCTGCTGCAGCTCCAGATAGTGCGGGACCTCATCGAGAGCGCCGCAGACGGCCGGTCCGTTGTTGTCATGGACTCCCAGGGCGACCTCATTCGTACGATCTCGCATCTTGAGATCCTCGCCCCAGGCGCGGCCGGAGGCCTGAGCGAGAGGGTCATGCTCATTGATCCGGCAGACGTAGAGTTTCCGGTCGCGCTCAACATGTTCGATGCCGACCTGAAGGGCATGGAGACAATGCCGCTCTTGGAGCGGGAGCGCATTCTTAATGCCACGGTCGATCTGTACGAGTACTTCTTCGGCGCGCTGCTTGGTGCAGAGCTCACGGCCCGTCAGGGCATCATCTTCAAGTACCTGGCGCGACTCCTGCTGGAAATCCCGGACGCGACCATCCACACATTCCGCGCCCTCATGGAGGATGGTGAGCAGTTCCGTCCGTACATGGAGCGCCTGCCGTCAACCTCACGAGCGTTCTTCGAGGAGCGTTTCTTTGACCGCTCATTCAACGAGACCAAAAAGCAAGTCCTGACCCGGCTATGGGGCGTCCTCTCGAACGCCACCTTTGATCGGATGTTCAGCTACCCACGTTCCAAGGTGAAGCTATTCGAGGCGCTCCAAGAAGGCCGTATCATCCTCATCAACACAGCCAAGGACTTGCTCAAGGACGAGGGCGCCTCAATCCTGGGCCGCTTCTTCATTGCCCTCATCGCGCAGGTGGCGCTGCGACGCGCGTCCCTGCCGGCGCACGAACGCAGACCCTGCTTTGTGTACATCGACGAAGCTGCCGACTACTTCGACGACAAGATCGGCCATCTGCTGAACCAAGCGCGCAAATACAAGGTCGGCATGGTGCTGGCCCACCAAAATCTCGATCAGCTGACCCCAGCACTTCGCGCGTCGGTCTTCTCCAGCACGAGCATCAAGTACGCCGGCGGCGTCTCGGGCAAAGATGCCGCGGCGCTGAGTTCGGAGATGCACGTCGATGACGACTTCTTGCTCGCGCAGCGTAAGCAGCGGAAGGCAACCTCATTTGCCTGCTACGTCCGCAACGTGACACCGCAGGCTCTTGCGATCTCGATTCCTCTTGGGACCGTGGACCGGCTTCAAACGATGAGCGATGCGCAGTTCGCGCAGTTGCGAGACGCCAGCCGGGCTGCGTACTGCATCCCGCTCTCTGAAGTGCCGGTGCAGACGACGGCCACCAAGCGCCAAACCTCCCGGCGCCCGGCGCCGCCCGTGGAGCCCGACGCAACAGTGGCGAGGGTCTCCGACTACGAAGAGCCGCCCCGGGCTGCAGACGGTCCATCTCAGCCGGACTTTGTGGTCGCCCCTGACCGCACGGTCGTGCCTTCCCCGCCTCCGCCAGCGAAGCCGAGAAAGAAGCCGATACCCACGCCGCCGCCGTTGGGCGGAGGTGGCAAGGAGCACAAGTACCTTGCAAACCTTATTCGCGAGTTCGCGCAGTCAAAGGGGTTCCTCGCGACGGCCGAGGAGAGGGTCCTGGAGGGAGCAGGGCGTGTCGACGTGTCCCTCACCAAGGGCAAGCTGAAAGTAGCCTGCGAAATATCTGTCACCAACGGAAGAGACTACGAGCTCGGCAACATCGAGAAGTGCCTGGCCGCTGACTACGCCTTTGTCGTGTTCGTTTCATCTGACCGACGCCATCGCGCGGCGATGGAGAAGTTGAGCCGCGACCAGCTTGAAGAGAAGGACCTCGCTCGCGTGCATTTTTGCGCACCAGAGGAAGCGCTTGAGCGCATCGCCGCGTGGGCGGGGCCCGAAGTCACCGAGACCACGGTGCGCGGCTACAAGGTGAGGACGACGCAAACGGTGCTCGATCCGGAGGAGGCGGCGCGCAGGCGCGGTGCAGTTGCCTCCGTCATCGCCCGATCGTTGCGGGAGAGTAAGCGCGAACAGTAATCAGCACGTCGACTGAGATGGGGGCTCTCATGGAAATCGTATCGTGCCCGTCATGCGGCTCCAAGGCTCGGGTTCCAACCGACCGAGGCTTGATCAAGGTCAAGTGTCCCTCGTGCGCTACGCGCTATTTCTATCCCGCCACCTTTGAAGTCAGCGAAGTCCGATTTCGATGCTCCGGTGACGGCGCGACATTCGTTGTGACGACGCGCCGCCATCGGCCGGACGATCGCTTTCAGATTTACCGCATCGCGCCTTTGTCCGCGCCTACATCACGGCACGTCGCAGTGAAAGGGGCGACCGCGTCTCGCGGAGAACCAGAACAGGCGACCCATGCGGCGCATGAATACAACTGGTCGGGCTTCTACTGCCCGTGCTGCGGGTACATGCCGAAAGAGGAGGACACCGACTTTGTACGGTGCGGCCGGTGCAAGGAACTCGTGTGCGGCGAGTCGACTACGAAAGATGCGCAGACTGGCACTGCATATTTCCGGTGCCATCCGGGGTGCGGCGCACACGGCGAGATCGTGGGAAGCATCAGAGATTACACCGGGGACGAACGCACCGAAGCCAATAGACCGGAGTACGCGTCGGTCGGCACTGAAAAGCGTGAACAGTTGACCGGGCCGCGATCCGGGCTGCCTGCAGGGCCACCGAGGCGGTAGTCCGGCAGCGCTGATATGCCGGAGCAGAGCTTCTATGAGGTCCTGGGCGTTGAGCGTACCGCTTCGAGAGACGCCATTCGGACCGCCTACCGTGATCTGGCAAAGCGCTACCATCCGGACGCACATCCCGATCATCCGGAGTACGAAGAGATTCTGAAGACCATCACGGCGGCGTATGGAATTCTTGGGAACGAGGTTAAGCGTGCGGCATATGATTTAGGCCTGTCTCCAGTAGCCAATGATACGCAGAGCGAGCCGGAGGATCTGTGGGAACCATCGCCGGGAGAGCTGCGCGACATCTACGCGCTCGACGAAGCGGCGCGAGCTAGAGAAATCGAGCGTCTCTGCGGCCTGCATCCCCACCTGCGGCAGTTCTTTGACAATCGTCCACCACCCCCTCGCTTCAGGCCCTCGGATACCTATGTCGCCGAGTTCCGGCTGAAGGACAGGGCGTGGCGTCTGAGCGAGATCGACCGACAGTGTGTGCGCCATCCACATCTGCGCGAGTGGTTTTCTGATCTTGAGACACAGTGCGAACGTGCGGAAGAAGAGCGGGAGCGAGAGATTGGCCGCCAGCGTGCGCGAAGTGAGCAGTATGAGTCGGAGCGAATGTTGTTTGCCGGCGCCGCGTTTGGATCCCTCGGAGGGATGGTCGGCCTCATGGTTGGGTTTATCCCCGCCTACATTGTTGGAACAGTGTTCGCCCTCTTCTCAGGCGCGTGGGGCACACCGGACAGACAGCTTAACGCCCACGAAGTGGAGATGAGCTGGTTTTGGTTTCTGTGGATCGTGTGCGGATTGGCGGGTGCCGGTCTCTTCTTCGCCGGACAGGCCAAGGAGCGATGGTTGGAAAGTCCTTCACGCGATGTTTGGTCAACCAGATTGAAAGGGATCCTCATCTCAGCACCATGCTTGGCGTTGATCATTCTCATGATCAGCACACATGCCAACACGACATCGGCGCAGGGAGACCACCTAAGGAGCCGTTTGAGAGCAGAGCAGATAGAGACGGCGGGACCAATCTTCATTAAGGGCGTCACCATTGATGGCGAGTACGGATACCTCGATGCTCCGCACCGCGCTGTAACCGTGGGCAGGCTGCCAGTCTTCGCCATTAGCTATGAACGAGCGAAACCCAACGAGGGTCTGAAAATGCGTCTGATGGAGCGTGTCCCAAGGAGCCTGTTGGGGTTTAACGTCGGAGACTGTACGTCCGCTCAGGTCGCTTCGCGCGGCACATGGACGTGTCGCTGGAACACTCCGTTACAGCCGAGCGGTGACTACTACATAGAAATCTCTACAAACGTGAATAACCAATCGGTTGGAAAGGTCTATTTCACGGTCATGCCATCCGCGAGCAAGTAGCTTAGGGCGAACAAATCACGGTCGGCGCTGAGTAGCTTGTGTCGACTGGGCACCGAGCATCAGTGCAACAAAGTGTGCTGACGGAGAAAGAGCGCATGCTAGTGCATGCGCCCGAGTTCGAGTCACGCGGTCTACTTCCCCACGCAGTGCACTACGATACTGCGCTGAACGGCTTACTCGGCCACCCGTCAATTGAGAGGCGCACATACATGTTCCGGTTCTCGAGCTGCTGAAGCTCTTCAGCCTCGACGCGGCCGAGCATCTCGCGTGCAATGTAAGGGGCGTCCTCTGCCCCGAGCCTGAATGACACGAGCGTGCCGGCGTTACCAACTACGGCATCCCGAATATCGGTCTCCAGTTGATTGAGATACTGATGCGCCAACGTCATTCCAACGCGATACTTGCGTAGCTCCGAGAGCATGTTTGCGACCGCCAGGGTCGTAAACGATTGAAACTCGTCTATGTAAACGAAGAAGTCGCGACGTTCTCCGGGCGCCATATCGGCCCTGCTATAAGCGGCCAATCCTATCGTCGTCACCAGGAGCCCGCCCAGGAGCGCCGAACTGTCTTCGCCGATGCGCCCCTTGGCGAGGTTGACCAAAAGTATCTTGCCCTGGTCCATGATGCGACGAAGAGAAATCGGCTCCTTTGGTTCTGTCACGATGCGCCGCATGACCGGATCGGCGAGGAACGCCCCTACCTTGTTCTGGATAGAGGCGACGCCGTCGGCGCGATAGCCGAAGGAGTATCGCTCGAACTCGTGATGCCAGAACTGACGAACGGCATCATTGCGAAGCTTGCTCGCGAGGTCTTTTCGATAGGCCTTGTCGCGGAAGAGCTTCGGGATGTCCGACAGCGTCGCGTTCTTCTGCTCAAGCAGCGCATAGAGACAGTTGCGAAGAATATGCTCCATGCGCACGCCCCAGGCGTCGCCCCACATCTTCTTGAACACTTCGAGCAACCCGGAAGCTGCCAGTGGTATGTGATCGTATGCAACGGCATGGAGTGGATTGTAGCCGTAGGGCTGTGTCGGATCGGCCGCATTGAGATAGACGACATCATCGGCACGGGACGGTGGAATCTCGGCGTGGATGCGTTCGACAAGATCACCGTGAGGATCGATGACGGTCAGTCCACTACCTGCAGCGATGTCCTGCACCACCATGTTGCCAAGCAGGGTGGACTTGCCTACGCCGGTCTTGCCGATGATGTGGACGTGAAGAAAGCGGTCTTCTCGCTTGATGCCAAAGCGTCGGCGGTCATTCCGATGATTGAGCCTGCCTAAAGCAATAATGGTGTTGTGCATGTTCTCAGCGTACGCAGGTCCAGGACACGCGCATGGGTGCAGGATCTTCACAAAGCGCAGATAGGTGCGTGCCTACGGCCGCCGGCCGACCAAAATGCAACTGCTGCTTTCTTCCCAACGTCGTTGCAATAGGAGATTATGTTGCAACCACGTTGACCTGAGGCAGGTCATGGCGAAGCGACAACTCGAAGGACCGAAGTCAGTCGGCATCTGGATACGCGTATCGACCGAAATGCAGGCGCAGTCGGATAGTCCGGAGCACCACGAACGGCGGGCAAAGCTATACTGCGAGGCCAAGGGCTGGGACGTCTGTGACGTGTACCGACTGGAGGCCGTGTCCGGGAAATCGGTCATCGACCATCCCGAAGCCAAGCGGATGCTGGCGGACATCAAGAAGGGCCGGATCACCGGGCTTGTGTTCTCCAAGCTGGCCAGGCTGGCACGCAATACCAAGGAGCTTTTGGACTTCGCCGACTACTTTAAAACCCACGACGCGGACCTAATCTCGCTCGACGAGAGCCTCGACACCAGCTCTCCGGCGGGCCGGTTCCTGTTCGTCATGATCGGCGCCTTGGCCGAGTTCGAGCGCGGCGAGATTGCAGCTCGTGTGCAAGCCTCGGTGCCTATCCGCGCCAAGATGGGAAAGCCCTTGGGTGGGTCCTCGCCCTTTGGCTATGTGTGGCGCGAGGGCAAGTTGGTGCCCGACGAACAGGAAGCCCCCGTCCGGAAGCTCCTCTATGAGCTGTACAAGGAGCACGGCCGCAAAAGGACCGTGGCCCGCATTTTGAACGAGCGTGGCTATAGGACCCGCGGCGGCGGGACCTTCAGCATGACGACCGTTACGAGGCTCCTGCGGGACCCCACCGCCAAGGGTGTCCGCATCGCCAACTGGTCCAAGAATGTCGGCAAGAACAAGCCCATCGCCATCAAGCCCGAGAGCGAATGGGTGCATCATTCCGTCGAGGCAATTATCCCCGAAGAACTGTGGAATGACTGCCAAGCGCTCCTGGACGCCTCCAAAAGGAACCACAAGCGTCCGGCCAAAAAGACCGTGCACCTTTTTGCCGGTTTCGCGTTCTGCGGCTGTGGCGGAAAAATGTACGTCACGTCGAGCAACAAAAATCGCTACGTTTGCTCAAAGTGCAAAACGAGCAAAATCCCGATCGTTGATCTCGAAGGAATTTATCACGAGCAACTTCGCCGTTTAGCCATTTCGACCGATGAGCTCAAACGCCATGTTGCAGATGCGAACGAAACGCTGATCGAGAAACAACGTCTCGTCGACGTTCTCGTCGCCGAGCGCGCTAAGGTTCATGCCGAGCGCGAGCGGGTCTACGAGCTCTACATGGCGGGAGGCCTTCGCAAGGAAGATTTCGGCTCCCGCTACAAGCCCCTCTCCGACCGCTTGGAGCAGATCGACGAGGAACTTCCGGCCCTTCAGGCCTCCCTCGACGTCATGAAGATCAGCCAAATCTCAGAGGCAGAAGTACGCTCAGCTGCTACTTCCCTCTACGACCGATGGCTCGACCTGCCGTTTGAGGACAAACGGCAGGTCGTTGAGGCGATAACGAATAAAATCGTTATCGCCCAAGAGGATATAGATATCTCCTTCCTCTACGCTCCTTCTACAGAAGCGGCGGCAAATAGGCTCCGCACTGACAGGGGTTCATGGCCGCGACCAGCTGGAAGCGCGCCGGGTAAGTGACATGCGCATTGGCGCGCGCCACCGTCACGCGGCCCGATTCCAGCGGCTGGCGCAAGGCTTCCAAGCTGGCACGGTTGAATTCGGGCAATTCGTCGAGGAAGAGCACGCCGTGATGGGCGAGCGACACCTCGCCCGGCCGCGCCCGCGGCCCGCCGCCGACCAGCGCTTGCAGGGTCGCCGAATGATGCGGATCGCGGAAGGTGCGGCGGCGGCTGAGCTTGCCTTCGCCGAGATCGCCGGCCAGCGAGCGCACCATCGAGGCCTCCAGCGCCTCCTCGGGCTCGAGCGCCGGCAGGATGCCGGGCAGCCGCGCCGCCAGCATCGACTTGCCCGAGCCGGGCGGGCCGATCATCAGGAGGTTGTGGCCGCCGGCCGCCGCCAGCTCGAGCACGCGCTTGGCGCTCTCCTGGCCCTTGATCTCGGCCATGTCGGGGTAGCTCGCGCGATCCTCGGCGACCTGCGCTTCTGGCGCGTCGAGCCGCTGCTGGCCGCGCAGATGGTTGATCAACGAGAGCAGTGAGGGCGCGGCAATGATCGAGGGTCGCCCGTCTTCCTCCTCGGCGTCGAAGCCACCCCCAAAACCACCCCAGGCGGCCTCGCCGCCGCACACCGCGGGGCAGATCACGCCGCGCCCCGCCGCCCGGGCGGCGATCGCCGCCGGCAGCACACCGGGCACGCGGCTGAGCGAGCCATCGAGCGCCAGCTCGCCCAGCACGACATAGCCCGCGATGCTCTCGCGCGGGATCACGCCCAGCGCGGCGAACAATGCCAGGGCGACCGGCAGGTCGTAGTGGGTGCCTTCCTTGATGAGGTCGGCCGGCGAGAGATTGACCGTGATGCGCTGCGGCGGCAGCGCGAGCCCGAGCGCCCGAAACGTGGCGCGTACGCGCTCGCGGCTTTCGCCGACCGCCTTGTCGGCCAAGCCGACCATGGCGAAAGCGAGCTGGCCGGGCGCCACCAGCACCTGGACGTCGACGGGCAGGACGTCGATGCCCTGGAAGGCGACGGTCCTTACCTTTGCCTGCATGTACGTTCTCCGATCCAAAGACCGGGAACAATTATAGAACGAATACTCCTAGAGTAAATCGCGCGTAAGTTGTATCGACGGCCACCCGCGCGGCTGCTTCAATCGCGCCGTGCAACGCCGCCTGTTCCTCGCCCTCGCTGCCGCGCTATCGAGCGCGCCCTGGACCGCCTCCGCCTGGCCCGACCAGCCGGTGAAGCTCGTGGTGCCGTTCACGCCCGGCACCGGGCCCGACATCATCGCCCGCTTCGTGGCGGAGAGGCTCTCGGCCAGGCTCGGCCAGCCGGTCGTGGTCGAGAACGTGGCCGGCGCCTCGGGCAACATCGGCAGCCAGCAGGTGGCGCGCGCCAAGCCCGACGGCCACACCTTGATGTCGTCGGTCAACACGCTGGTGATGAACGCCAGCCTCTACAAGAACCTGCCCTACGATCCCGTCGCCGACTTCGCACCGCTGGGCCTCACCGCATGGGGCTCGCTGGTGCTGGTGGCGCATCCCGACCAGAAACCCAACACCCTCGCCGAGCTGGTCACGTTGGCCAAGGCCTCGCCCAGGACACTGACCTACGGCAGCCCGGGCGTCGGCACGCCGCATCACCTGTCGATGGCGCTGGTCGAGACGGCGGCCGGCATCGAGATGGTGCACGTTCCCTACAAGGGCACGGCGGGCGCGGTGCAGGACCTGCTGGGCGGCCAAATCGGCTATATGTTCCTTCCCGTGCATGTCTCGGCTCAACACATCAAGGCCGGCAAGCTGAAGGCCATCGCCGCCGGCAGCCCGCAGCGCCTGCCGCAATTGCCCGACGTCCCGACTCTGGCGGAGGCCGGATTGAAAGGCGTCGACGTCGACATGTGGTACGGCTTCTTCGCCCCCAAGGGCACGCCAACCGAGATCGTCGAGCGCCTGAACAAGGAGGTCGCTTCCATCCTCGCCTCGCCGGAAGCGAAGAGTGTGTTCGAAGCGCAGGGACTGATGCCCGCCACCTCGACACCGGCGGCGCTCAGCGAGATCGTGGCGCGCGATCGGGCGCGATGGGCCGACGTCGTCGCCAAGCGTGGGATCCAGCCAGAGTGAGTAACAACACGGACGTCCTGATCGTCGGTGGCGGCATCGGCGGATTGGCACTGGCCTTGAGCCTGCACCAGGCCGGCATCTCGTGCCGCGTGTTCGAGGCGGCGCCCGAGGTCCAGCCGCTGGGCGTTGGCATCAACATCCTGCCGCACGGCATGCGCGAGCTCTGCGAGCTTGGCCTGCAGGACGCGCTGATGGCCCTCGCCATCGAGACGCGCGAGCTCGCCTTCTACAGCCGCCACGGCCAGTTCATCTACAAGGAGCCGCGCGGCCGCTTCGCCGGCTACGACTGGCCGCAGCTCTCCATCCATCGCGCCGACCTGCACAAGGTGCTGCTCGAGGCCACGATCGAGCGGCTGGGCGCCGACGCCGTTCGCCTCGGCTATCGCTGCCTCAAGGCCGAGCAGGACAGCAGCGGCGTCACCCTGCACTTCGACAAGGCCGAGGCACAGCGCGGCAAGGTCGCGGTTGGCTGCGATGGCATCCATTCGGCACTGCGCTGGCAGCTCTATCCCGACCAGGGGCCGCCCAAATATTCGGGCGTCAACATGTGGCGCGGGGCGGTGCGCTGGCCTGCGTTCCTGGGCGGCGACACCATGGTCTCGACCGGCTGGATGACCGTCGGCAAGACCGTCATCTATCCCATACGGCCGGGCACGCCCGAGAGCGGCGGCAAGCCCTTGATCAACTGGGTGGCCGAGATCGAGCGGCCCGAGGCGGTGCGCCAGGACTGGACCGGGCGCGGGCGGCTTGGCGACATGATGCCGGCCTTCGCCGGATTGAAATTCGACTGGCTCGACATCACCGGCATGATCGAGAGCACCGAGGAGATCCTCGAATACCCGATGGTCGATCGCGATCCGCTGCCGCGCTGGACCTTCGGGCGCATCACGCTCCTGGGCGATGCCGCCCATCCCATGTATCCCCGCGGCTCGAACGGCGCGGGACAGTCGATCGTCGATGCCCGCTTCCTCACCGGCCAGTTGAAGCAGCATGGCGCGGGCGAGCAGGCGCTGCAGCAGTACGAAGCGGTGCGCGGGCCGGCGACGGCCAATGTCGTGCTGGCCAACCGCAACAACCCGCCCGACGCCATCCTGCGCGAGGTCTGGCAGCGCTCGGGCGGCAACCGCTTCGAGCGCATCGAGGATGTGATCTCGCCCGACGAGCTGCAGGCGATCTCCGACCGCTACAAGAAAGTCGCGGGCTTCGACCGCGATTCGCTGCGCACGCGGCCGAGCTTCGTCTAGCCTGGCCGCTATTTCTTGGCCTTCACGGCAAACGACTTGTCCATCGGCACGATGGTCACGGCGAACGGCGTGCCGGCATCGTCCGACAGGAACGGCAGGCCGCTCTTGCGATCGTTGCCGCCCAGCTTGGCGTTGTCGTAGTACGGCAGGAACACCATCAGATGCGGGTAGATGAACCCGTGCCCGAGATGCGGCCCGAGATACTGGTCGGCCGAGAACATGTAGGCGATCGAGGCGACGGCGGCGTTGGGCAGCTCGCCCTTGGCATAGGCCGCCTCGACACCCCGCGCGATCTCGTCGGGTCCCTTTCCTTCCATGCCGAGCCGGTGGCGCAGCTCGTAGTACGGCATCATGGTCGTGGCCGAGATCCGGTCGAAGCAGATCGGCGCCCTGAGGTCGCCGACATAGACGTAGTCGCGCAGCGGCGGCGGGCTGTAGGTCGGCGCGCCCCAGCCGCGCAACACCAGGCAGGTGAAGCCGTTCTGGCCCTCGACCGCGACCTTGAAGCCCTGCGGCGTCAGGACCTTGATCGTGGCCGGCCCGGAGACGTTGTCGGGTGCGGCGCTTCGGGCCAGGGCAATCTCGGCCGCCTGCTCCATCATGTACTCGGCAAGCGGCGGGTACTTCTTCTCCTGGGCGGTGACCACAGAGCTCGCCAGCACCAGGATCGACGCCCACGCAAACGCCTTCATGTCTGCCCCCTTTCGGTCTAACCCAAGGGAGAGACGAATGAGCACAGGCAAAGGATTCGCCGAGCTCTGCGTTTCTGCAGGGCCATCCCTTGCTAGACTCAGCCAAAAGGGGAGTGTGATGGACCTGAACTTTGCCCCGCCGGCCGAGGTGAGCGACCTCGCGCGGCAGGTCTCCGACTTCGTCAAGGCCAAGGTCGTGCCCTACGAGAAGGACCCGCGCTGGACGCCGCACGGGCCGACCGAGGAGCTGCGGCTCGAGATGAACGAGCTGGCACGCCAGGCGGGCGTGTTCGCCCCGCACGTCCCCAAGGAGTTCGGCGGCCGTGACCTCTCCTATGTCGCACAGGCCTATGTCTTCGAAGCCGCGGGCTATTCCATCCTGGGACCGACGGCGATCCATTGCGCCTCGCCCGACGAAGGCAACATCCATCTGCTCGATGTCGTGGCGCGGCCCGACCAGCGCCAGCACTTCCTGAAGCCGTTGGCCGAGGGCAGGCACCGCTCCTGCTTCGCCATGACCGAGCCCGGCGGCGCGGGCTCCGACCCCGGCATGCTGCAGGCCACCGCGCGACTCGACGGCAACGAATGGGTGATCAACGGCCGCAAATGGCTGATCACGGGCGCCGAGGGCGCGGGCTTCGCCATCATCATGGCCAAGGTCGAGGACGGGCCGCACGCCGGCCACGCCACCTTGTTCCTCGCCGACCTTCCCGATCCCGCGATCAGGATCGAGCGGACGCTCGACACGATCGATTCGAGCTTCACCGGCGGCCATGCCGTGATCGAGATCAAGGACCTGCGCCTGCCGGCCGACGCCGTGCTGGGCGAGGTCGGCAAGGGCTTCCGTTACGCCCAGGTGCGACTGGCGCCGGCGCGACTCAGCCACTGCATGCGTTGGCTGGGCTCGGCGGTGCGCGCGCAGGAGATCGCCACCGACTACGCGCGTCACCGCATCGCCTTCGGCAAGACGCTGGGCGAGCACGAAGGTGTCTCCTTCATGCTGGCCGACAACCACATGGACATCCACCAGGCGCGGCTCTCGATCCTGCACACCGCCTGGCTGCTCGACAAAGGCGAGCGCGCCTCGAACGAGAGCTCGATGAGCAAGGTCGTGTGCTCCGAGGCGATCGCGCGCGTCGCCGACCGCGCGATGCAGATCCTGGGCGGCATGGGCATGACCCGCGACACCGTGGTCGAGCGCATCTTCCGCGACACCCGCGCCTTCCGCATCTACGACGGCCCGTCGGAGGTCCATCGCTGGGCGCTCGGCGCGCGCATCGTTGCGGGGAAGATGTAGTCTTGCCGGACCGCGGGCCTCCAGGCCCGCTCATGTTCATGATTCATGAGGCGGGCCTGGAGGCCCGCGGTCCGGCAAGAGGATGATGGCACGCCGCGAACTGGCCGGCTGACACCTCGCGCAGTTCGGGCACGATCTCGGCGCACTTGGCATCGGCGCGCGGGCAGCGGGTGCGGAAGCGGCAGCCGGAGGGCGGATCGAGCGGCGATGGCGGCTCGCCGACGGCAACGTTGGTCGCGGGCTTGACCGACGGATCGGGCACGGGGATCGCCTCGAGCAGCAAGGCTGTGTAGGGATGCGCCGGCCTGGCGAACAGCTGCTCGGTCGGTCCGACCTCGCACAGGCGGCCGAGATACATCACGGCGATGCGATCGCTCACCGCCTTCACCACGGCGAGATCGTGGGCGATGAACAGCAGCGTCAGGCCATAGCGCCGCTTCATGTCCTCCAAGAGGTTCAGGATCTGGGCGCGGATCGAGACGTCGAGCGCCGACACCGGCTCGTCGCAGATCACGAGCTCGGGCTCGAGGATCAACGCGCGGGCGATGCAGACGCGCTGGCACTGGCCGCCCGAAAACTCGTGCGGCAGGCGGCCCTTCACCAGGTCGGGATCGAGGCCGACGGCCGACAGCACCTCGCGCACGCGGCGCTCGCGCTCGGTCTTGTCTGAAACGCCGGCGATGACCAAAGGCTCGGCCACGATGTCGCCGATGGTTCGCCGCGGATTGAGCGACGCGATCGGGTCCTGGAAGATCAGCTGCAGGCGGCGGCGCATCAGGCGCATCTTCTCCGCGTCGAGCCCCGTGAGCTCGGTGCCGTCGAACACCACCTTGCCGCCGGTCGGACGGCGCAGCTGCAGCACGGCGCGGCCCAGGGTCGACTTGCCACAGCCCGATTCGCCCACCAGGCCCAGAGTCTCGCCCTTGCCGACCTGCAGGCTGACGTTGGCCACGGCCGACAGGGTCTTGTGGCCGATCGGATACTCGACGACCAGGTTCTCGACGGAGAGCAGCGCGCTCATAGCGGATGCCAGCACGCGAAGAGGCCACCGGTTCGCCCGGGATCAGCGAGGGGCGGTTTGGTCGCACGGCAGCGATCGTCGGCGTAGCGGCAGCGCGGCTCGAACGAGCAGCCGGGCAAGGGCCGCGTCTGGTCGGGCGGGCGGCCGGCGATCGCGGGCAGCGGCGTGTGCGGCGCGGCGTCGAGCTTGGGGATCGCGGCCAGCAATGCCTCAGTGTAGGGCATGCGCATTTGCGTAAAGAGCTTCGCGGTCGGCGCGCGCTCGACGACGCGGCCGGCATACATCACCGCGACCTCGTCGGTGCGGCCGGCGACGACGCCGAGATCGTGGGTGATCAGGATCATCGCCATGTGCCGGCGCTGCTGCTCGCGCGCCAGCAGGTCGAGGATCTGCGCCTGCACCGTGACGTCGAGCGCCGTCGTCGGCTCGTCGGCGATCAGGAGCTTGGGCTCGCAGGAGAGAGCGATCGCGATCGCCACGCGCTGGCGCATGCCGCCGGAGAGCTGGTGGGGGTACTGCTTCAGCCGTTGCTCCGGTGCGGGGATGCCGACGGCCGCCAGAAGCTCGGCGCCGCGGCGCATGGCGCTGGCGGTGTCCATGCCGAGATGGGCCTGCAGGGTCTCGACCAGTTGCGTGCCGATGGTCAGCACCGGGTTGAGCGAGGTCATGGGATCCTGGAAGACGACGGCGAGCTCGGGCCCGCGCAGCTGGCGCAGGGCCTCGGGCTTCAGGGTGACAAGGTCGCGGCCGCCGAACATGACGCGGCCGCCCAGCCGCGCGCGCTTGGGCAGGAGCTGCAGGATGGCGCGCGACAGCATGGTCTTGCCGCAGCCGGACTCGCCCACGATGCCGAGCGTGCTGCCCGGCGCCAGGCTGAGATCGACGCCGTCGACCGCACGCAACGGACCGCGCGGCGTCGGCAGGTCGACGGTGATGGCTTCGACGGAGAGGAGCGGTGTCATGCGCTGGGAGCGCGCCACTCCGTGGCGCTCATGCGATTTTCATGTGCGAAGAAAGATGCGCCACGGAGTGGCGCGCTCCCAGCAAAGATCATAGCGCCCCCGGCCGCGGATCGGTGAGCGCGCGCAACGTGTCGCCGACGATGTTGAAGGCGAGCACCGTCAGGAACATGAAGCCGGCCGGCAGGAAGGCGAGCCACGGCGCGATGTCGAGGTTCTCGCGGCCCTCGGCAATCATGCTGCCCCAGCTCGGCGCCGGCGGCGGCACGCCTAGCCCCAGGAAGGAGAGCGCGCCCTCGACCACGATGGTGACGGCGACGGCCAGCAGGAAGAAGGCGAGCAGCGGCAGCGCCACGTTGGGCAGAAGCTCGCGGACCAGGATGCGGGTATGGGTGGCGCCGAGCGCGCGGGCGGCCGTCACGAACTCGCGTTCGGAGAGCGTCAGCGTGACGGCGCGGGCGACGCGCGTGAAAGCGGGGACGCCCAGAATACCGATCACCAGGGCGATGTTCAGCACCGTCTGGCCGGCAAAGGCGGTCACCGCCAGCACGAACACCAGCGGCGGGAAGGCCAGCAGCACGTCGACGCCGCCGACGGCAAGGGTCTCCAGCCGGCCGCGGAAGTAGCCCGCCATCATGCCGAGGCACCCGCCGACCAGGACGCCGATCACCGGCGCAATGAGCCCGACGATCAGCGAGACGCGCGCGCCGTAGACCAGGCGCGAGAGCTCGTCGCGGCCGAGATGGTCGGCGCCGAGAATATGACCAGGCGTGCCGGGCGGGGCCCGCTTGGCCAGGATGTCGATGTCGGTGGGGCTCTGGATCGGCAGCCAGTCGGCGAAGATGGCGGCGAGCGCGATCAGCGCGATCCAGGCGACGGCCAGCACGAACAAGGGACCGATGCGGCGCGGCCGGCGCACCGGCGGGGCGATGACGGTGTCGTCTTCCTCGATCTCAAGCACGGCCATGGCGGATCCTCGGATCGAGCACGGCGTAGAGCATGTCGACGATGAAGTTCACGACCACGAAGCCCGTCGCCACGAACAGCACCACGCCCTGCAGGATGATGAAGTCGCGGGCGTAGATCGCGCCCACCAGCAGGCGGCCGACACCGGGCAGGGCGAAGATGGTCTCGACGATCAGCGCGCCGCCGATCAGGCGGCCGATATTGATGCCGGTCACCGTGACCAGGGTGAGCGAGCTGGGCTTCAGCGCGTGCACCAGCAGGATGCGCGCGGGACGCAAGCCCTTGGCCTTGGCCATGGCGATGTAGTCTTCCTGCAGGGTCGCGATCATGTCGGAGCGCAGCACGCGCATCAGCACCGGCCATTCGGCGAAGGCAAGGGTCAGCGCTGGCAGGATGAAGCTGCGCAGGTTGGCGACAGGGTCTTCGGCGAACGGCACCCAGCCGGTGGCCGGCAGCCAGTTCAGCTCGACGGCGAAGAGATAGATCAGAAGGATCGCCACCATGAACGATGGCAGCGACAGCTTGCCGAAGGCGAGGCCGGTGAAGAAGCGGTCGACGGCGCTGCCGCCTTTCACCGCGCACAGGATGGCGAGCGGTATGGCGATCAGGAGCCCCAGCACCTCGGCGAAGACCATGAGCTGCAGCGACACCGGCAGGCGGTCGGTGACCGCGGCCCACACGGTCTCTCCCGTGCGGAAGGAGCGGCCGAGATCGCCGTGCAGGGCGTCCCACAGCCAGAGGCCGTAACGCCGCCAGATGGGCTGGTCGAGCCCCATCTGCGCGCGCAGCGCCGCGACCTTCTCCGGCGTCGCCTGGTCGCCCAGGATCGTGGTCGCGAGATCGCCCGGCAGCAGCGAGGCGATCAGGAAGGTGAACAGCGTGACCGCGAGCAGGACCGGCAGCAGGTAGAGCAGCCGCTTGCCGATGAAGGTGGCCATGGGTCTACCGTGCCGTGGCCCACCCTTCGAGACGCGCGCTGCGCGCGCTCCTCAGGGTGAGGTGGGGTTGTTTCGACACGCGTCTCGAAGGAAGGGTGAGGTGGTGTTGGTTCGACATGCCCAACCTCATCCTGAGGAGGCCGCGAGGCGGCCGTCTCGAAGGAAGGGTGAGGTGGTGTTGGTTCGACACGGCCAACCTCATCCTGAGGAGCGGCCGAAGGCCGCGTCTCGAAGGATGGCCACAGTGACTACTCCACCCACGCGTCGGAGACGTCGATGACGCCGCCGTAGAGCTTGGGGATGCCTTTCACCTTGGCCTTGGCCATGGCGTAGTAGGTGTTCTGGAAGAACCAGATCCAGGTCGCTTCCTTGTTCAGGAGCCGGCTGATGGCGCAGTAGGCCTCGGTGCGCTTGGCCTCGTCCGGCGTCGAGCGCGATTCCTCCAGGAGCTTGTCGAGCTCGGGGTTGGCGTAGTTCGCGAGGTTGAGCGGGCTCTTGGAGTAGAAGTTCGCGAACATCTGCACGTCGGGATCGGGGAAGTCGACGATGCGCCAGCCGATGATGTCGAACTTGCGCTGGAAGGCGCGCGGCGGGAAGGTCGCCTGGTCTACAAGCTCGATCTCCATGTCGGCGCCGATCTGCTTCCACAATTGCTGGATCACCTGCGAGTTGGCGCGGCCGCGCGGTGTCGCCGTGAACAGCATCTTGAACTGCACCGGCTTGCCGTACTCCTTGATCAAGGCCGCGGCCTTCTTGGGGTCGACCGGCAGGGCGCCGTCGTCCTTGCACTTGACCCACGAGCCCTCGCCGTAGGGATTCGTCGCGACCTTGGCGATGCCGTTGGTCATGGCCTGCGACAGCTTCTGCTTGTCGAGCCCCATCATCAGCGCCTGGCGCACGCGCACGTCGTCGAGCGGCGGCACCTTGGTGTTGATGGCGGCGACGCCGGCGCCCGAGCCGGTATAGCTCAGCACCTGCAGGGCGCTGTTCTTCTTCGCGCGGGCGATGTTGTCGGCCTCGTACTCGTCGGCCCACACCACGTCGGTCTCGCCCGACACCAGGCTGGCGAAGCGCGACTGGGCGTCGGGCAGCGGCCGCAGGATGACGCGGTCGAGGTTGGGCTTGCCCTTGTTCCAGTAGTCGGGGTTCTTCTCCAGCACCATGCGGTCGCCGGCGGTCCACGACTTGATGACGAAGGGGCCGGTGCCGACGGAATTGCGGTTGTAGTCCTCGCCCTTGGTCTGCATCGCCGTCGGCGAATGGATGGTGCTGTTCTGGTCGGGCCGCGTCAGCAGGGCGGGATGGTTCACCGCCGGGTCCTTCAGCTTGTAGACCACGGTGAGGTCGTCGACCGCTTCGACGCTGATGACGTTGGAAATGTAGAAGGCGCAGCGGCAGTTGTTCTTGGGATCCTTCTGGCGGTTGAAGTTATAGACCACCGCCTGGGCGTTGAACGGCGTGCCGTCGGAGAACTTCACGTCGGGCCGCAGCTTGTAGGTCCAGGTCTTGAAGTCGTCGGACGGGGTCCACGACAGGGCGAGGCTCGGCTTCACCTTGCCGTCGTCGCCGAGCCGCGTCAGCTGCTCGAGGAACAGGCTGGCGGCGATGTTGGGCGAAGTGTCGTAGACGCCGACCTTCAGGGGATCGAAGCCCGCGATGTCGAGCTCGAGGCCGACGGTGAGCGTGCCGCCCTTCTTCTGGGCGAGCGCCGGTGCTGTCGCGGCAAGGCCGAACGCAGCGGCGAGCGCGATGATTCTTGCAGGTATCATCTCAATTCCTCCCATCACGGGCGGCTCAGGCCGCTTCTCGAGGTGACTCTAGACTCATGGCTGGGAGCGCGCCACTCCGTGGCGCTCATGGTTGTCGACGCAGAAGAGCGCCACGGAGTGGCGCGCTCCCAGCAATGATCATGGCGCCAACCCCAAGAATCCGCGCAGCTCCTTGCGGGCGGCTTCGAAGTCCGACTTGAACTCCGGGCGATTGCGGATGGCGACGGCGATCGCGGTGCCGGCCAAACGGCCGCCGTCGAGGTCGTTGGGATAGTGCATGCCGCCGATGACGCGGCTCCAGGCGTAGTCGCCGGCGCGCTGCCAGATGACGTCGCGCTTCTCCGGCACGATCTCGCCCAGCACGATCGCCGCCACCGTGACATGCGTGGTGTGGCCCGACGGATAGGAGCCGCTGGTCGAAGGCCGCACCAGCGGCTTGATCTCGCTGTTGCTGAGATAGGGGCGCAGCTTCTGGAACGCCTTCTTGGTGCCCGAGACCACGACCTCCTCGGTCTCGCCGATGCGCTCGAACAGGCGCGCGGTCGCGGGCAGCGACGCGGCGGGCAGCGGCTTGCCCAGCACGGCGCCGAACATGGTGTCGAGGGATTCGTCGACGTCGCGCCCCGCCTGCGCGATGCGCTCGGGCGAGGCGGTGCGCTGGGCGCGCAGCACCACGTCCTGCTGGGCGCGGTCGGCGTCGCTGCCGGCGGCGATGGGCGGCGGCAGGATGGCGACCAGGTCGAGGTCCTGCGCGGTGAGGTACGGCGCTTCGCGCGCGGCGGCGGGCAGCGCGACGAGGAGGGCGAGAAGGAAGAGGGAGCGGCGCAGCATCAGGTCAGGTCCTCATTGCGGAGTTCGCCGTGGGTGGTCAGCACGCCTTCGGGGCGGCCGGACGATCCCGCGGTGAACAGGATCCTGGCCGGCGTGTCGGCGGTGATGTGCAGGCGGCGTTCGGCGAGGGCGGCGTCGATCGAGCAGCTGGTCAAGGCGCCAAACGGCAAGCCGCGCTTGCCGTCGACGGTGACGATAGAGGCACCCTTCTTCGCCGCGCTGGTCAGCGCTGCTTCGAAGGGCAGGCTTTCCTGGGCGAACACGAGGGCTGGTTCGATGATCGACAGCACCTGGTCGTTCAGCGCCGGAGAGACGGCCGCGACCACAGCGCCGGCGCGCCAGGAGCCGAACACAAGCAGTGTTCGCTCGAGGCTCTCGTCGGACAGGAGGGCGATGGGCGCGCGGCCGGGGCCGAAGCCCTTGGCGATCAGCCAGGAGGCGACGGCACCGGTGCGAGCCCAGGCTTCGGCGCAGGTGAGGCGCTGGTGCCCCAAGAAAGCGGCGTTCGGCCGGCACTGCGCGTCGCGGCCCAAACGATCGATGAGCATGGGCGCGACGGTGCCGGGATTGGGGAGAGGGTGCAAGCCGCCGCGTTCATGTTCCTCTCCCCCGCTAGGGGGAGAGGCTAGGAGAGGGGGAATCGACGGGTGTAACCCCCTCTCCCAACCTCTCCCCCTATCGGGGGAGAGGAGCTTGAGGAGCGCTACTTGATGAGCCGCCGCTTCAGCTCCGCCGCCACCAGCTCGTTGGTGTAGGCGCTGGGGTGGCCGTCGTGCGGGATGCTGACCAGGTCGAGCGGCTTGTTGGAGGTGAACTCGTCGACGCGCACCAGCTCGATGCCCATCTTGCGCAGCTGCTTGATGACGTCGATCAGCAATGACTGGTCGATCGGCGAATCGCCGTAGGGTCCGCGCGCCTGCTCGTCGGGCCAGGAATAGACGGCGACCAGAGGCGCATTGAACTTCTCCCGCGCGAACTGTTGCAGCCGGCCCATCATGGCGACGAAGAGCCTGAGCTGCTCCTCCTGCCGTTGCTGGCGGCCGATCGCCTCGACGAAGGCGAAGATCTCGCCCAGGTAATACTTTGCGCCGTCGAGCAGGTGGCTGAGCCGGTAGTCGGTGAACGAGCCGGTATGCACCAGCTTGCCGTCCTGCAATTCGTAGCGCGGCGTCGAGGCGAGCCACGAGCCATCGCCGGTGGTGCGCGCGAGCTGGGCGGGAATGATCCAGACGACGACGGCCTTCACCGGCTGGCCGATGTAGCGGTCCATCAGGCCCGCCTCGAAGGCGCGCACCAGCTGGTTGGGCGAATTCCCGGGCGCGCTGAGGTTGAGGGTGCGCACGCGATAGTCGTTCAGCCTGGCGAACTGCGCGGGCAGCGCCTCGTCGTCCTTGAGGCCCTGGCCGAACATGAAGGAATCGCCCAGGAAGAGATAGAGGTCGGCGCCCGGCGGCGCCGGCGGCGTGGCGCGGCCGCCCTCGGCATCGATGTGATAGGTCTGCTTGTAGACCGGCTGGCCGTCGAAGGTGGCGCTGCCCACCGCGTCGATGTTGGGCGTGGGCCGGAAGCCCAGCACGGGATGCGGCTGGGGCCACCAGCGCGGCTCGATCGAGCGCACTAGGCCGGCGCCGTGGGCGCTGGGGGTGAGCAGGCCGGCGAAGGCGTCGAGCAGCACCAGGCTCAGTGCCAGTGCAGCCACCACCAGCGCCGACGTGCGCCAGCCATTGCCCTGGAACAGCACGACGCCCAGCAGGCCGAGGCAAGCCGCCACCGCGCTGGCCCACATGGCCGACGACAGGACGATCGCGGCGATCGCCACGACCAGCAGCATCAACGCGGCAAGGGAAAGATTGCGACCGACGCCGGCCATTGACGAGAAGACGCCTCCGAGGGGTAGTGCCAGGATGACAAATGCCCGATACAGGACGCCCTGTCATCCCGTTCGGATCGAGGGGCCTTTCCGGCCCATAGATGGTTGAATGAAAACCACCCGCTATTTTGAAGAGCAGGTCCTGCGCAAGCGGCCCTACATCGAGCGTGCATGGTGCGCCGAGGTAGTTGCCCGCCCTGTCGCTCGGGAGGAGCAGGCTGACGGCCGCGTTCGATTCTGGGGTATAGTGCAGGACCCCGCCGGGGGACGGGCTCGCTATCTGCGGGTGGTGACCTTGGCCGACGGCGAGACCGTGCACAATGCCTTCTTCGATCGCGGGTTTCGCGAGGACCAGACATGAAGATCCACTACTATCCCGAGACCGACTCGCTCTACATCGAGCTGAAGGAGTCAGCGGGCACTGAGACCCGCGAAGTGGCGGAGGGTCTCGTGGTCGATCTCGACGCGAAAGGCGACGTGGTGGGCTTCGATATCGACGGGGCCTCTCGCCGGTTCGATCTGTCGACGCTGGAAACCGTGGCCCTGCCGGTGAAGACCACCAAGGCGGCTTAGGCTCACTGCCGCGGCTGCGCGGTGCAGGCCAAGGTTTGCAGAAGGGGGAAGTATTGGACACCGGAGCGTCCAATAATTCCGAGGCCGCGAGGCCGTGCCGGCGGTGCAGGCGAAAAACGTTAGAGAGCAAAACCTTGTAGGCGGGACCGGGGGCTACAGAGTTTTTTCGGCACAAGAGATTGTGCTGCAGGCGACGTTCGGTGAATGCGGTGGTCATGTGTCGTCCTTTCGCGGACAGGAGAGGAGCGACAGGGACAGGCCACAAAATTGCGCTAAGACGTCAAGCGCAATCTTGCGAAGCGTGTCGGCAGGGATGAGCCACGATCTCCGGTGAAGGAGTCAAGCGTCGCGCCGCGGGCTCAGGCGCCGTCATGATGGAGGGCGGCCTCGCCGGCGGCATCGAGCAGGGCGATCTCGTCGACAACGTCGTCGCCGGCCGGCGCCGGATCCTGGCGGCGGTTGCCCCAGGTCTGCGGCCGGCGATTGCGCAGCCAGAAGATGCAGGATTGCGGGTGGGCGGGATAGTGCACCGTGCGGCTCAGCGTGATCAGCTCACCCTTGTGCAGGATCTCGCGCCCAAGCTCGCGATCGTAGCCCAGGGCGCGGGTGTAGAGGCTGCAGGCGATCCTGGCGTCGGCGGCGGCGCGGCCCGCCTTCACCGCGTCCTGGAAGTCGGCATGACGGGCGATCCAGTTGTCGATGGTGCGCGGCGACACCTCGAAGAAGGCCGCCAGCTCGTCGTTGGTCGCGCCCAGCAGGCAGTAGTTGTGAGCCTCGCGACACAGGTCGGGATGGAAGCTGGTGGGACGGCCGATGGTGCTCATGCGCCATATATAACACCAGTAGGGAATTAGTCAAGCACTTTGGTGTTCAACCGAACGCCCGTTATCGGGCGACCGCCGCCGACTTTTTGCGCTCCAGGGAGGCCCCTCTTTCGCGGCCGCCACCAAAGCAGGACCCAAGATCTGGTGACTGCACTGCCTGCAACGCCGGCGAGCGCTGTCGACGCCAGCAGCGTCTTTCGATCGAGGTCGCGCGGGGAGAGATCGGCGGCCGTCGAGGCCGAAGCGCGTCCTTCGTCGTTGGGACACCCGTCATCCCGCATCCCGCTCGCGACTCTCCCGGCGGGCCCGATAGGCCTGGCCCAGCAGCTTCAGCGCCAGCCGGTTGAGCGTCGAGGCCGAGCCGTGGAAGCGGTGGCGGCGATCGACGTCCTCGATCTCGATGACTCGGGCGCGGTGCCGGCCGACGGCATTGATGCAATGGATGCGGTAGCGACCGTCACAGATGAATTGGCTCTCGATGACCTGGGCCATTGTTCCTCGCCTTTCTTTATGCGTCGGGGATAGGCCATGGCCTGTCTGCAGAACAACTGCGGTTTGTGGCCATCGGGTGACATGGTCTCCGGGACTGCGCTCCAATCGGCGGCGGGAATCGCCGTGGCACCGGACTCACCTGAGCACTGCCTGAGGGAAGCCGAGGAATGCGACCGGCTGGCCAGCCTGTCGCGGACTGTTGCGACCCGTCAGATCCTGCAGTCGGTTTCCTTCCATTGGCGACAGCTCGCGGAGCGCGCGGCCAAGCGGCTGGACGGGCAGCTGGAAGGGCGGCTGGGCGAGCGGCGGGATGGGCGCGCCTGAGCAATCTCGCGCGCCGGCCGACGGCGGCCGGGACAAGGAGCGCCGCCCAGACCGGCGCCCAGATTGGCGCCAGAGTGCTCGTCGTCGAAGACGAGACGGGACTGGCCGACACGCTGTGTGACCTGCTGCAGGGCGCCGGCTGCGAGCCGGTGGGGCCCGCGGCGAACGTCGCCAGGGCGCTCTGCCTCATCGAGACGTCCAGGATCGATGCCGCCATCCTCGACATGCGGCTGATGGACGAGATGAGCTTCGCCGTCGCCTATGCCTTGAGGGCGCGCGGCATCCCGTTGATGTTCCTGACGGCGTACCAGCGGCGCGACCTGCCGGTGGACCTGAGCGATGAAATCCTGATCGAGAAGCCGTTCAAGGCACCGGTGCTGATCGAGACTGTCAGGCGGATGGCGCGGGCGGATACCGTGTGATGGTCGGTCTGCCGCTTGGCACGGAGCTGGAGGGCAATGTTCCTGTTGTGAAGCGAGCAACGTCAGTGCGCGTGAAGCTGATCATATGGAACCGCGCACCCGTACCGTTTACTCCTTAAAACAATAGTCGTTGTGCCACGTCAGCGCCGCTGGATCTGGACGGTACTGGCTGTTCTGCGGTGGCTGGATGCTCCGGCCGTCGAGCGCATAGTAGTGTCGACCATTCTCAAATTCCTCGCGAATGCGCCGACTCACTGCGAATCGCAGATCCGGGGTGACGGTCACATAGCCAGCATCAAAAAGGCTGTGAATGTCGCGTCGCAGCAGGAGCCCATTGCTCGCCTCGTGAGATCCTCCTTCGCTATATGGCCGAATGTGAGCTGCATCGAGTGCTGGGAGAGTCCGCTCCTCGCTGATGACGCAGCGACGGTTATAGATGTCGGTGACCAGAACGCGGAATGCGCCCTGGCCCAATCGCGGACGAATCAGCTGCGGAGAACCGAAGCGAGCCGACTCGTCTGCTAATCCCGCCGATCGAGGGCGTTGCAGACGCTCCTCCAGCGCCTCCCAGAGTGAGCGACCGTCAGCCTCGTCGGTATCGTAAGTCTTGAACGAGACGATGTTGCGAGCCCAGCTCGCCGGCATGGGCAGCCAGTCATGCTCCCCAAAAAAGAACGGCTGCGTCAGAATGCGGCAACCAATCTCGAAATCGGCCCTGCGATCGCTATCGGCACGGCGGTAGCGCGCAATGCGAGCGCGCATCTCCTCAAGACTCCCAGCGCCATTCGCCTCGCCAAAAGCCTGCCATGCAAGCGATGAGGGCAGTACGGTCGAATATCCTTGGAAGTTCCAACTTCACTGTCCGCGGCCTCGGCTTGGGCGAGGACGGCAACAACATTGAGCTAAACCTCATCGTAGACAGCAATCGTGATCGACACGAACTAAAGCAGTGGTTTGCAGAGCTCTGGAGCAATGAAAAGTGGGTCGCGGATGTAAAGCAGGATGTTCTGCTTTATCTTAGGAAACTCTATGCGAACCAGTCGCCTCAATTCGTCTACTATCTGACGCTGTTCCACCTTTTCCGCGACTACCTCGAAGGTACTCGCGACGTCGACGACAATCTTCGGCGAGTTGCTCTTCCAGACACTGGTATCTGGCGGGCGCTATTCTCCTTTCAGAAGGACGGCGCCAAGGCGGCCATTAACAAGATTCTTGACTACAACGGCTGCATTCTTGCTGACAGTGTCGGCTTAGGGAAAACTTACACTGCTCTCGCTGTCATCAAGTACTTTGAACTGCGCAATGAGCGTGTGCTCGTTCTTTGCCCGAAGAAACTCAGTCGCAACTGGACTATTTACCGGAATCCGAGCTCACTCAATCCATTCTCTGACGATAAGTTCCGGTATGACGTCCTCCATCATACTGACCTTTCGCGCGAATCAGGCAACGTCAACGGCCTTGAATTGGACTCCTTGAACTGGGGTGTCTACGACTTAGTCGTCATCGACGAGTCTCACAACTTTCGAAACAACAGATTGGCGACGCAACGCCCTGGTGAGCCCGCGGAACGTAAAAGTCGCTATCAACGGCTCATGGAGGATATCATCTCCGCCGGTGTGAAGACGAAAGTTTTGCTGCTTTCGGCTACTCCGGTAAATAACCAGTTAACCGATCTTCGCAATCAGATCTCCTTCATCGCCGGTGGTGACGTAACGAGAGACACAGCTGCAGACGCTGCGTTTTCGGAGATGCTTGAAATTCCTTCAGTCAGAGAGACGACACGTCAAGCTCAAACTCATTTTACAAATTGGGCCAGAAGGCCGCCGGGTCAGCGCAAAACCCGCGAACTTATCGCTGCAATTGGAGGTGACTTCTTCAAACTTCTCGACGGCCTCAGCATTGCCCGCTCACGCCGGCAAGTTGCTGCATACTATGCAGCCGAGATGAAGGACTTGGGCGGGTTCCCGCGCCGGCCCCCACCAATCGCTATCCATCCGGCCATTGATCTCGAACGGCGTTTTCTTTCGTTCGAACAACTTGACGATGAAATCGGTCGGCTCCGATTGTCGTTGTACCATCCGACCAGCAAACTTCGAAAAGATCTGCCCGCGAGTGTTCGGACCGCCTACGAGAACAAGATCTTAGGCGGCTTTACTCAGGAAGGTCGTGAACGAATCCTGATCGCCATGATGAAGTCCAACTTGCTGAAGCGCCTTGAAAGCTCGGTGGACTCGTTCCGATTGACGCTCGAACGCAGTGGTGTTATTTCCGCCTCGACGGCAACGCCAATACGAAGATCGATGCCAAGACAGAAAAAACAGAAATACAGAAGGCCGAAGAATATCTGCATGGGCACAGTCTGGATGAGGCTGCGCTGTGCCTGCGCAAGGCCTGCGAGGACACTGCGAAACGCTTCATAGGTCACAATGACGTCGTGCCGACCAAAGACTTCGTTGGCCTAGCTGAAGCCCTCCGGGCTGCCCGCAATAAAGTCCTCGCTGAGTTACCGGTGCAGCTCTATGAGAAGGTCCTTCGCAATACACCAAGTGCGCATCGAACCTTGGTAGTTTCTGCTACCGACGATGACCTCGAAAGTGATCCGGCTCTGGATAAGCCTACCAAGGGTAGGCTGAAGACAAATCGCGAAAGGCTTCGTCGACTTTTGAAAGACGAACACGTAGAGCGTCTTCGCCAGGTAAAATTGATCGATGACATTCTCGCCTGTACCGAGCGGGTCCTTAATCCGGCAGCGCACTCGGGTAGTCCACCGCTTTACGAGAAAGAAGTCCAAGACGCCTTGAATTTGATCAAGCAGCTCGAAAGCACGCTCTGAGTAGGTTTAACTGGCAGGGCGGCTGGCTTAGCAATCTCGCAGGTGTGAAGGCCCCGGTCCGGCACACCGATAAGTCACATTCCCCGTCCCGGCACAACTTGCCCAGCCCCGCCTCCGAGCCTACCCTCCCCTCATAAAGCGTGCGTCCCAACAGCATGCGTACCAGGGAGGAACCAATGGCTCGTACCACGCGTCGCCAGTTCCTGAAGTCCTCGGGTACTGGAGCACTCGCCCTCAACGCCGCCGGTGGCATGGCCGGCATCCTCGCCACCGGCCGGGCGCCCGCCTATGCGCAGGCGACGACCGTGCACTGGCTGAAGTGGAACGACTTCGTGCCGGCGGGCGACCAGATCCTGCGCCAGTCGATGCTGGCGGAAGCAGAGAAGGCGCTCGGCTTCAAGATCAACATGGAGACGATCGGGCTGAATGACCTGCAGCCGCGGGCGACCGCGGCGATCCAGGCGCAGGGCGGGCCCGACATCATCATGATCTTCGACAACAAGGCGCAGCTCTATGCCGACAGCGTCGCCGATGTCTCGGCGGTGTGCGAGGCGCTGGGCGCGGCGCAGGGCGGCTACTACGACCTCGCCAAGGCCAACACGCACGACGGCAGGAAGTGGATCGCCGTGCCCTATTGCATCATCGGCGCCATGGTCGCCTACCGCAAATCGTGGTTCGACGAGATCGGCGTCACGACATTCCCCGAGACCTGGGACGCCTACCGCGAGGCGGGCAGGAAGCTCAAGGCCAAGGGCCGGCCGCTCGGCCAGACGCTCGGCCACACGGTGGGGGATGCGCCGGCCTTCGCCTATCCCTATCTCTGGTCGTGGGGCGGACGCGAGGTCGAGGACGACGGCAAGACGGTGCGGCTCGACACCAAGGAGACGGTGGAGTCGGTGAAGTTCCTGACGGCGTTCTGGAAGGAGGCGCACGACGAGGGCGGCCTCGCCTGGGACGACAGCAACAACAACCGCGCCTTCCTGTCGGGCACGATCAGCGCCACCCTGAACGGCGCCTCGATCTATATCGAGGCACTGCGCAAGCCCGACCAGTACAAGACCGACAAGGGGATGCAGCTCAAGACCGACATCCAGCATGCGCCCCTTCCGAAGGGTCCGGCCGGCCAGTTCGGCGTGCATCCCTTCCAGTGCATGATGGTGATGAAGTATTCCAGGAACCAGGCGCCGGCGGTGGAGTTCCTGAAGTGGTTCCACTCGCCCGAGGTCTACGGCAAATGGTTCAACGTGCAGAAGGGCTTCGCCACCGGGCCGACCAAGATGTGGGAGAACCACGAGATGTGGCGGGAGGACCCGGTGATGGCGCCCTACCGCGTGGCGCCGCGGCTCGGCCGCGTCTACGGCTATGCCGGGCCGGCGGGGGCGAAGGCGGCGGAGGTGCTGTCGAAATACATCATCGTCGACATGTACGCGAAGGCGGTGCAGGGCATGGCGGCGGAGGATGCGGTGAAGTGGGCCGACGGTGAGGTGAGGAAGGTTTATGCCGGGTGACGACCGCGGACGCCCCGTGGCCCGGCTCGAGCCGGACGATGAACGGCTGGCACGGCTGATCCGCGCCGGCGTCGTTCGGGCGCGCTCGGGCAAACCGGCACGTTCGGTGCTGTCCAGCCCGCCGCCTCAGGCGAAGAAGGGCTCGTCGGCGCTCACCGCCCTGCTGAACGAACGGCGCGAAGGTCGTTGAACGCGGCGTGAAATTCTGGGACGCCTCGGCGCTCGTGTCGCTGCTGGTGGCCGAGCCGTCCATCGGCCTAGGAGGTCGTCACCCTCGACGACCGCCTCGCGGAGGCAGCGCGCAAGGAGGGCTTCGTCCTCGGGGCGTGGTGACGTTCATCCCCTTTCATTTTTCTGTCGCCCCACGGAAAGACGTCCTTCGCCTGCCGTCGATCGTAAGCTCTTCGTCAGATGACACTAACGTCATCGGATCCGGCACGTCATCTGATCCGCTTCAGCAACTCCCGCGTAAGCAACTACTGCGCCACTCCGCGACGTCGCTGCCAATCATCGCCTGCACCGCCTCGAGCATGTGATCACGCTGTGACCCGGCCATCGCTTCATTGTTCGGCGCTACCTATCCGTGCATCGTGTGGCCGGGTTCGTGTGTGGTGGGTCGCCTTGGGTTGCTGGTCGGGTAGGGGTATCCGGCTAAGCAGCGATTGCCCGACGGCGGTGTGGAAGGGAGAGTCGGGTGATCGACTTTACAGGCGGGGGCGTACATGCCGTCGGCTGCCAGCCGATGTGTGCCTCGCAGGATGGCGCGACTGGAGCGCGCCGCCTGACCGGGCCAGCGCCCTGCCAACGCATCAATCCGCCTACTGTCATCCTGAGCGAAGCGAAGGCCTGCCCTGAGCGCAGCCGAAGGGATCTCATGCCGGTTGCAAGTGTCATCCTGAGCGTAGCGAAGGATCTCATGCCGATTGCAAGCGGCGATGGGGTCCTTCGCTGGCGCTCAGGACGACATGAGGCGCCGGCGGCCGCGCCTCCAGATTTCCCGATTCTGTCGATTCAACGTTCATTTCCGATCCATCCGTAGGAGGGCGTAACCGTGAGCGAAGGCACCATCGATTCTCTTTCGTCCAGCATCCTGGCTTCCCCCGATGAAGCCGCGGCCAAGTCTGGGCGGGTCCGCATGCTCGTGGTCGAGGGCGATCCCTCGACGCTCGCCAACCTCGCGACCGTGCTGGCCAAGCGCGGCTTCGACGTCGAGAGCTTCCATGACCATCCGGCGCTGAACGAGCGGCCTCACAAGGCCGTCGGGCACACGGTGGGGTTGGACGGCGTGCCGGTGGCCGGCGGGACGCTGCCGCAAGCGCCGGCGTTCCGGCGGCCCTCGTCGCCGCCGACCGAGCGGTTCACCTGCGGCAAGCTGCAGATCGATCTCGCCCAGCGGCGCATCTGGTGGAACGACGTCGAGGTTCACCTGACGGGCGGCGAATTCCGCATCGTCGTGCTGCTCGCCTCCCATGCCGATTGCTGCGTCGACTACCGAACCATCTACGATTACCTGCACTACAAGGGCTTCCAGTCAGGCTACGGCGAGAAGGGCTTCTGGGTGAACGTGCGCAGCGTCATCCGGCGCATCCGCGGCCGGTTCCGGGCGGCCGACAGCAGCTTCGATTCGATCGAGAGCATCCGCGCCTTCGGCTATCGCTGGCGACGGCCGTCCTGAAGGGCGAGGCCTCGGACGCCGCCGCGGGCAACGGCGAACGCGCCAGCGCGGCGCCGATGGTTATGGCTGGCAACACCGGGTTGGCCCCGAACCCTCGCCTATTCCGGTTTGCCTGAGCCCCCACTCGCTTCCACGACCACATCAGCCAGCTGTGCGGCCAGCGCAGAAACGATGATCTCTTCCAATGCGGAGACGTCGATGGTCTTGTCCTTCGTGTAGGCCTTGTCAGCCTTCTCCAAGGCGAAATAGTAGGAATTCTTGGCGCCGGAGATACGTTCTGGAATGGTCTTGGTGCCTGGAAGCACGCCGCCAGTCTTGACCGAGAGAACGAGGTACGAAGCAGCACGGGCCGTCCGGCCGTTACCGTCATCGAATGGATGAATCCAATTGATTCGCCACATGACGTACGCCGCCAAATGCGCCGCACTGGCGTTTGGCCAGTTGTCGTTGACGTAGTCGCAGAGCTCCTCGATCAGTTCCGGGACTTCTGCGCCTTTCGGCGGCTGATGCTTACTGCCGTAGATCTCCATGCCGCCCGTCCGAAAAGCCCCGGCCGTCGCCTCAATGCCCTCGACGGCGGCGCGATTGAGAGCGAGCAGAAGTGACGGGCGCAACTGGAATGGCTTGGCGGCCGTACCCGTATGCTGCCGGATGCGCTCCAGAACCAGATCGGTCTGACGCAGACCGTTCTCTGATTCCCTTTGCGCACGCTCGAACTTGTCGGTGATAAGCGGCTGTGCGACCGGCCGACTATGACGATCCTCGGCCATACCGTCGCAATCCCGGTCAGCCCTTCTTGGCGATCCGTTCAGCTGCCTCGTCGATCATCTCTCGAGTGATGAGATCGTTCTCGATCTTCGTATTTCCGTAGGCGAAGCTGCGCCGCTGCTCTTCTTTCTGAGCCTCGGTCATCTGGATCTTCTTTGCTTTCTGCAGGAGAAATTCCAGCTTGTCGGTCATCGGAACCCCCTGTGATTGCAACGGCTTACAGTGCGTTTTTAATCTGCCAAAAGGCACTTTAACACTGATCGAGAGTACCAGCAAAGTGAGAACGAATTCCCCACATCATTGATCCTATCAATATAGGGATGGGACAGGACGCGATCGAGAGCAACGCGTGGGGGGCTGAGCCGTTGTGCGCACACGCCCTTCTTACGAGGTTCCCATGCGCCGCCCGACCGTTCTCGCCACCGCCGCCCTTGCCTTTGTCGCCTTGGCTGCTGCCGCCATTGCCCTGCCCCTGGTCGTCCAGGCGCAGGGGACGCCGCAGACCGTACAGCTGACCAAGGTCGACGTGGTGAGGATGGCGACCGGCTTTCGCGCCAGCAAGGTGATCGGGTCGACCGTCTTCAACGACGCCGGCGATACGGTGGGCAAGGTCGACGACGTCATCATCGGCGAGGGCGGCAAGGAGCCGTTCGTGGTGCTGGCGGTCGGCGGCTTTCTGGGCATCGGCGACAAGCTGGTGGTGCTGCCCTACGAGCAGCTGAAGACGATGGACCGCAAGATCGTCATGCCGGGCGCGACCAAGGAAGCGCTGAAGGACCTGCCGACCTTCAAGTACGCGGCGGATTGAGCGGGCGGTGAGGGGGCAACGCGAAGATCTTCTCCTTCATCACCCCCTCACCCAGCCTCTCCCCCAAGGGGGAGAGGAGCATGAGTGAAGATCATGAGCGCCACTTACGACGGAGCTTCGCTCCGTCTCTAGTGGCGCGCTCCCGGCAAAGACTCAGCCGATCTCGATGCGGCGGGGCCTGGCTTGCTGGACCTTCTTCAAAGTGAGCGTCAGCACGCCGTCGTTGAGGGCGGCGCCGATCTGCTGCTGGTCGATCATGTGCGACAGCGCGAACTGGCGGGCGAAGGGGCCGACATTGTACTCGGTGTAGAGCGGCTCCATGCCCTCGTACTTCGAATAGTCGATGCGGGCCTCGACCTTGAGGATGTCCTCCTCGACCTTGATGTCGATGTCCTCGCGGTCGACGCCCGGCACCTCCATGACGACCAGGAGCGCGTCCTCGGTCTCGCGGATGTCGGTGTTGGGGACATAGAAGCGGGCGGGCACGGTCTTCTCGCCCTTGCCCACCACTTCCTTCTTCTCCTGGACTTCGAGCGGCTTCTGGTCGGCCACGGTGGCCTCCTTCGATCAGGTGATGGAGATGGCGCGCGGCTTGTCGCGTTCGGCGCGCGGCAGGAAGAGGGCCAGGATGCCGTCGCGGCATTCGGCCTTGATGCGGTCGGCATCGATCTCGATCGGCAGGGTCACGGCGCGGTCGAAGCGGCCGCCGCGGCGCTCGATGCGGTGCACGCTGGCGCGGTCGCCGGGCTCGATGGTCTTGGCGCCGGCGATGCGGATGGTGTTGCCCTTGGCCTCGATGCGCAGGTCTTCCTTGGCGACGCCGGGCACCTCGATGACCATGACGACGTCGTCGCCCCTGCGGAAGACGTTGATCGGCGGATAGGCGCCGCCGCCGCTCGGGCTCTCCTGCAGCCAGTTGCTGGAGCGCAGCTGGTCGAGCGTGTTCTGGAACTGGAACAGGGTCTCGAAGGGGTCGGTGTAGTAGAAAGCCATGGCGCGCTCCTGCTCACAGGCCGGGGAAGATCCGGGGGAACGGGAGCGGCGGCGGGGAGACGAACAAGGGGGTGTCCACCTCCTCGGCCGATGGGATCCTGTCGTCCGCGGCCTCGTCCGGGGCCGGGCCCTGGGACGAAACGGGCGGCGGGGCGTCGCGAAAGGCCGGGCTGGGCCCGGTGCCGATTTGAATCATCACGTCCTCCTGAAGAGCAACATGTTGAGACCAAAGGCGCGGAGCCCACGAGGCGGCGCTCCGCGACGGGCGATTTGGGCGGCCGCGGGGGAATTTCAAGGGGGGAATGAGGCGGAAGATGCGTCCGGATATGCCGGAGTTTGCGGTGACAGTTTGCGGTGACTCTGGCGGGCCGGCGGGGCACCATGCGCCGCATGGCGGATGAGGACACCATCGCTCGGCGCATCAAGGAGCTCGAAGCCACGGCGCAGAAGGCGCGGCTCGAGGCCATGCAGGTCGCCGCCAAGCTGCTGGCCAAGCAGAGCGCGGAATTCGGACGCAGCAACGGCGAACCGTCGGGCGAGCAGGCGGCGCTCAAGGCGCGCTACGACATGCTGGCGCGCATGGCCGACGATGCGCAGGCGCAGATCGACCGGCTGCATGCCGAGCATCATGACGTGAAGTATTACCGGTCATAATCTTTGCCGGGAGCGCGCCACTCCAACACCACCTCACCCTGAGGAGCATCGCGAAGCGATGCGTCTCGAAGGGTGGGCCACAGTTGTGTTGTTGCCCACCCTTCGAGACGCGCCCTTCGGGCGCTCCTCAGGGTGAGGTGGTGTGGGTTGGTCGACGACTACGAGCAGTTCCTGCACGCACCGCGTCGAGTCTCACGGGATCGTCAGCGTCGTCGTGACAAACACCACAGAGTGACACCGTCGTCAGGCGCAACGGTGCGGGCATGTCTCCCCGCAAGCGCACAGGTGACGGCGGCCGCCGGCTGGTCGTGGCGGCGGCGTTCGATGTCGTGAACTTCACCGCCCTCGTCGAGGCCGACGAGGAGCGCGTGCTGGCGGCGTGGCGCGGCCTGCGCGCCGAGATCGACCCGGTGCTGAGCGCGGGCGGCGGCCGCATCTTCAAGTCACTGGGCGACGGGCTGCTGGTCGAGTTCACCAGCCCGGTCGAGGCGACGCGCACGGCGCTGCTGGTGCAGGAGAGCGTCAGGCGATGGAATGGCACGCGCCCCAGTGACGTGAAGCTCGAGCTGCGCGCGGCCATCCATATGGGCGAGGTCACCGTCGAGGGCACCGACCTGCTGGGCGACGGCATCAACATCGTGGCGCGGCTGCAGGAGCATGCACCGGTCGGCGGCGTGCTGGTGTCGGCCGCGGTGATGGACCTGATCGCGGGCCGCATCGACCAGCCGATCGAGGAGCTGGGGCCGCTCCGCCTGCGCAACATCCGGCGGCCGGTGCATGCCTATGTCGTCGGTGCGGGAAAGAAGCCGGCGACCGCGACCGCGCCGACGGTCGAGAGCTTCCAGCGGCGGCGGCCCTCGCTCGCCGTGCTGCCCTTCGTCGACCAGGCGGCGGAAGGCGGCGCCTCGTGGTTCGCCGACGGCCTGGTCGAGGACATCATCAACGCCCTGGGCTCGCTGCCCGAGCTGATCGTGATCAGCCGCTCCTCGGTGCTGCGCTATCGCGGACGGCAGGATCCCCGCCAGATCGGGCCGCGGCAGATCAGCCGCGATCTCAACGTGCGCTACCTGCTGAGCGGCACGGTGCGGCGCAGCGGCGACAAGGTGCGGCTGTCGGCCGAGCTCAGCGACTGCGAGACCGGCCGGGCGATCTGGAGCGACCGCTTCGCCGGCGACGCCACCGATCTCTTCCAGCTGCAGGACGAGCTCTCGGCGCGGGTGGTGACGACGATCGTGCCGCAGGTGCAGGAGCAGGAGCTGCGGCGCTGCCGGCCCAAGCATCCCGACAGCCTCGACGCCTATGAATGCGTGCTGCGCGGGCTCGACCTGCTCTATCGCCCCCTCCACGGCCCGGGTGGCAATCCCTACACCGAAGCGCTGCCGCTGTTCGAGCGGGCGCTGGCGCTCGATCCGCGCTACGCCACGGCCTATGCGCTGGCCGCGACCTGCCACGGCGAGCGCTTCTACGACGGCACCTCGCCCGATCCGCGCGGCGACCACATGGAGGCCGAGCGGCTCAGCCGGCTGGCGCTCACCTTCGACCGCTTCGATCCGCTGGCGCTGTCACTCTGCGGGCATATCCGGTCGTGGCTGTTCCGCGACTACGACCATGCGATCGAGCTGTTCGACCGGGCGCTGGCGGCCAATCCCAGCGCGGCCATCGCCTGGACGCGCTCGTCGGCGACCTTCGCGTATATCGGTGAGCCGCGCGAGGCGCGCCGCCGCGTCGAGATCGGGCTCCGGCTCTCGCCCTACGACCAGCATGTCTTCTTCTCGTACGGGCTCGCCGGCCTTGCCGCCTACGCCGCGGGCGAGTGGGCCGAGGCGGCGGCGTGGGGACGGCGCGCCATGGCGTCGAACCCGAGATTCGCGGGCAACCTGCGCTTCCTCGCGGCGGCGCTGGCGGCCAACGGCGAGCTTGCCGAGGCGCGCGAGGTCGGCCACGCGCTGCTCGCCATCGACCCGCGGTTCCGCGTGGGGCCGTTCGCCGAGGGACACGCGTTCAAGGATGCCGCGCAGCGGCGGCTGTTCGCGGCGCATCTGGTGAAGGCGGGGCTGCCGGCGTAGCTCTCCCTCATGCTCCTCTCCCCCGCTAGGGGGAGAGGTTGGGAGAGGGGGCTGCACCCGTCGATTCCCCCTCTCCTAACCTCTCCCCCTAGCGGGGGAGAGGAAAATGAGGCCCAAATCCAATCACACCACGCGATCGTCGTGCGGCGTGAAGTGGACGGCGATCACGACGTCCTGGTAGTCGCGGTCGGCGCCGAAGAAGCGCACGTCCTCGAAGCCGATCATGAGCTCGCGCGCGCTCTGCAGGCCCGAGAGGACCTGGGGCATCCAGTCGGGATTGAGGCCGGCGAAGGAGTGGAAGACCGGCGCGGTGGTGAGCGCGCCCAGCGAGCCGCTGCGCAGGACCGGCGCCTGCCAGGACTCGACATTGGCCGCCTGGCCGTTCGGCAACACGAAGGAAAGATCGTCGGGCAGGTTGCTGCCGTAGGAGGTGTTGCCGTTCTGGATCAGGAAGAAGCCGATGCGCTCGCCGTTGCCGGGCGCGCCGAGATCGAAGCTGCGGCCCGGCATGCCGGGATCGAGGGTGTTGCCGACCAGCAGGTGGGCGTCGTGGATGCGCCCGTCGGCCGAGACCTGGTACCAGCCGAGCTGGTTGGCGAAGGCCGACTGGGCCGACCGGAAGTCGACGGTGAAGTGGGAGCTGCCGTCGCCGGTGAGGAAGCCCTGGGCGGCGATGCCGTTGATCGCCTGCGGATTGACGGCGACGGCTTCCTGGAGCGTCGGCAGGTAGGGCACGAAGGCGACGGTGGTGTGGGCATCGGCGCCAGATCCGCGCTGGGAGAACACGAACTCGCCGTCGGCGAAGGTGCCGTTCAGGGTCACCGACGCATTGCCCGACGACAGCGTCGCCTGAGTCCCCGTGTGGAAGAGGTTGGCGCGGCCAAGCGCGGCGCCCAGCACATCGACGGCGCCCTGGCCGAAATCGAAGACGGTGTCGCCGTTGAGGTCGACCAGCGGATCGCGCAGCGTGTCGTGGCCGGAGCCGAAGTAGATCGTGTCGGCGTCCGGGCCGCCGCTCACGATGTCGTCGCCGCCGTTGGTGTAAATGGTGTCGTGGCCGGCGCCGCCGCTCAGGTGGTTGTCGCGGTCGTTGCCGATCAGCGTGTCGTTGCCCGGGCCGGTGACCAGGTTGGCGATCAGCGAGCGCAGGTCGCCGTGGAAGACGAGTGCATTGTAGATGTTGCCCTGGGCGGTGAAGCCCGGCGTGCCGTCGGGGACGTTCTGATCGTTGGTGAGGTTGGCGAGCTGGCCGTCGGAGAACTTGAGAAAGTGCCCGGGCCGCAGATCGTCGACCTGGTTCTGGCCGAAGCTGTGCAGGTCGTAGGTCGCGGTGGCGCCCTGGGTCCACACGGTGGAGAAGATCTTGCCGGTCTCGGAATGGCCGGTCGCAGGCGCGGCGCTGCCGTTGATGGTCTCCTGGCCGGTCGCGCCGTCCCAGCGATAGAGGTCGGTGCTGCCGACCTTGGCGTAGTTGGCGCCGTACAGCGACTGCAGGGCGGCGATGTCGTACATCATGAAGCTTTGCGGCGCCGAGCCCTCCTTGGCCGAGGTCGGCACCGGCTTGAACTGATCGATCGGCGAGCCGAGCCAGCTCGCGTAGGTCATGATCGAGAATTCGTTGTCGTTGACGTTGGCCGCCAGCGCGACCTCGGACCGCGGCGAGGGCGGATTGAGGGTCTCGGAGTGGCCATGCTTCAGGCCGAACGCGTGCCCGAGCTCGTGCATGATGGTGAGGAAGCCGTCGCTGCCGAAGTATTTCGGCACGCCATTGACCGAATCGGGCACGACGCCGTTCGGGCCGAAGAACGTATCGCCCTGCGTAAGGGAATCGGGCGGACTGGCGCGCGAGCCGTCGGACTGGGCGATGCGGATGGCCGCATCGGCGGGCTGGCCGACGAAGCGAAAGGAGAGCAGCGTGTAGGACGAGACGAGATCGAAGGTGGTGTGCACCGCCTCCTGCTGGGCATTCGTCACGCCGGCAAAGCTCGCGGGCTCGGAGCTGAAGTCGCTGGCGCTCGCGGCAAAGGTATAGGGGATCAGGGTGGCGGGCCGGGAAAGGTCGGTGACCGGCGCCCAGCGGTGGAAATACAGCAGGGCGTTGGTGTTGGCGTCGATCACCTGGGCGAGGTCGATCTCGCCGCCCGTCAGCCCAGCCCGCGCCGGCGCGGGCGGACCGGAAGGAACAGGAATACCGCCGATCGCCATGACACGCCCCCTCTGCATCCGACCAAACGAGCGGACACAGCCTTCACGCTCCTCTCCCCATGGGAGAGATCGGGCAAGGAGGGGTGGGCTTAGCGGCCTCCCGTAAGCCCGGAGTTGTATCCGTTCACCGCGACTTTAGCCAAAAGGCCCGAGCGAAGGAAAGCCCCGGGCGAAGGACGTTGATGAACGTTACGCTGCGATCTGCAACCCCGTCGTCTCGTCGACGCCGGTCTTGAGGTTGATGCACTGCACGGCCGCGCCCGATGCACCCTTGCCGAGATTGTCGAGCGAGGCGACGGCCAGGATCTGCTCCTCGGCCTCGTTGCCGTAGACCGCGAGCTCCATGGAGTTGGTGTCGATCAGCCGGTCGGCGCGCAGGAACCGGTCGCGCTCCAGCCACTTGCGGTCGGCGAGCGGCCGCACCGGCACGAAGGTCTCGCCGGCGTAGTAGTCGGCGAGCACCTGATGCACGTCCTTGGCCGATACCTTCTTCGCCACGATGTCGCGGGTGATCGGCACCGTCACCAGCATGCCCTGGGCGTAGTGGCCGACCGACGGCACGAACAGCGGCGCGTGCTTGAGGTGCGAGTACTTCTTCATCTCCGGCACGTGCTTGTGCGTGAGCTCGAGGCCATAGAGGCCGAACGGCTCGACGTCGGGCTTCTCATGGACAGCGATCAGCTCCTTGCCACCGCCGGTGTAGCCCGAGACGCCGAACACTGCGGGTGTCGAATCGGCGCGCACGATGCCGGCATCGACGAGCGGCCGCAGGATGGCGATGGCGCCGGTCGGATAGCAGCCCGGGTTGGAGATGCGGTTGGACTGGAGCAGCTTCTGGCGATGGTCCTTGGCCATCTCGGGGAAGCCGTAGGTCCAGCCGTCGGCGACGCGATGGGCGGTGCTGGCGTCGATCACGACGGTGTCGGCATCGCCGAGGGCGGCGACCAGCTCCTTGGCGGCGGCGTCGGGCAGGCAGAGCACGGCGATGTCGGCCGCCCTGGCGATCTCGGCGCGCTTGCCGAGATCCTTGCGGTCGGCCAGCGGCAGCTCGAGCAGCTCGATGTCGGGCCGGTCCTTCAGGCGGTCGACGATCTGCAGGCCGGTGGTGCCGTGCTGGCCGTCGATGAAGATCTTGGTCTTGTTGCTGCTGGTCATGGTCTTCTCTCTCGCAAAAGCAGGGCCCTGTTGGTTCCCTTGGGGTGGAGGGCCGACTGGAGAAGGGAGGAAGGGATGGAAGCCGCCTGAACCTTATCCAGCGGCTTCACGATACGGCGCGCTTGTTACGCGCGCGCGTCTTCGAACCGCTCTGGGGAGCGGCGGCGTCGCGACGGTGAGGTGGCGAACGAAGTCATTGCGGGGCGGATATTTCATCCGTCGGGCGCAATGTCAAGGGCGGCGGCGCGTCAGTGGAAATGTACCAATGCTTCAGTAACCGTATTTGCCTGGATTGCTGATGATCGTATCGGCAATCCAAGCCGCCTGGTCAGCCAGTTCTACCAGGGCCAGGACCGCAATCATCTCGTCCCGGTTCCGGGCTCTTGCCGCTGCATCGAAGCGGTCAATCAGACCAGCGTCGCACAGACGTTCATTCACGGTCATTCCGTCATAGCGGCTCATGCGAAGAGCCTATCCCCGCCCAATACCATCGAGTCGGCCGCCTGACTGTCCATCGCGGGCGAGCTTACTCGGCATTGCCGGCGGTGTAGAGTCAGCGACGCATCGTTCCCCACCAGCGCCCGGTGAGCCAGCCATGAGCCAGAGCCCCAACCCAGCCGCCCCCCAGCCCGCCCCTCATCCAGAAGGCCTCTCCATGCTGGAGAAGCGCCCGATCGAGGCCGAGATCCTGAAGGAGGTCTATCTCACCCTGAAGGAGAGCCACGGCGAGGCGGTGGCGAAGAAGACCATCGCCGAATCAGTCCGCCGCTCGGCCATCGAGCAGGCCCGCGCCTTTGCCGCGGCGGCGCCGGGCGGGACCTCGCTGCAGGCGTTCCAGGACGTGATGCCGCTCTGGACCAAGGGCGGGGCGCTCGAGATCGAGGTCAAGGAGCAGACCGCCGACACCTTCACCTTCAACGTCGTGCGCTGCCGCTACGCCGAGACCTACAAGGCGATGGGGCTCGCCGAGATCGGCCATCTCCTGTCATGCAACCGCGACGGCGCGTTCTGCGAGGGCTACGACCCCAAGCTCAAGCTCGAGCGCACGCAGACCATCATGCAGGGCGCGAGCCACTGCGATTTCAGGTACCGCTACGAAAGATAAGGACGCTCGGGCAACCTTATCGGGGCGGCGAGGCCACGATCGCGTTCAGATAGGAGGCGCCGAGCCGCACCAGCTCGTCCTCGAACGCCCGGCTGCCGAAGAACGGTTGCTGATCCAGCACCGCCGAGCGGATCGTGCCCAACAGGGCACGCGACAGGACGAACACCTGCTCGTCGGTCAGAGTAGGGATCAGGGTGCGAGGATAGTGCGCGATGAAGGCTGCGACCGGCGGCATCATCTCGATACCCGTGCCCGACGCAACGATCGCCTCGACCACCGCCTTGCGCACGCGCAGGCGGCCACGGAAGGCGTTGATGATGGCGCGGACCGTGTAGCGCACGCGCTCCTCCGGCGACTGGTCGGCTTCGGGGCGCTTCAGCGCCCCCAGCGTCGACCGGATTTCCTGCTGCGCCAACGCCAGCAGGAGCGCCTTCTTGTTGGCGAAGTACTGGTAGAGCGAGCCGATGCTGACGCCCGCGCGTTCGGCCACCGCGTTGGTCGTGAAGGCTTCGAGGCCACCTGCCTCGAGAATCTGAGCCGCCGCCTCGAGGATCAGCGCCACGGTTTCGCCGGCACGCGCCTGCCGCGGACTTCTTCTTTTCTTCTTAGGGGCTTGGCGAGACCTGGCCATGGCGATGCCGCTCCCGGCAAAAGGCGAGTTCGGGAATGTGAGCAAAGCTCATAACATGGCGCGATCGTGCGTTGGGGGATCGATTTCATGGACAGGAGAGTCGTGGGCTGGGTCCGGATGCGCGGGCTCTCGGGAGCGCTCGCCTGCGCGCTCGCGCTGGCGCCCGGCGTGCGGGCGCAGACGACCGATGGCGTGCCGGGGGGTGGCGTGCCGGCGGATGGTGTTCCGATGAGCGGCTTCTATGCCGGGATCGGCGTCAACGCCAACCTGGTGGTGCCGACCAACCAGACGATGTACTCCCAGGGCATCTCCAACGTCCTGGTGAGCGGCACCAACACGCTGGCCGCGACCGGCGCGGCGGGCGGCCCGACCAATCCCCATCCGCCGACCGCGGCGACGATCTCGCCATCGGCGCAGCTCGGCTATTTCCAGCGCCTGGAGCAGAGCCGGTTTTTGCTGGGGGCAAAGTTCACCTACAACTACATCGCCGCGACCGTGACCGACAATTTCCTGCCAGTGCCCCAGAGCGGCTCGTTCTCGATCATCGGCGGCACACCGGTCACCTCGTTCACCGGCAACGTTCTCATCCGCTCCTACCAGATCACGGCCGACCACCAGTTCGCGTTCGTGCCGCAGGTCGGCTACACGTTCGATCGCTCCTACGTCTATTTCGGCGCCGGCCCTTCGCTCACCCACACCGAGGCGAAGCTGAGCGGCGTCGTGGGCTTCGCCAACATCAACGGCGCGGCCGGCACCAGCATCACCGGCGCCCCGGTCACCTACTCCAACTCGCAATGGCTGATCGGCGCGACGCTGGCGGCTGGCGCCACCTACTTCCTGACGCCGTCGTGGTTCGTCGACTTCGGCTACACCTTCACCATCACCGATCTCTGGAACGCCACCTACGCCTCGAACTTCGCCAACTCGGCGATCCCGGGCTACACCACGACGGGCGTGCTCAGCGGCAGCTACACCGGCTCCCTCAACACGCACACGCTGATGGTGTCGATCAACCGCCGGTTCTAGGGTGTGATGACACTTGGTCGACTCATCGCGCTCTAAGGCTCGACGGCTTCGGCGATGCGGATCGAGAAGTAGGGCATCCGGAAGCGCGCGCGTTCGACGATGAGCGGCTGGGAGCTGATCTGCGCCGATTCGTAGAACGGTCCGCCATGGTCGCCGGGGAAGAAGTTGCCCGAGACCACCACCGTGGCGCCGCGCTTGAGCTCGGCCAGCTGCGCGCGCAGGGGCGATTTCAAGGTGATCTCGGCCTGGCGCAGGATGCCGCGCGGGCCTGAGTTCCAGTAGGTCGGGCGCACCGACTTGGGCTTGTCGGCGGCGGGATCGATGAAGCGCACGAAGATGCCGCCCATCGGCGTCGGCTCGGCGCCGCTCAGCACCAGCCGCCAGCGCTCGAACGTCAGCCCCTCGCCCAGCAGATTGACGAGCTCGACGGCGCGTTGCTCCTCGAGCTCGCGCAGGCGCGCGACATCGCTCTCGGCGTCGGCGCGCTCGTCGTACTTCACGAGCACGGCACGAAACGCCGCCTGCGAGGCCGGCTCAACCGCGGGCTGCGCCGCGATCGGCTGATATGCCTTGATTGCCTGTTGCGCCGGCGACTCGGCTGCGATCATGCAGCCCAGCGCCGTCAACACGGCTACCCACCCTAGCCGCACGCTTCCTCCCCCCCGAGAAGCGCCCAAAGAAGCGGCGGGGAACCTACGTCGAAACGGCGCCTACGGGAAGCGGCGTTCCGAGAAGAGTTCGTCGATCGCCTCGATGGCGATCGAGAAATAGGGCATGCGGAACCTGGCCCGCCGGTTGGTCAGCGACTGGAAGCTGCTGCTCGCCGCTTCGAACAGCGGCCCGCCCTGCTCGCTCGGGAAAAAGCGGCCGGAAACGACGACCTGCGCCTCGCGCTTGAGTAGAGCAACCGATGCGTGCAGCGGCGAGCCGGGCGCGATCTCGACCTGGCGCAGGATCGCGCCGGGCCCCGAATTCCAATAGGTCGGGCGTACGGTCTTGAATGAAAGGAGCTGGGGATCGAGCAGCCGCAGGAAGATGCCGCCCATGGGTGTGGTCTCCGAGGCGCTGATAACCAGCTGCCAGCCCTCGAAGCGCAGGCCCTTGCCGAGAGCCTCGGCCAGCTCGAGGCCGCGTTGCGCCTCAAGCGCCTGAAGGCGATCGATGTCGGTCTCGGTCTCGGCCGCGCCGTCGTACTTCACCAGGATGGCGCGGAACGCCGTCTGCGAATCGGGCTCGGCCGATGCCGGCAGCGGCCAGATGAGCTGCTGCCAAGCAAGGGCGAGCGCCAGCATGGGTAACCAGCGTGTCATGGCCAGTCGGCGATGAAGCCCTCCGCCTTGTACGGTTCGATCTTGGCGTGCTCGGCGAGCACGCGCGCGCGGAACAACGGGTCGGTATGCCAGCGCTCGACCGGCACGGCATAGGGATTGACCGTGACCAGCATCTTGTCGACCTCGGGCCAATGGCGATGCAGGGTCATGGGATAGCGCCGCGCCGTGCAGATCTTGCCGAGGCAGATCACGCTCTCGATGCTGGCAAGCCCCAGCGCCGCCTCGATCACCGGCAGGCCGAACACGACGTTCTCGCCGGTGTTGGTGGCGCGATGCTCCTCCAGAATCAGTTCGGCCGGAACGCCGCCTTCCACCATGCCGGCCTTGATCAGGCTGCACTCGGTGCGTGGGTTGCCCTGCGTGGCACCGCCGCTCACGATGGCGTGGCGGAACATCCGGCGCTGCCAGAGATCGACGGCGGCCGCGATGATCTCCTTCTCGCCGCGGCGCTGGCCGAACACGAACAGGAGATCGGCGCGCCGAAGCGGCGTGCTGATCAGATGCTCGGTGGTGATGCGGGCGATGTCGGCGTCGATCATGGCGTCAGCCACCGTCATGACGGTGTTGATGCAGATCAATTCAAAAACTCCGCGATCACCAGGTGGTTTTCCTTCACCGGCCAGGTGCGCGCGGGGATCGTTTCGTTGTTCAGCACCGCCATCACGGTGCGCGGGCTGGCATCGAAGGTGAGCTTGCCGACCGAGACGGCCGGCACGCCGTCGGTGATGCCGGGCGGCACCTTGCCGTCGAGGCTGAACTTGTCGCGGCCAACGCCGAAATAGCCGCGCGGCCGGCTCATGCTGACGACGGCGGCGGCCTGCTCGTCGCCCTTGGCGAACACGGCCGGCCTGAGATGCACCACGTCGCTCGAGCGCAGGAACGGCGAGCGGTAGGTATGGGTGATGGGCTGCGCCGCCATGCGCAGCACGAACTCGTAATAGGCATCGGAGCGGCCGATGAAGGGCCCCCAGACGCCATCCTCGCCGGTCACCTTGCGATGGGCGGGCGTCGTGGTCTTGCGCTCGCCGGACTTGGCATCGACCTCGAAGAGCTCGACCTCGGCGTCGGCGACGGGAAGGTTGGTGTAGGCGCCGTCGGCGAGCCCGGTCACCTTGCCGTTCAGAGTCGGCAACGGTTCCTGGGTGATGAACAGGTTGCCGGGCTGCTTGCCGGTGATGAACTCGTACATGGCGGCGAAGGCGAGCTTGTTGAACGCCACCTCGCGATGATCGAGCCCATCCAGGATGACGTTCCTGGCGCCGCGTAGCGCGGAGGAATCGTAGCTGACACCGGTGGGCTTGCCGGGCGCGCCGACGAAGCGGCCGTCGGGCTGGGAGTACTTGTCGTTGGTGTCGGAGCGGATCGCCATCATGGCGACGCCGGGAATGAGATCGTCGGGGCCTGCGTTCAGCTCCTTCAGGAACGTGTAGGCGCCGTTGAACTCGCTGCCGACCAGCAGCGTGTCGGAATTGACCACACCCTTGTTGGGCGTGCCGCAGAGCACGGCATGACTCACGAACTCAGCGCCACCGCCGTTCTTCAGGTAACTGCGAATGGCGTTGCCGCCGCGCGAGGAGCCGACCAGCGCCACCTTGCGCCGGCCCGTCGCCTTCAGCGCCGCCTGCACATAGGCCGCGAGCTCCTTCATCTGCTCCTCGGCCGAAGACCGGAAGGGCTCGGGCTTGGCGTCCTCGCGCCGCGCGTTGGGATAGGCGAAGTCGATGGCGAAGAGCTGGTTGCGCTTGTAGCCGTTGGCCTCGAAACGCCAGATGTTGTTGATCCACAGCGCGCTCGAATCGCCGTTGCCATGCACGAAGACCACCGGCGGCGGGCCCTGTTCAGGGGTCTGCTGGCGGCGTTGCGGCTGCTGCTGCTGGGCGAGCGCGAGCGACGGCCACAGCGCAGCGGTTCCGCCGAGCAGGGCGCGTCTCGAAATCCTCACTTTTTCTCCCCCAGACATTGCGCCCCATGTTCGCAAATGCCGGCAGCCGACGCCACCGCCCGGTCGACGCGGATCACGCCGCCGTGACCGCGGCATTGCATCGCCGATCCCTGCCCGCTACGACAACCGCATGCGCGTCCTGATCCTGCGGCCGGAACGCGAGGCGACGGCGCTGGCGATGGCGCTCGGCGAGCGCGGCCATGTGCCGGTGATCGCCCCGCTGTTCCGGCTGGAGTTCCTGCATCCGCCGACGGACTTCTCCGCCGCGCTGGCCGCCTGCCAGGCCGTGCTGCTGACTTCGGCCAACGGCGCACGGGCGCTCGCCGAAGCGAGCGAGCAGCGCGGCCGGGCGATCTTCGCGGTGGGCGATACGACCGCCAGCACCGCCGAGGGATTGGGCTTCAGCGACGTGCTCTCCGCCGCGGGCGATGCGCCAGCCCTGGTCGAGCTCGTCAAGGCGCGGCTCAAGCCCGCCGACGGCCCGCTGCTGCACGTGTCGGGCCGCGAGATTGCCGCCGATCTTGCCGAAGCGCTCGCCCCGGCAGGATTCGAGGTGAAGCGCTTCACCCTCTACGATGCGCGCGAGGAGACGGCGCTGCCCGAACCGGCGCGCGCCGCCCTGGAGGCGCGGGCGATCGACGTCGCCACCTTCTTCTCGCCGCGCGCGGCATCGGTATTCGCCAGCATGGTCGAGGATGCCGGCCTCTCCGGCGTGCTGCGCTCGGTCACCGCGGTTGCCATCAGCCCGGCAGCGCTGGCGCCGGTGGCCGGGCTGCCCTTCAAGGCCGCGATCGCCGCCAAGCGGCCGACCCGGCAGGCCGTGCTCGACGAGATCGACCGACTGGCCGTCGGCCCTGTACAAGGTGAGGCGACCATGACCGACGCACCTGCCAGCCCTGGCCCCGCCTCCGAGGCCGAACCCACACCGCCGCCGCCACCACCGGCGCCCGTTATCCGTCGCGGCCTGGGCGTGCTGGGCGCCTTCGTGATCGGGCTCGTTGCCGCGGTGATCGTACTAGCCGGGGCGTTGATCTCATTGCCGTTCTGGCCGCCGCACTTGCGCGACATGTGGCGCGGCCAGCCCGCACCACCGCCGACGTCGGGCGTCGATCTGCAGGCGCTGCGCGCCGATCTCTCCACAGTCGCCAATGCCGCGGCCGATGGCGCCCGGCGCGAATTGACGGCGCGGCTCGATGACCTGGAGAAGCGGTTGCGGGCCGTGTCGGCGACGGTGGCCGAGCGCCCGGCATCGTCGCCGGCGGCGCCGGATCCGGCCGTTGCCGACCTGCGCGGCCGCGTAGAAGCCCTGGAGAAGCGGCCGACGGAGGCCGCCCCCTCTGCGGCTGCGCCGGCGCCGGTTGTCGACGCCGAAAAGGAAAAAGAGATCGCGATGCTGACGCGCGAGATCGCCACCTTGCGGTCCTCGATCTCCGCCCTCGACCAGGCGGTGGCGACTCAGCGCGACCAGGCCAAGACGCTGAGCGATGCCGTGGGCGCCAAGAGCGGCAACGAGCAGAAGGCGCTTTCCGCGGCGCGCGCCGCAGCGGTGATCGGCGTCGCCGCCCGGCTCTCGGGCTCGATCGAAGCCGGCATTCCCTTCGCCAACGACCTCAACCTGCTGACGCCGCTGATCCAGGGCGACGCCAAGCTGGCCGAGATCTCGGCCAGCCTGCAGCCCTACGCCCAGGCTGGCGTGGCCTCGCGCGCGGCGCTGGAAGCGGACTTCCCGCAGGTCGCCAAGGCGGCGATGGCCGAGGACCTCAGCGACGATTCCTACGGCGCCCGCCTGGTCGGCAAGCTGCGCGGCCTGGTCTCGCTGCGCCGCGTCGGCGACGTGCCGGGCGACACCACCGAGGCCAGGCTGGCGCGCGCCGAGACCGCGCTGCATGCCGGCGATCTCGCCAAGGCGGTCGAGCTCGTGAAGTCGCTGCCGCCCCAGACCAACAAGGCGACGGCGGCGTGGCTTGCCAAGGCCGAGGCCCATCTCGCCGCCCGGCGCGGACTCGACCAGCTCGCGGCTTATGCGGTCACCCTGCTCGGGACGGCGCGCTGATCGCATGACCACCGTTCGCACACTGATGTGGTTCGCCATCGCCATCGTGGCGATGTTGGGCGCGGTGTGGCTGGCCGAGCGGCCGGGCACGGTCACCGCCGAATGGCAGGGCTGGCGACTGGACAGCAGCGTCGGCGTGCTGCTGGTGGCCGTCGTCGTGCTGGTCCTGCTCTGCATCGGCGGCTGGCTGCTCTATCGCTGGATTGTCGGCGCGCCATTCGCCCTGCTCGAAGGCTGGGGCGAAAGCCGCAAGAAGCGCGGCTATCGCGCGCTGACGCAGGGCTTGGCCGCCGTGGCCGCGGGTGATGCGGCCGATGCCCAGAGGAATGCGCGCAAGGCCGAGCAGCTGCTCGACGAGCCGCCGCTCACGCTGTTGCTGTCGGCGCAGGCCGCCCAGCTCGCCGGCGACCGCGACGGCGCCACCCGCGCCTTCACCGCCATGCTCGACGACGAGCACATGGCCTTCCTCGGCCTGCGCGGCCTGATCACCCAGGCGCTGCGCGAGGGCGACCAGGCGAAGGCGCTGGCCTATGCCGAGCGCGCCTTCAAGCTGAAGCCGCAGACGCCGTGGGTCGTGCATTCGCTGTTCGACATGCAGGCGCAGACGGCGCAATGGAAGGCGGCCGAGGAGACGCTGGACACCGGCCAGCGGCGCAAGGTCGTCACGCCCGACAAGGCACGCACGCTGAAGGCCCTCCTGTTGATCGAGCGCAGCCGCGCCGCCGAGCAGGATCGCCACTCGGCCGACGCGCTGATGCTGGCGCGCGAGGCCTTCGCGCTGGCGCCCGAACGCATCGCGGTGACCCAACGCTTCGCCGAGTTGCTGATCAAGGCGGGTGACGGCAAGCGGGCGATGAAGACCCTGGAGCGCGGCTGGGCGGTGGCGCCGCATCCCGATCTCGCCAAGCTCTATCTCGAAGCCTCGGGCGAAAACGATGCCCTGAAGCGCATCGGCATCGTGCGCCGGCTGGTGGCGCAGAACCCGGACGACATCGAAAGCCATCTGGCGCTGGCGCAGGCCTCGCTCGAGGCGAGCCTGTGGGGCGAGGCGCGGCGGCAGCTCGAGACCGCGGCCGGCACCGACCCGCCGGTGCGGGTCTGCCGCCTGATGGCCGAGGTCGAGGAGCGCGCGCATGCCGACCAGGCCAAGGTGCACGAGTGGCTGGCGCGCGCCGCCGAGGCACCAGCCGACCGCTCGTGGCGCTGTACGGCCTGCGCCGCGCAACACGAGCGCTGGCGTGCGGTGTGCGAGAGCTGCGGCGCCTTCGGCACCCTGCAATGGCGCGCGCCGGGCACGTTCGGCCATGTCCTGCCGCCCGAGACGCGCGCGGAGTTGGAGTTCGCGGGCAATTCGAAGAAATAGCGCGACATCAAGCAAGTAGGCGGGAGGAAACCATGTTCGAGACGACGCTGGCCGGCAGCCTGCCCAAGCCCTCGTGGCTCGCCACGCCGAACGTGTTGTGGGCGCCGTGGACGCTCACCGGCGCGCCGTTGCTCGAAGCCAAGGACGATGCCACCGCGCTCGCCGTCCGCCGCCAGGAAGACGCCGGCATCGACATCGTCAGCGACGGCGAGCAGGCGCGACAGCATTTCGTGCACGGCTTTTTGGCCGAGGTCGACGGCGTCGACTTCGACAAGAAGGTGCGCATGGGCATCCGCAACAACCGATACGATGCCGACTGCCCGACCGTCACCGCCGAGCTCAAACGCCGCAAGTTTGTGCATGAGCGTGAGGCGCGCGTCGCCCGTGCCGCCACCAAGCGCAAGCTCAAGTTCACCCTGCCCGGGCCGATGACCCTGATCGACACGCTGGCCGACGGCTTCTACGGCGACCGCGTAAAGATGGCCTTCGCCTTCGCCGAGCTCTTGAACCAGGAGGCCCGTGACCTCGAGAAGGCCGGTGTCGACGTCGTGCAATTCGATGAGCCCGCCTTCAACGTCTATCTCGACGAAACGGTCGAGTGGGGCGTGCCGGCGCTGGAGAAGGCTGCCGAAGGCCTCAGGTGCACCACCGCGGTGCACATCTGCTACGGCTACGGCATCGAGGCCAACATCAAGTGGAAGGAGACCTTGGGCGAGAGCTGGCGACAGTACGAGAAGACCTTCCCGGCGCTCGACCGCAGCAAGATCCAGCAGGTCTCGCTGGAATGCCGGCAGAGCCATGTGCCGCCCGAGCTGATGAAGCTTTTGCCCAACAAGACCGTGCTGGTGGGCGCAATCGACGTCGCCTCGGACGAGATCGAGACGCCGGAAGAAGTGGCGGCGACGCTGAAGCTCGCGACGAAGTTCGTCGATCCCGAGCGCATCCAGGCCTGCACCAACTGCGGCATGGCGCCGATGACTTTGGCGACGGCGTACGGCAAGCTGCGCGCGCTGGCCGAGGGTGCGGCGCTGGCACGGAAGACGCTTTAGAGGTGCAAGGCGGCGAGAAGGGCGACGACTGCGAAGCCTGCGCCCAGAGCAGCCCACTCCTTGCGGCACAGCGCCATGACGGCGAACGCGCTAGCGCAGCCGGCGATGGTTACCAGGCCGCCTTTCACGCAGGCCGCCGCCACGAAGGCAATGAAGAGGTTACCGGGTGCCAATCGAAGGAATTTGGCGATGGTGCCATTTTCCTGGATCAGCCCGGCGGCGAGAAACCCACCGGATCGCAGAGCGTAGCTCACGAACCCGAGTATTCCGATCGTCGCAAGGGTCTGCCAATCAAGCACGATCGCCTCGCATCACGCTGAGCCCGGTGCCGGCGGCGCCGCCGACCAACATGGCCCAGTCCGGGACCATGTATTGACTGACCAGAGCCGCGGTGGCGGCGGACAACAGCCAGGGAAGAAGGGTGCGTTTGCCGCGCCATTGGCTGGGCAGCAGAGTGACGATGAAGGCCGCCGGCAGCAACGCCGCGGCGAGCGCGAGCGGTCCGCCAGGAGCGAACGGAAGCCCGTAGCCCAGAGCGGTCCCTCCCATCCACCCGATCGCCATCGGTGTGCTCGCGCCCAGGAGATAGCCGGCATCGGCATCGTTGCTTTGCGCATCCGCGGTTGTCATCAGCCAGGATGCGTCAGCCAAAAGAAACAGAATGGGGAGGGTGACCCGCCTGGGGAGCTTGCCGAAGAGCTGATGGAGGTGAGCACCCATCACGAGGTAACGTGCATTCGTGGCCACGCAGGCAACGACCATCGGAACGATCGGCGCGACAGAGCCCCACATGCCGAGTGTGACGGCTTGTGCCGTCGCGGAGTAGACGAGGACGCTGAAAAGCACGGCTGGAACGAAATCAACCCCGACACCGCGATAGGCCACGCCCATGACCACACCGGCCACCCCATTGCTGATCAGGAATGGCAGCGCCTTTACAAAGCCGCGCCTGAAACCGGCCCACGAGTATCCGGCTCTGGTTGCAGCAGCGGACCCGTGTATAATGGTCATGAGCATTAGATAGACCACGGCCCGCACAGCCATGTCAAGGGATCCACTCAGAGCAGCGACGCAGTTTTTCGGCGGACGAGTCTGCCTGGACTTCGCAAACACGCTCGATTGGCGGACGTCGGAGGAGCCGCAGGAACTCGTTCCCGACTACGGCGCCTTTCTCGGATGGTGCTCACGCCGAGGAGTCTTGTCGGCTTCCGCGATCGTAGCCCTTGAACGGGTCGCAAGGGTGGACCGAGACGCGGCGGAGACGGCGCATGCCGAGCTTCTGTCGTTGCGTGCGGAAATCTGGAGGATTTGCGACGCGCTGTGCGGCAGCGGAAAGGTTGATCTAGCCATAGTGAATGGGCTGCTTGCCCAGTCACCGCCGCAGCCGCCGCTCATTGGACGGCGTAGCGGCGTGTTTCTACATGATCTTCCGGGACAGAGTGTCCGCGAACCGCTTTGGCCCGTGCTGTGGTCTCTGTCCGCCGTCCTGACGTCGGCGGATGCGGCGCGGATCGGTTGCTGCCAGGCAGAGGGCTGCGGCTGGTTCTATGTCGACGAGAGCCCGAATCGAACCCGCCTGTGGTGCTCGAGCGAAGTTTGCGGAAATCGCGAGCGAGCGCGACGGGCTTACGCGAAGCGCCGGAAAGGGAAGGCGGGCGGCCGGTAGTCTAGGCACGCGCCCGCATCAGGACGACAGAGGCACTGAATGAATTGTTTGACACATTGCAGCGATAGCGGCCGCGTCGCGTCGCGCTAGACTCTCCTCTTCGCAGAGGAGACCCCCATGGCTGCGATCGATGCATTGGCGTTCTGGCTGCGCCGTCAGGGCATGTTCTGGATGATGGCGCTACCCATCGCCGGCCTCGCGGCGGCGGTGGCCTATGTGCTCGAGACCCAGCGCGCGTTCATCGACTGGCAGCACCACTGGGCGTGGGATTTCCTGTTCGCCCTGATCTACGCGATGTTCCTCGACCGCTGGATGAAGGAAGCGCTGGTCGACGATGCGGTGCCCTGCGACGAGGTCGACGAGCTGCGCCGCTCGACCATTGCCGTGCGGTTCCTGACCTTCGCCACCGCGTTCTGCCTGCTGGCACTCGCCATCGCGCCCTGCCCCTATGTCGAGCTCAACATCGTCGCCTGCGCGGCGGCGGCATCGGTGTTCATCCTGCTGCTGCCGTCGCTCGCCGCCCACCATCCGCTCTCCCTGCATGAGGCCTTCATGCTGGGACGGCCGGTGCAGATCCATCTCTTCCTGCTGATCGCGGGCGCGATCCTGGCCTCGATGCTGGTGCGCCTCGGCCTCGATGAAGCGGCGACCCTGCTGCCGGCCAAGACCTGGGTGTCGCCGGTGATGGCGGCGGTGCCGCGGCTGGTCGATTGCGTCCTGCTCGCCTTCGTGGGCTACGGCCTCGCCCATACGTTCCGGCAGCTCACCGACTGGGAGCCGCCGGCGTCGGCCGATCACGAGTTCCGCGGGATGCGCACGCGCAGGGCTTAGGGGAGCGCGGGCCTCTGGCCTGCCTCATAATCTTTGCCGGGAGCGCGCCACTCCAGTGGCGCATCATGTTCTGTGTTCAACACCTTATGAGCGGCACTGGAGTGCCGCGCTCCCGGCAATGAGCGGGCCGGAGGCCCGCGCTCCCGTCAAGACTTGAGGCGCCGGCGCAGGCTGTAGAGCAGCTCAAGGGCCTCGCGCGGCGAGAGCTCGTCGGGATTGATCTCGGCCAGTGCTTTCTCGACTTCCGACTCCTGAGCTTTGGTCACGCCGCCCGCCGGCCGCGCCGGGGCGGCGGCGAACAGCGGCAGGTCGTCGGCAAGCCGAGTCACGGCACCCGACTGCTCGCCCTTCTCGAGCGCGGCCAGCACCTGTTCGGCGCGTGCCACCACGGCCGCCGGGAGCCCCGCCAGCTGGGCGACATGGATGCCGTAGGAGCGGTCGGCGGCGCCCGGCGCCACCTCATGCAGGAACACGACCTCGTTCTGCCATTCCTTGACGCGCATGGTGTAGGGCGCGAGCGCCGCCAGCCGCTCCTTGAGCGCGCCCAGCTCATGGAAGTGCGTGGCGAACAGGGCGCGGCAGCGGTTGATGTCGTGCAGATGCTCCAAGGTTGCCCAGGCGATCGAGAGGCCGTCGAAAGTCGCTGTGCCGCGGCCGATCTCGTCCAGGATGACGAGGCTCCTCGCCGTCGCCTGATTGAGGATGGCCGCGGTCTCGACCATCTCGACCATGAAGGTGGAGCGGCCGCGTGCCAGATCGTCGGCGGCGCCGACGCGGCTGAACAGGCGATCGACAATGCCGATGCTGGCCGCCTTGGCGGGCACGAAGGAGCCTGCCTGCGCCATCACCGCGATCAAGGCGTTCTGGCGCAGGAAGGTCGACTTGCCCGCCATGTTGGGGCCGGTCAGCAGCCAGAGCCGCCGCGCTTCGCCGAGATCGCAGTCGTTGGGCACGAAGGCGGCCCCGCCTTGCCGCACCAGCGCGGCTTCGACGACCGGATGACGGCCGCCGTCGATGGCGAACACCGGCTCAGCGCTGAGCTGCGGCCGCACGTAGTTCTCACCGGCGCCAAGCTCGGCGAGCGCCGCGGCAACATCGAGCGCCGCCAGCGCGCGACCGGCGGCGGCGATCGGCGACGACACCGCCATTGCCTTGGCCACCAGCTCGTCGAAGATCGCGAGCTCCAGCGCCAGCGCGCGATCGGCGGCGCGGCCGATGCGCGTCTCGAGGTCGGCGAGCTCGGCGGTGCTGAAGCGCGTGGCGTTGGACATCGACTGGCGGCGCGTGAAGCCCAGCTTCGCCACATCGAGCTTGTCGACATGCGTCGCCGTCACCTCAATGTGGTAGCCGATCATGTTGTTGTGCCGGATCTTCAGCGACGGCACACCGGTTGCCGTTTTGTATTTGGCTTCGAGCGCCGCCACGGTCTTTCGGCTGTCGTCGCGCAAGGTGCGCTGCTCGTCGAGCTCGGCGCGATAGCCCTGCCGGATGAAGCCGCCGTCGCGCGCGAACAGCGGCGGCTCGTCGGCCAGCGCTTCGGCGAGGGCGTCGATCAGCGGCCGATGGTCGGAGCAGGCGGCGACGATCTCCGCCAGAGGCGCCGGAGCGGGCGCCAACGCTTCAGGCTCGGCCTTCAGCATCGCGGCCAGCGCCTCGCCGGAATCGAGACCATCGCGCAACGCCAGAAGATCGCGCGGGCCGCCGCGTCCAACCGACAGGCGCTGCAAAGCGCGCTCGATGTCGGGCGTGCGACGCAAGGCCTCGCGGACGCGCTCGCGCACGGCGGGCCGCTCGACGAAGAGCTGCACCAGATCGAGCCGGCGCTCGATCTCGGCGCGCTCCGTCAAGGGCGCGGCAATGCGTTCGGCCAGCAAACGCGCGCCCGGCCCCGTGAGGGTCCGGTCGATGGTGGCCAGAAGGCTGCCGTCACGGCGGCCGTCCAGTCCGCGCACCAATTCGAGATTGCGGCGCGTGGCGGGATCGATCTCCATGGTGCCGTCGGCACGCTCGCGGCGCGGCGGCACCAGCGCCGGCAGCTTGCCGGCCTGCGTCAGCTCGACATAGTCGAGCAGGGCTCCGCAGGCCGCGACCTCGGCGCGCGAGAAAGACCCGAAGCTGTCCAACACGGCGACGTTGAACGCCGTCTGCAGGCGCTTGCGGGCATTGTCGCTGTCGAAGCGCGCCGAGGGCAGCGGCGTCAGGACCGCATTCCATTCCTCGAGCGCCCCCTTCACCGGCTCGCGCGCGAGCAGGCGATCGGGCACCAGCAATTCGCCCGGCGCCAGGCGCGCCAACGCCGCCGCCACTTGGCCGACGCCGAGTGGCTGGGCGGCGAAGTCGGCGGTCGAGAGATCGAGCCAGGCCAAGGCCAGCTCGCCCTGCGCCTCGGCGAGGGCGGCGAGATAGTTGTGGCTGCGGGCATCGAGCAGGGCGTCTTCGGTCAAGGTGCCCGGCGTGATGACGCGCACCACGGCGCGCTCGACCACCGACTTGGCGCCGCGCTTCTTGGCCTCGGCCGGATCCTCGACCTGCTCGCAGACGGCAACCTTGAAGCCCTGGCGGATCAGGCGCGACAGGTAGGCCTCGTGGCTGTGCACCGGCACGCCGCACATCTTGATGTCTTCACCGAGATGCTGGCCGCGCTTGGTCAGCGCAATGTCGAGCGCCGCCGAGGCCTTCACCGCATCGTCGAAGAACAGCTCGTAGAAATCGCCCATCCGGTAGAACACCAGATGGCCAGGGTGCGCCGCCTTGATCGCCAGGTACTGGCGCATCATGGGCGTGGCATCGGCCGGGATGTTTGCGGTGGTCATGCTACTGTCGGGCACGGAGTCGGTTTAGCATGGCGGCGCTCCCGGCGATTGGGGGCCAATTGGGGGAAATCGGGTGCACTGGCGGGGGGCTCTTGATCGCGCTCTGGGCAGGCTGATCGAGGCAGGGCGCTGGCTGGTGCTGCCGGTGGCGCTGATCCTGTTCCTGCAATGGCCGCTGCGCGATTTCGTGCGGGCGTACTCGCGCGAGGCCAACGATCTCGGCCAATGGCTGTTTGCGCTCTACGTGAGCCTTGCCATGACCTTCGCCACCCGCGAGCGCACGCATCTTGCCGTCGATGCCATCGCCCATGGCTACAGCGCACGGCTCCGCGACCTCATCGCGCGCTGGGGCGGCTTTCTGTGCGTGGCGCCGTGGGCCGCTTTCATGATCTGGACGGTGTGGCCCACCGTGCAGCGCTCGGTCCTGGTGCTGGAGAAATTCCCCGACACCTTCAACTTCGGATACTTCTTCATCAAGATCGCCGCGCTGCTGCTGGCAGTGCTGGCGCTCGTCCAGGCGATCCTTGATCTCCTGCGGCCAGCGAAGGACTGACGCATGGAGTCAGCCGGCCTCTGGATGCTGCTGGCCGTCGCGGTCGTGCTGCTCGCCACCGGCCTGCCCGCCTTTGCCGTGCTGATGGGCGTGTCGGTGCTGTTCGCCGTCGTGGGCCTGGCGTTCGGCGCACTGGAATGGGGCCTGCTGACGGCGCTGCCCAGTCGCATCATCGGCCTGCTGGAGAACGATCTTCTGCAGGCGCTGCCGCTCTATGTGCTGATGGGCTCGCTGCTGAACCGCCTGCCGCTGGCCGACCGCCTGTTCCGCTGCGGCACGGCGCTTGGTGGCAAGTCGAGCGCTGCGCCGGCGCTGGCGACCCTGGGCCTCGGCGCCTTGCTGGCGCCGATGAACGGGTCGGTCGGCGCCAGCGTCGCCATGCTGTCGCGCAGCGTCGCCCCCAAGCTCGATGCGCGCGGCGTGCCGCCGGCCGAGAGCACGGCGCTGGTGTGCGTGGCCAGCACGCTTGGCGTCGTGATCCCGCCGTCACTGGTGCTGATCCTGCTGGGCGACGCCATGATGCGCGCCCACACCGAGGCGGCCAACGTCACCAAGGTGCTGGACGTGCGCATCGTCAATACGCAGGACATCTTCCGCGGCGCCCTGGTGCCGGCGGCGCTGTTCCTCGCCCTTTGCCTGCTGGCCGCGTGGCTGATGGGACGCCGCGCCCCGCAGCGCGTCCCGGGCGAGCGGCCGCGACTGGAAGAGTGGGTGACGGCCGCCATCGCCGCGGTGTTCGTGGTCGGCCTGCTGGCGGGCGTGGCCGCGGGCTACTTCTACGCGGTCGAAGCGGCAGCGATGGGCGGCACGGCGCTGCTGCTGTTCGGCTGGCTGAGCGGCGGGCTCGGCGCCGGCGCCTTCCGCGCCGTGCTGCGCGACACCATGGCGGTGAGCGGCGCGCTGTTCGCCCTGTTCGTCGCCGCCACCACCTTCACCTTGCTGTTCCGCGCCTTCGGCAGCGACCGTCTGCTCGATCACTGGGTGACCCTGGTGCCGGGCGGCGCCACGGGGGCCGCGATCGCCGTGCTGGTCGTGTTCGGGCTGTCGGCGTTCGTGCTCGACGCCTTCGAGATCGTGTTCGTGATCGTGCCCATCGTCATGCCGCCGGTGCTGACCCGCGCGCCCGACGCCGTCTGGATCTCCGTACTGGCGCTGCTCGCCTTGCAGGCAAGCTTCCTGGTGCCGCCGACCGGCTACGCCGTGATGATGGCGCGGAGCGCCATGGCGACCAAGACGGCGCTCAGGCCTCTCGCGTCAGCACTCGCGCCCTATCTCGCGGTGCAGCTGGTCGTGCTGGCAATGGTGGTTGCCCTGCCGCAACTCGCCCATCTTGCGGAACCGCCGCGGCCCGCTCACCCGGCCCAGCAGCTCGACGACGAGGCCGTGCGAAAACGCTTCAACGACATGTTGAAATTACCATCGCCACCGCAGGAATAGGAGCGTCGTCCTGATCTGCGCTGCAGCGCGGCATGGCCTGCTGGCCCCGCTCGGTGAATGCCGCCAATATGCCCGCTCAAACGGGAGAGAAACGCAATGGCGAGCAGTGGCTCGGAAGCAATGGTCAGCAACGAGATGGGCGATCTCGACGGCGATTCGCTGGTCATGCATCGCACTGGACGGCCGGGCAAGATCGAGATCATCGCCACCAAGCCGCTGGTGACGCAGCGCGACCTGGCGCTCGCCTATTCGCCGGGCGTCGCCGCGCCCTGCCTGGAAATCGCCAAGGACCCGAACACCGCCTACGACTACACGACGCGCGGCAACCTGGTGGCGGTGATCTCCAACGGCACCGCGGTGCTGGGCCTGGGCGATATCGGCGCGCTCGCGGGCAAGCCGGTCATGGAGGGCAAGGCCGTCCTGTTCAAGCGTTTCGCCGACGTCGACTGCATGGATCTCGAGGTCGACACCAAGGACGTCGACCAGTTCGTCAATTGCGTGCGCTATCTCGGGCCGACCTTCGGCGGCATCAATCTCGAGGACATAAAGGCGCCGGAGTGTTTCATCATCGAGCAGCGTCTGCGCGAGCTGATGGACATCCCGATCTTCCATGACGACCAGCACGGCACCGCCATCATCTCGGCTGCCGGACTGATCAACGCCCTGCACCTCACCGGCCGCAATCTCAAGGACATCAAGATGGTGGTGAACGGTGCGGGCGCCGCCTCGATCGCCTGCATCGAGCTCGTCAAGGCGATGGGCCTGCCGCACGAGAATGCCATCCTGTGCGACACCAAGGGCGTGATCTGGCAGGGCCGCACCGAGGGCATGAACCAGTGGAAGAGCGCCCACGCCGTGCGCACAAAAGCGCGCAGCCTGAAGGAGGCGATGGAAGGCGCCGACGTGTTCTTCGGCCTGTCGGTAAAAGGGGCCGTCACCAAGGACATGGTGAAGTCGATGGCCGACAAGCCGATCATCTTCGCCATGGCCAATCCCGATCCGGAGATCACGCCGGAGGACGTGAAGGCAGCGCGCAGCGACGCCATCATGGCGACCGGCCGCTCGGACTATCCCAACCAGATCAACAATGTGCTGGGCTTCCCCTACATCTTCCGCGGCGCGCTCGACGTGCGTGCCCGTACCATCAACGAGGAGATGAAGGTGGCGGCCGCCGAAGCGCTGGCCAAGCTGGCACGCGAGGACGTGCCCGACGAGGTCGATCGCGCCTATTCCGGACGGCGCCTGCGCTATGGGCCCGACTACATCGTGCCGGTGCCGTTCGACCCGCGGCTGATCTCGGTCGTCTCGTCGGCGGTCGCCCAGGCGGCGATGGATTCGGGCGTGGCGCGGCGCAAGATCCCCGACATGGCGGAGTATCGCCAAGCGTTGGCCGGCCGGCTCGATCCCACCAACCACTGGCTGCAGAGCCTGTTCGAGCAGGTCAAGGCCAACCCGCAGCGCATCGTCTTCGCCGAGGGCGAGGAGGAGCGGACCATCCGCGCCGCCGTGGTGTTCCGCGACAACGGCTACGGCACGCCGATCCTGATCGGCCGAGAGAACCTGGTACGCGAGACCATGGCCGGCCTCGGCATCAACGACACCGCCGGTCTGGAAATCCACAACGCGCGGCTCAGCACGCGCAACAAGCCCTACACCGACCATGTCTACAAGCGCCTGCAGCGCGACGGCTACCTGCGCCGCGACGTGCAGCGAATGGTCAACCAGGGCCGCAACGTGTTCGGCGCCAGCATGGTGGCGATGGGAGACGCCGCCGGCATGGTGACCGGCATCACGCGGCGCTTTCCCGAATGCTACAGCGACATCACGAACGTGATCGACGCGGAGCCCGGCAAGGTGCCGATCGGCTACTCGATCGTGGTGGCACGCCACGGCACGGTCTTCCTGGCCGACACCTCGATCAACGAGACGCCGAGCCCCGAGCAGCTCGCAACCATCGCCAAGCAGATGGTGGGCAACGCCCGCACCATGGGGCATGAGCCGCGTGTGGCATTCCTCAGCTTCTCCAACTTCGGCAGCCGCGAGATCGACCGCATCGAGCGCATCCGCAAGGCGATCCGGCTTCTGGACGCGGAGAAAGTGGATTTCGAATACGACGGCGAGATGCAAGCCGACATGGCGCTCGATTACGAGCTGTTGCGCGAGACCTATCCGTTCTGCCGCCTGACGGGACCGGCCAACGTGCTGGTCATGCCCGGCCTGCATTCGGCGCATATATCGTCGCGCCTGATGCAGAGACTGGGCGGCGTCACGGTGATAGGTCCTGTGATCGACGGCCTGCAGAAGCCCATGCAGATCGTGCAGATGGGCGCCACGGTGAGCGATCTGGTGAACCACGCCGCGCTCGCCGCTTACGGTGCGCTGAAGAACGGCAAGTACAAGAACGGAAGAGGGTAGCGATGGTCGATCTCGTCATCCGCGGCGCCACCGTCGTCGACGGTTTGGGCAACGACCCGAAGCGAGCCGACGTCGCTGTGAAGGATGGCAAGATCGCGGCCATCGGCTCGATCTCGGACAAGGGCGATGAGACCGTCGATGCCGACGGACTGGTGCTGGCGCCCGGCATCGTCGACGTGCACACGCATTACGATGCGCAGGTGACGTGGGATGCGACGCTCTCGCCGTCGCCGTCGCTCGGTGTCACCACGGCGGTGATCGGCAATTGCGGCTTCGGCATCGTGCCGGCGCCGCCCGCGGTGCGCGATCTCGTGATCCGCAATCTCTCGGTCGTGGAGGGCATGGACCTCGACGCGCTGCGCCAGGGCATCGACTGGAGCTTCGAGAGCTTCGCCGAGTACATGGCCATGCTGCGCCGCAAGGGCGCCTACGCCAACATGGCGGTGCTGGCCGGCCACTCGACCATCCGCACGGCGGTGATGGGCGAGGACGCCTCGCAGCGCAAGGATGCGACGCCGGAAGAGCTGGCCAAGATGAAAGCCATGGTGGCCGACGCCATGGCCAACGGCGCCATCGGGCTCGGCGCATCGTATTCGCTCAATCATTCGGGCTATGGCGGCGTGCCCATGCCGTCGACCATCGCGCCGATGTCGGAGCTCGAGGCGCTGGTCGGCGCCATGGGGCCGCGCGGCAAGGGCGTGGTCGAGATCGCCTCGGGCGTGAAGACGCCGCTGGAGCTGGAGCCGATGGCCGCCAGGTACGGCCGGCCTTTCTTCCAGGGCACGGGCGTCGCCATGTACAACGAGCAGGAGCCCGGCCGCTCGCTGAAGATGTTCGAGGACAGCGCGGCCGCCATTCGCCGCGGCAACGGACTCTATATCCAGATCCCCTGCCAGCCATTGTCGTTCGATTTCACGATGGCCAACGCCTACCCGTTCTACAGCCATTCGGCGTTCGACCCGATCAAGGCCTATTCGCCCGAGCAGCTAAAGGCGGTGTTCCGCGATCACTCGTGGCGCGAGAAGTTCCGCGAGAATGCCCGGCACCCCATTCCCGGCATGATCTTCCAGGGCAACTGGGATCGCGTGATGGTGGCGGTGACGCACAAGGCGGCCAACGCCAAGTACACCAATCGCTATGCCGCCGAGATCGCCAAGACCGAGCATCGGGATCCGCTGGACGTCATGCTCGACCTGGCGCTCGACGAGGATCTGCAGACGGCTTTCCTGGGTCGCTTCCTCAATGTCGGCGACGACGGCGTGGCGCGGCTCCTGAAGCACGAGGCGGGCGTGGTGGCGCTCTCCGATGCCGGCGCCCACCTTATCTATATGTGCGATGCAGGCTTTGGCCTGCACTTCCTGGCGCATTGGGTGCGCGAACGCGGCGACTTCACGCTCCAGGAGGGCATCCGGCGGCTCACCAGCCATCCCGCCGATCTCTACGGCATCCAAAATCGCGGCCGGCTCAGCGTGGGCGCCCAGGCCGACATGCTGCTGTTTGATCCGGCCACCGTGGGCATCAGCCCGGCCGAGCGGGTCGCCGATCTCCCGGGCGGCGGCCGCCGCACCATCCGCCGGCCGACCGGCGTGCATGGCGTGTTCTGCAACGGCGTCAGGACCTTCGACGGCAAGGACTACGTCAAGCACGCCAAGGGGCCGGGCCATGTGCTCGACCGGTTCAACGCCTCACAGGGTGGGCATACGCTGCTGGCGGCGCAGTAGAGTCGGGCGACGACCGTCCTACGTCAGCAAGTCCGAGGCGACGCCAAGCGCCTTGGAGAGTTTCGCCAGCAGCTTGCGGCCGGCTTGGCGTTCGCCGCGCTCGATTTGTGCGATGTAAACCGCGCTCGTGGCGCATGCCTTTGCGAGCGCCGCCTGGGTGAGACCACGATGCTCGCGCAACGCCTTGAGCACCGGCGTTCCTCCAAGGATGACGGCAACCACGGTATCGGGGAACGTTTCTCCAGGGTTCTTCAAGAATGCGCGTACCGCTGCAGCCTCCGTGACGACAAAGGCAGGCTTGCCACCCTGGGTTATGATGTGTCGACTCACTGGCAGATTTCCTTCGATGTCCGAACATAGCCCAACACAATGACCCTCGAAACCTGGTGGCTCTATCTCGGCGCGGTCATCCTGATCGCGAGCACGCCGGGGCCCAACGTCCTCTACGTCACGACGCGCAGCATCCGCTTCGGCTTCGGCGCCGCCATGGTCGGCATGTCGGGCTGCCTGCTGGCGCTTGGCGTCATGCTGACGGGCTCGGTGGCGGGCGTCAGCGCCTTCATGCTCGCCGTGCCGACGGCCTTCGAGGTCCTGCGGTACGCGGGTGCCGCCTACCTGATCGTCCTCGGCATCCAGATGTGGCGTGCGCCGGTCGACGGCGATCTGCTGGCGACGCCCTCGCGGCGTGAAACCGCCAGCCGCGTGGCGCTGTTTCGCGGCGGCTTCCTGGCCGGCATCAGCAATCCCAAGCTGCTGATCTTCGCCGCCGCTTTCTTCCCGCAATTCATTACGCCATCGGCGCCGTTGGTTCCGCAGTTCGGCCTTCTGGTCGCGACCTTCCTGGCGGTCGAGTCATTCTTCTACGTGACCTACGCCATGGGCGGGCGTCGCTTGGCGACGTACCTCACCAGGAGCGCCTGGCAGCGGCGCTTCAATCGCGTGAGCGCGCTCATCTTCGCCGGCTTCGGCTGCGCATTGCTGCGTTACCGGCCGTAGGCGTATCGCGCTTCGAAAGCACCGCCTCACCCTGAGGAGCGGCCCATTGGGCCGCGTCTCGAAGGGTGGCAAGAGACGAGGTCTCTGGCCCACCCTTCGAGACGCGCACTTCGTGCGCTCCTCAGGGTGAGGTGTGTGGTGCTGATCACGCCGGCAGTCTAAGATTTCGCCAACACCACGCCTGGGAGGGCGCGCACATGTCGACGGTCATGAAAATCAGCAGCCGGAATCTGTCCTCGGTCCGCCGCCGGAGCCTGGTGAAGGGCGGGCTGGCGGGCATCATCGCAAGCGGCATGGCCCCGGCCATCGCGCGCGCCGAAGCGAAGAAGCTCGTGATGGCGCATCTCAACGCCGTTCCCGAATCGGCGGCCGTGGCCTTCGACTGGCAGGCGGCCGAGGTGCGCAAGCGCTCGAACGGCGAGCTCGACATGCAGTTCTTCGGCGGCACGCTCCTGAACAAGGAGCTCGAGATCATGAACGCCGTGAAGTCGGGCAACATCGCCATCGGCGATCCGGGCGGTGCGGCGGCGACGGTGTTCCCCGAGATGGGCGTGTTCCTGGTCCCCTACCTCGTGCAGAGCTACGACCACGCCTACAAGATGTTCAACGGCAAGATCGGCGACGCGCTCGATAAGCAGTTCCAGGAAAAGTACAAGCTGAAGACGCTGTGCTTCTTCGACTACGGCTTCCGCCACTTCTGGACGTCCAAGAAGGCGATCGTCGAGCCCAAGGATTTGCGCGGCGCCAAGATCCGCGTGCAGCAGGCCAAGGTGTTCGGCGACACCATCAATGGTCTGGGCGGCAACGCCGTGCCGATGGCCTGGGGCGAGGTGATCTCGGCCGCCAAGCAGGGCGTGATCGACGGTGGCGACCTGCCGATCGTCAACCAGATCGCGCTCAAGATCTACGAGGTCTCGAAGTACTGCTCGATGACCTTCCACAATTACGGGCCGACGCTCAACACCATGAACCTCGCGGTGTGGGAGAGCCTCTCGGAGCCGCAGAAGAAGCTGATGCTCGACACCAGCCGAGAAGCGCAGGAGAAGTGCCGCCAGCTCACCGAATCGGTCGATAACGTTGCCGCCGCCAAGGCGGCGCTCGAGCCCAAGGGCATGACGGTGGTGCAGGGCAACATCGAGGCCTTCCGCAAGGTCGCGCAGGAGAAGATCTGGCCGAGCTACAAGTCGCAGTACGGCGCGCTGTGGGACGAGATCGTCGACGTGAAGGCGTAGCCGCGAGGTGGCGCGCTTCATCGTCAACATCCCCAAGATCGTCGTCGCCCTGCTGCTGGTTGCCGCCATCGTCAACCTGCTGATCGGCGTGTTCCTGCGCTACGTCATGGTCGAGGTCACGGATTGGCTCGACGTCGATCCGATCCGCTTCACCTGGGTCGAGGAGGTGGGCGAGATGATGCTGGCCTGGCTCACTCTGATCGGCGCGGCGATCGGCGTGCGCGAGCGCTCGCACTTTACGCTTCATGTGCTGACGCACCGCTTCTCGCCCGGCACCCAGAGCCTGATCGAGCGCGGCCACCATGTGCTGATCGCCATCCTGGGCGGCATCGCCGCCTGGTACGGCTGGAAGCTCTGCCTGCTCAACCGCACGCTAGCCACGCCCGGGCTCGAGATCAATCTCGCCGTGCTCTACGCCTCGTGCCTGGTGGGCGGCATCCTGCTGGTGATCTACGCCCTCTCCATGATCGTGGCGCCGCCGCCGGTCGATCCCGACGCCGTGCACTAAAAGGTCGCGTACCCATGCTGCTGTTGGCCGTCGGGCTGATCTTCGTCGTCCTGATCCTGTTCTCCATGCCGATCGTGTTTGCGCTCGGCGTCGCCGGCGTCGCCGGCCTGCTGATCGGCGGATACGACATGCAGGTGCTGTCCTCCAGCATGGTCTCGGGCTCGCAGAGCTGGGTGCTGCTTGCCATCCCGGCCTTCGTTTTCGCCGGCGGCCTGATGGAGAAATGCGGCATGAGCCATGCCCTGGTCGACTTCGCCCGCGCCCTGGTCGGCTGGGTCAGGGGCGGGCTCGGCATGTCAGTGATCGTGGTCGCGTATTTCTTCTCCGACATCTGCGGCTCGAAGATGGCCGAGGTCTCGGCACTGGGCTCGACCCTGATGCCGCCGCTCACCAAGGCGGGCTACAAGCGCGAGGACTCGGCCTCGCTGATCGCCGCCGGCACGGCGATGGGCATGCTGGTGCCGCCCGCCATCTTCATGATCGTAATCGCCCAGGTGACCAACACCTCGGCGGTGGCGCTGTTCCTCGGCGGCTTCATTCCAGCCGCCACCATCATGGTCTGCCTGATGGTGCTGGTGTATTTCCGCGCCCGCAAATACGACTGGCCGGCCGACACGCGGCCCAGCGTGGCCAACATCGTTAAGACGGGCCGCAGCGCCGCCGTGCCGCTGGTCATCCCCATCGTCATCCTGGGCGGCTTCTTCCTCGGCATCTTCACCGCCACCGAGGCGGGCGCGGTGGTCGCGGGCTACGCCTTCGTGGCGGCGCGGCTCTACTACCGCAACGTCAGCTACAAGCAGATGGCGCGGCTTGCCTACGACAGCGCCATCCTGACGGCATCGGTGATCTTCCTGCTCGCTGTCGCCTCGGTGTTCCAATACATCATGGGCGTGTCGGGGGTCCCGAAGCTGCTGGCCGAGGTGCTGCATCCGCTACGCGACGCGCCGTGGCTGTTCCTGCTGGCGACGGCGCTGATCACCATGATGTTCGGCATGGTGCTGGAAGGATTGCCGGCGGCGGTCGTGCTGATCCCGGTGGTCTTCCCGATCGCCGAGGAAATGGGCATCAACCCCATCCACTTCAACATCGTGCAGACGGCCGCGGTCGGCATCGGCCTCTTCCTGCCGCCGATGGGCGTGGGCTTGCTGATGGCCTTGCGCTTCGCCGGCCTCTCGGTCGGCCAGCACTGGCGCTCCTACATGCCGTATATAGCGGCGCTGATGATCGGCCTGTTGTTGATCATCCTGTTCCCGCAGATCTCGCTGTTCCTGCCGCGCAGCGCCGGCCTCATCAAGTAGGCTCAGCCCACCTTGGTGACGGTGAGCTGGTGATGCTTGCCATCGCGCGCCGTCCAGGAGATCGACTGGCCGACGCTCAAGCCGATCAGGGCCGCGCCCACGGGGGTCAGCACCGAAATGCGATGCTCATCGAGGCTCTCTTCCTTGGGGTACACCAAGGTGAGCGTGCGCGTGTGGCCATCGTCCGACGTAAAGGTCACAGTCGAGCCCATGCGCACGACGTCGGCCGGCACGCTGCCGTTCTCCACGACCTTGGCGCGGTCCATCTCGTCGAGCAGCTCCTGCGCAACCTCCGGCAACCGTTCGAGCGACGCCGTAGCGAGATCGGTCAGGCGCTCATAGTCGGCGTCGCTGACGATGATCTGGGGAACCGAGCGGGTACGAACGACATCGCGCATGACCATCTCCTGGGGCACTCCGACTGCTTGAGAGAAAGTTGGGCTTCGTCCGGAACGAAGCGTGCGCCCGCAATCCCTTTGCTTCAAGGGCTCGGACGCAGCGGGGCCGATCTCAATCTACGCTTTGGCGGGGAACCGGTTCCCTGCCCTACCAACGAATGTGCTGGGGGTTTGCTCATTGCCCCAGCAATTGGGACGGATGAGGGCTTTCAAAGCCTCCTACCTCACCCTGAGGAGCGGCCCGGCGGGCCGACGCGCACTTCGTGCGCTCCTCAGGGTGAGGTGGTTGCGTTCGCGGCCCGCCTAAAAGCCTACATCGCCGGCTTGCCGATGCCGCCGCGGGCGCGCCGGGCGAGATAGGCCTGCAGATGGGCATAGGCCATGCGCAGGTTGGGCGTGGCGATGCCCGCCTTGGTCGCGCGGGCGATCATGTCGCCGACGATGTGATCGGCCTCGACCATGAAGCCCTTCTCGAGGTCGTGCAGCATGGAGGCGGCGAAGCGCGAGCCCTTCTGGGTGAGGTAGCCCTTCACGGTCTGCATGCCCTTCTCGCCGGGATCGCCGCCGGCCGCCGCCGCGACCTTGCGGCACTCCTCGACCGTCTCGAGCATGATTGCTTGGCCTTCGGCCGCTTCGAGAATATCACCCACCGTGCCGCGCATCAGGCAGGACATCGCGCCCAGCGAGCACAGCATGATCCACTTGTCCCACAGATCCTGCACGATGTTCTTGTGCAGGCCGCCATCGACGCCCGACTTCTTCACCGCGGCATCGAGCTCGACGAGAGCGGCCCGCGCGGGTTTGTTGTCGAGCTCGCCGAAGGAGATGGCGGCGAACGGGCTGGTGTGAATGATCGTGCCCTCGGGCGACATGGTGACCCCGACCCGCGCCAGGCCGCCTGTGACCTTCGCACCACCGAACTTCGAAGCGAGCACATCGATGTGGCGCATGCCGTTCAGCAGCGGCACGACCGTCGTGTTCGCTCCGACGGCGGGCGTGATGGCGTCGATCGCCGAATCGAGGTCGTAGGCCTTGCAGGTCAGCAGCAAGATGTCGTAGGGGCCGCCGTCGTCGGCCTTCAACACCGTCTTCACCTTCTGGGTGATGTCGCCCTTGGTGCTCTTGATCACCAGGCCGTCGCGCTCCAGCCGCTCGCGCCGCGCGGGCCGCACCAGGAAGGTGACGTCGGCGCCGCTCTGGTGCAGGCGCCCGCCGATATAGCCGCCGATCGCGCCGGCGCCGAGGATCAGGGTCTTCATTAGTTCAATCCTCCCCCCTTCAACCCATTTCTGGCACGCCGCGCCTCGTAAGCCTGCAGATGGGCATAGGCGAAGCGCAGGTTGGGCGCGGCGATGCCGGCCTTGCGCGCCCGCATCAGCATGTCGCCCACGATCGAGCGCGCTTCGACCGCGCCGCCCTTTTCCATGTCGCCCAGGATCGAGGCCACGGCCTTCCCGCCCGGCTGCGTCAGCCCCGACTCAAGGCCGGCCCGCACCTTGGCGCTGGGCGCGTGGCCCGCGGCCGCCGCGACCTTGCAGCATTCGTCCAGCGTCTCGCGCATGATCGCAGCCCCATCCTCGGCGGCGACGATGTCGCCCACCGTGCCACGCATGGCCGCGCACATCGAGGCGATGGCGCCCAGCATCACCCACTTGTCCCAGAGGTCCTGGTTGATGTCGGGGTTGAGGCCGCCGTCGATGCCGGCCTTCTTGCAGGCCGCGTCGAGCTCGACCAGCGCCTTGCGCGGCGGCTTGCCGTCACGCTCGCCGAACGACACGCCCGAGGCGCCGCTGTGCAGGATCTCGCCGTTGGGGCCCAGCATGCCGGAGATGCGTGCCAGGCCGCCGGCGACGCGGCCCGCGCCGAACCTGGCATCGAGCGTGGCGAAATGGGCGTGGCCGTTCAGCATGGGCACGATCGTCGTGTCGGGGCCGACCGCCGGCGCGATCGCCTCCATGGCCGAGTCGAGGTCGTAGCCCTTGCAGGCCAGGATCACGACATGGTACGGCCCGCCCTCGCCGCCGTTGGTCACGACCTTGGGCGACACGGTGAAGTCGCCCTTGGGGCTCTTCACCACCAGGCCCTTGGCCTTGACCAGCGCCGCCCGCTTCTCGCGCAGCAGGAAGGTGGCATCGACGCCGGCCTGCGTCAGCCGCGCGCCCCAATAGCCGCCGACCGCGCCGGCGCCCAGGATCAGGATCTTCACTTCTTGGGATTCCTTTCAGCCAGCCACTCGGCGAGCCAGGTCGCGAGGTCGTCGGTCTGGTGATGGATGTGATCGAGGTCGATGCCCTCGGCGCGTTTCACGCTCTCGTCGGTGCGAATCCACACCGTGCGCATGCCCATGTCGCCGGCAGGCTTCAGATTGACGGCGATGTCGTCGGCCATGCAGGCGCGCGTTGGATCGACGCCGTGCTTGACCACCAGCTTTTCGTAGATCTGCTTGTGCGGCTTGGGCCAATAATCACCGGCGGCGATGTCGAAGATCGCCTCGAAGTGATGCGCCACGCCCAGCCGCTCCATGACGCGCTCGGCGTGCGGCACGTCGCCCGCGGTGAAGATGATCTTGCGGCCGGGCAGGGCCCGGAGCGACGCCTCGAGCGCGGGATTGGCCTCGACCGGCGAGTAGTCGATGTCGTGCACGTAATCGAGGAAATGCGTGGGGTCGACGCCATGCAGCGTCATCATCCCGCGCAGGGAGGTGCCGTGCTCGCGCCAGTACTGTTTCTGCACGCGGCGCGCCTCCTCGGCATCGACCTTGAGCAGGTCGGCCACATACCGGCCGATGCGCACGTCGATCTGGGCGAACAGGTTGCAACGCGCCGGATAGAGCGTGTTGTCGAGGTCGAACAGCCAGACGTCAGGATCGTGTTTTGGCGGCATTTAGGCCTGACTTAGCGACCGGCCAGGTGCTTGTCGAGCGCGGAGGCCTATCCCCCGATTTGCTGTGGGAACCGCTAATCATTTCCAAGCGGCAAAGGTATCCTGAGCCGTCTAGCGGCTGGAGGCATTTTTGCCCGATTCCATTCTATGGCTGGGTGTCGGTCTCGCACTGATTCTAGTGGCGATTGTCGCTTCGTACTTATCGCTGCGCAGAAGTTTCGGCAGTTCACCGTCCCAGCAAAGCCTCGCTACCCTTCTTCAGACTGAAGGGGATCGAACGCGAAAGGTGATCGAAGATGAGGCGCGAGCTCAGCGACAAGAGCTAGCTACGAACCTTCGAGAATTCAGGAGCGAGACGCTAACGGAGCTTCAAAAGTTCAAGGCGGACCTGTCCGAAAAGCTCGATGCTGAGCTTCGAAAGATGGCTCACGATGCGGATACAAACCGTGACAAGCTTCGAGACACGATTTCAAAGCGCTTGGATGAACAGTCTGAAGCCCAGGGTAACTCCGCGCGCAATCTGCGCGAGGAAGTCGCTACAAGCGTTCAAAAACTGCAAGAAGGCATGCTGAAGGTTGCCGCTGACCAACGTGAGGCGCAGCAAAACCAATTTGACAATTTCAGCCGACGCCTAACAGAGGCAAGCGATGGCCTAACACTCGCAATGACAGTTCTTACGAAAACGACGGACGAGAAGCACCAAGGGTTGGCTACGACAATTGATGGCAAGCTAACGCAGACCAGCGAGGCATCAGCCAAAGCAAGCGCCGACTTACGCGAGGAGATTGGCTCAATCTTCAAGAGATTGAGTGAATCGCTAACTACGACCATCAATCAGATGAGCGAGCATCAAAAGGAGCGGCTGAGCTCTGTTGATCAGACGATGGCAACTCTTGCCCAAAAGAATCAGGAGGCGGGCGACGCTCTTCGAACTCTAGTGGAAGAGCGACTAACCACTTTGCAAGCGAACAATGCCGCCAAGCTCGATGAAATACGCAAGACTGTCGATGAACAACTGCAACAAACTCTCCAGGAGAGGCTAACCTCCTCATTCAAACTCGTTAGCGACCAACTTGAGCAAGTCCATCGAGGCCTAGGAGAGATGCAAAAGCTGGCAGATGGTGTCGGCGACCTCAAACGAGTGCTGGCAAACGTTAAGACTCGAGGAGTCTATGGAGAGGTGCAGCTCGGCGCTCTTATGGAGCAGATGTTCGCTCCCGCGCAGTATATCGTTAACGCCCAAGTAAGGAAGCATAGCCAAGAGCGCGTGGAATTTGCCCTAAAGCTTCCTGGCCGTGACGGCGAAGATGACGTCCTTCTCCCGATAGACTCGAAATTCCCAATTGAAGACTATGAGCGGCTTCGCGAGGCGGCCGATAGCGGCAATGTTGAATCGATTGCCAATGCTGAGGCGAACTTGGACGCGCGCATCCGCATGTTTGCAAAGGACATCGGCGACAAGTATGTCAATCCACCTCAGACAACGGACATCGCAATTCTGTTCCTGCCAACAGAAGGACTCTATGCAGAGATCATTCGTCGGCCTGGGCTTGCAGAGAATCTATTGGAAAAGCATCGAGTGACTATCGCAGGTCCGACGACACTCCTTGCCATGTTGTCTGCGTTCCGGATGGCACTTCGAGCCGTTGCCGTGCAGAAGCGATCCGCCGAGGTATGGAATGTCCTTGGTGCGATAAAAACAGAATTCAGCAATTACGGAACCGTAGTTACGAAGCTCCAGAGACAACTGGAGACTTCTCTGAGGACCGTCGATGACCTCGGAACACGAACCCGCGTGATGAACAAGAAATTGGGAGACGTTGAGGGAGTCACGCTAGACAGTGACGCCGCCAAAAAGCTCCTAGGAGTGTTTGGCGACCTCGCAGAACCTTCCGCAGACGCGCCCTCCGCAGGTTTGGAGGCTTCAAAGAGCGAAGGCTAGACAACCGGGGCGCTGCTGCGCTGAGAAACCCGACATGTGCCGCGCTACTCCGAACACCGAAGGGTTGTCCGGGAAGATCATCGCCAAGACGACGACCCTCTCACTCCTAGCAGCACGCTCACCGGTGGATGGCCTGGGGGATAGCCTTGTATGGATTGTTCTCCATTAGTGCCGCCCCGGTAAAAACACATTAATCTCAAGGACTTAGAGGTGAGTCAACTCGACGCATCGCCCTACATTTACGAGTCAATAGGAACAGCACGATACTATTGGTTGTGGCAGACGCGGTAAGTCTCCATGCCGTCGCCTCCCGATCTGGCCAATCGGTCGGGATGTGAAGTAGGGGGAAAAACTCTGGAGCACCCCCGGCCACGACTCTAATTGCTGGCGCGACCGAGGCCACGGTCGCGCCAGCGCCTATTCGTGCTCTTGATCGACGTAGTGATGGTTCTTCACAAGCGGCCAGCGCCGCACCATCGAGTTCATCTGACGCACGCCGATCCTGTGAAATGTACGCAACCACAACTCGTTTTTCGCCCGGTTCGACTTCACGGCCAGTCGGAAGGGCCGGTGAAAGCGCTCTTGGTCGTCGTATGCAAAGACCAAATTGCGGCCGCCATCTATGACGGCATAGCCCCTGTCGATGGTCGGCTGGATCATTTCGAAGTGTTCGTACCTAAGATTGTGCTTTCGTTGGAGTTTAAGAGCGTACTCCCGATCCAATAGAAGCTTTGATTCGAGGGTCCCAATCAGACGCGTAAATTCGCCGGGCACAAAAGCGATTTGCTGGACTTGGCCGAGACGGCCATCCAGAAACCGAACAAAATCGCGCGGCGTAAGAAGCATGTGCCCCACATACTCCAAGTTGCAGGGCAAACAAGGGGCCGAAAGGCCCCTCTCAGCTTGCTGACCGACGGCGTACGCAGCTGATCAGCCCCAAGGGCCGCGGCGTGGCGCCGCCTGCGGCGCGGCGTTGCCCCACGGCCCGTTCGGCGACATCTGCGGACGGGCCTGCGCGCCGCCGGCCATCGCCTCGAGACGCGCGATGCGCTCTTCCATCGGCGGATGGGTGGAGAACAGGCCTGAGAGGCCACCGGCCGACAATGGGTTGGCGATGTAGAGATGCGCCGTCGCCGGGTTGGCCTCGGCCACCTGGTTGGGGATCTGCTGCGTGCCGGCGTGCAGCTTGGCGAGCGCCGAGGCGAGCCACAGCGGCTGGCCGGAGATCTCCGCGCCGCTGCGGTCGGCCTCGTACTCGCGGCTGCGGCTGATCGCCATCTGCACCAGCGAGGCGGCGAGCGGCGCCAGGATCATCATGGCGATGGCGGCGAGGCCACCCATCACCGGCCGGCCGTTCTCGTCGCGGCCGCCGCCCATCAGGCCGCCGAACGTGGCCAGCATGCCGATCGCGCCCGAGAGCGTGGCGGCGATGGTCATGGTGAGCGTATCGCGATGGCGCACGTGGCTGAGCTCATGCGCCATCACGCCGGTGATCTCCTCGCGGCTCAGGTAGCGCAGCAGACCGGTGGTCGCGGCGACGGCGGCATGCTCGGGATCGCGGCCCGTCGCAAAGGCGTTGGGCTGCTCCTCGTCGATGATATAGACGCGCGGCATGGACAGGCCCGCGTTCTGCGCCAGGCCCTGGACGATGCTGTAGAGCTCGGGCGCCTGGTTGGGGCCGACCTCCTGCGCGTTGCTCATGCGCAGCACCATCTTGTCGGAGTTCCAGTAGGCAAAGAGGTTCATGCCCAGCGCCACGATAAACGCCAGGACAAGCCCCGACTGGCCGCCCAGCAGGTAGCCCACGACCAGGAAAAAGCCCGTCAAAGCCGCCAGAAGCAGCGCGGTGCGAAAGTAGTTCATGGCCGGAAAGATGGTCCGCGACTGTGGCGAATCAAGGCAGGGGGCGGCATCATGCGGCCCATGACCGACGCCACCGACCTTTAAAGATGACCCCCGGCAAAGAGATCTTCCATCCCGACTTCAAGGCCGCACCCTGGTGGTGGGAGGCCTGGACACCCAACAACGCGCTGTCGCAGGACCCGCCGGCCAGGACAGACGTGGTGATCGTCGGTGCGGGCTATGGCGGGCTCTCGACGGCGCTGGAGCTGCGCCGCAACGGCGTCGGCGCGGTCGTGCTGGAGCGCGGCGATTTCGGTGTCGGCGCCTCGACGCGCAACGGCGGCATGATCTCGGGCGGCGTCAACATGGGCAAGGGCCTGGGCGGCAAGAACCAGGCGGCCCAGGAGTTCGAGACCAAGAAGGCGGCGTTCCTGGGCGCGGGCGCGGATTCGCTCGCGGTGCTGGAAGACATCATCGCCCGCGAGAAGATCGAGTGCGGCGTCATCAAGAAGGGCCGCTTCGTCGGCGCCTGGACGCCGCGGCACTATGCCGAGCAGGCGGCCAAGGTCGAGATGTTCAACAAGTACGCCGATGTCGGCGCCGAGATGGTGCCGCGCGAGCGCCAGCGCGAGTTCATCGCCTCGGACTACTATTTCGGCGGCATGTATGCCCGGCGCTCGGGCCATCTGCATCCGGCGCTGTACTACAAGGGCCTGCTCGAGGCGGCGCACCGCGCCGGTGCGATTCTGTGCGCCAACGTAGAGGCCGAGCGCATCGAGAAGACCTCGAACGGCTGGCGCGTGCTGAGCGCCAAGGGCCCGATCGAGGCCCGGGAAGTCGTGATCGCGACCAACGGCTACACCGGCGACCTGACGCCAAGGCTGAAGCGCCGCGTCGTGCCGGTAGCGAGCCACATCATCGCCACCGAAGAGCTGCCCGAGCACGCCAGCACGCTGATGCCCGAGCTGCGCTCGATCGCCGACACCAAGCGCGTGCTCACCTATTACCGGCCCTCGCCCGACGGCAAGCACCTGATCTTCGGCGGCCGTGCGCGGTTCACGGCAGCGCCGCCGGAAGTGAGCGCACCGGTGCTCTACCAGTACATGATCGATCGCTTCCCGCAGCTGAAGGGCATCCGCATCACCCACGTCTGGACGGGCAATGTCGCCTTTGCCCTCGATTACATGCCGCACATGGGCATGGATCAGGGCCTGCACTACCTGCTGGCCTGCAACGGCAACGGTGTCGCCATGATGACCTATCTCGGCACCCAGACCGCCAAGAAGATCGCCGGCGGGCGCAACGAGCCGATCAATCCGCTGGACGACCGCGACTTCCCCGAGCACGCGCTCTACAACGGCGAGCCGTGGTTCCTGCCCATGATCGGCGCCTGGTATCGCACGCGCGACTGGATCGACCGGCGCCTGGCCGCGTAGAAGGGCCAGATGCCAAAGCTTCCCGTCACGCTCGCGGACATCGAGCAGGCCGCCGCGCGCATCGGTCATGCCGTGGTCCACACGCCCTGCCTGCGCAGCGAGACGCTGTCGCGCATCGCCAAGGCCGATGTCTGGCTGAAGTTCGAGAACCTGCAGTTCACCGCGTCGTTCAAGGAGCGCGGGGCGCTGAACACGCTGCTGCAGCTCACCGACGAAGAGAAGCATCGCGGCGTGATCGCCATGTCGGCCGGCAACCACGCCCAGGGCGTCGCCTATCACGCCGGGCGGCTGGGCATCCCCACCACCATCGTCATGCCGTCCTTCACGCCCAACACCAAGGTCGAGCATACGCGCGGGCACGGCGCGCGCGTGGTGCTGCACGGCGACACGCTCGCCGAGGCGGCGACCGAGGCGCATCGCCTGGCCGATGCGCACAAGTTCACCTTCGTCCATCCCTACGACGATCCGCGCATCATCGCCGGACAGGGCACGATTGCGCTCGAGATGCTGCAGGACGCGCCGGAGATCGACACCATCGTGGCGCCGGTGGGCGGCGGCGGCATGATCGCGGGCTGCGCGGTGGCGGCGCGCGGGCTGAAGCCCGACCTCAAGATGATCGGCGTCGAGACGGCGAGCTTCGCTGCCATGCAGCAGCTGCTGGCCGGCGAGCCGGTGACGGCGGGCGGCGACACCATCGCCGAGGGCATCGCCGTGCGCGACATCGGCCAGACGCCGCTCGCCATCGCCCGCGCCCTGCTCGACCAGGTACTGACGGTCGACGAGGTCGCAATCGAGCGCGCCATCGCGCTTCTGCTGGAGGTCGAGAAGACAGTGGCCGAGGGCGCCGGCGCCACCGGGCTGGCGGCGCTGCTGGTCCATCCGCAGCATTTCACCGGCCGCAAGGTGGGTTTGATCCTGTCGGGCGGCAATATCGACACGAGGCTGTTGGCCTCGGTGCTGCTGCGCGGCCTGGTGCGCGACGGCCGCATCGTCCGGCTGAGGCTGATGATCGGCGACCTGCCGGGCCAGCTCGCCAAGGTCGCCGGCCTGATCGGCGGGGCCGGTGGCAATATCGTCGAGGTCCAGCACCAGCGGCTGTTCGGCGCCGTCGTGGCCAAGCGGACCGAGCTCGACGTCACCGTGGAAACCCGCGGCCGCGATCACGTCCGCGAGCTGGTGGCGGCGCTGTCCGCGGAGGGATTCAAGGTCCGGGTCCTGGAGGGGGCGGACGCCTGACTTTACGAAACGCGCTTAAGGTCGGTCAGCGTGAAATCGTTGCCCTTGAACAGAAGAGGCCAATCAAGCGTCTTTGCCAGTGCGTAGGCACAGCAATCGCCGAAGTTGAGCCCGGCCCGATGTCTGCCTTTGCCATAGCGTCGGTAGGCGTCACGTGCGCATTCAATGTGGGGTAGGTCGAACGCGACGACAGTAAGCCCTAGCGACGCCGAGAGGCGATCCAGATCGCGGCAGCCCGCCGAACCTCCTCGAGTTTCGGCCACCATCGACGCCTCGAAAAAATTCGGTGCCCCTATCTGAGGATTGTCGGCAGCCAATATCGCTTCCGAGAAGCCCGTTTTCTCGAGCTCGTTCAGAAGTATTGCGATGAGGGCCGAGCTGTCGACGACGATCAATCGAACATGCCCTTGTCGTTGTAACCCAAGATCTCCTCGACGCTCTTGTCGCTCAAGGGCGGACGAGAGTTGAAGCGCCGCACGATAGCGTCAATTTCTTTCAGGCGGCGCTCGCGGTCCTTCTTGGCGTCAAGTTCCTTCAGCTTATCGTCGGCCAGCTCTATCACCGTTGCCGTCATGCTCTTGCCTAGGAGGCGGGACACACGACGCAATTTACGCTCAGCCTCTGCGCTTTTGATGCTGACGCCCATGGCTTCCACCGGTTTCTAGAATGTCGCAGCATATTCTAGAAAGCAGCGGCTTACAACGCACACCGGATGGGTCTATAGACCGCGCCATGTCCGTCTCCCCCCAATACGTCCCCTCGCCCACCCCCGATCTCGCCCGCATCGAACGAGCGCTGATCTCCGTGTCCGACAAGCAGGGCCTGGTCGAGCTGGGCAAGGCGCTGGCCAACCATAACGTCGAGATCCTGTCGACCGGCGGCTCGGCCAAGGCGCTGCGCGATGCCGGGCTGAAGGTGATCGAGGTGAGCGACCACACCGGTTTCCCCGAGATCATGGACGGCCGGGTGAAGACCCTGCAGCCCATCATCCATGGCGGCATCCTGGCGCGGCGCACCGATGCCGGACACCAGAAGGCGATGGCCGACCACAAGATCGCGGGCATCGATCTCGTGGTGGTGAACCTCTATCCCTTCGAGGCCACGGTGGCGCGCGGCGCGGACTTCGCGACTTGCGTCGAGAACATCGACATTGGCGGGCCGGCGCTGATCCGCGCCTCGGCCAAGAACCATGACTTCGTGACGGTCGTGGTCGATCCCGCCGACTATGCCGAGGTGCTCGCCGAGCTCAAGGCGCGGCAGGGGGCCACGACGCTCGCATTGCGTCGCAAGCTCGCCGCCAAGGCCTATGCGCGCACCGCGTCCTATGACGCGGCGATCGCGAGCTGGTTCGCCAACCAAGCGAACGAGGCGTTCCCCGAGCGGCTCACCGTCACCGGCCAGCGCGTGCAGGTGCTGCGCTATGGCGAGAACCCGCATCAGCAGGCCGCCTTCTATTCCGACGGCAGCAACCGGCCGGGCGTGGCCACGGCGCGCATGATCCAGGGCAAGGAGCTCTCCTACAACAACATCGGCGATACCGAGGCGGCCTACGAGTGCGTGGCCGAGTTCAAGGAGCCCGCCGTCGTCGTGGTCAAGCACGCCAATCCCTGCGGCGTGGCGATCGGCGCCGACCAGTACAGCGCCTATCTCAAGGCCTATGCTTGCGATCCGGTATCGATCTACGGCGGCATCGTCGCGCTCAATACGACGCTCGAGGCCAAAACCGCCGAGGACCTCAACAAGCGTTTCCTCGAAGTCGTGATCGCCCCCGACGCCACGGCCGAGGCGCTGGCCGTGCTCGCCAAGCGGCAGAACGTTCGCGTACTGCTGGCCGGCGCTTTGCCTGATCCGCTGACAGCGGGCATGACCATGAAGAGCGTCGCCGGCGGCTACCTGCTGCAGAGCCGCGACAACGGCCATGTCGCGCGGAGCGACCTCAAGGTCGTGACCAAGCGCGCGCCGACGCCGAAGGAGCTCGATGACCTCCTGTTCGCCTTCACGGTCTGTAAGCACGTGAAGTCGAACGCCATCGTCTATGCCAAGGACGGCGCCACGGTGGGCGTCGGCGCGGGGCAGATGAACCGCCGCGATTCCTCGCGCATCGCCGCCATCCGCGCCGCCGAAGCGGGCGAGCTCGCCAAGCTGCCTGAGAGTCCGGCGATCGGCAGCGTCGTCGCTTCCGATGCGTTCTTCCCCTTCGCCGACGGCCTCTTAGCCGCCGCCGAAGCGGGCGCCACGGCGATCATCCAGCCGGGTGGCTCGATGCGCGACAAGGAAGTCATCGAGGCGGCCGACGAGAAGGGCCTGGCCATGGTCTTCACCGGCATGAGGCACTTCCGGCACTGAGCTGACGTAGAGGGGACGTCAGTCCAGGTCGTAGGGGTCGTAAAGATCACCGATGACATCGGCCACGACCCGGTCGGCCATGTTCATCAACAGCACGTCGTTGTCGACCCGGACATAACCGTAGCCGTCCGGTACCGGCTCGAGGCGCTGCACCACCGGCGGCGGCACCGGCTCATAGACGATGGCGGGCGGCAGAGGCTGGCCGACCACCCAGACCTTTGGCGCCTTCGCCACTTGGCCGGGCGGCCAGCAGCCATTGCCCTTCCTGGCCAGGCCCGGCGGACAGCGGCCGGCGGAGTATTCCGTGCGGTAGTACTGGTAGACGACGGCGCGGTCGCGCTGGGGAATGACGATGCGAATCGGCTGGACCAGGATCGGCTGGGTTGGCGTCGGCTGGACGACGACGACAGGCGGCCCGCCCCGATCATGCCCCTTGCCATGCTTGCCCTTGTCCTTCTCGTTATCCGCCCAGGCCGCCGAAGCCAGCCCCATCACAAGAGCCGGTGCGACCAGAGCGAGCGCGATGCGCATGAAAGTCCTCCCTGCACGCCCGCTGAAACGCCAGCGTCATCGAGAGGTTCCCTAAGGGAGGCCGAACCGAAGCGCCTGTGGCAACACGGTGACCGTGGCCCTTCCGACACTGCTGCCATAGGCTGACAGTAGTGTGGCCTAGGAGGGTATGGTGTCGCGGGCCCAACGTCTTCTCGACCTGATCCAGGTGCTGAGGCGCCATCGCCATCCGGTGAGCGGGGCGACGCTCGCGGACGCGACAGGCGTGTCGCTGCGCACGCTCTATCGCGACATCGAGCTTCTCAAGGCTGAGGGCGCGCATATCGATGGCGAGGCGGGCGTGGGCTATGTGCTGCGGCCGGGCTTCATGCTGCCGCCGCTGATGTTCAGCGAGGAGGAGATCGAGGCGCTGGTGCTTGGCTCGCGCTGGGTGCATCAGCGCGCCGACCGGGCGCTGGCCGATGCCGCCGCCAACGTGCTGGCCAAGATCGGCGCCGTGCTGCCGAAGGACCTGCGCGACACGCTGGACGATTCGGGCCTGCTGATCGCTCCGGGCGATCCCATTGCCGCCGGCGACGCGCAATTGCCCAAGATCCGCCAGGCCATCCGCACCGAGCGCAAGATCGGCCTGTCGTACCGCGACGAGAAGGGCGCCGACAGCAAGCGCACCATCTGGCCGTTCGGGCTGGGCTTTTTCGAGAAGGTGCGCGTGGTGATGGCGTGGTGCGAGCTGCGCGAGGATTTTCGTCACTTCCGCACCGACCGAATCGTCAGCCTGACGATGACGGATAAACGGTATCCACGCCGCCGCCAGGCCATGCTCAAGGAATGGCGCGAGCGCGAGGGCACGAAAGAAGCCTGAACTCCTCACCCGCAAGGTCGTGAGGCTGCTGACATATTCTGACAGCTGCCAGGCGTACGGTCCTCTCCCAACGATGAGGAGAACCCCATGAGCAGGAATTGGTTGGCGGTCGCTTCCGCCGAGCATGTCGAGATCGGGCGCAACGGGGGCTTCATGCAGGTCAATCACGGCAAGGCCTCGCCGCTGCGTCGGGTCCAGCCGGGCGACCGTGTCGTCTACTACTCGCCCAATCGCACCTACACGCCGAGCCACGCCCAGCGCGGCAAGGACCGGCTGCAGGCCTTCACCGCTATCGGCACGGTCCGGCAGGGCAAGCCCTACCAGGCCGACATGGGCTTCGGGTTCAAGCCGTTCCGTCGCGAGGTGGCATGGCACGACGCCGAGCCGATGCCGATCGCGTTGCTGCAGGCCGAGCTTGCCTTCACCCGGGAGAAGAACTGGGGCTACCGGCTGCGCCAGGGGCTGATCGAGATCAGCGAGGCCGACATGACGCTGATCGCCGAGGCGATGTTCACAGCCGCGGCAGAACCTCGTCGGCTAGCAGCCTGAAAGTGTCGCGGCTGAGCGGGGCGCACATCAGGTAGTTGAGCCCGACCTCCTCCTTGAGGCGGGCGATCTGCTCGACGACCGAGGCCGGCGTGCCGTGCAGGATGACGCTGTCGACGTAATGCTGTGTCGGCTCCTTGCCGTCGAAGGTGCGCTCGACGCTGCGTTTGTGGCCATGCTGCGGGCCGACATAGGAATCGACCAGCCATTGCGCGCCGCGCCGCGCAACGGCCTGGGCCTCGTCCTTGGTCGGCGCCAGGGCCAGCAGCCGCGCCATCGGGATGTCGCGACCGGCATCGGAGAAGCCCGCTTCGGCCAGCTTCTCGCTGTAACGCCGGCGCTTGGCGCCGATCTCCGCCGTCGAGGAATGCGGATCCATCAGGATGGAAAAGCCGCGGCTCGCCGCCCAGTCGATGGCGCCTTCCGAGGTCGCCGCCATCCAGGTCGGCGGATGCGGCGCCTGCAGCGGCTTGGGCAGCACCTCGACGTCGTCGAAGGAGAAGTATTTGCCCTTGTGAGAGAAGCGCTCCTCTGTCCAAGCCTTGAGCACGATGTCGACGGCCTCGCGGAAGCGATCGCCGCTTTCCTCGGCCGGCACGCCGAAATGCTTGAACTCGAAATGGGCGAAGCCGCGGCCCGCGCCCCAGTTGACGCGGCCACCCGACAACATGTCGAGCAGCGCCACCTCCTCGGCAAGCCGCAGCGGATGATAGAGCGCGGCCAGCGACACCGCCGTGCCGATGCGCAGGCGCTTGGTGCGCGCCGCCGCCAGCATGCCCATCATGTGCACCGAGGGGCAGACGCTGAAGGTCGTGAAGTGATGTTCGGCCAGCCACACCGCGTCGAAGCCGGTGCGGTCCATGACCTCGATGCGCTCCAGCGCACGGGCATAGACTTCTTCGAGGCGGCCGCGGCGGCCGGGCCAGCTGAAGAACTGTAGGACTCCGAGCTTGATGGTCATTCGGCTTTGATCCCCGCGGCCTTCACGATCGGCCACCATTTTGCGATTTCGGCTTTCTGCCAGGCGCCCAGCGCCTGCGGCGTCAGTTGATCGGCGGGCGGTATGTCCTGGCCCAGCGCCGCGAGCTTTTCCTTCGTGCCAGCTTCGCCCAGCGACTTCACCACCGCGGCGTTGAGCTTGGCAATGATATCGGCCGGCGTGCCCCTGGGCGCCCACAGGCCGTGCCACACCGAGACCAGCAGGTCGGGCAGTCCCGCCTCACCGACGGTCGGCACCTGGGGCGCCGACGGCAGGCGCTCCTTCGCCGTGACCGCGAAGCCCTTGATCGCGCCGGCATTGAGCTGCGGCAGCACGTTGGAGGCCTGGTCGATCATGATGTCGATCTGGCCGGCCAGCAGGTCGCGCAAGGCGGGCGCGGTGCCGCGATAGGGCACGAACTGGAAGGACGTGCCGGTCATCTTCTGGAAGAAGATCCCGGAGATGTGCCCGGGGGTGCCGATGCCGCCGGTACCGGCGGTCGCCTTGTCGGGATTGGCCGTCAGCCAGGCGACCAGCTCCTCGAGGTTGTTGGCCGGCAGGTCCTTGCGGCTCACGACCAGCAGCGGACCGGTGACGATCATCGCAATTGGCGCGAAATCAGCCAGCAGGTCGTACGGCAGCTCATAGGTCGCGCCGTTCAGCACATAGTGGCTCCACTGGCCGATGCCCAGCGTATAGCCGTCGGGCGTGGCGCGCGCGACCTTGCCGACACCGATCGAGCCGGCCGCGCCCGCCACGTTGTCGACCAGCACCGTGCCGCCGAGATTGGCGGTCATGCGCTCTGACATCACGCGGGCGATGGCGTCGGTCGGGCCGCCGGCCGACGCCGGCACGATCATGGTGACGGGGCGCGCGGGGTACGATTGAGCCACAGCCGGATATGCCGCGAACAATGCGGCTACGCTCGCGGCCACGATGAGTGATCGACGCGGCGGATTCATTTGTTTCCTCCGCCAAGGAGTAGAGCATGTTGGCAGGAAAGGTGAAACACCGGCCAACGCGCCCACCTCATCCTGAGGGGCCGTGCGCAGCACGGCGTCTCGAAGGATGGCGACAGTATCGTTGGTGCCCACCCTTCGAGACGCGCACTGCGTGCGCTCCTCAGGGTGAGGTGGTTTAACGCCTCGCCCGGCGCTCCCTGAGCCGCGTCAGCTGCTGGTCGGCGATGACGCCGATCAGGATCACCGTGCCCATCACCGCGAAATTGAGCGAGCTCGGGATGCCGAGCAGGTTCACCAGGTTCTGCAGGATCTGCAGCAGGATGGCGCCCAGCACGATGCCCAGGATCGAGCCCTCGCCGCCGCGCAGCGAGCAGCCGCCCAGCACCGCGGCGGCGATGCCGTAGAGCTCGTAGAAATTGCCGTGGCTGGCGGGCGAAATCGAGCGCGTGTACATCGCGAGATAGATCGAGGAGAGGCCGGCCAGGCCGCCGCTGATGATGTAGGCCGCGGCGACAACGCGCTCGGTGCGGATGCCCGAGTATCGCGCCGCTTCCTCGTTCTTGCCGACGGCGAACAGGTAACGGCCGAACACCGAGCAATGCAGCACCAGCGCCATGATCGCCGCCACCACCAGGAACATGATAAAGGAATGCGGCACACCGAGCGTCCGGCCGGTGGTCACCCATTCCAGCGTCGGGAAGCTCTGGCCGTACTCGAAGCCCGCGGTGCCGTCGTTGGTGTAGTAGCGGGCGATGCCGCGATAGATCAGCAGGCCGCACAGGGTGACGATGAAGGGTTGCAGGCGCAGCCGCGTGATCAGAAAGCCGTGGATGCACCCCAGCGCGACACCACCCAGGACGACCACGATGGTGGCGAGCCACCAGGGCAATTGCCAGCCGACCAGCAGGTCGATGTAGATCACGCCCAGCAGGGCGAACACCGAGCCGACCGAGAGGTCGATGCCGCCGGTGATGATGACTATGCCGGCGCCGATCGAGAACAGGCCGAACAGACCGATGAGGTTCGCCGTGTTGCCGAGATTGATGGGCGACAGAAAGCGCGGATTGAGGATGGAAACGACCAGCCCCACCACCAGGATCAGCACCAAGAGCCCGAGATCCTTCTTCAGCATACGACAGCCTCGGCTGCTTGCAGGTCGCGCCGTCCGACGGCCAGGTGCATCACGTTCTCCTCGCTGAACTCGGGGCGCTCCAGGAAGCCCGCGATCCGGCCCTCGCGCATGACCAGGATGCGGTCGCTGACACCGATCACCTCTTCCATGTCGCTCGAGATCATCAGCACCGCGACGCCGGAGTCAGCGAGGCCACGCATCAGCTTGTAAATCTCCGACTTGGAGCCGACATCGATGCCGCGGGTCGGCTCGTCGAAGATCACGACCTTGGGCGTCATGGAGAGCCACTTCGCCAGCACCACCTTCTGCTGGTTGCCGCCCGACAACGTGCCGACCAGGGTGTCGATGGAGGCGGTCCGGATGTCGAGGGCGGTGCGGCGTTCGTCGGCGTTGCGGCGCTCGGCGCCGCTCTTGATGATCGCCCCGACAGCGAAGGCGGCGAGGTTGGCCAGCGAGACGTTCTCCTTCACCGAGAACTCCAGCACCAGACCCGAGCGCTTGCGGTCCTCCGGCACCAGGAAGATGCCATGGTCGATGGCATCGCGCGGCGTGGCGATGGCGAGCTTGCGGCCCTCGAGGCTGAGCTCACCGGCAAGCCGCCGGTCGATACCGAAGAGGACGCGGGCAAGCTCGGTGCGGCCGGCGCCGACCAGCCCCGCCATGCCTAAAATCTCGCCCGAGCGCAGGGCCAGGTCGATGGCGTGCTCGGGGTGCGCCGGCGTCCGCACGCCCGCGAGCTCGAGCACCGTGACGCCGGGCGGGCGGTCGGCCGGGACGTGCAGGGATTTCAGGTCGCGGCCGATCATCATGCGGATCATGGTGTCGTGATCGATCTCGCCCTTCGCCAGCTCGCCGACGACGGCGCCGTCGCGCAGCACCACCACCCGATCGGCACAGTGCTCGACCTCGACCAGGCGGTGGGAGATGAAGATCACGGCGACGCCGCCCGCTTTCAGCTCGGCAATCACCCTCAGGAGACGCGCTGTCTCCGAAGCGGTCAGGCTCGAGGTCGGCTCGTCCATGATGACGATGCGGGCATCGAGCGACAGCGCCTTGGCGATCTCGACCAGCTGGCGCTGGGCGAGCGACAGCTCGGCGACCGGCGTGTCGGCCTGAAAATCCACGCCGAGCCGCTGCAGCAACGGCATCACCTTGGCGCTCAGCGCCGCCCGGTCGATCAGCCGGAGCGGACCGGCGAAGACCGGCTCGCGGCCGATCATGACGTTGGCCGCGACATCGAGATTGTCGAAGAGGTTCAGCTCCTGGTGCACGAAGGCGATGCCGGCCGCCATGGCGCCGGCGACGCTGAGCGAGCGATGCTCGACGCCCTCGATGCGGATCGCCCCTTCCGTCGGCTCGACGACGCCGCCCAGGATCTTCATCAGAGTCGACTTGCCGGCACCGTTCTCGCCGATCAGCGCCAAAACCTCGCCGCGCTCGACCTTGAGGCTGACGCGGTCGAGCGCCCTGACGCCGGGATAGCTTTTGCTGACCGATGCGAGCTCGAGAAGCGGCGGGGTCACGGGATACAGTCTAGCCTTGCCGGACCGCGGGTCTCCAGACCCGCTCATGCTCTTCCGGACCGCGAGCCTCCGGCTCGCTCATGATTATGAGCGCGCAGGATGCGCGGTCCAGAAGACCATGACATGAGCGGACCTGGAGGTCCGCGGTCCGGCAAGACGATTACTTCTTGCCCTGCCGCTCCTTCAGCGTCGTCCAGAAGGCGTCGACGTTGCTCTTGTCGATGATCTGGGTCGGCACGATGATCAGCTTGTTGGCGGGGATGAAGGACTTGTCGCCTTCGAGGTACTTCGCCATGTCCTTCATGCCCTGGTAGCCCCATTCATAGGGCTGCTGCACGACGGTGCCGACGATGGTGCCGTCCTTGACGCCGCCCAGCGTGATCGGATCCTCGTCGAAGCCGATGATCGTCACCTTGCCGATCTTGCCGGCGTCCTTCAGCGCCTCGTAGATGCGCGGCGTGTTGTAGGAATAGAAGCCAACCATGCAGTTGATCTCGGGACGCGCCGTGATCGTGTCCTCGACATTGCGCTTGGCGCGGGTCTGGTCGATGTCGTCGGCGCGCACGTCGACCAGCTCGATCTTCGAGCCCTTGATGGTCTCCTTCACGCCCTCGATGCGCTCGCGCGCATTGTCGGCCCCGGGCAGGCCGACGAAGCCCATGCACTTGCCGCCGTTGGGCATCGCCTTCAGCATCAGCTGGCCGGCCTGCTTGCCGGCATCGACGTTGGACGAGCCGATATAGGCCACGCGCTTGCTGTTGGGCGCGTCGCTGTCGGTGGTGAAGAGCGCGACCTGGCCGCCGACACGGTTCAGTGCATCGCCCATGGTCTTGGGGTCGACCGCGCTCACCATGATGCCGGCGACGCCCGCGGCGACGAGGTCGTCCATGATGCGCGTCTGGATCGCAGCCGACGACTGCTCGGGATACTTGAACGTCAGCGTGTAGTTGGGCAGCTCGGTCTGCGCCTTCTTCACACCGGCCTCGGCCGCCTTCCAGAAATCGGAAGCGCCGTTGACCACGAAGGCCAGGGTTTTCTTGTTCTGCGATTGCGTCGTGCCGGCGAGACCGACCAGGGCGGCGGCGACGACAGCAGTGGTAGCCAAAAGCTTTTTCACGATCGTCCTCCCTCATCTCTTGCTAAGCGCTTCATCGAGCGCGGGGGGATCGTTCGACCGATTCGATAGGCCGTCAATCCGCCGCCACAGGGGGGAAGATATGCAGACTTAGGCGAGCGCGTCGTCGATGGCGCTGCCCAGACGATCGACGATCTCGCCGATCTGGCCTTCAGTGACGATGAAAGGCGGCGCCAGCAGCACATGATCGCCGCGCGTGCCGTCGATGGTCCCACCCATCGGATAAACCATCAGGCCGCGCGCCATGGCAGCTTTCTTCACTCGCGCATGAAGCTTCTTCGCCGGATCGAACGGCATCTTGCTCAAGCGGTCTTCGACCAGCTCGACGGCCTGGAACAGGCCGCGACCGCGGATATCGCCGACATGCGGATGATTGCCGAAGCGCTCGCCGAGGCGCCGGCGCAGGAGGGCGCCCATCTCGCGCACGTTGGCCAACAGGTTGTCGCGCCGGATGGTCTCCTGGACCTCGAGGGCCGCTGCGCAGGCCAGCGGATGGGCCATGTAGGTGTGGCCATGCTGGAAGAAGCCGCTGCCGCCCGCGAAGGACTCGTAGATCTGTTGCCCCAGCAGCACGGCGCCGATCGGCTCGTAGCCACCGCCCAGGCCCTTGGCGATGGTCATGAGGTCGGGTGCGATGCCCTCCTGCTCGCAGGCATGCAGCGTGCCGGTGCGGCCCATGCCGCACATCACCTCATCCAGGATCAGCAGCACGCCGTGACGGTCGCAGATCTCGCGGATGCGCTTGAAATAACCCTTGGCCGGTGGCACGGCCCCCGCGGTGGCGCCGACCACGGTCTCGGCCACGAACGCCATCACGGTCCCAGGCCCGAGCTCGCGGATCTTGGCGTCCAGCGCATCGGCGGCGCGGCGGCCGTACGCCTCCTCGCTCTCGCCCGGCTCCTGGAAGCGATAGGCGAAGCAGGGATCGACGTGATGGGTCTCGATCAGGAGCGGCGAGAAGGGCGCGCGTCGCCATTCGTTGCCGCCGGCCGCCAGCGCGCCCAGCGTGTTGCCGTGATAACTCTGGCGGCGGGCGATGACATGGCGGCGCTGTGGCTGGCGGCGCTCGATGAAATGCTGGCGCGCCATTTTCAGCGCGGCTTCCACCGCTTCCGAGCCGCCGCTCACCAGGTAGGCGTGGCTGATGCCTTCAGGGGCGTCGGCAATCAGCCGGTCGGCGAGTTTCTCGGCGACCTCGGTGGTGAAGAAGCCGGTGTGGGCGTAGGCGAGCCGGTCGAGCTGTTCGTGCAGGGCACGCGTGACGGCAGGATGGCCGTGGCCCAGGCAGGAGACGGCGGCGCCGCCCGAGGCATCGATGTAGCGCTTGCCCGTGGCGTCGACGATCTCGATGCCGCTGCCGGTGGCGGCGATGGGAAGGGCGCCGGCGATCTGGCGGTGGAGAAGATGGGTCATGTCATTACCGGGGGCGCGGCACTCCAAGGTCGCGGATTACCGCGACCCAGCCGCTCATGGGGTGTTGGATAAGAGAGAAAATGCGCCACTGGAGTGGCGCGCTCCCGGCAAAGAAACATGATCAGCGTCCGCTGCGTCTTGGCAGGTGCACGCCGAAGGCTGAGAGCTGCGCCTCGGCATGCTCGAGCGCGGCCATCGCCTTGGTGCCGTCGCGGCCGGCGACCAGGGCGGCCAGAATCTCGGCGACCGCCAGCAGCGGCGTCATCGCATGGAAGAAGGAGGGGCTGTCGGTGGCCGCCAGGATGGTGTTGGCGGCGATCTGGGCGAGCGGCGAGACTTCCGCATCGGTGAGCGCCACCACGGGCACCGACCGGCCCGCCGCATAGCGCGCGCCGTCGACTGTGGCGCGGGCGTAGGGCTCCACGCTCGCCGCCAGCAGCACGTCGTCTGGGCCGGCGTCGCGGATGGCGTCGAGTCCCGTGCCGCCGGCATCGTCCAGCATCACCGTCTTGTCACCGAGCAGCGACAGCATGTAGTGGAAGTGCCAGGCGACGGCGTGACAGGAGCGCAAGCCGAGGCAATAGATGCGCCGCGCTTCGTGCAGCCGCGTCGCTGCATCGACCAGGCGATCAAGCGCGCCGGGCTCGGCCAGGGCCGCGATCTGGCGAGACAAGGTCGTTGCCATCTCGGCCGCCAGCGCCCGCTCGCCGTGCAGCGCCTGCGCCTCTACCTGGGCGCCCGCCTTGCCGGCGAAGCCCAGCGTGCCGGCGCGCACCGCACCGGCATAGAGCTCGCGCACGCTGTCGTAGCCGTCGAGGCCGAGCCGCTTGGCCAGGCGCGTCATGGTCGCGGGCGGCACGCCGGCGCGCCGCGCCTGCTCGCGCATGGAAAGCAGAGCGACATCGTCGGGACGATCGAGCATCCAGCGCGCCGCCGTCTGCAATTGCGACGGCAGCGCATCGAACGCCTCGACGATCGAGGCGTTGAGCGGACCCTTGCCTTCCATCAGCGCAACGGCAGGGGATACATCAGGCCGCCCTTGGTCCAGAGACCGTTCAGCCCGCGCGCCAGCTTGAGCGGGCTGCCGGCGCCGACATTGCGCTCATAGCTCTCGCCGTAGTTCCCGACCTGCTTGATGATGTTGTAGGCCCACTTCTCGTCGAGCTGCAGGGCCTTGCCGTTGCCCGGCTTCACGCCCAGCAGGCGCTGCACCAGGGCGTCAGTCGACTTCAGCTGCTCGTCGACATTGGCCGTGGTGATGCCACGCTCCTCGGCCTCCAGCATCGCGAACAGCGACCAGCGCACGACGGCGTTCCAGACATCGTCGCCGCGGCGCACGAACGGTCCCAGCGGCTCCTTGGAGATTAGCTCGGGCAGGAGCATGTAGTCAGCTTGGCGGCCGCGCGTCGCCAGCGCCGACGCCAGCGCCGAGGAATCCTGGGTGACGGCGTCGCAGCGACCGCTGAAAAACGCCTCATACATCACGTCGACACTCTCGAAGACCACCGGCTTGAAGGTGAGGTTGCGGCTGCGGAACCAGCTCGCGACGTTGAACTCGTGGGTCGTGCCCTGAGCGACGCAGATGGTGGCGCTGTTGAGCTCGGCCAGCGCCTTCACGCCGAGCTTCTTGGACACCATGAAGCCCTGGCCGTCGTAGAAGTTGACGCCGGAATACTGCAGGCCGATGCCGGCATCGCGCTCCAGCGTGATGGTCGAGTTGCGCAACAGCACGTCGATCTCGCCCGACTGCAGGGCGAGGAAGCGCTGCTGGGCCGACAGCGGCACGTACTTGGTCTTGGCGGCGTCGCCCAGTACGGCCGCTGCGATGGCGTTGCACATGTCGACGTCGAGGCCGGACCACTTGCCCTGGCTGTCGGCCAAGGAGAAGCCGCCCAGGCCGACATTGACGCCGCAGATCACCTGACCGCGCTTCTTCACTGCTTCCAGGGTCGAGGTCGGTGGCGTCTGGGCAGAAGCGGCGGCAAAGGCGAGGACGCCCATGGCAGCGCCGGCAGCGAGCAGTCGACGGATGATGGTCATTGGGCTTTTCCCCCTGAAACGACTGCTGACAGTGCTACTCGCGAGCCCCGCAATATGCAACACTTGAATCTATTGCATCTCAACATGATCCATTTGGCTCAATCTGGAGCCGATTCCTTATGGTTACTGCTGACGGAATTGAAACTGCGACGCGCTACAACCACATGTGCCGCGCCGCAAAATGGTCCGCGCGGGGGAGTTCCTGTTTGTCCGCATATCCTCGTCGTCTGCTGGCAGCTGCCAGCCTCTTTCTTTCCCTGACATCGACATCAGTCCTCGCCCCACCAGCATTGGCACAGGGCGGCCCGCCGGCCATGCCGGTCACCATCGCCCCACCTGTCGCCAAGCGGGTGACCCAGTGGGACGAGTTCTCCGGCCGCTTCGAGGCGGTGGCCCAGGTCGAGGTGCGCGCCCGCGTCTCAGGCTTCATCGACAAGATCCATTTCAAGGACGGCCAGCTGGTCAATGTCGGCGACCTCCTGTTCACCATCGACAAGCGGCCGTTCGAGATCGCGGTCCAAAGTGCCGAGGCCGAGGTTGCGCGCAACAAGGCGCAGGTCGACATCGCCGAGCTGCAGGTCGAGCGCGGCGCGGCGCTGGTCAAGTCCAAGAACATTCCCGAGGCCGAGTACGACCAGCGCAAGGCCAACCTCGCCGTCGCCCGCGCCCAGCTCAAGGCGGCCGAGGCAGCGGTACGCAACGCCGAACTCAATCTCGACTGGACCGACGTCCGGGCGCCGCTCGCCGGCCGCATCTCCGACCGCAAGGTCGATGCCGGCAACCTGATCCAGGGTGGCCAGCAGGGCGCCACGCTGCTCGCCAGCATCGTCACCCTCGACCCGATCCGCTTCGTGTTCGACGTCGCCGAATCCGATTTCATCCGCTACACGCGCCTCTATCTTTCGGGCGCCATGGCCTCGGCGCGCGATTCGGTGAACCCGGTGCGCATCCGCCTGTCCGACGAGACGGAATGGACACGCAACGGCAAGGTCGACTTCGTCGACAACACGCTCAGCGCGCGCTCGGGCACCATGCGCATCCGCGCCGTGGTCGAGAACAAGAACCAGCTGCTGACGCCCGGCATCTTCGGCCGCGTGCAGCTGTTCGGCGGCGAGTATGATGCGCTGCTGGTCCCCGATTCGGCGATCGTGTCGGACCAGGCCCGCAAGATCGTGTTCGTGGTCGGTGACAACGACGTGGTGCAGGCCAAGCCGGTGAAGCTCGGCCCGATCGTCGACGGCTTGCGCGTGATCCGCGAGGGCCTTGCCGCGACCGACAACGTCGTTCTGGACGGGCTCGCCAACCCGATGGTGCGGCCGGGCGCCAAGGTCAAGCCGCAGAAGGGCGAGATCAAGACCGCCGACGCCAAGCCCAGCAGCAAGTAGTACCGGCCTCAGCCCTCTCGGTTCGCCATGCGTTTTTCCCATTTTTTCATCGACCGGCCGATCTTCGCGTCGGTGCTGTCGATCATCATCCTGATCGTGGGCGGCATCGCCCAGCGTGCCCTCCCCGTGGCCGAGTATCCCGAGATCGCGCCGCCGACGGTGAACGTGACGGCGACCTATCCCGGCGCCTCGGCCGAGGTCATCGCCCAGACCGTCGCCACGCCGCTCGAGCTCGAGATCAACGGCGTCGACGACATGCTCTACATCGTCTCGCAGTCGACCGGAGACGGCCGCCTGTCGATCAACGTCGTGTTCAAGCCCGGCACCGACATCGACCAGGCCCAGGTCAACGTGCAGAACCGCGTGGCAGTGGCGCAGCCGCGCCTGCCCGAGGACGTGCAGCGGCTGGGCATCGTGGTGCGCAAGGCCTCTCCCGACCTGATGATGGTCGTGCACATGACGTCGCCCGACGGCAGCCGCGACCAGCAGTACATCTCCAACTATGCCACGCTCTACGTGAAGGACGTGCTGGGCCGCATCGACGGCGTCGGCAACGTGCTGGTGTTCGGCGCGCGCGATTATTCGATGCGCGTCTGGCTCGACCCCGCGCGTGTCGCCGCGCACAACCTGACGGCCGGCGAGGTGATGCTGGCGATGCGGGCGGCCAACCTGCAGGTCGCCGCCGGCGCCATCAACCAGGCCCCCGCCGTGTCGCCGGGCGGCTTCACGCTGTCGGTGCAGACACTCGGCCGTCTCACCGCGCCGGAGGAGTTCGGCAACATCGTGCTGCGTGCCGAGCCCGACGGCCAGGTGACGCGCCTGCGCGACGTGGCGCGCATCGAGCTGGGCGCGCAGGACTACACGCTGAACGCCTATCTCGACAACAAGAACGCCACCGCGCTCGGCATCTTCCAGCGCCCCGGCTCCAACGCCATCGCCACCTCGGCCCAGATCAAGGCGACGATGGAGAAGCTCAAGAAGGACTTCCCGGCCGGGCTCGACTACTCGGTGGTCTACAATCCGGTGGAGTTCATCCAGGCCTCGGTCGATGCGGTGATCGAGACGCTGTTCGAGGCGCTGCTGCTGGTCGTGATCGTGGTGATCGTGTTCCTGCAGACCTGGCGGGCCGCGATCATCCCCCTGCTCGCCATCCCGGTGTCGCTGATCGGCTCGTTCGCCGTGATGGCCGCGGTCGGGGTGTCGTTCAACACCTTGTCGCTGTTCGGCCTTGTGCTGGCGATCGGCATCGTCGTCGACGACGCCATCGTCGTGGTCGAGAACGTCGAACGCTACCTGACGCAGGGCATGTCGCCCAAGGCCGCGGCCCACAAGACCATGGACGAGGTCGGCGGCGCGCTGATCGCGATCTCCCTGGTGCTGATCGCGGTGTTCCTGCCGACCGCCTTCATCACCGGCCTGCAGGGCACCTTCTACAAGCAATTCGCCATCACCATCGCTGCCTCGACGGCGATCTCGGCCTTCGTGTCCCTGACGCTGTCGCCCGCGATGGCGGCGGTGCTGCTCAAGACCCATGCGCTGTCGCACATCGAGCATGCCAAGCCGACCCTGCTCGAGCGGCTGATGTGGCCGATCAACACGTTCTTCCGCCTGTTCAATCGCGGCTTCGACTGGCTGTCGAACTTCTACGGCCACGCCACGGCGCGCATTATCCGCCTGTCGACCATCGTCCTGGTCGTCTATGCCGGCTTGCTGGGTCTGACGGGCTGGCGGTTGGTCAACACCCCGACCGGTCTGGTGCCGCAGCTCGATCGCTCCTACCTGATCGCCGTCTTGCAATTGCCGGCGGGCGCCACGCTGGACCGCACCGACAAGCTGGTAAAGAAGGCGTCGGAGATGATCATGGCGACGCCGGGCGTCGAGCATGCCGTGGCCTTCGTCGGTCTCGACGGCGCCACCTTCACCAACGCGCCCAACACCGGCGTGGTGTTCGTCACCCTGAAACCCTTCGCCGAGCGCCGCGACCTGCCGATGGACAAGATCCTGGCCGACCTGCGCGGCAAGATGTTCTCGCTGCGCGAGGCGTTCGTGTTCGTGCTCGAACCGCCTTCGGTGCCGGGCATCGGCACCGGCGGCGGCCTCAAGGGCTACGTGCAGGACCGCGCCGCCCGCGGCCTGCCGGCGCTCGAGGGCGCGACCTGGGCGCTGGCCGGGGCCGCCGGCCAGGCGCCGGGGCTCACCCAGGCCTTTACCCTGTTCAGCACGCGCACGCCGCAGATCTGGGCCGAGATCGACCGCACCAAGGCCGAGCAGCTTGGCGTGCCGATCGCCCGCGTGTTCGAGACGCTGTCGATCTACATGGGATCGGGCTACGTCAACGACTTCAACATCCTCGGCCGCACCTACCGCGTGACGGCGCAGGCCGACGATCCCTACCGCCTCACGGTGCGAGACGTCGGCAACCTCAAGACACGGTCGGCCTCGGGCGAGATGGTGCCGATCGGATCGGTCGCGACCTTCTCCGATACGACCGGCCCCTATCGCGTGCCGCGCTACAATCTCTACCCCGCGGCTGAGGTCCAAGTGGCGCTGAAACGCGGCTTCTCCTCGGGCCAGGGCATCGCCACCATCGAAGGGCTGTCCGAGAAGCTGCTGCCCTCGGGCTTCGGCTTCGAATGGACCGAGATCGCCTTGCAGGAGAAGCTCGCCGGCGACACCGCCATCCTGGCTTTCGGCCTCGCCGTGGTGTTCGTGTTCCTGCTGCTGGCCGCGCTCTACGAGAGCTGGCTGCTGCCGCTGGCGGTCATCCTGATCGTGCCGATGTGCGTGCTGGCCGCCATGATCGGCGTCAACCTGCGCGGGCTCGACCGCAACATCCTGGTCGAGATCGGCCTGGTGGTGCTGGTGGGCCTCGCGGCCAAGAACGCCATCCTGATCGTGGAGTTCGCCAAGCAGGCCCACGAAGCGGGGATGAGCCGCTGGGACGCCGCGGTCAGCGCCGCGCGGACCCGGCTGCGCCCGATCCTCATGACCTCGCTCGCCTTCATCCTGGGCGTGGTGCCGCTGGTCGTGAGCTTCGGCGCCGGCGCGGAGATGCGCCAGTCGCTGGGCACCGCGGTGTTCTTCGGTATGCTGGGCGTGACCTTCTTCGGCCTGCTGTTCACGCCGGTGTTCTATACGGTCTGCACCGGTCTCTCGGAGCTGCGCTTCAAGTGGCGCAAGCCCGAGGTGCCGCCTGAGCCGACCTTCAAGCCGGACCAGATCTGACGACGGAGAAGCCAATGCCTCCTCATGCCGCTCTCGCCGCCGGTCGCCTCGCGGTCATCACCGGGGCCGCGAGCGGCATCGGCCTGGCGGCCGCCAGCCGCTTCGCGTCGATGGGCATGAGGGTGTGCCTGGCCGATCTGTCGGCCGACGCCCTGGAGCGGGCCGCCGAGGAGGTCGCAACGGTGGCGCCCGATGGACGCGCCGCGGTGATCACCGTGCCGACCGATGTCAGCAAGCTCGAGAGCGTGCAGGCGCTTAAGGACCACGCCTATGGCTCCTTCGGGGAGGTGGCGGTGCTGATGAACAACGCGGGCACCGCGCCGGGCGGCGGCCCTTGGGATCACTACGAGCGCTGGAAGCGCGTCCTCGACGTCAATCTGTGGGGCGTGATCAACGGCGTGCAGACCTTCACGCCGGCGATGCTCGCGCAGAAGACGCCCTGCGCCATCATCAATACCGGCTCCAAGCAGGGCATCACCTGCCCGCCCGGTGACACGGCTTACAATGTCAGCAAGGCGGGGGTGAAGGTGCTGACCGAGGCGCTGGCCCACAGCCTGCGCAACGAGGAAGGCAGCCGCATCTCCGCCCACCTGCTGATTCCGGGCTCGACCTTCACCGGCATGACCGCGCGCGGCCGCAGCGAGAAGCCGGCCGGGGCCTGGACGCCCGACCAGGTGATCGACATGCTGGTCGACGGCATGGGCAGAGGCGACTTCTACATCCTCTGTCCCGACAACGAGGTGACGCGCGAGGTCGACAACCGCCGCATCCTGTGGGCGGCCCAGGACATCACTGAGAATCGCCCGCCGCTGTCGCGCTGGCATGCCGAGTACAAGGAGGCGTTTGCCGCCTTCCTGACCGCGGAGAAGTGACATGACTCGCTGGCTCAGCCTTGCCGTCGCCATTGGCGTTGTCGCCGTCGCCGCAACCAGCCTCGGCATCTGGCCGTCCGCGGCCGAGAGCGCGAAGGTCGTGCCGGCCCCTACCGCTGATCTCCCAACCGGTCAGGCAACGGAAGTCGCCGTGCTTGCGGGCGGCTGCTTCTGGGGCGTGCAGGGCGTGTTCCAGCATGTCGACGGCGTGACCAGCGCCGTGTCGGGCTATGCCGGCGGCGACAAGTCGACAGCCGACTACAATCGCGTGAGCTCGGGCCGCACCGGCCACGCCGAATCGGTTCGCATCACCTACGACCCCAGCAAGGTGAGCTACGGCCGCATCCTGCAGATCTACTTCTCGGTGGCGCACGATCCCACCCAGCTCAATCGCCAGGGACCCGACGTCGGCACGCAATACCGCTCGACGATCTTCCCGCAGAACGACGAGCAGGCGCGCGTCGCCAAGGCCTATGTCGACCAGCTCAATCAGGCGCAAACCTTCTCAGCCGCGGTCGTGACCACGATCGAGCCCGGCAAGCCGTTCTATGCCGCCGAGGCCTATCACCAGGACTACATGACCCTGAACCCGAGCCAGCCCTACATCGTGTTCCACGACAAGCCCAAGCTCGAGAATCTGAAGCGCCTGTTCCCGCAGGCCTGGCGCGCGGAGCCGATGCTGGTGTCGAAGACCGGAGTCTCGAACTAGGCTCCTCACCGCGTGACCTCTTGGCGATAGCCGTCGTCGCCGGGAAGGTGATAATGGCCCCGGATTGGGGGGCGGGATGAGACGGCGCACGTTCGCCACACTGGCCGGTTCGGCGACGCTGTCGCCGCTCATGGCACGTGCCCAGTCGGGAAGGACGTTGCGCGTCGGCACAGCCAATGCCCAGCCGCGAGCGGCACCGCAATGGCAGGCCTTTCTCGCCCGCATGGCCGAGCTCGGCTATCGCGAAGGCGATAACCTCACCTACGACCACGTCCAGATCCCCAATCCGCAGGCCTGGGAGGCGAGCTACCGCGAGGTGATCGCGAGAAAGCCGGACATCGTCGTCGCTTCGGGCCCCGAGAACAGCCTCAAGGCGGCGATCGCCACCGCCGGCAAGCTGCCGATCGTGATGATCGCTGTCGATTTCGATCCCGTCGCGAAGGGCTATGTCAAAAGCCTGTCGCGACCCGGCGCAAACGCCACCGGAGTCTACTTCCAGTCGGTCGAGCTGGTCGGCAAACGGCTCGATATACTGAGGACGGCATTCCCCAACATCACGACGATGATGGCGTTCTGGGATCCTTCGTCGGTCGATCATTGGCAGGCTGTGCAGGCGGATGCACCGCGGTTCGGCCTGCGCGTGACCGGCGTAGAGTTCCGCCAGCAGCCCTACGACTACGATCGGGCGGTGGCGGACACGACGGCCGGTACGTCCAGCTTCCTCTATTGCGGTGCGTCGCCCTTCTTCTTCCTCGACCGCCAGCGGCTGGCCCAGTTCGCCATCCAGCATCGGCTGGTGGCGATGTACGATCTCCGCGAGTTCGTCGTCGCCGGCAGCCTGATGTCCTACGGCCCGTCGCTGACCGCGATGTTCGCGCTCGCGGCGAACTACGTCGATCGCATCGCCAAGGGCGCCAGGCCTTCCGACACGCCGATCGAGCAGCCAACCAAGTTCGAGCTCGTGCTCAACCTCAAGACGGCCAACGCCATGGGCCTCGTCCTGCCGCCGACCCTGCTGGCGCGTGCTGACGAGCAGATCGAATAGGCGCTCAGGCCGGCACGGGCCGCACCGGGCGCAGCAGCGCGTGACTCACCTGCACCAGGCCGGCCAGGAGACCAACCGCGACGGCGAGTCGCCACGCAAGGTCGTACGAGCCGAGATGATCGTAAATGATGCCGCCGCCGAAGGCGCCGACGAAGCTGCCGACCTGATGGCTCATAAAGGCAACGCCCTGGATCATGGCCTGCCAGCGCAAGCCGAACATCTCGGCCACACCGCCTGCAACCAGCGGTCCGACGCCCAGCCACAGGAAGCCCATCAACGACGCGAAGATCAGCGTCGTCGCGGGCGTCGGCGGCAGCATGAAGTACCAGCCCAGCACGATCGACCGGGCGATGTAGATCCCGCCTAGCAGCCCGAGCTTCGACCAGCGCCCGCCGGCCCACCCGAAGAACAACCCGCCGAACACGTTGAACAGACCGATGGCCGCCAGCGCCTGGGCGCCGAGCGCAGGATCCAAGCCGCAGATCGCGAGATACAACGGCAGGTGCGTGGCGGTGAAAAGGAGCTGCATGCCACAGACGAAGTAGGCCGCAGTCATCACCAGGAAGGCCGGACTGGCCAGCGCCCGCCGCAGCGCGTCGCGCGCGGATTCGCGACCGTGATGAACGGAGGTGGCCGAGGTGGCGAGCCGGTCAATGCGGCCGGCGATCCAGGCGGCCGGCAGCATGCCCAGCGCCATGATCAGGAAGCCGACGACGCCCGCACGCCAGCCCAGCTCGACAATCAGCGCCTGGCCGATTGGCGCTGACAGGAGCGAGCCCAGCGAGCCGGAGGCGGTGATGGCGCCCAGCACCAGGCTGCGCGATCGGCCAGAGACGGCCTGCGAGCCGACCGACAGGGCGATGGCGGCGGCGGTGCAGGCGAGTGCCACGCCGATCAGCAGCCCGGCTCCCAGCAGCACGCCCAGCACGCCCTGGGCGGTGGCGAACAGCAGCATGCCCAGCAGATAGAGAACGCTGCCGACCATCATCACCGGCCGGAACCCGTATCTTGCCGCCAGGGCGCCGGCGACTGGCTGCAGGAAGCCCCAGGCCAGGTTCTGCAGCGACATGGCCAGCGCGAAGTCGGAGACGCTGACGGCGATGTCGCGGGTGAGCGGCGGCATGACCAGGCCGAAGCTCTGGCGGATGCCCATGCCGAGGCTCAGCATGATCGAGGCGCCGATCAGGATCGGCATGACCGGACGCACTTCCTTCAGGACGCTCATGGCACCACCCTTGATTACACAGGTCGGTGTACTTTAAGCTGGGCCAGCGACCGGTCAACAGAAAAGTACACAGGTCTGTGTAATCATGGCACGCGCCGAGGACAGAACCACCGCGATGGAGGAGCGCATCCTCGATACCGCCGACCGGCTGTTCTACGGCCAGGGCATCCGCGCGGTCGGCGTCGACACGATCGCGGCCGAGATCGGCATCAGCAAGCGCACGCTCTACAACTACTTCCCGTCGAAGGACGACCTGATCGTCGCCTACCTGCAGCGCCGCCTGCGGCCGGTGCCGATCTCCGACCTGCCGCCGGCCGATCAGATCCTGGCCAACTTCGATCGGCTGGAGCGCACTTTTTCCGCCGGCGTTTTCCGCGGCTGTCCCTTCGTCAATGCCGTGGCCGAGATCAAGGAGGAAAGCCACGCCGCCAACAAGCTCGCCTTCACCTTCAAGGAGCAGCGCCGGCTGTGGTTTCGCGAGCTGCTGACCAGGCTCAAGGTCAAGGATCCCGATACGCTCGCCATGCAGCTACAGATCCTGGCCGACGGCGCCATCGTCGCCGCGCTGGTGCGCGGCGATCCCAAGGTCGCCGTCACCGCCCAGGACGCGGCGCGCACGCTGCTGGAAGCGGCGGGTGTCAAGGTGCCGAAACACTGCAAACCTCACCCTGAGGAGCGCCCGCAGGGCGCGTCTCGAAGGGTAGCCAACAGCACCACTGGGGCCCATCCTTCGAGACGCCGCGCTACGCACGGCTCCTCAGGATGAGGTTGGGCTAGGCCGGGTTCGGCCGCAGCACGCGGTGCAGGTCGAGCACCGGCGGGTCGTGGCCCATCTGCGACAGCAGTGTATGGACTTGCGCGCGATGATGAGTCTGGTGATTGAAGAAATGCGGCACGATCACGGACGCAGGATCGGTGCTCTTGAAACCGGCATTGTTGACGTAGCTCAGCGAGCGTTCGAGGAAGCCTGTCGGCAGCGCGCCGAAGAAGGCCTCGATGCGCTGGTCCGTCTCGATCCGTGCGGTGCGGAGTTCGTCGAAGGAGTCGAACAGGATGGCGCCAAGATTGGTCGAGGGATGCTCGCCGCCTTCAAAGCGCGTCATCCAGATGCGATCGCCCAACACCAGGTGATTGAGCGTGCCGTGCACGCTCTTGAAGAACGCTCCGAGGTCGCGCCGCCGCTCCGCGTCGGAGAGGCGTGCGCAGGCCTCGTAGAGATGCTGGTTGGCCAGCCAGTTGTAGTGGGCGTATTGCGCCCAGGTCGCGGTCATCCGCCGTTGTACCGCCGATCAGCGGGCGGCGGCGATGACCAAGCGGGCAATCTCGCGAACCAGACCGGCGACGGCGGCGCTCCGCAGGCGGTGGGCGCGCTGGGCATAGATCTGGCGTTCGGAATGGCTGGGATAGGCGATGGAGAACATGGGAACCTCCGGGGAGTTGAAAGTTACTTAATTGATTTCCAAACAGTCGATAATTTACTTTGATTGACTATGACTCATGAATTCTATTCACTATTCTCGCAATGATCGATCACGCCAGCGAAATGGCCGCCTTCGTGCGGGTCGTTGATTCCCATGGTTTTTCCGCCGCCGCGCCCCTGCTCGGCCTGACGCCGTCGGCGGTCAGCAAGCTGGTCACGCGCCTGGAGACGCGTCTCGGCGTGCGGCTGCTGCAGCGCACGACCCGGGCGCTCAACCTCACCCAGGAGGGCGAGGTCTTCTATGCCGCCGCCAAGCGCATCGTGGGCGAGATCGAGACGCTGGAGAACCAGGTCGCCGGCCAAAGCGGCACGCCGAGCGGCACCCTGCGCGTGACGACGTCGCTCGCCTTCGCCACCCATCAGCTGGCGCCCGTGCTGTCGGAGTTCCTGGCGCGCCATCCGCTGGTAAAGCTCGAATTGCTGCCGACCGATCGGGTGATCGACATGGTCGAGGAGGGCATCGATGTCGCGCTGCGCATCGGGCGGCTGGCCGATACCAGCTTCATGGCGCGCAAGATCGGTGAGGACAAACGCCTGATTTGCGCTGCGCCGTCCTATCTTGCCCGGCACGGCACGCCGCGGCGGCCCGAGGATCTGGCGCGGCACAACTGCATCGTCTCGCGCGATCACCCCTATCTCAACCGCTGGTCCTTCAAGGTCGACGGCCGCCCGCTTGAGATCGATGTCCATGGCCGGGTCGCCGTCTCCGAGGGCGAGGCGCAGATGCAGCTAGCGCTGCAGGGTGTCGGCATTGTGCGAGTCACCCGGCTCACGCTAACCCAGGCGATCCGTAACGGCTCATTGGTGCCGCTGCTGAGCGAGTTCTCGGCCGAGGAGCCCCTCGCCATACACGCCGTCTATCCGCACCGCCGGCATCTCGCGCCCAAGGTGCCGGCCTTCGTCAACTTCCTGATCGAGAAGTTCACGCCGCCGCCGTGGGAGATATGACCTGTCGATACGGGATGCTAGGATCGGCCGCAGACAAGACGTGAACGCCGGGGGAAAGCCTATGGACCGCGACACCGACCTTTTCGTGCAGGCCTTCTGGGTCAAGTGCCGCGATGTCATCCGGCCGGAGCTCGATCGCACCATCGAGGAGCTGAAGAGCGCCGGCCACGATGCGCACGTCTCGACCCAGGAATATTCGCCGGTCGCCGACCGCCTGCCCGATGTCGGCCCGGTGCTCACCCTCACCGTGCATCCGCGCGGCGCCTCGGAGGGCCGCACGCTGCAGTTCCATGGCGACGTCGCCAAGCGCAGCCTCGAGATCATCGGCGCCGCGGGCAAGGCCCACCGCCACGAGCTGGCGGCCGTCGACGAGCCCCTGACCAAGCGCGAGATCGCCGACTGGCTGGCGCTGGCGCTGAACCACAATCCCTAAAGCGAGCGGAGTTAAGACATGCCCGATGCCATCGACGACCTGTTCCGCCGGTTCGGCAAGGCCTTCAACAAGGCCGATGTCGAGGAGATCGCTGCCTGTGTCACCGACGACTTCGAATGGCGGCTGAACGCCGGCGCCTCGCCCGGCGGCACGGTGCTGAAGGGCAAGGACGGGTTGCGCGCGCATTTCGGCGACAAGAGCAAGGCCCATCGCGAAGCGCGCTACTCGGAGGCGCGCATCCATCGCTCCGGCGACAAGCTGTTCGGCACCTTCCGCGTCACCGGCATCGATCATGCCGGCAAGCCGTTCGACCGCTACGGCATCGATCTCTACGAGCTGAAGGACGGCAAGATCGCGCTGAAGGACAGCTACCTCAAGGTCGACTGAGGTTCGCGTCGTCGCCAAGCAAGGACGGCGATGCCGAGCAGCAGGATCAGCGACAGGCCGGAGATCGCCTGGCCCCAACGCTCGGCCGGCAGGGCCTGCCGCGTGAGCTGCCAGACGTGGCGGCCCGGCGGCGCCGTGAAGGCGAGCAGCTTCTGGCGATCGGTGGCCGCGATCGGCAGAGCGGGCTCGAGCCGCCAGCCGGGAAAATAGAAGCGGCGCAGGACCACGGTCGTCGGCTGCTCGCTTTCGACCTCGATGCGCTGGCCGCCGAAACCGGTCTCGACAGCACGGCAGACCGATGGCTCGGGCGTACAGGAGATCGTCGGCACGCTGACCGATGTCAGGAAAGCGTCGTCCTCGAGGTGCCGGTCGAAGCCCATCGGCAGGTACTCGAAGGCGTCAAAGCGCGGCCTGTCGACCTGCGGCAGCGGCCGTTCCAGTATCTCATGCGTGTCCCCGCCAAGAGCGTAGAGGGCGGGGACGAGTGCCGCGACAGCGGCCGCCAGGATCGCGAGGCCAAGGCGCGAGCGAACAGGCCACTGCACGAGGCAGAGCGCCGAGACGATGGCGAACTCGAGCACGATCAGCAGCCGGAAGGGGAACTGCACCTTGGCGGTCTGCGGCAGCTCCCAGAACCACGGCACGGCGCCACTGATGAAGGCTGCACAGAGCAGACTGAGCACTGCCCAGAACGCCGCCTCCGAGCCGGCACTGCCGGCGAAAGTCAGGATTGCGATCGCCGCGAGGGTGTAGGTCAGCGTCGCCCAGGCGACGACATGCAGCCACGGCTCGAGCTTGCCCACCAGCAAAAGCGGGATGAGCAAGAAGTGTTCGAAACCGAACCAGAGCTCCGCGGTGTTGATCCAGTGCTGCAGCGCGAGCACGGGCACGAGATAGATCGCCGCCAGCCCGACACCCAGCACACCGCCAAGGGCGCAGCGGGCGAGAAAGCCGAGGGCGCGGCGCCGGTCGCCGATCCGCCAGGCCGTGTATAGCACGTAGAGCGGCAAGGCCGTGTAGGACACGAGGAGCAACGACGGCAGATGCGCCATGGCAAGAACGCCGTAGCTCACCGCGAGCAGAACGACGCCGGAGAGCCGCGTCGCCGTATGGCGTACCGCCAGCATGACCAGGGGGATCAGGATATAGACTGAGAACTCCGCCTGGGCGGCGCGCACATAGTGGTCGAACAGGTGATAGGGCGCGGCCATGTAGACGATGCCGCCGACCAGCGCCGCGCGCGGCGAGCCGCCTGCTTCTCCGAGCCAGGCATGCATCGCGAGACCCGACACCAGCATCATGAGCAGACGGGCGACCGACAAATTGTACGACACCGGCAGCAGGTTGGCGGTCGCCACGTTCACCAGGGCGTCGATCCAGTATGAGAAGGGCGGATAGAAATAAAAAACCGGCGCGCCGATCCCGTCGAACGACCCCGACAGCCAGCGCGGATAGAGAATGCCGGCGCGAAACTGCTGCTCGAACTCCGAGCCCCATTTGAGGGTATGCGGCGCATCGTGGCCGTGCAGCGTGCCCATCACCAGCGAGGGCGCCATCAGCAGGATGGCTGCCGCCAGCAGCACCAGGCGGGGATGGCGCACCAACATCCTACGGCGCCAAGGCCATGCGGCGGCCGCGCGTGCCGAGCGCCGCAGAGCCGAGCAGCAGCGTCGCCGACAGGCCGGAGATCGCCCAGCCCCATTGCTCGACAAGCAGCGCCTCGCGCGTCAGCCGCCAGACGTGACGGCCGGGCGGTGCGACGAACGCCACCAGCCTCAACGGGCCAACGGCGTGCAGCGGCAGCATCGGCTCAAGCCGCCACGCCGGAAAGTAGAAGCGACGCAGTGTGACGGTCGTGGGTGCGTCGGTGTCGATCTCGATGCCGAGATCGCCGAACTGTTCGGCCTGGGCGCTGCACAGCGCAGGCTTCGGCATGCAGGCAATGGTCGGCACGCCATCGAGCGGATGGTCCGGATACCGCTCCGCCTTGCTGAAATGAGCCGGCAGGTACTCGAAGGAGTCGCGTGAGCGCCAGCCCTCGCTCCGCGTCAGCTCCATGTGGATGCCGATGAACCGAGCGAGTTCATAGAGCGACGGCACGAAGGCAAGGAAGGCCGCAGCGAAGGCGAGTGAGGCGAGGCGCGAACGGAGCGGCCATGGCATCAGGCAGAGCGCTGTGACGACGGCAAATTCGGTCACGACGAGAAGGCGGAAGGGGAACTGCACCTTGTCCACCAGGGGCAGTTGCCAGAACCAGGGAACGAGTCCGGCAACGAAGAGAGCGCACAGCAGCCCGGTCAAGGCCCAGAATGCGGCCTCGCGGCGCGCCGCCACCATCAACACACCAATGGCAATAAAGCCGTAGCTCAGTGTTGCCAGCGCCATGGTGGTCAACCAGTCCTCGATCTCGCCCTGCAGCGCGCGCTGGAAGAAGAAATAGGCCTTGATGGTGAAGTAGTCGATCCAGAGCTCCTGCATGTTGATCCAACCGCCGAGCGTGAGCGCCGGCAGAAGATAGATCGCCGCCAACCCGGTGCCGAGCACACCGGCCAGCGCGCAGCGGGCAAAGAAGTCGACCGCGCGCCGCGTCTCGCCCAGTCGCCAACCGAGGTACAGCACGTACATCGGCAGCGCCGTGGTTGAAACCAGGACCGCCAGCGGCACATGCGTCATCACCAGGACGCCGTAAGCGACGCCAAGGAACGCGATCCCCCGCACCGTGCCGTTGGCGACCTGACGAACCGCCAGCATGACCAGCGGCAACACGGCATAGGCCGCGAACTCGGCATGGGAGCCGCGCAGGTAGTGATCGACCATGTGATACGGCGCAGCCATGTAGGCGAGCGTGCCGACCAGCGCAGCCCTCCGCGAGGCGCCTGCGCCCTCGAGCCAGGCATGCATCGCCAGGCCCGCCGCCACGAGCAGCAGCAGCCGGCTGATCGACAGGGTCCGGGCCACCGGCAGGAGATTGCCGGTCGCGAGGTTCACCAGCGCGTCGATCCAGAATGAAACCGGCGGATAGAAGTAGAAGACCGGCGCGCCGCCGCCATCGAAGGACTCCGCCAGCCACCGCGGGTAGAGAATGCCGGCGCGGAATTGCTCGGCGAATTGCGCCGCCCATTTGAAGGCCTGCGGCGTGTCGTGGCCGTGCAGCACGCCCAGCACCAATGACGGCAGCATCAGCAGCACCGCGGCCGCCGTGATCACGAGCCAGACGGCCGGCCGCTTCAACGGCATCATGACTATCTGAGGAAGCGCCGCGCGGCGCCGCAATACATGCGGTAAACCGGTGCGAACGAGGCGACGTCGGCCCATTCGTCGGCGGCATGGATGTTGGCGAAGCCGACGCCGGGCGCGCAGATCGTCGGCACGCCGCGGGCCGCCAGGAGGTTGCCGATGTTCGACGGCCCGCAGACGTCCGTCGGCACGACGCGCCCGAAGGCCTCGTGCGCGGCGGCTGCAAAGCTTTGCACCAGTGATGCGTCCGGCGAGACGAGATACGCCGGCCACTGATCGACCAGCTCGATGCGGCCTTCGCCGGCGACCAGACCTTCGAGCCAACGCAAGGCCTTGTCGCCATCGAAGGCACGCGTCAGGCGGATGTCGACGTGACAGACGGCGCGATCGGGAACGACGCTGAAGCCTTCGCCACCCTCGAGATGGGTCACCGTCGCCGCCGGCCCGAAGACGAAGTCCGGATCCGGCTCATCAGGGAAGGCGGCGTCGGCCATCTTCAGCGTGAAGGCTGCCGCCTTGTTGAGCGCATTGATGCCGGTGCGCTCGACCGCGCCCGAATGCTCGGCACGACCGGCGAAATGCACCTTGGCACGCAGGAAGCCGCGGCTGCCGACGACGATGCAATCGTTGCCGGGGTACCCCAACGACACCGCGTCCGGCGGCCGCGGCACGGCATCGAGATAGGCCCGTACGCCGCCGAAGCGGCCGGTGTGCTCGTCGGCATCGAACAATACGTGCAGCGCACCGCGGGCCAGGCCCCTGCGAGCAACGTCGGCGGCGACGTGCGCCAGGATGGCGACGCCCGCCTTTGAATCGGCGGCGCCCCGGCCGTACAGGCGGCCATCCCGTACCGTGCCGGTAAAGGGCGGATCCGTCCATTGTGCAACGTCTCCCGCGGGCGCGGTGTCGATGCACGCATCGAGGCAAAGCACCGGACCTGGCGCGGCGCCGATGATCTCGACGAAAACCGCCACCGGGTCGCCCGATCGATCCTTGAGCAGGCGTGGCGCCAGCCCGTTCTGCCCGAGCCACGCTTGCGCAAGCGACAATACCGGCGACGGCGCATCGATGCCGGCGCAGGACCGCGCCGCCACCAGCTGCGAGGCGAGATCGACAATACTGTCCATGGCTGCGCTATTCACCAAACCATCAGGTCGCCGACTATAGGCCAGACGGCGCCACAGATCATTTCGGCAAGCGCACCTCGGCACCCCAACGCTTTCCCTTGGCCAGTTCGTTCGCGACGCGCCGGCCGATCACGCCGAAGTTGCTCGCGTCATCGCTGCAGTCGGCCACATACCGGTTGGGCCTCACAGCGGTCCGGTATTTTTCGACCCATTCATCGGACAGCCGGTCGTTGCCTGAACCCTTCCAGGTGAGCAGTACATCGCGTCCATCGGACCACACGACGTCGAAATGATCCTGAATGGTGTCCGGTGAGAACAGAGCGGTGCACTGCAGCGTGTCCCGGATGGGCATCTGGGTCGAGATGAAGAAGTGATCGAGACCTTCGCTTTGAAGAATGCGTGCCGCGGTCTGCGGCGACCCGAACAGGATCTCCTCGCGATGCTTCGTCATGCTCGATGCGGGCATGCTCTCGACGTGGCAGCCAGGCAGCATGCAATAGCTCTGGATGTGAAAGCTCCAGATGCGCTTCCCCGGGCCGATCTTCTTCCAGGCTTCGTACATCGCCGGGTAGATCGCCGTCTTGTCGGGCAGGGCGGGCCAACCTGCCTGGTCCCGGTAGGCGTCGTAGATGCTGTAGCGTCCGTCGGCGAATCGCAGAGCATTGTTCGCAACCGCAAGCAGCGAGGCCCGCTGTTGAACGTAGGCCTGCGTCAGCACCACGATCATCAACAGGATCGGCAGAATGGCGGCGACCAGCATCCGGCCGCGCCCGGTCGGTCCGAACGACAGGCTGACGACCTGACCGACGATCGCGGCGATCGCGATCACGAGGGGAAACACGAATGAGCTTATGCGAACGAAGGAGATCGACTCGAGCAAACCCAAAGAGGACCCGAACGCGACAGTGGCCAGGAAGAACGCGGCGATGACGCCGCCGGCTCGGCGACTGACGTCGTCGACCACGTCGGCATTGCCGACGCGGCGCCGACGAAGGACATCGCGGCGAATCATGCAGGCCAGGACGCCGACCAGCGCCGCGCCGACGAGAAAGCCGAGAATATCGATCCGAAACACGTTGCGGACGTATTCGATAAGCTCGAAGTCATCGGTCAGTGCCGATCCGTCGACGGCCCCGCGCGCGCGGACGATGGCGATATTGACGAAGTCGAAGAGCATGCCCTCGTCATTCAATCGGCGCAGGTCGACGATCGGCCACAGGGCCTGCGGCGCAAGGTCCGCCGGCGCACCCGTCGTCAGGTAGTTCAGCAGGAGAAGGGAGCCCAGGCCGAGCCCCGCCATGGCCGCGATGCCCAGGAACATCCGCGCGAGCTCGCGGCTTCTCGGGAGGAAGTACAAGCCGGCAAAGGTGGCGAAGAGCCCGACGATCAACGGCGAGACGAGGAGGACGTAGGCCAGGGCGAACGCGCAGGCAGCGGCACCAAACCACCAGACGCGGCGCTGCTCGCCGGCAGAGCGGACCATGTTGACGCTCATCCACAGGACCGCGAATAGAAGAGGGCTGTTCAACTCGTGCGGCTTCTGAAAATGGCCCCAGCCGCCGTTCGCGGCGTAATCTCCCGTCCCCAACGTGTGGACGTTGAGCGCCAGATAGAGGACGACCGCCAGCCAAGGCCACAGCGTCGCCGAGCAGAAGTCGCGAACCAGCCCGTACAACGCCAACGCCGCGGCGACCACGAAGCAGTAGGTAACCAGCGACGACGCCAAGGCGTCCGTGAGCAGCATGCTCAGGAACGTCACGCCCAGGCTTTTCGAAACGTAATACTGGTACCAGAAGAGGTTCGGCCAGATGCCGTGACTGTCGATCACTGCCGCATAGTAGTGCGAATAATGCTGGTAGTAGTCGTGACCGCCCTGCGGATACAGGCCCTTTACCAGCAGGAGCGCAGTGCCCGCGAAGACCGTGGCGATGGCCATCACGACCGACAAGGCCCTGTCGATCCCCGACCCATTCGTGAAAAGCCGCGCGACCGCCGACCCGGCCTCGTGGAGCGTGTGCGCGAAGTGCCGATAGGAGAGGGCGACGATGGGAACGGCGATCGCCCAGGCCACGGCGCGCCAGTACAGACCCGCATAGCCCAGAACCAGCATCACAGCCGTCAGCACGGTGGTGCCGACGAAGAAGGCAAGCGCCAGCCGTTCGTGCAGCCGCAGGCCGGCGAACACATCCTGACCAATGAAGGACAGCGCCTGTCGGCCGACGACGTAGATCAGCCAAAAGAAGTAGACCGCAAAGACCACGCGAAAGGCGTTGTAGGGCGCAGCGTAGCTCTGCTGGAAAAAGTGCTCGTCGTAGACATCCACTACGGCGAAGAAGCCGATCGTGACCACGAACCCGCCGATGAACAGGCCGTGCAGCAGGAAATCGCTGACCGATCGCCAGCCGAACATCGAAAGTGAGAAAAGATCGGATGAGCGATGCTCACTCGCCGCGGACACCTATCGCGCCCCCCGGGACAGCCCGCGCCCTGATGATAGAGCCATGAAGATTGCTCCACGGGTCGGCTGCAGTGAATGCGTGACGGCCGATTCTCCTCAGAGTCGATTTTTACCTGAAGGCGCATTGGCCTCCAATCGGCTGCGTTTCGGTGATTTGTATCTTTCGTAGTGACGGCTCCATGCGCCTGCCTGGACTAAGTCCGTATATACTGGGCCGGCCAATGAAAGCAGCTACAGTCCACTCGTCGGCCGCGTTTGAACCAATTGACGCCGCGCTGCTTGGAGCGTTCCTGTTGGCGGCCGCGCTCGGCACCTGGCAGAGGTGCCTGCTGATCAACGACGGCGCCATTTATCTCACGGCGGCTTGGCTCGGAGATGCGTGGAACCTGTTCTTCGCGCAGAACACCGGGCGAGCGGTTTCGACCTTCCTGCAATTCGGCTTGATCGCGGCCTTGCGTCCTCTATTCGGCGCCTCATCCGACGCCTTCATGATCGCGGCCCATTTACTCTACTTCGCGGCGCCGCTGGTTCTCTGGGCGATCCTGCGCATGGTGGAGCCTCATCGCACCTATTCGCGGCTCTATCTCGCCGTCGTCTTGATCATGATCAACTTCACCTCGGAGATCGTCGTCGGTATGGGCCTGTGGCTGATCTGGTTCGCCTGGCTCGATCGCTCCGGCCAGGCGTGGCGGAGCGCGGTGATCCCGACCAGCCTGTTCGCCTTGGCCATAGCCTTCAGCCACCCGGCGATGATGCTGGTCAGCCTGCTGATCGCCCTTGTCGGCGCCGGGTTGATCGTCCTTGGCCGGCCGTTCCCACGCCGACAGGCGATTGCCGCGGCGGTCATGGGACTCATGCTCGCCGCTGCCTTCGTCGCGATGTCGGTGGTGTTCAAGCCGACAAACCCGACGATCCTCTTCCAGCAGGGCCAGAACAAGTACGGCTACGTCAATCCCATCTGGATGCTCGCGACGCTCGCGACATTTCCGATGCTGGCGGCGGCGTGGCTGCTGCTGCTGGCGCCCGGCCTCGAAAGCGCGCGCGCCCGTTGGCGGCTCTCACCGGTCGCCGTCTGGATCATCGGCATGGCTGGATTGTGGTTCGCGGCGGCGGGCACGGAACTGCTGACCTGGCTCTACGCCCGCCACACCGCGCCGCACGTCCTGGCCCTGGCGCTCGCCCTCGCCCTGACGGCGCCGGCTGTTTGGCTGGCGAGTGCGACGCGGCCGCTGCTGCTGTTCGCCGCGATCGCCGCCGTTGCTGTCACCTCGTACGCCGTCGATTTGTTCCTGTTCGGCCGCTTCGTCGATCGCCACTTGCAGCCGGGGGTTACCAGCGTGGACACCGCTTCCATTGCCTGGCCACCGCCAATGACCGCTTCCTCGAGCCTGAGCGGCTACTTCAAATGGGCGGCGGCACCGGATTACGTGCGCGATGTCGTCGTGCCGGCATACGATTGGTACGAGGTGACCCTCGCCTTCTACAGCTTCTTCCGTTCTGACCGGCAAAGCATCCTGTTTCATCCTCTGCAACGCCAGGGCGCCTGGATACCTTTCGAGTGCATGCCCTTGACGGCCATTCAACGGAGGCCGCACGACGCTCAGGACGAAATGCTGCTGGCATTCCTTCTTCGCCACTACTGCGTTCGCTAGTCCGCCGCCTGCCGCTGGGCGGTGCGATCAGGGGTCAGGGAGTAGGTCGTGAACTGCCGATTGCGCGACGGCATGGGGCAGGCCTCGAGATGGCCTTCGCCCGGCCGCATCAGGATCATGGCCGTGGTCGCGCTCATGACGCCGCGCACGCTGAGGCGCGGCGGCCGGCACACCGACCAGGGCGAGCCCCAGTCTTCGAAGAAGGCGGTTCGGAAGTCCTCCAGTGAGAGTTTGCCGCCGCCCGGCTCGAGATGGCGGCCAAGCTGGTCGCGCACGCGCTTGTCGCGATAGATCGAGCACGGCGTCTCCGCCAGGCCGGTGTCCTTGACCCGGGCGCGTGCGGCATCGGAGATCCAGTGGTTGGCGTGGACGTAGAGCCCGCGATCGGGCGCCAGCCAGAACGTCTCGTCGGGCGCGCATTCGAAGCCGAAGGCCTCGCCGTCGCAATGGCTCACCGCCATGTGGTTGGAGCCGAGCTTGGGCGCCGACATGATGGTGTGCACGGCCTGGGCCAGGTGAGCGCTCTCCAGCACCTTGCGGCGGATGAAGGGCAACGGCACGCCCGGGCCGCGCTTGTAGTCGCGGTCGCATTCGAGCGCGTTGGCGGTGAGCCCGATGCCGGCGGAGTTCAGGCCCGAGCGCGACAGCCCGCCGGCTTCGGTGAAGGTGAGGATGTCGGGTCCGTCGTCACGGCGGATGCGCAGCACCACGCCGGTCTCGGCGCATTCCGCGCGCCAGTCCCAGTTCTGGCCGTGCAGCAGCGTGCCATCGGCGCTGGCCTCGGGCAGCGCCAGGGCGGCCGTGCAGCCGTCCGGAACCTCGCGAGCGGCCTGCTTGGCAGCCTGCTGGTGGCGCGCCGCCGCCACCATCTCGGTGCGGGCGTTCATCAACACTACCGCTGCAAAGGGCTCATTGGCGCCCTCGGCGATGCCGCGCATCTCCTCGACGTAGGCCGGATCGAAGGCCTCGATCGAGGGCACCATCGCCTCGGCGCGACGCTCGAGCTCGGGCCAGTCGACGCCGTTCTTGAGCAGCGATTCGGCATACATCCTGGCGCCTCGCCGCAGGCGGTCGGCTGCAGCCTTGCCATGAGCGCGACCGCGCTCGCGCGGGCTGCCGGAGAGGTCGATCAGGGGGAACGGCGCGTAATCGGTCATGGCTGCCTCAACGAGGGGACGGCACTGGAAAAGAGAAAGGGCACCGTAGTGCCCCTTCTCCAAGCATACAACGCAGACTGGTCATTGCCGATTACACGGCGGGCTGTACGCATCGATCAGGTCTTGTTCCTCCAGCCGTCGAGCATCAGCACTCGACGATGAGAGATGAGCGCCGATGCAGTTTGCGCCCTTGTTGATTGCACACGCGCAACGCTCGTGCGCATCGCTACAACGTTCCTGGAGCGACTGCGATTCGCCGAAGTACTTCGGCGAGATAGTCTTCCCATCGTTGTAGGCGAACACGTAGTTTCCAGGCTTCGCCTGAAGGTCGGGCCACATTGGGTACAAGTAGTATTGGTACGTCTTTCCGGACTTGCCGGTGAAGGTTACTGTTGATGCCATCTCTTGCTCCTTAACTCGCGTTTTGGACCGAGAGACCGGTGCTCGCAGCTCACGGCCTAGACAACCGAAGCGAGCTGCGGGCACCGACCATCAGAGGCCCTAATTGGGCTTGTCTGACGTTGCCCACGCTACATGTTGTGGAAGATGAAGCAAGCTACCGGCTGTAGCTATCTCGCCGACCGAATCTACTTCTAATTGAGAGCGATCTCTAACGATCAGATTCTTTTGCGTAAAATTCATAGTTTTATATAAAACAAAATTTATGGAGCTGATCGACATCCGCAAGGCTGAAGCGTGCACTGGTCTTAGCCGGGCCATGCTGACGTACTTAGCTCACCAGCAAATCGTACAACCGTCAGAAACGCGGCACCCAAGTCGCGGCCGTCGAAGACTCTATTCCTTTGCCGACTTGATCTTGCTCCGCGCGATCGCTCGATTGCTTGAGCAAGGCATCGAAGTGAAGCGGTTGCGCCCACAGCTCCAGAAACTTCAGCGTGAGTTCAACTCGCAACAGGAGTTCGCTACCGCGCTCAAATACCTTGTCACAGATGGCGCAGAAGTCTTCACGGTCGAAGGACGAGACGCGGTTACAAGCGTGATGACAGGTCAGCTTGCGTTTGCATTCTTGCTCGATCTTCGCCAACTGAACGATGAAGTTACCAAACGGCAAAGGACGCCCGCGCACCTCAGGCGCCGTCGTTCTCGCGGTATTCAACGCGCGAGTTGAGGTTCCGATCACCAGGGTTTCAGCACCGCGAGGAACACGATAGCGATCATGAGCAAGGTCGGCACCTCGTTCCACCAGCGATAATAGCGCGCCGGCCGCGTGTTTTTGTCGGCCTCGAACTCCTTGCGCCAGCGACCGTAGAGGTGATGAACCAGGGTAAGGCCGATCACCAGCGAGAACTTCACCTGCCACCAGCCGGCATGCCACCAGTCGCCCTGCCAGGCGAGCAGCAGGCCAAAGATCCAGACCAGGAACATGGCCGGGTTCATGATGCCGCGCAGCAGCCGGCGCTCCATCACCTTGAAGGTCTCGCTTTGCCTGGACCCTTTTTCGGCGTCGGCGTGATAGACGAACAGCCGCGGCAGGTAGAGCAAGCCGGCCATCCAGGCGATGACCGAGATGATGTGCAGCGCCTTCAGGACCTCATAGAGCATTGCGCACCAGCCTTGCGAGCCCGGCGATGAACAGCGGATGGGTGCCGACGGTGGGCACGCGGACGTAGGTGGGAACGCCCACTTTCTCGGCCAAATCGCGGTACTCGATGTCGAGCTCGACCAAGGTCTCCGAGTGCTCCGACACGAAAGACAGCGGATAGATCACCACCGCGACCTTGTCGGCGCCGGCGCGCGCGATCTCGGCGTCGGTCGACGGCCCGATCCATTTCAGGGGCCCGACACGGCTTTGATAGCAGACGGTCCAGTCGAGCCCGCCGCCGATGACGTCGGCAATCGTCTTGGCAGTCTGCTCGACCTGGCTCTGGTAGGGATCGCCCGCCTTGATCACCCGCTCGGGCAGGCCGTGCGCCGAAAACAGCACGCGCTTGGGACCATCGCCAGCCTGCGCGAGACCCTCCTGGACCATTGCCACCGATGCCGCGATGAATCCGGGCTCGGTGGGATAGTCCTTGATGATCTTGGTCGGCACCTTGAACGTCGCGAGATCGTTCCAGACCTTGAAGGACGACTCCGTGGTCGCCGTCGAGAACTGCGGATAAAGCGGCAGCAGCACGATGCGGTCAGGGTTGAAGCGTTCGACCGAGCGTACGACCGCATCGGTCATGGGATGCCAATAACGCATGCAGACGTAGCCGCGCCATTCGTGTTCGTTGCCGCCGTCTTTTGCGAGGGCTTCTTCCAGCGCCCGAGCCTGCGCTTCGGTCTGGCCGAGGATCGGCGAGGACCCGCCGATCTTGTCGTAGATCGCCCGTGCGGTCGGGGCTCGCCGGCGCGCAAGGAAACTGGCGAGCGGGCCGCGAATGAACGAAGGGACGCGCAGGATCGCCGGATCGCCGAACAGGTTGCGCAGGAAGGGCTGAACGGCTTCCAGCGAATCCGGGCCGCCCAGATTGAACAGAATGATCGCGATCTTCACGTGTTCGAAGGCTTCCAGTTGCGCACGATCTCGACCAGTTGCGCGACATGTTCGGGTGGCGTTTGCGGCACCACGCCGTGGCCGAGATTGAAGATGAACGGGCCGTGGCCGAGCTTGTCGAGAATGCGTGTGGCTTCGCGCTCCAGCGCGGCACCGCCCGCCACCAGCATCAGCGGATCGAGATTGCCCTGCAGGCAGATATGCGGCTGCAGTTCGCGCGCCGCCCAGTGCGCGCCAAGGCCGGTATCGATCGACAAGGCGGAAAAAGCGTCAGGCCGGCGGTACATCAGCGTCGCGGGACCGATCGCACGCGGAAAGGCGATGATTGGAACCTTTGGATGCCGGGCCCGAAGCCCGTGGGCAATACGCACCATCGGCTCGAGCGACCAGCCGAACAGCTGCTCTTCCGGCAAGATCCCTGCCCAGGTGTCGAACAGCTGGATGGCGTCAGCCCCTGCCTCGACCTGAAGGGCAAGGTGATCGACGATCGCATCGACCAGAAGATCGATCAGAAGGCTGAACGAATCGGGATGGCGATAGGCCCAGCCCTTCACCTTGGCAAAGTCACGACTGCCGCCGCCCTCGATCATGTAGCAGGCCAGCGTGAAAGGGGCGCCGGCGAAGCCCAGCAGCGCGGTCTGGCGAGGCAGCGCGGCGCGCGTCAGGCGAATCGCTTCGTAGACCGGTGCCAGATGCTCGGGCAAGCGCGCCCGCGCGAGCTTGGCGAAATCCGCAGGCTCGGCCAGCGCCTCGAGCTTCGGGCCCTCGCCCTCCGCGAACCAGAGCTTCTGGCCAAGCGCGTCGGGCACGACCAGGATGTCGGAGAAGATGATCGCGGCATCGAATCCGAAGCGGCGGATCGGCTGCAGCGTCACTTCGACGGCCTTTTCGGGCGTATAGCAGAGCTCGAGGAACGACGGCGTCGCCGTCCGGACGGCGCGATACTCCGGCAGATAGCGCCCGGCCTGACGCATCAACCAGATCGGCGGCGTCGGAAAGCGTGTTCCGGCCAGGGTCTGGAGAAATTTGGGCTCGTTCAAGCGTCTTCCCTCATGCTTCCCTCTTACTCTTTCATAATAGGTAGTAGGAGTAGTTGAGCGTGTGGCACATGGGGATGCGCCCTATTGGCGGGGCATCCCCAATCGGCTGTGGACCGCCCGGAGCCGATTCGACGGCGTTTTACCGCCGGATTCCCGATTCGCAGGCCATTCTTTCCGGACTGTCCGCAGGGGATGGGGATCGGCATCGGCCGGGCGAGTCGTGTCCTGAATCGAGGCTGTTTGCCCTCACCTCGTCGTTGTCCCCGGTTCGCCCGCGCCAATCCCGCATTTCTCCCCGCGGCGCTGTGGGGTAAATAAAGGCCGTGGCGAACCGGAACTTTCACGTCCATCTCGTGTCCGACTCGACCGGCGAGACGGTCTCCAGCGTGGCGCGCGCCTGTCTCGTGCAGTACGAGGGCGTGTTCGTGCAGGAGCATGTCTGGTCGCTGGTCCGCACGCCCGGACAGATGGAAAAGGTGATGCAGGCGGTCGAGCGCGACCGTGGCCCGGTGCTCTACACCCTGGTCGATCCCGAACTGCGCGACCTGGTGCGTGATCATTGCCGGCGCCTGCAATTGCCCTGCGTCGGTGTGCTCGACCAGGTGATGAGCGTGCTGGCCGTGCATTTCCATTCCAAGAGCGAGCAGTGGCCCGGTCGACAGCATCAGCTCGACGAAGGTTACTTCGACCGGATCGATGCGATGCACTATACGCTGGCGCATGATGACGGCCAGTCGACGCACGACCTCGAGGACGCCGACGTCATCCTGGTCGGCCCCTCGCGAACGTCCAAGACGCCGACCTGCGTCTACCTCGCCAATCGCGGCGTGCGCGCGGCCAATGTGCCGCTGGTGCCGGCGGTCGATCCGCCGCCCGAGCTCGAGGCAGCAAAGCGGCCGTTGATCGTCGGGTTGATCACCGACCCCGAGCGGTTGGTCCAGATTCGCGTCAATCGCCTGCGACTTCTGCAGCAGGACACCGAGACCGACTACACCGACATGGACAACGTGCAGCGCGAGATCCAGGACGCGCGCCGTCTCTATGCCCGGCGCAAGTGGGCGACCATCGACGTCACGCGCCGCTCCATCGAAGAGACGGCGGCGGCCATCCTGCAGATGCTCGCGGTGCGGCGCGAACAAAGGCTGCAAGCGACCTAAACAAAAAACAATCGGCGGGAAAGGGAGGCGACTATGGGCATTCGTCATCCTCGCTTCGGCTTTGCAGTTGGTCTGATTTTTGCTGCCAGCGCGGCATACGCCGCGAACGGCATCGATGTCAGGCGCGGTGCGGATGCAATGGTGTTCGGCAACTGCGTGCCGAGCCTGGTGGTCGAGAACAATTCGATGGAGATCATCGATTACTTGCAGGTCGATGTCGCTGTCACGCTGGAGAACGGCCAGGAACGCATCGTTGAGCTGAAGTCGGCATACCGGGAAGGTGTGCCTGATCCAATCGGGGTCGGAGGGACGGCGACGTTGAAACAGCATCTCGATACGTCCCGCGCGCTGGGCGTGGGCTGCGGCGATGTGAAAGCGCGCCGTGTCGTGCGCACTATTTGCGAAAATCATGACGGCCAACCCTGCGCGTCATCGGTGTCCGTGCAGCCATGATCAGAAGAAGGACATTCGTTGGCACGGCTGGCGCGTCGTTGCTGGCCGCGCCTGCGATCGCGCAAGGTCCCTTTCCCAACAAGCCGCTCAAGGTGATCGTGCCTTATCCGCCGGGCGGCGGCACCGACGGGCTGGGCCGCATTACCTGCCAGTTCCTGTCCGAAAAGCTCGGTCAGCCGATCGTGGTCCAGAATATCGGCGGCGCGTCAGGCTCGGTGGGCTCGGAGACGGTGCGGCGCGCCGATCCCGACGGCTACACGGTGCTGTTCAATGCGAGCCTGTTCGTGCTGGGCAAGACGGTGCTGCCGTCTTGTCCCTACGATCCGCAAACCGACTTCCGCGCCATCGCCCAGGCAGGCGAGGCGCCGCTGGTGATGGTGTGCAACAACAACGTGCCGGGTACCGACTATGCCAGCACGATCGCCGCCGTCGCCAAGGATCCGAAGAGGTATTTCTTCGCGCTATCCTCGGGCGGATCGCGCGGGCCATGTCGCCACGCTCGCCTTCCTGAAGCGAGTCGGCCTGCCGCTCGACACCATCCTTTACAAAGGCACGGCGCCGGCCAGCAACGACCTTATGTCGGGCAACGTGCAGTTCTTCATGGATCCCTGGACGACGACCTTGCCGATGGCGACGTCGGGCCGCGCGCGCGGGCTGTTCGTCACCTCAAAGGAGCGCACCCAGCTCGCCCCGAACATCCCGACCTCGGCCGAAGTCGGGCTGAAGGATTTCAACATCAGCTCGTGGTACGGGCTGTGGGCGCCCAGGGACACGCCCGATCCCATCGTCGACAAGCTCGCGACCGCAATGGCGGAGGTCTCCAGGGACAAGGGCTTCATCGAGAAGACGACATCGCTCGGCATCGTGCCGACGGCACGCGGGCCCAAGGACTTCGAGGCCTTCATCAAGACCGAGGTCGACGTGAACACGGCGCTCTTGAAGGATGCCGGGTTCAAGCCGGAGTGACTGCGAAGCAGTCATCCTGAGCGAAGCGAAGGATCTCTTTTGAGGCAGATCCCTCGCAAAGGCTGGGGATGACGGCCACGGGCCGTCACTCTGCCGCCTTCGGCACCGGCTCGAACCTGGCATCGAAGTCGCGGATCGATTTTTCGACGGTGTCGGCGACCTGCTTGAGCTTGTCCTGGTTGACGACCTTCAGGCCGAACAGGTCCTTGACGTAGAACACGTCGACGGCGCGCTCGCCGTAGGTCGTGATGTGGGCCGAGGCGATCTGCAGGTTCATGCGGGTGAGCGCTCTGGTCACGACATGCAGGAAGCCCGGGCGGTCGCGGCCGTTGACCTCGATCACGGTGAACGTGTCCGACGCGTTGTTGTCGATCAAGACGCGCGGCTCGACGGTGAAGACGCGGTCACGCTTGGGATAGGATGGCCGCTGGCTGTCGAGCTCGCGCTGGATGTCGAGGCGGTTTGAGAGCGCGATCTCGACGCGGGCGGCGAGCCGGGCCAGGCGCTGCGGGCCGTCGAACGGCTTGCCCTCGAGGTCCTGGATCCAGAAGGTGTCGAGCGCCATGCCGTTGGCCAGGGTGAAGATCTTGGCGTCGACGATGTTGGCGCCGCTGATCGCCATGGCGCCGGCAAGCCGCGCGAACAGGCCGTGGGTATCGAGCGTGTAGATCGTGACCTCGGTGACCGAGCGTTCGCCGTCGATGCGATGCTCGATGGCGAGCGGCTGATGCTCGCGTTCGGCGCGGCGCACCAACTCGGCCTGGCGGGCCAGCGTATTGGGGTCGAACGACAGCCAGTAGGGCGCATAGCCGCGCGCGAAATGCTCTTCCTTTTCCGCGTCGGTCCAGCTTGCCAGGCGCTTGGCGACCTCCGCCTGGATCTGCTTGATGCGCTCGCCGCGGCCGCCTGACAGCGTGCCACCGGACAGCATCTGCTCGGTGGCATAGTAGAGCTGGCGCAACAGGGCGGCCTTCCAGCCATTCCACACGTTCGGTCCCACGGCGCGGATGTCGCACACGGTCAACACCAGCAGGAGACGCAGGCGCTCCGGCGATTGCACCAACGAGGCGAAGGTCTCGATGGTCTTGGGATCCATCAGGTCGCGCTGGAACGCGGTACCCGACATGGCGAGGTGGTAGCGCACCAGCCAGGCCACGGTCTCGGTCTCGGCGGCGCTGAGGCCGAGCCGCGGTCCGAGATGCATGGCGACATCGGCGCCCAGCACCGAGTGGTCGCCGCCGCGGCCCTTGGCGATATCGTGCAGCAGTACCGCGAGATAGAGCACCGGCCGCGACAGGATCTTGTGCACCACCTCGGCCGACAGCGGATGATCCTCTTTCAGCGTGCCGTTCTCGATGCGCGAGACGATGCCGATCGCCCGGATGGTGTGCTCGTCGACCGTATAGGTGTGATACATGTCGTGCTGCGTCTGGGCGACGACGCGGCCGAAATCGGGAATGAAGCGGCCGAACACGCCGGCCTCGTTGAGACGGCGCAGCGTCGTCTCCGGATCGTGCTGCGACGTCATCATCTGCATGAACAGCCGATTGGCCTCGGGATCGCTGCGCAGCCGATCGACCAGGCGAATGTTCTGGGTGACCAGGCGCAAGGTCGCCGGATGGATGTCGAGGTCGTTCTCCTGCGCGACGCTGAACAGGCGCAGGATCGCCACCGGATCCTTGGTGAAAGCATCGGACGAGGCGACGGCCAGACGCTCGCCGTCGAGGCGGAAGCCGTCGAGCTGACGCGGCCGCAGGGTCTGCCACAACGCCGCGAGCTTGGGCTTGCGGCGGCGGCTGTCTTCCAGGGCGGCGACGAAGATGCGCGTGAGGTCGCCGACCGTCTTGGCGTGCAGGTAATAGTGCTTGGTGAAGCGCTCGACGCCGCGGCTGCCCGGCCGGTCCTGGTAGCCGAGGCGCGCCGCGATCTCGCGCTGCAGCTCGAACGACAGGCGATCGTCGGCGCGGCCGGTGAGGTAGTGGATATGGCAGCGCACCGTGGTGAAGAAGCGCTCGGCGCGCTCGAAATGGCGCGCCTCTTCCGCGGTGAGCACACCCTTGGCGACCAGCTCCCTGGGCTCGCGCACGCGATAGAGATACTCGGCAATCCAGAACAGCAGGTGCAGGTCGCGCAGCCCGCCCTTGCCCTCCTTGACGTTGGGTTCGACGACGTAGCGTGAATCGCCCATACGCTGGTGGCGTTGGTCGCGCTCGGCAAGCTTGGCCTCAACGAAATCGCGGCCATCGCCGGTCAGGAACTTCTGGGCAAAGCCTTTGGTCAGCTCGTCGAACAGCTCGCGATCGCCCCACACGTAGCGCGCCTCGAGCAGCGCGGTGCGGATCGTCTGGTCGCGCTCGGCATAGCGCAGGCTCTCGTCGACCGTGCGGGTGGCGTGGCCCACCTTCAGGCCCATGTCCCACAGGAGATAGAGCATGAACTCGACGATCTGCTCGCCGCGCGGCGTCTGCTTGTAGGGCCGCAGGAACAGGAGATCGATGTCGCTGAGCGGCGCCAGGCCGCCGCGGCCGTAGCCGCCGGTCGCCACCACGCCCAGGCGCTCGGCGGCGCTGGGATTGGCGGCGGGATAGATGCGCTGGTCGGCGAGATCGAAGATCACGCGGATCAGCTGGTCCATCAGGAACGAGGTCGAGGCCAGCACCTGATCGCCGTCGTTGCGCAGCGGGCCCGGCTCCTCGAAGCGGCGGCGGATCTCGGCCCGGCCACGGGCCAAGGCATCGCGCAGCAGGCCGAGCACGGCGGCCCGCGGCGGCTCGGCGCCGGTCGGCAGGTCCTCGACCAGCTGGGCCAAGGCCTCCTCCAGGGCGCGCCGCCGGACGATGTCGCGGCGGTCGTGGATCTGCTCGTAGGGCTTGGCCATCTTTTGGGGCGCGATACTACAGGCTGAGTGGCCTGTAAAATAGGCACCATGACCCGCCCTTACACCCTCGCCGTCTTCACCAAGAATCGCGTCAATCCGGCCTATGCGGCGGCTCGCTTGGCGGCGGACCGGGTCGCAGCCGAAGCCGGCGCGCGGACCGTGCACTTTGTGCCTGAAACGCCTGACAACGTGGACCAGCAGAAAGTGCTGGTCGGGGAGGCTTTGGCGACCGCACCCAACGCCGTGGTGTTCGTGCCGGTCGACGACCGCCAGATGGTGCCCGACCTGGCGCGCTTCGCCCAGGCCGGCATTCCCGTGGTGAGCTGCATCAACCGCATCGAGGGCAAGGTCGTGAGCTTCGTCGGCTCCGATGACGTCGCGGTGGGCCATACAGCGGCCAAGGCGCTGCTCGACGGCCTCTGCCCCAGCGCCCGCATTGTCGCCATCGAAGGCACCCCGGCCGCACCGACCAGCCGCGACCGCACGATTGGCCTCCATAAGCTCTTGGCGGAGCGGCCGGCGATTCGCCTCCTGGGCTCGGCCACCGGTTCCTTTCAGCAGGCGCCGGCGCGGCTCGAAATGGCGCGACTGTTGGCCGAGCATGCCGTGATCGACGGCGTGTGGACGGCCAACGATGTCATGGCCTTCGGCGTGCTGGAGGCGCTGGCGGCGGCCGGGCGCAGCGCCAAGGTCGTGGGCGTGAACGGCCTGCCGGAGGCCATCGACCACATCGAGCGCGGCACCCTGCTGGCCAGCGTCGATTTCAGCGCTTTCAACATCGCGGGCATTGCCGCCCACGCCGCCCTGCGCCATCTGCGCGGCGAGAGAGTGCCCCCCTCGATCATGGTCCCGGCAGCGCTGATCGACGCCACGAACTTCCAGCGCTGGAAAGTGCCGTTTGCCCTCCGGCCGACACCGGCTTGGGAAGAACTCGTCGCTTAGGTTATTTTATCGATCATGTGCGCGCGCCTCCTGTCGATTGTCCTGGCCCTGCTCATCGGTGGCTCCGCCGCGGCGCAGACGCGACCTGGAACGCCGGCGCCCGCCAGCCAGATCGACATCAACAGCGCCAGTCGCGACGACCTGATGACGCTCGACGGCATCGGCGAGGTGCGCGCCGACGCCATCATCCGCGCCCGTCCCTTCAAGGCCAAGACCGAGCTGGTCGAGCGCCGGCTGATCCCCGAGGCGCTGTACGACAAGATCGCCGACAAGGTCGTGGCGCGTCCGCCACCCGGCGCGACACCGACGCCGACGACGCGTCCGCCGGCCGGCCAGCCCCGGCGCGGCTGATGCCCCGCTGATGGAGGACGTCGCCACGATCTATGCGCTCGGCACGCCCACGCCGTCGCGGGCGCATCCCGGAGCGATTTCGGTCATCCGCATCAGCGGGCCGCGCGCAGCCGAGGCGCTGATTTTCCTCACCGAGCGCCGCGCCTTCGAGCGCGGCCACTCGGCGCGCGATCCGGCGCTGCCCGAGCCACGCCGCATGACGGTGCGCAGCCTGATCGATCCGCTGAGCGGTGAGGCGATCGACCGCGGCCTGGTCGTGTGGTTCGAGGCGCCCAACACCGAGACCGGCGAGACCATGGCCGAGCTGCACCTGCACGGTGGCCGCGCCGTGGTCGCGGGCGCGCTGGAGGCGATCGGCAAGCTCGGCTTCTGCCGCCTGGCCGAGCCCGGCGAGTTCACGCGCCGCGCTTTCGAGCACGGCAAGCTCGACCTCACCGAAGCCGAGGCCATCGCCGACCTGGTGGCCGCCGAGACCGACCAGCAACGCCGACAGGCGCTGCAGCAGATGGATGGCGCCCTGCATCGGCTGTACGAGGATTGGCGCACCCTCGGTCTGCGTACGCTCGCCCATCTCGAGGCTGCCATCGATTTCCCCGACGAGGATCTGCCGGCCGGCGTCGCCGATGAAGTGCGGGCAGGCATCACGCGCCTGAGGGCCGAGATCGCGGCCCACCTCGACGACCGCCGCGGCGAACGCCTGCGCGAGGGCCTGTCGATCGCCATCATCGGCCCGCCCAACGCCGGCAAGTCCTCGCTGCTCAACCTTCTGGCGCGGCGCGACATGGCGATCGTGTCGGGGACCGCCGGCACCACCCGCGATGTGATCGAAGCCCATCTCGATCTCGGCGGCTGGCCGGTGGTGTTGGCCGACACCGCGGGGCTGCGGGCATCGGCCGATGCCATCGAGCAGGAGGGCGTGCGGCGGGCGCTGGCGCGCGCGGCGAGCGCTGACTTGCGGGTGCTGGTGCTCGATGCGACCGGCGACTGGCGCAACGAGCGGCAGAAGCTGACGGCCGTAACCGAGCGCTGGGATGAGGCGCGCGACATCGTCGTAGTGAACAAGAGCGATCTCGCGCCGGTCGACGATGCGGCGGCGGTCGCGCTGTCGGCACTGTCGGGCGAAGGTTTGCCCGAGCTGCTGAAACGAATCGAGGTTGCAGCCCAGGACCTGATGCAGGAAGGCAGCGCGCCGCCGCTCACGCGCGCGCGCCATCGCGAGGCGCTGGCCGAGTGTCAGGCCGCTCTCGGCCGAGCATTGGTGGCGCCGGAGGTTGCGTTGGCGGCGGAGGATCTGCGGCTCGCCATGCGCGCCATCGGCCGCATCACCGGCACCGTGCGCATCGACGAGTTGTTGGACGTCATCTTCCGCGAGTTCTGCATCGGGAAGTAGTCATACGCAGACCGCGGGCGAGACGCCCGCGGTCGGCAACGGCGGGGCGGACCGGGGCGTTGCCGAGGCATCAGTGGGTGTCACTGGCCGCAACGAACAGCCAAACGCCTCGTTCATTGACCATGCGCAAAGACAGTCTCACGACCTACCGCGCCAAGCGCGACTTCACGCAGACCGACGAGCCATCGGGCCAGCATGCCGTTGCCCCCGGGCCGCAGCTGCGCTTCGTGATCCAGCGGCACGACGCCTCGCGGCTGCATTACGACTTCCGCCTGGAGCTGGACGGCGTCTTCAAATCGTGGGCCGTGACCAAGGGTCCCTCGCTCGATCCCTCGGTGAAGCGGCTGGCGGTCGAGGTCGAGGACCATCCGCTCGATTACGGTGACTTCGAAGGCACGATCCCCGAGGGACAGTATGGCGGCGGCACGGTGCAGCTGTGGGATCGCGGCTACTGGATGGCCGAGGGCGACCCGCACGAGGGGCTGAAGAAGGGCGAGCTGAAGTTCGCGCTCGAGGGCGATCGCCTGCATGGCAGCTGGGTGCTGGTCCGCATGCGCTGGGACCGGCGAGGTGGAAGTGGGCGTGGCGGCGGCGGCAAGAAGAACAATTGGCTGCTGATCAAGCACCGCGACGAGGCAGCGCGCGAGGGCGACGAGGACGGCATCCTCGAGGAGAACGAAACCTCCGTCGCGTCCGGCCGCACCCTGGAGGAGATCGCCGTGGGCAAGGGGCGGGCACCGACACCGTTCATGACGGCCAAGCGGCGAGCGGCCGGCGCGGTGTGGCAGAGCAACCGCAAAGGCGGTGGCGACAAAGCGACCCTGGTCGAGAGCAAGGCGAAGCCGCGCAAGGTCAAGGCAATGCCGTCCTTCGTCGAGCCGCAGCTCTGCAAGCTGGTCGAGCGGGCACCGGCGGACGCGGGCTGGGGCCACGAGGTGAAGTTCGACGGCTACCGCCTGCAGCTTCGCGTCGAGGACGGGGAGGCCACGCTGCGCACGCGCAAGGGACTCGACTGGACGGAGAAGTTCGACGCCATCGCCAAGCAGGCCGAGAAGCTGCCGGATTGCATGATCGACGGCGAGGCGGTGGCGCTCGATGCCCACGGCGCGCCGGATTTTTCCGCGCTTCAAGCGGCTTTGTCCGAGGGGCAATCGGACAAGCTGGTGTTCTTCGCCTTCGACCTGCTGTTTGTCGAAGGTGAGGACCTGCGGCCCCTGCCCTTGCGCGATCGCAAGGCGCGCCTGCAGGAGCTGATCGAGGGGCTCAAGGGCAAGCATGCCGGGTTGCAATACGTCGAGCACTTCGAGACGCCAGGCGATGCCGTGCTGCAATCGGCCTGTCGCATGCATCTGGAAGGCATCGTGTCCAAGGAGCTCGATGCACCCTATCGGTCGGGCCGCGCGGGCAGCTGGGTGAAGACCAAATGCCGGGCCGGTCATGAGGTCGTGATCGGCGGCTGGACCAGCGAGGGCAAGCGCCTGCGCTCGCTGGTCGTGGGCGTGCATCGCGGCCACGGCAAGGACCAGAAGCTGGTTCATGTCGGGCGCGTCGGCACTGGTTTCAGCGAAGCCGTGATGCGCAAGCTGGTGCCGCGGCTGCGCACGGTCGAGAGCAAGACCAGTCCGTTCGCCCCGGGCGCCAGTCCGCGCAAGGAAGCCAACATGCATTGGGCGCGGCCCGAGCTGGTGGCCGAGATCGAGTTCGCCGGCTGGACCGGTGACGGCAATGTGCGTCAGGCTGCCTTCAAGGGGCTTCGCGCCGACAAGCCGGCCGAGCAGGTCGAGGCCGAGCAGGCTGTGAGGCCGGAGAAGGCGAAGATGGCCAAGCCGGTTCCCAGGACGACCGTCAAGAAGCCGGGCCCGGCTGCCAGGACCAGCGGGTCCGCGATGGTGATGGGCGTGTCGATCTCCCATCCCGACAAGCCGCTATGGCCGGACGAGAAGCCGCCCGTCACCAAGCTCGAGCTGGCGCAATATTTCGAAACGGTCGGCAACTGGATGATCAAGCATCTGAAGGGCCGGCCCTGCTCGCTGGTGCGCACGCCCGACGGCATCGACGGCGATCAGAAATTCTTCCAGCGTCACGCCGCGCCGGGCACCTCGCATCTCATCGAGCAGGTGAAAGTGCGCGGCGATCGCAAGCCTTACCTGCAGATCGATCGCGTCGAGGGATTGGCCGCGGTGGCTCAACTGGGCGCCACCGAGCTGCATCCCTGGAACTGCCAGCCCGACGAGCCGGAGCTGCCCGGACGCTTGGTGTTCGATCTCGATCCCGCGCCCGACGTGAAGTTCATCGAAGTGATCAAAGGCGCCCTGGAAGTGCGCCGGCGTCTGGAGGCGCTGGGGCTGAAGACGTTCTGCAAGACGACCGGCGGGAAGGGCCTGCATGTCGTGACGCCGCTCACCTCCGATCCCAAGAGCCCCGACTGGGATGCCGCCAAGACTTTTGCCCGCGAGATCTGCCGGCAGCTGGCCGAGGATCAGCCCGACCGCTTCCTGCTCAACATGGCCAAGAAGGAGCGCGGCGGTCGCATCTTCCTCGATTATCTGCGCAACGACCGGACCGCGACGGCGGTGGCGCCGCTCTCGACGCGCGCTCGGCCCGGCGCCACGGTGTCCATGCCGCTCAACTGGCCGCAGGTGAAGGCGGGCCTCGATCCCGCGAAGTTCACCATCCGCACCGCGCCTGCCCTGCTGAAGAAGAACCAGCCGTGGGCGACCTACGCCAAGTCGGCGACATCGCTGCGCTCGGCGATCGAGCGCCTGCTGAAATCGAAATCGTGAGGACCATCATGGCGAAGGCCAAACGCAAGACGCACAATGGCAGTTCACGGGGGGGCAGCTCGCAGAAGCGGGCGATGCGGCCAACCTGGGAAGGCCATCTCAGGCTCTCGCTGGTGACCTGTCCGGTGGCGCTTTACACCGCCACCGAGCGCACGGCCGATGTGCACTTCCACCTGATCAATCCCGACACCCACAACCGTATCCGCATGCAGACCGTCGACGCCGGCACGGGAAAGGTCGTCGACCGTTCGGAGCTGGTGAAGGGCTACGAGGTGTCCAAGAACAAGTACATCCTGTTCGAGCCCGAGGAGCTCGACGCGGTGAAGCTCGAATCGACGCGCATCATCGATATCGAGGAATTCGTCGATGCCTCGTCGATCGATCGCATCTACTGGGACGAGCCCTACTACCTCGCCCCTTCCGGCAAGACCGGTGTCGAGGCTTACGCGGTGATCCGCGCCGCCATGGAGAAGCAGGGCAAGGTGGCGTTGGGCCGGCTGGTGATGCACCAGCGCGAGCGCATCTGTGCGCTGGAGCCGCGCGATGGCGGCATCCTGCTGACGACGCTGCGCGCGCACGACGAGATCCGCTCGGCCGACGAGATCTTCGATCGCAGCCTGCCGAAGCCCGATTCGCGCATGCTCGAGGTCGCCGAAAAGATCATCTCCCAGCAGGAGGCCGAGTTCGACCCGAGCGAGTTCAAGGATCGCTACGAGGATGCGCTCCGCGACCTGATCTCGCGCAAGAAGCGTGGCGAGGAACTGGTGAGCAGCGCCGAGCCCGAGCAGGAGGAGAAGGTCGTCGACCTGATGGACGCGCTGCGCCGCAGCCTCAAGGGTGGCGGTGGCCCCTCGCGCGACAAGACGGATCGATTCCTGGAGGCGCGGGGGCGGAGCAAGAGCAAGTCGCGCCGCAAGGCATCACCGCGCAAGCGGGCCGCGTAGGTATTTCTCCGCAGCGAAGCTGGGGAGGGATTCTTCGAACCGGCTGCTACAGTCGGTCCATGACCCGAATCCTGCTGACCCGCCACGGCCATGTCGAAGGCATCAAACCCGCGCGCTTTCGCGGCCGCGCTGAGCTACCGCTGACCGATCGCGGCGTGGCCCAGGCCGCCGCGCTCGCGCAGCGCATCGCCCGAAGCTGGAAACCGGTGGCCATCTACACCAGCAGCCTGCAGCGCTGCGTCGTGACTGGCGGCAAGATCGCCGCAGCATGTGGCGTAAAGGCTGAGACACGCGATGGCCTGGGCGACATCGACTACGGCAGCTGGCAGATGCGCACCCATGACGAGGTGCGCGCCGAGGCGCCGGACGCCTATCGGCGCTGGCACGCGGCGCCACAACTCACGCGCTTCCCTGGCGGCGAATCGCTGGAGGATGTTGTGGCGCGCACGACCGACGTGCTGCGCGAGATGCTGGAACAGCACCCCGACGACACGGTCGTCCTGGTTGGCCATGACAGCGTGAACCGGGTGTTGCTGATGGGCTTCCTCGACATGCCGCTATCGGCGTATTGGCGCCTGGTCCAGGACCCCTGCACCCTGAACGAGATCGAAGTCTCGCCCGCGGGCGAAACCCTGGTGCGGCTGGTCAACGACACAAGCCATCTGGACCAAGCCAGACGCGACGCCTAAAAGGCCCCGCCATGCGGGCCTTTCCTTATGACGTGATCGTAGTGGGCGGCGGCCATGCCGGCTGCGAGGCGGCGGCGGCCTCGGCGCGGCTGGGTGCGCGCACGCTGCTGCTCACGCATCGGGTCGAGACGATCGGCGAGATGTCCTGCAATCCCGCAATCGGTGGCCTGGGCAAGGGCCATCTGGTGCGCGAGATCGATGCCCTCGATGGCGTCATGGGTCGGGCCATCGATCGCGCCGGCATCCAGTTCCGCACCCTCAATCTCTCAAAAGGACCTGCTGTGCGCGGACCCCGTGCGCAGGCTGATCGGAAGCTCTATCGCGAGGCCATGCAGGCGATCCTGGCCGAGCAGGCTGATCTCGACATCAGGGCCATCGCGGTTGCAGACGTTCTACTTGATTCGAACGGAGCGTGTGCCGGGGTCCTCACAGAATCGGGCGAGGAAATTGGTGCAGGCCGCGTCATCCTGACGACGGGCACCTTCCTGCGAGGCCTGATTCACTGCGGTGACGTGAGGATTGCCGCCGGCCGGGCGCGCGGCGACGGGGTTGAGGAACCGTCTACTCTACTCGCGCATACATTGCATCGCCTGGGCTTCAATCTGGGACGCCTGAAGACCGGCACGCCGGCGCGGCTGGATGGCCGCACCATCGACTACGCAGGGTTGGACCGTCAGGACGGCGATCAACCGCCCCAGCCGTTTTCATATCTCACCGAGCGGATCACCACGCCGCAGATCGCCTGCCACATCACGGCGACGACGCCGGCGACCCACGCGATCATCCGCGAAAACCTCCATCGCGCGCCGATGTATTCCGGCGTCATCGAGAGCGTGGGGCCACGGTACTGCCCGTCGATCGAGGACAAGGTCGTGCGCTTTGGCCAGCGCGACCGGCATCAGATCTTCCTTGAGCCCGAGGGCCTGGACGATCCGACGGTCTACCCCAACGGGATCTCGACCTCCCTGCCGAAGGAGGTCCAGCTGGCGATGCTGCAAACCATTCCGGGGTTGGAGCATGCGGTCATGCTGCGACCAGGGTATGCCATCGAGTACGATCATATCGATCCCCGTGAGCTGCGGCCGACGCTTGAGACGCGGCGGATCCCGGGCCTGTACATGGCGGGCCAGATCAACGGCACGACCGGGTACGAAGAAGCTGCCGCCCAGGGCCTGATCGCAGGCCTCAATGCGGCGCTGTCCAAGCCTTTCGTTGTCGATCGTGCCGAGGGCTACCTGGGCGTGCTGATCGACGACCTGGTTGGGCTGGGAGTCACCGAACCCTATCGCATGTTCACGTCGCGGGCTGAATACCGGTTGTGGCTGCGGGCCGACAATGCCGACCGACGGCTGACGCCGCGGGGGCTGGAGATCGGTTGTGTCGGCGCCCACCGCTCCGGAGTGTTTCACGTGAAACAAAATCGCCTGGGCGAGGCGCGGGCCCTGGCCGCGTCGCTCCAGCTCAGTCCTTCCGCCTTGGCCAAGCGGGGCATCGCCATCAATCAGGATGGCGTCCTGCGGTCGGCGATGGAGCTGATGGCCTATCCGGAGATCGGATGGGAGCGGCTGGTCCAGCTTTGGCCTGAGCTGACGGCGGTGCCGGCCGATATCGCTGAGCAACTGACGATCGACGCGCGCTACGAGGGATACCTCAGTCGGCAGCGGCAGGACATTGCCGCGTACCGTCGGGACGAAGCTCTGGAGTTGCCGGAGGATCTCGATTACCGGGCCGTCGGCGGCCTTTCCAACGAGGTCCGCCAGAAGCTGGAAGCCCATCGGCCAGCCACCCTGGGCCAAGCGGCCCGGATATCCGGCGTCACCCCCGCGGCCCTGGTTGGCCTGCTGAAATTCGTTCGCCGCCGGGCGGCGTAGATGGCTCGGATCGAAGCGTCTTTCACATACCGCCTCATCCTGAGGAGCCGCGCAGCGCGCGGCGTCTCGAAGGATGGGACGCAGTGTAGGCGTTGCCCACCCTTCGAGACGCGCCCCCTTCGGGCGCTCCTCAGGGTGAGGTAGGCGATTAGCTGTTGCCCGTGGATCGTCGTGGCGTCTTCCTGCGCAAGATGCGGGAGCTCGGGGTCGATGTTTCACGTGAAACACAGGGCCAGCTCGACGCCCTGGTGGCAACCTTGGTCCGCTGGCAGAAAGCCATCAACCTGGTGGGCCGAGCAACGCTGGGCGACATCTGGACCCGCCACATCTTGGACTCGGCCCAGATCGCCGGTTTGGTCCCGGAACGCGCCAAGACCCTTGCCGACCTGGGCAGCGGCGGTGGCTTCCCGGGGCTTGTCGTGGCCGCGCTGCGCCCGGATCTCGACGTCACCCTGATCGAGGTCGACGCCCGCAAGGCCGCCTTCCTGGGCGAAGCGGCGCGGCGTATGGCGTTGAAAAAGCTCCCTCGAATCGTCATCAAACGCATCGAGGATGCCGAGCCTGCCGCGGCGGACGTCGTCACGGCCAGAGCCTTGGCGCCGCTCAGCCAATTGCTGGCCTGGGCCGGCCGCCACAGGATGGATACCGCTATTTGCCTTTTCCACAAGGGTAAAGGCTGGCAGGGCGAATTGACCGAGGCCATGAAGGACTGGGACATTGAATGCCAGCCCCTCACAAGCGTAACCGACCGTGACGCCGTCATCCTCCGAATCGGCTCCTACTCACCAGCAGATATTCGCGATCGCCAACCAGAAGGGCGGGGTCGGCAAAACCACGACCGCGATTAATCTGGCCACCGCCCTGGCGGCGGTTGGCGAGACCGTGCTGCTCATCGATCTTGACCCTCAGGGCAACGCCTCGACCGGCCTGGGCATCGGAAGAAGTGAGCGCTCACCCGGTTCATATGAATTCCTGCTGGGTTTGGCGCCGCTCGGCGACTGCGTGCGGGCCTCGCAGATCCCCGGCCTGTCGGTGATGCCGGCCTCGGTCTCTTTGGCCGGCGCTGAGATCGAGCTGATCGACCTCGAGCGTCGCGAACATCGCTTGGCCGACGCCCTCAAGGCGCCCGGCAGCAATGCGCGCGAGCGCTGGACAACGATCCTCGTCGACTGTCCGCCGTCCCTGGGCCTGGTGACGCTGAACGCCCTGGTCGCGGTCGACGCCATCCTGGTGCCGTTGCAGACGGAGTTCCTGGCCCTCGAGGGCATCGGTGCGCTGTCCAACACTGTGGCGAGGATCAAGAAATCTCTCAACCCGAGGTTGCAGATTGCCGGCGTCGTGCTGACCATGGTCGACCGCCGCATGACCTTGAGCCAACAAGTCGAGGCCGACGTGCGCGCGCATTTCGGCGAGCTGGTGTTCGGCACGACCATTCCGCGCAATGTGCGCATCGCCGAAGCGCCGTCGCACGGCCTGCCGGTGCTGATCTACGACAATGCCTGCGCCGGCGCGCAGGCCTACATCCTGCTGGCGAGCGAATTCATCCGCCGCAGGCGCAACGCCAACACTGAAGTCCCTGCCCCTGCGAGCAGTCATGAGCCAGCCTCCTAAGCCGCGCGGCCTCGGTCGCGGTCTCTCCGCTCTCCTGGGTGACGACGAAGTCGCCGCGGCGGTGGTGCCGCCGGTCCCCGCCGCGCCTGCGGTCGCGCCGTCGCCGCGGCCTGCGCCGACCCGCGCACCGCTCACCTTGCCGATCGGTCAGCTGCGGGCCGGCCGCATGCAGCCGCGCACCTCCTTCGAGGACATGGAGCCGCTGATCGAATCGGTGAAGGAGTTCGGCCTGCTGCAGCCGATCCTGGTGCGGCCGATCGCCGGCCAGATCGACGCTTACGAAATCGTCGCCGGCGAGCGGCGCTGGCGCGCGGCGCAGAAGGCGCAGCTGCACGAAGTGCCGGTCGTGGTGCGCACCATGGGCGACCAGGACGCCCTGCAGCTCGGCCTGATCGAGAACCTGCAGCGAGCCGATCTGACGGCGATCGACGAAGCGCAGGGCTATCGCCGCCTGGCCGATGAATTCCAGCAGACCCAGGAAGACATCGCCAAGACCGTCGGCAAGAGCCGCCCGCATGTTGCCAATACGGTGAGGCTCCTCGAGCTGCCGGGTGCGGTGCAGGACATGATCCGCCGCGGCGACCTCAGCGCGGGCCAGGCGCGCGCCCTGATCGGTGTGCCCGATCCTCTGGTCATGGCGCACCGCGCCGTCGACGAGAAGCTTTCGGCGCGTGAGCTCGAGCGCCTCGGTGTTGCGCTCAAGCCCAACACCAAGGGCGGCAGATCAAGGACGGCGGCGAGCCCTTCCAAGAGCGCAGACACGGTCGCCCTAGAGAAGCGCATCGAGGAGGCGCTGGGCCTCAAAGCCGACCTGAAGCTGCGTGGCTTGGGCGAGCAGAGCCTGCTGACGCTCGAGATCCGCGACTTCGACCAACTCGACACGGTCGTGGCGCGATTGACCCGCCGTTGAAGCAAAGGTCCCTCGGCCTTCGGCACGCTGACTGTCACACGCATGAAACTGCAACGCCTCTCCGCACCCTGATTGGCCATGCCCCGAGCGGAACCCGGATCGGCTGGCGGCGTTTACCGCCTCAACCGGTCGGACTAGTGTTCGCCCGAACCGAAGGGTGAACCCATGTCGAGTGAATCGCTGCACGAAGACGCCGCCAAGCTCGGGCCCGAGGTCATCGATCAGCACCGCGCCATCGTCTCGCTGATGGAGGAGCTGGAGGCAGTCGACTGGTACAACCAGCGCGCCAAGGCCACAAACAATCCCGAACTGCGCGCAATCCTCGAGCACAATCGCGACGAAGAGAAGGAACACGCCGCGATGGCGCTGGAATGGTTGCGCCGCAGCGATCCGACCTTGTCGCAGCATCTCAAGACGTTCCTGTTCACCGCCGGGCCGATCACTGGTATCGAGGCAACGATGGAGGAGTCGAAGGGCAAGGGCGGCAACGCCGCCTCCAGCGACGACGGCAGCCTGGGTATCGGCAGCTTGAAATCGGCCAAGGCGGAGGGCAGCAAATGAAGAACCATCTTTTCCGCGATCGCGCGCCGATCACCGAAGCCGGGTGGGAGGAGATCGAGAAGGAAGCCAAGCGGACCCTGCGCGGCATGCTGGCCGCGCGTCGCGTGGTCGATTTCCGCGGGCCCTTGGGCTGGGACGATTCCGACGTCGAGCTGGGGCGTGCCGATCCGATTGCCTCGCCGCCCAGCGGTCCGGATGTGCGGGCGCAACTGCGCCGTGTCCAGCCGCTGGTCGAGCTGCGCATCCCGTTCGAGGTGACGCGGGCCGAGCTCGACGCCATCGACCGCGGCGCGCGCGATCCCGATCTCGATTCGGTGATTGCCGCCGCGCGCCAGATCGCCATCGCCGAGGACCGCGCGATCTTTCACGGCTACAAGGCGGCCCACATCACGGGCATCTGCGAGGCGGCGGCGCCGGCGGCGGTGCCGCTCGGCACCAGCCATGCCGACTATCCCGGTGCGGTGTCGGCGGCGCTGACCAAGCTGCGCGATTACGGCATCGAAGGCCCTTTTGCCGTGGTGCTGAACGAGCAGCTCTACAAGGATCTCGCGGCGCGCACCGACTCGGGCTATCCGATCCTGAGCCACGTCCAGCGCCTGGTCGACGGAGAGATCGTGTGGGCAGCCGGGCTCGATGGCGGGCTGGTGCTGTCCAAGCGCGGCGGCGACTTCGAGCTCACGGTCGGCCAAGATTTCTCGATCGGCTATCTCGAGCACGACCTCGAGCGCGTGAGGCTCTACATCGAGGAGAGCTTCACCTTCCTGGTCCTGACCGACCAGGCCGCGATTCCCCTCACCACCGGCAGCAAGAAAGGCTAGCTGCGAGACCCACCCTCGCCGGGATAACTAGGGACATGCTAGACTGTCGCCATGACGATCCAGCACTCCCCTGAGCAGCAGCGCTGGCTGGAAGCCCAGGTCGCCGCGGGTCATTTCGCGTCCTTGGAGCAGGCTGTCGCCGTTGCGGTTGCCGACCTGATGGCGACTACGTCCGACGATCTGGATTGGGCAAAGCCACTTGTGGACGAGGCAGCCGCCGAACTCGACAACGGCGAAGGCGTCCCACGCGACGAGGCGCTCGCCCGCATCCGCACGGCGCTCGACCGCATTCGCTAGCTCGTGGCGCGGCTCGACTTCGCGCCAAGCGCGATTGCCGACACGCGTGAAATTCTTTCAGCTCTTGTCGAAAAGGCCGGCCGGCCCTGTGGCTGTCGCCTATTTCGAGCGGTTCAGTGCGACGTTCGATCGAATCGCTACTTTCCCTGATTCCGGGGCACCAAGACCCAGGCTTGGCAGCACTGTCAGACTCGCTGTCGTCCACCCTTATGTCGTGATCTATCGGCGCTCGCACGATGGTGTGGAGGTCATGCGAGTCCTCCATGGTCGTCGCAACATTACCCGCCGATTGCTGGTGCGGCGATAGTCTCGACTGCGTCAGGTCGAACACCGCGGACGACGTCAGCGACGCTGGCGCGCCGAGCGTGCGGACGACGCCAAGGCCAGGCAGAGCCTTCGCACGATCGCTTCGTCGGGATAGCCGGTCGACTTGCAGTCCTGCTCGGCCTTCAGGATCACCTGCAGGGCCGAGCTGAGGCGGCCGAGCGGCCAGGTCCGAAGATGTCGCTCGAAGCGCTGGCGCACCGGCCCGCCGCGCGGCAGGCCGCGCGCCTTGAACATGGCGCCTTCGAGGTTGCCGCCATTCGCGGCATGGCCCGCCACGAGGTGGAGCTGGTCGGCATGGCGCTGCAGGGCGCGCACGAGCTGCACGGGATTGCCGCCCTCGGCGAACACGCGATCGAGAGCGCGGTCCAACGCCACGAGGTCGCCGTCGAAGGTCGCCGCGACGACGTCGTCGATGCCGATCGCCGCCGTGTCGCCCAAGACCGCCAGCGCGTCGTCCAGCGTCACGGTCTTGGCCCCGTCGGCCTCCTTGTAGAGCAGGAGCTTGTCGATCTCGCTGCGGCTCTGGCCGCGATCGCCGCCCAGTCGCTCGACGATCCATTCGAGAGCGTCGGTGTCGACGCTGAGACCCTGGCTGCGGGCGGCACTCTCGACCAAACCTTCGAGGGCCGCCTCGTTGTCCATGTAGCAGGGCAAAGCGGCGAGGCAGGCCTCGGTCTCGGCCAAGGTGCGCAGACCCGAACGCGGCGTGAGATTGCCGCCCTCGATCACGATCAGCGCATCGCCGGCCGCCGCTTCGACCAGGTTCTCCAGCGCCGCCGTGGTCTCCTCGCCGGCCGGCCGAACGCGGATGACGCGCCGGCCGCCCATCAGCGACATGGCGCCGAACTCGTCGGCCAGGCGCGCCGGGTCGTTCTTGAGAACGTCGCCCGCGATATCGACGACGCGAAACGGGTCCTTGAGGTCCTCGCAGACGGTCTTGGCCAGCGCCAGCGCCCGCTCGGCGACGAGGCCGTCGTCGTTGCCGTAGACGACGACGCCGCGGATCTTCGGATCCGGCTTCTTGAGGAAGGCTTCGACCTGGCGCGGTTCGATCTTCAATCAATAACCTCGTCCTGAGGAGCGTCGCGCAGCGACGCGTCTCGAAGGACTGCTATCACACGGTCGCCCACCCTTCGAGACGGGCCCTTCGGGCCCTCCTCAGGGTGAAGTGGGATCTTACACCACGACGTTGACGATCCTGTTGGGCACCACGATCACGCGCTTGGGAGCCTTGCCGTCCAGCCCACGGGCGAGTTCGGGCAGCGCCAACGCCGCCTTTTCCGCTTCGTCCTTCGGCGAATCCTTGGGCAGCTGCAGCGTGCCGCGCAGCTTGCCGTTCAGCTGCACCGCCACCGTAACGGTGTCGTCGACCAGCAGCGCGTCCTCGGCCAGCGGCCAGGGCGAATCCGCCAGCAGCGACTTGTGGCCCAGCGTCTGCCACAGCTCCTCGGCCAGATGAGGCGTCATCGGGCCGGCCAGGCGCACGAAGATCTCGAGTGCCTCGCGCTTGGCCCACCTTGTGGCATCGTCCTCGGGCTTCACCTGGTCGATCGTGCTGGCAAGTTCGTAGAGCCGCGCCACCGCCTTGTTGAAATGGAAGGCTTCGATGTCGGCCGAAACGCCGGCGATCGCCTTGTGGGCGGCGCGACGCAGCGCCGTCGCGGCCTCGGGGAAGGTCGCGGGCTTGGGCGTGCCGACGGGCGGCAGCTCGCCGATCGCCTCGCTGGCGATGCGGAACAGCCGCTGCTGGAAGCGCCAGGCGCCGGTAACGCCGGCCTCGGTCCATTCGAGATCGCGCTCGGGCGGGCTGTCGGACAACATGAACCAGCGCGCGGTGTCGGCGCCGTAGTCGTGGATGATCTGGTCCGGGTCGACGACGTTCTTCTTCGACTTGGACATCTTCTCCGAGCGGCCGACCTCGACCGGACTTTTGTCGGAGACGCGCACGACGTTGCCGCCGCCCCCCTTGTCGCTGGGCGTGCGCTCGACTTCCTCCGGCAACAGCCATGAGCCATCGGCGGCGCGGTAGGTCTCGTGGCACACCATGCCCTGGGTGAACAGGCCGTCGAATGGCTCGTCGAGGCTGGTCATCTGCACTTCACGCATGGCGCGAGTCCAGAAGCGCGAATAGAGCAGATGCAGGATCGCGTGCTCGACGCCGCCGATATACTGATCGACGGGCATCCAGTAGTCGTGCTCTTCGCGGTCGAATGGCGCCGTCGCGAGATTGGGCGAGGTGAACCGGTCGAAGTACCAGCTCGAATCGATGAAGGTGTCGAGCGTGTCGGTCTCGCGTTGCGCGGGGCCGCCGCATTGCGGGCAGCTGACATGCTTCCAGGTCGGGTGTCGGTCCAGCGGATTGCCCGGCTTGTCGAAATCGACATCCTCGGGCAGCTCGACCGGCAGGTCCTTCTCCGGCACCGGGACGATGCCGCACTTGGCGCAATGGATGACCGGAATGGGACTGCCCCAATAGCGCTGCCGCGACACCAGCCAGTCGCGCAGGCGGTACTGCGTTGTGCCCTTGCCGACGCCCATCTCCTCCAGCCGGGCGATGACGCGCGCCTTGGCGTCCTCGACGCTGAGACCATTCAGGAAATCGGAGTTGATGATGATGCCGTCCTCGACGAACGGTTCGGCGGCGACGCTGAAGCTCGCCGGGTCGGCGCCCTCGGGCATCACCACCGGGATGATCGGCAGGCCATACTTGGTCGCGAACTCATGGTCGCGCTCGTCGTGTCCGGGGCAGCCGAAGATTGCGCCGGTACCGTATTCCATCAGCACGAAGTTGGCGGCGTAGACCGGCAGCGTCTTGCCCGGGACGAGCGGATGCTTGGCGAGCAGCGGCAGCTTGTAGCCGATCTTCTCGGCGGTCTCGATCTCGGCCGCCGCCGTGCCGGTCTTGCGACTCTCGGCAACGAAGCGCTGCAGGCCGAGGTCGTTCTCTGCCAGGTCGGCGACGATCGGGTGTTCAGCCGACAGGGCGGCAAAAGTGGCGCCGTACAGCGTGTCGGGCCGGGTGGTGAAGATCTCGAGCTTGCCGCGATCGGCGCCAGATGCGTCGGTCAGTTGCCAGAAGACGCGGGCGCCCTGGCTCTTGCCGATCCAGTTGGCCTGCATCAGGCGCACCTTCTCGGGCCAGCGGTCGAGCGTGCCCAGCCGCTCCAGCAGCTCGTCGGCGAAGTGGGTGATCTTGAGGTTCCACTGGGTGAGCTTGCGGCGTTCGACCGGCGCGCCGGTCCGCCAGCCCTTGCCCTCGATCACCTGCTCATTGGCCAGAACGGTGTTGTCGACGGGATCCCAGTTGACCCACGCCTCCTTGCGGTAGGCCAAGCCCGCCTTCCAGAAGTCGAGGAACATCTTCTGCTGATGGCGGTAGTAGCTCGGATCGCAGCTGGCGAGCTCGCGACTCCAGTCGAGCGACAGGCCCATCGACTGCAGCTGCTTCTTCATCGTGGCGATGTTCTCGTAGGTCCACTTCTTGGGATGGACCTTCTTCTCCAGGGCGGCGTTCTCGGCCGGCAGGCCGAAGGCGTCCCAGCCCATCGGGTGCAGTACGTTGAAGCCGCGGGCGCGCTTGTAGCGCGCGATCACGTCGCCCTGCGTGTAGTTCCGTACGTGGCCCATATGGATGCGCCCCGACGGATAAGGAAACATCTCGAGCACGTAGTACTTGGGCCGCGCCTTATCCATGCGGGCACGGAAAGTCTGGCGCTCGTCCCAGACCTTTCGCCACTTGGCCTCGGTCTCACGGAAATTGTAACGCACGGGTGTCGACGACACGGTCCTGTTCCCAAAAAAGCGAGTCTATAGCCCAGAAATGACTGGGGCCGCAGCGGATGCCCGGTGCAGCCCCGATCGTCAAGCGTCGCGATTGGACGTCAAGGGCCGCCGGCGATCCGCAGCTGGCGCGCCCGCGTGAGGATGGCGTTCTCGATGTCGATGTTGGTGCGCGGGTCGACCTGGGCGTCGACCCAGGCGCCGCCCCGGGGCGAGGTCTGCTGCTTGAACACCGAGACCCGCACGCCGTCGGCCCGCAGCTCGCGGTCGAGGATTGTGACCTGGACCTTCATGCGCTCGTTGGGGGTCTCGGCCGGGGTGTACCAATCGGTGATGATGACGCCGCCGAAGGGGTCGGCGGAGACCAGGGGGATGAAGTTGATGGTGTCGAGGGAGGCACGCCACAGATAGGCGTTCACCGCCACCCCGGAGCCGGAATCGTCCTTCTCCTTGGGCTTGGCGCCGAACAGCCCGCCCGGACCGAACAGGCTGCCCTCTTCGCGGTTGCGGCCGCCCGTGCCCTGGTTGATCTGGCGCCTGATGTCGCCCTTGGTGTTGTTGCGGGCGTCGCTCTCCTTGACCGCGTCGGTGTTGCCGCCGCAGCCAGCCATGCTGACTGCAAAAATCCCTGCCATAATTACAGACAAAACGGTGGAATTAGCCGAGCCCGGCGTCATTGGCGTCCCTTTGTTCTTTTGGCGAAGATACCATACCCGCCGGGCGCACCTAAAGCGCAAGGGGTGCGCCTTAGCAAGCGGCGGGATAGCGCACAGCCGACAAGTTCGCCATCAGAATTGCAGGCTTAAGAGGTAGTCCTTTTATGATACTGACAGGCAGGCCCCGGCCTTCGATTGTTCCTCGCGACGCGCAGAATCATACGATAAGTGGCCCAAAATGTGACAAAGACGCCACAGGTACGGGGAGAATCGTGCGGCCCCGCGTCCATTTCTTGACCCTTGTTTGGCCGAAGTGTTTTATTCCTGAGGCCGTATTGGCGGGGTCCGTGTGTCGCCGAGTTTCGGGCTTCCACTTCCGCCGGTCGGACAGGCCTTTTGGTACGTACCAGTCTCTGATCAATGAGAGAGGGAGAATGATGAAAAAGCTTCTACTCGGCTCGACCGCCTTGGTCGTCGGCGGAGCGATAGCCGCCCCGGCTATGGCCGCCGATCCGATCAAGATGGGCATCGGAGGTTATTACACCTTCTATGCCATGGCCGGTAACATCGACACGACCTACGCCTACAACGGGCAGATCCAGACCTACAAGGGTCTGGCCTTCACGCAGGAAGGCGAAATCCACTTCATCGGCCAGACGAAGCTCGATAACGGCACGTCGGTCGGTCTGACGGTCGAGTTGGAAGCCTGGAACCCGAGCTCCGCGATTGCCAACGCGCAGATCGACGAAGCCTTCCTCTTCGCCTTCGGCGATTGGGGCCGCGTCGAAGTTGGTTCGCGCGACGCTGCTTCATATCGTATGTATTACGGCACGCCGTCGGCGCTGATCGGCTGGGGCGCCATTCAGCACAACCATAACTGGATCAACGGCCAAGTCCTTGCGAACAACAAGGCCTACGGTCGTACGATGGCGACGACGAACACGCCGCAGTGGCAGGACGTCAACCGCATCAACTACTTCACGCCGCGCTTCCAGGGCCTGCAGATCGGTGTCGGCTACGCTCCGAAGCTGAACGGCAACGCCCTGCAGTCGTCGAACTATGTCGCCGCCGGTCAGAACGGCGCCGGCATCTGCGGCTACAACAACGCCACCAACATCAACAACTGCCCGACGGCGGACTACGCCTGGCAGGATCTGTTCGATATCGGTGCCAACTACCTGAACAAGTTCGGTGACTTCACCGTCGCTCTGTACGGTGCGTTCGCCTACGCCTCGTTCGTCCCCGGCTTCAACCCGTACGCGCCTTCGGCCAACATGCTCACCGGCGCCAACCTCAGTGCCTGGAAACAGTGGGTTGTCGGTGCGCAGTTCGGCTACGCCGGCTTCACCGTCGGTGGCGCGGTCGGCTACGACAACAACGGCCTCGGTGCGAACTACTTCACCGGCGTCGACAACGACACCCGCTTCTACACCGCCGGTATCATGTACGAGACCGGCCCGTGGCAGATGTCGTTCATGTGGGCCGGCTTCTACAACACCAACGGTAACGGCTCGGCTGGCATCACCGGCTTCACCACCGCGACCAACTCCTACAACGGCACGGCGGTCTTCAACACCGCGGCCTGCGGCGGTGTCCCGGGCGTGAACAGCACCTGCTTCAACGGCAACCCGGCAACGGCACTGACGTTCGGCGGTGAGACCATCAACAAGTGGGAAGTCGGTGCCAACTACGCGCTCGGACCCGGCATCAAGCTGGTCGGCGGTGCGATGATGTACACCGCGGGCGGCCCGACCAACGCCGTCTCCGGCAGCAGCTGGGTGTTCCTGCTCGGTATGGACCTGCGCTTCTAGTCGCAGGCTGAACTCGATAGGCCGGCAACGGCAAACGGAAGAGCGGGCGAAAGCCCGCTCTTTCTGTTTGCGGCGCATCGAGAATAGTTGCCTGTAGAAGCGGCGTGCTCAAAGATTGACTCAATGGCCCGTTCGCAGGTCCCGGTGCCTGAGGGCATCAAGCGCATCATCGCCAGCGGCTGCTTTGGCGAAGCCGCCGCCTCACTGCGAACCCTGGCCGAGCGCGAGCCGTCGGTGGCCGTCCTCACCGCCCTGGCCGACATGAACCTCCAGCTGGGAGAGCTCGCCGAAGCAAAAGAGAATGCCCTGAAGGCCGTCGAGACCGACGCCAGAAACCATTCGGCGCGCGTCGTCCTGGCGCGCGTAAGGGCAGCCCTGGATGAGGACGACGCGGCCCTGGCTGATTTCAGGGCGGCTCTCGCACTTGCTCCGCCCTGGATGCCAGCGCCCGCAGCCGGCGGTCCGGTCGCTATCCCCGCGCACCAGGCGCTGCACAATCTCGAGCAGCTCATCTACCTGGAAGAGGTCGACCATCTCGCGCCCGGCACTCTGTTGCCCGCGCCCAATGAGCTCCGCGAACTGGCGAAGCGCAAGCTCACCCAAGTGCTCGAGCAGGCCGCGGAGATACCGACGATCCCGTTGGGCGGCCAATATGGTCGGATCCTGGCCGATCCGCCGCTGGTGATTCATGACGAGGCGCCGCCGCAGCTTTGCCTCGCTCCACGGGACTGGAGGGGTGTCGCCCAGGCCTTCCAGGACGGAAAAGGGATCACCTGCTTCGACCATCTGCTGACGCCACAAGCGCTCGCTCAGCTCCAGCGCTTCTGCCTGCGATCGACGGTATGGCGGCGGTCCTATCCGCCGGGCTACATCGGCGCCAACCCCGAATCCGGCTTCTTCAGCGCGCTGCTGCTAAAGATCGGCGCCGAGCTGCGCGCGGCGCTGCCCGAGCTGCTGGGCGAACACCATCTCAGCTACTGGTGGTCATTCGTCTGTCAGCACGAGCGGCCGGGCACCGATATCCATGCCGACCAGTCCGACATCAGCCTCAATTTCTGGATCACGCCGGACCAGGCCAACCTGCAGCCGGGCACCGGCGGGCTCGATGTGTGGGACGTCGCGGCCCCCGCGGACTGGACCTTCTACGACTACAACTTCGGCGGGAAGGACATCCCCGCCTTCTTGAGCCAGGAGGGCGCGCGGCAGACGTCGTACGCCTATGCCGAGAACCGGGCGCTGATCTTCAAAGGCTCGATCTTCCACCAGACGGCGACCACCCGCTTCGCGCCCGGCTTCGAGAACCGGCGACGCAACGTGACCATGCTGTTCCGCCGCACGCGCTCCTAGACGGACTAGGGTTAAAATCCAAAAGCCGTGACCGTCGACTTCTGCTCCGTCAGGTTCGTGCTGTTTGCTACCGCTAGATCAAGCCGGCCTTGGCGAGGCCTTCAGTCAGGTAGGCACGGTGCGTCGGGTTCTGGAAACGCGAGCCGAAGGCAGCGGCGTCGAAGAACGGACTGACGCGCTTGAGCGCCTCACGCTCGCGCGCCGCGTCCTGCGGCCGGTCGAGTTGGGCGAAGGTGGCAGCCAGCAAGGCGTGTACGGCCGCATTTTCGGGAACGCGCGCGATGGCCCGTTCCAAAACACGAACGGCATCGGCGTGACGCCACGCCTCGTAGTAGGCCATGCCTAGGTTAAACAGCGTGGTGATCCGTGGGAGCGGGTCGAAGCGCAGCGCAGCTTCGCTGACCTGGATCGCTTCCTCGATGCGACCGAGCCAGAGCAGCACTTCGGCGTGCGCCTGCAGACCAACGCTATCGCTGGGATTAAGGGCGAGCGCTCTGTCGATCTCGGCCGACGCCTGCTCGTATTGGCCACGCGCCAGGTGGACAAGGCCAATCACGCGGTGTCCCAACACTGATTCGGGATCGAGCGTCACAGCCTTCCGGCCGAGCTCCAGGGCATGGTCGACCGCTGCGTTGATATCCTCCGTCCAGCCGTAGTCCGCCAGCTCGAGATATGCTCGGCCGTTCCAGGCATAGGCATCGGCGTAAGTTGGATCGAGCACGGCCGCCCGGTCGAAGAACTCGCGGGCTGCGCGATTGGCCTGCCGCGTCGAGGTCTGAAGGCGCTCGCGGCCGCGCAGCACGAGATCGTAGGCGTCGAGGCTGTCGGTCGGCTTGGACAGAGCGCGCCGCTCCTCGACGCGTGTCAGGCTGACGGCGAGCGCACCCGCCAATTGCCGAGTGACCGAATCCTGCACGGCGAACACGTCCTTGAGTTCGTCGTCGTACTGTTGCGACCAGAGCAGTTTCCCCGCGACGGCGTCGGTGAGCTGCACGTTGACGCGGACGCGATCGCCGGCACGCCGCACGCTGCCCTCGACGATGTAGCGCACGCCGAGCTCGCGGCCGATCTCGGAAGGTTTCACGTTCTTGCCCTTGAACGGAAAGACCGCGTTGCGCGCCATGACCGTCAGCGAGCCGAAGCGGCCGAGGGCTGCGATCACGTCCTCGGTAAGACCGTCGCTGAAATAATCCTGCGAAGGATCGCCGCTCAGATTGACGAAGGGAAGGACCGCGATGGCCGGCCGCGACGACGCGCTGGGCACGTTCCCCGCGGTCGCCGCCTGCGCTGCTGGTGGCGCCTCCGAACGGCCCGCGATCGAGGAGAACCACCACCATCCGGCAACACCGAGCGCAACGCTGGCAACCGCTGCGAACGTCCAGACGATGCGACCCTGACTTGCCCTTGGTTTCGTCGTCGTTTTGACAGTCTGTGCAGGCGATGCGCTCACGGCTGGGCGCGGAGTCCATAGGTAGACCTGAACCGGTCGCGCGATGTTCTTGAGGGTCCGCTCCCCGCCATCCTCAAGCGGGCTGCTCAGCCGGTCGCGCACGTGGTCATAGACCCGGCTCGATAGGCAGACACCGCCGGGCGGTGCGACCTCCTGCAGCCGCGCGGCCACATTGACGCCGTCGCCGAATATGTCGTCGCTGTCGATGATGATGTCGCCCTCGTTCACGCCGATGCGAAAGACGAGCCGCCGATCTTCAGGCTCGGCATCGTTGCGCTCGGCCATGGCGCCCTGCAGTTCCATGGTGCAGTTCATGGCATCGACCACGCTGGCGAACTCTACCAGCAAGCCGTCTCCGGTGGTCTTGACGAGGCGGCCGCCATGCTCGGCGATCTTGGGGTCGACGAATTCGCTTCGTAGCGCTTTCAACGCCGCCAAGGTGCCGCTCTCGTCCCGACCCATCAGGCGGGAATAGCCGACAACGTCCACCGCGACGATGGCGGCCAACCTACGCTGCTCGCGCGCCAAAGCGATATTCCCTCTGTGCAGCCGCGCGTCTGGCGGCCCTGAGAATCCTCCGGTAGTATGATGGTGCGGTCCCGCCGACCGCAAGCGAGGTGCTGTCATGATCGGCCGTCGCGCTATTTTCGTCCTGTCGCTGGTTGGGCTGCCCATCGCCGCATCGATCACCCGGGCGCAAACCGGGCAACCCGCGCCGTCGCGCCTGGCGATCAAAGGCTACGACCCAGTCGCCTACTTCACCGACGCCAAGCCGATGCTCGGAGATCCCAAATACGAAACCACCTACGATGGCACGCGCTATCGCTTCGCGTCGGCCCACCATCTCGACCTGTTCAAGGCCGATCCGGACCGCTACGCACCGCAGTTCGCGGGGTCGTGCGCTGCCGGGATTGCCATGGGCGTGAAGGTCGAGGCGGACCCGGAGAGCTGGCTGATCGTCGACGGCCGGCTGTACGTGTTATCGAGCGCCAAGAGCCTCGACAGCATGCGCGCCGATGCGGCCGGCACGATCGCCAAAGGAAAGGAAAACTGGAAGACACTGGCCGACGCGCCGTACCAGTGAGACCGAAAAGCGCCGAGGCTCGCGTCGAGGAATATGCTGCCCTAGACTGCTTTTGGCCCATATCCGACGGACTGATGTCGGCAACTGAGCTGAAACCAGACGCCGTGAGTTTTCGACCCTAGATCGAACGACCCACGATGTTGACGAACAGCGTCGGCATGTAGGTACGCGATACCGGCAGGCGCTCCGTGGCCTGGCGGGCGAGGACGGCGCGGTTGTCCTCATGGTCCAGCACGAGCTGGAACAGGCCCTGCTCGACGGCGCCGGAGCGCGGCTCGAGCTCGGGCTTGCCGTCGCGCACCACGCGGTAGGCCACGTCCAGCCCGACATCGCCGCCGCTGTAGAAGGCCGACACGATCTCCAGTCGCGCGAACAGCCGCATCAGTCCACGCACGGAGAAGCGCCAGAGATCGTCGGGCGTGGCATGGAAAGCCTGCGACCACGCCGCCGACACGAAGACATGACCGCCCGGCTTCAGCAGCCCCTCCATGTTGCGTGCGGCGCGCCAGGGATCGCTCGTGTGCTCCAGCACATGGCAGCAGACGACGAGGTCGAACGCCTCCTCGCCCAGGCTCGCCTTCAAGCTGGCCGCAGACCCGCAGACGTCGACGACACGGTCGACATTGGCGCCCTCCTCGAGGTCGATGCCGACAAAGCGGCCGCGCCCGCCGAACCGCTTGCCCACCAGGCTGCGCCAGTTGAGGACATTGCGATCGGAGACCAGGCTGCGCGAGCCGACCTGAAGAACGCGCGGCGCGCGACGGCCGAGCGAGGCCGCCACGCGGTCGAACAGCGCCTCGATCTCGTGCGTGACGCTTGTGCCAACGACGCGCAACTCCGCCTTGCCGTGCGGAGGAGATGCGTCGCCGGCCGCGCTCATCCGAGCGCCCTCATTCGCGCACCACCAGGATATGCATGCGTCGTGGCCCGTGCGCGCCGAGCTCGATGGTCTGCTCGATGTCGCCGGTGCGTGACGGCCCCGTGATGGTGTTCACGGTGCGCGGCATGCGGTCCTTGCCGTAACGGGCGCGCAGGCGGACCCACACATCCTCGTAGCCTGAAACGATGTCGCTCTCGCGCAGCACGACGATGTGGGTGTCGGGCAGGAGATTGAGCGTCACCGGGTGCTCGGGGCCCGACGCCGTCACCAGCGTTCCCGTCTCGGCGATGCCGGCGAAGGCGCCGGTGATCGAGACCTGGTCGCGCGCCTCGCCGCGGCCACGGCGTAGCGACAGCATCTTCTGGCCGGCCCAATCGTAGCCGTCGAGGGCCGGCGACGGCGCCATCACGGCCTCGGCCGGCAGGTTGCTGCGCGCGAGGTAGCCTGCGACCTCGGCCGGCACGTCGGCCGCCGCTACGCGGGCCACCGTTGCATTGTTGGCCTCGGCCCATTGGCAGAACAGCGCGACCTTGTCCGGTTGGGCAAGGTTGGCGCGGGCCACAGCCGGCCCGCGCGGCGGCTCGGCCAAGCGCGCCTCGACGGCCTGTCGCGCCGCAGCGCTGAGCTCGCCGCGCCGCAGGGAGCGGCGGATGCCGTTCAGGATCGACGCGCGTGCCTCGCTCATGGCTGCCTGCGCTGCCACTGAGCATGGAACGTGCCGCCGGCCGGCGGTGCGGGGAAGTCGCGAAAGCGCGTCCAGCCGCCGGCCAGAGGCAAGGTGTGGTAGCGGCCTTCAGCGCGGCCAAACAGGGCAAGGACACGGTTGGCGAGCCCTGTAAGGGCGCGATAGACGCGCGGCCGCTGGGCAAGAAAGCTCCACACTGCCAGGCCCTGGCGCGCCGCGCGCGGCGTGAGATGCCGCTCGAACTCGCGCTCGCGCCAGTGACGCATCAGGCCGGGCAGGGGGATGCGCACCGGGCAAACGCTCTCGCAGCGGCCGCAGAAGGTCGAGGCATTGGGAAGGTTGCCCGCCTCCTCGACGCCGATCAGCTGCGGCGTCAGCACGGCGCCGATCGGCCCGGGATAGACCCAACCATAGGCGTGACCGCCGATCGCGCCGTAGACCGGGCAATGGTTCATGCAGGCGCCGCAGCGGATACAGCGCAGCATGTCCTGCATTTCCGTGCCCAGCACCGAGGAGCGGCCGTTGTCGAGGATGACGACGTGATACTGCTCGGGCCCGTCGAGATCGCCCGGCCGCTTGGGGCCGGTGTTAAGCGTGGTGTAGGCCGACGATTCCTGGCCGGTGGCCGAACGCGCCAGCACGCGCAGCAGCACGGCGGCATCCTCAAGCGTGGGGATCACCTTCTCGATGCTGGCCAGCACGATGTGCATCCGGGGCAGCGTGTTGGAAAGATCGGCGTTGCCCTCGTTGGTGACCAGCATCGACGAGCCGGTCTCGGCGACCAGGAAATTGGCGCCGGTCAAACCGACGTCGGCGTCGAGGAATTTCTGGCGCAACACATGGCGCGCTTCGGCCACCAGGTCGTTGCGCTCCGTGAGTCGCCGCGTGAAGCCGAGCTTGCTGTGGTGCTCGAGGAAGGTGTCGGCCACCTGGTCCTTGGTGAGATGGACCGCCGGCGCGATGATGTGGCTCGGCGGCTCGTGGCGCAGCTGGATGATGTATTCGCCGAGATCGGTCTCGACCGGCTGGATGCCCAGCGCCTCGAGATGATCGTTGAGCGCGATCTCCTCCGACACCATCGACTTGGACTTGGCGATGGTGCGCGCGCCGACGCTCTTGCAGAGCTCGGCGATGATGGTGCGGGCATCGGCGGCCGTCGGCGCCCAATGGACGTGGCCGCCCAGGCCCGTGACCTTGCGCTCGAACTCCTCGAGGTAGAAGTCGAGGTTGGCGAGCGCATGGTTCTTGATGTCGCGCGCGCGATCGCGCAGTGCCTCGAACTCGGGCAGCCGCTCGGCCGCCTGGCGCCGGCGCTCGGAGAATCCGACCTTCAGCTTGGCGAGCGAATCCTGCAGGTTGGGGTCGACCAGCGCGGCATGCGCATTGTCCTTGAAGTCGTGGGCGGTCGACTGCATCAGCGCTTCTCCGGCTCGCCGATGGCCGCGATGCCGCCCATGTCGGCCAACACCTCGGCGACGTGCCGCACCCGCACCGCACTGCCCTCGCGCTGCAGCTTGCCCGCCATGTTCATCAGGCAACCGAGGTCTCCGGCCAGCAGGGTGTCGGCGCCGGCGGCAGCGATGTCGGCCGTCTTCTCGCCCACCATGGCATTGGAGATCTCGGGATATTTTACGCAGAAGGTGCCGCCGAAGCCGCAGCACACTTCCGGCGTCTTCATTTCGCGGAGCCGCAGGCCTGCGACCGAGCCCAGCAATCGACGCGGCTGGTCCTTGACGCCGAGCTCGCGCAGGCCCGAGCAGGAATCGTGGTAGGTCACCACGCCGTCGTAGCGTGCCGTGACCTTGGTCACACCCAGCACGTCGACGAGGAACGTCATCAGCTCGTAGGTTCGACCGGCCAAGTTCTCGGCCCGATCCTTCATCGCCGGATCGTCGTCGAACAGTCCGGGATAGTGATGGCTCAGCATGCCGCCGCACGAGCCCGAGGGGACGACCACCGCGTCGTAGCCTTCGAAGGCCTCGATCACCTGGGCTGCGATCGCCCGGGTGCTGGTCCGGTCGCCGGAATTGTAGGCCGGCTGGCCGCAGCAGACCTGCCGTGGCGGGACCTCGACGGTGCAGCCGGCCTCCTCGAGGAGCTTCACTGCGGCGAAACCAACCGAGGGCCGGAAGAGGTCGACCAGGCAGGTCACGAACAGCGCCACGCGGCGCGGCGAATAACTTGATGTTTTGGCGGGCAATCTTGACACGCCGGGCACATTGGCAGCGTCGAAAATTGGGCGCAACGGCCCCTTGTTTAGAATAATTCTAAACTAATATAAAGGAGACCGAGCGAACCAAACGACGAGGATGGCATGTCAACTCAGCCCAAATTGACCGACGAGAACGGCGCACCGGTCGCCGACAACCAGCACTCCCAGAGCGCGGGCCCCGGCGGTCCGCTGCTGCTGCAGGATCACCATCTGATCGAGAAGCTGGCCCGCTTCGACCGCGAGCGCATTCCCGAGCGTGTCGTCCATGCCCGAGGCTCGGGCGCCTACGGGACGTTCGAGCTCACCAAGGACTGCAGCGCCTGGACCAAGGCCGCGTTCCTGAACGGCGTGGGCAAGAAGACCGATACCTTCCTGCGTTTCTCCACGGTGGCGCTGGAGCGTGGCTCGTCCGACGTGGTGCGCGACCCGCGCGGCTTTGCGCTCAAGTTCTACACGGAGGAAGGCAACTACGACCTGGTGGGCAACGGCACGCCGATCTTCTTCATCAAGGATCCGCAGAAGTTCCCCGACTTCATCCATTCGCAGAAGCGCGATCCCTTCACCAACATGCAGGAGCCCGACAACGCCTGGGACTTCTTCTCCCATTCGCCCGAGGCGACGCACCAGTTCACCTGGTTGTTCGGCGATCGCGGCATTCCCGCCTCGTACCGCCATCTCGACGGCTTCGGCTCGCACACCTTCCAATGGGTCAACGCCAAGGGCGAGGTCTTCTGGGTCAAGTACCACTTCAAGACCGATCAGGGGATCAAGAACCTGACCTCGGAGGCGGCCGCGGCGATCGGCTCGACCAATTCTGATCACCACCACCAGGACCTGCTGCAGTCGATCGACAAGGGCGAGTTCCCGTCGTGGGCGGTGAAGGTGCAGATCATGCCGGCGGCCGAAGCGGCAACCTACCGCTTCAACTCGTTCGATCTCACCAAGGTCTGGTACTACAAGGACTATCCGCTGATCACGATCGGCAAGCTCACGCTCAACCGCAATCCCGACAACTACTTCGCCGAGGTCGAGCAGGCCGCGTTCAATCCGGCGAACTTCGTGCCGGGCATCGGTCCCTCGCCCGACAAGATGCTGCAGGGCCGCCTGTTCGCCTATGGCGACACGCAGCGTTATCGCCTGGGCATCAATCACACCCAGCTGCCGGTCAACCGGCCGCGCACGCAGGCCGGCGCGCAGAACTATGGCCGCGACGGCGCCATGCGCTTCGACGGCAACGGCGGGCGGGCCAAGAACTACGAGCCCAACAGCTTCAACGGCCCGGCTGAGAACAAGGTGGCGAGCTATGCCGGCGTCGAGGTGAGTGGCCTCACCGGCAGCCACCGCCCGGTGTCGCACAAGGAGGACACCGACTTCGTGCAGGCCGGCGCCCTCTGGCGGCTGATGAAGCCGGACGAGAAGGACCGGCTGATCGGCAACATCGCCGGCAGTCTCGGCAAGGTCAGCCGCGACGACATCGTTGCCCGCTCGATCGGCCACTTCCGTGCCGCTGATCCCGACTACGGTGCGCGGCTGGAGGCTGCGATCAAGGCGATCCGTAGCAAGAAGTAGTCATGGTCTTCCGGACCGCGTGCCTCTGGCATGCGGTCCGGACAACAAGACATGACTGCAAAGAGTCCGTGCCGCCCCGAAAATGTAAGGTTGTGGTCATCCGATTGTCGGACACCTCGTACGCAATGCGGAGGGTGCCCTGCGTCTGAGGTGGATCATTGTGGCCGCCCTGCTGGTCTACGGCATCATGTTGCTCGAGCGAAACCTCGCGGAGTGCTGCGAGCTCTCGGACAAGCGCGCGGGCTCCACGGTCGCGATCGACTGAAATCGGCGCCGTCCTCGTCTTCGATCAGCTGCGCGGCGGCAAGTCGATCTTGGCGTCCTTCAACGCCTTCTCGATCACTGGGATGCCCGTTGTGTCTCCGGCCTTGCACTTCTCGACGGCGGCACGAGCGTCCAGGCTCTGCGGTTGGCGGCCGCCCCTGGTCTCCGCGTCGAGATATTGCTGATACTTCTGGCTGGGGGCGGCGCAATAGGCGCCATCGCCACCCTGAGCCGACGCCAGAAATGGCGTCAAGATGATCGCCGTGGTCAACGCGCACATGCCCAACGCCTTTGTCATGTGAACCTCCATCGCTCGGTCGAGCGATCGAATGGAGCGCGCCGCCCGCGGCCAAATCGCGACCGGATGATGTCGTCAGCCTTACGCGCCGTGTTTCGTGGGCGCGTAAAACGCAGGCCTCACGCGTCGGATCGGCAGCTTAAGAACATCTTTCGAAAACCTTACACTTCGACCGAATCGTGGCTGAAGCTCGGCGGCTGTAAGGTTCCATTTAGGTGGCTTGCGCTAATCGACGCCGATGTTGCGAGCCCTCCCATGCGCGTCTTGATCGTCCAGGACAGTGATGTCTATGGCCAGCTGCTGGCCGATCGTCTGGGCCGGGCAGGCTTCGAGGCCGATGTTTGCCAGACCGTCGCCGCGGGACGAGAGGCGCTTGGCAAGATCGAATACCTCGCCCTGTTGGTCGATCTTGCTCTCCCGGACGACAACGGCATGGCGCTGGTCCGCGAGCTGCGTTCCACCGGAAGCAAGATCCCGATCATCGTCATGACGACCCGCAATGGTCTCGATGACCGCCTCGCCAGCCTCCATGGGGGCGCCGACGACTACGTCGTCAAGCCTTTCTACTTCGACGAGCTCCTGGCGCGGCTTCATGCCCTTCTCCGTCGCTCTGCTCAGTCGCCGGGAACCGTGCTTCGCGCGGGAAACGTCGAGCTCGACGTCGATGGGCGCATCCTGCGGATCCACGGAGACTTGACCGTCATCGGTGCGAGGGAGCTCGAACTGCTCGAGCTGCTGGTGCGCATGGTCGGGCGGACGGTCACCCGCGACCAACTGACGACTGGCCTGTTCGGCCGTCAGGGCGAGCAGGGCTCCAACGCGGTGGATGTCTACATCCATCGCCTTCGCAAGGTGCTTGAGGACGCCGAGGCAACCGTTGCGATCGAGACTGTCCGTGGTGTTGGTTATCTCATGACAGAGCGAGGACAGGAAATGACGCCGATCGCGCGCAAGGCCGAACCGTGAGACATCTTGGACGGATCCTGGCGTGGATCGGCTCGGCAGTCCGCCACCGGCCACTCATTGCATTGGCGGTGCTCGTCATCGCTGCAGCCGGCGGCTACTACCTCTGGCCGTTCGGCTCCAATGCCCCTCCAGCCCGCAAGCCTGGCGTGGACCGCGCCGCGGCGGCTCCCGACAAGGCCGAGCTCGAGCTCACGGCGTCCCAGGTCACCGCCCTTTCGATCGCGCCGGCCGGGGAAGCGACCTTCGAACAGAGCCGCAGCGCCGTCGGCAGCATCGATTTCGATCAGAATACGCTCGTGCAGGTGTTCACGCCCTATCAGGGCCGCATCATCGCCGTGAACGTCAACGTCGGCGATCGAGTCGAACGCGGCCAGGTCGTGTTCTCCGTCGACAGCCCCGACCTCTTGCAGGCGTCGTCGACGCTGATCTCCGCCGCGGGCGTGCTGAACCTGCAGAATCGCAACGTGAAGCGTTTGACGGAAACACTGCGGGGCGGTGGCGGCGCGCAAAAGGACGTCGACCAGGCGATGTCCGATCAGCAGGCGGCCGAGGGCGCCTTGCGCGCGGCGCGGAACGTCATGCGCATCTACGGCAAGACCGACGAGGAGGTGGAGCGAATCGTTTCGGATAGACGCGCCGACTCCACATTGTTGGTGCGCAGCTCGATCACCGGTTATGTCACGGCGCGCAGCGCCGCGCCGGGCCTGTTCGTCCAGCCCGGAAACGCGCCCGCGCCGCTGACGCTGGCCGATACGGCGACGATGTGGATGATCGCCAACGTCCCCGAGGCGGACAGCTCTCTCATCCGTCCCGGCCAGGCGGTCGTCGCGCGCGTCTCGGCCCTGCCGGGCCGAACCTTCACGGGAACGGTGAGCGTGGTGGGTGCCAATGTCGACCCGCAGACGCGCCGCATCGTCGTGCGGACGGTGATCGCCGATCCCGACAGGCTGCTGCGGGCCGGCATGTTCGCCGACTTCACGATTCGCCTCGGCGAGCCGCTGCGCGCCCTCGCTGTGCCGGCGAACGCCGTCGTGCGCGAGGGCGACGGCAGCATGACGGTCTGGCTGACGGCCGATCGCCGGCGTTTCGAGAAACGCAAGATTCGCACCGGCCTCAGCCAGAACGGCTCTGTGCAGGTGCTGGAGGGGCTGCGTCCGGGTGAGCTGGTCGTCACCGACGGCGCGCTCTTTCTGACCAACAAGCTCGTCGGCGGCGCCGCCGACTGACGCCGCGCAGGAAGAGTTCATCGTGCTGAAAGCCATTCTCGAATTCGGATTGACCCGGCGCCCGATCGTGGTGCTCGCCGTCCTGGTCTTCATCGGCGCCGGCGTGTTCGCGTTCACGCGCCTCAACATCGAGGCCTATCCCAATCCCGCGCCGGTCATCCTGGAGATCACGGCGCAGGCGCCGGGCCTGTCGGCCGAGGAGATGGAGAAGTACTACACGATCCCCATGGAGATCGCGCTCTATCCGACTCCTGGCGTCGTGAATATTCGCTCGACCTCTTTCTACGGGCTGAGCTTTGTTCGGGTCACCTTCAAGTACGGCACGGACTATCACACCGCCTACAGCCAGGCGGCGGTCTCTCTGCAGCAGGGGGTCAACCTGCCGGGCACGCAGGTGCCGCAGATCCAGCAATCGAGCCTGGTCGGAGAGATCGTACGATACCAGGTCGTCGGCCCACCCTTCTTCGGTCTCACCAACCTGCGCACGGTCCAGGATTGGATCGTGGCGCGGCGGCTGCTCACCATTCCCGGCGTCGTGCAGATCAACAGCTGGGGCGGCACGACCAAGCAGTTCGACGTCAATGTCGATCAGACCAAGCTCGAAGCCTACAACGTCACCGTGCCGCAGATCGTGACGGCGCTGGGCAATGCCAACGTCAATGTCGGCGGCCGCGAGATCAGCATCGGCCAGCAGGGTGTCAATATCCGCGGTGTCGGCCTGATCGACGACGGCGGCAACGAGAACTTGCTGCTCGGCCGGCGCACGACGGACATCGAGAATATCGTGCTCGGGCAGTTCAACGGCGTGCCCGTGCTGGTGAAGGACGTCGCTACCGTCGAAGTCGGCTACGTCCCGCGGCTCGGCATCGCCGGCCGCGACCATCAGCCCGACATCGCCGCCGCCATCGTGGTCATGGGCCGGACGCAACATACCAACGAGGTGCTGCCGCTCGTCGAAGCCGAGATCGAGAAGATCAACAAGGACGGCTCGTTGCCGCCGGGCGTCAAGGTGGTGCCCTACTACGACCGCAGCACGCTGGTCGATGTGACGACGCATACCGTGATGCATAATCTCGTGTTCGGCTGCCTGCTGGTGTTTCTCGTGCAGTGGATCTTCATCGGCGATCTGCGCAGCGCCATCATCGTCGGCGTCAACATCCCGTTCGCATTGTTCTTTGCCGTCATGATCATGGTGGCGCGCGGCGAGGATGCCAACCTGCTGTCCGTCGGCGCCGTCGACTTCGGCATCATCATCGATTCGGCCGTGATCCTGGTCGAGAACATCTTTCGCAACTTCCAGAGCACGCCGGGGCAGCGACAGCGACTGCTTCAGCATCTGAGCGAAGGCCTTTGGGGGCCCGATCCCACCTCGACGACCAGCGGGCGCAGCAGCGCGAGGCTGTGGAACCAGCGGCTGCGGCTGATCTTCATCAGCGCCTTGCAGGTCGATCGTGCGGTTTTCTTCACGGCGATCATCACCGTCACGGCCTTCTTGCCGTTGTTCACCATGACCGGCGTCGAAGGACAGATCTTCGGCCCGATGGCGCGCACTTATGCCTACGCCCTCGCCGGTGCGCTGCTGGCGACGTTCACGGTGACGCCCGTCCTTGCCTCGATCGTGCTGCCGCAGCAGGTCGAGGAGGTCGAGACCGTGTTCGTTCGCGCCATACGCCAGACCTACACGCCGATGCTGCGCTGGGCATTGGGCCGCGTTGCCGTCGCCATCGCTATCGGTGTGATCTTCCTCGCCGGCAGCGGCTTCCTCGCCACTCGGCTGGGCAGCGAATTCCTGCCGGCCCTGGAGGAAGGCAACTTCTGGATACGCGCCTCGATGCCGCCGACGATCAGCCTCGATGCGGGCGAGGCGGCGACCAACAAGATGCGCGACATCATGCTGCGCCATCCCGAGATCATCACCGTCGTGTCGCAGCATGGCCGGCCCGACAACGGCAGCGATGCCTCGCCCTTCTCCAACGTCGAGCTGTTCGCGCCGCTGAAGCCGTTCGACCAGTGGCCGGCCGGTCTCAGCAAGGAGAAGCTGACCGACATCCTGCAGAAGGAGTTTGAGGAGGAGCTGCCCGGGATCGGCTTCAACTTCTCCCAGTACATCCAGGACAACGTGCAGGAGGCGCTGTCCGGCGTTAAGGGGGCGAACTCGATCAAGATCGTCGGCCCCGATCTGGTCACGCTGCAGGAGATCGCCGAAAAGGTAATGGCGGAGGTGAGCAAGGTGCCGGGTGTCGCCGACCTCGGCCTGTTCCGCGTGCTCGGCCAGCCCAATCTCAACATCCGCACCGATCGCGAGCGCGCCGCCCGCTACGGCCTGAACACCGGCGACGTCAATACGCTGGTCCAGGCCGCGCTCGGCGGCACGACGGCGACAACCGTGCTCGAGGGCGACCGGCAGTTCGCCGTCGCCGTCCGCCTGCGACCGCGCTTTCGCGACACGATCGACGCAATCCGCGACGTCAAGGTCGGCTATGCGACGTCGGGCGGCCCCAACGCCTACGTGCCGTTGACTGAGCTCGCCAGCGTGTCCCTCGATACCGGCGCCTCTTTCATCTACCGCGAGCGCAGCGAACGCTACATCCCCATCAAGTTCAGCATCCGCGGCCGCGACCTCGGCAGCACGGTCGCCGAAGCGCAGGATCGGATTGCCGCCACCATCAAGCTGCCGCCCGGCTACCGCATCCTGTGGTCCGGCGAGTTCGAGAACCTGCAGCAGGCGGCGGCGCGCCTGGCGATCATCATTCCCATCACCTTCGTGCTGATCCTCGTGCTGCTCTACGGCTTGTTCAACACCATGCGGGACAGCCTGGTGGCGATGGCCGGCATTCCCTTCGCGGTCGGCGGCGGCGTCATCGCCCTCTACGTGACCGGCGAGGATTTCAGCGTCTCCGCCGCCATCGGCTTCATCTCCCTTGCCGGCGTCGCCGTGATGGACGGCATCCTCAACATCACCTACTTCCGCGAGCTGCTGAACCGCGGCCAGTCCTTCAGCGAGGCGATCTTCAATGGCGCCGAGCAGCGCATGCGCCCGCTGCTCATGACCGCTTTGTCGGCCGGCGTCGGCTTGCTGCCGGCGGCGATGTCCCAAGGCATCGGCAGCCAGGTGCAGCGCCCGCTCGCCACCGTGGTGGTGGGCGGCATGCTGCTCGGGCCTGTCCTGCTCCTGGTCGTCGGTCCCGCCCTGCGCCACGCCTTCCTTCGCGAGTACGAGCACAGCCCGGAGCGCATGCCGGCGGATGCCAGGGACGAGGAAGGTGGTGGGCAATGACGGTTGTTCCAAAGCCTGCGGGAAGGCTGGCCGTGGCGGTCCTGTCCGCAACCCTGGCCACAACGCTGGCCGCCTGCACGGTCGGCCCCGATTTCGTGCGTCCCGACCCGCCGACGGACAAGACCTACCTGGCGGGTCCGCCCCTCGAGGAGACGGCCGTCGTTCCCGATGTTTTGGGCGGGGAGGGTCAGCGTTTCATCGCCAATCTCGATATCCCGGCGCAATGGTGGCAGCTCTACGAATCGCGGCCGCTCAACGACCTGGTCGAGCGCGCCTTCAGGGCCAACCCGGACATCCAGTCGGCGATCCAGGCGCTCAAGGCGGCGCAACAGACGGCGCGGGCGCAGCGCGCGGCCCTGTTTCCCGTGGTCGGCATCACCGGATCGGGCTCGCAAAACTCGGTGTCGCAGTCG